>OGUR01000009.1_pt1 | contig 212838 bp, 170 predicted proteins | sample 1574711 | NCBI WGS metagenome assembly OGUR01 (sample SAMEA2582152, study PRJEB24529) | metagenome | biome: Human gut stool | place: China | collected 2011
CCGCACCCAGAAGTCCCTGGACCTGCTGATGAATACGGAGGAGACCATCGGCTGGATCAGCGAAGCCGTGGGCTACAGCGACGTAAGAAGCTACATACGTTTCTTCAAGAAATTTTACTATATGACTCCCAGTGAGTACAGAAAAGACCGCTGATCCTTCCTGCGGAACAAAAAATAGGGTTCTCCGAATATAACAGCGGAGAATCCTATTTCTTTGTACTGCTTCTGTACTTCGTTACTGGATTTCTTTCAGATACCGTTCCAGCGCATCCTGCCAGGATGGCAGTCTCTCAAATCCGTTTTCTTCCAGCTTATCCTTGCTCATGCGGCTGTTCATCGGCCGTTTTGCCTTTGCCGGATACTCTGCGGAGGTGACCGGAATTACCTCGACATTCATGTTTGCCTGTTTAAATATCTCCCGTGCAAAATCGCACCAGCTGCACAGCCCCTCGTTTGTGGCATGGTAGCGGCCGTACTTGTCGGTCTCAATCATATCCACCAGAAGGCGGGCGAGATCGTAGGTGTAGGTGGGGGAACCGATCTGGTCGGATACCACGGTGAGTTTGTCGTGGGTCTTTCCCAGATTCAGCATGGTCTTTATGAAGTTCTTGCCGTTTACGCCAAACACCCAGGCGATGCGCACGGTAAAGTATTTGGTGAGATTCTGCTCGATCGCCAGCTCACCCTCGTACTTCGTAAGGCCGTAGACATTTAACGGTTCTCTCTCGTCGTCAGGCTCCCATGGACGGGTGCCCTGGCCGTTAAATACGTAGTCCGTGCTGATGTACATCATCTTGATGTCCAGCTCCCGGCAGACCCTGGCAATATTCTCCGTGCCGTATGCATTCACGCGTCTGCAAAGCTCCAAATTGTCCTCCGCCGCGTCCACTGCAGTATAGGCCGCGCAGTGAATCACCGCATCCGGACTGGCTTCCCGGATCACACGGTCTACGCTCCCGGCGTCTGTAATGTCCATCTCATCGATATCCACGCCGATCGCCTCATGGCCTCTCTTTTCCAGCTCATCGACCACATCGTGGCCCAGCTGGCCCTTTACTCCTGTTACAAATACTTTCATATACGCCTCCAGTGTGCTTCCCGCGATTTATAAACGGTCTCCGTACATATTCTCAAAGTAGTTCTGGTACTCTCCGTTGATGATGTGCTTCCACCAGTCTTCATTGTCCAGATACCACTGAATGGTCTGTTCGATTCCTGTATCAAATGTGTATTTCGGCTTCCATCCAAGCTCTGTCTCCAGCTTTTTCGGATCGATAGCATAACGTCTATCATGGCCCGGACGGTCGGATACGTACTTGATTAAGCTTTCCGGCTTGTTCAATGCCTTTAAAATCGTCTTTACCACTTCCAGGTTCGTTCTCTCATTGTGGCCGCCTACGTTGTAGATCTCGCCTTCCCTGCCCTCGTGGATAATTAAGTCGATTGCCTCGCAGTGGTCGGCTACATGGAGCCAGTCGCGGACATTTTCACCTGTTCCATAGACGGGAAGCTCTTCATCCGCCAGCGCGCGGCTGATGATCAGCGGAATCAGCTTCTCCGGGAAATGGTACGGTCCGTAGTTGTTGGAGCATCTCGAGATGGTTACCGGCGTCCCGAAGGTTCTGTGGTAAGAGAGCACGAATAAATCGGCGCTCGCCTTGGAGGACGAATACGGGCTGGAGGTGTGGAGCGGGGTCTCTTCCGTGAAGAATAAGTCCGGACGGTCTAACGGAAGATCTCCGTACACTTCGTCGGTGGATACCTGATGGTATCTCTTGATTCCATACTCACGGCAGGCATCAAGCAGAGTGGTGGTTCCCATAACATTCGTTCTGACGAAGCTTTCCGGATCGGTGATGGAGCGGTCTACATGGCTCTCCGCCGCGAAATTGACGATCACGTCCGGTTTCTCTTTTTCAAATAAGTCGAAGATGAATTTGCGGTCCGCAATATCCCCCTTTATGAACTTGTAATTCGGCTTGTCCTCTACCGGCTTTAAAGTCTCTAAGTTGCCCGCGTACGTTAATAAGTCTAAGTTGATGATCTCATAATCCGGGTATTTGTTTACCATGTGATGGACGAAGTTGCCTCCAATGAAGCCTGCGCCTCCTGTAACGATGATTTTCATGTGTAATTTCCTCCTGTTTTTACTTAATATCAATATATTTACCGGCCAGAACATCCATAAGATAATGGCCGTACTGATTCTTCTTAAGTGGTTCGATATCCTCTAAAAGCTGATCTCTGGTGATCCAGTGGTTTAAATACGCGATCTCCTCCAGACACGCCACTTTCCTGTGCTGATGGGTCTCCATGGTGCGGACAAAGTTGGTGGCGTCCGCCAGGGATTCGTGGGTTCCTGTGTCGAGCCAGGTGAAGCCCTGTCCGAGAAGTTCCACATCCAGTCTGCCCTCTTCCAGATAGATCCGGTTTAAATCGGTGATTTCCAGCTCGCCGCGGGCGGAAGGCTGCAGATTTTTCGCATACTCTACGACCTTATTGTCGTAGAAATAGAGTCCGGTCACACAGTAGTTGCTCTTAGGATGCTCCGGCTTCTCCTCAATGGAAATAGCCTTTCCGTTGGAATCGAATTCCACGATTCCGAACCGCTCCGGATCGTCCACATAATATCCGAACACGGTAGCGCCCTCTTTTTTATTGGCGGCCGCCAGAAGACGTTTGGTCAGACCGTGTCCTGCGAAGATGTTGTCGCCCAGAATCATGGCTACATGATCGTCCCCGATAAATTCCTCGCCGATGATAAACGCCTGGGCCAGCCCATCCGGTGACGGCTGAACCGCGTAGGATAAGTGGATTCCAAACTGGCTTCCGCTGCCTAAGAGCGCCTCGAACCGCGGCGTGTCGTCCGGTGTGGAGATGATCAGAATATCTCTGATTCCCGCGTTCATCAAAACGGACAGCGGATAGTAGATCATCGGCTTGTCGTAAATCGGCAGAAGCTGCTTCGATGTGACCATGGTCAGCGGGTAAAGTCTTGTGCCGGAGCCTCCGGCGAGGATAATTCCCTTCATAGTGTGTTCCTCCGTATTTTATTTTATCTGTTTTCAGTTTTAGTTCTTGCGTTCATTTTTTCCGCCATTTTTCTTCCGTTCATTTTCTTCTTGCATCGAAAGATACCGGCTCTCTTGGTGACAAAAAGCGTCCCCTTTTTCTCGATCTTCTTTTTTAGAAATTCCCGGAATTCATCGTACCGCTCGCTCAAATACTCCTGCTGGTTACCGTGGCAGGAAAGAATATACTCCATCAGCGGCCCCTCGTCCCGGACCTCCAAATGGTCCTCATACAGGATCTCTTCCACCTGGTCAAAATGGCGGTTTAAAATCTCCCGGCCGTTTTCCAGGCCAAACACGTCGTATAAGTTCACTTCCGACAGCACGATCCGTGAATCAAACTCTTTCACCAGCTGGCTGATCTCCTTCATATGTTCCCGGCCGTAGGTGCTGCAGAAAAATGTCCCGTCCGGCTTCAGCACCCGCCGCACTTCCTCCAGCGCACCGTCTAAGTCCTTTAAATAGAACAGCACATGGTTGGCCGAAACCTTATCGAAGCTCTCCTCCGCCTTCGGAATCCTGCAGCAGTCAAAGACTTCATAGGAGAATCTGCCCGGTACACCTTTTAAATGTTCCCTGGCATCCTGGATCATGCCTTCCGAGACATCGGACAGGCAGATCACCGCTTCCGGCGGGATTAAATCCCGGTTCTCTCTCCACAGCTCTCCATTTCCGCATCCGGTCTCCAAAACTGTTTCACCGTCCTTCAGCTCCAGCTGGGAGTACAGCCACGGAAACCACCCGATGGGATTCTTCGCATATTTCTTGTGAAGATCAATCCTGATGTTGATATTGGCAGCATTCTTGTACTGCTCCACCAGGCTCTTTTCCATATTGGTAATATGGATTAAGTGCAGGATTTTATTCCAGTCAATGACCGGATTGTCCTTTACCAGCTTCGAGGTCTCCGAAAGTGTCTGCTCCACCAGTTTCAAATGCTCGATCCGTTTCTTCACCAAATCCAGCTGAAGCTCCAGGGACTGCTCTACATAGCCGTTGTCATCATCGTTGATGGTGATCGAGCGGATCTCGTCTAAGGAGAAGCCTAGATATTTCAGTGAAAGGATCTTCTGGAGCTTGGCAAAATCGGAATCCGTGTACAGCCGGTATCCGGCCTCGCTCATGCCCGCCGGTTTCAGCAAGCCCTGTTTGTCGTAATAACGGATCGTCCGGATTGATACGTTTGCCTTTTTTGCGAACTCTCCGGAAGTATAATACCCTTGCATATTCTGCATCACCGCCTTTGTTCTGGGATCTTTATGATACCATTATATAGGGTGACGTAAGGGAAGGGTCAAGTGTTTTTTGGAATTTTTATTGCAGGAAGCAGTTTTTAAAGCCATAATCTGCGTAAATGCTTTATTTTTAAGGGATGCAACGAATTGTTGCGTGACATTCTCTGTCCTGCTATGCTATGGTTATAACAGAAATAACATGGAATTGGAAATATGGCGGAATCAGTTTAAGGTTATGGGGAAACAGGGGGCAAATCATGAATGCAATAGACAAAAATATAAGAAAATTGAGAAAAGAACGGAAGCTGTCTCAAAAACAGCTGGCGGAGCGGCTCCATGTGACGCGGCAGGCGGTATCCAGTTGGGAAACCGGAAAAAACCAACCTGACATTGAAATGTTGGAAGCGATTGCCAAGGCATTTGACACAGATCTATATATGATTTTATATGGAAGGAAAATAAACGAAGAGAGCGGAGAGTCCGTTAGTAAAAGAAAGAAATACCATCTTTATACTGCCCTGATATGCGGAGCGGTCGTTCTGGCCGCTGTGATTTCCTGGATTATTTTAAAGGATAAGGTGATGGAGCTGCGCAGACTCTACTATAATATGGTGCCTTACTTTATCTTCTATCTTCTCGTCCGGCCGGTCACGTTCTTTGCCGGCGGAGCAGGCTTGATGCATTTACTGGGGCTTCTCGCCGATTTTTCGGTTCGACGCGCTTGGATTAGGAGAACAATACTGTTTTTTTCGGCAGGTATACTTCTTTTGTATGTCGTAGCTGTACTTTCTATGTTTATACCCGGTTTTCCCATGCAGCCGCTCCGGGATTATTTAAATCGTATGAGATTTTCTTATCTGCCCAGCTACATGGCCTCATCGCCGGTTGTATTTCTGCTGTCCGGTCTCGGTATGTGCTTAGGGACGCAGGACACGTTGCGACATGCTGGTTACTTTTACATAATAAGAGGGAGGCGGAAAATATCCGCTTCCCCTACGGAAAAATCACAGTAGCAATCCCGCTGTCTTCCCTACACCATCATCTGGTAATTCTCAATATCCAGATACCTTCCAAACTTCACGCCCACTTCTTTGATCGTCCCGCAGTGCAGAAATCCAAGCTCCTCGTGCAGATGGATGCTGGCCTGATTTCCGCCGGTGATCACGGAAACGACGGTATGGATTCGCTCGTCCTCCCTCGCCAGGTTCAGTATATGCAGTGTCAGCTTCCTGGCAATTCCACGCTTCCGGTAATCCCTGTGGACGTAGACAGACAGTTCCACAGTAGCCGCATAGGCCTCCTTCACACGATAGGGGGACAGGCAGGCATAACCGACCGCATGGCCGTCCTCCACCGCCACGATTAAGGGATGATTACTGATGTTATGAGCATAATACCAGTCGAGCCGCTCCGACAGCGTCCTGGGGTTGATATCAAAGGTCGCTTCCCCGTGCAGCACCTCATAGTTATAAATATCCAGCAGATACGGGACGTCTTCTTCCTGCGCAATTCTGATTTCCATAAACTTTTCCTCCTGCGTTTCTATTTCTTTTCCTAATATTACAATATTTTACTGTCCCCGTCCAATACAAATCGCAATAAAATAGACATTTTTCACTCCCGCACGCAACAGTGCCCTGGCGCACGCCTCCATCGTGCTCCCGGTCGTATAAATATCATCCACCAGAATCACCCGCGTTACCTCTTCCGGCACCGCTCCCGCCGCAAACGCCTCCTCGAGATTGTGAAACCGCTCCTTTGGATTCAGCTGCTTTTGAGGCGCGGTCTTTTTCCTGCGCACCAGCATCTCCGGACAGACAGGGATCCCCAGCCGTGCTCCGATCCGGTCGGCAAAAATCTCCGCCTGGTTAAAGCCCCTCTGACGCCTGCGGGACGGATGGACGGGCACAGGCACCAGCGCATCGGCTCCCAGCCGCATCAGAAGCTTCCCATACCGAAGGCAGACCGCCTCCGCGTAAAAATCGAGATATTCCCGCCGGTTTCTGTACTTAATATCCGCCATGGACTTTTTCGCGGTGTCATTATAGTTTAACAGCGCCCTCCCGTAATCAAATGACCGCTTGTGCTTCGTACAGTCCAGGCAGTACTCCCTCTCGGCACTGGTAATCTCCTTTCCGCATTTCTTGCAGACCGGCTGTTTCACGAAAGACAGCTTTTTCACGCAGCCGGGACAGATCAGTTCTCCTTTGGGCAGCACAATGCCGCCGCAGACAGGGCAGCGGCGGGGGAAAAGGAGGTCGGTTAAAAATTGTTTTATCCTGCCTGCATTTACAGCATACGGATTATTTGCCGGGAAAGTTACCTCTGCAGATGTTTTTCTTCGTACAGGATCACTGTTTTTAGTGGTCGTTTTTCTTTCTGTAAATTGAATTTTTCCTATCGTATTTTCCTCCGTTATCCTGTGTTTTATGATTGAACTCTCTTTTTTAAATGATACATATACGGGAATAGCAATGCAGAATGCCGCAGACACATAACAGAAATAAAATAGAAAAAATTGATATCTTGAAATTAAAATACAAGAATTATAACAAAATATTGTTCAAAAAAGTAAAACCTTAAATTTAACCATACCGTTAGCTCATAAATAAAAAAAGTACCAGCCAGTACCAGAACAGAGAGAGAGTCTATATAACTGTATTGCTTCCTCTTTCTGCTCCGTTACCAGCCTTCTATCAGATCCGCTACTCCATCTGATAAATCTCACAAATCCTCTCCCTAAGCCCCGAATACCGTCTCTGCTCCATCTCATTATCCACCATGGCCTGGAACACCTCCGGCACTCCCACCAGACAGACACAGGCCCTGGCCCGCGTCACTGCGGTGTAAATTAAGTTCCGCGTCATCAGCATCTTCGGTCCGCTGAAAATGGGAATCACCACGGCGGGATACTCGCTTCCCTGAGATTTGTGGATGGTGATGGCATAGGCCAGCTCCAGTTCCTCCATCTGTTTGAAGCTGTATTCCACCATACGGCCCTCGTCGAACTCCACGGTAACCAGCTCCGCAAATAAGTTGATCTCACGGATGATTCCGATATCCCCGTTGTAGATTCCGGTTCCCTTGTCCACGGGGATCCCGTATTTATTCCGGACTTCCCACTCGATGTTGTAATTATTCTTGATCTGCATGACCTTGTCGCCCACACGGAAGGTCACGCCACCGCTCTCCTTCTCCAGCTTGCTCTTATCCGGCGGATTTAGGTATTCCTGCAGGATGGTGTTAAGCCGTTCCACCCCCAGCGCGCCTTTCCGCATGGGAGTCATGATCTGGATATCGTAGGGATCTGCGCCCACATACCCCGGCAGCTTCTTCTGTACCAGAGTAATCATTGCGTTGATGATCATATTGGGGTCATCACGCTTGATAAACAGGAAGTCATTACTCTTCTTTCCGAGGGGAACCGTCTCACCTGCATTGATCTTATGGGCGTTGACGACAATATCACTCTGGCTCGCCTGCCGGAAGATTCTGGTTAACATAACTACGTTAAAGCAGCCTGCCTCAATGACGTCCTTCAGCACATTGCCGGGGCCGACGCTGGGCAGCTGATTCACATCACCCACCAGAATCAGTCTGGTTCCCGGATTGACAGCCTTTAACAGAGATTGCATCAGATGGATATCCACCATGGAAGTCTCATCGATGATGACGGCGTCCGCGTCAAGGGGATTCTCCTCGTTTCTTTCAAAATGCATGCCGATAGAACGCTCGTCCCCCGGCATACCGGAGATTTCCAGCAGCCGGTGTATGGTTCTGGCCTCATAACCGGTGGCCTCAGTCATCCGCTTCGCCGCCCGGCCTGTCGGCGCTGCCAGAAGGATCTCCATCTCCTCACTCTCAAAATACCGGATAATGGTGTTGATCGTCGTCGTCTTTCCGGTTCCTGGTCCGCCCGTGATGATAAGAAGGCCGCTGTTTACCGCCTCCACCACAGCCTGCACCTGTTTTTCGTCCAGCTCGATCGACTCTTCCTTCTGAATCTGAAGCAGCTTCTTTCTGATCTTCTCTTCCGGCTCCCGGCCCCTGATATTTAAATCGTGGAGCATCCGCGCCACGCCCATCTCCATATAGTAATACTGGGAGGCATAGACAACACGGACGCCCTCCGACTCCCGGATCACCAGACGCTTGTCGATCTGCATGTCCATCAGGTGTTTTTCAATGGATTGCGGTTCTACCCGCAGGAGCTCCGATGCCTGGGAGAGGAGGTCCGTCTCCGGTAAGTACGTATGGCCATTGCCGGTGGCCTGAAGAAGCGTATAGAGAACGCCGGATTTAATGCGGAAATCCGAATCCGTGAAGATTCCCACCCGCTTGGCGATCTCATCCGCCATCTTGAAGCCCACGCCGGCGATATCGTCCGCCAGCTGATATGGATTTTCTTTAATAACAGTATAAAGCCTGGGGCCATATTCCTGATAGATTTTCACGGCCAGACTCATGGAAATGCCGTATTCCTGGAGGAACATCATGGCCTGGCGCATCTCCTTCTTCTCTTCCACCTGCTCGGAGATCGCCATGGCCATCTTCTCGCTGATCCCCTTCACTTCGGATAAACGCTCCGGCTCTTCCTCCATAATACGGAAAGTATCTGCCTTAAAACGCCGGACAATCCGGGCCGCCAGCGCGGCTCCGATTCCTTTCACGGCGCCGGATCCCAGGTAACGCTCCATGGCCGCCGTATCCTCGGGAGCCTTGATCTCGTAGGTTTCCACCGTCATCTGTTCCCCATAGACCGGATGCTCGGTCATGGGGCCGGTGGCTTCCACCATCTCACCCTCGCTGATATAATGGAAATTGCCGACCAGAGTGTATTCCTCTCCTTCGTCCGTAAGGCTCAAGACCGTATAGCCATTTTCTTCATTGCGATATTTAATTCGTTCTACAAATCCGCAGACCGTCGCCATGGTCTTCCCCCTTTGTCGTCATAGAAAAAATACAGAAAGCAGGCAGTCACAAAACAAGCCCTGCCGGAATCCTATGATCCGCCAGGGTTGTCCTGCAACTATCCTGCTCAAATGGTTAAAATTCAGACTTACCGCCGTCATGGGTAAACTCGATAAACTTTCCTGTACCGATCGCAACTGCCGTAAGCGGATCTTCCGCGATCATGGTATTGATTCCCGTCTTCTCCTCGATCAGAGAATCCAGGCCGGAAAGCAGGGAGCCGCCGCCCGTAAGAACAATGCCGCGGTCAAAGATATCGGCAGCCAGTTCCGGCGGAGTTCTCTCAAGTACGTTGTGTACGGCGTCCACGATCTGCATGGCCGGTTCCTTCAATGCGTCCAGAGTCTCATCGGAGGTAACGACAATCGTCTTCGGGAGACCGGTAACCAGGTTACGGCCTCTTACTTCCATGGTCAGAACTTCCGGTCTGCGGTAAGCAGCACCGATATTAATCTTAATCTCCTCTGCGGTTCTCTCACCGATCAGAAGATTGTGTTTTTTGCGCATATAACGGACCAGCGCCTCATCGAAATCATCGCCAGCCACCTTGATGGACGTACTCACTACCGTACCGCCCAGGGAAATCACGGCGATATCGGAAGTACCTCCGCCGATATCTACGATCATGTTTCCGCAGGCCTTGGCGATATCGATGCCTGCGCCGATGGCAGCCGCAACCGGCTCTTCGATAATCGCTACTTCTCTGGCGCCCGCCTGATACGTAGCGTCCTCTACCGCCTTCTTCTCAACCTCTGTGGCTCCGCTTGGAATGCAGACGCTGATTCTCGGCTTTCTCAGTGTTTTCTTGCCTACTGCCTTGTTAATGAAATATTTTAACATCTTCTCCGTTACGGTATAATCGGAGATAACACCCTGGCGAAGCGGTCTGACTGCGACGATGTTGCCCGGCGTTCTGCCGATCATCAGTCTTGCCTCTTCCCCGATTGCCTTGATTTTATTCGTGTCACGGTCGATTGCAACTACGGAAGGTTCTTTTAACACAACACCCTTCCCTTTAATATACACAAGTATGCTGGCGGTACCTAAATCGATACCGATATCATTGGACATCATCATTTATTTCCTCCTGTTCGCTTAAACGGTTCCCAGAGTTTCCTTTATCTGTATTTCAAATTCGGGTTACTGGCCCTAATAGTTAAATTTCGTTTATCTCCCTTATTATATACAATAACAACCTGTTTTTAAAGGGTTTTTTTTATTTTTATTATGTTTATGGTTTTTTTATGTCCAATACACACTTTGGTCACAATTTCCCCGTATACTGAAATTACGTTATTCGAGAGGATAGCGGGCCTTTGTTTCAAGTAACTTACTTGAAATCACAAAGCTTTTTCATACTCATACCGGATGGTCATAAGATCATCCGGCCCCCCTAAAGATCAGTTCCCGCTTCGATCCCCCTCGGAGCGGGAATTTTGTCTGTATAAAGGAATTCGGGAACCGAATGAAAAAGGACGTTCGGGGAGCAGGGCATAAGAAAAAGAAACATAAGAATAGCATACCCGGTTTTTATGAAATAATTTTAAATAAATACTTCATAAAGTTATAACCTTTTTTATTTTTTCTTAATGGAAAGTCCACAGATTGCACACAAATTCCTGATATTATATAACTAATCACAAAACAGTGATTAACACAAAGCTTTTTCATACTCATACCGGATGATCCAAAAAATCATCCGGCCCCCCTAAAGACATTATCCTAATTTATTATACCTACCATTCCCAATAGTTTAAAGAAGCAGCCGCCCGGAACAAGGCGGCTGCTTCTTTATTATCATCATTTCCTCCCGGCGTCCAGCCGGGAAGGAACGGAATATCAATTTCTTCTATGACAGCTTCAGCGCCCACTCCCGGCAATCCCATACCTTTGTCGCCACGCCCTCATAAAACTCCGGCTCATGGCAGATTAAGAGGATACTTCCCCGGTACTCCTTCAATGCGCGTTTCAGTTCCTCCTTCGCCTCCACGTCCAAATGGTTGGTCGGCTCGTCCAGCAGAAGCACGTTCGTTTCCCGGTTAATGAGTTTACATAATCTCACCTTTGCCTGCTCACCACCGCTCAGGACACGGACCTGGCTCTCGATATGCTTGGTCGTCAGGCCGCACTTGGCCAGGGCGGAGCGGACCTGGTACTGAGTATAGGACGGGAATTCCTTCCAGATCTCCTCGATACACGTCGTCTTGTTGCCGGGCGCCATCTCCTGCTCGAAATAGCCGATCGACAGGTAGTCGCCAAGCGTCACCTTTCCGCCCAGCGGCGGTACCAGTCCCAGAATACTCTTTAAGAGCGTCGTCTTTCCGATTCCGTTGGCGCCGACCAATACGATCTTTTCCCCGCGCTCCATGCGGACGTTCAATGGTCTCGACAGCGGTTCGTCGTAACCGATAATCAGATCGGTGGTCTCGAAGATCGTCTTTCCCGCGGTTCTCGCCTCCAGGAAATGAAATTCCGGCTTCGGTTTCTCCCGCGCCAGCTCGATGACATCCATCTTATCCAGCTTCTTCTGTCTGGACATGGCCATATTTCTGGTTGACACCCGGGCCTTGTTGCGCGCCACGAAGTCTTCCAGCTCCGCAATCTCCTGCTGCTGGCGCTTATAAGCCGCCTCCAGCTGCGCCTTCTTCACGGCATGGACTTCCACAAACTTATCGTAGTCTCCCACATAGCGGTCCAGACTCTGATTTTCCATATGATAGATGATATTCACCACGCTGTTCAAAAATGGAATATCGTGAGATATCAGAATAAAGGCATTTTCATACTCTAAAAGGTAACGTTTCAGCCACTCAATGTGCTGTTCGTCTAAATAGTTGGTCGGCTCGTCCAGAAGCAGGATGTCCGGTTTTTCCAGAAGCAGTTTTCCCAGCAGAACCTTGGTCCTCTGGCCTCCGGAGAGCTCGGTGACATCCTTATCGATGCCGATATCCGTAAGCCCCAGGGCCCGGGCCACCTCTTCCACCTTGGAGTCTATAATATAGAAATCGTGGGCCATCAGAAGGTCCTGGATCGTTCCCAGTTCTTCCATCATGGTCTCCATCTCTTCCTCTCCCGCTTCGCCCATGCGGTCGCAGATCTCATTCATCTGCTCTTCCATCTGAAACAGAAATGCAAACGCGGACTTTAACACGTCCCGTATCGTCATTCCCTTTTCCAGAACCGTATGCTGATCCAGATAGCCGACGCGGACACGCTTCGCCCATTCAACCTTACCTTCGTCAGGCTGAAGCTTTCCGGTAATAATATTCATAAATGTGGATTTGCCTTCGCCGTTGGCTCCGATTAAGCCGATGTGCTCTCCCTTTAAGAGACGGAACGACACGTCGCTAAAGATGGCCCGGTCTCCAAATCCATGTGTCAGATGTTCAACGTTTAATATGCTCATTCGTAAACTCCTCAGTCTTCTTATTCTTTACCCATTTTACATGACAACCGCCGTTCTGGCAAGGGGAAAGAGCGCGCTTAGTTTTGGGTTGTAAAATTCGACAAAAACGTTTATGATATAGTATAGATCGTTAAGTCGATAATTTTAAACGAAAGGATTTTACTTATGTACATATACACCTGGTATCAATGGCTCCTCTTTTTCTTCATTTACTGCTTTATAGGCTGGATCATTGAATCCACATACGTTTCCCTAAAATGCGGCCATTTCGTAAACCGCGGCTTTTTGCGCCTTCCGCTCCTCCCGTTATACGGAAGCGGGGCCATCATCATGCTCTGGGTCTCCCTGCCGTTCCAGAATAACCTGTTCCTTGTTTTTCTGTCCGGCATGATCGGCGCATCCGCACTGGAATACGTCACCGGCTGGACCATGGAGCGCCTGTTTAAAATGAAATACTGGGACTACACCAACAATCCCTTCAACATTAACGGCTATATCTGCCTGGGCACCTCCATTGCCTGGGGCTTTCTGACCATTGTGCTGACAGAATTTATTCACCGCCCCGTGGAAACCGTGGTCCTGGATTTAAACCCCATCGTGTGCATCGTCTTATGCTGCATTATCGGAGCCCTGTTTGTGGCCGACACGGTGGAATCCACGAAAGAGGCCCTCGATCTGGGCCGCGTGCTGGAGTCCATGACAAAGATGAAGGCAGAACTGGAGGAGATCCAGGTGCAGATGGCCCTCTTAAAGGCAGAAACCGCAGACAAACTCTCCGGCCTGCGTGACGAGCAGATTCAGCGGGCTGCCAACCTAAAGGGCGAAGCCGCTGTAAAAATCACCACCTTGAAAGCAGAAACTGCCATGCGTACAGAAGAGACCATAAACGCATTAAAGGAAAGTGCGGAACGGGGCCTCGAGGCCGCTTCCCTCTTCAAGGAGACTGCAGGCAAGGCAGTCCCCGACTTATCCTCACTGAGTGAACGTCTCCAGTCCCTCACAGAAAACAGGGACAAGCTATCCAAACATCTGGGCTTCTACCGCAAGGGCCTCTTAAGGGGAAACCCGACTGCCTCCTCCAGACAGTTTGGAGAGGCGTTGAAGGAATTAAAGGAACGTCTGAAAAATTAAATAGCAAAAAGCAGAGTGAAAAGACTGGAAAAACAGAGCAGAAACATCGGCTCTGTTTTTTTGTATCATAAATACTGCCATATTTTTTATTCTTTCTCTTTACAAACAGATCAGAGTATGGTATCCTCTTCATATAGACCGACAGTCAGTCGGTAATGAATTGAAAAAGGAGACGGCACAATGAGAACGGTAAAAGAACCCGAGATACGTAAAAATGAAATTCTGGATGCGGCAGATACACTTTTCGCCCAGAAAGGCTTTGACAATACCAGTACCGGCGATATTTTAGAGATGGTCGGAATCGCGAGAGGAACCCTGTACTACCATTTTAAATCAAAAGAGGATATTCTGGATGCCCTGATCGAACGGTATAACAGACAGATCCTGAGTGCGGCGCAGGCGGCCGCGTCCGACAGCAGTCTCTCCGCCAGAGAACGTCTGATCCGCACGATTCTGGCGCTGAATGTCAGCCAGAAGGGCGGTCAGGAGCTGAAAGAACAGATGCACCGGCCACAGAACGCGCTGATGCACCAGAAGACACAGATGGCGGTATTAAACGGCGTCACTCCGATTCTGACGAAGCTCATCCGGGAAGGCGCGGAGGCCGGATACTTTCAGACTCCCTACCCAAGGGAGTGTGTGGAGATGATTATGGTCTACAGCAACGTCTTCTTCGACGATGCCACGGAAACCTCAGAGGAACTGAGAGACGAGCGGACGCAGGCGCTTATCTTCAATATAGAACGGCTGCTGGGAGCAGAGACCGGGAGTCTTACGTCGGATCTCATGCGGGTGTTCAGCAGCAGAAAGGTCGAGCAAAATGAAGCAGACAACTAATTTTAATAAATTTCTTCTCCTCTGGACAGGAGAACTGGTTTCCGCCATCGGAAGCGGACTCACCTCCTTCGGACTGGGCGTATACGTCTTTCAGCAGACAGGTATGGCCTCCGCCACGGCTCTCGTCACACTGCTGGCCTTTGCACCGGGACTGATTCTGGGCGTTCCTGCCGGGGTTCTGGCAGACCGTTACGACCGAAGGCTCTTAATGATTCTGGGCGACGGCCTGTCCGCGCTGGGACTCCTTTTTATCCTGTTCTGCCTCTCCAGGGGAGAGGCCGCGTTGTGGCAGATCTGTGTGGGAGTTACCATAAGTTCTGTGTTTTCCTCGCTTCTCGATCCCGCCTATAAGGCCACGGTGACCGACTTGCTGACGCCGGAACAGTATACGAAGGCCAGCGGTCTGGTAGGCGTCGCAGGATCTGCAAAATACCTGATTTCTCCGGTACTCGCAGGCCTGCTGCTCACCATCTCCGATATTCGTCTTCTGCTTCTCTTAGACACCGCTACCTTTTTCTTAACGGTTACTGCGACGCTGGTCGTCCGGAAAGGGATCGACTCCAGGAAGGCTATGGAGAAAAAATCCTTTACCAGAGAATTTTCGGAAGGATGGAATGCCATTACGCAGAAGAAGGGCGTGCTGGTGCTGGTTATTCTGTCTTCTGCCATCACATTTTTCTTAGGCTTTATCCAGACGCTTTTCGGACCGATGATCCTGGGCTTCGCAGACAGCACTGTCCTCGGCGTTTCCGAAACCATCTGCGCCTCGGGCATGCTCATCTCCAGTCTGGTGATCGGGACGGTCAGTTTGAAGAAAAACCGCGTGGTTATCCTGTCTGCCGCCCTCTTTGCAGCGGGGATCTTCATGGCCGGTTTTGGAATCAGGGAAAACATTGTAGTTATCTGCATCTTTGGATTTCTTTTCTTCTCCTCCCTGCCTTTTGCGAACGCAGCGCTGGATTTTCTCGTCCGCACGAATATTGCCGATGATTTCCAGGGAAGGGCCTGGGGGCTGATCGGTGTCCTGTCACAGTTGGGATACGTAGCCGCTTATGCGGTTTCCGGCATTCTGGCGGACGGTACCGGCGCGCTGTTTTCCATCGGCTCCGGGAGAGGTTCCGGTCTCCTGATCGTCGCAGCCGGTATTTTCCTGGCCGCCATATCCTTTCTGCCCTGCCGGATCAAATCCGTGAGGGCCCTTGAAGAAACGAGGTAAACTATGAACTATTGCCGCATTATCCGTAACGATATCAGAAAAAGCCGGCTCACCACCATGATCACTACTCTGTTTGTGGCGCTGGCCGCCATGCTCGTCTCCCTGGCCGTTATCCTGGCTCTGAACCTTGCGGGCGCCCTGGACCGGCTGATGGTGCAGGCAGAGACACCCCATTTCATGCAGATGCACTCCGGCCCGCTGGATGCTGAGCCCTTAAACCGTTTCGCCTCACACCATGAGGCCGTTGACCGGTATCAAATTCTGGAATTTTTAAATATTGACAACGGGGAGATTGAACTGAACGGCCAATCCCTGATCAGCAGTACGCAGGACAACGGTATTTCCACTCAGAGCGGTGCGTTTGATTACCTTCTGGATCTGGATGGTGCCGTCATCACCCCTGCCGTCGGAGATATCTACGTTCCGGTCTGCTATATGCAGGAAACCGCCATGAAGACAGGCGACACCGTCTCCATCTGTGGAATTCCGTTTCGCGCAGCCGGATTTCTGCGGGATTCACAGATGAACTCCATGCTCTCTTCCTCCAAACGCTTCCTCGTTAGTCCCCAGGATTTTGAGCGGCTGAGAGACCTCGGAACCATGGAACATTTAATTGAGTTCCGTTTAAAAGACTTATCGGCCCTGGAGGCCTTTGCCGCTGATTATATGGCCGCCGGACTTCCTTCCAACGGTCCGGCCGTCACGTACCCGCTGTTTCGCATGCTGGGCGCCTTATCCGACGGCATGATGATCGCTGTGATCCTGCTTCTCGGATTCCTGACCGTGATGATCGCCTTCTTATGCATTCGTTTTACGCTCCTGGCCCAGTTGGAATCCGACTACCGGGAACTGGGTGTGATGAAGGCGGTCGGCCTGCGCGTCTCCGACATAAAGAAACTGTATCTCGCCAAATATGCGGCAATTGCCGCGGCCGGATGCATGGCAGGAATCGTTCTGTCATTCCTGCTTAAGAGTCTTCTCCTTCAGAATATCCGTCTAAACATGGGAACCGGCGGAAACGGGAAGGCCGCCTTATTCCTCGCACCGGCGGGCGTTTTGATCGTGTTTTTTGCCATTATGCTTTATGTAAATGGAGTTTTGGGACGTTTACATAAAGTATCCGCCTCCGAGGCCATGCGGCTCGGTACCGGACCGATGGCTTCCGGCGGCGCCGGCCGGATGGCTCTGAGCCACAGCCATTTTTCCAATGTCAGCATCTTCCTGGGAATCCGGGATGTACTCCTGCAAAAGAAGCTGTACGGCGTCAATTTCACCGTACTTCTCTTTGCGGCATTTCTCCTTGTGATTCCCATCAATCTGTATACCACCATGTCGTCCAGGGGCTTCGTCACCTACATGGGAATCGGTAACTGTGATCTGCGGATCGATCTGCGCCAGTCAGACCATTTGGCAGAAGACGCCGCCCGGATCGCCCGGGAGATGGAACAGGACGACTCCATTCTCCGCCATACTTCGCTGATTACCAAGGCATTTCAGGTGGAAACGCCGGACGGCACCGTTCATAATCTCCTGACAGAGCTGGGGGATCACCGGGTATTTCCTGTTTCCTACGTAAAAGGGCAGGCCCCCGTCTCCCCCGATGAGATCGCCCTCTCTGCCATGAACGCCGAAGAACTGGGCAGGAGTCTGGGCGACAGCCTCACACTGATTACCGGCAGCGGTACACAGACCATGACGGTATGCGGAATCTATTCCGACATCACCAACGGGGGAAAAACGGCGAAGGCCGCCTTCCCGGCGGATTCAGACGATACGGTATGGGCCGTCATCTACGCCGGGCTGAAGGATCCCTCGATGCTCTCACAGACTGTCCGTGAATATGCGGACACATTTCCCGATACGAAAGTTACGGATATCCGCGATTACGTTGCGCAGACTTACGGACCGACGCTGAACGCCATCCGCATGGCGGCCATCGCTGCGGCTGCGGTGGCTCTTGCGCTCACCGGTCTGATTACACTGCTGTTTGTCAATATGCTGACCGCGAAGGACCGCTACTCCATCGCCGTGATGAAGGCCTCCGGATTCACGGCCGGGGACATCCGGCTGCAGTATATAAGCCGTTTCGTACTCGTATCCGTGTGCGGAGTCTTTGCCGGAATCCTTCTGGCCAATACTGTGGGCGGGGCATTTGCCAGCCTGGTGCTCTCCGGTTTCGGCGCCCCCACCTTCCGCTTTGCGGTAAACCCTCTCCTGTCCTGTCTGCTCTGCCCGCTTCTCATGATCTACACCGCGGTCTCCGCCTCACTTGCCGGCACAAAGGGAATAAAGAAGATCACAATAGCTGAATATGGAAAGGAATAACATGGAAAGGTATAACATGGAAGAAATCATACACGCAAAAAACATTATCAAATCGTTTCACGAGGGATCCGAAAACCAGCGCATCCTGAATGGAATCAGCCTGTCGGTCCGCGAGGGCGAATTTATCTCGGTGATGGGTCCCTCAGGTTCCGGAAAATCGACACTGCTCTTCGCATTGAGCGGCATGGACCGCATTGACAGCGGCAGCGTATCCTTCTGCGGCAGCGATCTGTCCGCCTGCACGGAAAACCAACTGGCAGACCTTCGCCGGACTCAGATGGGCTTCGTCTTCCAACAGCCCACTCTGCTGAAGAATTTAAACATTCTGGACAATATCATCCTCCCTTCCCTGCGGGATAAAAAGAAGGATGTCTCACGGATCACTGAAAAGGCAAGCTCGCTCATGAAGGAGACCGGAATCGGGGAGCTGGAGGACAGGGATATCTCCCATGCATCGGGCGGACAGCTCCAGCGCGCCGGAATCTGCCGCGCTCTCATGAATGACCCGCGAATCCTGTTTGGCGATGAACCTACCGGCGCCTTAAATTCAAAATCCGCCCAGGAGATCATGGATATATTTACAGAAATCAACGCACAGGGAACCGCAGTCATGCTGGTAACGCACGATGCCAGGATCGCAGCCCGCACAGAGCGCGTCCTGTTCCTGTGTGACGGCAGAATCGTGCGCGAGGCTCATTTCCCCAAATATACCGGGAAAGATATGGAGCAGCGCATGGAAAAGATTATGGAACTTATGAAAGAAGCCGGGATATAAGCGACTTAGCCTCTTATGCATATTAAAAAAGGGAAGCATCACCCATGATATAAAAATCACTGGTGATACTTCCCTTCTTATTCCATTACTTATTTCGTCTTCATGAAACGCAGTTCCCTACATCATGGAATCCACCATAGCCATCACCGCTTCACCCAGCTTCGCAGATTTCTCATCCGCATCCGCAAGGGAAGTGCCCTTGATCCCATAGTAGAACTTGATCTTCGGCTCTGTGCCGGATGGCCTTACACACAGCCATGCGTCATCGGTCAGATCGTAATAGAGAACGTTTGATTCCGGAAGTCCGGTCGGTTTTACTTCGCCGTTTTCCATATCCTTTATAGTATCCAGCTTGTAGTCCCTGGCAGAGACCGTTCTGTATCCGCCCACTTCGGTTGGTGTGTTGTTTCTTAATGTATCCATGATGGCCTGGATCTTTGCTTGGCCCTCAATTCCCTTCAGTCCGATGGACTTGACGGCGTCTTTATAGTAGCCGTACTTCTCATAGATGGCAATCATGGCATCCCATAAGGTCATGCCCTTCATCTTATAATAAGCGGCCGCCTCGCAGAGCGCTACCGTGGCGGAAATTGCGTCTTTATCACGGGCATACGTACCGATCAGACAGCCGTAGCTCTCCTCCAGACCGAATAAATACGTTCCGTATCCCGTGTTCTCTTCTTTTAAAATCTGCTGGCCGATATACTTAAATCCGGTCAGAACCTCAATCAGCTCGCATCCGTAGGACTTCGCCACCGCGTCAACCAGATTGGTGGTAACGATGGACTTCACCACCTGTCCATCCTCCGGAATGGCACCGCGCTCCTTCTTCTGGCTCAGTACGTATTCACATAACAGGGAACCTGACATGTTGCCTGTAAGCGGAATATAGTCGCCGGACTTCGCGTCTTTTACGTAAACGCCGAGACGGTCTGCATCCGGATCGGTCGCCAGCACTAAATCGGCGTCCTTCTCCTTTGCCAGAGCAAGGCCCAGTTCAAAGGCTTCCTCTGCCTCCGGGTTCGGATAGCTGACGGTCGGGAAGTCTCCATCCGGAAGCTCCTGCTCCGGAACCACGTATACATGGGTGAAGCCGATCTCAGCCAGTGCTCTCCTGGCCGGAATGTTGCCTGTGCCGTGGAGTGGAGTATATACAATCTGAATGCTGTCCTGCATCTTGTCGATCGCTTCCTGATTCACTACCTGGGCTTTTACCTGCGCGATGTATTTATCATCAATGGCTTCGCCGATGATCTCGTACTTGCCTGCTGCCTTTGCTGATTCCACATCGGTGGTCTTTACCGTGGAAAGGTCTGTGATCGCCAGAACCTCCGCGGTTACTCCCTTGTCGTGAGGCGGGGTAAACTGTGCGCCGTCCTCCCAGTAAACCTTGTATCCGTTATACTCAGGCGGGTTATGGCTTGCGGTGATGTTAATACCGGCGATACAGCCCAGTTCCCTGACTGCGAAGGAAAGTTCAGGAGTCGGACGCAGGGATTCGAACTTATAGGCCTTAATACCGTTGGCCGCCAGAGTAAGGGCCGCTTCCTCTGCAAATTCCGGAGACATATGTCTGGAATCGTAAGCGATTGCCACGCCTTTATCGGCGCCGCCCCGCTTGATAATATGATTGGCAAGCCCCTGGGTTGCCCTGCGGACCACATAAATATTCATACGGTTGATTCCCGCGCCGATGATGCCGCGCAGGCCTGCCGTGCCAAATTCCAGATCCTGATAAAACCTTTCTTTAATTTCATTCTCGTCCTCTTTAATGGACCGGAGTTCTTCTTTCGTAGCCTCATCGAAGTATGGATTAGCCAGCCATTCTTCATAAATACTCTTATAGTCTTTCATAAAACACAATACTCCTTTCTCTCCATTCTGTTATCAACATTATAAATCATAACAGCCTAAAAGGAAAGCGAAATTGTGTTATTTAATTCTGGAAAGGAACTCATTGCGAAGCGGCTGCTGCAATTCCAGGTCCTTTAATTTCTCGATATTTCTGGCCGGAATCCAGGCTTTGTTCGCATTGTAGTAGAAATTAATCTGTTTCCAGTATTTTTCCGGATACAGAAACAGATAGTAAAGACAGGTCCTGTCTGTGTCCGAAAGCGGAAGGATCCTGGAATACGTTTCCAGCATGGAGTTGCCGAGTTTTAAACTCCAGTCATGCTTCTCCATGGCTTTTCTCATAAAATGGTACAGGTCCTCCATCTGCATTCCCAGATGCATGCGGTTAAATTCCACCACAGCCACGTCCCTGGGACACATCAGGATATGATGCTGGTTTAAGTCTCCGTGACACAGATAGCATTCTTCGTCTCCGTGATACGCACAGAATTCCTTCATGCCAAGTCTGGCGTCCTTGGCCTGCTCGTAAAACATATCGTAGTTTCCTATGACGCAGAGCTCAAACTCCGTCTTTTTTCTCTTGTTTCGGATAAAGGAACGTGCCCTTATAAGCTCCCGGTTATGGCGCTCCATCTCATCTCCCGGAAGCTGCACGAGAATAGAACCGAGATTCCACTCTTCCTTGAATTCGATCTTTCGCAACATTTTATGTAAACTGGCAATCTGCGTAATGGCTCTGAGGACTTCTTTGTCGTCTTTTAAATTACACTCTTTGTCGGCATACCAGTCTTTTACGATCCATCTCGTCCCGTCATCCGCGCTGGAAAGCAGTTCGCCCTCACGGTTTCTCACATAACGGTCCACAAAAGGGTGCCAGGCCTCTTCCAGCTGTGTAAACACCTGGTCTTCGAAATCCAGCCGTTTTATGGTCCCTTTATATTCTCTGAGAAGCTTCAGGCCCTGGTTTGTCTCACACAGCCAGGCGCCGCGGCCGCGTCTCACATCCAGAATTTCAAGCTCATACTGCGAAAGCACCTCTGTGTATTTCTCTATCACAACCACCCCTCCAACTCTTAGCTCATCGGCTACTTCTAGGGTATGAGTGGCGGGACGGAAATATACGTGAAAAAAGAAAGTTTGGCCCCTGCTTCCGCTGCTGTTTTTACACAGCCGCGGCCGCAGGGGCCAAACTCCTTCTCATGATTCCTTTATCCCATTTTCCAATCCGGCGGCGCGCAGCAGATACGCTCTCTCGTTGCACTCCGGCCGCTCCAGCACCTGTTCCATCAGCGCATTCAGCGTCTTCCCAAGTGCCGGTCCCGGCTTCATACCGGCCGCCATCAGATCACGGCCATCCACGGCCAGTTCCTTTAAGTTCACCGGGTCTCCGGCCCTGCGGATCTCCTCCGCCAGTGCCTTTACCGTCTTTAACGTCTCTCCATAGCCTTCGCCTACTTCTCCGGCAAATACCTCCTGGAAGCAGAGCAGGCTGTCGAAAAGATCGCCGGGAATCTGGTTCATCACCCGCCGGATCGCCGGTTTTTCGGCGGCAATCGGCGTCCTCCACCGGGATACAAGTATTTTTACCCGATCCATGGTGTCACAGTCCATCTTCAGATCCCGCAGTATGTCTGCCGCCGTCTCCCCCTGCTCCCTGCGGAGGAAGCCGGCCCATCTCATATATTTTACAGCGGGAAGACACCCCAGCGGACGCAGCTCACCTTTGCCCAGCACGGCTGCCTTAAAAAATGGCTCCGAGATATAGCGGGAAGCCCCGGTGTCGGAAACTCTCTTCATCTTCTCCGGATGGCCGGACAGCAACAGCTTCGTAAGCTCCGTCGCAATACGCTCTCTGCTCACCTTTTCCAGGTTGGGTGCGATCAGGGAAATCGCCTCGTACGTCTCATCCTCAATCCGGAAATCGAGCTGTGCGGAAAACCGGACTGCCCTCAAGATCCGGAGCGCATCCTCCGTAAAGCGGTTCACGGCACTTCCGACGCACCGGATCACCCGGTTCTCTAAATCCTCCATGCCGCCAAATGCATCCACCAGCCCCTCGCGGCCGTTGTAAGCCATGGCGTTGATGGTGAAATCGCGGCGTTTTAAGTCTTCTAAAAGGCTGGTGGTAAAATCTACGGACTTCGGATGACGCCCATCCTCATACTCACCGTCCACCCGGTACGTCGTCACTTCATAGCCCTGCCGGTTAAGCATCACCGTAACCGTGCCGTGCTGGATCCCCGTATCGATCGTCCGGCTGAAAATGGCCTTCACTTCTTCTGGCTTCGCCGAGGTGGTGATATCCCAGTCCTCCGGCTCTTTTCCCAGCAGGCTGTCGCGGACGCACCCGCCCACGACATACGCCTCAAATCCGTGCTCATTCAGTTTTTCAATGATCTGCTCCGCATCCGCCGGAACCCGCATTTCTATCCCCATGCCATCATCTCATTTCTATATTAGTTTCAATCCACCAGCCCTACGGTTGAATCGATACATGCATTAATATGCGCGGCCCCAGTATACCATCTTCGTCGCCGGCTTTCCGCAGCAGATACACGTATCGGAAAGTTTCTCCTGCTTAAATGGCATACAGCGTGAAGTCGCTCCTGTCAGTTCCTTGATCTTGTCTTCACATTCCTGGCATCCGCACCACATGGCTTTTACGAAGCCCGGTTTCTCTTCAATCGTCTTTGTAAATGTATCAAAATCAGTCGCCTCATACGTATGGGCCTCACGGTGTGCCAGTGCGCGCTCGTACATATCGTGCTGGATGGTATCGAGCAGTTCTCCAACCTTCTGACCGATCTCATCCAGGGAAACAGCGGTCTTCTCATGGGTATCGCGGCGAACCAGAATAGCCTGGCCTGCCTCAATATCCTTCGGTCCGATCTCCACGCGGACCGGAATACCGCGCATCTCAGATTCAGCAAATTTCCATCCCGGGCTCTTGTCGGTGTCATCCACCTTCACACGGTATCCGGACAGCACGGATTTGATCTCGGCCGCCTTCTCCAGAACGCCTTCCTTCGACTGCTGGATCGGAACGATCATCACCTGAACCGGTGCAATTCTCGGTGGCAGCACGAGGCCGTTGTCATCGCCGTGTACCATGATGATGCCGCCGATCAGACGGGTGCTCATGCCCCAGGAGGTCTGGTGTACGTACTGCAGCTTGTTCTCTTTATCAGAGTACTGGATTTCAAAGGCTTTTGCAAATCCATCGCCAAAGTTATGGCTCGTTCCGGACTGAAGCGCCTTGCCGTCGTGCATCAGCGCCTCGATCGTGTAGGTAGCTTCTGCTCCGGCGAATTTCTCCTTGTCGGTCTTCTGGCCGCGGATAACCGGCATGGCCAGGACTTCCTCACAGAAATCGGCGTAGAGATTTAACATCTGCTCGGTTCTTGCCTGCGCGTCCTCTGCTGTGGCATGAGCCGTATGGCCCTCCTGCCATAAGAACTCGCGGGAACGCAGAAACGGTCTCGTCGTCTTCTCCCAGCGCACAACGGAACACCACTGGTTATATACCTTCGGCAGATCGCGGTAAGACTGAATGTCCCTCGCGTAAAAATCACAGAACAGAGTCTCTGAAGTCGGTCTCACACAGAGGCGCTCTGCAAGCGGCTCCAGACCGCCATAGGTCACCCATGCCACCTCCGGCGCGAATCCTTCCACGTGATCCTTTTCCTTCTCGAGAAGACTCTCCGGAATAAACATCGGCATGTATACATTTTCCACGCCAACCTCTTTAAATCTTCCGTCCAGTTCCTTCTGGATATTCTCCCAGATCGCGTAACCGGCCGGTTTGATAACCATACAGCCCTTTACGCTGGAATAGTCGATGAGTTCCGCTTTCTTCACCACATCGGTATACCACTGGGCGAAGTCCACATCCATTGATGTGATTGCTTCTACTAACTTTTTGTCCTTTGCCATAACAATTCTCCTTTACCTTTTAAATTTACGTATTTTCCTGTCAATAGGGTCCGGCTACCGGACTCCTGCGCCGGAGCGCGGCTGCTTCAGCAGCCATACTTCCTTAGGGTGCATCTCATGAAACAAAAAAGAGCCGCCGATCCCCAGACAAGGGACCGAACAGCTCGGTGGTACCACCCAATTTAGTCACAATCGTGACTCACTTGTATCTCCGATAACGCCGGATATGCGCCGCAGTTTGCTGCGGGACTCCAAGGCAGGTTGGGCGACCAGGGGCATGAAGGTCTTCCACCAGTGACCCTCTCTCTGGAATGCATCATCGCTTACTAATCCTCTTCCACGTCTGAAACGTATGTTGTTATGTTAGTTTGTATGGTTGATTTTACGCTATTTGGATTTCTTTGTCAAGGGGAGATCAGAACTTGCTCCTGCTGATTTTCGTACACCGTTGACTGAACCGCATCTATAAAAGCAGCCGGATCCAGGAAGCGATCCCCGGAATCATTTTGGTAAGCCGTCTGCCGCATGAGATCCAACAGCTCCTGGCCTGTCAGCGATGGATTTACCTGCCAGCCCAGAGCCAGGACGCCTGTCCCATAAGGAATTGCCCAGCTATGTCCGCCTGACGCGTCATAGCTGTAAGAATACTCACCTTCACTGGAGGCCTCTGCCGTGGTGCGGTATCCCACCGGGGTTCCCAGGGCCTGCACAGGACATTCCAAAAAATCACCGTCAGGCGTTCCGATTTTGCTCGCCGTAATATCATCCCGTTGATCGAAATCAAAAAAGCTGGGCCAGAATACACAGGTATCATAGTCCGCTCTGCAGTCCAATACCAAGATACCGGCCTCCCGGGCCCGTTTCACCGCCTCGTCCCACACCTCAGGATGATCAAAATATTCCGTGTTTGTGAGGTCTGCTGATACACTGACAGCACGAATTTTTTCAGACTCCGGCAGTGTTTTATTCTGCTCGATCATCCAGTCCAGCGCCTGGCCTGCCATTTCCGATGCGTTTCTGTCCCAGAATTTGATTGCTGCATAGTACAGCCTGACATCCGGGGCTGTTCCGATGGAGTTCCCCGCAAGCAGACTTGTTACCGCAGGGCCATGCATCGAACTGGGGCGGTCTTTTTCGGTCAATCCCACGGTATAGTACTCTTCAATCTTGCCTGCATACTCTGGATGTCCGGGCAGTAAGGGCTGGTCAATGATTGCCACTGTCACGTTTTTACCTGTAATTCCCCGGTCATGAAGTTCCTGCACATGCAGTCCGGGATTTTTTCCAGTTTCCATAATCTCGGCCGCAAGCGCTTCGTTTCCCTCAAAAAGCGTATTTTGATTAAACCAGTATGTAATCATATCCGCCGGAACATACTCACCGGAACGCAGTGTATTGACTTCATCAAACCCACGCACATCCGAATAGGGAGCCAATACCTCAATGGTCCCAGTACTCGTTTCAGGTATGGAGGCGATCGGCGGCTCAGTCTGACTGCCGCTTCCGCTCTGCCCTGTATTAGGGGCACAGGAACAGAGAAAGAACAGGGAAAATACGATCATTGCCATCCTCTTTTTCATTTTACTTCTAACCTCCTTCGTCTTCTTCGCTGATTACCCGACCCTCGTTCCGTTCGGTACGGGTTTTTCAGGCATCGCAAGAACTGGTACGATTCCGTCCCCATAACCAATGTCCCACAGCATTCCATGGGACTCGATGCCAAACATCTCTCTCGGTGCCAGATTCACAACAAACAACGCCTGTTTCCCTTCTACTTCTCCTGGATTCTCCCGTTCTTTTTTCAGTCCGACGAGAATTGTCCTTTTAAACGTACCAAAATTCACGGTCAGCTTTACCAGTTTATCTGATTTCGGTACGTCTTCCACCAGTTCGATCGTCCCAACCCTGATATCAACTTTTTCCAAATCACTCATCTTGATTTCTGCTTTTATATTTTCCATGACACACTCTCTGCTTTCTTCATAAATATTTGATTTATTATTCCGTACCATTTTCATGGAAGGTGACACACAACACGGGAATACGCTCTATATCTCCGCAAGCAGATACAGGCATCTGACCGCATTTCTGATCACTTCGTCCGGGAACTCATAGTCTGGCGTGTGAAGGTCCGGACAGTCTTCACCGGCTCCTATGCCGAAATACATGCCCCGGCATTTCTTTAAATACCATCCGAAATCCTCAGACCAGCGGAATGGGGCGGCGGCTTCGAGGCAGGGGATTCCTTCCTGCTCGAAAAGAATCCGGCTCATGTCTGTGATCTCAGGGGTGTTTACGGTATCACAGGAAAATGTCTCCCTCCTCATAACCGCAGTCCCCAGCGGATAGCCCGGGAGATTGTGAAAGCCGTAGACTCTGTCCGCGCCCAGTTCTTCTAATAATCTGCTGCATGGATTTCCGCCTTCTCCGGTCTCCTCGGCAGGCTGGAAGAGGAAGCAGAGATTCTTTTGAAAAACCCGCCCCTCCGTCAAGAGGCAGAGCCCCGCCAGAATGGCGCTGTGGCCGTCGTGGCCGCATCCGTGATAAGGAATGTTTCCGGGTCCTTTTATGGCGTCCATGTCCGCGCGGAAGACAACGGTTTCCTCAGCGCCGTTTTCCTGATGGAGGGCGTAGAACCAGCCGCCGCGGTCAGTGACCGAGAGGGAGGTATGCTCTCTGAGGAACGTTTTTAACACTTCCATGGTCCTTCGTTCCTGGCCGGACAGTTCCGGGATTTTGTGGAGTTCTCTGCGGAGCGCCTTTATTTTTTCAAAGGTTTCATCGTCGAGAGCGCTGTGGCTTCCTGTACTGCCGCATTCTTTATCCCCCAGCGGCTTTTCGCTTATAATCCGCTCGGACTCCTGCCTGACCAGGTCACGTAATCGTCTGGTGTATTCTGACATGTTCGATATGTCGTCGCCATATGTAAGATTCAGCTCATATTCCAGAGGGAGCCATGTGTCCGCGCCCGCCTCGTTATGCTGAATCAGGGTCTCGATCTTGTCCAGAGCCCTGGTGAGTCTTGCCTCCTTCGTCTGAAGCGCCTCCATCTCGTCGAAAAGGCCATTAAGCCTGCAGGCCAGATCATCGGGGAGGGAACCGGTCATAGTCCGAAGTACGGCGCTCTCCGTCTCTTCATCTGCACCGCCTTTTATAAAGGCGGGAATATCCCCGGTAATGGCCTCTCCCCAGTCGTGGATCAGACACATGTCCACCACCCGGTCCATGTCCAGCTCCGGGAATTCATCCCTCAGCAGAAACGCCATAACCGCCAGACGCCAGCTGTGCTCTGCTACGCTCTCCCTCCTGCCGGAGGTGGTCCAGTTATGGCGGGTATTGCATTTTAGTTTTTCTAATACTCCTAAAAATTCAATCAATTTTTCCGGCTCCATTTCTGCCTCCATTTCTGCCATGGCATCGCTGCCGCGGCACGCCTGTTGAGATTCTTATATGGAACCAGTATACCACTAGCCGCCGTACAGTTCCACCAGATCTTCAATAATCAGGAGTCCGATCGGCCCCAGGATAAAGCCCAGAAGGCCGAACAGCTGGAGTCCCACATACATGGAGATCAGCGTTTCAAGCGGTGTCAGGCCAACCTTGTCTGCCATGATTTTAGCCTCCATCACCTGGCGGAGGAAGTAGCAGATAATATAGATGACAAAGAGGCCGATTCCGTAGAGCCAGTCCCCATTTACCAGGCGAAACAGAGCCCAGGGGATCAGTACCGTTCCCGTGCCAAAGATGGGAAGCGCGTCGAGAAGGCCGATTCCGATTCCCAGAAGCAGGCTGTACTGATTGCCCATAAGGAAAAGGCCTGCGGTACAGATGCACATGGTCAGAAACATGATGCTTCCCTGTGTCTTCAGCCATGCGCTGCCTACCATGGTCAGCCTGCTGCCCAACAGGGCAAATTCGTGGCGGAAAATGGAATTGTCACGGCGCATCCGGATATCCTCCATCTCCTGAAGGGAGAGGATGGTGGCGATAAACAGAATAATGGTCATGACCGTAACCTCCACGAAACAGCGCACGACGGTCATGGAGTTTACCATTAAAAACGGCATGGCGGCATCCTTCATGGCCTTCCCGCCGCCGACCAGCATCTCGCGCAGCATTTTCACCAGAAAGCCCCTGGGGAGGCGGAAGAGATTCTCGGTAAAGAAGCAGCAGCCGGTCAGCCAGCGGTCGAGGCTGTTAATCATCTGCGGAAGGTTATCGAAGAACAAATTCGCCTCCATACACAGCTTTCGCCCGCCATAATACAGAAGCGTGCCGAACAGCGCCATCAGGATGATGATCTGGACGCCGCCGATAACCGCCAGGGGCAGATGGACTTCTTTCCTTTTTAATGTAAACCGGCATTTCTTTTCCAGCCATACGGCGGAAGGGCGAAGTGCCAGGGCAAATATATATGCAATCAAAAAGGGAATCACCAGGGGCAGCAGATACTTAAAGCTTGCATAAACTGCCCCCGTAACTCCCAGTATTAAAAAAGTTTTCTTCAGTTTCCTACTCGGTTTCTCCATGGACTCACCTGTTTCTGTTTTGTACTTCTTTTGTACAAAATCTAGTATGAGCCGCAGGGCAGTAAATTATTCGGACTTGCTCCTGCCAAAATTTATCCAATTTTGTGATTTTCGATGTAGTATTTTTTCTTATTCGCCGAACCGCCCTCTACGACACAGAAATCCAGCAGATCGCCGACCTCCGTGTACAGCACCAGCGATTCCAGTGTCCTCGCCACGGTAGAACGGTTGATGACCTGTTCCCGGTCCGAAAACGGTGCGTACTGCCGGTTGATCATATCCGCGATCTGCGTGATCGTCAGCGGCTGCTCCTTTGATCCATGTTGTTTTAATATATTTACAATCACCAGCGGAAATAAAACCTGATGCATGATACCCATCCTCCTGTTGAGGCTTAAAAATCATGCGGTCCCTGCCGCGGGACTGGATAATCCGCCGCACGTTCTTTAAGCGATCGTCTTCTGCAACGCAAAAAAGCCTGTAGTTATCATAACTGACAGGCGCGCTGCTGTAATATCGCTCACGCAGTACGACGGTTTCCATTTCGTTTTCCATTCCTTTCTTCCTATTATAAAATACTCCAAACGGAAAAGGAGGGATTCGAACCCCCGGTGCCTGACGGCACAATACTTTAGCAAAGTATCATCTTAATCCTCTCGATCACTTTTCCAAATTTTGAATTTCCCGTTTTTTTCGAAGTGCGGCGGCTCCCGTCCCGCTTCGTTTGACGAAAAATGGATGCGGCAGGACTCGAACCTGCGTTGTTTCCGATGTGAGAGATTTACAGTCTCCTGCCCTCGCCGCTGGGCTTACGCATCCTCAAATATTACGTTTTTGACTTTCTTTCTGTTGTCTATGGTCATACTTTACCACACCGAACAATGCAAATTTGCATTACTTTAAAGATTTTTAAAATTATTTTTCATAGTATGGCAGATATCCTGCTGCACACAAAAAAGGAACCGCCGGGCAGCGATTCCTCCGATATCATTACATTTTACATTCAAAATGTCTAAACGGATTTCACGATAAACCATATCCCGACTGCATGGATTCCCTCTTATATTGTACGCCAAAAGCTTCACTGCAGTAAGTCTCTGCACTGAAGGTATCGCTGCAATATTCATAAGTGAATGCATGAGCTGGTCTGTTCATCGCTGTTATCCTCATAAAAACGTTTATCGCCGCAATCGGCAGAAACGTTTTTGATTTCGTTTATTTTCGTTTTACTTCATCAGTGTATCACAGGGGATGCAGTCTGTCAAATGTTGTCTGTGGTCTGTCTTCTGCCTAAAGCCTCATCGGCTTGAAAACCATCTTCCCGTCTTCCCATTCCACACCGGCCAGATACGCGTGCCGGTTCGGGTCATACAGCGGATCTCCCGTAATCTCATCGTACTGCCGTGCGTGAAATACCATGATATCCCGGCCATTCTCATCGACAGTGAAGGAATTATGGCCGGGACCGTACAGTCCGGCCGTTTCATCGGTCACAAGGACCGGCAGCCGTTCCTTGGTCCAGCTGGCGGGGTCCAGAAGATCGCGGTCTTCTTTGGCGCTCAGTAAGCCCATGCAGTATTCCGCGCCTGTGGCGCTGGCCGAATACGTCATGCAGATGCGTCCATTCCGTCTGATAACAGCCGGCCCTTCATTGACCCAGAAATCAACCCGCTCCCAGTCGTAATCCGGGGACGACAGGAGAACTTGCTTCGTCGCCAGACTATGCGGGGACTTCATCCTGGCAATATAGAGATTGGAAATCTTCTTTCCCACGCTCACTTTTTCCGCCCAGACACAGTACCAGGCGCCGTTCGAGGCAAAGACGGTCATATCCAGGGAAAAATCCTGAAAGGAAAACTCATCTGCGGCCTCCATCATCCCCAATTCCCGCCAGGGACCTTCCATGGGGTCCTCCGCCCTGCACTCCAGCACATACGGCCGGATGGCCCAGACATCCTCTGCAGCGCCCGCGGCAAAGTAGAGATACCAGGCGTCTCCGATCCGGTGAAGCTCCGGCGCCCAGATGTGGGCGCTCATCTCACCGCTTTCATGTTTTTTCCATACCGTTTTCTCGGGAGCCTCCCGAAGTCCCATAAGGGAATCCGACTTTCTCAATATTATTCTGTCGTACTCCGGAACGCTGGCCGTAAAGTAATACGTGCCGTCGTCGCGGCGCGTCACATACGGGTCTGCCCGGTTACTGATAAACGGGACATTTTCCGGAGTCTTTTTATAGTTAAACTGATTCATACATGTTTCTCCCTCCGACGCTTAACCTTTCACCGCTCCGGCCGTCATGCCTTCAATGAAATACTTCTGGAAAGCAATAAACAGGATGAAGATCGGGATGATGGAGAACAGGGAACCTACGATCAGCAGGCTGTAATTGTCCCCATAAGGGTTGATCAGCGTATTTAAACCAAGGGTCAGTGTGTATTTATCCGAAGAACGGATTACCAGCAGCGGCCACAGGTAGTTGTTCCATGCGTTCATGCCGTTTAAGATCGCCATGGCAGAGAACGCCGGCTTCATAATCGGTACGATCAGCCTTAAAAAGATTCCGTATTCTGTAGCGCCGTCGATTCTTCCCGCCTCCAGGAGAGACTTTGGAAGGCTCAGTAAGTACTGGCGAAAAAAGAAAATTGTGGATGCATGCGCCATGAACGGAAGGACAATGGCCGTATAGCTGTCCATCAGCTTCATCACGGACATCTGCTTATACAGCGGCAGCATGACAACCTCCAGCGGAATCGAAAGGATGAGAAGGACGATGACGAAAAATACCCTTTTCCCCTTAAACTCGTACGCCGCAAAGCCGTATCCGACAAAGGCGCTTACGGCCAGTGTCAGCAGTACGGTCAGAGCCGTTAAAAAGATACTGTTGAAGAACCAGGTCCAGTACTCGTGCTGTCCCGTGAAAAGAAGGACGAAATTGTCGAGGCTCATTCTGGAGAAATTGATATCCAGGTTTAAGCCGTACTGTAATAAGTCGCCTCCGGGCTTGAAGCTGGCGATTAACAGAAGCCAGATCGGAAGAATAATCACAATTGCCAGAACAATGAACAGGATGGTACTGCCCCACAGCTCCAGACTTGCCTTTTTTGATTTACCGGATAATTTCGTCTGCATACTATTTATCCTCCTCTTTAAAGGTACCTGTCAGCTTCAGCTGAATGACATTGACAACCATGACGATAATGAGAAGAACCATACCAACGGCACAGGCGTATCCCATGGCCCGCTTCTCCACGCCCTGCCGGTATAAGTATCCGACAATGGTAAGGCCGATGTTGTTCGGGGAGTTATTGCCCTTGAACAGCATGGTACTCTCCAGGAACATGGACAGGCCCGCGTAGATGCTGATGGTCAGTACGTAGACTGTAGTCGGCTTTAACAGGGGGATGGAAATACTTTTAAACTGCTGCCATTTCGTCGCTCCGTCGATGGACGCCGCCTCGTATAATTCCGTCGGAATGTTCTGGAGTCCGGCCAGGAAATAGAGGATATTGACGCCCGTCCAGCGCCAGCAGGCCAGCAGAAGGAGGGCAAAATACGTGGTATTAGCGCCCTTTAACCATTTGATCGGGTCGAGGCCGAAAAATCCAATGACCTGATTGAAGAGGGAGGAGGCCGATTCTCCGAACATAAGCCGGAAAATCGTACCTGCTACCACTACCGACGTCAGAGCCGGCAGGAAATAAACGGATTTAAAGAACTCGGTTCCCTTTAACAGCTTATTGTTTAATAATGTAGCAAACAGCATCGGGAAAGGAATCAGCAGAACCAGTGTCCCGACCATATACTTAAAGCTGTTCCACACGGCTTTATAAAAGATTTTATCCGTCAGCAGCCGGGAGTAGTTGTTAAACCCCACCCACTCATCCTTCAGCACATCCTGAAAGCTTAACAGCACGCCGTTGCATATGGGGGCGATCCAGAACAGAAGGACCGTGATGACAAACGGGCAGATAAATACGTACGGGGCTATTTTCTGTGAATAAAACAGTTTTTTCATTCCGCTAACTCCTTTCCTCGATGCTTTCCATCATTACTTATCTGAATTCATTGTCCAACGTTTCCTGGGACTGGGTCAGTGCTTCCTTAATATCCATTCCATCCTCGTAAATGCTGTTGAGCGTTACGTTGCAGAATTCGTTGTTGATGGATGGCATCTTCTCATCTGTAAAGCAGGTCAAGAGACCGATACTGTCTTTTACTTCATTTAATACGTCAAATGGATAGGTGGTAAAATACTGTACAAACTGGTTATCCGGATTCTGTGTCAGCGCCGTGTCGGTCCATACTTCTGTGTTGACCGGGTCAAAGCCCAATACGTTCCAGATTTCCTTACTTGCTTCAGCAGACAGCTTGATGTATGCCATCACTTCTGCCGCCAGGTCTGCATGCTCGCCGCTGGCTACAACAGCCGTACCGGTACCGCCGCCGCCGATGGTCTGAACCTTGCTGCCTTCAAATGCGGGAACGGCTGCGATTGCTACTTTGCCCTTTAAGTCGGTCATGTAGTTGGTGTATCTGGATGTCTGCCAGAAAGGCATAATCTGTGCTGCGTAGTCGCCGGAATTATAGAACGGATACGCTTCCTCGTTGTCAGGCTGTCCGCCCGGAACGGTTGCAAATGCGCCTGTATCCTGCATTCCCTTTATGTAGTTCAGCACTTCTACCATCTCGTCGCTGGTGATGTTGACATTGCCGTCAGCGTCTAAGTAATTTCCGCCCTTCTGAGCCAGCATCAGATTGATCATCCACTGTGCGCTGGTTTCGATACATGCGAAATACTTGCCGGTTGCTTCGTAGTACTTGACGCCCGCTTCCTTGAAGTCATCCCATGTCTTAATGCTCTTGTAGTCAACGCCTGCCGCATTTAAGAGATCTTCGTTATAGAAAGCTACCGTGGTTCCTACGTGGGTCGGGAAGCCGTAGATCTTTCCATCCTTGGAGTAGATGTCGAGTCTGGATTCTACAACAGTGTCTCTGTACGGCTCGATTGCAGATGTCAGATCCATCAGGCCGATTTTCCCTGTCATGAACGCCGGGAATTTGCCCAGCTCGATATCCACGATATCCGGCGCGCCTTCGCCTGACTCCAGAGCCAGAGACAGCTTGTTGTGCATATCATCGTAAGCCATGTTGCTTAAGACCAGCTTCACCTTCTTATCCGGATTCTCTGCGTTCCATTTCTCCGCCATGTCTACATAGAACTGCTGGTGCAGCTCGATGAAGGTCCATACATTTAAGGTGGTGACGTCGTCGCCTTCCACGGCCATCTCATTCTTGCCTGCGGAAGCAGCTGTCGTCGTCTCGGCGGCCTTAGTATCATCTGTTTTCGTATCTGCGCTCTTGGAGCCGCATCCTGCGAGGGCTGAAACTGCCATCGCTGCCGTCAGTAAAACTGCTAATACTCGTTTTCTCATAAAAGTTTCCTCCTTATTTTGAATCATTTATTCTGAAGCATTTATTCTGATCAGGCTGATTCGCCTGCATCACACATGGTATAGTTCCTTCATCCATACGGTCATCTCACCCGGCGTGCGATTGCACCACCTGGCGTATGGAACCGCCTTCAGCAAAACATCTTCTAACTGCGGCCGTTCTGCGGCATACAGCGTCTTCTCCTGCGTTGCTCCTGCGGCCAGCCGTTTGCCGTGAATGGAAACGCTCACCACGCCGCCTAAAAGATCCGGTTCCCATGTCTCAGCCGGCGGCTGGGAAGTATCTGCAAAGACTCCGGCCAGATTCGCGCCGTTGTCCGTTTCTTCCAGACAGTACACGACAGGCCCTTTCTTAACGGCCACTTTTCCCGCATCAGCCCGTACCATGGGATTGGCCCACACATAGGCGGCCGGCATATTCCAGGTAAGAATGACCGGATCCTTGCCGCTGTCCTCATCCAGCACGGCATACCCCGTCTCCTCATGCCACCGGACCGGTCTGCCGTCACGTCCCGTTATTGCAAACCCTTCTGCGTATGCGGGAATCCGGAACGCCAGCTCCATTTCCTTTCCGCCTCGTGTAATCTCACACCGGCCTTTCCAGGGCATCTGACTCTCGATTTTAAGAGACCCCTTCGAGTTTTGAGTATTCTCCGGGTTAAGACGGTCTTCCGGATCCTCCAGGATTCCATCGATCACGGCGCTTACATATAGGTTTACATAAACTCGTTTTTCTTCTCGAAATGCAATATAGTGGCCCAGGCTTGCTAACGTTCTCGCAATGTTGGGCGGACAGCAGGCAACGCCGAACCATTTCTGGCGCACTGGCCTGACGTGTTCCATGGAAGTCCGGTTCATGCAGTTGTCCGGCCACACCTCCAGAGGATTAACGTAGAAAAAGCTCTTTCCGTCCATGGCGATTCCCGCCAGGATGTTGTTGTAAAGCTCCAGCTCTACGGTATCCATATACGAAGCGTCCTTTGTGATTCTCGCCATGCGGCTTCCGAAGAGAGCCAGGCCGATGGACGCGCACGTCTCGGAGTAATTCCGGTCGTTCGGCAGGTCGTAATCGGTTGTGAACCGTTCCAGAATGCCGGAGGAACCGATTCCTCCTGTCAGGTACATCCTCTTTCCGGTCATATTGTCCCAGAGAGTCTTACAGGCATCCATCAGGGCTTCGTCCCCGTATTCCAACGCCAGATCGGCCATGGCACAGTACATATAGACAGCTCTGACTGCGTGCCCCTCCGCCGTCTTCTGATCCCGCACCGGCATATGGGACTGGGAGTAGGCCGGGTCATATCCGGAGAATTCAGGAAAAATTCCCCTGCCGCCTCTCCTCTTCTGCTCCTCCAGAAAATAATTCGCTCCCACACCCCGGATATCGATAAAATACTTCGCAAGCTCCAGATACTGCCGTCTGCCGGTCACGCGGTAAAGCCGCACCAGTGCGAGCTCGATCTCCTGGTGGCCGGGATATCCGTGAATCTGATCCGCATCCGGCCCGAAGGTGTCGCAGAGCAGATCAGCCGTTTTACAGACAATCTTTAAAAATTCGTCCTTTCCAGTGGCCTGATAGTAGGAAACAGCGGCTTCTATCATATGGCCCGCGGTGTAGAGTTCATGCCCCTCCTGGAGATTTTTAAACCGTCCCTCCGGTTCCTTTATAATAAAGTATGTATCCAGATAACCGTCTTCCTGCTGGGCTCTCCCGATCAGTGCGATAGTCTCATCGGCCAGACGCTCCAGCTCCTCATCGGGAAAAGCCTCCAGCGTATACGCCACGGCTTCCAGCCATTTCGCCACGTCCGTATCCTGGAACACGGCTCCCATGAAGTCTCCTTCTTCTTCCTTTGCAGCCACTTTAAAATTGTGCAGGCAGTGGCTCGGCTCCGCATCCTTTACTAAATCGTTTAATATTTCCCACTGATACGGGATAATACTTTCTCTCACGAGATCAATGGAAGGTTTCCAGAATTCATCGGTAATTTTCGTATTTCTCAGCGGTATTTCCTGAAACATCTTAGCATTTCCTCCTTTCTTTCATATTAAACGATTAATATGAAAGTTATAAAAAAAATACCATTTTTTACGTATGGCATGTTTTTATCGATTTTTTCTTATCATTTATGCATTTGATATGCTTTTTTTATACTTTCATTTCATCTTTTTGTTTTATATGTTAGATAATATCACAAGAAAATCGCCTTGTAAAGTACTTTTGCGCAATTTTTTCATTTTATTAATCGTTTTATATAGGGCACTTTGACCACACACATAGGGTTTTCCTATGGCTGCAAAAAGGAAGTACAGTCTGCCTGTCCGATATCTCTCGGTTGGCAGATCGTACTTCCTCTCGTTGTCACTCCGGAATCTTTTCTGATGGAATCTTTTCTGATGGATTCTTTTCTGATGGATTCTTTTCTGATGCATTCTTTTCTGATGCATTCTTCTCAGACATATTCTTTCCGGATATATCCTTCACCGACTTCCGAATCCGCCTGGTACACTCCACTGCGCAGACGGAGTCCTCCTCGCTGATCTCCCTGCCTTCCAGCATCTCAATCATGATTTCACTGGCCCGGTAGCCGATATCGTGAAGCGGCAGGTCAATGGTCGTCAGCGGCGGATTATAATAACTGGACAGCTCCCGGTTATCGTAGCCCACCACGGACAGATCTTCGCCCACCGTCATGCCTAACTCCGCTAGCCTGTCGTAGACGCCGCCCGCCATCAGGTCGTTCATGCAGAATACCGCCGTGATATCCTTTGCAAGAAGCTTCGTAATACCCTCATAGCCTGACTCCCTGTTCCAGTCTCCCTCAGTCACGAAACCCGGGGAATAGAGGATACCGCTGTCAAACAGCGCCTCCTGGTATCCCACCAGCCGGGACTGCGCGTGGATACTGTCCGATTTTCCCATGATCACGCCGATTCTCGTATGGCCGTTCTCGATTAAGTATTTCGTGATCTCGTATGCGCCGTGGCAGTCGTCCACCACGACGGAGGGCACCTTCGGCGTCCTGGAATAGCCGTAGGCCATCACCGCCGGTATGGGAAGATTCTCCGGTATACATAAGATCGGCCGCTCATGGGCCGCTACATAAATGATTCCTTCCACCTGCTTCTGCATCAGCTTTTTGATCTCGCGGCGTACCACCTCGTAATAGTCGTCCTTGCTGTAGTAGGTGTCATTATACTTTTTATAAAGCCTTAAATTGATCAGAAGGATCTGATAATCCACCTGTTCACACTGTTCCGTAATTCCATCTATGATATCCGGAATGCTGAATATGGTCATATCCTCGGCGATCACGCCGATACTTCTCGTTTTCTGCAGCTTCAGATTTTTGGCCACCACGTTTGGCGTGTAATTCATCTTCTCAATCATGGCCATCACGTTTTTCCTGGTCGCCGCGCTGGCCCCGGGCTTATCATTCAATATATTTGATACCGTTGCCACGGAAACATTGCATGCCTTTGCAATTTCCTTTATGGTTGCCATTCAATCACCCCCAAGTCTCTAAAACTATTAATACAGATTTTTGGGGAAATGTCAAGCTGAAACGTTTAATATATACAAAATCTCTGAATCTCCCGGTCTAAGACCGCGCCAATCCTCTGGTAGCCCGCCCGGTTGGGATGAACCCGGTCTTCCAGGTATATACCGGCATTATCGCGGTGAATTCCGCACAGCCGCCGCATGTCGATGAGCGGGAAGCCCAGCCGCTTACTGGAGCGCTCCAGCTCCTCGTAGTAATCAAGCATGGTGTATCCGTTTTTGTTGGGCAGTTCGTAAGCCTCTCCCGCCTGCGTCATGCCATCCGGGCACTCAAACCGGTAGATCGGAGTCACCCAAACCAGTTCCGCAGTGGGAGCCGCGGCGCGCAGCCTGTTTACAGCTTCCTTTACCCCATGGGAAAACTCTTCCAGCCTGCTTCCCCAGTACCAGTCGTTGCTGCCGTGCCAGATAAGAAACAGATCTGCGTCTTCCGGAACCGGATTCTTATCGAGTACCTCCAGCATGCCGACGGGTGTCTTCCGCGTCAGTCCGCTGGAGCCGACTGCAAAATTATAAACCTTTTCCAGGGAGAGGCTGCTTTTCAGCATGGCCTCATAGCCGCCCTCCCCGTGTGCTCCCGTCGAAATACTGTCGCCGTAAATCGCTATTGTCTTCATAAAATATCACGCCTCATTTACCATACAAGTCAGGATTTAAAATGTCAGCTTCATGTCCCCCTGCACCATAATCGAATGCTGTGCGCCCTGATAGATCAGATTCAGCTTGAAGCAGTCCTCCGTATGGATGCTCACCTCAAGGGACCCGCCTGCGTCCTTTGCCTCAAAATCAGCCGTCTTTCCTGCAAACCAGTACTGCTTGCAGCCCAGAACGCCTCCCCGCACCAGATGCTCGGATATCTCCCAACGGACCGTCGTTTCCGTCTCATTCCTGTCGAGGGACAGGCCTGCGGCGTACTGGATCAGATAGAGAATCGGAGCGAGGCCGGACCAGCCCACGAAATCCTTGTTGTCTGCATCCCCGCTGGATATCTCATCCGGCGGATAGTTCTCCCAGATAGTTCCCGTCTCCTCATAGACCTTTGCGATCACGTCCAGATGGTTGATGGCGATATCCCTGGCCAGCTTATGGAACCCGTGCTTCTCCAGTCCGCAGGTGACGAGGGCGTTGGTCGGAGCCCACACGGAGCCTCTCCAGTATCCGCCTCTTGGATCGTATCCCTCCTCGTCCGCAGCCACAACCGGAATCCGGTGTACGCGGTTAAAGGTCTCCTTGTCCTCCAGCCATTCGATGAGACGTTTTCCCTGTTTCTCATCCGCCACGCCTGACACCAGCGGGAAGAAGCCCGCGATCGTCTTGATTCTGGTCTGGCGCTCGCCAAATGTCATATCGTAGTAAAATCCGTCCTGTTCGTTCCACATATAGTGATTGATTTTCTCAATCAGAACCGTACGGTCCTTCATAAGGCCTTCACGCCGTTTATCATAATCCGTCACTTCATATCCCTGTTTTACCAGGACATCCATGATGTCAATCAGATTGCCTGCAAACATGGCCATCTCACTGCTGGTATCCACCGCGAGCCCCAGATGCTTGTTTCTCGGTGAGTTATCCATACTCGCCCAGTCCGTAACGTACAAGCCGTTCTGGTGGCGCAGATGGTACTTCATCGCCTCATGATAGTGGTAGAGCGGCTCGAATACCATGTGAAGACGAGCCGCGTCTCTCGTATGGCAGTAGCTCTCCCATTCCGCGAAGGCGAGAAGGGGATGGTTTAGATTGTCCAGGGTCAGATACGGCTTCTTCTCGATGATGCGGCCCATATTCGGCTTGTACATGTCCTCATACGGCAGCTTTCCCAGTTCTCTTAAGGTACGGAAGCCGTAGTGATTCTGGAAATAGGAGTACAGCGGGCTGTCAAAGGCGTTGACCCACAGGAGAAAATCTTTTCCCGTATCCCGCACCATCTCTCTGGGTATCTCCCCATCATCAAACTGTTTGCAGTAAAAGTTATCCAGAGAACAGATTCCCGGAACGTAAGGATGAAGAAGATTGCAGAACAGCGTCATAAATACCGTGTCCCAGAGGAATATATCATCGTTAAATGCGGCGTCCACAAAATTGCTGACAAACCCGCTGCCCTCTGTCGGGCGGTGTACGTTGGTATATAAAACCTGAATCGCATACTTGTAGCAGTCCACCCATTCCGGATGGCTTGATACAATAGGAACAGGAAGCCTGTCCTTTACCTCTTCGTAGCTTAAAAGGGGCGCTCCGTCGTACTCTTTCTTATCAAAATACATTCCCCTGTCGAGGGAATCCAAAAAGCTGTAATCTCTGTCCATACCCTGCTTCTCCTCTTTTATATTGGTCAGCTGTTAATCTTCATCCACAGATATTCATATGGCTCCAGCGTGACCTCCTGATTCATCAGTTTACCGGAAAGCAGACCGCTTCCCGCCATTCCTGTCTTTAATTCTACCACATCATCCGATACATTGATAAGTACCAGAATCTGATTTTCTTTCGTTCCCCTCAAGAGCGCGAACACTCTCTCATCCAGCTTCAGAACCTGCTGCGGACTGTTGGGCGAGAACGCGTCCTCCTGCTTCCGGATCTTTAGCATCTGCCTGTATCCGGCCAGCACCCGGCTTCTTAAGGAATCCGGATCCGAGAGTTCCGCCTTCAGCTGGTCTGCGTCTAGCTTCTCCCTGTTAATCCGTCTCTTAATCCCTGATTCTTTGAAATCCTTATAACAGTTTCTGGAGCCCAGAAGGCTGTGGTAATAAATCGCAGGCATTCCCATGACGGAAAGCAGAATACACTGGGAGCCGAGGAATTTGCGGACCATTTTCCCCATATCCGTCTCGTTGCCGGCTATGGCGTCCAGGTAATTGATATTCAGCTCATACGGCACCATACTGCCGTCGGCCAGGGAACGGTAACCGACTTCTCCGCCGCGCTCCATGACCTCTGCCACCATGAGGCGCCGTTCCCCCTCGCTTAAGATGTCTTCCACCGGGCGAAGGCCGATTCCGTCGTGGGATGCCAGGAAATTAAAGTAGGCAGTCGCTTCCGTGGTCGGTTCCAGCCCCGCCGCCCAGTCCGATAAATGCGCCGCGCTCCCGCTCAAGTATGAGTACAGGGTCAGCGGAGGAAGCGGAAACTGGTATACCAGCCCGGCCTCATCATAGCCGCTGCCAAAGTAGCTGATGTTCTCCTTATGAGGCACATTGGTCTCTGTTATAATCGTGCAGCCCCTTGCGCAGGACTCCAGGACACACCTCATCAGCTTAATCAGCTCGTGGGTCTGCGGAAGATGCATGCAGGTCGTCCCCAGCTCCTTCCAGGCAAAGCCGATGGCGTCAAACCGGATAAACCGCGCGCCCTTCGCCGCATAGAGCAGAAGTACATCGAGGATCTCTATTAAGACTTCCGGGTCCCTGTAGTTTAAATCCAGCTGGTCATCGCTGAAGGTGGTCCACAGATACTTCGTCCCCATGGAAGTTTCGAACTTCGTGAGCAGCGGCAGCGTTCTGGGCCGGATCACGGTGCTGTAGTCCCCATCGGGATCCGCCTCGATGAAGAATCCCCGGTAGTGCGGATTTCCTGCCGCATACTCTTTAAAGTACCGGCTCGACTTAGAGACGTGATTGATCACTGCGTCAAACATCAGATCGTACTGTTTCCCCAGATTCCCGATATCTTCCCAGTCTCCCAGCTCCGGATTGATCTCCTTAAAATCCGTCACTGCGAATCCATCGTCCGACGTATAGGGGAACATGGGAAGTAAATGGACCGCGGTCACCGTATCGGAAAGTTCCTCGCTCAGAAATGAGCGGAGTGTCGCGAGAGGCGCTTCCCCCTCTCTTCTGATTCCGTCACCGTACGTAATCAGCATGACATCTTCCTTGCTCACCCATGGATATAGCGCCTCACCGGAGGTACTCCCCATCTTAAGCTTCCACGATTCCGTCAGTGCTCCTATCCGCTGTTCCAGTTCCTCCCAGCAGTCCGGGTATAAATTTTGTAAGTGTTCTTTTATGCTGTCCATATTCTATCTCCATGCGATGTATAGTGTTATAATTTTATTTCCCGGTACCGTACAGGTTACGGTGTCCGCCGTGTGCATTACTTCCCCTTCCAGTTCCTCCAAAAGGCTGCACGCCCGGCATTCACCGATCTCCCGGCCGGTGCGGATCACCAGTTCCTCCTCGTGGCTGCTTCTGTTATAGAAGCGCACCACCGTTCCATTCATTGTCCGGTGTTTCTTAAGGGCGCTGAGCAGGATGTTTTCGTTGTCAAAGCTTAAGAAGGATCCGCAGCCCCCTCTCTCTGCCGGAAGGCGTGGTACATCCATTCCATAAAGAGGATATAAGTATTTCTCTGCCTCCCTTGCCGGATTCTCTTCATCAAACAGAACCGCATATTCCACAGTGGTCTCCCCCAGCTCCATGGCTCCCTTCGTCTCCACCACAGGGGTGGTGCTCTCCTGTCCATCCAGCCATGAGGTTGGAAGGCCGTGGAACAAGTAACTCGTACTTCGAAGCAGGGTGATATAGAAATCCACTGTCTCTCCGTTTTTCTTCGTGTGGTACTCATAAAGCCCTTTTCCCATCACGTGAAAGCTTCCGTCACATTCCGCCGCCGTACCCTGCGAGGCGTTTTCCTTTTTCCCCCTGAGTCCTGCGTATCCCCGCATCGGGTTTAACAGGGACTGCGTCGATTTAAGCTCCGGTGCAAAATCCTTTCTTTCCCCGGTCCGCTCCGTCTCCTCAAAGCCTGTGTTTGAGTATTCCACCGGATTTTTTAATGTCACCGGGAATCTGGCAAACAGGATGTGATCCGGACAGGGATTGTCGATCTGTACCGTAAATTCCACCCGGTCCGATCCCTCAGTCAGAGAGACGAGCGTTACAATCCGGCACACCCGATACTCGGCGGAGCGCTTTAAAAATCCGCGGTCCGCCCGGTCCGGTATGTTCAGTTCGGCCGTTATCTTAAGCTTCTGTGACAGGGGGCTGTTGTGAATTACGGAGACGCCCGTCAGCCTTGCCAGCACATGTTCGTCCAGAAGAGGAGACACGTGCTGATACTCATCCCCCGCCTCGCCTCTGTCCACAAAGCTGTTCAGTCCCCGGTATATTTGTCCGTTCTTTTTGTCCTGCACATTGATGCTGGCATCTTCATTGACGGTGACAGAAAAACGCTGGTTTTCAATCTTAGCCCCGGATGGCTGGCGCCGCACGTAGAATTCCTGACACCGCTTCTCCAGAAGACGGCTCTTCTGAATCCGGAAATACCGGATGGAAAGCGCCGGAATATCTTTTACCGGGAATAAAATCTTCACACACGTTCTCGGAACCTTCTCCTTGCTGTTATAAAAGTATTCCCGGGTGATCACCTCATCGGAAAGTTCCAGAATTTCATAGGGAATCTCCTCGCCGTTGTCCCCGTAAAGCACGAAATCCTTCCAGCCTCCGGCCTTCTCTAAGTGCACCGTCTGTTCCGTCATCCCCGTATAGGAAAATGGATGGGGATTGAAGACCGCCAGATACGACTCATCGCCAGAAGCCTGTCCGTACTCTTCCCGTCCCGTCAGCTCCTCCATCGCCGCCTCGCTGATCCGTGAGGAAGACTGGAGCGCATGGGTTAAATAGGACTTGATATCGTCCATCACCTCGTCGGTAGAACAGCCGGAGATTCCGTCGTGTCCCAGAGATATGGAGATGTTTCTCCAGATTTTTCCGAAGAGCCCTTCCGGATAGTCAAATCCTTCTCCACAGGCAGAGGCCAGGACGGCCAGCGGCTCCGCGTACCGTTCCACCTGCGACTGAACCGCAAACAGAAGGCGTTTGATCCGGCCCCGGCAGGAAGTGACCGCGGTCGGATCCGGCCCGTACCGGAAATCCCGCAGCTCCCCTCTGACCGTTCTCAGTCCGCAGAAATCGCCCGCCGCTTCCTTCGCCATTTCCGCGTAATCGGCAATGGAACCATTTCTGATATCCAGCTCCGGAAACGTTTCCTTCACGTCTCTCACCATAGCCGTAAAATCCGGGTCCTGGTAGAGATGATCGGAACCATTGATCAGCAGAAAGGTATTTAAACGGCTGGATTCCTTTAACGTGCGGTAGGCATCGTAAAAATGCTCTGCCACGGTCTTTCCCATTTTCCCCCAGCTCTTCAGACTCCAGTATCCCAGAATCATATACTCGCACAGGACGCGGGACCCATCCGGGGACTCCCAGCAAAACTCCTTTTCTTTGTATTCCGTCCGGTCCACTCCACGGAAGAAGAACGCCGTATCGATTCCCACTCCGTTTAATATCTGCGGAAGCTGGGAGATATGACCGAAATTATCCGGCACATAGCCCGCGTTCAGCTTGCCTCCAACCGACCGGCAGACCTCATCTCCCAACAGGAAATTACGGATCAGCGCCTCTCCTCCGGATAAGAACTCATCCGGCAGATTATAGAGCGGCCCGAATACGAGACGCCCCTCCGCCGCCAGCTTCTCGATTCTCCCCCTGTTTTCCGGGTAGATCTCCAGGTAATCCTCCAAAACCACCGACTGTCCGTCAAAGGTATAGCATAGAAACTCCTCATCCTGTTCCAGAAGGGCGATCAGCCGGTTCATCAGTCCGCAGAGCCGGATCTGGAACTCCTGAAAGGTACGGTACCACTCACGGTCCCAATGGGTTGATGCCGCGATCAGAATCTTATCCATGTTGCATCCTCTTTCCACCGTTTCACGGTTTCTTACTTATCTGATTGTTGCTTTATTCCAGCTACTACTTAATCCTGCAAGACGTATCGCGGTCAAAGAACATCACCTTGTCGTCCTTCACGTTTAATGCCACGTTTGTCTTCGGCGCCATCTCCATGTAGGTGGTGGTGTGAATCTTCACTTCATTTCCGCCAATCTTTGTGATCAGAATGGCGTGGGAACCCTGGGGCTCCACGAAATCGATGACGGTGTCGCATAAGTAACCTTTCGTCCGATCCATGGAGAATGACAGATCGATGTATTCCGGCCTCACGCCTAAGTCCACCTCTTTGCCGGCGTACGGCAGTAGCGCATCCTTTAAGGAATCCGGCACCAGATAGTGAATATCCTCGTTTACAGCCATCAGGCCGTCTGCCGTCTTTTCGATCTTTGTGACAAAGAAATTGGTCGGCGGCGTGCCGATGAACTCTGCGACAAATCTGGTTGCACTGTCCTGATATACCTCCATGGGCGTGCCGATCTGCTCGATCCTGCCCTTGTACATGACGACGATTCTGTCTGCAAGGCTCATGGCCTCAGACTGGTCATGAGTAACGAAAATGCTGGTGGAATTCTGCTGGATATGGATATTCTTCAGCTCGGTTCTCATCGACACACGGAGCTTTGCATCCAGGTTGGACAGCGGTTCGTCCATCAGGAAAATCTTCGGCTTCACAACGATCGCCCTGGATACGGCAACCCTCTGTCTCTGACCGCCCGACATCTGCGCCGGATAACGGTTTAAGAGCCCTACGATGTCGGTGGCTTCCGCTGCCGCCGTCACGCGTTTTTTGATCTCATCCTTCGGCACCTTCTGGAGCTTTAAGGGATAGGCGATATTGTCAAATACCGTCATATGGGGCCAGATGGCGTAGCTCTGGAATATCATGGATACGCCGCGGTCCTTCGGCTTCTTTCCGATTACGTCTTCCCCGTCGATTAATATCTCACCGCCGCTGATATCCTCGAGTCCCGAAATCATGCGGATGGTGGTCGTCTTGCCGCAGCCGGACGGTCCCAGAAATACAATGAACTCTCCCTTCTCAATGGATAAATTCATATTATTAACAACCAGCGGACCATCTTTCGTATATTTTTTCTGCAAATTCTTGATTTCCAAATAGCTCATAAGCTTCCTCCTATAGTTCTACTCCGCCCCACATCTGACCGATATATTTTCTGATAATAAATGTAAACACCAGTGCCGGAAGGATCAGCACGATACTTCCTGCTGCCGCGTACTGGATTCCGCTTGAGGTGGTTCCGATCGCCTTATAGACAACCAGGGACAGCGTCTGGTTTTTATTGGTCAGGATCAGGGCTGAAATGGTATCATTCCAGGCTGTTAAAAACGAATACATTGAGCTCGCCGCCAGTGCCGGAAATGCCAGCGGCAGAGTGATCTTCGCAAAAGTCTGCACACTGTTGGCCCCGAATATCATGGACGCCTCTTCCAGCTCCTTGTTGATTCCGATGAAAATACTGTTGGTGATCCATGCCGTCAGCGCGATATTAGGGACGGAATAGAGAAGCGCCAGACCGATTCTCGTATCAAAGAGGCCAAACTTAATCAAAAGCATTGCCATGGGAATACTGATTCCCACCACCGGGAACATGCGGACGATTAAAAGCGATACATTAATCTGTTCCTTAAATTTAAACTGGAACCTGGCCATGGCAAACCCGGCCAGACTGCCGATTCCCAGGGAAATCAGAATTGTGTAGAGTGAAACGATAATACTGTTTTTCAGCGCCCCGGCTGCGTTTGGCACGATACTGAAAAATGTCTTAAAATTATAGAATAAGTCCTTCTTATAGGTAAACTCCATGGGGCCGTCGGTAAGAGTCTGCTTAAAATCCTGGACCAGCTCCTCGCCGGGCACGGTTACCGCATACTGTCTGGTAAAGTGCGCTTCCAGCTTGGAGGCTCTCTTTGTCGTGATAATGGATTCATATCCCTCGCCGCTGTCGTAGAAAATCTCGAATTCCCCCTCAGAAGTCGGCGCTACCTTGACGGTGACCGTGCGTTTTGGGATGAGCCGTTTGGGGAATTCCGTCATTTCGACGGAGTTGGAAAATGCAACCGTTGTAAATGCGAGAAGCGGAACCGCCACAAGGAGGACCATGGTCGCCAGTATCAGGGCCATAACGGTTTTCTGTACGATATTCAGTTTGTCCATCATTTTGCTGCCTCCTTCGCTTTAGCCAGGCGTTTCCCGCCTTTTTCGTGGGAACCGGCTCCCGCGCCCTTCGATACCTTCAAGTACACAACCGTCGCACACAGTACGATCAGAGTCGTTAAGAAGGAGAGCGTAAATGCGAGCTTCTGGCTCGTGTTGACACCGGGTACGGCTTCGACATAGAACGCGATTCGCTCCACCAGGAACGGAACCTTGCTGTATCCCAATACCATAACCGCAATCGACCACACCTGAATGGCCGCGATCAGTCTCATGATGATCGACGTGGTAATGGAAGGCTTTAAGATCGGAATCACGATATCCTTAAAGGTCTGCCATTTGTTGGCTCCAAAAAGGTATGCCGCCTCTTTTAACTCCCTCTGTACCCCCTGAAGTCCTGCGATTAAGATAATCATGACGGAAGGGGTTACGGTCCAGGTGTCTATGAGGATAATCAGAAAGACTGCGGACAGTCCCTCCGCCCCCATGAACACAATGGGCTTGTCGATTAAGTGTAATCCGATCAGAACGGTATTGATCCAGCCATCTCTGACCAGTCCCGTCTTCCAGAGTATCGCTACTGCGGTAGGGGTAATGGCCATGGGAATCATGGAAATGAACATCAAAAGCTTGGAGCTTTTGAACTTTCTCGAAAGGAGTACGGCTAAGAGAAGCGCCAGAAAATATTGAAGCACAACCGAGACTGCTGCAAATGTTGCGGTGTTAAAAATTGCCGGGCCGATTAAGTCGGACTGGGCCATCAGCTTAAAGTTGCCAAGAAGTGTGAAATTGCCGTCAAAATCAGTAAAAACCTCTTTTACCCCCGACAGCACCGGCAGCAGCCAGAATACTGCATAAAAGAGGAATGCCGGGAGCAGAAGCAGATAGGGAATGCTTTTTTTACTGAATATTGCTTTTTTTGTCGTCTGTTTTGAATCGTTCTCGTTCAAATATATCCCCCATTCCTTTAGGCAGGGTAAACCTGTCTGTATAATAGAAAGGCCCGGAAACGCCCGGTGAAGGTCGCATTACCACACCGCAGCTTTCCAGGCCTTTGCATAATTGATTAGTTCTTCAATGCATCCAGCTTACTCTGCTCTTCTGCAAGGTAATCATCTCCAGGAACCGCTTTATTCTTTAATACATCGTTAAAAATATCACCGTAAAGCAGTTTTACCGCGTTCCAGTCAGAATACTCTGCTGCCGGTACACCGGTTACAATCGTGGTCTTTAACATTTCAATACCGGCTCTCATCACTACGTCGCTGGATTCCAGAATGTCGCCAACCTCTTCGATCGGGCTTAAGGATCCGCCGTAATTGGAACAGAATTCATAGTTTACTTCCGGATCTGCAATGTAATTGATAAATTTCTCTGCCAGTTCCTGATTCGGAGCACCCTGAGCGATGCCGTAGCACCATGCGCCTGATGTGGAGCCTGCGCCCTTGCTTCCCTTAGGAGCCGCGCCGATTACATAGTTGTTGGGAGCTGCGTTGTAGCTTGTACCAACAGGTGCCATATGGGCAAATGTCAGCCATACGTCGCCGCTGTTTAACGGATCTGTCGGTGCGGTGTACTGATCCTGCTCTGCGTAGAATCCATTGCCTGCCGCGATCTTGGCGATAATGCCCAGCGCCTCCTTGAATCCTTCAGAGGTAAATTCCGGGAAACCTCCGCCATAAGCCAGGCTCATGCCGCCCATCGGGTATAACAGCTGGGAGCTTGTTAAGTTGGCAGGCATCATGGTCTTTCCTTCGCCTTCACCGGCTGCGATCGCAACCGCCCAGTCTGCGTACTGTTCCCATGTGATACCGGAAACAACATCTTCTTCTGTCAGTCCGTCCGGAAGATAATCCAGGGCCTTCTTATTGGCACACGTTACGTATACATCGAAGGTAAACGGAGCGAAGTAGCGGACACCGTCTTTATTTGTTGTATTGTCAAACATCTGGGTATAGGTCGATCCTGTGCTGTTTACCAGTTCTGTGATATCCTGCATCCAGCCGCCGTTCACGTATGGCGCCATGTTTGCCGTGTCGGCGTAGATAATATCGGTTATGTAATTCTTGCCTTCCTGCTCCGACTGGATCTTCTTCACCGCGTCCGCCTGAGCTACAAAATCCACTTCTACGGTACAGTTATTCTCCTCTTCAAAGTTCTTGAAGAAGGTATCCATCAAATACTGCTTCTCATGAATTTCCGGAGTGCCGCTGTAGGTAACCTTTAAGACGTTCGTGCCGCCGGCTTCCTTCTTGGCCGCTTCCGTCGCCGGCGCCTCCGTGCTCTCTGCTCCGGCTGCCGCCGTCGTCGTCTCGGGAGCCTTTGTCTCAGCCGGCTTCGATGAGCATCCCGCCATGCTCGCCGTCGTTATCACTGCAAGACCAAGTGCCGCTAATTTCTTCGTTAAGTTTTTTTTCATTGTTCCCTCTCCTTTACCATTTGTTGATGATAACATTGTAACATTCCAACCTTCCCACTACAATGTGGCAGCGCCCAAACCCGGGCTACGCTTTTGTGCATTTGCACAATTGCCATTTTTACTTTTCACCGCCCATTTTAATCACGGCGATATAGAGCATCATCAAATCCTTCGCCCGTCTCGGGTTCCGGTTCAGCAGCTCTTCGATCTTTGCCAGACGATAGTTTAACGTGTTGCGGTGTATATGAAGCTTATCGCAGATCTGGGCATAGTTATCGTTGTCTTCCACGTAAGCGGTTATCGTCTCCTTCAGGACGCCGTCCACATCCCGCTCCTCCAGAAGCTTCAGGATCTCTTCCAGCTCCCTGGTCACTTCTATATTATTAAGAAGACATTCCAGTGAAACCTCGTGGTAGCACAGAATCCGTTTGCGGATATTCAGCGCCCTGGCTATGTGAAACGTCTGCATGACGGAGTTTGTCGTTCTGCTGGCAATGACATCGGATTCACCAATATAACAGTTCTCCAGGTCTTTGCTGATATCCAGTATTTTCTCCAGACGCGATTCCAACCTTTTATCCGACCGGAACAGAATCAGAACTTCCTCCATACCCTGACGCACGATGTACTCTCCCGCCGCCAGATGGCTTTTTATGGTTTCAATGATGCTGTAACGGATTCTGCTGCTGGTTATGACGACAGCGGTTCTAGGAATCTTCATATCGATGCCTAAATACGCCGCCTGGTCGTAAAATGCGTCATCGTACTGTTCTTTGCTTAAGCCGATCCATTCATACAGGAAATCCTTCAGACGGCTTTCCTTAATGGAGGACATATCGCTCAGCAGACGGTTTTCAATGGTCAGAACCGCGATGGATAAACAGATCTGCCCAATGGGCATCACTTCTTCCACGTCCCCGCCGATCGCAATCACGCCCAGTATGCTGTTGTTATAGATGATTGGAAGGCTGACTCCCTTCTGTTCCGTGGGAGTGCTCTCATATATCACATAGGCTTCCTTCCGCTTCAGTGCGGTCAGCGCTCCCTTGTGAAGCGTTCCCAGCGTGCTTTTGTCACCGCTTGCAAGGATCTCTCCGGCCGTGTCCGTAATGTTGATATTGCAGGGGATGATTTTCATAATCCCGTCTGCAATCTTTTGCGCATTCTCTGTGTTCAGATAATTTTCGTACATGTGATCTCCATCCCCTCTCTGGCAGTCCGTTCTTCGAATGGACTGCCAGACACCACGGCCGTTTTCTTCTTTCCATGATCCATAAAGGAAAAACGCATGGACTGCCAGTGGTCCGGCAGATGCGGAGTAAACCGATACGTTCCGCCCTCCGTTTTCATCCCTGCAAATCCCCTCAGGATGCAGTTAAGGATCCCACCCAGCGATGCAGCGTGAATTCCTTCCGCAGAATCCTTATATCCCTCGCAGAGATCAATCTCCATCGCCTGACGGAAAAATTTCATCGCCATGTCCATTTCCCCAATCACGGCCTCCGCCTCGGCGTGAGCACAGAGGCTTAAGGAGGAATCGTGAGTGTTCAGTGCCTCGTAAAACTCCACGTTTTTCTTAACGGTTTCTGCGTCAAACCGGCCTGGCAGAAGCTCCAGCAGCATGACCACATCCGCCTGTTTCAGTACCTGCATGTCCACTACCTGGCTGCGGCTGTAGTCCTTTAAGATCAGCTGGCGCACATCCGCATTCCTGTATTTCTCAATGTCCGGCAGCTTCTTTTTACTGAGGAAGGTGTCATCCTGCGGAATGATCTTCTCATCATTCGGCTCCGGCAGATAGAGGCAGCGGAGAAAATGGTCAAACCGCTCGCTCCATCCTTCCTCCCGGTAGGAATCCGCCAGAGGGTGTTTCCAGGAGGCCAGGACATCTCCCGCCGCTTTTACATTTTCATAAGCCATGTAGTTGGTATATGCGTTATTGTCCACATGCTCTGTGTACTCATCCGGACCAATCACATCACGAATCTCGAGACGGCCCTTCTCCTCGTTCCAGACAGCTCTGCTGTGCCAGAACACAGCGGTCTCCAGAATCATCCGGCATCCGTACTGCTCCATAAACTCCCGGTCGCCGGTCGCCTGATAGTAAGAAATCAGTCCATGAATGATATCCGCGGTCACATGGTGCTCCTTGATTCCCGACCATACCTTCGCGGCCTTTCCCGTATGGATGTCGATTGCCGCGTAAAGAGGCGTTTCCTCCTCGCCGGAGGACGCCGCCTCCCAGGGATACATGGCTCCGGAGTATCCGTATTCTTCTGCCTTCTTCCGCGCCCCTGCAAGGCCATGGTACCGGTAAAGCAGCAGATTCCTCGCTGTCTCCGGAAACATATAAATAAAAAATGGCATGATGAAGATCTCCGTATCCCAGAAGACATGGCCCTTATAGCCTTCCCCGGTCAGTCCCTTTGCAGCCGCACTGCAGGAACAGCCGTCCCAGGGAACCATACCCGCCAAATGATACTCTGCGAATTCCACGGCGGCCCGCTCTTCCTTCGATGCCCCGGTGATCTCAATGGCCGCCATATCCCAGAATCGGTCAAACGCCTCTCTGTGGCGGCGGTTTAACCCGCCCCAGCCAGCCTCCTCCGCTTCCTCCAGGACATCCGTCATCTCCGTCACGGTCTGACCGGCCGTCTTTCCGGCAGCTTCTTCGCCGTTTTCCACATAAAACAGCGTATACTTACAGATTGTCCACACCTCTCCCGGCCGAAGCTCTTTTTTAAAGTCCTGACAGATTCCTCTCCGTTCCAGATGAAAGGCCGCCGTCTCACGGCTTTCGCCTGTGCTGCATACCGTCATAACAGATAGTATCTGCCCATCGTCGCATCCGCATTCCAGGAACATCCGTTTTTTTTCAAATACTCTGGCCTCCATATGGTCGAAATGGGACACTCCGCTGTTTGTAATCTGTCCGTTGATTCCGGTGGAAAGCTCCAGAATACCGCCTTTCTCACAGGAGACCGACAACTGATGGCAAAACAGCCGCCGGTTGTCCACAGATGCGAATCTCCTGGAGGTAAGCGTGACACTACCGGCCGCCTTCATTTCGCATCCGATCCGGCTCTCCAGCTCACCGTATCTTGTATACAGAGAGCGGTCGTAATCCATCAGACAGCAGGAATCCAGCCGCAGGTTCTCCCCATTAATACGAATTCTGAATTCGGTAACATCGGGGCAGTTCACCAGCTCCGTCACCTCATGAACACCGGCCTTATGGTACAGGCCGCCGATAAAGGTTCCCCTCGACTCATCGAGCTGCTTCGTCTCGAAAGACGCCCGGATACCCAGAAAGCCGTTGCACTGTGCGAAAACGGCTTCTGTCTTTCTGTTATAATCCGGATTCCGCTCCGGCTCATAAAAACGGAATCCTTTTTCCTTCTCCTCTATTTTGTAATAGATCATAGATTTCCATTCCCATATATAACCGGTCTTCCCGTTCCAGCGGATCGGTATAAACCGGTAATCAGCTTCTGCACATAAACGGCCTGATCCGGCGTAACAAGAATATCCGCCCGGCCCATGCAGCTCTCCACAAAGTTTCTGATGCAGTCGTAATGCCAGTCCTTCGTCTCATCGAAGGGATAGACCGCGTTCACCTGCTGCCCGTCCTCATCGCCGTAGATTCCTAAGGGAAACACGCTGATTCCCCGTTTGCTGCCGTACAGGCGGACATTTCTCTCTTCCTTATCGGCGATATTGACCGCAAATGAGGTCCTTACATGTAAGGAACCGCCGTTGGTAAATTGAATGAATCCGAACAGGCCGTCCTCCACGCCGAATCTGGCGCCGTCCCAGCTTCCCATGAAGCCCGTTCCGCCCTGTTTTCCGATCAGGTCCGAGGAGGAGGCGCAGACATAGGATACTTCCGGGTAATCCAGCAGCCAGGCGGCCAGATCCAGCATGTGAGCGCCGATATCGATCAGAGGGCCGCCTCCCTGCATCTCCGGGTTTGTGAAATTGCCCCATCCCGGAATCCCTCTTCGCCGAAGCCAGGTCACGTCCCCGGCGTACAGAGTTCCCATCTCACCGGCTTCGATCTTTCTCTTCAGAAAGGCGATCTTTTCCGCATGGCGGAAATGAAACCCAAACGTTAAGATCTTTCCGCACCGCCTTGCGGTATCCCGCATTTTCTCCGCTTCTTCCTCCGTGATCGCCGGCGGCTTCTCACACAGGACGTGGCAGCCGTGTTCCAGACAGAGACACGTCATATCACAGTGAAACTTGTTCGGCACACAGATGCTGACCGCGTCCGGACGGACCTCCTCAAGCATGGTCCCGGCATCTGTGTACCAGGATGGAATCTGAAACTCATCGGCCGCCATTTTCGCCGCGTCCGGATTCACATCGCAGACCGCGCTTACCTCCACGTCCGGGAGGCTCTTATAATGATTGATATGGGAGGTCCGGGCTACTTGCCCGGACCCGATAACTGCTACCTTAAGTTTGCTCATGGCCTTCTCCCTGTATTGCAATTGCTGGTTATGCATGAAATGATTTACATAAACTGCTTTACATAAACTGCTTCATATAAGCAATGGAATCCACATAGACCTTCAGCGGATCTTCGCCGCGGATTCTTCCCTCATTCACAACCGCTCCGTCGTATCCAATCCTCTTTAACGTCTCCATATGGCGTCTGAAATCAATGCTTCCCGTACCCGGCTGGTATCTGTGATTCTCCGCGATATGGATATGGCCGATATAATCCTTATATTTTTCCAGCGTCTCGGAGATATCATCCTCCTCAATGGACATATGATAGAAATCGCCCGTAATCTTCACCATCTCAAATTTTCCTTCGTCGATGATGGAAACTGCGTCTTCTGTCGTATTTAACATATGGTCCTGATACCGGTTTAACGGCTCTAAGTAGATGTAGATGCCGCACTCCTTCGCCGTCTCCTCAAGCTGGCTCAAAGAATCCAGAATTGCCTTTCTGTCCCCTTCCCGGCTTCTCGGAGATACCATTGGAGGAAGGCGGTATGTAAACATGCCCCAGGCCGCAGGAACCACCACGCCGGTTCCTCCCACTTCCTTTAAATTCCGGATGATCACCTTCAAATCGGCGATGCCGTTCAATCTCTTCTCCTCGATAAAATCGCCGATCCAACCGCGGTATCCGCCGCAGGCGCTGGAAACCGGAAGGCCGGAAGCTTCGACTGCCCGTTTAATCTCGTCCGGCTTTTCCATCAGCACCTTTCCATCGATCTCAAAGCATTCAAAGCCGATTGATTTTACAAATTTAAATTTTTCTGTCAGGTCCTGCGGGAAAAAATCCCTGTCCTGTGTACCAAGCAGCATCATTCTTCACCTCCAAATGTAACGCCCATCTTTATGCTCTTTTCCTGTTCCTTATCCATATAAGTGCAGATGCCCTCTGCTGAATCTTCAAATTTCACGACCGGATCGATGATCTCGGAGCAGTCTAAATATCCGCTCATCAGCATATCCCAGACCACATCCTCGATTCTCTTTCTGTTCCACCTTGGATAATCCGGATTCGGTTCGCTGCACGCTCTCGAAAAAACGATCTTGCCGTAATTATAATGAGCTTCCTGTCCCAGCCAGAGCCCCGCCGGAAATGGCTTTGCAAATGCCAGATAAGCGATAGTTCCGCCGTATGCCAGCCCCTTTAACGCGGACTGAAGGGCCTGCACGCTGCCGCTGGTCTCCAGAATCGCATCCGCCCCCATCTTTCCGGTAATACGTTTGATCTCGTATCCCACGTCACAGGCGGTCGGGTCGAAGCAGTAATCGGCACCGTACTTTCCTGCAATCTCTCTTCTCTTTTCAATGGGGTCCACCGCAATTACGATGGAGGCGCCTGACTTCTTTGCCATCTGTACCGCCAGCTGTCCGATGGCGCCCAGTCCGATTACGACCACATTGTCGCCGGAGCGGACATTGGCGTCACGAATTCCGCCCAATGCGAACTGTGCCGGATCGTAGCAGACGGCATTTTTCGCGGAAGCCTCCCTGCTCATCTTTCTCAGCTTATAGTTGTCCACAGCATTGACAATCTCTGTCTCCTTAATCGGTCCGTAGGAACAGACTCTGTCGCCTACCGCATATTCCGTAACATCAGCGCCTGCCTCAATGATGGTTCCGACAAACATATTGCCGATGGGAAGATCGCCGAACTCAATTCCGCGCGGCTCATCCGCGTCTCTCTCCACAAATACCTTCCAGTCATTATCGAATTTTCCATCGATAAATGGTGTTGTGCCTCTGAAATCGGCTAACTCCGTTCCATGCTTCGGTGCGGCAAACTCTACCTTCACTTTCACTTCGTTGCTCTGAATCGGTCTGTCCTCATAATCCTTTAATTCGGCTACTCTCGGCGCCGTAGCTACAAGCTTCTTCATGATGCTTCCTCCAAACTCTTCTATTATATAGACTTTTTAATTTTCTTTACTCTGTCCCGGCTGCGCCGGTACTTCTGGTCGATTCCCGTTCCTTAATGGTGGATGGCAGGAAAATCTGCTCGCGGATCAGTGCCTCATGACACTGCTTCTTTTGAAGAAGGGACTGGAGCAGGGTGATGCAGTTCTCCGCCAAACCTTCAAAGTCCTGACCCAGAGACGACAGGGACGGATATGCTTCCTCGTTGACGGCCAGATCGTCTGCCGACAACACGCCCAAATCCTGGGGGATTCTGTATCCGCACTCGGCTGCGGCCCTGTAGATTCCCAGGAACCGGTTGTCTCCATTTGTGAAAATACTGTCTGCTGCCCCTTCCTGCAGCAGCTCCCTGGTTCTTTCATACGCGGTCTTTGCGTCTTTTACGCCGTAAACGACGCGGCCTTCCGGGACTGCCTTTAAAAAGCCGCCGACACGCAGCTTCGTAGAATAGAAATTCGCGTCATTGGTCAGGTAACAAATCTTTTTAAAGCCTTTCTCTTTTAAGTATCCGCCTCCCTTTAACCCCACATCAAAGTTGTCAAGGCTGACCGCCGGTATATCCTGTTCCTCCGGCTGTCCGAGGACTACGTACGGAGTTCCGGTCCGTTTCAAATACTCGATTCTCTGATCTTTTGCCATATGTTCCAGCAGTATGGCGCCATCAGCGATACCACTGGAAAGCAGGTAAAATCCATCCGTCTCATCTTCCAGAAAACCGTGGCTGTCGGATGGAGACACAATGATCTTCAAACCGATACCGCTGGAATAGCGGAACAGATACTTAAGCATCTCGCTTCTCCATAAGTTCATATAATCGCCGTTGTGCTTGTCCAGAAAAACAATGATAATATTGGTTCTGTTCTGTTTTAAACCTTTGGCCAGAAGGTTTACCTGGAAGCCGCACTGCTCCATCGATTTCCGCACCGCGTCCCTCGTCTTCGGACTCACCTGCTCGGGATGATTTAATACCCTGGATACCGTCTTCAAAGACACGCCGCAGTGCTCGGCTATCTGCATCATATTTGCTTTTTGAATCTCAACCACCCTCTCTCCGTTTAATTTTGTCCTATGTTCTGTTTCATTTTGTCCTACGTTGTCATTTTAAAACAAACCATTTTCTTTGTCAATTTGCCGGGGCATTCTTTATGCATTTATTTGAATTCTCATTCAGCGATTGTGCAGATGCACAAAGGGGCGGCGGCCTTTGAAAAAGAAACCGGACCCCGGCGCTTTTCTTTCAGCGCGCCGAGGTCCGGCTCTCTTATTTTCCTATGAAATCATCAGACCCGCTCCCGGTCCCAGAGGCAGTCCGGCCCCCATCCACAGGATGAGCAGCAGCGACCAGCCGATCAGGAAACAGATGCAGTATGGAAGCATGGTGGATACCAGCGTCCCGATCCCGGAATTGTCATCATACTTCTTAGCAAACACCACCACCATGGCAAAGTAGGCCATCAGCGGCGTAATCAGGTTGGTAGCAGAATCCCCGATGCGGTACGCCACCTGGACCAGCTCCGGCGAGTAGCCCAGCAGCATAAACATGGGTACGAAAACCGGCGCCAAAATTGTCCATTTGGCGGAGGCGGAGCCCATGAACAGATTGATGACCGCTGCCAGCAGAATAAAAAGTACCATCAGAACCGGCCCTCCCGCCCCGATATGGCCCAGAACGTCTGCCCCCTTCAGCGCCAGGATCGTCCCCAGCTTCGTATAATTAAAGTAGCTGATAAACTGAGCCGCCGCAAATGACAGGGCAATATAACCGCCCATGGCCTCCATATTGCTTCCCAGCTGGGCGCAGACATCCTTCTCGCCTTTGTACGCGCCGGAAACACGGCCGTAAACCACGGAAGGCACGAAGAACAGCAGGGCGATCAGCACGATCAGGCCCGTCATAAACGGAGAAGAGGAAATCAGACTTTTCGTCTCCGGGTTCCTGAAAAAGGAATTCTGCGGCCATGCCAGCAGGGCGATCGCCGCGGCCAGTACAAGAAAGCTTATATTGGCAAGGCGGAGCGCCTTTCTCTCCCGCCCGGTCAGAGACACGGCCGCGCCGCCTTCGCTTTCTTCCCCGTAAGTCTGTTTTACGCTTCCAGCCAGACGCGGTTCCACGATCCGGTCCGTCACCCAGCTGCCCAGCGCCACGATCAAAAAGGTGGACACGATCATAAAATACCAGTTTGCGGACGGCTCCACAACGTAGCCGGGGGAGACCAGCTGCGCCGCCTCGGAGCTGATACCGGCCAGCATGGGATCCAGCGTTCCGATCAGCAAATTGGCGGAGAAGCCGCCGGACACACCGGCAAACGCCGCGGCAATTCCGGCGATCGGATGGCGGCCGCACGCCAGAAACACCATTGCTCCCAGCGGAATCAGCACCACATACCCTACGTCCGAAGCCACATTAGACATGACACCGAGAAATACTAACATGGGCGTTACCAGCTTCGCGGGCGTAACCGACACCGTCTTCTTCAGCAGCGCCGACAAGTATCCGCTGCCCTCTGCGCAGCCCACGCCCAGCATAGTCACCAGAACCACGCCCAGCGGAGCAAACTCCGTAAAATTGGTTACCATATGAGTCAGCATATATACGAGACCGTCGCGGTCCATCAGGCTGACCACCGACACGGTCTGCGTCGTCACTTCCATTGTCGTACTGTCTATCACTTCGCCTTCCGCCGAAATCCCGGCAGCAGCCAGGATTCCCGATAATAAGACGATAAAAAGGGCAAGCGCTGCGAACATAGTAATCGGATGAGGCAGCCGGTTGCCCACTTGCTCTACGGTATTGAGGAAACGGAAAACCAGTGATTTTCTTTCCTTTTTCCCTTCATTCTGTTTCATATAGAATAAACACCTCCTCGGTCTTTTCTATTTTTACCAGAATGAGGTATAGTTATGTATGCGTTTTACTTTACTTTTTTGTGATTATTTTAAATTTATTAAATATCGTCCCCTGCGGCTTTACCGTAAACTCCATCTTCTTTTTATTCCCCGGATGAGTAAAGGCAAGCTTCCAGGCGCAGAGAGCTACGTTTCTCTGGCCGGCCACCTTCGGTCCGGCCGGATTGTATTTCAAATCGCCCAAAAGCGGAGTTCCATGTCCGGAAAACTGAACGCGGATCTGATGGTGGCGTCCTGTCTTCAAATCGATTTCCACGAGGCAGAGCGGGCCCTCCTCTCCCTCCAGCTCCTCCAGGACCCGATAGCTTAATTCCGCCCTCTTCGCATCGGTTATCCCCTTATCCACAATTTTAGAAATATTATTTTTCCCGTCTTTCCACAAATAATCCACGTATGTCCCAAAGTTATCCACAGGTTTTCCACAAATAACAGCCAGATACTTTTTCTCCATCTGATGCCCGGAAACCTGCTTACTTAAAGCCCCCGCAGCTTCTTTTGTTTTTCCAAAAACAAGTATTCCACCAACCGGCTTATCCAGCCTGTGGATAACTCCCACATATGGTTCCCCCTTTTTTGGGGACAAACTGTTGATATGTTTCTTCACTTCACTGACCATGTCCGGCTCAAAGGTCCGGTTGGACTGCGACTCAATTCCCACCGGCTTTTCCACAACAATGATCTGGTCATCCTCATACAGTATATTCAGCATCCTTATTACTCCTGTTTTTTATGTTCTCTGCTTCTGCCCAGTCCTCGCTTTCGCTCGCTTCCTGCTTCTGCCCGGTTACCATTTCTTACACGTCTCTACTCAGCCCACTCCTTCATCATCACTCCCACGGACCGGCTCATCTCCGCGCTGAAATCCGAATTCCATTTCCGCTTGCAGAATGCACGCAGCCAGCGGTCAAATTCTTCTTCTGTCTTTCCCTGGCGGTCAGACAAAACCGATGCATACTCCTCTGCTTCCATCTGACGGTATGTATTCTCAGATACCACCGCCGCTTCCGGCAGACGAACCGGCTTTTCGCGTTCCTGCTGCTGCTTTGTCGGGTAGCCGAACACTACCATGGCGGTAGGCACCACATACTTTGGCAGATGAAGCAGCTCCCTGTGCGTCTCGTACCGCTCCAAAATATCTCCAATATAACAGGATCCAATTCCCAGGGCAGAAGCCGCCACCACCGCGTTCTGGGCAGCGATCAGCGCGTCGCAGGAGGCCAGCATAAAGTCTCCCATGCCCGGCTTTCTGACTTCCTCCTCATGCTGCAAAAACAGGTCGTACCATTTCCGGTAATCGGCACAGAATACCATCACCATCGGTGCTTTGGCAATAAACGGCTGGTTGTCACAGGTAACCGCCAGCGTGTCCTTGAGCTTCTGGTCCGTCACATCGATAATAGAGTAAAGTGTCATATTGCCTGCGCTTGGAGCCTGGATCGCCGCCTGAATTACCATCTCCTTCTTCTCCGGTTCGATGGGCCGTTCCTCATAGGCGCGAACGGATTTTCGCTCATATAATTCCTGTATAGTCTGATTCATATTGTAATTTCCTCCCTGCATAAAGTATATAAGTATATTACACTGTTTTTTAAATTATTTCAGTATAATCTTATTTTTTCTTGTACATTATTTTCTTAAAAATTTTTGCAAATCCATTGCATTTTTCTCTCACAAGTTGTATAGTATATAAAAAGAGAACATGTAGTTTTCAAAACTATGTCATATATTTTTCATTAATTGGCAAGGAGGAGACATTATGAAATTTAAAATCAAGGACCCCGGAAGCGCAATCACACATTTTATCGGCATGCTCATGGCACTGTTTGCCGCCGCACCGCTTCTCTTAAAAGCGTCGGCCGACGACAGGCTCCACCTCGCTGCCCTGTCCATATTTATCATCAGTATGATCCTGCTTTACGCGGCAAGCACCATCTATCACACACTGGATATTTCTCCAAACGTCAACAGGATTCTAAAGAAAATTGACCACATGATGATTTTTATACTGATTGCCGGAACGTATACTCCGGTCTGCTTAATCGTCCTGGGTGACCGGACCGGCTGGGGACTTCTGGCACTGGTATGGGGAATCGCGATAGCCGGTATTGTCATCAAGGCCTGCTGGATCTATTGTCCCAAATGGTTCTCCTCTGTACTCTACATCGCCATGGGCTGGGTATGCGTCCTGGCATTTACAAAGATCATCAATGCCCTTCCGCGGGCTGCATTTGGCTGGCTTCTGGCCGGCGGTATCATCTACACAGTGGGCGGTATCATCTATGCACTGAAGCTGCCGATCTTCAACTCGAGGCATAAGTATTTCGGCTCTCACGAGATTTTCCACTTATTCGTCATGGGCGGCAGTCTCTGCCACTACATTATGATGTATCAGTTTGTAGCATAAGAAAACAAAGAGTCCGGCCCGCTGGACTCTCGCGCCGGAGCGAGGCTGCTTCAGCAACCATATTTCCCTGGCGCGAAGTGCGCATCCCGCCCGGAAGGCTTTTTATGTAATAAGGGCACTTTCCTAATACAGAAAACCGCAGTTCTTTTCCAATAATCCGAAGAGAACTGCGGTTTTTATTTGTCCAGATACCTCCGCCGGTTTACCATTCATCACACCGTGCAGTACCAGTATTACAGCGGACTGCCAGCCACCAGTTTCAGCTTGTCCTTCCTGGATAGCTTCTTGATGGCGACCTCACGCCTCATGGCCTCCTCTTTCGTCTCAAAAATCTCATAATACGCCAGAGACACCGGCCTGCGCGCCTTGGTGTACTTGGCGCCCTTCCCGTCGTTGTGCGCCTTTAAGCGCTTGTCCAGCTGGTTTGTCCAGCCGCAGTACAGCGTATCGTCTGCACATTTCAACAAATATGTATAATTCATCTTCCGTTGCTCCTGTTTCTGAAATTTCACATTCCCGATCACTCACACCTTTACCGCATCTAACAGCTCGGACGACGTCCTGCATCTGCCGCCCTGATCCATGTTATGTAAACGGTAATCACGTCTTGCAATCACGTCACTACCGTCCAGGAATGTTCCCCTGTCATCTATTTCAAGCACCAGCTGGATGCGTTATGGCGCCGTCTGGGGTACTGCATAGCTATAATATATTATATAACAGAAGGGGCGGATGTGTGAACACAAAATTTCCAAATCCACTGGAATTATCGTTGCAGTGGACGACAGGGCTGTGAACTGCAGCAAATTATCTGTTTACACTGTGAATGTCTCCGCCCAGCCTGCGCATATTAATCCTGTAGCCAGTTACGAAGCTTCGTTTTGGCATGCTTTCGACAAAGCGGCCGTTTTCTGCCATGGACAATAAAAATGATAAAACAGGCGCCTCCTGTCCCTGTAAATGGGTAAAATGCCCCCGCCACGGCGACTGCGGCGCCTGCAGAGAGCATCACGAGAAAGAGAAGAAGTTCCCGCCTTTCTGCGAGAAAAATCCGCGCAGGAAAAAAGGCGCTGCAAAGTCCGCCAAAAAGGACTAGCAGCGCCTCATACCAGCAAAAAGGAGATTCTGCCGCATACGCCGCACCATCTCCTTTTTGATCTTCCTCACAGCAGCACAGGGCTTTAGCGTGTTTGAAAATTCAAGCCCGTCAGCTGTGCCCCACGCTCATAAATGTTCCATCGGTCTATGACATTTCCTTCACCAGCAGCAGACGGTCTCCCGGCTTGATCAGACTGTCGGTCAGCCCATTGGTCGTCATGATTGTTTCCACCGTTGTATGGAATTTTTTTGCAATTTTCCACAGAGAATCTCCGGGCTGGACGATATAGCCCACAATTCCCGGCATCTGCTGCAGTTTTTTTAAGTCCATCGGGGCTTCCGATACATTTTTGATCACCTGCTCGCATACCGGCTGAAGGGCCAGCAAATCCAGCGCGATCGTGGCCTTCACCTCCACCGTGCCGCCGCCCATCATCACGGCACTCATCTGCTCCAGTCCCGGAACCAGCTGGCAGATGGTCTTCTCGTTGATCCCTGGCGCCTCGATTAGATAATGGAACGGAATCACCTCCACAGAGGACTGAATCGGCTGGCTGTCGTCCGCGGTCAGATAGAGCAGACTTACCTCCAGCACGCCCTCCACGTGAAGTCCATCCTCCTTGACCTCCGTCTCGTCAATCTTCACCACGCCCTCGCTGTGGCAGATCTGAAGGATACGGTCCGCGTGATCCATGTTTAATTTCTCAGCAATCTTACATTTGCTCATATTCTTGGTGAGCACCTTGTCGAAGCATGCGTCTCCCGTCTCAAGAGTCAGCTCCCGGTTCGTGGAGTAGAGATCGCTTAACAGTTCCATGCTCTCTTCCCGATAGAGCTTCATATCCAGCTCCAGGACGGCATCCACGTCGAGCTCCCGCATTTCCCCGTCATAATCGGGCTTCGCTTCAATTTCCCGGTGAATCAGATGAACCGACACAGAGGGCACCATCTCCTCGGAAGCCTCGGATAGATCCAGCTCTCCGGTAAATGGAATACTCTCTTCCAGCCACTGAACCGGCGCGTCTTCCCCTTCTCCCTGATAAATGACGAAGACCATCAGCTCCCCATCCAGCACCATTTTGCCGTCTAACGGCCTGGTGGTAATGCCGCGGAGCTTCATCTCGCTCCACAGAATGTGATCGATGTTCGGCTTATTTCCGGACAGCTGTAAATTCTCCTTGATCCGGTATGTATCCTTGCGGCGCACCGCGATCGCAGCCACATCCACATTGCGGCGCAGAACCTCTACCTGAGGCGTTCCATTTAAATCGCTGGCGCCTCCCATCATGGCCGGCGCTCCTGCGCCAGACATACCGGTGTCCAATTCTACGGCAGCCTCCACGTCATAGAGAGTCTCCACCTTTACTTCCAGCGTGACAATAGCCTTGATGCTTAGCTTTCTGGAATTGATCATGCCAGCATTCAAATCTTCCAGATCCCATCCCAGCTGGACATAGTCCTTCTCTTCCAGCCCCGGCACATTGATGGGTTCCTCAAAGGAAATGGAACCGCCCAGAGCCTGCAGACCTCCCTCTGACTTCCTGTATAAGACATTAAAATCCATTTTCCCGCGCACCAGGACCCGTTCTCCCTGGTTTTTCACGGATTCGATGACGATTTCACCGGAATCGAGAATGACCTGATCCACATCGTCCATAGTATCCGGAACGATAAAATCATCGTCGAGGGTTATCTGTGACGTGGCGTTTCCTTTCCAACGGTTCATATGTATGTTTTTCTTCACCAGCTCCAACATAAAAAAGCACCTGCCTTACCTTCTATATTCCTTTAAGAAAGTTTATGCAGGTGCATGTTCCAATATTACGTTAATATTCATCCAGAAAATGATGGCGCTCCCCATTCTTCACATATCCGATGCAGGCATCCAGGTTGACGTTGGTTACGCTCTTGAAAATGTTGTTTTCAATGTTGGGATTGATCTTTCGGAATTCCTCAATCAGTTCCTTCATCTCCTGACGCTTCGAGGAGTGAACGATATCGCCGCCGGCCATCCCGTCTGACGCGGCACTTTCGGCTCGCATGGCCCGTTCCTTTGCGATGGCTTCCGTGAACCGGCAGGCACACTGCAGAAAATGCAGGCCGTTCTCTTCCTTCCAGTCGATAATTGCCCGCTCCTTCACAAAGTACAGCGGTCTCAGAAGCTCCATCCCTTCAAAATTCGTGCTGTGAAGCTTCGGCATCATGGTATTGACCTGCCCGCCGTACAGCATGCTCATAAGCACCGTCTCGATCACATCGTCAAAATGATGCCCCAGCGCGATCTTATTGCATCCCAGCTCCTTCGCATGGGCGTAGAGGAATCCGCGCCGCATACGCGCGCAGAGGTAGCAGGGGGATTCATCCACATCTACCACCACGTCGAAGATGTCGGAATCGAATATCTCGATAGGAATCTCCATCAGGGCTGCATTTTCCTCGATCAGCTTCCGGTTCGCCGGATGGTATCCCGGATCCATCACCAGAAAATGAAGCCCGAATTTCATCTTACCATGGCGGAGAATCTCCTGCATACACTTTGCCAGCAGCATGGAGTCCTTGCCGCCGGAAATACAGACAGCAATGTTGTCTCCCTCCTCGATCATCTTATATTCATTCAGCGCATCCACAAAGGGGCGCCATATTTCCTTGCGGTAATTCTTGATAATGCTGCGTTCGATCTGCTGGCAGCGTGTCTTTGGTTCCTTCATCTGATCGGCCTGCTCCTGTCTGCTTTTCTGCTTTTCTGCTTTTCTGCATTTCTGCTTTTCTCTATTCTGCGTTCTCTTTTTTCCTGACACTCGCCAGTTCTTCCTGAAGGGACGCGATTGTCTCCTCCATCTGCCGGATCCGCTCTTCCATCTTGCAGTAGTGATCCATGGTCACAAGATTCTTTTCCTTTTTGGGAATCGGCACACCGTCGATCTTGACAGCCCGGGCCGGGACGCCAACTGCCGTCACATTATCCTGAAGCGGCTTTAACAATACGGCGTTTGCCGCGATGGTACAGTTATCCCCCACCTCGAAGGACCCTAATATCTTGGCTCCTGCCCCTACGGTCACGTTGCTTCCCAGGGTCGGGTGGCGTTTCCCCTTGTTTAAGCCGACGCCGCCTAACGTAACGCCCTGGTATATCGTACAATTATCTCCGACTACCGTTGTCTCGCCGATCACCACGCCGCAGCCATGGTCAATTAAGATCCCGTGGCCCAGCTGCGCCCCGGGATGAATCTCTATCAGTGTGAAAAACCGGGCGATCTGTGAAATCAGCCTGGCGGCAAAAAACATCTTATGCTTATAAAACCAGTGTGCAAACCGGTGCCAGATCAGCGCGTGGACGCCCTGATAAAGAAGAAGCACCTCTAAGGCGTTCCTCGCCGCCGGGTCACGTTCCTGAACGGCTTTTACATCAAGCCATATATCCTTTAATATCATACGATCCGTCCCCTTTTCTTTCCATTTTCCTTCCATTTAATTCCTAGTGAAACAGTATACCATAGTATATCATATGATGTGGAAAGAAAAAAGGACAATTTCCAGAAATTTAAAGTTCCTCTTCCCAGTCAACATCAAGTACAGCAAACATTCTCCCCTTCACTAAGGCTGATGTACCAGGACAGCCTGTCTAACGTTTTTTCCTTCTGCAATTCTATATCTTTTAAAATAGTAAAAAGGCGTCAAACAGTCATTTGACTGTTTGGCGCCTCCTCTTCTCAGACATGCCGCATTTCCTCCCGCCTGGCTACTGGAACACCACCGGCAGCTCGGAAAGCTCCGTCTTGATGACAATGAAGGGGAATGAGGGTTCCGTCCCCCCGCTTTCACCTTTTTCCGGTCCCAGCAGATCCGTATCCAGTACGATGGAGTTCTCCGTCAGATACAGCTCATTTACAGTGATGCTGTAGCCGCCGGTGTCCTGTTTTCCGTATCCAACCACTATGTATAAGTTCTGGTCGTCGCTGTAGGTCAGCTTGAACGGCGTCTTCTGCTTTTCGGCAATGATCTGCTTTAGCTCCTGTGGAATATCTGCTTCCGCTGTCACGGAAAATTCCAGGTCCCGTACTTTGTTTCCGTCATCCTTGCTCATGCTGCACCCGCTCAGTGTCCGTACAACCAGAACCCACATGCAAAGGCACATGAACAGCATCCATTTTCTGTTCAATAAACTCTTCATAGCACTCTCCCCGTTTATGTTGATTATTACTATCTTATTCGTCCATGCCGGGGAATATGCGGATTTTCCAAAATCCGTCTGCAAAAGGTAATCCCTTCCGTTTTTTCTAAAATTTTCATCGGAAAACCTGTTTATCTTCCGGACCAGTGGAAATACTCATAAACAGAACGACAGGAGACGGACAACCGCCAAGGGCCAGGACCGTTTCCGCAAATGATTGACATAGATGTATTAACAGGAGGAGACCATGATGAATCATTTATCAGATAAATATAAAGAAAAACTTGTGCTGCGCGGTGACTTATACTATGCCGACTTATCACCGGTGATCGGTTCCGAGCAGGGCGGACTGCGCCCCGTACTGATCGTACAGAATAACACAGGAAACCGTCACAGCCCCACCGTGATCGTCGCGGCCATTACCAGCAGGACAACCAAGGCCAAGCTTCCCACCCACGTACCGGTCACCAGAGAGGAAAGCGGTTTAAAATGCGATTCCACCATCCTTCTCGAACAGGTAAGAACCATCGACCGCTGCCGCTTAAAAGAGTACATAGGACAGCTCTCACCCGGACAGATGGAACTGGCGGACACCGCACTTCTCACCAGCTTCGGGCTAAAAAAAGAGACCGCTGTCCGGGACCGTACTCCTGTGACGGTCCGGACAGCGGTCCCCTCCCGCATGTATTCCATGCAGTCATCATAACTTACCGGTCTGAATCTTTGCTGCACATGGCCAGCCTGTGCTGGTATTTCTCTTTCGTAGCCAGGCCTCCCCGGATGTGACGCTCGGATTTGTTGATGTCGAGAATCACTCTAGCCCGGGCTGCCAGGGAAGGATTGATGTGCTCTAAACGGTCTGTTACATCCTTATGTACCGTAGATTTGGAGATACCAAATTTCTTCGCCGTCTGCCTTACCGTAGCATGATAGTCTATGATGTAGTTGGCTATGGCAACTGCACGCTCTTCAATATATTCCTTCAAGAAAATCCCCCTGCTTAGGACGTTTTTACAATCTTATGCGGGGGGATTTGCAAATATGTATAGCACGGCTTCTTTCCTTACTACAGTTGTAACTGACGTTCTTTCCTACTGGTATCTCTCTCGAAATTCCTTTAAATCCATAGCCGGAAGCACCAGGCTGTCGTTGATTTCTCTCATATGCTCTGCCAAAATACCTATGAGCCTCTCTGCCACCTCATCATATTTCTCATAAAACACCAGATTATCCGTTTCCAGCCTGTCCCGATCCAGATCATACACCTCCAGGAATATCTCATCCTTAAAAAAGTCCACAATCAGCTTATAGTTTCCGTCAATCACACAGCGACTGTAATTCCCCAGGGAGGCGTTCCCGTCATATTGGATATATACAGCCCTGTCTCCTGTATCAGTCCCGTCCTCCAGCAGCTGGCGCAGAGAACAGCCGTCCATTAGATGCCTGGGAGAGATGGAATTATAGTCACAGATAGTCGGCAGCACGTCAATGTGACTCACCGGCTGCTCAATATGCCTCCCCCCATTCCTGCTCTCCGGCAGTTTCACAAGAAACGGTACCCTCGCGGATTCCTCATACATGCACATCTTCTGAAACAGACAGTGTGCTCCCATCATCTCTCCGTGATCCGAGGTGAAAATAATCATAGAGGAATCGTAAAGCCCTTTCTCTTTAAGCACTCCGATGATGCGGCCCACACAGTCATCTAATAAAGCCACCAGCCCCAGGTAGACACGGAAGCTTTCCTTCCACTCTTCCACAGAATACTGGTTTCCAATCACTCCCGTCAAATTGTATTTCTGCAAGGGAGACTGGTGGGGATACCAGACTCCCGTGTTCTCCGGCAGTTCAAAATCCGACTGGCTGACTTTGGAATACCATGGCTCCGGGATATCGAAAGGCGGATGAGGCGCTAAGTGCATCATGCTGAGAAACAGAGGCCGGTCCCCCTTCACTTCCCGCAGAGCTTCCACTGCCCTGTCCGTAAAATAACCGTCAAAATAGTAAGCGTTCCCCTCTTCATAGATCCCTGTAGACGCATTCGAATAATTGCTTACGCGTGTATATTTCCCGGCATGCATTTCCGGTACCGGTGTGCGGAACCGTTTCCCTCCCGGCTGACGTTTCCCCTCTTCTCTCAAAAACTCCTTATACGTCTTTTCTGTGGTCAGCCACTTCGTCTTAGACGCCGCCCGGCACTCCAGCGGCTCTCCCTCTGTGAAATAGTGCTGTTTACCGCTGTGGATGCACTCCATATCCAGGCGTTCCATCATATCGTAGAGATTATCAAATGCCGCCCCCACCCGGGAGTATTCCTTTTCCGTTCCAAACCAGCCATTAATCAGACTCCCATTTCTGCCCGGATAAGTGCCTGTAAAAAGGGCGCCTCTGGCCGGGACGCACAGAGGGCAGGCGCAATAGGCCCGTTCAAAGATTACGCTCTCTCCCATAAGCTGCTCCAGATTAGGCGTCACCCCCATCCCCAGCACATCGCTGCGCAGCTGGTCAGCAGCAATCATAATCAGATTATTTCTCTTCTCCCCCTCTATGCTCATAGGATTGATTCTCCCTCTTTCTTTTTATCCTGCCTCTTCTTGTATTGATAAGGTGTGATTCCATAGGTTTCTTTAAATATTTTAATAAAATACTGCGGTGAGCTGTAACCAAGCCTGTAAGCGATGTCCTTCATACTGTAATCCTGGCTGATCAGTTCCAGCGCCCGGTTTAACTTTTTTTCTTTTATGTATTCTGTATAGCCTTTCCCCATCAGCTGCCTAAAGGTACGGCTCAGCACATCTGGCCTCAGTGAAAAACAGTCGGAGAGGTAGTCCAGAGAGATATCCTTTTCCAGCTGCTCCTCTATCATCTGTTCCAGCCTGGCCTTTAAATCCTCACTCTCCGGCTTTTTCTTCTGCCGTATATTGGTTAAGAGCACTTCACACAGACGGTTCATCCAGTCGCAGAAGGCTTCGATATCTGCCAACTGCTTATAGTATTCCCTGATATCGTATCCATAGACCACCCACATATCCAGCTGATGCCTCTGTATGGTCTGATACAGCAGCGTCACCAAATCCCGCAGAGTTGACTGGCAGTAGTCGATTCCATAGTTACCGGTCTGAAAGGATACCTTCAGGGCTTCCATGTGGTATTTAAAATCCAGAATATTCTCGTTGTTAATATCCTTTTCAATAGCTGCAAACATCTTTAAATGGCTGCCATTGCTTTTTCTTCCCGGTATCTTTAACTTCTCCCAGGATAAGAATGGCTCATCGTAATAGATAAAGCGGTAACGTGCGGCCTCTTTGGCGCTTAAATAGCTCTTTCTCAAATTTTCCTGATTCAATTCATAGGGAACGCCTGAAACAAAGCCCTTCATTTCTACAAACTGCCGAAAATTCTCTGAAAGCGCGGCACGGATCTGCTCCTCCTTCTCCTCCTCATCTCCGTCATATACTATGACCGCCACCACTTCTTTTTTATCCATGGTCGTCAGAAACAAGCTTCCGCAGCCGCTGCGGCTGTCGTACCCACTCTGCACTCCCGTTAAAGGAAGACTCTCCCAGTCCCTTTCCTTTAGATAGACAATAAAGCAGCAGACTCTGCTGAATGGACAGCCTGAAAAGAGCGTTCCATAAGCCTGATCCGATTTACGGTTTAAGATCAGGGAACGCAGAGAATTCTGCTGAAGCACCTCCTCCGATGACTTCACGGTCTCATTAAGCCCCGATATGGTATCCGTCAGCACCGTGAGGGAGCTGTCGAAGCTTCGTCTGTCCTCTCCTATGGAAATTCCGGCCCGTTTGGATACTACCAGGACGCGCTTATGGTACACAGAATAATTGAGATAAGAGATTCCTGCCAACACCAGAATATTAAACAGTATAGAAATACCGAAATTCATTAGAAAAATCCGGCTCTTCACATTATAATCCGCCAGAAAGGCATAATCCGGTATATAATAAATATAACTCAGCCCAGTTAAAGTAAAGGCGTTGGAAAAGACAGTCACCGGTTCACCGGATACCTTCATCTTCACGGACCTGGCGCCGCTCCCCGGCTCCTCCCAGGTACTGGTTCCCTTTAGATTATCCAGAACTTCCTGACTTCTCCCTTTGTCAGAACCTGACTGATAAAGAATTCTTCCATCCTCAGCTGCCAGTACAAAGCATCCCTTGCTTTCGTCAATATATTCCTGAAAACTGCCTGGAGAGATGTGAAAAGCGGCCACGATGGTCTGCCCCCTGCCTTTCAGACCTGATATTTTTTTCACATAGGTGAGCACCGGTTCTCTGGAGGGATATACTCCGTCAGACAGTTCAAAAAAGTATTGGTCCGCGCCCATCTTCTCAAATTCAAAATACCACGGAAGATACTGGTTTACCTCTTTTTCATCCAACGGAAAATGTATTTTATTAAATCCGGTCACGATGGTTCCGGTTCCTTCATAATAGATATCCATACTCACCACATACGGATACACCTTTCTGATCTCCTCCAGCTTTCCTACCAAATCGGTAATCGCCTTGGGCGAATCGATGATCGAGCGTTTCTGGGGAAGCAGTACAGGCTCATTTAACTTTAAATCCGAAAAATATAGCTGGGGAATGTCCACCAGGGATTCCATAATCTGCTTGTCTATATTGCGGAAGGCCAGATTGGTAACACGCTTATTGTAATCGATAAAGCTTTCCAGATATACTTTGCTGTTCATATCATGAAAAACAAAGTAATTGAACGCAGAGAGAATTGTGATACTGCAAAGATTAATGCACAAAAGTATGTAAAAAATTGAATATCTTTTAGCCCCCATGGTAAGTCCTCCACTATCTTTGTTAACCTTTGACGGACCCCACCATCATTCCTTTTACAAAATACTTCTGCAGGAATGGATAGGTGCACACGATGGGAAGCAGAGACAACACCAGTGCCGCCATCTTCATGGTCTCCGTATGCACCACCACATCTACCATTGCCTCCATATCGGCCGTCTGTCCATTGGTCAGTATCGTCTGAAGGACATACTGAAGGACATAAAGACCGGTTTTCGTCACATAGAGCATGTTGTCCATCCAGGAATTCCAGTGCTGAACACAATACCATAACGAAATTGTAGCCATAACCGGCTTGGATAAAGGCAGATAAATGCGAAACAGGACCATAAAGGGCGTGGCTCCGTCTATCTTTGCCGATTCCTCCAGTTCTCCCGGTATACTCATAAAAAAGTTTCTGGTAATGATGAGGGCAAAGCCTGTCATCATACAGGGAAGAATATAAACCAGAAAATTGTTGGTCAGATGGAGATTCTTAATCAATAGATATTTAGGAATCATTCCGCCTGAAAAGTACATGGTAAACACCACAAAAAGCATGAGGCCCCTCCGGTAGGGAAGGTTTAGTTTCGACAGCGGATAGGCCGTCATAACCGTGATCAGTACACCACAGCCGGTTCCTATGACAGTTCTCATAATCGTGATAAAATAGCTGTGCCAGAAATTGCTGTCAGTTGCAATCTTGCGGTAGCCCGAGAAGTCAAATTTCGTCGGAAACAAATGGAAGCCCGTCGCGTTTACGACGGAAGCAGGACTCATGGAGATTGTCACCACCTGCATGAAGGGAAGGATGATGGATATCATTAAAAATGCCGCCATGCCGTAGGCAAAACAGTCTACTGCCCAGTCTTCCATACTTCTTTTGTGTTTTCTGACGTTTATGCCTCTGTCTTCGCCGCTGTTATTATCTTTTTTCATCGTTCTCCCCCTTTACCACAACGCATAATCATTTGTTTTTCCGGCCACATAATTGGTCAGTATGACAAGAATAAATGAAATGGTATTTTTAAACAGATCTACCGCAGTAGTAAAGCTGTACTGCATCTTCTGAATACCCATCCGGTATACAAAGGTAGAAATTACGTCGCCAACGGAATAGGTACTGGGTGTCAGGAAGTTGTATACCTGCTCAAAGCTGTCATTTAGTATCTTACCGGATTCCATGATGAGCATAACGGTGATAATAGGCGCCAGCGCCGGCAGTGTCACATGGATAATCTTTTTAATTCTGCCCGCTCCATCCATTTCCGCCGCTTCATAGAGCGTGGGATCTACCGCTGTAACGGCGGCTAAATAGACAATGGAGCCCCAGCCTATGGATTTCCACAAATCAGACATAACCAAAACGCCGCGGAAACACCTTGGCTCAGCTACAAAGAAGATGGGATCAATGCCCAGGTTCTGAAGCAGTATATTAATGGGTCCTCTAGACGGAGATAAAAACTCAATGATAATGCCCGATACCACGACCCATGAAACGAAATGAGGGAGATAAGAGACCGATTGAGCGAACTTTTTGAACCGCGGAGCCTTAATCTCATTTAATATCAGGCAGAGCACGATCGGGGCCGGGAAACAGATTAAAAGCTTATACAAGCTGATGACCAGCGTATTCTTCAGTACGGAAAGAAAAAATGGATCGGTGAACAGCGCTCTAAAATGCTTTAGTCCCACAAACGGGCTGCCGCTGATACCTTTTAAGGGATAATAGTTCTGAAATGCGATGACCAGTCCATACATGGGGCCATAGCAGAATACCAGAAAAAACAGGATTCCTGGAATCAGCATAATATAATACTCTTTATAGTGGGTCATATTGTAGAGAAAGCCTTTTTTCTCCGCCTTGCCCTTTCGTGCTTCTGATGTCATTTAAGTACCTCCATGAAAAAAGAAGGGAGCGCAAATGAAAAATTTATCTGAGCGCCCCCATGTCTGCTTCAATTAATTATTTTGCCGCGGCAAGCTTCTCGGCATATGCCTTCTGTACGGCCTTTTCTGCCGCTTCGCCGCCTGCTTTCTTAAACTCTTCCACAAATGTATCGAAATAGTCGATCGGCTTTGTACCTGTGATCATATCGAAATATGCCTGCTCCGTAAGGGTATCCAGCGTCGCGATAACCTCAGAGAATTCCTCAACCGGAGGCGCATTAAAACGGTAATAGCCGTTACCGGTCACTTCATGTCCGAATTTCGTCTTCTGTGGTGTTACTTCCTGTGCGAAGTTTACAGTACTGCCGAAATCTACCTGAAGCACGCCTTCTTTACGCAGCTCTGTGCCCTCCATGATTCTGACAGGCCCCTGCGGTGTGGTCTTGAAATGCTTGCCTTCCAGCCCGTAGTTTACCATCTTTGCATAATCCATATCGGAATAATATGCATCTAACATAGCCAGGAATGCATCTACCTTGCGGGGATCACTGACTCCCTTTGTGGTTAAACAGGTAAGACGGCCTGTTAAATTCCAGCCTTCTGTTCCGGACTTTCCATCCGGCCCGACAGGAGCCGGCCCAATCACGATATCCGCGTCGGGATTTAAGCCCTTTAACTCCTTCATGCAGACGCCCCAGTTGTTCTCATCCGTCGTATCTGTACTGGCATTTAAGTAGTGATACGGCTGGGCAGAGGTCAGACCGATCTTTCCATTCATAAAAGAATGAGACAGCCATGCGTATCCGCCATGGTTCTCGCCTGTAATGAATTCCTTGTCGATCAGGCCCTTGGTATACCAGTCATGAAGCGTGGTAAGCGCTTCTTTCGCTTCCGGGCGTATATATGGGAAAAACGGTACATTATCTTCGCCCAGCTGCATTTCCTCTACTTTAAATCCGGTTCCGCCTCCGGTCACACAGCGCATTCCATACGCGCCGAATACTGCGCCGAATGCCCTTTCTGCCATACCAGCCGTGTCCTTCTTTCCATTTCCGTCAGGATCCTGCTCCACAAATGCTGTCAATACTTTTTCGTAATCCTCCAATGTCTCCGGAACTTCAAGGCCCAGCTTGTCCAGCCAGTCTTTTCTCCAGAACATAGCCATAGGAACCGCGTCCATGGGATTTACGATACCGTAATTCTTTCCGTTATAGATCATGGTACTCCAGAGGGAACCGTCATCATTGGCATCCGCTGTCTTTGTGTAATTAGGAGCCTTTTCCCGGATCTCTTCGATGGGAATCTCTCCGATGATTCCACCATCAACAAATGCCGGAAGCTGACTTAAGTTATCGATAACCAGTACGTCAGGCATTTCCCCTCCTGCGAACCTTACATTTAAGTTCTCCCAGAATTTATTGGAATCCACGTACCATGCCTTTAAATCAATATTGAAACGCTCTTCAATCGCTTTCACTACTTCCGCGTCATCATCTACTTCAGAGGAGGTCTGCCCTACCAGCCATTCCATCTCTACCGGCTCGCCTTTTTCTGCCGCTGTAGTTTCCTCCTTCCGGGTCTCTCCCTTTTGATCTTCTGCAGTCTGTGACTGTGTCTGCTCCGTTTCCTTCGCCGTATTCTTTGAGGAAGAACAGCCGGCCAGTGCTGATGCTGCCATTACAGATACCATGAATCCGGCTATGAGCCGTTTTGATCTCTTCATAATCATACTCTCCTTTTAAATGTAAAGTGCTTGAGTTCCAAACGCGCTTGATTCTGGGTACATGCTACCACAGACATTTCCGATTGACAATCTGCAAAAATTTGAAAAATACCACTTTTTTGTGGCTTCTGTATTTAACCTGTGATCTGCAAAAATCCGCATGTTTACTGCATTCCTGCTGTCAGATCATTATCATTTCTGCTTTATCTGCCATTTTATCCTCTATTTTTAAGTCCTTAAGAACCCATTTTTTTAATTTTCTTATGCACGATTCACAAAAATTTGGTATTTTACAAAAAAGTGCCGTTGAACCTAATTTTCCCTATCCTTATAATAAACTCAGTTTTAAAAAAATTTTGTAAAGGAAAAAACCAAACCATGAACTCACGGCGACCCAATATTCTGTTTCTCATGACTGACGAACACCGGCCGGACTTAACGGGTTTCGCAGGAAACACAGTGATCAGGACCCCGAACCTGGACCGTCTGGCAAAAGACAGCGTCGTATTTGATCACGCCTATACGCCTTCTCCGGTATGTATTCCAGCGCGCCAGTGCCTGATGAGCGGCCAGCTGCCGCGAACCTGCGGCTGCCAGATATTCGGGGAAGACTTGCCGCCCTTCTCCCCCACGTTTGCCCGTACCTTTTCAGAACATGCTTACAATACGGTTTGCTGCGGAAAGCTGCATCACAACGGCCCAGACCAGATGCAGGGCTGGATGAGACGAATCGGCCGGGACTGCCGCATCACGGAATCCTTTGTGCCTGAATTAGATACCAGAGAGCTGGCCCGTGTAAAGATATCAAAGGAAGAGCACCGCTGGACCAATGCAAAGGAAGTCAGACGTTCCGGCGTCGGACACGCCAGAAACACGGTGGAGGATGAATACACCCTGCAGGGGGCATTAGATATTATAGAGGAAATTTTCGAATCTCCTTATTACGATAAGCCTCAGCTCCTCCAGCCCCTTCTGCTGAAGGTGAGTTTTGTCCTGCCTCATTATCCATACTTTTGCAGCGAGGATTTATTTAAATACTATTTAAACAGGGTTCCCCTATACGGCCCCGAGCAGAAGCTGTCCGGCCATCCTTACCTGGATACAAAGCACCTGGAAATAGGAAAAGATGTAACCATGCGTGACGTGCAGCGCACTACAGCCGCTTACTATGGTATGGTCGAAACAGTCGATGGATATATCGGTCAGATTCTCCATAAATTAGAGGAAGCCGGGCAGAATCTGGATGACTGGATTATTGTTTTTACCAGCGATCACGGAGAAATGCTGGGCGAACACGGGATCTGGGCCAAGCATAAGTTTTACGAGTCCAGCGCAAGAGTCCCCCTGTTTATTCGCTGGCCCGCAGAGTACAGACCGCGCCGGATAACCTCTAATGTAAACCTCTGCGACTTATACGCCACACTCTGCCAGCTTTGTGATATTCCCATCCCTGCCGGCCTCGACAGCCGTTCCTTATCCTGCCTTATGGCCGGCAAAGAAGAAGACTGGGATGATGAGAGTATCAGCCAATATCTTGGAGAATACTTAATGATTAAAAAAGGAAACTTAAAATACCAGTATTACGGACCGGACATGCCCCGGGTGTTGTTTGACCTTGCCGCTGATCCATCTGAAACATTAAACGTTATCGATTCCCCCCAATATAAAGAAGCCGTTCTCCGCTTTGAAAAGCGCAGCCTGGAACTGGGCTTCGGCCACAAAAAAACAATACCCGGATGAGATTATCACAAAGTAAAAGGAGAAATCATATGACAGAGACATACCCGCTGCTTCAGGACATTTTAACAGAAGGCACCACTGCTGCCTCGCTGTTACCCGGCTTGAAGCAAAGAGTTCTTCAAACAAACGGTCAGATAAGCGCCCTGGAAAGAGGCCGCTGCATCAGGGAGCAGTTTCCTGACCTGGCTGTGGACACGCTGCGCCTGGCCGATGAAGCTCTGGCTGGCCGGCTGGTACTTCCCGGCACAGGCCCAGCGCTCCACTTCATCGGCAATCCGCCGGAATGGACAGAAAATCCCGTGAACGATAATGAATACACGTTTCATTTAAACCGGATGCACCATTGGAAAACCATGTGCGAAGCCTACAGCCTGACCGGGGATTTGACATATGCAAAAAAAGTTATAGAAGAAGTGAATGACTGGATTGATTCTGTACGCTGCCCGGCCTTAACTGACGAGAAGGGAGACTATGTGCCGGGACGTTTCGACGGACTCACCCCCTGGAGAGCCTTAGAGGCCGGAATCAGAGGTTACCGCACATGGCCTTATGTAATTGAACTTTTGGCAGAAACGCCCTATATGAATGAATCCTTTTTAGAAAAGCTGGTTCCATGCATCTATGTTCACTGTCTGGTATTGTATCATATTTCCCCGCTTCTGTGGCCGAAGGCAGATCACAACCACTATCTGATGGAAAACCTGGGCCTGCTGTCCTTCTCCTGTCTCTTTCCGGAGCTTAAAAACAGCAGTCTTTACCAAAATCATGCCTTAAAGGAGCTGGACCGGTGTATGGAAGCCCAGTGTACGCCCTGCGGGGGACAGATCGAGGGATGTCCGTCCTACCATAATGGATGTGTGTTCTGGTTTGCCATGCGCAATGTATTTTCCAGAAAATTTCATCTGCCGGAATCGGAGGCATATACCAAAAGGCTTCACAAGATGTTTCTCCACTCAGTCCACGCTACCCGCGCCTGCGGAGGCAACTTCCCATGGGGAGACAGCCATACGGCCGACAAGGAATCCTTGTGCCTTTCCGCAGTCTCCTGCTATATGGCATCAGGCAATCGGGATTATCTGGCCGCTGCCGCTCATTTCTATCCTGTTTCTTCCATATATGAGGTCATCAGGGATAATCTGTGGAGAATTCCTGATATCACGCATTTAAAGGACGATTTAATCTGGGCGGAAGCGCATCCAAAAAAACCTGACCTTCCCCTTCTGGCCTGGCAGAAGGACTTAAATCAGGTCTATCTGCGTTCCTCCTGGGATAAACAGGCCCTAAGCCTCATGACAGGCTGCCGCACGCCCGTGCAGAATCTCCACGCTCACATGGACCCGGGAGGCTTTGATTTCACCGCGTACGGCCTTCCTCTGATCTCCGACCCAGGCATTTATACGTATAAGGATGATGAAAACCGATACCGTTTCAAAAGAGCAGCTTCCCACAACTGTCTGACGGTAAATGACAGGGACCCGTGGGAATACAGGGGTTCCTGGAAATACGGCCCTCAGAGAGAGGGCTTCATCTGTGAAGTACAGGAGGCATCCGGTCTTACCTGCATTACCTCCTGCCATGAAAATTATGCTCCGGCACAGACGGTCCGCCATCTGGCCCTTATTGGTAAGCGTCTTCTCCTGATCATCGACCACGTAACCGGTCTGTCCCCGGATGACACAGTACAGGTACATTACCATTTAAACAGAACGCATCTGGTGTGTGGTGATGACCGCTCCCTTTATTCCTGTGATGACGGCCCCTCCATCGAGCTTGCGGCAGGCGCCGACTGCGAAACCATCATAACAGACGGAAAAATCTCCACTGCCAACAACATCTGGCACGATTCCAGGCAAGTCTGCTTCCGCTTAAATCCAGACAGCAGCGGCACATGTTACTTTGCCGTATTAGCAGTTCCCTACCCGGTTACCCAGAATAAGCGGACCGTATCTGTCCGCCAGGCTCTTAACGGGGACAGCTTTACCGTAGTATGTGAGTTTAAGGAATACACTCTCCGCTTTATACTGAGCGGCAATAAACTGAAGAAGGAGGAAATACGCCATGAATAATATCCCCGGCGATGAAACACTTTTCACAGACAACCAGCTGTTTGAAGCTTTAGACCTTAATCTCCCCGGCCTCTCTGAGGTAAAATACAACTGGGCCAGGGGTAATGAAGCACTGGCTAAAAAAGCGCTGGTCAAGTACTTCGAGCAAAGAACGCAGGTGACCTATTTTTATGACTGCCGCAGCCTTCCGCTTAAGAGGATGGAGCCGGATGAACTGCCATATGCCTATCAGTCTTCCCTGGGCCTGCGCGGCAGCTTGAAGGACTTCTGCTTACAATCCGGGCGCAGTATGATGGAACACCGCTATCTTCTGCCGGGTGCCAGAAAATCAGAGGACTTAGGCCCTTCCTATGAAAATATGATACATTTTAACTTTCTGGAGGATCAGGGAAAGCGCCACCGTCACAGTCTTGATATGTTTGTAAGAGGACAGTTTTTCGAGGCTCTGTCCGTCCTTTATCACGAGGAAGGCGACACACAGGTGATTGCTACCTTCACGGAGCTTGTACATAAATTTTTTGAGACCTATCCTCTTATTGTAGAGGATCCGTCTGCCGGAGCCAACCGTTTCCAGTATACGGAGGACCGAGATGCCATGAGCGTGGGCTGGCTGACCATCGTTCTCATCAGCTTGTTTTATACCAGACTTCCCTATGAGACCGACATCGACACAGCCTTTGATCTCCTGAAGCATATCTGGTTTTTGGGAATTCAGTTCAAGCGCTTTGAAGAGGATGGCTACCGCCCTTACAATCATCACATGTGGGAAAGAGGGCTGGTTCCTTTCCTGCTCAGCATCCTGCTCCCTGAGATTCCTGATTTTCGTGCTTACAGAGAGAGAGGGGCCGGCATCGTCTGCCGCCATATAAAAGAAGATTTCAATGAAGACGGTGGTTACAGTGAGCATTCTATTGCCTATTGGTCAGGTGCTGCTATTGGAGAAATGCTGTTTCGCGGCATTTATCTGGCTAACTTAAATGAAGTGCCTCTTCTGGATGAAGAATCCCACCAGAAGATATACGCTTCCTTCTCCCTTCTGTCCATGCTGACCCCGCCCGGCCCCCTCTACCCTTCCCTGGGGGACAACGGCGGCCCCTTAGCAGACCCAATCCTTCAGCTGGGCATAAAAATGCTTTCACACCCCATGTGCACAGAGCTGGAACGCGCCAGAATGCTTCAGAAAGACGCAGATCCGGAGATTCTTCCCCGTGATTTCTGCAGCACAAAAGCCGGTTTTCTCTGCAGTCGAAGCTCCTACCGGCATGACGGCAATTATATCCTCATGTCCGCCAAGACCGGCTGCGGCTGTTCCGGCCATAACCATATGGATTTACTGTCCCTGTTTCTTACCTTCCGCGGTCAGGCCTTCATCGGGGAGCCGTACACGGACAAGCTGTATCATTCCATACGGATGAACAGCGAACTGCGCGGATATATGTATAACATGACCTCCCATAACACGGTGCTGGCCCATGGGGAGCCTGTTCTGCCCGACTGTGTCTATGCAAATAAATGGGGCGTTTACCGCCCGGATACGCCGGTGACTGAGTATTGGACCGATCCCAAAGGTATTTATGTCAAAGCGCACCATGATGCCTATACGTATTGCCGTCACACCCGCCGGATTCTGTTCCACCGTACCCGCGGTCTTATCATCCGTGACGAGATGGAACGGGGAAACCGCCGGGAGAAGCCGCATATCCAGCGCTGGCACTTAGAACCTGGAACTGTCTGCCGCATTCTCAATGATTATTCGGTTCTGATGGAAAAAAACGGAGTTTCGCTTCTCTGGATCTGGACAGACTGCTGCGATATCCGACTGTGGAAGAATACCGCTCTATGCCCTGAAATCTATGGCTCCGAAGATATGCTGGCTCCGATTCTTGATGTGTCTTTCCTTGGACCGGAAGATAAAAAGGTGGATATCGGTACTATCACGTTAGACCTTCTCATCCTGGATGTGACAGATGGAACGTGGAGCTCCGGCCTGAATCTCCATTCCTTAAGGACCAAACTCCGGGAGCAGGCTCCTGCCATGGATAAAAAATTATCACTGGAATGTTTCCCTGCAATCTGATCAGAATCTCACGCTGCCTGTAAATACATTAGAGGCGGCTGCAGGAAATAAGAAATATCACCTGCAGCCGCCCCGGAATATGAGGAAATTATGACATTTGAAGAATTAATGAAAAAACCGGAGCTTTCTCCGGACGAGACGAAAAAAGCGCTGGAGCTGGCTTCCAGACAGACCGAAAGCTGCTTAAGCGAATTTTCCAGCCAGTTTAAATCCGTTTATTCTGAAAACGGCTTCTATACTCCCGTCCCCAACGAACAATGGACCAACGGCTTCTGGACGGGCGAACTGTGGCTGGCCTATGAAAATACCGGAGATGGACGATACAGGGAAGCCGCTTTGAAGCAGGCAGAAAGTTTCCTGGAACGGATCGAGACCGGCAATCACACCGACACCCATGATCTTGGCTTTCTCTACTCCTTATCCTGCGTCTCCGGCTATAAGCTCACCGGAAATGAAACAGCGAAAAAAGCGGCTCTCCTTGCAGCTGACCGCCTGAAATCCCGATTTCATGAAAAAGGACAGTTTCTTCAGGCCTGGGGGGCTATGGACAATTTAAAAAACTACCGCCTGATCATTGACTGTCTCCTAAATCTTCCGCTTCTCTATTGGGCCACGGAGGAGACCGGACAGCCAGAGTATGCCAAAAAGGCCAGAGCTCACTTAGACACCGCCTTAAGCGTAATTATCCGTCCTGATTATTCCACCTATCATACGTATTATTTTGATCCGGAAACCGGGAAACCGCTGCGCGGAGTAACGCATCAGGGATATTCTGCGGATTCTGTCTGGGCCAGAGGCCAGGCCTGGGGCGTCTATGGGCTGGCGCTCAGCTACCGCTATACGAGAAGTCCTGAATATCTGGAAGACTTTAAGCATGTGACAGATTATTTCCTCACTCATCTTCCGGAAAACCTGGTGCCATACTGGGATTTTATCTTTGAAGATGGCAGCGGCGAGCCCTGGGATTCCTCGGCTTCCGCTATCGCCGTCTGCGGAATCCTGGAGATGTGCCGGTTCCTGCCGGAAGCGGAGGCGGCTCCTTATCTGGCTGCCGCCAAAAGACTTATGAAGGCACTGACAGACTTATGCGCCGTCACCTCCCCCGAGAGTTCAAACGGACAGCTGCTTCATGGCGTCTACGGGAAAAAAACTCCTTACAACGACTGTATCGATCATGGTATCGATGAATGCAACCTGTGGGGTGATTATTTCTATGTGGAAGCCCTGACCCGGCTGACAAAAGACTGGAACCCTTACTGGTAGGAGGCGGCCATGAATATCATTACAATCTTATCCGACGAACATTCCTATGAAATGATGCATTTTATCAATCATTCCATATTGAGGACACCGAATCTGGACCGCCTGGCGGCGGAAGGTATCGTTTTTGACAATTTTTATTCCTCCTGCCCTGTATGTGCACCGGCCCGCGCCAGCTTCTTCACCGGGGACTATGTACACCAACTGGGAACCTGGGACAATTCAACCCCATATGATGGGACAGTGAAGGGTATCTCTCACCATCTGACGGAAAACGGTCATACCTTTGCCTGTATCGGAAAAACACATTTTCATCATGAAGGCAGTTATGCATTTACGTATGAGGCCCTGGCGGGATACATGTTCAGACCCGATATCGGCTGTTACTTCAGAGATCAAAAGCTGGCAAGAATCGGCGCGGAAAAACGGTTTGACCGCATCGGCATCAAAACAGAGGAGAGCTTTGATGACCGGGTGCTGAAGGCAGGCCTTTCCTGGCTGACAGAGCATCGGGATGAGAAAGATTTTATGCTGTACATAGGATTTTTAGATCCACATTTTCCATTTTATGTGAAGCAGGAACACTGGGATTACTATAACTCCGCAATTACAGAGATACCAGAAGAATTAAAACCTCCCTTTACCTCCTTAAACCCTTCACTGGAATGGATGCGAACCTATTTTAAATGCGGGAGTGTACCGGAAGAGACCGTCCGGAGAGTCTTAGTCGGGTATCACTGCGCCATCGAGGAACTGGATGAACGCCTGGGAATCCTTCTTGATAAAATTGATGCCCTGGGCCTTCGGGATCATACGGCGGTCTGTTATTCCACCGACCATGGCGAACAGATGGGATATCATGGGATGTGGTGGAAATGCTGTATGTTTGAGCAGTCCTCTCATATTCCGCTGATCTTTCGAATCCCCGGAATCGAGGCAAAACGGGTTTCCTCCCCTGCCGGACTGGTGGATCTCTATCCCACCTTCTGCGATCTTCTGGACGTTCCCCAGCCATCTTCCATCTCAGGGCACAGCCTGATGAGACTGGCAGAACACGGTGAAGACTCCGCGCATCCAGACTTCGCGTTCAGTGAATACCATGCTCACGGTATTCCGGATGGCATGTTCATGATTCGATGGGACAAATACAAATATGTATTTTATTGTTCTGACGGTCCCCAGCTCTTTGATCTGGAGGCCGACCCCGGGGAAAATGAAAACTTACTGGAGACCCGGGCGAACGACGGCGTGGTTCAGGAAGCTGCGGGCAACTGCCATCGCCGCCTGCTCTCCATTTGTGATCCTTATGCAGTGAACGAACGGGCTAAGGAATTTCAAAAACGCATAAAGGCAGCCATGGGAATTACGGCATACACACAGGATATGGGACAGTGGGTTCCTCACCCGGAGGCGCTTCCAAATCCAGACCACAACCACTCTTTTTATTCAGAAAGGACAAACTTATGAACATTTATTGGGGCGATATTCACAATCACTGCGGCATCACATACGGCTACGGAGCACTTGACAACGCACTGACCTCAGCAAAAAATCAGTTGGACTTCTGTGCGGTTACTGGACATGCCATGTGGCCGGATATGCATGAAAGAACTGAGGAAACGGCATTTGTGGTAGATTTCCACAACAGAGGGTTTAAAAAGCTGAAGGATCACTGGCCGGAGGTCAGGAGCGCTGTGGCCGACGCCAATTCCGAGGAGCTGGTCACATTTCAGGCTTATGAAATGCACTCTTCGCATTACGGAGATCATCATCTGGTAAGCCCGGATGATACACTCCCGCTGATATACCGCAGCTCTCCGCAGGAATTAAAGGATGACTGCGGCTGCCGATCTGTTACGGTCGCCCACCACATCGGATATACACCGGGATACCGTGGAATCAACTGGGATGAATTTGATGAAAGCGTGACTCCGCTGGTAGAGGTCTGCTCCAAGCATGGCTGCGCCATGAATGAGACGGCCGCTTATCCCTATTATCACAATATGGGACCGCGGGACAGCAGAAATACCGTTTACGAGGGACTCCGAAGGGGTTACCATTTTGGTTTTACAGGCTCTACCGACCATCACGCCGGATACCCCGGTTCCTACGGCGACGGCAAAATGGCTGTACTGACCGATAAGAAGGACCGGGAATCCATCTGGGATGCCATGATAAACCGCCGCACCTACGCAGTCACCGGGGACAGAATTCTCTGTACATTTGATATCAACGGCTTTGTTATGGGCTCGATCGTGAAACACACCTCCGCCCCCAGAGAGATTCATTACTCTGTGAAAGCCTGCTATCCTATTGATAAAATTGTAATTTATAAAAATTTAGAGCCGACCCATATCACAGAGGGACTTTTCTTAAAACCGGATAAGGCAGATACCCGCTTTAAAGTCAGAGTGGAGACCGGATGGGGAAATAACAAGGATGAGCCGTACCGTTTTACCTGCACCGCCCATGTGGATGACGGAAAGATATTAGACATCGAGCCATGCTTCAGAGGGCGCAGCGTACTGGCCCCCTCAGCAGAAGAAGATGACTCCCAGGATGAGATCAACAAGCTGGACAACCGGATTCTCTCCTGCCAGGACAATATGGCCGCATGGCAGTGCGAAACCTTTAAGAACCTCTCCACACTCCATCCACAGACCTCTGCCGTGATCCTGGAAATTGAGGGCACACCCGAAACCACAATCCGCTTTGATATCAACGGCCGCAAAAATTCCCGCACAATAGGGGAATTGATGGCCGCCGGATTTTCAGGTCATATGAAGCCTTATCACAGCCAGGCATTTAAGGTGCATACCGCGGTCAGCGCATCTCAGTATACGGTGGAGAAAACCTTTACGGATGTCAATGGCGCAGCAGGCGATTTTTACCACATGGAGGTTTCGCAGCTCAATGGGCACTGGGCCTATGTAACTCCGGTCTGGTTCCAGTAAAATAAATAATGCCCCCAATGCCTGGAAAGAACCAACGGAAAGTGCTAAATTCCCCTCCCTTTTTTGCTGTTTTAATGCTATGATACAATCATACAGGAGGGAACCATACTATGACCAAACCATACAACATTTTTATCGAGGGAATTCCTGGCAGCGGCAAATCGACTCTGTTAGACTCCCTGTCCCGGCACTTTACAGACTACCGTGTATATCGGGAGGGCGACATCTCCCCTGTCGAGCTGGCCTGGTGCGCTTATATGAGCGAAGATGCATACCGGCAGTCCCTCCTCGATCTGGCGGATATGCGCGGCGAGGTAGAACGTAACACCATAAAAGAAGGGGTTCAATACATCGTTCCCTATACGAAAATAAAAACCGACAATTTCCACTTTTACGAATACATGGAGAAATTCGAAATCTATGGCGGGAGAAAGGATCCTTCCGAATTTCGGGAAATCATCCTGCGGAGATTCCGGGATTTCCACTCAAACGGCAATGTATTTGAATGTTCGTTTTTTCAGAATATCATCGAGGAACTCATGCTGTATGCAATGTTCAGCGATCAGCAGATTATAGATTTTTACGTAGACCTGGCGGCGCTGCTGGATTTATCCGCGTTTAAGCTGATCCGTCTCGTTTCGCCGGACATCAGGCAGTGTATCCAGACCATCAAAGAAGAGCGGGTCAATCCGGAAGGCGAAGAAGTCTGGTATCTCATGATGATCGATTATTTAAGCCGTTCCCCCTATGGAGCAGCGCATCAGATTCAGGACTTTGAAGGCATGGTCAGCCATTTTAAACGCAGAATCGCGCTGGAAAGCGAAGTTATGAAGCTTCTGCCTGCAGGATGCTGCTTTGATATCGAAAGCAAACACTATGATACGGCGGATTTGCTGCGCATTTTCTGATCCGGGTCTGCTGGAGCTGCTTCATCAGCACTCTGTTACAGAAATTGAAATCATTGGAATAGATGGCTGCTGCTGTGTGGCCTCCAGTGCCGTAGATGCCTGTAAATCAGGCTTTCACGTAACTCTTCCCTGCGAATTCATCGGCGTACGAAATATGGCAAAGTTTGAAGAAAAAAAAGAAACCCATATTCTACTTCCCTTACTCTGGAAAACGAGAAAAACGCAGGGTTCCCCGCGGACTGCCCTGCGCGTCTACTCTCCCGCAGATTATTATTTTAGAAAAAACAACCGGAAAAGTGAAATAGATAGTTTCCTGGAACGGCCCTGACTGTCCCCTTCCGAAATGTCTCACAGTTACATTATATATTTACCAGCTTCGAAGCGGCTCCGTTTGTAACCATATTCTCAATTTACAGGAATCCTTTCTGTAATACAATGGGGTGTGTAGAATTTTGTCGAATCTTTGCGAATTTTGTCGAAAGTGTTTTTCCCCTCACTCTGCACGAAAAGAAATGTGATCCGTTCTCCCGCTGCGGCGCTTTTCATCCGCATCAATCCACTCATCCAGGGTGAGCGGTATATAATCCGAAAACATACAGAAGCAGTTGATCATCTGACACGGAACGGAAAGCGGCGGGCCGCCGTGGCAGTCCGGCCGTTCTGCGCGCCTTGTCTCATCCTGATACCGGTTCACCAGCGCTTCGTCAAAGGTATCATGTACGTGGCCGTACAGCATATAGGTCCTGGGCCGCTCAACCTCGTCCTTCCGGTACTGACCGTTGTAACAGATCATGGGGTAATGGCTTAAGATCACCTTTCTCTTATTATCCCGGAGTTCCGCATAAGGCTTCACCCACTCCAGGCGGCTTCTGTCAAACTGTCTGTCCGTCAGATACGAATCGTGATTCCCTTCAATCAGGCAGATCCGGCCTCTCAGCTGACGCAGAATCCCGTTGGTTTCCTCACCGGTACCGAGGGACAGATCTCCCAGCACGACCACCTCATCCTTGTCCCGTATCCTGCTGTTCCACTGGTGAATCATATGGGCGTTCATCTCAGCAGCATTTAAAAATCCCCGGTGATCCATCTGGTAATTTAAGTTTTCATGGTAAAAATGCAGATCGGATATATAATACCGCATAACTACGCCCTCCTTCCTGTTCCTGCTTATTTAAGTAAATTATACCCGATCCGCTGCCATTTCACAACCCGCACATAATAGAAAGGAGATGGCCCGGCTGCGTTTCTCAACGCATCCGGACCATCTCCTCAAACTGCCGTGCTTTCTCCAGGAAATCTTTCCGGTGCAGTTTTCCCCCTGCCATCAGCCAGGTATAGTCATAGTAATTAGGCAGAATCTCCAGTCCCATCATTTCCTTGGCAAACGCGTGAGCCGCGATCTCGCTGCACCGCAGGATTCCCGCCTGCCGCCTGCGCCCAAAGAGCTTTACAAGCTGCACCGGTTCCAAATAGTCAGAGACAAATCCATGGCTGTAGTAAGGCTGTGTTCTGTCATCCTTTCTCTCACTGCTGTGATACTCCAGATAATGAAAGTATTCATGGGCCAGATGGACGGCCAGCGCCTCCTCTTCTCCGATTACATAATCGCAGCTGTGCTTTGCCAGCTCCGCGATGGACTGCTTATACATGAGGACCTTTGCGCTTCCGTCCTTCCCATATTCGCTCTGGGCCCGGAAGGAGACACCGTAGTTTTCCCCGCTGGCCTCCTGATAAATGATCTCGATTCCCGCTTCCTCATACAGCGCGAAGATGTCGCCCGCGCCCTTTACTTTTTCGGCGGCTTCCCGCCCGAGGCGCAGAGGTTCTTCCACGTAATAGCGGTACTTATCTTCCGGTATTCTTCCGAACAGCAGGTCGTTGCTGAGTTCAAACATGCCCAGGACTTCATCCGATATCATTTCCGAGCCCCCTTCTTTACTATTTATATGCGACTGCAATCAGTTCTTCGCCGTCCTCCAGCCCTTCAATCTCCACATCCAGGATGGAATTTAACTGTTCCGCGCTCTGCATTCCCGTCAAATCCAGCATCTTCTCCCGATAGAAGATGAATACCTTTGGGATGGTGGCGTTGGCGTCGGAGAAGGTGGTATTGGCATCCAGAAATTCTGCGAACACGTCACCCTTTCTGGCCTTGGCAAATTTTAAGTAAGCCGCTTTTTCCTTCTTAAGCCTTACCACGCCTTCCCGGTCGATGACACAGAGGCGTCGGCTCTTCTGGCTGAATACGCCGAGGAATTTCTTCTTTAATACAGACTCATAGACGTTCCAGCGGCCCGATGAGGCCACACAGTTGGTGTCTTCCGGCGGCGTTCCCAACGCTTCCGCCGAGATCTCCCTAAGCTGCTCCGGCTTTAGATCCGCGGCCGCCAGGTCCTTCTGCCGCAGCTCCGTGGCGCCTGTCGCTATGGCCCGCAGAATATTTTTCTGTGCGTCCACCTCGATGGTTACATCCACGGTTGCCTCGTTGGCGCCGGATTTCACGATCTTCTCGATGATATCGCGGCGCATTTTCTTGATATCGTCATCTGTGGGATTGGCGATGGTTCTCTCCATCTGTTCCCGGACCATGGCCAGCGCCACGCCGATGGTGGAAATATATGGTGCGTTTTTCGCTATTTTCCACTTTACATTCATTCGTTCTGCCAGAGAATGGACGATTACCGCGCCGGAGCCGCCGCCGCCCACCAGGGTTACAAACCTGGTATCCAGCTCATACTCATCGATCAGCTCTTCCACGACCGCCGCCAGCTTATCCATGGCAAGATCCATGGTCTGTCTGGCCGCCTCTTCTCCGGTGCATCCCAGATACGTCCCCAGCGCGTCCCAGGCAGCTTTCGTCGTCTGTGTACTGCCGCTCGCGTAGTCGCCCTCCGGAATGTAGCCCAGCAGGTTGGCAGCTCCGGCCAGCGTCAGGGAATACTCCCTCCCGGCCGGGTTCTTCACCAGCACATACTCCTTCGGGTCGTCCTTTCTGGGGCTGACAAACAGCACCTCCGATCCGTCCAGTTGGCCGTCCCTCTGGAAACACTCGTACTCTTTCCCGGCGATATGAGCCGAACGCGGGCCGATATCCGCTATTTTTCCGCCGTTTACGCGCACCATGGAGCCGCCCGCCACGCCCAGTGTCCGGACGTCAAGCGACTGCAGATACGTCTTATGGCCGCCCACCTGGGCGTATTTGATCATGACTTTTCCATTCTTAATTACGGAGATATCCACGCTGGTTCCGCCTGCCTCGAAAAAGATTCCGTCTGAAATCTTTTCATACATCAGCGCTCCCGCCACGCCGGCCGCCAGACCGGAAAGCATGGTGAGAATCGGACGTTTCCGCACCTCATTGATGCTCATGACACCACCGTCGCAGCGCATAATCATCAGTCCGGACTGAATCTTCGTATCCACTACGGCCCGCTCCGTCATGTTGGCGGTCTCCATCATCTTCGGAATCAGGGATGCGTTGACCACAGCCGTCCTGGTCCTCATCTTCAGACCGTAGAGCTGGGATATCTCATGGCCGCCGGTACAGTAAAGGCCCTGATTTTCGGCATTTTCTTGTACCCTCAGTTCATTTTCAGGATTATCCACGCTGTAAGCCTCGGAAGCGACTATGACCTCCGCACCCGCGCCGCGCACCTCGTCGATAGCGGCCTGAATGGTTGAATCATTCACTGATTTAGAGTCGATAAACGTATGGCTCGTCTTTAAGAATTTACCCGGAGCCAGTTCGATGTCACCTACATTTGTCTCATTTCTGGCGCCTCTTGAGTCCATGCCGGTTCCCATGCCGATGATGCCAACATTTGCTACGTCTCCCTCCAGCAGCGCGTTGGTGGCCTGTGTCGTGCCATGGGCGATGAAAACCACATCCTCCGGTGCGATTCCAAGCTCCTCCATCAGCTGGCTGATGAGCGCCACTACGCCTGCCGCCACGCCTTCCTCATGGGTGGTCGGAATCTTCTTCTTCGCAATCACTTCATACGTACTGCTGTCAATGACGACCGCGTCCGTGAAGGTTCCTCCCACATCAATTCCTATCCTTACTTTCTTACTCATAATTGTCAAACTCTCCTCTTCCTCAAAAGCACGCCTGCACGGTACGGGCATTATAATACGATAAAGCTTGCAACGATCAGGCCCGCAAGTGTGGAAACTGCGATCCAAAGAATCGTCTTCTTTAAATAATCATTGACATCCGTCTTCGTAAAATCAGAGATCCATACGTTGTGTGAGTTGGTCGGATCACAGACAGCCTGAACGTTGGAGTCCAGTCTCAGTGCAACCATGGCTGCAACCGGGTTCATGCCGCAGGAAGCCAGCAGAGCCACGATACCGGAGCCGAGTCCCCATACGTTTAACGGTCCGCGGTAGATAGCTAACGGGGACAGAAGGCCGAATACCAGTACAAACATAATCGCGCTTGACGGGATAATTGCTTTGATTACCGGCTCTAAGACAGCGGCGACCTCAGGAGCCATAACTGCTTTTAAAACCATACCGATACCAATCATCAGGCCGCAGGCGCCTGCCGTCTCCTGGATTCCTTCTACGAAGGAGCTGGATACGACGTGAACGGCATTTTTCGGTGTTGCAAGAATCAGAGTTGCCACGATGCCGATTAAAATAGCGGCTACTAATGGAAGCTTAAATGCGAATACGAGAACAACAGGGATCAGTGGGGAAATCAGTGCGATCGAGCGGACATTTTTATCACCGCCCATATCGGAAGCCGGCATTGCCCATGCCTTTCTCTTCTTGCCGCCGGATTTTACCATCACGTATACCATGATGACGGCTACTACGATCAGCGGAGCCGCGCAGAGGAAGGAATACTGTGTAACGGTCTCCAGCGGAAGTCCCAAAGTATCGATGTAAACACCCAGCGTTCCGACGGAAAATGTAACGCCGACGCCGTTGCCCAGCAGCAGGATCGTTCCTGCAACCAGTGGGCTTAAGCCAGCGCTGATCATAATCGGAACAATGATGGTTCCAACCAGAATGAACATACCCAGACCGTTGGAAGCCGCGAAAATAACAGAAGTTACGATTAAAAATGCATATGCGATCGGAAGCGGTTTATCTCCCGCCATCTCAGCAGCTTTCCGGATAATGGTATTGGTAATGCCCACACGGCTCAGTACCTTTCCGAAGAAACCGCCGAAGAACAGTCCGGCAATCGCCGTACTCATACGCATGGCGCCTGCTTCCAGAACGTCCTTTGCAATGCTGAACTCTCCGCCCATAAACGGAATTCCTGCAATCAGTGCTATGCCAACGGCCATGATCGGCAGAGCCAGAATGGTCGGCAGCTTTCTTGTCATCATTAAGACTACCATTAAAACGAATAACCCCAGTATTCCAATAACTTGAATTGTCATCTGAAAAATCCTCCTTATTCATTACTTTTTCAACATGTTTTTTTATTTCCCATTACTTTTCTTACAAATCCAGATATGCGCCCTGTTCCTTCAATCGTTTTTGCAGCTCATTTCTGCTGACTTTGGAGACATCTCCATCCCCTTTGGCAGCCAGGGCCGCCGCCACTCCTGCCGCGTGTCCCAATGCTCCGGCTGTCGGCGTCGTCCGAATAGCCGCCTGCGCCTCAAAGGAAGCGGAAATGCACCGCCCTGCTGCCAGTAAGTTCTTAATCTCCTCGCAGTACAGCGTCTCATACGGAATGCTGTAGTACGTTCCCTTTTCCGAGAGGAAGCGACTGTCCGTCCCCACGCCCTTAGGATTGTGAATGTCGATGGGATAAGCGGAATGGGCGATGACGCTGTCAAAGCTTCTCCGCTCCAGAATATCTTCCGCTGTCAGAGTATACTTACCGGAAAGCTGTCTGGATCCCCGCACGCCCACCCGGGGGCCGGTAAATTCCAGAACCGCATTCTGAAAGCCCGGAACGTGTCTGCGAAGGAACCGGTCCAGCTGTCTGCACTGGCGTCTTCCCGTCACCTCCGCGTCGCTTAAGCTGGCCGCGTTTACGGCGTCGTGGTCGATGATTCTTGTGGTGTTCACGATATACTCTCCCGGACGGTCCGTCTCGAAACAGAGTACATCCTCCCGCCGGATCTCCAGTTCCCCTCTCTCCCGGGCCTCCCGGAACTCATCCTGGAACCCGCAGAATGAAAAACGGCTTACGGTATCCATCAGCTCCTCATTCCCCTGATGGCGGGAGAAATCGGCGATATGCGTTCTGATATGCTCCTTGATCGCTTCCGTGTCCACATTCAAATACTTCATGTTCATAGTCATGGGCTGGGCAGCGCCGTCGGATTCTCTTCCCTTTGTCATGGGCGCCCCCGCAAACGCGGCCACATCGCCGTCGCCGGTTCCGTCTATGTATACCCTGGCCGATACGCTGTGGATTCCGTCCTTATTGCACACGGTGAGGGACTCGATCTTCCCCTCCCCGCATACCGCAGCTCCGATAAATGTATGGAACAGAACCATGCATCCCGCCTCCGCCGTCATCTCATCGAGCACCACCTTGAGGCCTTCCGAATTGAATGGTGTCAGATAGCTTATGTACTGCATCGTGTCATAAATATGGCCTGTGGAATATCCGTCGGTTTTCAGCCGCTCTACGATCTCCTCCATGATGCCGCGTATCACCTGCTTCTCGCCTGCGTGAAACGTCATCATGGGTCCGACGCCGCATCCGGTCAGCGCCCCGCCCAGATACGCGCCCTCTTCAAGAATCAGGACATCCGCTCCCAGACGGCCGGCCGCGATGGCAGCCACAGTACCGGAGACCCCTCCGCCAGCTACAATCACATCGTACTGTTTGTCATAGCCAAACTCCTTCATACTTTCTCCTTTCCTGTAATCATAACAGCAGTTCTGAAAGTGATTTCCATTACGAATCACTTTTTTCATTTACCTTCGGTCTATTTTGTGCATATTTGTCATAATATCGTCGGCTCTGCTGTTATTTTTATGGTTTTATACTATCATTATTTTCATTAGCTGTCAATATATTTGATTTATATTTTCATTGCCAATCATTATTTGCAAATATTTTGCAAATATGGTATACTGTAATAACGAAAAAAGGAGGATTTTATGGTATCGACCGTTATTTCTAAAATCATCTCCATGCAGCCCAACTTCACTGTGAGCGAGAACGCAATCAGCCAGTACGTTATAGGTCACGCCGAACAGATTCTTACCACGACAATCACCGCTCTGGCGGATGAAACCGGCACTTCAGAGGCCAGCATCAACCGTTTCTGCAAAAAGCTGGGATATAAAGGATTCAATGGATTAAAGATCGCATTGGCCCAGGAAAGTTTCTACAATAACATGGTACAGGAGACGCCCTCCTCCGGCGGGAACTTTATCGCCTCCGTCACCTCCGACTACCGGAGCATGTTAAATAACACGGCGGCCCTCCTGGACGAAAGCACGGTATTTAAGGCCGCGGAAATGATCAAAAATGCTAAAAATATAAACTTATACGCCCTGGCCAACACCACATTCGCCGCCAGGGAGTTCCGTTACAAGCTGGAGCTTGCAGGTATCCGTGCAAAAGAGTACACCGATCCCTTAAGCATCAGTCTCCAGGTCACCAATACTTCGCCCGGTGACTTATCCATCTTCATTGCGCGCAGCATTATGATGAAGGATATCTATCAGGCGGCCAACGCTTCCATCGACCGCGGCGGGAAGAACCTGACCATCACCAGCGTGGATTCCCCGAAGCTGAACGATATCGCGGATTACAAATTCATCGTGTCGGACAAGCTGATCGCTAATAACACCACAGCGCTTTCCGATAATCTGATGTATCTCTATGTGACGGATATCATCTACAGCGCCCTCCTGAAGAGTGACAAGGCGCTGAGACAGAAGAAGCTGAACAGCGACGCGCTGATCAATAACAGCCAGACGATGGATTCTTATGTGTTTGAATACTAGAGCGTGTTTGAATATCAGAGAGTGTTTGAAAATTCATTCCCGCCATCTGCACGCAAAAAAGGCAGCGTAAGCGAAAACTCACTGCCCTGTCTTATAACAAAATGGTTTCCGGAGCCTGTCACTCCGGAAACCATTTTTCTATTTCACTTACTATTCCATTTTTCTCTCTAAAGTGTCTTCATAAACTCATATGTAAATTCCACCGCCCGGCAGGTCAGTGCTTCGCATCTGTGAGGCGGATCATCTGGTGAAAATCCGCTCCTCCTCCCAGCCAAGCCCATTTAAATAAAGCTCATACGTCACTCCGAACAGCTCGCCCAGGCAGATCAGCATGGTCCTGGCACAGTTGACATCGCAGTCCCAGTACAATTCATGGACCTTTTTCTCAATAAACGCATTCATAACGCAATCTCCTCCGTCTGCTTTGCACCATTTCTCATCTCTCATTTCCCGCCTTACGCCGCCCGATAAAACGTTTTCCATTTCCCGCTCCGGTACCGTCCCACAAAACAGATCACACGAACCACCCAGTCCAGTATCATGGCGCACCACACGCCTACGGCGCCCAGCCCGAGGCCGACGGCCAGCAGATAACCGGCTCCCAGCCTCACAATCACCATGGACAGGATAGAGATGCACATGGGGAATTTGACATCGTTTGCCGCCCGCAGAACATTCGTCAGGGTAAATGACGCCGGCCACAGAATGATGGCACATCCATCATGGATTAGCACCAGCACTGCCGCCAGCTTAAGTGTTTCCTCCGAAAGACCGTACAACTTCATGGTGAGCGGCATGGTGAGAATCACGCCCAGGCAGCAGAGTCCGCTGATGAGATACGTAAGCTTCATCATTTTCTTAGTGTAATATTCCGCCTGCTCGAAATCGCCTGCACCCACGCAACGGCCGATCACTGTGATCATAGCCAGATTCATGGCCTGTCCCGGAAGTACTCCCATTCCATCCAGATTGTTGGCGACCGCGTTGGCCGCGATCTGTGTCGTGCCAAACAGGGCGATGATGCTGACGACCAGTACGCGTCCCAGCTGGAAGATGCTGTTCTCGATTCCGCCCGGAATCCCGATATGAAGGATCTTTCCAATCATTCCGCTGTTCCAGCGAAGCCGTCCGAAACTGACATGAATCTCCAGCCCCGTATTATGCAGGCGGATAACCAGAATGACACACGCCGTCATACGGCTGATCAGCGAAGCCAGCGCCGCACCTGCCACGCCCCAGTGGAATCCGAATATAAACAGAATATCTCCCGCCACATTGATAATATTCATGACGATAGACGCCTGCATGGAAATCCTGGAATTTCCCATGGACCGAAACAGCGCCGCACAGGAATTATATATCGCCAGAAACGGATAGGAAAGCGCCGACAGTATCAGATAAATCAGCGCGTTGTCCATCACGTCATCCGCGATCCCGCCGTACAAAAGCCTCAGAAGTCCGTGCCGGAACAAAATCGCCCCCACCATGATCACAATGGAGATAAGCCCCGTGATCATCATCAGCTGATCCGCTGCCTCACACGCCCGCTTCCGGTTTTTCTGTCCCAGAAATTGTGATGACACCACCGCGCCGCCGGTGGAAACCGCCGCGAACACATTGATCAGCAGGTTGTTGATCATATCCACCAGGGATACGCCCGATGTGGCCGCCTCGCCTGCGCTGGAGACCATCATCGTGTCCACCATGCCCACGGTCACCGCCAGAATCTGCTCCACAATGAGCGGCGCAATCAGCCGTTTCAAATCGCTGTTTGTAAATAGGTACTGTTTCTGCCGGCCTGGCTCTGAAACGCCTCCCATGCGCTCCGGAGCGGACTCTTTTCTGGCCATACTGCCTGTCATACTCTCTTCCTCTGTCTTCCTGATGTAATCTTCTTTCTCTTATCTCTTATTTTTTATTTCTTATGCAGAACCGCCATGGCCGCGTAATGCAGCACCTCGAACTCCGGCGGCACAATCCGGTTCAGCAGGTCTCTGTGTTCCTGATCGAAGCGTTCTGTCTCCTCAGGGGTAAGGGAGGCGCCGATCCCCCGGCATGCCCTGATTCTCCCATTCCAGCTCTCTCTCGTAAAGGGAACGGACACATCGAACATCGTCTGCTCACCGATGGTGAAGTACTCCTCATAAATTTCGGGAATTTCAATCGGATGCCGTCTTTCCCTGCATCCAGTCCATTTCGGATTGTATTTTAGGACCAGTTCTTCGCTCTTTCCAGCCACTTCGTCCTCAAACGGAAGCCACGCCATATAAAGAATCACAAATGTTCCGCTCTCCTTTAAGATGCGGTGAATCAACGGCGACAGTTCTTCATGCTTAAAGTAGAAGAAGCACTGACAGGCGGTTACCACATCAAAGGCACCGTCCGGAAATCCGGCTTTCTCAGCCGGAATACACTGGAACTGTATATTCATGCGTCCCTCTTCCGCCAGCCTCTTCGCCTGCCCGATCTGGTTCCCCGAGATGTCGATACCGGTAAAATCCGCTCCGTACTGATACAGGTTCCGCGGAAGGACTCCCGTGCCCGTCCCAAGGTCCAGGACCTTCTGCCCGGCCTGGCACAGCCCCAGATCCAGAATCTTCTGATAAAATTCTTGGGGATAAATGTCTCTGTATTTCGCATAATCAGCCGATGCCCGGCCCCAGTCAAACACTTTTCCATGATCGATTTCCGTATTCCTCATCCCATTTCCTCCATTTCTGATAGGCCTGCATCTGCTGTCGGTTCTGCTTCTGCTCCTGGCTCTGCCTCTGCTCCTGCCTCTGCTCCTGGTCCTGCCTCTGCTCCTGGTCCTGCCTCTGCTCCTGGTCCTGCCGCTGCTCCTGGTCCTGCCGCTGCTCCTGGTCCTGCCGCTGCTCCTGGTCCTACCTCTGCTCCTGGTCCTACCTCTGCTCCTGGTCCTGCCGCTTCCACTACGTCTACCTATCAGGCTACTCCATACTTGATTTTCCGTCAAGAAGCATTTTAACGAATCTTCCTTGCTTCCTGCTTCGTATTATGGTAAATTAACAGCACATGGCCTCCATGGCCATGGATAATCCTGTTATGAAAGGAGGCGCGGGCTATGAAACTCTGTATTGATACTGCTCCATGCAAAGTCTGAATTACGGACGTACTTTCATGGAGATGAACAATCGGTTCGTCCGGACAGACTTTGCATTTTAACGTAGAACCTAAAATACGCTAAAAGGAGCAAAGTCATGAATAAAAAATTACATACTCTCTTCGAAGGGCTTCACACCTTCCTGATCCTGTGGGTGACCCAGTCATTTTCTGCACTGGGCAGTTCCATGACCAGTTACGCGCTCGTCGTCTGGTCCTACCAGCAGAAGGGCTCTGCGCTGACCACTGCGCTGCTCTCCATCTGTTCCTATGCGCCCTATGTGCTTCTCTCCATCTTCGCGGGGGCCTTAAGCGACCGATGGAACAAGAAACGCACCATGCTGGTCTGCGACAGCTTCGCGGCGGCGACCACACTGCTGATCCTGATCCTGCTGAAAACGGAGAATCTGGCGCTGTGGCATCTGTACATACTGAACGCGTTAAACGGCCTGATGAACACGCTTCAGCAGCCCGCATCCGATGTGGCGGTCAGCCTTCTGACTCCGCGGGAACAGTACCAGCGTGTATCCGGTTTAAGAGCCTTTTCCAATTCACTGGTTACGGTTCTCACACCGGTACTGGCCACCATGGTATTTTCCTTTGCAGGAATCGACGCAGTGCTGGCCTTTGACCTGATCACGTTCTCCGCCGCATTCATTACGCTGGCATGGTTTATTACGATCCCACAGGCGGAGGCGGACGGAAACAGGGAAGAATCTGTACTGGCTTCTGCAAAAGAAGGCCTCAAATACCTGAAAAGGAACCGCGGTATTCTGAATCTTATCCTGTTTCTGGCGGCCATCAACTTAACCGCGTCCATGTACAACGCCGCACTGCCCGCCATGATTCTTTCCAGAAACGGGGGAAGCAGGATGGCACTCGGTATGGTAAATGCCTGCACGGGCGCGGCCAATCTGGCCGGAAGCCTGCTGGTCTCTTTCTGCCAGCCACCCAAAAGCAGGGTCCGGGTTATCTGCAATTCCCTGCTGATCGCCATGTGCACGGAAAACTTCTTTCTGGCCTTCGGCAGACAGCCCTGGGTCTGGTGCGCAGGCGCCATCCTGGCCTGGATCTGCATTCCATTTATGAATGCGAACATGGATGTGCTGTTCCGTTCACGGATCCCGCTGACCATGCAGGGACGCGTCTACTCCGCCCGCAATACGCTGCAGTTCTTCACCATACCGGTGGGATACTTACTCGGCGGACTGCTGGTGGACCGGGTGTTTGAACCGCTCATGGCATCGCAGCAGCCAGGAAATCTTCTGGCGGTGATGTTTGGAACCGGAAAGGGCTCCGGAGCGGCGGCGCTGTTTTGCCTGCTGGGTATTCTGGGCGTGACTACCTGTCTCGTCTTTCGAAGAGATCGACATATATGGGAACTGGAAAATGATATTCCACATCCCTGAAAACTCGGGGGCTGCCAGAGCGTACTTATCTCTGGCAGCCCCCTTCTGCCCGGTACTGGCTCGGCACGCCTGACTCCCGCGGAGGGGCTATCTGCTTCTGGCCTCCTCCGCCCTTTCGTTCATATTGGCTATGCCGGTATCAATGTCTTCCTCCCCGATCATGATGGCATCGTGCTCTTCCTCAATCACCTTGCGCACCGCCGCCATCTTCGCATCTACCGGGCGGTCGAACACGAAATTCGTCACGGAAAGAGCCGCCTTTCCGTCTTTCGGAAATCCCTCGATGGAAGCCAGACGGCTCACCACTCCCGGGGTGGTGATGGCGGGGAACACACTGTTATCGGCCAGAATCTCGGCCCCCGCCTCGCTGGTGGCAAACCGGACGAATTCCCAGGCCTCGTCCGGCACATCGGATTTCGCATTGACGGCGATCGGGGTGACTGAGCCAACCGTGCTTCCTGCCGGGATTCCCGCCGGATGCGGAATTCTCGTCACTCCCCAGTTAAAATCAAAGTTCCCCGCTTTCCGGTCCTGAACAAGCGTTGCGATAAACCAGGTTCCCATAGGAACCATGGCGCACTGCTGCTGTTCAAAAACACTGGTGTAATGGATATTGCTTATTTTCAGATTGGCATAGCTCTGCATGACGCCCTCCTCCTGCATTCGGAGAGCCTGCTCATAATAAGGCTTTAAGAACGCGTAATCCTCACTCATCAGCGTATGATTCCCATCCTGCACCGCCCAGTTGGAGACCAGCGCCATCCACGTATGATGGTGTGTTCCGTAGACCCCCCCGCCGTCCCTCACAAAAGTCAGCCTCTCTGCCAGTCTCTCATACTCGCCCCATGTCATATCATCCGCCGGATACGCTTCCCCTGCCGCGTCAAATAAATCCTTATTATAGAACAGCACATACCAGTCCTGCCGGAAAGGAAGCGTATACTGCTTTCCATCCATCTGAAGCTGGTCTGCCGCGCCGTTGTAAATGCTTAAATCCACGCCATCCCTGGAAATGTAGCTGGTCAGATCGAGAATCTGTCCTTTTTCCCTCATGGAAATCTGCGTATCCGCATCCTTAATCATAATAACATCCGGGTCAGACTCATTTCCCGCCAGCAGTACGGTCAGCTTATTGTTGTATTCATCCGACTGGATATCGAGCAGTTCCACATCGATCTCCGGATTTTTTTCCATAAATGCATCTGCCATCGCCTGAAACTGGGGAGAATTGGCATTGTCCCAGACGGACACCGTTATTTTCACGCGCCCCTCCTTTGTTCTGTCCGCCGCGCTCCTTCCTTCTGCCACATTGCCTCTGCCGGCCGCCGTATCTCTGCCTAGGCTGCATCCCGCGCCACCCGCGGCTATGACAGCCAGCAAAAAAAGGACTGATGTAATCCTGCTGATTTTCATAATAATCCTCCCCAAAAACTACAAAAGTGGTTTTTTAACCACCATATTTTCATATTCCTTCGGCGTGTATCCGGTTATCTTCTTGAAAACCGCGCTGAAGTAGTACTGCGTGTCAAAGCCCAGCATGTCGGAGATCTCATACATCATATACTGGTATGATTCGATCAGTTCCCTGGCCTTTTCTATCTTCATTTCCGTCACATAATCGGAGAAATTCTTCCCCATCTGCTTCTTAAACGTACTGCTCAAATGCCCCTGACTGACATTCAGCGCTGCTGCTGCCTGACTCAGCGTAATCTTCTCCTGATAATGCTCCTTTACGTATTCAAGAGCCAGTTCCACCAGCTTATCCCTGCGCGCCTGCTGATGGTCCTCCAGCACCCTGACCACCTGATCCCGGAATCCCTCGAGCCAGGTAAGCACCGTGCTTAAATTGGCCATGCGGTTTAACTGGCCTACAATGTCCACCGCGTAAGGAAAATCCTGTTCGCCCCAGTCTTCAATCAGAGAGGTAATAAAGTAATAGAGATTATTGCACGCGTTCACCGCCTGCTGTCTGGAAGGCCTGCACTCAGAAAACAGCTGGATCATCTGATTCATTATGGTTTTAAAGGCTTCGCAGTCATTCTGGCGGATCGCCTCCGTGACGTCCTTCTTCAAAAAATTAATGTTGAAATTGCTGCTGTGGCTTAAGTTATCCTCGCACATGGCCGAGTAGAACACCGCGCCGCTGGAATTGTCGTAAAAAGTCAGATTCATGGCACTCATCGCCTGATACAGCAGATCCTGGATCTCGTCCACACCGCTTCCAGACAGGCTCACTGCAATGGAAACAGGGACCTCGAAGTAATCCTTCATGACCTGGCGGAATTTTACGCTCATGACGCTGGCTTCCTTCTTAAAATCATCGATCCCTTCCGTCGAAAGCACCAGGACAAATCCGCTCTGCTCCCGCCGCAAAACGCAGCTGTTCTCAAAGAATCCCTTTACCATACCGTTTATTATATCTTCCGCGAAGCCCATGACCTTTTTCTGGTCGGCCCTCGTAAATGCCGCAGAAAATCCCTCAAATCCGTAATTAAAATTAATCAGCATCAGCGCCGGCCTGGGATACCGCTCCCGGATCAGGCCGGATAGCTCGTCCTCCGCCTCCACGTCCGTGTCATAGATGAGTACCCGCCGGAAATAGTTTTGAATCCTCTCTTCTACGGTCAGCGGTTCTTCTGCAAGGTGTGTCATGTGGTAATTCATGTTGCACCGCTCTATGGCACACTCCAGAGCCTGAATCAGGCTGTCCTCACTGAGTTCCAGCTTTACCAGATAGTCGATCGCCCCTAAATGTAGCGCTTCCCTGGCCAGAGAAAACTCTTCCAAATTCGTCAGGAGAATAAAGCTCGCCGTGCATCCGTTTTTCATGGCTGTCTTCATGAAGGTAATTCCGTCCATGGCCGGCATTTTGATGTCTGTAATCACGATATCCGGCCGGAGCGTATCCAGAAGGGACAGCGCCTGCTGCCCGTTCGATGCCTTGCCTACGATCCGGCACTGATACTCCTCCCAGTTCAGAAGCGAGGCTATGCCCGCCAGAATTAACGGTTCATCATCTACAATCATAATCCGGTACATAAGCTCACTCCCCCTTAAGTCCCTGTCAGTATTCCAGCGGAATTCTGACGGTAATCTGTGTGTACTCTCCCACCCGGCTCTCCACGGAAAGTCCGTACTCTTCCCCATAAATCAGTTTCAGCCGTCTGTCCACATTCGGCATCCCAATACTGCTCATCTGGTCGCCCTTTAGCTTTTCCGAATGGTTCAGCAGCTCCGGTATCTTTTCTTCCGGTATTCCGATTCCGTCGTCCCGCACATCGATGCAGAGGCACTTGTCCTTCTCATACGCGTGGATCCGGATGGTTCCATTCTTTCCTCCAGGCTCGATACCGCTGAAAATCGCATTTTCCACCAGTGGCTGCAGCGTCAGCTTCACGATTCGCGCTTCGTAGAGTATCTCCTCCCCGATGTCGACCTCCAGATCAAACATTTCCACATATTTCAGCTTCTCGATGGTTACGTAATCGCGGACAAAATCCAGTTCCTCTCTCAGAGTAACGCGCTGGTCCACTCCCTTTGCCATATTTTTAAGCAGCTTTGACAGCGCAGTTACCGCCTTTACGATACCGCTGTTTTTCTGGATCACGGCAATCCATTTGATCGAATCCAGGGTGTTGTAGAGGAAATGCGGATTGATCTGTGCCTGCAGCATCCGGATTTCCAGACTGCTCTTTTCCTTTTCATCCTCCAAACGCTTGTCCATCAGCTGTTCGATCTGGCTGCTCATTGTATTTACGGCCTTTCCGATGAGTCCGATCTCGTCCTGGCTCTCCAGCGATTCCTCCTGGCTGAAATCCCCCTTCGCAATTTTGTCCACATGGTTTACCAGCCGGTCAATCGGTTTTCTGACCGCATTGGTAAACAGAAACGACATGGAAATTCCAAGGAGCACGCAGGAGATAAAGATCAGGCCAACCGTCTGCATGAGCATCAGACGGTCATTCTTCAGATTTGCCATGTCCATGATTTCGATCACCAGGGCGCCGCTCTGGGATTCCTTGTTATACGATACCAGATGTGGTTCCCCGTTTATCTGGTACTGCCACGTTCCACGTTCTTCCTCTCTTCGCAGAATCGAATCAATCAAACGGTCGCTTTCCTCTTTCTGGTTCTCAGACTCCCGCAGCGTAGCGATCCGCTCTCCGCGGTATGTAGTCACAAGCATTGTATTACCGTTATCGTCTTCCTTCAGGCGGTCGAGATAGAGACGGGGCGACAGGAAAAGCGCAGAACAGTCACTGTCTTTATACCCGGAATTTTTACAGATAATGGGAATTGTCATTCCCACCTCCTTATAAAATGGGGAATTCACCAGATCCAGCCGGTAGTCGTACATATCCTTCTTCAGTTCCCGGTCAAACCAGGGCGCATTCCGGATTCTTCTCCCGTCATCAACACTGCTTAAGGCCGTTCCGGCCGAAATGTGAACATCACTGTCATCAAATATGGACAGCCTTGTGATATAATCCCCATACCCTGTGACAGCGCAGAAATTAGCGGCCAGCTTTGCATAATCCAGGCCTTTTCTCTTTTCCTCTACGGTTTTTAACTGCCCCAGAGAGCTTAGATCAAACATCTCCCGCTCCGCACAGTTAAGCACCAGGTTCACCATCTGCTCGTAGACCTCCTGATAATAGCGGGAGATGCTCTCCACGTGGTACTCGACGGAATTCTGGGCCAGCTGGACGGCTTTTTTGTTCGCCGTCACATAACTCGTAACACTGAATATGATGCCGATGACGCAGATAATGCAGATGTTATATACCATAATTTTAAATTTTACTGTTCTGTTTTGTAATAACCTCTTCATCATTCAGCTCCATTTTCATCTGTTCTGTTGTTACTTGATAATATCCTCATAAGTTAGCGTTTCCCAGGCTTTCCCTTTTTTTACTTCCAGTCTGCTGATCTCGTCTGCAATGTACTCCCTGGCTTTTTTCTCCCGGAGAAGGTATTCCACATAGTCACGTTCTGTATCATAGCTTCCAAACGCTGCATATTCTTTTGATTCAACCACAGCCACCGCGCTCATGCCGTCTGTGTATTCTATAGCTGGTGTAACCTCTCCCGCTTCCACTTCCTGTACCGCCTGCACCACCCGGTCCAGAAGCAGATTTTCCTTACCCAGTTCGAGGGTATCCACGGCCATACTCTCCACACTTGCAGAAATTCCGGTTTCCTCAGCCAGAAGTAACGGCAGGTCGTCTGTAATCCCATGAGCCGCAATCCACTGCTCTGCCGCCGCTTTCTGCTCCTCACCGGCATCTTCAAAGATCACAAGGCTGAGTTTTGCCTGGAAATTCTTTTTCTCTTCCGCCTGTTTCACCACAGGATAATACGCCTTCAGTTCTTCTTCCCTGATAGTTACAATCTTCTGCTCCGCAAATTCCTCCAGAGCCTGCTCCAGCTGGCTCTGGCGATAGGAATAGTACTGGCTGACGGACAGCTCCAGAGGCCCATACAGAACCTTTCCCTCTTCTTTCATCTGCTTTCGCTGCTTATTTTCCTCCTGATACTGTTTCAGAAACGCCTCGTATCCTATCTCGTCGATCATGCCGTTTTCCTTTGCCAGAATCTGAATTCCCTTCTGATGAACGGCTTCCCCGTCTGTAAGCTCCCGTACCCGGTCCATCGGAGAGACGCCGTCCCTCTTCTGCTCCCAAAAGCCGGGCGCATTTACATCAATTCCTTCTTTCGCCCCATATTCTCTGGCCGTCCTGGCAATATTGTCGTAAGCCAGCAGAGCGTACTCTTCCTTCGATATCTCATGGTCCCCTACTTCCATAAAGCAGGAATAGCCTTGCCGGGCGCAGCCGGCAAGACATTCCAGAATCAGGAACCATATGAAAAACAACAATGCTGTTTTCTTTTTCACGGTTCACCTCATATTAACTTTCCCATACCCCATCCGGTCCTACACGGTAACCATCGGGTGTTGTAGTATTTCGATATAACGAGCCTCTGGTACCATCGGAAACCGGATTAAAGTAATACCATTTACCGTCAATCAGCTGCCAGCCGGTCACCATAATTCCATCCTTGTCAAGATAATAGAGCGTTCCATCCTGGTCTGTGAAAAATCCGGTGATCAGATATCCGTTCTCGTCAAAACGATACCAGTTCATACTACCATTACATTCAAGATAATACCATCCATTTTTTGCATAGTCTCCATTGCCCAAAATGCATTTTTTATAGCCAATTCCCTGAACCCAGCTGTTTACTGTAACTGCCTGGCCGGAAGTAGACGAAGAATTTTTGTGCGGCTTATCGGGAGTGTCCGGGGTATCTGGATTATCCGGGTTATCCGGGGTATCCGGGTTGTCTGGGTTATCCGGATTATCCGGGTCTTCTGCTTTCATGGTAACGCCTGCTGAAACGCTGCAGTACAGCCCTTCCACATGTCCCCTTACCAGGAACGTCCCTTTTCTGCCCAGCAGCGTCGGGCTGACAGCTTCCCAAATAACCGGTGCTTGTGCCTCCGTCCCATCCGCATAGTGAATCGTAATCGTATCCGGAAGATCCGGCGTTTCTCCTACAGCGGCATCTATATTTACCGTTTCCAGCTCTGTCACATACTGGTTTGATACGTAAAGCTTCGGCGCCTTTTCTTTTCCGGCCTCTTTACTGGCAAATTCCAGTCCGGAGTTAGAGCCATTGGCATCAGCCTCCGGATTCTCTTCAATATCAAGAATAAAGGAAATCTTTCCGCCTTCCATAAAATCAATCGCATCGGATACGTCAATCGTAATGTAGCTTCCTACCTGGTCACGCTTAATTACGACATGTTCTTTTACCAGCTCCGCCTTATATCCGCTGGCCTGTGTGATGGAATCATACGTTGCCGTATTTTCAACCCAGCCTGGAGTGTTGGTATAGATGTTTAAATAGGTCTCTGTAACCTCTGCTTTATCATCCATCTTATTAAAATACAATTTCAGCGTCATTTCCGTTAAGTTTGAAGTGTCCATGGACTCAAAATCAAACTGTACCACTCCGATACGTTTAAAGGACCCTGTATAGTTCTTAATACGAATCACTTCATTATCACCGAATTTGCTGTCTGACGGACTTACCTGAATATAGGTATCGCCGTTTGTATCAATTACGCCGTCCATATATTCCAGTGGATCTGCCGGCGTAATCGTTATGGAAGCCGGGATCGTCGTTCCTGCAATATAACCCTTTACCACATATGGATCGCCGCCCTGATACAGTTCCCTGCTGACAGTCTCCCATACCACAGGCGCCTCCGCTGCATTTGCTGCACGGCTGCGGCTCCTGCTTCCCTCCAGTTTTATAGTATATGGAAGCGCCGGATATTTGCCTGCCGGACTCTTCATTTCAGCCGGCTTTGCTGCGGCTTCAATGATTGTCACATTTGCGGCGGCTTTCTGCTCCAGCCCCTCGCAGGTTCCATGAACGGTGAACGTTCCGGCTTTCTGGTACTTTTCTTCCTCTGTCTCTTCCCATTCGACTCTGGCCGTTCCCTTGCTGCCGTCTGTATAGCTGACTGTAATGCGCTCAGGAAGTACCGGCATAAATCCCACATATCCGGTTATGTCAACTGCCTCGGCATCAACCACTCCGGCGCCGGTTACGATAACTCTGATACTGCATCCTGCCTCAAAGCCACTTACTTTTCCTTTCACTGTAAAGGTTCCCGGTTTTGCATACTGACTTTCATTCACGGACTCCCATACAACAGGAACCTTTGCCTCAGTACTGTTAATATAAGTCACCTTTACAGTTTCCGGCAGAACCGGTGCTACCCCTGCCTGGGTCGTGACATCCTCTGCAAATGCTGCTGTAATAATCGTATCCGATACGGTCACGTATGCGATAACCGGCAGGTTTCTTCCCTCGATATATCCGCAAACGGTAAACTGGCCCTCTTTCTGATAGTTCCCTGCCGGAATCTCATCCCAAGCCACCGCCGCTTTGGCAGTCGTATCATCGCTGTAGGTTACGTTTACAGTCTCTGGTAAAACCGGCGCTGTTCCCACTGGAACTTTGACAAAGACATTTTCCACCGTTTTCACGGATTCATTGTCAAATACAAGCTGCGGTTTATAATCCGTTTCTCTGGAGTGGATGTTTGTATAATTCTTTGATCCAATTTCTACGCCTTCAAAGATGATTGAAAGTCTCTGAGTTCCGGATTCCAGTAATGTTTCCATGTAATCCGTGATATCCAGTTCCTTCCAGCTGCCTCCATCCGCAATACTGGAAGTGAAATCCAGGATCTTTCCGACCTTATCAGGCTTGGTATTCCACGTTACTTCCGCCTCTTCCCAGTCATCACCAATCCGGGATACGGTAAAGGGTACGTTGTTTGCCTCTGTACTGTCAATATGGAATTTTAAGAGAACCTTTTTGTAATTCTCCGGTACGGATGTCAGATCAAAGGACATCAATACGTTTCTGCTGTATCCGCTGCTGTCCAGCTTTACCGTCATGGATTCTTCTGTTCCGCTGTGAGTACCATCATCCCTTACTCTGGCATCTTTATCCGCGATAACAGACTTTGAATTCTTTTCGTATACATGAATGATACACTCCGCTTTCGCCTCCGGATTATTTAAGCTGACCGCGGTAACAACTGTATCTCCCTTTGCCAGGGCTGTTACCTTGCCCGCCGCTGACACGTTTACTATCTCAGAGTCGGCCACGGACCAGCCAATGCTGTCGTCAAGAACATCTTCCGGCAGTACGGATGCATTTAACCGGGCGATGTCTTCTGTCGCCATATAAAGCTCTGTCTTATCCAGAATTACTTTTTCTGCTTTATTTCCCTCCGCATCAACAGGCCCCGGGTCATTATTAAACTCGTGAGCGCCAATATCCGGTAAATCCACGATTTTATTGCCGAAAATATCCTCTGTCGCATCTGATTCCGGTATTACCACGCCTGCGTCTACCGCCGGTGAATTTTCCTGCAGTTTAAAGATCGCCATACGTTCCCTGAGCCCGGCAATAAATTCATCGCCCTGTCCCATATTCTCATAAGTAAGCCCATACTCTTCACTGCTGTATTTCGTGCTCAGCTGCGGAGAAGAAAGTCTCGGGTTCACAAACAGGTTATCTTCCAGGACTGCGTCAGAAGGACCGTTTACGCTTGTAATAGAAGCCGGATAGATAATATTATTGGTCATAGCTCCCTTTGACACACTTATGGAGCTGGTGCCGAACTTCGGAACGCTGCCATGTACCATAATAATATTATTTTTAAAGTAACCCACCGATCCAGTCTGGAAAATGGAGGTTGTGGTCCCTTTTCCAATGTACATGGTATTGTTATAGACCTTCGTCTTACCGGTCTGACAGTGGAACAGCTCCTGGCTGGGCTTTCCATCGTTGGCGCTGATATTATAGCGGAAATGATAGGAAGCATTGTCATACATGGTCAGAAGCAGGCCGCCCTTGTTATGATGGCTGTAATTATATTCGTAGATAATATCCTTACATCCGATATCGTAGTCAAACGCCTCGCCATCGTTATAGCCGTACTCTCCGCCGAATACTTCATTATAGCGGAAAATGGAATCGTCACACTGCCACAGCCATGCGCCTGCATAGTTAGCGGTATCGTAGTTGCAATGATTCTTCACCACGTTGTTCTCTACCATACCGTTTTCGCCAACCTCTGCGAGTACGATGCCGTCACCGAAAATCTCTTCGATGTAGTTTCCACGGAAGGTGATATTGCGGAATGTCTTCGTATTGCGGAAGCCCACACCCTCTGCGCCTGTATTCTGTCCACTGGAACGAATTCCTTCCTTGGCTACATTTTTTACATAGTTATTTTCAATCAGGACCTCGTCAAATCCGATATCGGAAGCCATCTCACCTTCCGGCTTCCGACCATCGATCCAGACATCGGCGCCGATTACGAGAATTCCGCCGGTCATCTTGGAGTTAGCTACTTCTGCTGTCACATCGTGAACGTAGCAGTTCTGAACCGTCACATTCGACACCACGCCGGTCCGCCCTGTGGTAAACACCAGGATCCCGACATGATTATAGCTATCGTCAGCGCTGTTTGTCACTTCAATTCCATCAATCACCCAGTTGCTTTGATCACTCAACAGGACGGTTGGACTGTACACAAAGTCTTTTCTGACTTTATACTGTGAATCATAAGGAACCGATCCGTCGCCGTTAATAATCGGATATCCGTCGCCGCCATACTTACCCAATGTCACCGGAGCGATCTCGCTTCCCTCTCCCTTCGGATACAGATAGCCGTTCCAGATGCAGCCAGCCTTTAACAGAACAGAATCTCCCGGAAGAAATGTAGTATTGTTAATCTGATCGAGACTCTTCCACGCGCTCTCCTCTGTAAGTCCGTCATTGCTGTCATTTCCATTAACAGCATCTACATAATAGGTCTGCCCGGAAATTACTGCAAAATCCTGAGGGCTGTATGTAACAAACCGATGGTCCTCATCAAGGCCGACCAGTAACTGGATCTGATCTTTTTCAGCCGCCTCGACCTCATCAAATGTAACCACAGCTTTCCCGTCTTTTGCCTCAGCGGAACGGACGGTTACCGCCTCTTCCTTCTTTCCGTTTACAATTGCGCTTAAAGAAATCCGATCCTGGATATCGCCGGACAGTTCTTTCGACGCCGCTGTAAATTCGAGGGAATCTCTTCCTGTCATGGTAATGTCGGATATCATTGCGACATCCTCTTCTTCCAGATACGTGATAACCGGACACCATTTTACACGGTCATTGTTGTACTCTTTATTTCCATTGGCCCGGAAATGGATAGCATCGCCTTCCCTGACCTGTAAATAAAACGGCTGGAAATTGACATCTTTCTTATTGTGTTCCGTCGATATCGTTCCTGTATCCGGCCAGATTAATTTTCCGTTCTGCTGTATGGACAGCAGAACTCCATCTCTGTCATTCCGGTCTGTTTCCATGGATATAGAGCCGTCATCCTCAGAGATTTGAACGAGGCCGTCCGCAGGCGCTTTCCATTCCAGAATCGCGTCGTCCCCCTTATTTCCCGGCATCATACCATCCTTAAATATTCTCAGATATTTGTCCTTATTATCCATCCACCGCGGTGTAGCTGCGTCATATTCCTGAAGTTCTGATATTTTCCCGCTGCCCTTGTCTCCATACTTGTAGTACCAGACCGGTCCCTGCGTATTGCTGAAATCATCTGACAGCGAAAATTCCGTTTTTTCAAGCAGCAGCTTCAGGGCATTTGACATTGTTGCATTTGACTCCGTCGCCTTTTTATCCGGTTCCCGGTCTGAGCTGCCGGAATCCGCATTGGATGAAGTAGCCTTAGATGTATGCGTATGGCCGCTTCCCGATCCGGCCGCATTGGAAGATGTGGCCTTTCCCGTCCCGGTTCCTCCGCCGCCATTTACGGCAGCGAAGCTGTAAGAGATACCGCTTCCGAAATTGCCTGCTGCCATAACAAATGACAGATACAGCGCCAGTCCCCTTTTCCAGCTTTTTTTCATAATGTCTCCTCCATTTTCTGCTGGAAGACCGGCGGCAGGCGCATTTATCCGCTCAGCAATATCCCTGGTCTTCCCGCATATTTCCTTGTTATTATGATGGTTTCAATATAACATCGGGAATCTGAAAAGCAAATAAAGTTTCATACTGCCTTTTTACAAAATCTTCAGATCGTAACCAGGGATATTTGTAATATTTTCATATTTTTGCATTATCTTAAGGTTTTTACCATTAAATCATCAGATGGCCTTCCAGCCCCTCATAATCCACGGCAACCGTGCGCCCGTCCTTCATCAGGAGTGTAACCGGGCCGTAGCCTCCGCACTGTTCCTCATCGGTAAAGGTGACTGTTCTGATCGGAAACAGTTCATCCTCAGACCATTCTCTGTCATCAGTCCTGCTTAAAACAGCGCTGATCATCACATAAGGCTCGTACCCATACATTTTTTCTCTGCGCAGCTTTCCATAAGCCAAAATACTGTTCTCCGCGGCCGGATTAACGCCTCTTCTCTCCTTTGTCTCAACCGATTCCCATGCCGTATAGGCAACCAGCGCAAGCTGCCGGCCATCCTGTTTTAGAATCACTGCCTCCGCGCCATCGCAGGAGCGCCTGATCACCTGTGTTTTCTCTCCATCCTGGTACTCCGGAAAACCGTAGGCCCCCATGGTCAGTGTAAATGGTTTGTTGGGGATACGCATTTTGTCCACACGGATGTGGCCGTATGCCACCGGAAAATCCGCCAGATCGATGGAGGCGCCGCCCTGAAAGTTATGGTAAAAATCAAAGTACTGTTTCCGGTAGAGAACCCCATCATTTACACCGCCGTACATGATGATATTCGGCACCAGCGCCTCCTTTGCCCCATCATAAGAGAGGCTGTACTGCATGGCCTCCGCCCCCTGGCCGTCAAAGGCCTCCCACGGATAATGGCTGTGAAATGCGAGGCGTATGTAATATCTGATGTACTCATCTCCAGGTTTAAAAAGCCCCTTCGCTGTCCGGAACTCACAGGCCCCGTTCCCGCCCAGATGCGCAGAGACAATTCCCGGGCCATTCATGATCGTTTCTGCATAACCGGTTACCGAATGCAGATGAGGGGAACTCTCCGCTCCCCAATCTCCCAGCTGCTCCCAATCCCCATTTTCCTCGACTGCGGACCAGAACGGATGCTCCTCCGGATACGTCAGCGCCACAAATGGATTTGCAATCCAAAACGGGCTTTCCGCGCAGCTGTAATCCTGTACCATGGGGAGAAACTGTCCGTAAAATCCCAGCGACGGCACTCCATTTACAAATACATCCTCCCTTGTAATAAACTGGAGCAGCGCGCCGGAATTGATTCTTCTTGCCAGTCCCGGATTGACGTTGGTATGATTGAGAAGATACGCGGAGGCAAAGGGGGAAGAGGCTGCATTGCGGTAAAGACCGCTTCTCGCCCAAAGCGTCACATGACCTTCTTTATCGAACATTGACAGAAATGAATCCGTAAGTGCATTGGCATACTGCTCTATTTTCCCTGCGATCCACGGCTCTTCTGCATATCCATACCAACGGTTCCAGATCGGCCCGTACACCTGGAATGCCCAGGGAGTATAGTAATCAAAGCGATGGCCGTCGCGATACCATCCGTCTCCGGCATAGTACGACAGAATCGTCTGCGCATGGTCTCTCATCACGCCTCGGTCGATCTCATATCCCTCCTGATGCAGAAATCCCAGAATGAGCATGTTGAAAAGCCGCCAGTTATGCGCTCCCGTCTTCCCATAGGCAAATTCCCGGATATAGGACGCGATTCTGTCTTTCTCCTCCGCCGTATATGTATCCCAAATGACCCCCTTACACTGATCCAGGCCGATTACGAGTGAAGCACATTCGCAGGTATGCTGGAAGGTATCCTCACCCTCCTTTGCCATGGCGAGAAGCTCTTGTAAACCGTACAGATAATTGGGATTTCCAGGCGTCACCGCCTCCAGTATCCGCGTTTTATAATACTTTCTCACCGATACGCCGCAAATCACAGCCTCCGGCCGGTTATGCAGCAGCGGCGCCGCGATCAGAAAGCTCCTGGCAAGCCCCTCAAACCGTTCCGCACTGGCCTTTGTCGGAGAACTGTTCTTATTCGGATAACTCACCTCAAATTCCACTCTTCGGCTTACGGGCTGACCCTCCATACTTTCAATCCCGGAAAAAATCCCCTCCAGAAGGAACTCGCACGCCTCCAGCCAGTGTTCCTTCGTCATGCCTGTATACGGGCTTTTCCCGTAATCAGGATTTTTTACTTCAAATTTCATAAATGTTACCTCCTGTACAAGTACTGCTTGCTTTTTTTATTCCTTATCATATAATAAATATCATGCAGGTTCTTTGCTCATTTTTGTCTTTTTATTGCGTTATGTGATTTTATACCGCTGTGAGCACTTGACGCCTGTCTCTTAAGCACTTCTGCGCGATACGTGAAAAATAGCTGGCCAGGTCTTTTCAGGCTTTACTGTTTTTAACAGAAAGAAAGGCGGCGTAGAATGGCATTGCCGCAGGCACAGGATTGGAGGCTGGAAAGCTATGACATTTTTTACAGAACAGGACACGAATCGAAATAAATCCATACCATTATCACCAGAATGCGGTACATTGAAAAACGATGGCTGCCGCCGGATTCATTTTCCAGAGATTATCCGGAGCCACCATATGATCTCCGCGAAGCCAATCAATGACGTCTACCACATGCACGATTCCTACGAACTGCTGCTGTTTTTAGGCGGCTGTACGGACTGCTACATCGAGCACCACCGGTATCGGTTACAGCGTGGGGATTTGCTGATCATCAACAGTCAGGAGATTCACCGCGCTGTCTCCTATGAGGGCACCCCCTATGAGCGGATTGCTACCCATTTCTCTCCTGAGCTGGTTCGGAATTACTGCACGGAGCAGACCGATCTGCTCTCCTGTTTTGAGAAGCGGAAGAATGCGGACAGAAATTTACTCTCCCTGCCGCCCCGGTCCCTCGAACGCTATCTCTATCTGACGGATCACCTGCACACCGCCGTGGCCTCTGCAAGCTTCGGCCATGACGTCCTGGCCTCCACCTATCTCCTGCAGCTCCTGGTCCTGGCCAACACCTGTTTTTACGAGTCCACATTGATTCCCGAAAACATCATGCCCCAGCTTTCCAGCCAGATCATGAGATATATCGACGAACATCTGACAGAAGACTTATCTATCCAGGCGCTGGCGGACCACCTTTACATGAACCGCTCCCATATGAGCCGTAAATTCCGGGAACAGGCGGGCTGTTCCATACAGGAGTACCTGATTCTAAAACGGATTTCCCTCGCCAAAACGCTTCTAAAGCAGGGAAAAAGCGTCACTGACACCTGTGAATTATCCGGTTTTCATGATTACTCCAACTTTATCCGCACCTTTAAAAAATACGCTCAGGTATCGCCCGGACATTATCGTGTGACAAATATGGAATCATAATATGATAATAATAATTTTTCTACTAAATTAAAAGCACCAGACAGACCGCCCTGTTCCAGGCGAATCCATCTGGTGCTTTCCTTTACCCCATCCTGTCCGTCATTTCCTTCAGTATATTGTCCACTTTTCCAAGACTTGTTTTCACCAGTTCAATTCCACAGTATTCGCAGATTTCAATTAGGGCTGCAAATACCCATGGATTTCTGGCTCTAATTTTCTTCATACGACCATTTGACAGCACATACGGAATAAAAAAATTCAGAATAACATCAATCTCATAATCTTCCGGTCTCATCAGGTCCATGTTAAGTATCATATCCCGTTTCCAATCCATGACAATCAGAACGCGCGGACAGAGAGGGCGGTCATACTCCTGATCCCTTATCTCCGTCTGAAGATAGGCCAGTTCAATTGCCAGTTCCTGGTTTGTCTGACGTTGTTCTTTCAATTTCTGCCTTAACTCCTGATCTTCCAGTTCTATCTCCGGATATTCCCGTTTACACGGAGGCAGCGGACCTGCAAACATATTCCACTCTTTCGTTTCTGTATTATAAAGTCTCCAGAGAATCTCTCCCTGTTCAAAATCTACTGATATCCGTTTCTCCTTAATTGCGCGTACCGCCATAAACAGTCCCTTAAATGCCTCTGTCAATATCCCCGTTTCCCTTGCATCCAGGGTAAATGGCGTATAGCCTTTTTCAAAGGAAAGAAAATACTGCCACTGTCCTTTCCCTCTGAATTTAAGTCCCAGCTCCTTTATTACCTTTTTCTGCGCTTCCGGCACCTCATCCCGATCACCGGCATACCATGTAATGCAGGACTGATCCATCATGGTATCATAAATCGAAGGGCCATTTTTTCCCTCCGCATTTGCCACCATGTCAAAATCTGCCAGTCCGTCCATCCCTCGTACATACTCACACCGTAACAAGTACCCAATCTGCCCATAACGCTCATAAACACAGGTTCTTCCATTCCCTGAAGCTTTATGGCAATCAGATCAGCACTGTCCAAATATTTCCATGGCTCCAACGCTTTTAATTTCAAGGTTTCATCGTATAGCTCTTTCCATTGGTTAAGGCTGGCTTCTTTTCTCATAGGATCTCCTTTGTACCTTTATTTTAAATGTTCCGCCATCTTGTTATGCTGGCTGTTTACAAATCCCTGTCTATTTATAAATTATACATTTAATTGCGTAAAAAAGCAAAAAGAGTATGCGTAATTTTCAAATACTATTTACGCGTACTCTTCTTTCATCTAATGCGTTCCTTCGTTCTTCCCTAAACCTTTTCTATTCCGGCGTCTCCAGCACTTTCACTGCAGAGCTTGTTCCCAGTCTGTCGCACCCGGCGTTTAAAAAATCAATGAAATCCTGGCGGCTGTGCATTCCCCCCGCTGCCTTGATCTTTACGTCCGGTCCGATTTCCTCCTTAAACAGGAAAATATCCGCCAGCACCGCCCCTTCCGTTCCAAATCCGGTAGAAGTCTTAATGTAATCGGCTCCCGACTCGGTGACCACGCGGCACAACTCCCGCTTCTCCTCTTCCGTCAAATAACAGGTCTCAATAATGACCTTCAGAATCCGGCCCTCCGCCGCTGCCCGTATGGCTTTCAGTTCAGCGAGTATCTGGCCATACTCTTTGTTTTTTACATCTCCCAGATTGATTACTGTGTCAATCTCGTCCGCGCCATCCTTAACGGCCAGAAGCGTCTCACTCACCTTCACTTCCTTCGTGCTGTACCCCAGCGGAAACCCAACTACCGTACAGATTCGGAAGTCTTTTCCATAGTTTTCCCTGACCCGCCTTATATAGGACGGCGGAATACACACGGAAGCCGTCCGGTACTGTACAGCCTCATCGCATAATTTCTTAATCTCCTCCCAGGATGCGTACGCTTTTAACAGCGTATGATCTACGTGAGAGTATATTTCACTGTTGTTCATACTGATCTCCCGCCTCACTTCCATACTTATCCTTAAAAATCCGTTTTTTCTCAAACCTTGGCACTGCCTGCAGCGCATTGGCCGGATATCCGACAGCAATCACCGCAAACGGAACCACATGCTCCGGAATACATGCAATTTCTCTTAATGCACACATCCGCTCTTCCCTTGGATAGACACCCAGCCATACGGCGCCGAGTCCTGATTCCACGGCCTGCAGCAGGATATTTTCTGCGCAGGCGCTCATATCCTGTATCCACCAGGGACTGTCGCTCCTCACTCGCGCTAAATCCGCAAGGAGCAGCAGCAGGCAGTCCGCACCGTCTGCCGGCCGGTAATAGGGATTGATCTGTGCGATCTGCTCCTTCACCAAAGGGTCCCGGATCAGAATAAATTCCCAGGGCTGTTCATTCCGCGCCGACGGCGCCTGCATGGCCGCCTGAAAAAGCCTGAGCAGCGCCTCCTCCGGCACTTCTTTCTTCAAAAAGCACCGGCAGGAACACCGCCTTAAGCATACATTCTCCAATGCCTCTCACTCCTTTGTCACAGCCCGCGTCTCTTCGTCCAGATACACATGGTAAAACGGCATTTCCGGACACACAACTGTAATACGGACCGGCTCATCCCCCTCAGCGACCGGCATAAAATGTGCTTTTCCAGGCGGCACAAGCACCTCTGTACCGGGAGTTACCCTAAGTACCCGGAAACTCCCGGCACAGACAGCGCCATCCCTCGTATCTGCCACAGGAAACAGGGCGTTCCCGGAGAGAAATATGAATTTTTCATAGTCATCATGGTATTCCAGCTTCTGAAATACCAGATCCCGGTGCCACGTCTTCATTATCCCGGTCGTAATCCGGTTCGTCTGAAAGCAGGCCGGAATCGAGCTACCTTTCCAGTAAAAATAGTCTTCCTGATATACGCTTCCCTCTCCCGGCATCTGCACAATCAGACCATAATCATTATCCGCCCTGATATCCTCAATTACCACCGTTTTCACGTTTCAGTCCTCTCCTTTTCAGCCCGCTGATATACCATTCGTCCGTCGATAAACTTTGCCTCTATATCCCTGTCATCCGACATCAGAATTAACCGCTCGGTCCTCTCATAGCTGCTTCTCTCACAGTAGTCACGGATTCTGGAATCATCCAGGACCACAGCATCAAAGCAGTATCCTTCTTCGAAGCTTCCAACTCTGTCCCACAGGCCCTCTCCCCCATGGGTGGCCAGATAAAATGCTTCCGCCAGTGACAGGACATTTTTCTTTGCATGAGGATCGTTTCCCCGTTCCGTAAATGCCCACCGTGCCTTCGACACATGGATGGCATCGGTAATCGCACGCAGCAGAGAAAGTGTATTGCTGCCTGCCATATCGCTTCCAAGCCCCACCCGGATGCCCTCCGCCAGATAGCGTTTTACAGGGGCAATCCCTCCGGAGCTGCTGATATTGGACTGCGGGCAGTGCGCGACAATCAGCTTTTCCCGCTTCTTCATCAGAGCAATCTCCTCCTCCGAGGAATAGACACAGTGAGCCATTACCGTCGGAACTGCGTCTCCAAACATATGGTACCTGTCGTAGCCCTCCCCATAAAATGAAATCTCCGGCTTCAGCTCCCGTACCCATTCCATCTCGTCCAGCCCCTCGGACAGATGAGACTGAACCGGGATTCCCTTCTCTACAGCCAGTTCTCCCAGTCCGCTCAGAAGTTCATCCGTACACGTCGGAATATAGCGGGGTGTAATCATGGGACGGCATTTCTTATACTGCTTCTTTTCCGCACAGTCGCTCAGCCACCGTTTCGTCTCATCCAGACTCTCCCCCGTGGTCTCCAGCAGGCCGGGAATCGAATTCCGGTCCATATTTACCTTGCCCACATAGGCCGCGATTCCCTTTTCCTCCAGTAGATCCATCAGGATCTCCGTGCTCTGCCGGTGAAGAGTCCCGAACATAACGCACCGGGTCGTCGTGGTTTTTAAAAGGTCATCGGTCAGACGCTCATACGCTTTCTTAGCATATTCGCAGTCCTCATACCGTTTCTCATCCGGAAAGGCGTACTTCTCGAACCACATATCCCAGTCCGGATTCTCCAGATTCATCCCGAGTCCCCGAAACGCGTACTGAGGCGCATGCATGTGCAGATCACACATTCCCGGGAAAATGATTTTGCCTGTATAATCACAGACTCTTATTCCCTTCAGCTCATCCGGCAGTTCCTTCCATATCCCTTTCACCCTTTCATTTTCGCATACCAGAAAGCTGTCCTCCGCGAAAACGAATCTGTCCGGTACCGGCGTATAGGCAATCGTTCCTTTTAAAGCATATATCGTATGATCCATCTCTGTCCCCCGGTTCTAAATCGTCTTTTTAAATTCCGCCAGAAGCGTCTGCACCTCATCCATATGCGGGGCCGACTTCACCGCCCCCGCCTTCGTGGCCGTCAGTGCGCCCGCGCAGGAGGCAAACAGTACGGCCTCGTCCAGAGGCATTTCCACCGACAGGGCATAGATAAATGCGCCGGCGAACACATCACCCGCCGTTGTTGTGTCCACAACCGTCACCTTCGGCGCCGGAAATGTCTGTATCCGGTCAGGCGTCACCAGAACCGAACCCATTTCCCCCAAAGTAATCAGGGCATTTTTGACGCCCTGTGCCAGAAACCATTTACCGGCTTCTATGGCGGACTCATAATCCGTCACTTCGATTCCTGTATAAAGGGTAGCCTCATGCTCGTTGGGTTTAATCCAGGTCAGATACGGATACAGCTCCGGATTAAACTTCGTCACGGGCGATGGGTCTAAAAATACGGCTACATTCTTTTCATACGCCTTTTTAATGGCATACTCCACCATATCCAGATTCGTCTCAAACACAAAACTGGCCATAAACGCATCGTCAAACTCCTGATCGGCCATATCGATATCTTCCTTCGTATAGTGGCCGTGAGCACCCGGAAAAACCATGATGGCGTTATTGCCATCCTTATCAATCATGATGGGTGCCAGTCCCGTCTTCTCTCCGTCCACCATCCTGACATAATCCAGGGAGAGTCCGTACCCTGCGAATTCTCTGCAGGCCGTTTCTCCACCCTCATCCCTGCCCAGCTTCTGAATCAAAACCACATTTCCGCCAAGGATTGAGCAGGCGCAGGCGTGATTGGAGCCTTTGCCGCCGCCCTCTGTAAAATAGTAATTTCCCGTTACCGTCTCACCCTTGTCCGGAATTCTGTCTCCAATCAAAAAATAATCTGTATGATAGCTTCCCAGCGTTATTAATTTCTTTGGCTTCATTTACGCTCCTTTGTCAAATCATGCCCATTTTTGTCAGTTCTTCCCTGATATAGTTCTTCTGCTCCTCCGTAGCCTGCGACATCGGCTGCCTCGGATATCCCATCGGCAGTCCGATCAGTTCGCCGGCATACCGGTAACCGGAATCCATCGGAGCGTGCTTTAAGATCGTCCGCACTTTCTGTACCCGGAACTGAAGCGACCTTGCACCCTCGATATCACCTTTGAAATACGCGTCACACAGCTCTTCGATCAGTTCCGGGAACATGATGGACACCCAGGATATGATCCCGCATCCGCCCAGAGCCAGTGTCGCAAAAATTGTCGAATCACTGCCCGCGATGCATTCAAAATGGCGTTCTTTCGGAATCAGCTCCATGACACTCTGCAGATGAAGAATGTCCTGAACACTGTTTTTATAGCCCCTCACATTTTCATTTTCCTCCACCAGCCTTTTTACCAGTCTGGGTGAAAGAATGTTGTTAGTCTGAGGCGCGTTGTATACGTATACCGGCAGTTTTGTCCTGCGGATCAGATTCGTATAATACTCGTAAATGGCATCTTCCTCATACGTGAAGGTATGAGGCTGCGCTATGCTGACCGCGTCCGCTCCCGCCTCCTCAAATGCTTTTATGGCTGACAGAGCGTCCTCCGGCCGGTTCAGACAGATATTTCCCATAACCGGAACCTGACCGTTTACGGTTTTCACAGTTTCACGGAGCATTTCAATCTGCTCATCCACGCTGGTCACCATGCATTCCGTCAGCCCGCTCACAAAAATCGCATGAATCTTATGATCCAGCTGAAACTGCACCTGAGCCTTCAAAAGCTCATAGTCAATATTTCCCTCTTTGTCCATCGGAGCGATGGGTTCCGTCATCGCTCCGTAAAATAAATAATCGTTCATCTTCGTTTCCTTTACTCAAAGTTTACTTCGTCGTTCTCTCCAGAATCTCCGGAACTTCGAATTCCCCGTTCACGATCTGAGCGGTCTTATCTTCAATTTTCTTAATTACATCTTCCGGAACGGCCGCATCGTATGGTGCCATGCCAATCGCCTCTTCCTTCAGTCCCATTCTCATGATTCCGCCCTTAAAGGTACCATCTGAAACGCTCTTCGCCGCCGCTAAATAGGCCTTGTCCGCATGGTCCAGGGCACTGGACAATACGGTTCCGGGTGCCACTGCACTCTGATCCACGGAGGAACCGATTGCATACACGCCCTTTTCCTGTGCCGCCTGAATCGCTCCAAGCCCGGTCTTATCCGCAACATGGAAGATGACGTCGGCTCCGTTTTCAATCTGTCCCAGAGCCGCTTCTTTTCCTTTTGCAATATCATCCCAGCTGCCTGCAAATACGTCAAACACCTGAATATCCGGATTTACCTCTTTCGCGCCCAGCTTGTACGCCTCCGCGATACGGATCATCGGAGGTAAGTCAGAACCGATGATGACTCCGATCTTGCCCGTCTTTGACATGGACGCCGCCAGCATACCGGCCAGATATCCCGTCTCGTGCTCATTTAAGGAGATAGACGCCACGTTGTCCGCTTCCACAGTTCCTGTATAGACCGCGTATTTTGTATCCGGATAATCCCCCGCAATCTTTGTCACAGACTCACCGTACTCCATGCTGTGTGCAAAGATCAGGTTGTATCCCTTGTTGGAAAAATCCCTCAATGCCGGTTCCGCATCGGGAAGAGACACATTTTCTGAGAAATTAATCTCCGCTCCCATTTCACTTTCAATCGCTTTCATACCATTATAGGCAGCCGCGTTCCATCCGGCGTCGTTGACCGATCCGGTTACAATGAGAGCCGCCTTAAACTGTCCGCCCCCAGTCTTAGTGCTGTCCCCAGCCTTTGCGTCGTCCGTCTTCGCGGCCTCCGTTTTTTCTGCCTCCGTCTTGTCTGCCTCCGTCTTGTCTGCTTCCGTCTTGCCGGCTTCCGTCTGCGCCGCCGTCGTCGGAGCTGCCGTTGTATCGCCTGCCGGCTGTTTTGCATTTCCGCCTGCGCATCCCCCCAGGAGCGCTGCTGTCAGTGCCGCTGCCATTACCAAACTCAGTTTCCTTTTCATTTCTTCTCCTCCTTGTAGTTAGAAAGACATTTATACTTTCAGCGATTCGCTGATAGTTTTTTGATAAGTTTTGCTAATAAGTTTTGCTAATTGACTGGTCCTGTCATCCTTCCTTGCTGTACGCTTTTCCCAATGCGGCTGGTCCTTTGCTCCTACCCACGACTCCGGCCAGTGCCACCACGGTCAGCACATAGGGAAGCATGACCAGAAACTGATACGGAATCTGGAAGCCAAGTGACTGGAGCCTCAGCTGAAGAGCGTCCGCAAATGCAAAGATAACGGAAGCAAACAGGACTCCCTTCGGATTCCATTTACCGAAGATAACAGCTGCCAGCGCGATAAAACCTCTTCCTGCGGAAATATTGTCCATAAACATATTGAGCTGTCCGATGGTCAGACATGTCCCGGCCAGTCCGGTCAGCAACCCACAGATACACACCGCAGAATACCGCACGCCGTTCACGCTGACGCCCACGGTATCCACTGCCTTCGGGTTCTCCCCCACAGCCCGGATCTTCAGGCCAAAGCTGGTCTTATACAGTATAATGGAAGACACCGGTACAAGAATAAATGCCGCATATACCAGAATATTGTGCTGAAACAGGATCTCCCCCAGAAATGGAATATTTTTCAGCACCGGAATCTCCAGCACCGGCAGGCTCTTTGCCTGGGGCGGAATCGGAAGCACACCGAACATAACCCGGTAAAAGAAGCTGGTAAGCCCCGCGGCCGCCATATTTAAGGCGATTCCGCTGATCATCTGGTTAATCTGCAGGGTAACGCTCAAGAATGCCGCGACCAGACCGACAAGCAGGCCGGAAACCGCTCCAAACAGGCCCCCCACCGCCGCGCTGTTAAAATAGTAGGAGCCCAGAAAAGCACAGAACGCGCTGATCAGCATAATCCCCTCCAGCCCGATATTTAAGATGCCCGCACGTTCCGAATACGTCTCCCCCAGCGCCGACAGAAGAATCGGGACCATCATGCGGACCGTGGCAGTCAAGAGCCCCACAATAAATGTCATGCTTAAGATATTCATTCTGTCACCCCCCTGTCTTCCTTTTTCGATGTGAAAATGTGGGGTTTCGGAAAGTGTTTCACTTCGCTGATCAGAACAAAGAACACGATCAATCCCTGAATCACACTGATTAAAGAGGTGGGAATGGCAGCGCTTCTCTGCATCTCATTAGCCCCCACCGTCATTGCTGCAAAGAAGAATCCCGACACGAATACAGCCAGCGGATTCAGATTGCCGAGCAGCGCCACGACAACCGCCGTAAAACCATAGCCCGGAGAAAATGAATTTAAAAGCCTGTGGTGCAGCCCCGATATCTCCATCATCCCGGCCAAACCGGACAGACCGCCGCTGATGATCATCGTAGTGATCAGTGTAAGGGGAACATTGACCCCCGATGCCCTTGCCACGGTTAAGCTGCTCCCCAGCAGTCTCACCTTATATCCAAATGTACTCTTTTGAATAACAAAATACATGACGACAATTAGAATGAGCGTAAGGATCAGCCCCGCATGCAGCCTGGTCGCCTTCACCAGAATCGGAAGCTGTGCTCCTGCTCCCAGCTCCGCCGTCTGCGGATTGACCCCCGCCGGATCCTTTAACGGTCCTGTCACAAAATAGCTGACCACCCAGGTTGCTATGTAATTAAACATAATTGTGGTAATGATTTCGTCGACTCCCAGCTTCGCCTTCATCATGCCCGGGATGCTGGCCCAGATACCGCCAGCTAAAACCGCGGCAAGCATGGTAACAGGAAGCAGAATGATCATAGGAAGATTCCCCAGCACGACGCCGATCCACGCGGTAGCCAATGCTCCCATCATGATCTGTCCTTCCGCACCCACATTAAAAATCCCCGCTTTAAACGACAGTGCCACACCAAGGCCTGCCAGCCACAATGGAGACGCTTTCACCAGCACCTCCGTAAAATTATAAAAGCTTCCAAATGCCCCGGTCAGAAGCGATTTATATGCCATGACAGGATTTGCCCCTGCATACAGAATCAAAACTGCACCAACCAGCAGTGCCGCCGCAATCGCTGCCACCGGTTTCAGTAACTGCGTCAAAATTTTTCTCTTATCGTTCTGTTTTATCTTCATTTTTCCGTTCTCCATCATGTACACCGGCAATCATCAGGCCAATTTTCTCCACATCGTATTCCTCACGATTCATCACTCCCATGATTCTGCCCTGATGCATGACTGCCAGCCTGTCGCTGAGTGAAAGACATTCCTCCAGTTCCGTGGAAATCATCAGGATGGCAACACCGGAATCCCTCGATTCCAGCAGCTTCCTGTGAACAAATTCGACTGCCGAAATGTCAAGGCCTCTGGTAGGCTGTGCGGCAATCAGGATCTTCGGCTCTCTCGATACCTCTCTGGCCAGCACCACCTTCTGCTGGTTGCCGCCGGAGAGACTCCCCGCCGGCGCGGCATAGCCGGTGGCCTTCACATTGTATTTTTCAATCATCTCTCCGGTGTATTGATTGACCTTATCGTAATCGATCCATCCGCACCTGCTGAACTTCTTATCTCCATGGGTCTCCAGAATCATGTTGTCGGAAAGGCTCATATCCAGCGCCATTCCTTCCTTGTGGCGGTCCTGGGGGATATGGCCCATGCCCTCACGGATTCGATCCCGGACGGAAGTCCGGCTCATATCCCGGTTAAAGAACTCCACCTTCCCCTCCGTAATTTTACGAAGTCCGGTCACCGCTTCGACTACCTCAGACTGACCGTTCCCATCCACTCCGGCAACTGCAACGATTTCTCCTTCGTGTACAGTCAGGTTAATCTTGTCCAGAAGACGTTTCCCGTCCTTTGCTGTCATAGAAAGGCCGCTGATCTTCAACGCTTCCCTTCCGGGTGCATATTTCTTTCTCGGGAGGTCGGTGGCAATCGGATATCCCACCATGAGCTGTGCCAGCTCCTCATTGCTCTTATCCCTGGCCGGTACAGTCACAATTGTCTTTCCGTTTCTTAAAATCGTGATATTGTGGGCCAGATCCCTGGCCTCCATTAGCTTATGTGTGATAAAAATAACCGTTTTTCCCTGCTCCGCCAGTGTCCTGATGACAGTCCCCAGATGCTCTGCTTCCTGCGGGGCAAGCACGGCGGTCGGTTCATCCAGAATCAGGACATTGGCTCCGCGGTACAGCGCCTTAATGATCTCCACTCTCTGCTGGCTTCCAACCGGAAGGTCACACACCTTTGCCTTTGGATCCACATCCAGTCCATACATTTCGGATAATTTCCGAATTTCCTCAGATGCTTCTTCCAGATCGAGAAACGGCTCTCTCCGTGAATGTCTCCCCAGCACCAGATTCTCCACAACGCTCAGCTCCGGTATCAGCATAAAATGCTGGTGAACCATGCCGATGCCGAGATGGATCGCTTCCTTCGGAGAATGGATTTCCACCTGCCTGCCGTCGAAGAAGATTTCCCCTGAAGTGGGCTGATACAGGCCGTAAATGATATTCATCAGAGTCGATTTGCCGGCTCCGTTCTCACCCAGCAGAGCCCGGATCTCACCCTTGCCCACGCTTAAGTTGATATGATCATTTGCGACTACATTTCCGAACTTTTTAGTTATATTTTGTAATTTTAAAAGCTCCTCCACGTCGTCCTCCCTAATAATGTTATTATTTTTTAACATTTTCTGCCTTTTGGTTAGTTTTATGATAACTTTTTTTATATTTAAAGTCAATATTCGAAAAAATGTTTGTGAATACTCACATTTTGTTACTTTTAAATTGTTAATTTTGACGTTTTTGATAGGATAATTGAGGTTTTGCGGGGAATCCGTTTACTTTTCGATATAAAAATGTTAATATCGAGTTAAGAAATGTTAAAGTAAATAATGTTAGAATTGATCAAGTTAAAGTCGGTAAAGTTGGAATCGTTAAAGTTTGAATTGGTAAAATAAGGGAGGTCCATCATGAATAAAAAAGAGACCCGTTTAAATAATTTTATACACTTTTTAAAGATAAGAAACAGCATCACCGTAAAGGAGATGGCGAATCATCTAAATGTATCCGAAATGACTGTTCGCCGGGATATCAAAGAACTGACAGCAGACCATACAATTAATTTTGAGAACGGAAAAATCATGTTTAATCCCCAGAGCAGTCTGTCGGAGGCTTCCCCTTCCTACTCTCTGGAATCAGAAAAAGAAAAACGCAACCTGCAAAAAGAGCTGATTGGCAAATTTGCGGCGACTTTGGTGGAACCCAATGACACTGTCATCATTGACAGCGGCTCCACCACCGAGCATCTGGCCCATTACATTCCGGGAGGCATACCCATAACAGCCCTGTGCTACAGCATGAATATCTTAAACGAGCTGATCACCAAAGAAGACATCAGCCTGATCTTTCCCGGCGGCTTCTACCACCCCAACGCCCAGATGTTCGAATCCCAGCAGGGAATCGAGCTGATTAATCAGATCCGTGCCAATAAGGTCTTCCTCTCCGCCGCAGGCATTCACCGGGAACTTGGTATTACATGTATGCATAACTATGAGATATCTACAATGCAGGCAGTTATAAAATCCTCTGTCACCAAGATCCTGCTGGCCGATTCCAGCAAATTCGACCAGATCCGGCCAGCTTATTTTGCCTCACTGGAATGTATAGATATTATTGTTACGGATCATTATCTGGCGGAGGAATGGCAGGAGTATATTCGGGGGGTGGGGATTGAGTTGTATTTGGTGTAGAATTGAAGAAAGGCAAAAGCGGAGGCAGTAATAGAACCAACTCAATTACTGTCTCCGCTTTCTTTATGCCACTTTCACAAATCACTGACAAATGTTTTAATATTATTTATTCTCTTCCTGACTTCCATGCTCAGTGTCACATCACAACCGGCTACCGTTTCCTTCATCTGTTCTATGCTGCGGAAAGAGGCCAGCGGAATTGCCGTAAATGGCTGTTCATTAAAATAGGAAATACACGCCTGAACGGGGGTGATTCCGCACGCTTTCAAGGCTTTCAATTCCTCTGCGATTTTGTAATTTGCTTCATTCTCATAAATTGCAGCTACATTTTCTGGAATCGTATCTCCCTTCAACAATTTACTGAAATATCCTTTTTTTCTTGCAGCTTCCAGAATATCAAGAATCTCGCAAACGGAAACAGACTCGTTATCCCGGTGCAGGAAATACAGATCGATAGTATCTGCTCCAAGGCATTTAAGGCTTTCTTCTATGTCAGTGATAATTGCCTCCCGGCTTACCCGCGATACTTCCATAGAATCCAGCTTTGGGTGCGCCCCTTTTGTAGATATCACATAGTTGTTTCGCTTACCACTTTGCTTCAGCCATTTTCCAATCACTCTCTCACTTCTTGCCCGATCTCCCGGTAGCCAGTCACCATATACATGGGCAGTATCCAGAAAATTACCGCCTAAGTCTGTAAATTCGTCTAACTGCTCAAAACATCTTCTTTCCCCTATTGCCGAGCCAAATTGTACGGTTCCAAGACATAAATCAGATACCAGAAGGTCAGTTCCGGTTAGTTGCTTGTAATTCATCAGGCTGTCCTTTCAGTTTCTCAAGCCGCTGTTCCACATCTTTCGCATATCTGCGTATCCGTTGTGGATGCAGCCTGGAATATAAATAGTATGGATACGAAGTTCCTTCCTCCCATCCTTCAATTGCAGCAGCTATCTGCTCCATTTCATTCAGGGTAATTACCGCAGCTTTTACATCTTTATCTTCCCCTGTTTTTTCTGCATATCTTGTCAGATACATAGAGCGGGTAGTGACATCACAAAATTCTGCAAAGAGTATCATGGCGTCTATTGTATTGGTCATATCTTCTGCGAATTCTTTGGTCACTCCAAGCGTTTTTACCTGTAAAATGTCATGCAGTGCTTTTGTTTCTTCAATTCCCACTCTCTTTTCCTCAAAAATCACCTGCATATTTTCAGCGGTTACTGCCACGCGTACAGAGGCCCCTTCATCCCAGTCATCCCGTGAGTGTATTACCGTCATAATCTCAAAAGCTTTATCAATTGTATAAGGAGGCTGATCGCTTTCCAGATATTGATGTCCTCTTATATAACCAACTTTTGCAAATGCACTCCAGGATGCTTTCATAAAATCCCTCAATCTCTCATAGGCCAGAGGATTGGAGGGTTTGACAGGAGCCTGACTGCAAGAAGCACATTTCATCGGGGAATAAAGTCCTTCTGCCGTCCAGGTACGATATATATCATCCAGATCTGTGTCCAGATTATTCGATAACATGGCTCCAGCGTATAAGTTCACTAGACTTGGCGTTGCGTGAACAGATGCATCGTGAATCAGTTCCCAGTCTGTTCTAAACCAGACACCTTCTGCACCCTTTTCAAAACAAATATCCAATCTTTCCTTAATATCTTCCACCAGACTCATAGGTGCTATACCCATACCAAAATACTGCCCCCATGTATCAAACTCAATATATTCACGCAAATTACCAGTATGTCCAATTTCCGGATTTGTCGGAAAAGTCGGATAATAATCATGAGGCTGCGCCTTCAATGCAATAATAATATCATCGGAAATCTCTTCACACGCCTGTATCATCAGACTTTGCTGTTCAGCCGTATAGGAAAAATCCCGAACAATTAATGTCTTTCCTGCCTTGTGTATTGGTTTATACATAGCCTTTAAGATATTTATGTACCAGTTGAGAGCCGGTGTATTTTGACAACGCTTACAGTGACAGCGGTTCGCAGCAATGGACACAGCGCTCTCTCTTGTCCCTGGGCTGACTATAATACCTGCAATATCAGGATACACAAAAAACAGTTCAGAAAATTTCTCCTCTAAAAATGCTGTCCAGAATGGATGGTTGGGACAAATCGTACCATCGGCCCCTCGTAGATCCGGCTTTATTTCAAATATAGCATCAACAACATCCAGTTCCTTTATTTCCAAATAGAAATCTATATTCAACTGCTGCGCTTTTTTTATCACCTGATTGATATAATCCCTCTGATATAAGACTCCCTGCCTTCTTACCGGCCAGTTATCCCACATCATATCATTATCAAAATAAGCCTCCGGGAAAACAAGCTGCTCTACCAGATCATTTTGATGAAATATTAATGCATTCATACCATGTTTTACCATAAAATCCATTGCCAGGTCAACCTGTGCCTGCTGCCACATTCTAAAACTGTGAATTTCATATCCTCTAAACTTAAAATTTCTCATATTATCCCCCTTAACCTTTTAATCCTGTGGTAGCGATTCCTTCAACAAAATATTTCTGCGCAACTATATACAGTAGTACTGGCGGAAGCATGGCAGCCAGTGACATTGCCATCAAACGATTCCAATGTACCGTATCAGATATATCGAGAGCACTTCTGAGAGCCAGTGAAAGCGGATACTTTTTTATATCATTGATATAGATAAGCGGATTAAAAAAGTCATTCCATCGCCATACAAATTGAAATATAATTACAGAAAACATAGCTGGCTTTGACAGCGGCATTATAATCTTTCCAAAAATCTGAAACGCATTACAACCATCTATTTTTGCAGATTCGTCCAACTCCCTCGGAATTCCTCTTATAAACTGAATCATCATATAGATAAAAAACGGGTATGTTGCAAACAGAGCTGGAATAATAAATGTCTTGTATGAATCCAGCCAGTTCAGTCTCTTGAAGATAAGGTACCTTGGAACAAGCAAAGTCTGTTCCGGCAAAAGAAGTGTCGACAACATTAAGGCAAACAACAGCTTATCAAATGGAAAACGAAATCTTGCAAAACCAAATGCCACTATAGTACTAGACATCACGGTACAGGCTACCGTAGGAATCACCAGCAGGAACGTATTTAAGAAGTATTTTGTATATGTGATCCTACCATTTCCTTTCCAGCCCTCCGGATATGCACTGAAATCCCATTTTGTTGGAAAAATACTCAGCGATGTAAATATTTCCTGATTATCTTTAAATGAAGAGCCGGCCATCCACAGGAGCGGGTATATCATTACAACCGCCAGTGCAATTAAAAAAACATACAGCAATCCCCTTTTGATCCATTGTGTCATCCCTTATCCCCTCCATCCTGATAAAATACCCAATACTTGGAAAACCAGAATATAGCCGCTGTAAACACCATAATAATCAAAAACATAATCCAGGAAAGTGCCGAAGCATATCCCATTTTTAGAAAAGAAAAGGCATTTTCATAAACCATCATACTGTATAAATACGTTGCCTTTAATGGACCTCCATTTGTAATTAAAAAGGGGGCCGAAAACTCCTGAAATGCATTAATCATCTGCATTACAATGTTAAATAGTACAATAGGTGTAATCATGGGGATTGTAATCCTCACAAACATTCTTGGCCGACTGGCACCGTCAACCGTAGCCGCTTCATAAAGATCCTGCGGAACCTGTTTTAAAGCCGCCAAGAACAAGATCATAGAGGATCCAAACTGCCATACCGACAAAAGGCTTACTGTAGGAAGTGCGAGACTTGGACTCCCCAGCCAGTCGATTGCACCAATTCCGATTCTGCCCAGCATCAGATTAATAAATCCTGTCCTGCTAAACAGGAAGCGCCACAAAATGGCAATTCCCACACTGCCTCCCAGTATAGAAGGCAGGTAATATATTGTCTTAAAAAATCCAATTCCTTTTACCTTCATATTTAAAAGCATTGCTATCAGTAATGCGAATGCAAGTTTTAAGGGAACTGAGATGCCGACATAGATCAAGGTTGTCTTCAAGGATTTCCTAAAATCCCTGTTAAAAAGAAATATATCAAAATAGTTTTCCAGCCCCATCCATACCGGTTCTTTCAGCATGGAAAGATTTGTAAAAGAATAATATAGTGATGTTATAAATGGGACAGCCTGAAATATCAAAAATCCAAGGATCCACGGCATGAGAAATACAAATGCTATAAGATTTTTTGATCTCCACGCGTTCTTCATATTAGTAGTCATTTTTTTTGCTCTGCCTCTCATGCCGTCTCCCCTCTATCCCTTACTGTTTCATCTGTTCCAGTATATGTTCAATGTCTTTATACATAGCCGGTCCCGCTTGTTCCGGCGTAATCTGTTTATAGCCAACCTGATGAGAGTAATCGCTGATCACAGCTGCAACCTCTGCATTCAAAGTCAGACCATTCTCTGGACTTGTTTTTGCTTCCAGAGCCTGAGCCAACATGGTTGATACCTGGGGAGAGATAGCCCCCTTCTCCTCCAGCATATCCCTCGCTTCGGAATTCGCAGGAATTCCTCTTGTATCACCTGTAATAGCTATCGCTTCAGGATTGTTTACAAACCAGTTAATAAAGGCAGCCGCCTCTTCTTTATTCTCACAATTCTTAGGTATTGCCAGCATCATGGTTGGTGCCACAGTAATTGCAGAATCCTTCGCACCATCCGCTACCACCCAGCGCATTGTTTCAATCTCGAACGGTGAGGCCGTGATAATTGACGGTAGATTAGAAGCACTCAGTACGGTCATTCCCCATTTTCCTTCCAACCATCCAGGGATCTGATCTGCAAAGACCGTCTCATACAGTACACTCTCTTCAAAAGGCGGCAGCGTTCCTGTTTCTACCAGTTTTAGGACCATGTCCATGGCCTCTGTCATATCCTCCGGTGTGCAGATCAGCTCATAATTATTATTGATCAGATTTTCACCGTATTTCTGTTTCACAATATCTCTGGTAATATATACAAGAACATCGTTAGTAAGAAACAGAAGATGAGCATCACGGTCCTGTTCGTTTACCAATTTTCCCGCTTTCAGTAAGTCCTCCCAAGTCCAGTCATCACTTGCAGTCAAACCATACTTATCAAAAAACTCCGTATTATAGAGCACTCCTCTACCGTTGATTCCACACGGGACCCCTATCAAATAATCGTCCTGACCACAGAAATCATGAATGAAATTCTGATCAAATTTGCTTAAGTCAATTTGATCAGAAATTTCATTGATATTAACAAATGGCTTATTCTGAGCAATTAAATCTCCTATCCACTTATAATCGACAGAACAGATATCAGGCTGAGTATTACTCGAAAGCTGGGTGAGCAGCTTTTCATAATAAGAATCAAACCCCATATACTCATATTCAATTGTTATCCCTGGATTCTGTGCCATATAAGTTTCTATTGCCTGAATAGTCGCCTCGTGTCTGGTATCACCTCCCCACCAGGAGAAACGCAGCGTTACATCTTTCTTTGTTCCTGTCTCTTTTGCCGTCTCCTGCGTCGTTTTCTCTTTTGTTTCTTCCTTCGATACCAAATCGGTTTCCGCTGCTGACTGAACAGTTTCCGTTTTTTTGCCGGAGCAGCCTCCCATTACAGCAGATATCAGCACCAGTGCGCAGATTGTACTTATAACTCGCTTTTTCCTCATGTTTCCTCCTCCTTTGTTCTATTGCCTGTCTGTTTACGCTTTCATAATATCACAGTTAAGTTTTATGCAACAGGATTCTGCGTTTCTAAAAGGTATCATTTCATTCGATTTTCTATAAATATTCCCATCATTTGGCAATTGACAAAATTCCATATAATTTTACAATTAATACATGTACATTTATATAAAATGAAAAGGGGGGGCTCGCCATGTATCAACTTGTAATCGTCGATGATGAACCGCGTATTTTAAACGGTCTGTGTAAATACTACGACTGGAATCAGATGGGTTTTGAAATATCAGGGAGGTTCCAGAACGGGAAAGAGGTGTTGGACCATATGACAGATCATCCTGTTGATGTAATACTAAGTGATATCTCCATGCCGGTAATGGATGGGATATCTCTGGCAAAAACTTTATATGAACAGAATACTTCTGTCATACTGGTATTTTTGAGTGGATATGCAGAATTTGAGTATGCCAGGCAAGCCCTTACATACAAAGTATATGAATATATCTTAAAACCAATAAAGTCAGATGAACTTCATACAGTCTTCAGACGCATCAGTGAACAGTTAAACCAGTCCGGTAGTAATTCAGATACCGGAAGTTACTATGACAAACTCATTCAAAAAGCCCGACTTTATATGGAAGAGAATCTGTCATATATTACATTAAAACAAACGGCCATACACGTAGGCCTCAGTCCCAGTTACTTATCCAGTATTTATAAACAGCAGACAGGAAATTCCTTCTCTGATGACATCCTGAATATGAAGATGCAAATGGCAAGACAGCTACTAAATAACAGTGATTTAAAAACATATGAAATTGCTGAAAAGCTGGGCTATGATAATCCCAAAAATTTTACACGCGCATTTCGCAACTACTATGGATTCTCTCCACGTGATTTTAAAAAGAATGGTGGTGAATGATTCGATGAAAAGAAGTAAGAAAACAATACATATAAAGTATCAGTTTATAAAGAAGAATTTTATTGTTTTATTTTGTTCCTTTGTACTCCCCACCTTGGCACTCGGAATCATATTAGTTTTCTTATCCTGGCAGAAAACTTCAACTGAAATTCAGAAGCGGACAGAGAATACACTATCTCTTGCTAGCGGTTACTTAGACGGACTTCACAATAACAATCAGACGGTTGGACTGTACCTAGAAAACAGCAGTCTGATTCTGGGTCTTAACCGAATGATGAGTTTCAAAGATATCAGTTATACAGAATCTGTTATCTTAAAACAGTTTTCTTTATTTATCAACTCTGTCACAAACTCTTCACAAAACATAGATTCCCTGTATATTTACATTCCAAATTCTCTAAACCGTGCATACACATCAGGAAGGCAGTTTATATTTCTAAACACACTTTCCGATAACGAATGGGTAGACCGCCTAACAGGATTGGAACATGATGTTGCTATCGAACTAAGGAGAAAAAAGGAATATTCCTTTGAATCCCCCAAACAGGTACTGTCTATCTATAATCGTTTCCATATGTATGCCGGTGGCTGGGTAATGAACTATTCTCTGTCCAATATTACCGATTACTACGACTCTCTGCTGTCGTTTCAGGATCAATCCATTTACTTACTGGATCAGGAAGGAAATCTTTTGCTTCAATGCAATAATGGCAATGACCAAGTTTCTCCCGATACCATTCAGTTTCTAAATAAGCCCGGTCAGGAACGTATACTGCTTCACAATATTCCATATATCATTAAAACTGCGGAATATGAGCCATATCAAATTAAAATCATCACTCTCCTTCCACAGTCCACACTTTATACAACTGCATTGGAGAATGCATACCATATGATTCTTTTACTGTGTCTCATTCTTATTATGATTATTATTATGGCCTACGTTCTTTCCCTAAACAGCTACCACCAGCTTCATCAGGTAATGGAATGGTTCGATCAGGCAGAACACCATCAGGCTCTGATTCCTCCTGGAAACAAGGACATGTATTCCCAGATTTTGCAAAATATTATTCGCATATTTTTAGAGAACGACTACCTGCAGGTACAGCTTTCCGAGCGTAAATACCGTCAGAAGGCCGCAGAACTTCAAGCGCTGCAGTACCAGATTAACCCCCATTTTCTTTTCAACACTCTACAGACGATTCATTATGAAATTCTGGAAATTACCAATGGACAGCAATCAAAAGCGAATTTCATGATAGAATGGCTTTCAGATCTCCTCCGCTTCGCCCTGGGATCTCCAGATTCAAAGGTTACTTTACAGCAGGAAATTGATAACTGCATGAAATATATCCAAATACAACAGGAACGCTATGATAATACGTTTAATGTAGACTGGAGAATTCCACCCAGCCTCATATCCCTGGAAGTCCCCCGTCTGATTTTACAACCCATGATAGAAAATTCTATTGTACATGGGCTGAAATATAAGAAGAATGGAAAGATTCGGATTCAGGTAATACGAAAAGATACGTATGTTGTGTTTATGATTGTAGATAATGGATGCGGAATGGCTCCGGATAAATTAAGGAAACTGAAAGAAGAATTAGAGACTATGCACTCGGAGTGTATTTCGGAACATATAGGTCTTCAGAATTGTAATGACAGGCTTGTACTTGCTTATTCAGAGGAGAGTAGGGTGCATGTGTGGAGTTGGGAAGGAAGGGGGATGGGGGGATGGTTTCGTGTGACGGGACTCTGATTTAGAGTAAGTGTCAAGTAACAGAGTGTATTTCTTTTCTCCTAAAAATTGGTAATAAGTAGTGTTAGAGTTTTCAACTTCTTAAGGTCTGTGAATGTTTCTTATATTGATCTGAAGATTATATCTATGGATTCGAAGCTTCCGAAGGCTTTATTTCATATATGACTGATAAGTTCATGCCTTTTATTGAAGACTGGCAGAACCGTTCTCTCTTCGATGTTTATCCAGTGATATATTGATGCGATTCATTATTCCGTGCGTGATAATGGCTTGATCCTTGAGCTGGCGGCCTATGTTATTCTCGAAGAGTCTGAATAGCTACATGCCGGAAGCTGAGCCGCCAAAGGAGCATATTTCCCAGCGATAAAGCACTTTTAAAGGCCCTATATATATCAACGTTGAAGCGACTTAAAAATGGACAATGCTGATTCAAAACTGGGGGGCGGGATTATGGTGGGCTAAGCATCATGTATGAAGGCTGGCTACCGAGTAAAAAACAATAAAACCGTTAAGAGCAGGCGGAAGCCCGCCTGCTCTTAACATACACTAAAAAATACGATATATATAAGCCAAGAACGGAAAGCTCATTAAAACCCATCACAATTTCAAAGCTGTCTTCCAATTTCACTATCCCGGATCACCCTGTCCATTATTGGCTCCTGCCCCATCATATCCCGCAGAAATAAAACGGGCAGCAGATTATTTGTTTGTTCCCATAAAAACCTTTCACAGTGACAGCAGCTATTACGCAGATTTTTGCATTGATAAAGACGGTTGTCATACTGATTCCACCACGCCTTATCATATCGAAATCCGCTCAATTTTTTCATTAACTCTGCCAGTATCTTCTTGTGGCCAGCATCATGAAGAATCATCTGAAAAGTTTTACAGAGTCATATCCTTCTTTACTACCTTTTTAAGCAGTCCTTTACTTGAAGTTTTACTGCCTTACAAAATAGGATTGTACAGCATGAGGTGTCCATATCCACAAGTTTATATTGAACTATTAATTTTTCAAACATACTTCCAAACTAAATGAATACTCTGTCACTCCTTCCTCATTTTCTTCCATATCAATAGGGACTGACTCGGCTGACGGCGGCTGGCTAATATATACGGATTTCTTCCAGGCTCTTTCATCTCCGATCATATATAATCGGTATTTTGCATGCGTAACTACCACATTTACAATATTAGAATTAACCCAGTTAATTGCGCACTCCGACTCTTTTTCACTGTCACAGCCTTATAGATAAATAACTTCTTTTCATATATCTATCCTCTTTTTCTCATGGCAATTTCTATAGGATTATTACAGCTTATCAAGTTCCTCAAAGACTAGCATCATAACACTACAAGTCTACATTACCTGCTACATATAAAAAAGCGATGATGTTGATATATAACATCACATTACAACTTTTCAATAAAATTATCGTACCTGGTAGTTTGTTCGCTCCATTTCCTCTTGTGTTTGATACATAGCCATCTCCACACGCTGAATTTCTTTCAAAAGAACTTTCCACAAATTCGCAGCAATACGCTCCTGATACACCTTTTTTCCATGCAAGGCCATAAGCTTGGCTAACTGACTATCCTTTTCTGATAATATTTCCCGATCCTTTTCTGACATCTCCCGGCATTTTCCATTCAACCCATAAAGATAAGTTCTTGTATCCATTTGAAATGGATATACATTTTGGGGAAAATAATCTTTCAACTTTTCCATCATCTCAATCCCGGCCCTGTCAAAATCACCTGAAAAATAAATTCTACATTTGGGGGTTCTCTCAATATACTTCCGAACATACTCCAACACTGCGGTTCGGAAGCATCCCGATGTACATATGATGATCGGGAATCTATCTCTTATAAATTCCTTTGAAATCTTATGACCATTCACATAATCCTTTAAGCAGTCAATCAAATATTGGAACACCGATGGATTTTCAATTAAAAACAAATCAGACTTTGTTTCAATCTTGTCCATTGCCTCAACATTACTCAAATTAACTGTCTCTTCCTTCATAGATTCATATAAATCCAGTGTAAATTTATGAAAAATTGAACTGATCGTATCATCCTGAAGATGATACAGCCGATAAATCATCCGCTTTCGCATAAAAGCTGGAACATGTTCCAGAGGGTCTGGTATTTCATTTTCACGATGTTTTTGTGTGTAAATTTGCTCCAGCGCCCGGAAAAACAGCCTGCCTGCTAATGTTTTCTTGTCATCTAAAGCATGATCACCTTCTACAAAATTAGCTAACATGGAGAGATATATTTTATTAAATTTTTTTACTTCTACCTGCTCCAGGCGTTCCAAATCCATCATCAGATACCAAAGAGCTTCCAAACTGATTTTAAGAGAGGTGAGTGCAGCATTATAATCTTTCATCCCCGCCTGTAAAATCCGATATCCCGAACCAGTTTCCTTTTTCCAGAGACGATATAACCAATCATACGTCAACTCACAGAACGCTTTGTCCACGATATTGATATTCTCTTCATTCTGAAGCTTCTCAACCACATTGGTAAACAGGGTTTCCCACTCTGTATCTGCCTTTACTAAACTTTCCTTTTTGGTCAACAATGGTTCGTGATACAGTATTTCGTATAAGGATGGGACGGTCAACATAAAACGTTTCCCAAGTTCCTCCTCTATCACGCTCATCTCCATGCTCAGCTGATCGCCTACCCCCAGCAGGCCCCTGACCCTCGGTCCAAAAAATGTCTGTAATCGTTGAGCCTCGGCCTGACTGGAGATGACAAGTTTAATTTTTCCTCTGCTACTGCCATAACTTCTATACTTGTTAAAAACCGCGTTTAGCATACGTTTTAAATTTGGATCGCTGTAATACTCCTCTGCCGTTATCTTCCTCTTGTGCTCCATATCTGCTGCTAATTCTCCACATATAATTTTTGTTTACCATTCCACCGATAGTGGAGTAACGTTATTATATCAATGTCTTTAGGCCGATGGATTTCATAAATTGCCAGACTTGGCACGGTATCGTAACATCCCCACAGAACCTGTGATGTCATTATGTAGTCAAAATCCATATCTGTCAAAAGATCAAACATATCACGCATATTAGAATCATCCACACCGGCAAATGCCTCATCCAACGCCAAAATCTTCGGGGCATCATCCTCAGCCTTACTATATCGAGAATTTGCTGCCGCAAACAACGGTATATACATTGCCATTGCTTTCTCTCCACCACTCAGCACATTAAATCTACTGTTGGTCAGTTCCCGGTAATTCGACTGATCTCCCTTGCGAAAATCTAATCGGAAGGTAAACCAGGTCCGATAGTCTAGCATTTCATTGATATATTTTCGCAGCGAACCCTGTTCCTCTTTTGCCGACTCCTTTGCTAATAGAATCCGCTTTCTGAAATGTTCAATCATTTGGTTAATCTCGCTGTCATCCAGTCGTTCTGTATCACTTAAAAGCAGTTTGACAAGAGTTTCTGTATCCAATTCTGATTCACTTCGTGATGGCAACGGAACCCATTTTAAAGATAATCTCAGACCGCTGGAGGTGTTTCGCTGTTTCATCAGCCCATCCATTTTATCAATCCAATCAAACGCCTGATGTATTTTTAACTGAATTGATTTACCCACACTACCAATAATAATCTCTGAATACAGTTTTTTATCCTGTTCTGTCAGAAGAAGTTTTTGTTCCGCTTCCTTTTCCCGCAGTTCCTTTAACAATTCTCTGGGAGTCATAGGATTCATTCGATCTCGATTGGAACGGATAATGGCCCGTCCATTCTCCAAGGATTCCCGCTCCAGCGCATACTCACGCAGATTCACATTAGCCTTGTTGAATTCTGTTATCAGGTCGCTTATCACCGTCTCCTTTACCATGTTCCCCCAGACTACTTTATATTCCGTCACAAGCTGCTCCGCCAAACGCATAATGTCCCGACGCTCAGTCAGATTATAGGTATCCATATTTTCTACAAATCCCAGTCCCAGATTCATTTCTGTCTGCCACTGTACAATAGCAGCCTCCAGATTCTCAGTTATCTCTGCCAAATGTTCTTGTCTCGCGTCCAGTTGAGCACCTAAGGAACCTTGCGATTTGTCATTTTCCCTCAATTCCTCATGCAGTTTTGAGACCTCTTTTGCTAAATCATTTTTCGTCTGTTTGCATTTATCAATTTTATCAAATATATCTCTTAGCCCTTTAGCCTCTATCAGTTCTTCAAGCTGGCTTATCTGGCTTTCCAGCAGCACTTGTGATTTTTGTACTCCGCTCAACTCCAGTTGATTATCGCTAATTTGCTCATTCACCTCATCGATATACCCCTGATAGTTCTCACAATCATTCTGCAGACTCCTGTAATGCACATACTCGGTCTTCAGCTGTGACAGACTGGTCTTGTAATCATTTGCACAATTCATCGCCTCCGAAAGCATACTTAAAGTTTTAAGCCTTGTCCAGGCAGATGTTATCTCGGTCAATTCAACTTTTCGTTCCTTCCAGTCTGCCTCTTTTTTATGGTATATACTCTCTGCTTCCTTTTCCTGTTTAATCGCCGCCTGGAAAAGATGCCACTTACTTGTCAAATGATCTAGACATAATTGAATTTCCCCATCATCTGGGAAACTTTCTTTTTCCGCTGTTAGAATATCCTGCTTTTCGTGCTCCTGGTATATTTTTTCCTGAATAGCATCCTGTTTATTTTCCAGTTCCAAAACCTGCTGTTCCAGTTGGTCAATCATCCGTCTTCTTGCCTTTTGTCGATTCTCACTTCCGATATATTCCGCCTGCTCTTTGGTAGAATTCCGTCCAGCCAAAGCTCCCAGCCGGAATCCCTCTCTCCCGATCTGATTGAATGCCGCCGATGTCATAGAGTCCTGCATATAATCCATTTCACCACTCCAGGTAAAACTGGACAATACTAAGGCAATATCTTCTTTTGTCAAACCACTTTCATCAGAAGGACACGGCGCCAACACATCACTTAGGGTCACCACTCCATGATTTTCACAGGGTTCAATCCAAATTTCCTCATCTTTTTCATGAGCAAAATAGCCCATTCGCCCTCCTGGCAAAATCCAGGCATCCAGTATACCCGCCTGCTCCAGAGTAGTCTCAAGCTGTGCCTTCTCTGCTTCCGTCAATTCAGCGGAAAAATCACAGACTGTATAAAGAGGTGCGCCCATCCGCTCCGCCCTCTCACCACGGCACTTGTTTCTCGAAAGTGACCGCAACGGCTCAGGCTCTTTATGGCTTCTCCACGAATCTAGTTCTGCTTGCAAAAGCTCCCTTTTTTCTTCAAATTCTCTAAACTGTTGTTCTAAAACGAGTATCTTGTTTGTCAACTGCTGATATTGATCTAGAAACAAATTGTACACCGACGATCTTACAGTTTCATAATTGCGGTTATCCTTGCCCAGTTCAGATAGCGCTGTTAGAATATTACCTACATTCTCATTACTGACTTCTAATTGCGAAAGGCCCTGACGCCAGCCAATAATACACTCCTTCAGCTGCATTTTTCCAGCACTAAATTTCTCTTCCGCAGACAAATATTCTTCTTCCGCTAGGCTTTTCTTTTTATAGAATTCCCCCCATCGCTCCTTTTCCTTTGCCATATCCAAACTAGCTTCCCGTTCTCTTTCGCCAATCAAAACTGCAGCCTTTAACTTTACTTGATGTGCCAGCAAGTCCTGATTCCAATTGTCCGCACAGCGTGCGTAATCATCGCCCACCTGCTGCCACTGCCGATGGTATATATCATGTTCATAAAACTCCATAACTCTCGCATAGCTCTCTAATTCTTCCAGCAAACTGTCTTGATTCTGGAATAACTCATCCCTTAGTACTTTCTTTTCCGCTATTTCGTTTTGCCATGCCTCTACCCGCCTTTCATTATCGGCCATCCGCTTTTTGACTGCCACATATCGTTCATTCAATTTCTTATAATCCGTATGTAAACGTTCCAGTTCTATAGGTTTTTCCAATCCCTCGCTTTGCTGGAGATAATCTAATTCCGACTGTATTTTCTCAATTTCAAGTTCTGCTTTCAATATCTGAGTCTTAAGCGCGATACCACAAGCAATCGTATTGTCTAAATCTTTTTTGCAATCATCCAATTCTTTCTTGCGTTCATTAAAACTGTGATTTAACACCTTCAAATCCAAGGACACATGATACAGCAAAACTTTATTGTAATTATCGTACTGCTTCTCCAGGCCTTCAAGTTCCTGTATCTGAATTTGCAGTTCTTCCAGCCGTTCTGAAATTTGATCCATATCTTCCAGGACATCCGAAAGGTCACCCAACTCGTCTTCTGTCAACGCTGGAAGCGAATTTGTCAGAATACTGTAAATTGATGATGGGCGAAACTCTTTTGAAAGCTTCGGGCTCCTGATCTCCAGAAGAAGCTTTAATAAATCTTTGTAAGAATCATTGTTGTCTTTAAACCCAAATATGTGTTTTTTCACAAGTTCACGATACGTTGCCTGTTCCTGAACTACAATTCCCCCAGCCCCTATGGCCTCCGTCAAGGCTTTTCTTGTGAGTGGCACCTTTTTCTTTGTTTCCAGCCAATTCGGATAATCATATAAATGGAGATCTTGATTGATCCGTCGTCCATCTTCCAGCAAAAATCCCCAGAAAACCATTTGCGCCGCCCCTCTTCTGGCGCGCAGGGCAATTCCGATGGTTTTATAGCTCTGTTTATCTTCGTGATAAAATTCAATCCAGAGATAGCCAGTTCGATCCATATGGCCAGTCTCGCTGTCGCCCAAAAGATAATATTCCATGCGGCGATCCCTTGAACCAAACGAATCCAGGCGCTCCGGGCGCTTGTCTCCATCCAGAACCAGCGGGATAAAGCTTTGCATTGTAACAGATTTTCCCGACCCATTTGCTCCTCTGAACAGCAATCTACCCTGTTCCAGTTCAAAAACCTCTTCATCATAAAGCCAGAAATTCAGAATCCCCATACGATTCATCCGCCATCGTTTCATATTCTACTCCTCGATCTCCACTTCTCCATATTGAGTGTAATACCTTCCTCCAACCGGATTCAACAAAAAGAACATGTCATCCTGCCAACTACCGAATTCCCACTGTTCCATATGTTCGCACACTGCGTCTGCCAACTGTGACGATTTCATACTCCGGTATTCTTTCGTCCAGCGATATCCATTTTCATACTGTAATTCAAGCAGAATCTGTTCAATACTACCTCTGGTCAGTCGAATTTTACCCGATGACACCGACTCTGTTTTCACTTCACCCAACTCATACATGGTTCTGATCTTTCCACAAAATAGCAGGACAAGATCTGATATAGCCGATAGTGTGGGGAAAAGCTCCATATCACTCACCAATTCCGGATAGAAAAACAGGAGACCTTCTTTATATTTGCTTCCACCCCAACCAAACATCTTATCGAGCTGTCCGATTAAATGATTTTTTTGTCCATGAAAATAAAATAAGTCTTGTTCCCATAAATCCAGCCCCACGAATGGTTCGAGCAAATACCTCCGGTACATTAGCTGTCGTTTCTTTTTATCCTCTTCCTCAGGCAAATCGCTCAATTCCTCCATAGACTGATAAGATGGCAGTTCTCTACGAAATGTCCTCAAAACATAGCTGGCGCAAGGGGCGCATTCATACAGCACATCATGATTTTCTGCATCAGACGCCCAATCGGACTCCTGACCGTCAATGCTACGCAAAACATTCAAACTTTTCAGTTTTTTTAGAGCTCTGGCCATGGATAACCGATGGAAATAATTCTTCCAATCGACATTTAGGCCCTGCTCATTCATAAATTCCTTTATTTCCTTGACCATAGTAGTCAATATGAATTGATCCCCAGCTGATTTATCTTCCAGGTACCATAGACCATAGGTAAAAAGCGCATAATCGATGGGTTCCTTGAACCCTTCAAACCCCATCCAACTCTTCGCCTCAACCGGAACTTTTTCCAGTTTGATCAGCTTTCTATTCATAATAACGGAATATCCCGGATAGTTGGCAAACCAATTCCGTATTTCCAGATACTGCTCCCTAGCCCAGTGATAGAGCTGCGGATCCTTATCGCGTTCTATCCAAGGACGGTTCAATAACGCATTCATACAGATTTTGCGCCGTTCTTCCATATCGGTATGATCTTCAAAGCCGCGTTGCTCTATTCCATCAGCCATCCAAATCACCAGTCATCCCTCTCAGTAAATTTTGCCACGTTTCTCGATTCTCAATTTCAAACACAAAGGAGTAATCTAAAAGGCCTAATGTTCCGTCATCGCAATCTAATGTAACATAATGCTTCTCTTCCGGCATATAAAGTGTTACCTTAATCCCCTCAGACGTATAAAAAGCCTGTCCCTCCGATGAGATACACCTCCCAATCCAATTTAAAAGTTGAATCCTTGCAACTGCTGTAATACATTGGAGTTCTGAGACTTTTACGCTTCCTTTTTTTGTCATCTCAATTAAGAAAGCCAGTTCCTGCTTCTGGTATGCAACAAGCTCTTGCCTCAACGCTTCCTTCTTTAAATGATTATCGGCAATCGTCTCACTCTCTCCACTTCCCTTTCCACCGCGTTTTCGACTTCTGCTCCTAATTACGCGCTCAATAGCAGCCTCATCCCACATAGAAATATCCTGACTATCGGAGCTGCGGTTGTCCTCCCCCTGTAAATGACGAGTCGGAAATATTCCAAACGCATAGGCTGCTAATCTATGAGCCTCCTTCACATCCTCCAGATGGTAGAACCATTTTCCCAGAAAATCCAGGTCCTGACGTCGGCTCACAATTGACCGTTGCTTTTCCTGTATTCGAAGTGTACTCCTTACGATTTTTTTAATCGCATCTTTTGAAGCTTGCTCCAAAAGGAACATTTCACTTTGTGTATGATCGTCTCCGCAGAACCATCGGCATAATTGACGCCATCTGCGCTCCAGGTTTTGTTGGTATTCCTCTCTCGTAAAAAATTCCTCCACTTTTGGAATTAACCATTCGCCTTCCAATACACACTTAAAAAATCGAGTTTGCATGTCACGATTAATTAACTTTAAATTTCCTTCTATTCGATAAGATCTGCGCTGCAATGCCTGAACAAAATCCTGAAGATACAAGGTGATCGAATCTTTATACATTAAAAAAGAAGATGTCATCATCAAATCTTCGGCTGTCCCGGTATGCAGGCTGGCAATGTAATCCATTGATGTTTGATTCAACTTTTGAAATGAGTCATATAATGAATTCCAGACTTCCAGAGCAGCTTTGGGTTCATAATCTCCTTTATGCTCATAAATATCCAAAATAGTGTCTGCAATCTTGTCAAACAAAGTCGGCTCTAGTGAGCCCCCATATCCCTTAACCCCTTCGAGACGTTCAAGGAAGCGCTCAAGTTCAATAGAATAGGGAGTAATCAGATACTGATATTTTTTTCGCAGATACTCCTCAACGGTTCTCGCTCTAGTACCATCATGTCGATAAGTAAGATTTTTCCACGAAACCAACTGATCCAAATCCAACTGGCACTGCTCCAGCGTATAATTTTTCAAAATATTCCATTCCATAACTCCAGAATATATCTGCTCAGGGCTGAGCCAATAACTCAATCGCTCATACTGCAAATAAAGATAACGCATAATCGCCCGATAGCGCGTGACATTATCAGCATTTATATATCTTAATTCAGAAATATTTCCCAGTGACTTTATAGTGGGTTTCTCCTTCATACCATTCCTCTTGTCATATTTGATATAATTTCACAAAAATCATGTTCGTCATTTATCGACATAATATCATATTTTTCTATGCTTGCCAAATCTCCTATTGCTTTTTTGGTGATTTTCACGATATAATGTGAATATTAAAATGAAGGGGTGTATAGTATGGAAATAAAATCATCCGACGTAATCCACCTGGAAAATGTGTCAAAACACATAGCAACCGCTCCACTACCACTGAGCAGCAAGACCCTCCTTACAATAGCACAAAGTTTAAGCAACGCACTGAACCTCTGTATTAAATACATTGACAAAGAACCTGTATCAAAGTCCCCGCCCCCGCTGCCTACCTGTCCAAATTGTCTTTCAGCCAATACAGCAGTCCACGAAAAGCCGAAGTCGTCGTTATATTGTCCCGAATGTTTCAAAACTTTCCCCGATTCAACCGGACTAAAATTCTGTCCAACCTGTATACCCCCAAGCAAGTTAATATCAATTGCTACCTCAAAAACTCGTTATAGATGCAAGGACTGTAATGTAACCTTCAAGGAAGGGGTGGGTGTTCCCACTGATTTTAATAAATACATCTATTTTTGCCATTTGATCTATAACACAGATCTTTGCTATAACGATATAATCCGCAAATTAAAAATTTCCAGTGATACTTACTATCGTTGGAAAAAACGATTGGCTATTTATTATCCAGATACCCGAGCATATTTATATGGTAAAAGGTGCAAAAAGTAGGTTTATTTCATACCAGACCTATATTTTGCAAAAAGAAAAAGCTCATAGGCTTTTTGTGATACGATATGAAAATAAAAAATTTATATTTTCAACTTCCACTAAAAATCGAGATATTGTGTTGAAAGAACAGATTGTAAATTATAGCTATTTCAACAGTGTTGAGTTGGTTTATGTCTGCCAATATAGTAAAGTGCTTATTACAAAACTTATATTCATAAAACAAGGTGTATCAAATGGAACCCTTTACTATATAGTTCCATTTGACACACCTTATTAAGAATCCACTATAAATAAAAATCCGATTAGATCTACTACTACTTTGTTCTTTTCCTCATTCTTTCAACCACTATCCGATCAGCTGCCAGCCAGTCAATCTCATTTAACTCATCTTGACTAACCCATTTTGAAGCCTCATGCTCTTTTAACATTAGCTGTCCATCTAAAATTCTACATTTATAGCAATGCATAGTAAGATGAAATTGGGGATAATCATACTCAACCGTGTCAATATATGTATCTATCTCTATTTCTATATCTAATTCTTCTTTAATTTCACGTTTTAATGCACTTTCTAGTGTTTCACCGAGCTCAACTTTACCCCCAGGAAATTCCCAACCGTCTTTAAATTCACCATATCCACGTTGTGTAACTAATACTTTATCTTTTTCCACAATTATGGCTGCTACTACTTCAATAATCTTCATACTGTCACATTTACCTCACAAATACATTTCTACCAACTCTTCATAACTAATAGCTATCCCGACATGGCTCAACAGTTCTTTTCTTTCTTCATATAATTTCAATAATAAAGGTTCAAAATCTTTTCCGTAATGAAGTAAATTATGACAATTACTGCATAAAGATACTATATTTTCTTCCACATCTAAAGATATATCAAACTGATCAGAATACTCCAATGGCACTAAATGATGAGGTTCAACATAATTAATATTCATATTTCTGCGAATAAAGGAAGGATGTGTCTCATCAATTTCACACATGAACTTTGCATGTTTCAAAGCATTCATTGCAGTACTCCTACTTCTTTTCTGCACTTCGATTTTATTTATAACAGAAGGCTCTGACTTACTCTTAGGCATTCCTCTATATGCAAAATCATATTGATCGATCTGTCTGATATCCTTTAACGAATCGATCAGCTCTTCATCTTTTATGATATTTGCCTTCTCTACTTCAGGATCTTTTTTATAAACAACTTTTTCATCTACCTGTTTCAAAGGAAATACCCAGACTTTTCTATTATTTTTGTCTTCATCCTGCTGACTTGTTTGATATGGCTTGTCAGCTAATTTTACAATCCCTTTATAAGTATATTTTGTTTTCTCATATACCTCAAAAAGGTGAAGTTCAATACCATTAACATCGGACTCATACAGTTTTATATTATTGTTACCCTTTAACGTTTGGTCCCCATATTTCCCCATTCCGGTATAATGGAGTATATCATTTTTCCACTCATCTTTATAAAAAGGCTTTGTCATATCAGATATCAGTACTAACGTGCCTGTCTTTGTGGAAGGTCGCATCCCTCCCATAATAGCACAACCAAAGGCTTTCGAAACCTCCCTATTTGACACTACTTCTCCAATAACAAATCCAGGATTAAACTTCATATTTTTTACCTCTAACATTCATGTTAAACCTAGCTCCTATAGATCCATTAAAAACTCCGTTATAATCCTCATCGCTTTTCTTCCGCAAAATACCTCACCGACCTCCACTCCACCGCATCCATCACATGCCTTACAAACGCCTCATTCCCCACAACCTCTTCCATTCCTTCTACAAGTCCAATCACCCCATCATCAACTTTCCTAAAACAATTCGGGTGTTTATCTAACATATAGTAAACAGGATTCATAACCGCCAGCTTCACCCACTCCTTCTTCCCCCACGTCATAAACCCGGCCGATGACTGATCCTTAATCATATCCACCTTATAACCGCCCCGCTCATAATACTCCTGAAAGCTGTAATAAATATCATCTTCGTCCACGACCGTCTTAAACTTTCCATCCCGGCAAAACGACAGCAGCAGCGGCATCTTATACGATTTCTGCATCCTCGTCGTCTCCACCATATTGATAAATTCCGCCCCTTTTCCATTGAGAAGCTTCTTTTCATCCTCGGTAAGCAAGTCTCTCTCTGCAAGAAAATTCAGATAATTGGGAACTGGCGCATATTTCATATTTCTTTTCAACGCTTCCTGAACATCAGCGTCCATATAGGTAAATAAATCGACCCTGGTCGGCACCGAGCGCTGAAATTCATAGGATACAAGCTGACGAACCTTCTCAAACTGTTCATTTACCTTGTCTTTGATTGACATTTCCTGTTCCGCCTGTCTCTTAAACAGGTCAACAATCTGAAAATCGAGATCAATCATGCAGTCATCCGGCATCTCGTAGTCTGCCATTGAGTAGCTTCTTGCTATCTGTTTCTGGTACTTTTGTCCGCTCAGTAAAAACGGAAGCAAATTTGCTTTTTTATAATTACCTATGAAGTCCAGAACTGTTAAATAGCTTTTTCCTTCTGCAGTTCTTAGCCCACGCCCCAACTGTTGCAGAAATACGGTAGGCGACTGTGTTGGCCGCAAAAACAGCACCATATCAATATTTTTTACGTCCAGTCCTTCATTAAACATGTCAACTGAGAAAATAATCTGCAGCCTGCCATCCTTAAGTTCTTCCAGTGCCTCCCTTCTGTCCAGATTATACTCCCCGTCTGTTCCACTATACACAGCGGCCGCCTTTACTCCTCTGTTCTGAAAAAACTCCGCCATATATTCTGCATGTTTTTTCGTAGAACAAAATGCAAGGGCACGTTTACAATTATACTTGGAATAATTATGGTAAACCAGATCACCCCTTTGAGGAATCATCAATTCCTTTTCCAGTTCTTCCTCATCGTACTTACCGTGTACATACGAAATACCATCATAATCTACTGTACAGTCATAAATCCCATAATAACGGAATGGCACCAGCCAGCCTTTATTAACAGCTTCCTTTAAACGGACATCATAAACAACGTTAAAGTCGCAGATCTCAAAAATATTTTTATCATCCAGGCGATCCGGTGTTGCCGTAAGCCCCAGAAGAAATTTCGGTTTAAAATATCTGATAATCCGCTTGTAGGTATCTGCCGCAGCGTGATGAAACTCATCCACAATAACATAGTCAAAGTAGTCTCTTGGAAACCATTTATCGCATAAATACTCTGCTTTTCCCAAAGTCTGCACCGTTGCAAATAAAACCTCACAGTCGTCGTCCTTCTTATCCCCATAGAAAAAGCCGTACTTGCCGCTGCCCCTTACTTTCTGAAACGCCTGTTCCGCCTGTATCAGGATTTCTTCTCTGTGCGCCACAAACAGCACTCTTTTATAAGGCTTTGAATCAAACGCTGCAAGAATGGTCTTTCCCACACCTGTTGGTATTACCGTAATCCCCTTATCCCATCCCTCTTTGCGGCTCTTCTCCAAATGATACAGCGCTTCGATCTGTGCCCCTCTCGGCTGGACGGTCTCCGGCTCCTCTCTGCTGCCTTCTGCGTCGTACACTTCCAGATCCTTTAGTACGTTTGGCTTTTTCCACCTCTCAGAATATTCCTTTAATGCTTTATCTGTTATTTCATAAGCATAATTCTCATACAGATCTTTAAACGTATTATAAAAATGTTCGAAATCCTCTGGATGTATTTTACTGTTAAAACAGTAATTCCATTCAATCCCCGTTGTTAATGCGCTGAATGAAACATTGGAAGAACCAATATATATTTCACCCTTATCCTCATAATGGAATATGTAAGCTTTTGGATGAAATGATTTATTTGGTACGTTATAAAATCGTACCGATACCGTATCCCCCAGTTCTCTTCTCAGCATATATAAAGCGGCAGGCTGGGTTATATTTAAGTAATTACCTGTCAAAATCCGTACCCTGGCTCCGCGTTCCACAGCGGCCTTTATGTCCTTTACCAGCAGCTTTACACCTGATTCCATTAAAAAAGAAACGATAATATCAATTCTCTGAGCTTTATAAAAACACGGCTTCAAACGAGAATACAAATAATTCCCATCACCCGTTATTGCATTTCCCTGAAACTCAATATCAGAAGTTACTCCTTCTTTGTTCTTAAAAGTAAATTCAGCCATTCTTCTTCACTTCTTCCCGGTCGTACATCTGATGTCCGCCACATTTTCTCTATTTGAAAGTTCTTCAGCCTTTTCAGCAATAATTCCATCTTCTCTTCTGTCATATCATTAAAATACCGTCCGTTGCGAACCCCTTCAAACTCTCCATATTTAAATGAAGTATACAAAATACCAGCGGGTTTCAGCGCCCGATACACTCGTTTCATTACCGTCTCTAAGTCTGCCATATTCAAATGCAGTATCGAAGCACATGCCCAAATGCCATCATATAAATTTTCTGCCTCCAGTTCCTGAAATTTACAGCATTTCACTTCCTTACCAATGCATTGAGAGGCCAGCCTGCACAATTCTTTCGATCCATCCATCGCTTCCACATCATATCCCTTATGTAAAAACGCCCTGCTATCCCGTCCAGAGCCGCATCCAAGATCCAGAATACTGGCCTGCGGCGGAAGATAACTGAGGAAAGTATCCTGATGTTCCGAAAAAGCTGCATTCTGTGTTCCGAAACAAAACGATTCAGCGTTCACATCATAATAATCCAAAGTAATATCCACATATTCCTTCTCTCTTGCCTTATTTATTTCCATAATTAACTCTCGACACCTCTGTTTCTGGTTATAATCTCCATCCTTTTCTAATAAGCAAATGGAGTTCTGCCCTTTTCATCCCTTTTGTTGTCATTATACCGCCACTATTCCTTTAGAGCAATTAAATTCCCTTAATACGCATCTAGCCTTTCTGCCACGCCTCTAAAAGCGGAACTTACCTTTCGCCTCCGCTCTCTTTTATCTTATCCAGCAGAACTAAAACCGCCTGGCGGTTAACATTTTTCATACCGTTCCAAAATCTCTGGAACCGCAACTATCCCGCCCATTTCTTCCCCCAAGTTTCATATCATATTCCTAAGCGGTTACGTCCAGAAAAGAATCCGGCACCGTTTTAAGGATACTCCGAGATGACATTAAATCGTAATAAAAGGTCTCGTTCACTATTCCACCTGCCATTCTCTTCTCCTTCCACACCTTACCTCCCCTCTGCCGCCCCTCGCAGAATCTCCATAAACTCCTCCTTCGACCCAATCACCTCGCTGATGCTTCCATCCGCCATAATCTCCTCAGACAGCCCCGCCTTTCTCTCCTGCATTTCCAGTATCTTCTCCTCCAGTGTGTCCTTCATAATCAGCTTATACACCGTGACCACCTGCTGCTGCCCGATTCTGTGGGCGCGGTCTGTGGCCTGGTTCTGGGCCGCCTGGTTCCACCACGGATCGAAATGGATCACGATACTGGCGGCAGTTAAGTTAAGCCCCGTTCCTCCGGCCTTTAAGGAGATTAAAAAGACAGGCGGTCCATCCCCATTAAAGGACTTCACCAGTTCATTCCGCTTTTCCTTGGAGGTCGATCCCGTCAGGATGTAATAACCGATCCCCTCCTCATCGAGCCGTCTCCGGATAATATCCAGCATGGACGTAAACTGTGAAAACAGAAGAACCTTATTTCCCGCTTCCACCGCATTATTCACCAGTTCCACACACGTATCCACCTTTGCCGCCCCGCCGTTATAGTTCTCATACACCAGCGACGGATCACAGCAGAGCTGGCGCAAATGAGTCAGCTCCGCCAGTATCTGCAGCTTTCCGACCCGGTACTCCTCCTGGCTCTGTTTCGAAAGAGAGTCGAGAAGCCTCTGCACTCTGGCCTCATAGATCTCCCTCTGCGCCGTCTCCATGCGGGAATACACCACCTCTTCCAGCTTGTCCGGCAGTTCCTTTAAGACCTCTTTCTTCAGACGCCTCAGGATAAACGGCCTTATCATCCGCCGCAGCCGTTCCGCAGCCACCTCATCCTGTCTCGCAGACACAGGCTGCTCATACTTCTCCTTAAAATGCTTATAGCCTCCTAAAAATCCGGGCATCAGAAAATCAAAGATACTCCACAGCTCACTCAGTGAATTTTCTATAGGCGTCCCGGTCAGCGCAAACCTACGGGCACAGCCAAGGGCCTTCACCGCTTTCGCTGTCTGTGTTCCATGATTTTTAATATTCTGCGCCTCATCGATGAAAACAGTATCAAACAGAGCTTCCTGATACGCCTCCACATCCCGTTTTAATAAGTCATAGGATGTGAGCAGAATATCCGCCCTGCTTTTCCGTATCTTTTCCTTCCTGCTCCCGGCCCCTCCCACGACCGTCTCCACAGTCAGTCCGGGCGCAAACCGGTGTATTTCACTCTCCCAGTTATAGACAAGGGAAGCCGGGCAGATAATAAGGCTGTGCCGGGGCGTATCCCCCTCATAATTTTCCTTCACCGCCACCAGATACGCGATCGCCTGAACAGTCTTCCCGAGCCCCATATCGTCGGCCAGAATTCCGCCGAATCCCATCGCCCCAAGAGTCATGAGCCATCGGAATCCAAACTTCTGATACGGCCTTAGCTCCGCGTTCAATCCTGCCGGGACCTCATAGTCGCTGTCCTCCACATTTTTCATGGACCGCAGAAATGCCTTATAGGATGAACTGCGTTTAACTTCTACGATCCCTTCATTCTCCCGCAGAACCTGGTCTAAATAGAAGGATCGGTATTCCGGTACCCGGATATGGCCTTCCTCCAGTTCCTCCACACTCAGTTCCAGCCCTTCGGCCAGTTCTGCCACTGCCGACAGTCCATTATCCTCCAACTCCAGAAAATCCCCATTCTTCAAGCGGTAATATTTTCTCCTCCTCCGGTAGCTGGACAGCAGCCCCTCCAACTCTCCCGGCTCTAACCGCTCAGTCTGGAGTGTAATATCCAGCAGTCCGCTGTTCCTGGTAATTCCCATGGTTATTTTAGGTGACTTCAAGACCCTCAGCCTTTTTAAGGACTCAGAAATATATACCTCAGCTATCTGCTGAAACTGCGCAATTCCGGTGCTGAGCAGACGATACTGCGCCTCTTCGTCCTCTTCCGGAATATACAGCAGATTTTTCTCCTCGTCTGCATATTGGAAATAACTGCCTGCCAGCTTCGCCGCATACTGCTCCTTTTTCATATCACGATATAAATCCTTGACCTCCAGTCCCTCAATCAGATTATAACGCACCTCTCCATACTGGCTGTAAACAGATGCAATCAGAGTCCGGTCCACATAATCCAGATATAGGAGTATTTCACACGGCTTCGGCATATAACGTTCCAGTGAATCCGGCTTTTTAAGGACTGAATACTCCTCCAGCGAAGGCAGTACCGAGGTACAGAGCACCGGCATATCTTCTTCATTTACATGATATTCCTGTTCCTTATACGGCTCCATCAGACCACAGATACCACCCATATGCGTTCCGAACTCCTCACTGCATAAATATATGGTATCTTCTGTAAAAACACACAGCCCGTTTTTACTTACAAACGCTTCCCCTCTGGGAACGGAAATAAGACAGCCTCCACTACTCCGTTCCACAATAGAAAATCCAAGTACAGGATCCTTTTCCACAATCTTTATCCGGGTCAGATTGGAGAATCTGGATTGAAGCGCAATGAATCCCGGCCCCACTGCCTGCAAAAAGCGCACCATTTTATCACCTGACAGAACCAGATTCCGTGCAGAAGCTGCTGTGGGCAGGTAACTGCGCCGCATCACATACAATTCCGTAATAAAGTCCTGCTCCTGATTCACACAGTCTTCCAGAAAATCCACCAGTCTGCGGCTCTCCTCAGTAAATGCGCTTTTTACATGGTAAAATGCCAGTTTCTGTCCATAGTGTACATACTTTTCTTCTTTCAGAGCATTTACCATAGCGGTAATATCCTTTAATACATACAGATGATCCGAACCGATTTTAAACTCAACCATCCACCCCTCTGCATCCCGGTGCAGAATAGGAACCAGCCTTATATTTCCATTTACCTCAGGCTGGAAATAGCAGGCATTTTCCCGAATAGTGCTGGCAAATATCAGTTTTTTAACCGCGGTATCTGTCGGCGGCTGCTTCAGTCTGGCGGCCGCAGCCGGTGTCACAGCCGGTGTCGCAGCCGGTGCGGCAGCAGATACTCTGTCTGCTTCCCCAGATACTTCTTCTCTCTCCGCATCACGTTCCATCATCTCCAGCGCGACCGCGACACAGTGCTTGCACATCCCGTCATAAGACTGGTAGGCCGGACATTCACAGTAGTACCGTGTAAATGTATGGCTCTTCAGACTGTATGTCATTTCCACCTGGTAGCGGTTATCATAAGATCCCTCTACCCATGCACTTGCCTCCAGCTTACCATCGATATTCTGAAAATCCAGATCTTCCACCATTCCTCTTCGGTACAACTGATTTCCTTTCGTAAATGACTGAGGACTGGCTTCCACTCTGATTGCCTTAATCGTTATCATACTGTCTCTCTACCCCGTTTTCTCTCTGTCTGAAACTGTCTTCCCTACTGCTGCCCTGATTCTATATTCCTGCCCATATCTGGGTCTCGGACCGGACCGGACGCCCCGGACTTTTCAGCGCTTCATTGACCAGAATCAGCGCATAGGCGTCCTGAAGCCCTTCCGCCAGAGGATAGCACTCCAGCCCCTCTTCGATATACCGCCTCATTCCCATCATGAGAACGGCAATGGCGGTCTCGTCCTGAGGCAGAACCTGTTTCAGTCCCATATGTACAAATGGGTTTACATAAAGCTGCTCCTCTCCCAGAGAAATCCGGATGATGCCGCTGCCGGACGCGTTCCGTTCCACGCTCATCGTCTGTTCCATCGGCAGGAAGCGCCTTCCCGGAGGCTGTGCCTCTTCCTTCACATACCGCACTGTCCAGTCATTTAATTCCCCCGTCATACCCTGAACGTTCAAATGCCTGCTCCGGATATAAGAATGGTACTGCACACTGCTGAAATCGTAAAAAGCCGTTTTCCCGTCTTCAAATTCAAATGTAACCCGCCGCCTCATCCGCTCCGACATGCGGCCGTCTGTGATGGCCCCATCTCTGGAGTCTGTCTCCATCAGCGTAAACGGGTATTCCTTCCCGTAAATAGTCATATTCTGAAGTCCCGTCCCCAGCATACGGCGAATGATACTGGCGCCATGGTAGTCGTGAACGGCTGACAGCGTCATCATGGAGGCCTCCCCTAAATAACCGCGCCTGACCACCTCCGCAGCTGCGGCAAAGGAAGGGTAGAGAAAATACTGCTCCGCCACCTGTATTTTTGCGCCTTCCTCCATCTTCATACGCCAGAGTTCCTTAAGCTCATCCAGTTCCAGCGCCGCCGGAGTCTCGCAGAGCACCGGAAAGCCCTTCCCGGCCCATTGCTTCGTTACCGGAAAGATCGACGCCTTGTTTACTGCCACCACCACGAAATCCGGCTTCATGGCCTCACAGGAGGCCTCCGATGTCACGGCTGGAACACCGTACTGTTTTCTCATGTGCCCGGCCTTCTCTTCCGTCCTGCAGAGCATCGCCTCCATGGTAAACAGCTCCGGATACGCACAGGCAATTCTCCAGTAAAACAGAGAACGCCAGCCGGAACCGATCACCACAAAGCGAAGCGGCTTTTTCTCCAGTGCAGTCCTGTCTATCGTCATTTTCATAGAAATCTCCTTTCCGGTTATCGCACCTTCAGACTTTCCAGGAACAGCCGGTCCAGCACGTCCCAGCTCTCTCTCCTGTCGTCCGTCTTTTTGTCCAGCAGCGTTTTATAGTAATCCAGCTGTCCTTCAATAAAATGGTTCAAAACTTCGATCCGTTCTCCTGATCCGCTTTCCGGCGTCATTGCTTTGATCTCCAGCAGCTTTTCGATGGCCGCCAGGACTTTTGCCAGGTCACCGCAGCCGCGGACCGCTTCCATCAGCTCCGAAAAAAGCACCGGCGGCGGGCACGCGTGTTCCTCAATCCACTTACACGCCAGGACCGGACGGATCACATAGAAATATTTCTTATATTTCACCGTGTCTCCCTGCAGAAACTCCAGGAAGTTGCTCTTCGCCGTTCCGTAATAATGGTACATGGCCGCCTTTTCAGAAAAGTACACGGACGCCGCCTGGTGTATCTGCCTCCATTCCTCTGTCGTGCGGTAGATGACCGGCGAGTTCGCCCATTCAAACAGTGTGGAATTCGATCGATGATACTGGCGCAGTGCCTTCTGCAAATCCCAGCCATTAATATCGAGCGTTTCGTCCAGCTCCCACTCGATCACGTCGCGGGCGGGTTCCAGCTTTAAGTAATCCTCCGGACGGCGCACATAGATAAACCGAACGTCGTAATCGCTGTCCGGGGATGCAAATCCCCAGGAACGGCTTCCGGATTCCACTGCGTGAAGAATCCGAACGTGTTCCTTTTCCTCTATCTCCTGAAGCTTCTGTTCCACCAGTTCCTCCAGCGTTCCCTCAAAATCCTTATATCTCATCTCTTACCACCCTTTCGTTGACGCTCATGACGAACTCCTGCACGCGCTCATAATCCGGCTCATCCGGAAGTGATGTGTTCGCAGCAGCCTCATGAAGCCGCTTTTCGTAGTCTGCCAGAATCTCATAAAATTCCGTCCGGTAGGTGCCGTCCTCCTTCTGAAATTCTCCCCGCCGGATTTTCATCAGAAGCTCATGCTCGTCCTTCCGATACGTAATAATATCTTCCTTCTCCAGAATATCAATCGCCATCATAAACAGGCGGATCAAATGCATGGCATGCTTGTTTAAATGGTTGTCGTCCTTCTTCCTGTTCCGTTTTCCAATCTTATCATACTCTTTAACAATGTTATTCATCTCACCCCATATGTTCCGGTAATCCCGAAGCGGATAGTGAGAAACTAAAGCATCCAGAAATATCTCCGTGTCCATCTCCGGATTTTCAGCCTCATCGATATAAATGTTCAGAGAACCGTAATCGGTAATCCGGTAGCGCTCCTTAAACTCATACATGGCGTTCTTCACGGAATTGTAGATGTGTCTTTCCCGTTCCTCCGAAGCCATCCGGTCCCGCGCCAGCGCGTTCTGGAGCCGCCTCAGCTGCTGGTCCGCGTATCCCCCGAAGGACTGGATCGCCCTCCTGGAAAGGAATAGACGGCGGTTGGCCAGAAGCTCCCTCCCGATGGGAGACAGGTATAAATAGTGCTCTTCATTCAGCCCCAGCAGCTCACACGTGTTGGGATTGCACTCCAGCAAAAGCCGTATAATCTTGTTAAACGCATAGATTACCGTGTCCGTATTCTCATCTGTATACTGGTCATAAGAGGTCATTCCAATCAAATCGGACCTCCTGTTTAATGTCACTCCCCGGACATCAATATCACTGTTTTCCTGATTCGTCCCATAGGCATAACTGCCCGCCAGCCCCAGCAGAATAATATGTTTTCCCAGATGGGGATCCGTTTTCAAAAAGCCGTACTGCGGTTGTGCCAGAAGCTGCTGTGTTAGATGCTGCTCTGTTCCACTCATGGGGGTTCCCCCTTTCCTGCAAATATAATACTTATAGTATAACTGCTCCCCGGAAAAATGCCAATAAGCGTTTAAAAATACCCGATAATTCCATATTCGGGAACCATCGGGTACTGCGTGACCATATCTATTGACTTTTCTTTAAGAGCCATACAAGCACATTTCTTTTTTAATTCCTTCATAATCCACATTATTAAACAATTCATCCAGTGTTAAGAGATACTTGGGATAATTGTCCTGGATCTTTCTGAGAGGTGCAAGTTCCCTTTCCAGCGTCGATTCCTCCAATGTGGTTGCCGCCACCTGATAATAAATGGTTTCCTCCGAACTTATCGCCACAAAATCCACTTCGCCGTCACTCATCTGTCCGACATAAACCCGGTACCCGCGGCGCAGCAGCTCCAGATAAACAATATTTTCCAGGATATGTCCCACGTCGCTGTCCTTTCCCCGCACAAGGACATTTCGCAGACCGATATCGACCGCATAGTATTTGCTTTGCTGTGTTAAATACTGCTTCCCTTTTATATTGTAACGCCCCGCGGAAATGAACTAAATTCCAGATACCTGGCAAACTTCTGCTGCATGGAAAGATCGGTCTCGGTCAGCGCACCACAGAATTCTGAAAAGGAAAGAGGCAGCATCAACAAAAGTCAGGATTTAATTCCTAACTTTTCTCCTTCTCATTCCATTCAAGGATTATTTTCCTGATTATTCCAAAAAAGCGGAAACTGCCTTCTTCAATCCGGCCGTTTCCGCTTTTCCACACATTACCTTCTATTTTTCCAATCACATCTCAATACTATTTCCTACCGCTTCTTCCCGCAGCACTTCTTATATTTCTTCCCGCTTCCGCACGGGCACGGATCGTTAGGATAGATTTTCTGAACGTTCCTGCGCGGTTCCGCGGCCTGGCTGAAGCCTCTGATCACCATCTCATGAGGCGTATACCCACGGTTCAGTACCATACGCGTGCTGTTCCACACGTCCATAATCTGGCTGGTGAACTTCTCCAGTTCCTCCTGCCCGCGGAATATGACTCCATAGGTCTCAAGCTCGTCTACCACGGTCTGTAAATCGGAGCCGACACTGATTGCAGACTGGACATCCCGTAAAATATACGGGATCCGCTCGTCCCCGACGCCTAATCCTTTTGTTAAGAATTCTCCAAATTGCTGCAGCTCCCTGCTCATCAGGAATCCGCCGTTGTCCGCCATCCACTCGATTTCCCGCGGATTCGGAATGTAGTAAGGGACGTTCCGCTGTCTGCTGTACAGTTCGTCATACGACTTCTGCTCGGCCAGCACACAGTCCACGAACCGGCCTTCGATCAGTTCCACCTCGGGACGGGCCGCATACAGTATCCTGTACGCGTCTGTCAGTTCCTCTTCCGTCAGCTTTTTCGCTTCATACTTATTGAATATCTCCAGAACCAGGGAGACCGGAGTCACCGCGTACAGCGCGTTGACGGCGCACAGATAATCTCCGATGCGGCTGATCCGCCTCCTTACCGCCTGAAACGCTTCCGTATTGATGACTTCATACGCCTGCTTCACATCGTCAGCCACCATATAGAGTTCAGGGCTCATCTCCATTGTCACATAGCCGCCGGCATAGAGATAATCCATATTTTCCTGTTCAATATAGGGAATATGGCCTTCTCCCTGCAGAACCTGTTCAAACAGCCTGATCTCTGCATCTCTCGCACAGACAAAGTAGTCGCTCATCACCTCCGGGCAGAGCATGTATTCCGCCGTCTTACGGATCAGCTCTTCCTTTTTAAGCTTCGAATATCCACTTAAGCCGTGGCGCTTTGCCAGCTCTGTGATGGTCTCCTTGTCGTAAAACCGGAAGATATCGGCCAGCTTCACACCTTCCTGCTCCGGCATACTGCCATCAGGGAAAGCAAGCTGTTTAAGCGCTTCATTGACCAGATCCGCATCATACTCGCGCATTCCCTGGCTCTCGGCCCACTCTTTATAATCAAATCCGTTTTCTTCGTTATACGCGGCCAGCCTCTGCGGGTCCGCCAGCGTATCCAGAAGCTGATAGTATCCGCAGATTCCGCCGCAGTCCTCCGGTATGACGTCGCCCTTATACTTCGTCACCCGCGCATACGGCTCCGTATCTTCCTCCAGAACCTTTTCCACCTCGATGGTATGTTCCCAGTTATCTCCCAGATCGTATGTATATGTAAATTTCTTCGTATCAGCCACCAGTTCATCGATAACCGTACCGCTGGAGATGGTCCCGGGCATATCAAAGTCTTCCTCCATCCTGTCATCTCTCACCCGAATTCCCATTGTACGGAACTCAAACTCATAGAGATGGTAATCCGACCAGCAGAATACGGCCTGAATAATCTGGTGCAGCTGCTCAAACGTAATCCCCTGAGGAACCAGAACCCTTCTCCAGATTGGTGGTTTACTCCCTTTTATAACGATCTTGAACTGATAAGCTCCCATGAAAATTTCCTCCTGCTTTAAATAAAGAGTCCTGCGCCTCGCCTCATATATAAAAAACGGCGCCATGACAATTTACCACAAATCTACTGCTCCTGTCCAGTCTATTCGCATATTTTTCTTCGAACCACCCGCTCCCAGACACATAAAAGCAGGCAGCCGACCGCATAACAGGCCAGATCCTTCACGTCAAACACCGAACCGAGCACGATTCTGGCGAATCTGCTGCCGGATAGTCCCAACAGCGTCACAAGGTCAAAATACTGAAGCACCTCCACACATGCCGCGAATAAAAATACGTAAAGCGGCATCCGCCGCACCTTCACCGGGACAAATATCCTGACGAAACAGTATACTACGAGAACCACCAGCATGTCCCCCACATAGGGCCGTACCACTCTGTCGTGAACATACAGGGCAATCAGCGTTTCCACCGCCATCAGCACCAGAAACGCAGCTCCGTACAGCAGACGCAGCTTCTTATCTCTCTCTGTCATTTCCCTCATCGCGAAAGCCCCTTTCCTCTTTATACGTACTATCATAGCGGAGAACACGCATGATTGCAATAAAAAGAATACCGCAGCAGTTCCACGCCTCCGGCCGTCTCCGGCCAGTCACTTTCCTGCTGCGGTACTATGATTTTTATCCTCTTTCCATTCTCTGTAACCGGAGCATCATCCGATGATCTCCATCTCCTTGGAATCCCGGTTCAAGCTTACGGCGCCGTCCGCCGTAATCAACATCAGATCCTCGATCCTTACCCCCAGCTCGCCCGGAAGATAGATTCCCGGTTCACAGGAAAAGATCATGCCCTCCTGCACAACGTCCTGGTTCGCAGAAGAGACATCTCCTGCGTCATGCACCTCGATTCCGATGCAGTGGCCGAGACGGTGTGTAAAATACGGGCCGTACCCTGCCTCCGTGATGATGTCCCTTGCCACCTTATCAATCTCACAGAACTTCATGCCCGGCTTCATGACCGCCTGTGCGGCTAAATTAGCCTTCTTGACGATCTCGTATACTTCCCTGCCCTTTTCACTGGCGCTCTTATAAAAAAACGTTCTGGTCATGTCGGAGCAGTAGCTGTTCTTCTTGCATCCCACATCGAAGAGCACGCAGTCGCCGTCTTTTAAAACGGTTCCATCCGGCTTATGATGGCCGATGGCCGCATTGGCCCCAAAGCTTACCAGCGGGCCGAAGGAAGGCCCTTCTGTCCCCAGCTCCTTGTAGATCGCACACATTCCGGCAGCGACCTCCAGCTCCGTCACGCCCTCCTTTATGAGACCGCGGAAACGGGCCATGGCCTCGTCATTTAACCGGGAGGCCAGAATCATCCTTTCTTTCTCTTCCCCGTCCTTGATCCGGCGGGCTCCGTCCACGCATTCTGAGGCATTTTTATAGGAGGAACCGGCTCCCAGTTCCATCAGCTCCAGAAGGAATCTGGCCGCCATCTTCTTATCGATCCCCAGCGGCTTCTCATGGTCTGTACAGTCCGCGATCATCCGGCAGGCCGGGTCCGTATCGGAAAACCACACCTTTTCGATTCCGATATCACCGTCCACGGTAAACAGTTTATTGATAAACAGCTTATTGTTTCCATTTTTATTTAAATACAATGCCAGCAAACGTTCATTGGGCAGAATCCATCTGCCGGTCAGATAAAAGACCGACGGCGGATCGCTGATGATCATCTGCTCCAGCCCCATCTCTTCCATATTATGTAAGACGCGGCTTACTCTCTCTTCAAACATATTCCTGCCTCCTTTGTTCCCTTAAACTCCGTAGAATACAGGCGCTCCTGGTCCTAACGGCAGACCGATGATCATCCAGACAGCTAAAAGCAGCGACCAGAAGAATAAGAATGCCATAGAGTACGGAAGCATGGAGGAAACCAGCGTTCCCCACCCGGTATCCTTGTCGTATTTCTTCATAATTGTCAGGATATACGGAATCCATGCGATAACCGGGGCGATGATATTGGTAGTGCTGTCGCCGATCCGGTAAGCCACCTGGGTCAGCTCCGGAGATAATCCCATCTTCATAAACATCGGCACGAATACCGGGGCAAAGATCGCATATTTCGCGGAAGCGGAAGCCATAAACAGATTCACAAAGCCTGCAACCAGGATAAAGCAGATCACAAGAACTACGGAGTTGACATTTAAGCTCTTTAACAGTTCCGCGCCCTTGAAGGACAGAACACGGCCAATATTGGTATAGCTGAAGTAATTGGTAAACTGGGCCGCTACAAACGCCATGGCCACAAAACCGGATATGGAAGCGATGGCCTTATTAAAGGAAGAAACTACATCCTTATCGGATTTGAAAGTGCCGCACAGTTTTCCATATACAAAGGAAGGAATAAAAAACAGCAGGGTGAACAGCGGAATAATCGCGTTCATCAGGGTGGAACCGTCGATTAAGCTGCCGGTCTCCGGGTTTCTCATAAAGGAATTTTTCGGAATACAGCAGATGATGTAGAATACCGCAATTCCTACGAATACCCAGTTAGCAGCCTTCAATGCCTTCTCTTCCTTAGCGGAAATGCTGTCGGACGCCTCGATTAAAGTTCCGTCTCCATTTTCCTTATACGGCCCAAGGCGCGGGATGATCACACGCTCGGTGATATAGGTTCCCACAATGGTAATCAGGATGGTCGATACAATCATAAAGAACCAGTTGCCCAGCGGTGTAACCGTATAGGATGGATCCAGAGTCTGAGCCGCCGCAGTGGAGAAACCGGATAAGGTGGCATCCGCGGAACCGATCAGTAAGTTTGCGGAGAAGCCGCCGGATACACCGGCAAATCCGGCGGCGATACCTGCCAGAGGATGCTTTTTGTATGCCTTGAAAATCATGGCTGCCAACGGGATAAAGACAACGTAACCGGCATTTTCCGCTACGTTTGTCATAACGCCGATAAAAACGACCATCGGCGTCACCAGCGCGGCCGGTGTCACCTTGACCACCTTGCGGATCAGGCCGTTTAAATAGCCGGAGCTTTCCGCCACTCCGATTCCCAGCATGATAACGATGGTAAAGCCCAGCGGCGCATAGCTGGTAAAGTTGGTTACCGCGGAGGTCAGCATATACTGAAGTCCCTTAACGCTGAACAGGCTGACGATGGATACGGTGGCCTCCTCCACCGTGCCGCTGCCTGAATTGTACATTTCGCCTGCGGCGCTCCACCCAAGGGCTGAACCGATACCGGAGACGATGACTACTGCCACTGCCAGATAAAAGAATATGGTGAGCGGTGTCGGGAGTTTGTTCCCTGCGACTTCGATCTTATCCAGAAAGCGCAGGATCCAGGAACGTTTTTTTGTCTTGGTTGTGTTTTTCATACTTTCTCCTTTATACATTATATTATTTACTGCCTATTTCGCAGTATTTGACGCGATCAGCGCGGCATCCCACACACCGGAAAACGGAGGGGAATAACATAAATCCATAAATCCCATCTCATCCACGGTCAGTCCGGCGTAGATGGCGATGGCGTAATAATTAGCCCTCGGAACCACGATTCCCTGACCGTACGTCTCCGCCCCCAGGATCTTTCTCGTATCGGCGTCGTAGATCAGCTTGATATTCAGCTTCTCCGTGCCGTAATAGGAAGCGTAGCTGTTGCCCGTAATCATATGGGCCTTGTAATGAAGCCCCCTTGCCTTCGCCTCCTTCTCGGATAAACCGACCTTGGCCGCATCGATGCCGAACAGCCGCAGCGCCGAGCTTCCGATCAGCTTAAATGGCTTCGGCTGCACACCGCCTAAAATATCGCCAATGATTCTGCCCTGTTTGTTGGCATTGGTTCCTAAAGGCGCATACAGATAGTCGCCGGTGACTGCGGACTTCATGATGCTGCAGTCGCCTGCCGCGTAAACGTCCGGGATACTCGTCTCCATCCGCTCATTCACGCAGATCGCCCCGTTTCTGGCCTTCTCCACATTGGTGATAAAGGATGTGGCCGGTGCGATTCCCGCGCTGTTAATCACCAGATCCGCCGGGATCTCCTCGGTCTCTTCCCCGCGCTGCAGCACGGCCCGTACGATGCGGCCGTCTTCCTCGACCAGACTCTGCACCATGGTTCCCACGCGCACGGTCACGCCGTTTTCTGCAAGCTCGGCTTCCAGCGCCTCGCTGATCTCGGTGTCAAAGGCCGGAAGCACGTGCTCAGCCAGCTCCACGACCGTAACCTCTTTGCCGTAATGTCTGCACGCCTCGGACAGCTCCAGCCCGATGAATCCGGCTCCGACGATGACCACATGGCGCTGGTTCTCATCCAATAACGCCTGTTTCACCCTGGTTCCATCCGCCACGTCGCGGATCTCGAATAAATTGGTGTAAGAACGGTCGAACGGCGGAAAATGGCGCACCCCCGCTCCGCTTCCGATCACCAGCTTGTCATAGGTATCGTCAAACACCTCTCCAGTCTGCAGATTCTTCACGGTCACGGTCCTGGCGTCCGTATCCACGGCCGTCACCTCATGGTAGATTTTTACCGGGATCCCGCTCTTCGCAAATTCTTCCGCCGTCCTGGCAATCAGTTCCTTCCCCTGTTTGATATGATCGGAAATATAAAACGGAATTCCGCAGGCGCCAAAGGATACCTCTCCGCCCTTCTCATAAACCACGATCTCGACCGCATCGCCCAGAAGTCTTTTTAACTTTGAGGCCGCCGACATTCCGGCGGCAACTCCGCCGATAATCACTGTTTTCACTCTCTCACCCTTCTTTCTACGATAATCGCATTTGTCATACAGCCAGTTACATTGATGAGTGTTCTCGGCACATCGCCGATGGGATCGACGGCGATCATCGGTCCGAGACCGTTCACCGCGCCGGTGATTCCGCTGCCCATCACGGCTCCGAATTCCGCCATGGTGGCCGTACCCGGAACACCGGTAATCCCATAGGAAACCAGTACGATAACCACCACCAGACCGAACACCAGCGCCGGTGTCATGGTAAGTCCGCTTAAGCCTGCGGCAAATACCGCTGCCATCGCCGGGAACATGGCGCCGCATCCCTGCATTCCTGAAGAGATGGCGTAGGCAGATACCTCGTCGGTAATCTCCTTTTTAAGCCCCAGACCGGCCGTCAGCGCTTCCTGCGCATCGGGGAGGCAGGCGGAACCGGAACGGGTAACCAGCGCCTTTTTCATCGCCGCCTTTCCCGCCCGGAAAAATGCCGTCGGGCTCACACCGGAAACCGCGCACAGTACCAGTTGTACCGCCAGCATGATCAGAGAGGCCGCACAGAGAACTGCCAGCATCTTCACCAGCATGAGGAGAAACGCCGGGCCATACGCCGCCGTAAACGACGCCATGACAGCGGCCGCCCCCATGGGCTTGTAGGCGATAACGGCCTTGCACACACTCGTTATTACAGAGAAAGCGGCATCTGTAACGTCCAGAAACGGCTTTACCGTATCCATATATTTACCGGACATTCTCCGGGCTGCAATGCCAATCAATACGGCAAACACAAAGATTCCCACCACATTGCCGGTAAGAAAATCGAAACCGATTCCCGATGGAATCAGATGCGCAATCGAATCGGTGATCTTCTGTCCCTCCCCGATTTCCCAGGAAAAAACTGCGGTATCAGCTCCCGGCGCCGCGCCCACCTTAAAGCAGAGGCCAAGACAGGCCCCAATCAGAGCACTGACCGCAAGCATCAGCGTATTAACCCATTTCTTCCATTTTATTAGCGGCGTCTCTGTCTTTACAAGAGGCGTGTGGATAACAAGACGTACCCCTGCGACAAAGATGGACGGAGCGATCAAAAGCTGAAACAGGGAAACATATCCGTTCCCCACCAGGGAAAACCAGCGGCCCAGATCCGCGGCATATACTCCTGTGCGGCCGGACAATCCCCATACGATCAGCCCGTATACGGTTCCAATCCCTGTTCCGATCAGCACACGGGCCGCAAATGTAAACTTTTTCTTCGGCAGGCGGCTGATTCCGAACAGCAGACCGAAAAACACGATCACTCCCGCCAGGCTCTCCACCCTCGTTAATCCTAAAAACTCTATTATATTCATGAATGGTTCCTTTCTGTCAGCATTCCGTCATAATACGGATTATTTCCTTATCGGTCTCTCTCATTCCATCTTTTCCGAGACGGCCCACATTAGTGATGGTATTTTCCACTCCTTTGGACACGATGCCGTCGCCGCCTTTAAACTGCTGACCATTGATATACATATAGTATCCCATGATTCCGGCGTCCACCGCGGCCGCGATCTTACCCGCACAGGACGGCTTGGCGCCGTCGCAGATAATGCCCGACACGATGGCAAGGCCGTTGACAAGGGTGTGGGCGATGGTCTTATAATCGGCCCCCAGCAGGAAGGCGATTCCGCATCCGGCCCCGCATCCCGCGCTGACCGCTCCGCAGTAGGCGGACAGACGGCCGATTCCCGTCTTCTGGTGGATCGTGATTAAATTCGAGAGCACAAGAGCGCGGTAGAGTTCTTCCTCGCTGGAGCCCAGTTCTTTCGCATACTCAATCACGGGCAGGGATGCGGTCATACCCTGATTCCCGCTTCCTGAATTGATAATAACAGGAAGCTCGCATCCGCTCATACGGGCGTCCGATCCGGCTGCAGCCGCAGCCCTTGCCCGGACGCGGATATCGTCACCGTAGGCCTTCAACAGGACACTGCCGATATTGGCGCCCCAGTCGTTCTGAAGGCCGTCCTCCGAGATCGCGCTGTTATAGGCAATCTGGCGCCTTATAACGTCTCTCACGTCCTCCAAATCCACCGTTTTGGCAAAATCGTAGATATCTTCTACATTTAAGAGGCTCCGGTCCGCCATCTGCGCCTCCCTGGCAGCCACGGCTCCCACTTTGTAAAGGACCTCTCCATCTTTCTCGATCAGCACAATATTCGTATGATACCCGGCAATCCGCACTTTCACGCAGGAACCGCCGCCGGATACCGTCACCACCATGTCGAGGATCTCGTCCGTCTCCAGCGGCCTCACAGAGATCTCCGCATTCTGCAAATACGCCTTTATCTCTGCCTTCTGTTCCTCCGTCACACCTGCGATAACTTCCAGAATTCTGGACGCATCCCCTGCTGCAATGCCGGCCGCCGCCGCCGCTTCAATGCCCTTTAAGCCGCCCGTGTTGGGGACAATGACACTCTTTACATTTTTCACTATATTGCCGCTGGCTTCCACCACGCAGCGTTCTGGAAGGCAGCCCAGCACCTCTCTGGCTTTCGCCGCGCAATAGGCCAGAGCGATCGGCTCCGTACACCCCATGGCAGGCACGAGTTCCTCTTTTAGAATCTGTACATAGGTCGAATATTGAATTCCGGTACGTTCCATGATTTCCCTCCGATTAGTTTATGTATTTTTTATAAATTTATATAAAAATTTTATCTTATTCTATCTGATATGTCAACATTTTTAATAACTTTTTTTTATCGTAATAATAATTTATCTATCATTTTATTCCTCTGCACAAAAAAAGAGACCCGGACTATTGTCTTCCGGACCTCTCTTCTGTTTCATATGAATTTTATTTATGCTTCTATTCTTATGCTTTTCTCTGAATCTTTGACTGATAGCGGTATACACTCGCCTCCGAGCAGTATAAATACTCCGCGACCGCCCCCACCGCGCCCTTTAGCTGAAACAGTCCCGCGCGGTTCAGTTCGCCGATAATCTCAATCTTCTCATTCTGCGTCAGACGCTCCCTGACCTTTGCTTCACTGGACCCCACCACGGTAATCACAGCTTTTTTCATCATATCTCCCATTACATCTTCGGAGAAATTTTCGACAGGGCCGGAACAGATGATTCCCGACTTGCCGCCGTCGCTCATCAGCTCCATACCGCTCAGCTGGCGGATACTATCCATTACCTGCTCATACGGCGTCATGTCAATATTGACACAGAGCTGCCCTACCAGTTTCCCTTCCTCCCGGATAAAATACGTCGAAGAACGCAGCCTTTTATCTGGAGCCGCTTTACCTTCATAGTTTACTACATAATCTCTTTCTTTCCACTCTTCATTCGCCAATATGGACAGTGTAAAATCGGTAATAGGTGCTCCAATCGTACGGCCGCTGACATGTCCATTGGCGATCGCGATAATATCATGGTCCGGTTTGCGGCAGTCTCTCAGTACAACCTCTGCATTCTTTCCCAGAACCTCTCCCAGAAAATCAACCAGCTTTTTATAATAATCCAGTATGTCCAATTCCATAATTCCTTTCCGCATCGTTCAACACTCATTTTCATTATAACAGAGGAAAAACCGTTCCGCAACCGATTCTGCCGCCACGCTCTGCTGTTAAATTCACTAAATTTTATAATTTATTGCGATTTGTTGACAAATTCTGCCATTTTATGTATAGTTCTCATGGAAACATTATTATTCTAAAGGGGGCAATGATATGAAACAGAAAACAAATTACTCATCACCCTACGAACTGGACGGAAAACTGCCGCTTAAAACAGCATTCCCGCTGGGCCTTCAGCACGTTCTGGCCATGTTCGCAGGAAACTTAACACCAATTCTTTTAATCGCAGGTGCGTGCGGAATCACAGCCGGCTCTGCGGAACAGGTGGCAATTCTTCAGAATGCCATGCTGGTAGCCGGTATCGTCACACTGGTTCAGCTCTTCTCCATCGGTCCTGTGGGCGGCAAGCTTCCTATTGTCATGGGTACCAGCTCCGGTTTTATCGGCGTATGCCAAAGTGTGGCCGGTGTCATGGGCGGTGGCGTCACAGCTTACGGTGCCATACTCGGCGCATCATTACTCGGCGGATTGTTTGAGACAGTGCTGGGCTTTTTCTTAAAACCTCTGCGCCGCTTCTTCCCATCCGTTGTTACCGGTACGGTCGTTCTCTCCATCGGTCTTTCCTTAATCAGCGTCGGTATCGGATCCTTCGGCGGCGGCAGCAGTTCTAAGGATTACGGTTCTCTGGAGAACTTATTTCTGGGCTTTGTAGTCCTCCTGAGTATCGTACTGTTAAAGCATTTTTGCAAGGGCTTTGCAAGTGTATCTTCTATATTAATTGGTATTATCATTGGTTACGTGGTGGCGGCAGTCATGGGCTTCATTCTTCCCAACACCTTTACCTTCACAGATCCGGCTACCGGAGCTGCGGCAGAGATGACGAAATCCTGGGTTTTAAACTGGAATAAGGTTGCCGAAGCCAGCTGGTTTTCCATTCCGAAGCTGATGCCTGTAAAGCTGGTATTTGACGCCCGCGCCATAATCCCGATTGGAATCATGTTCATCGTAACGGCAGTTGAGACCGTAGGTGACATCTCCGGTATTACAGAAGGCGGTATGGGACGTGAAGCCACAGATAAAGAACTGTCCGGCGGCGTTATGTGTGATGGCCTCGGTTCTTCCTTTGCGGCCCTTTTCGGTGTGCTTCCCAATACCTCCTTCAGCCAGAACGTAGGTCTGGTCGGCATGACGAAGATCGTCAACCGGTTCGCCATCGCAACCGGCGGCGTATTCTTAATCGCCTGTGGTTTATTCCCGAAGCTGGCAGCCATCGTCTCCATCATGCCTCAGAGCGTTCTCGGCGGAGCGGCAGTCATGATGTTTGCCTCCATCGTAGTCAGCGGTATCCAGTTGATCACCAAGGAAGAGGTCAATACCAGAAGCATTACCATCGTATCCGTAGCTCTCGGTCTCGGATACGGCCTTGGCTCTAATGCAGCTGCCCTTACATACCTGCCGGAACCGGTGCGCTTAATCTTCGGCGGATCCGGTATCGTGCCGGCTGCGCTGGTGGCAATCATCTTAAATGTATGCCTGCCAAGGGAATCTGCCGCAGAAAAGACGGCAAAAGAATAAAAACAGGAAGCCATTGACGGCCTGCTGTCATAAAAGATCATTGAAACACGATAAATGCCGCATGCAGAACCCCTCTCGGTACTGCATGCGGCATTTTCATCTATGTAAACTGTTCGTAATAATTTGGCGAAGCCGGTCACATCAAGCGCGCTTTTCTTTATGACCATGGCTTCTTCTATGTTCAATCCCTCTCGGGCTTTCTGATACCTATCATACACGGCAAATGTGTCCAAAATTTGTTGTATGCCTAAAGCCTTTCTAAAAAGTATGAAAAACTCTTTAATATTTTCATAAGCGCTTCTAATCCGGCGACTTTACACATCTTTTACAAAACCTATACTAAATCCTGATATCTTCTGCTTCCATTCCTTAGTATACTCCAAATGTCAGATAAAAATAAATGTAAGATATCATATCAGAAAAAGAGGAGAGGCAATTATGAAAAAGAACATGGTAAAAACACTTGCACTTGCCGGAATGGCAGTTTTAACAATGGGAGCCCTGGCTGGCTGCGGCAGCAATACAAGCGAGTCAACCGCGGCTTCCGCAGACTTAAAGGGTTCCATCAGCATGGTAGGTTCCACCTCCATGGAAAAATTTGCAACCGCGCTCAGCGAGATCTTCATGGAAAAGTATCCGAACGTAACGGTTCAGGCCGAATTCGTCGGCTCCGGCGCCGGAGTGGAAGCAGTGAATAACGGCTCCGCAGATATCGGCAACTCTTCCCGTGATTTAAAGGACGAAGAGAAAGCTAACGGCATCGCCGAAAACATCGTAGCCATCGACGGCATTGCAGTCGTTGTCGATCCGGCCAATGCCGTGGAAGACTTGACAAAGGATCAGCTGACCTCCATCTATAACGGTACAATCACCAACTGGAAAGACGCAGGCGGTGCAGACCAGCCGATCGTAGTCATCGGCCGCGAGTCCGGTTCCGGTACAAGAAGTGCTTTTGAGGAAATCCTCGATGTCGCTGACGCCTGCAAATACAGCAATGAGTTAGACAGCACCGGCGCAGTTATGGCAAAGGTTGCTTCCACACCTGGCTCCATCGGATACGTTTCCTTAGACGTTCTGGACGACACGGTTAAGACCTTAAAGCTGGACGGCACAGAGGCCACTGCGGATAATATCAAGGCCGGCACCTACTTCTTAAGCCGCCCGTTCGTTATGGCAACCAAAGGAGAGATCTCCGAGCAGAACGACCTGGTAAAAGCATTATTTGACTACATCTACTCCGATGAAGGCACCGAATTAGTGAAATCCGTTGGTTTAATCCCGACAAACTAAAAGCCTCACGGCTGAATCAGACATCATAAAAAGGGACGTAGAAGGCGATCAGACACTACGTTCCTTTTATCCGCATATATGAAAGGAGCCATCTTATGCACCCGAAATCTTACTCCATCTTTGCCGGACGCGGCAGCAAATCCGCGGTGGAACATGCGGCGCAGATTATCTTTACCGTCTGTGGTTTCTTTGCCGTCCTGGCGGTCGCTTCCATCACGATTTACATGATCATCAGCGGTACTCCCGCTCTCTTTAAAGTGGGAATCGTCGATATCCTGTTCGGCACCGTCTGGAAACCGGAAGCTGCGGTCCCCGCCTTCGGTATCCTCTATGTTATCCTGACTTCCATTGCCGGAACCGCTCTCGCCATTTTAATCGGAGTTCCCATCGGTGTTATGACGGCCGTTTTCCTCGCTGAAGTGGCGCCGCCAAAGCTGGCGGGAATCGTTCGTCCGGCGGTGGAACTGCTGGCCGGAATCCCCTCCGTCATCTACGGCCTTCTGGGAATTCTGATCCTGAATCCGCTCATGTATAAGCTGGAACTTAAGATTTTCGAGGGCTCCACGACACACCAGTTCACGGGAGGCGCTAATTTGATCTCCGCCGTCCTGGTTCTGGCCCTGATGATTCTCCCCACAGTCATCAACATCAGTGAATCCGCTCTCCGCTCTGTTCCCAGAGAGCTGCGAAGCGCCTCCCTGGCCCTTGGCGCCACAAAGATTCAGACCATCTTCCAGGTCGTGCTCCCTGCGGCGAAATCAGGCATTATTACTGCCATCGTACTCGGCACCGGCCGCGCCATCGGTGAAGCCATGGCGATCAGCCTCGTATCGGGAAGTTCGGTTAATTTCCCCCTTCCCTTCAACTCCGTCCGTTTCCTGACGACGGCAATTGTTTCGGAAATGTCCTACTCGGCGGGCCTTCACAAACAGGTGCTCTTCACCATCGGCCTCGTCCTGTTCGCTTTTATAATGATCATCAATATTTCTCTGACCAGGCTGTTAAAGAAAGGAGATGTACAGCATGACTAACGAAATCGCAGTTCCTCTTCACAAGGATACCGTCATCAAAAACAGCATCTGCCGCAGGCAGACGCGGGTTTCTGACTCCATACTCACGTTTTTGATCTATCTGAGTGCATCCATATCCATCCTGATTCTGGTCGGTATCATGGGTTACGTGTTCTTTCGTGGAATCTCACAGATCAACTGGGAATTCCTAAGCACTGTTCCCAGCACGATAAAGGGCACCTTCGGAATCCTGGGAAATATCGTCAATACCTTGTATATCGTCGTAATCACGCTGCTCATCGCCACCCCACTGGGTGTGGGAGCCGCCATTTACTTAAATGAATACGCAAAGGGTGGCCGTGCCGTCCGCCTGATCGAATTCACCACGGAGACGCTCTCCGGTATCCCCTCTATCATTTTCGGCCTGTTTGGCTACGTATTCTTCGGTACGACACTGGGTTTAGGCTATTCCATTTTAACCGGAGCCCTGACGCTCTCCATCATGGTCCTGCCGCTGATCACCAGAACCACGCAGGAAGCGCTTAAGACAGTTCCCGACAGCTACCGCTCCGGCGCACTGGGAATCGGCGCCACCAAATGGTATATGATCCGTACCATCCTGCTCCCCAGCGCCATGCCCGGCATCGTGACCGGCGTCATTCTGGCCATCGGCCGTATCGTGGGCGAATCCGCCGCCCTCCTGTTCACCGCGGGAAGCGGCTACTTACTGGCAAAGGATTTTTTCGGAAAAATCTTTGAATCCGGCGGTACACTGACGATCCAGCTCTACCTTTCCATGCAGAAAGCCAAATACGACCAGGCCTTCGGCATCGCGGTGGTTTTGCTCCTCATCGTCCTCGCCATCAACGGCCTTGCCAAATATTTATCCCACAAATTCAACACGGAGGTTAGAGAATAGTGAATACCAGTACAGTAAAAATAGCAACTGACAGCCTGGACTTATATTACGGCACCAATCACGCCTTAAAAAACGTCTCCATGGAGCTGTATACCAATAAGATTACCGCCTTCATCGGCCCCTCCGGCTGCGGAAAGTCCACATTTTTAAAGACTTTAAACCGTATGAACGATCTTGTGCCCAATGTGAAGATCGAAGGCGAGGTTCTGCTGGACAACGAAAATATCTACGACCAGAGAGTCGATACCACCCTTCTCCGCAAAAAGGTAGGCATGGTATTCCAGCAGCCGAACCCATTTCCCATGAGTATTTACGACAACGTGGCCTACGGTCCCAGAATCCATGGAATTCACAGCAAATCGGAGCTGGATGATATCGTGGAAAAGAGTTTAAAGGGCGCGGCCCTCTGGGATGAGGTGTCTGACCGTTTGAAGAAATCCGCTCTCGGCTTATCCGGCGGCCAGCAGCAGCGTCTCTGTATCGCCAGAGCCCTGGCCGTGGAGCCGGAGGTACTTCTGATGGACGAACCGACCTCCGCCCTCGATCCTATTTCCACGCTGAAAATTGAGGATCTGATGGATGAGCTGAAGAGCAAGTACACGGTGGCGATCGTGACCCATAACATGCAGCAGGCCACCCGTATCGCCGATTATACCGCATTTTTCCTGGTTGGCGAGGTGGTAGAATACGCTCCCACCACGGAGCTGTTCTCCTCTCCAAAGGATTCCAGAACCGAGGACTATATCACCGGACGCTTCGGCTGATCCGGTTTAACTTATGTAAACTTAATTCAGAAAGGATTTACTTAAAATGACGACAAGAATCAATTATGACCACGAGCTGACGCTGTTAAACGATGACATCAAGCAGATGGGATACATGGTGGAGTCTTCGATCGAACAGTGTTTTATCGCATTTGAGGACCAGGATTTCGAAAAAGCGGAGGGAATTATCCGGGGCGACCGCACCATCAATGATTTAGAACGCTCCATTGAGGCCCGCTGCCTCTCCCTGATTCTCCGCCAGCAGCCGGTGGCCGGCGATCTGCGGGTCGTATCCAGCGCTTTAAAGGTGGTCACGGACTTAGAACGAATCGGTGACCACGCCTCCGATATCGCGGAACTTATCCTGCGCATCCGTGGAGAGCACATCTACCATGTGGTGCGTCACATTCCGGGAATGGCCATGGCCGCCCGCGAGATGGTGCGAAGCGCCATAGACGCCTTCATCTCCCAGGACATCACCGCCGCTAAGACCATCGAAAAGCAGGACGATATCGTGGATGAACTGTTCACCAAGGTAAAAAACGATGTAATCGATCTCCTGAAGCAGTCCGCTGAGCACGCCGACCAGTGCATCGATCTTCTGATGATCGCAAAATACTTAGAACGCATCGGCGATCACGCCGTTAATGTCTGCGAATGGACGGAATTTGCGAAGACCGGCGCTTTGAAGAACGTTCGGATTCTGTAGGGTGGATTGGAAGAAGGTGCCGCTAGTGGCTTTCAATAATTTTAAAGCCACTAGCGGCACCTTTAATTTGTTTTACATAACAGATGATGCAATTTCACAATTATCTCCATGGTGTACTGATGTTTTCAGTTAACCAGTCGACCATCTCTTCCTCTGACATATTTAAATCATAATAAATATGGAGAAGCCGGAGGAGACCCTGTACCAGATGGAGTATCAAAAATATTATCGCATTCTCCTGCCGGAGCACCAGCACTTGAAAGCATTCCTGCTGGCCAGACTGGGCGAAAAAACGCTTGCCCGGTCTGCCGTCAGTCGCTGGTATAGTATCCCATAAGGAATTTCGCACACAATTCATCCTGATAATTGTATACATAAAGATAATTGCCGGACGTCCGGGTATAGAAGCATTCCTCGATAGTCGAGACAGTCCCGGACGCACTGTCGGATTCCAGCGTCTTCACCAAAACGCCATCACGGTATATGTAATCGCTGGAGATCGATGTTCCTCCCGAATCATTGACAGATAAATAGGCCATATGATCGTTCACAAGAATCGGAAACATCATAATCTCCTTACCGCCGGACAGCGTACTCTTATCAAACTCAAAGAGACATTTCCCCCTCATATCATAATAATAGTTGCGGCTGCCTTTCTCGATCACGGCTATATTTTCCTGGAATTCAGTGCCAAATATGGAAACCGCGTCCGAAGTCACTTCCAATTTCATCGCAATCTCCGGATTGTGCTCCATGAACTCCTTCACATCGTAGTAGAGCTCCTCACAGCCCTCTCCTTCCCATATTTTCTCATCCGACGGCACGCCTTTTTCTGTGATTGTTCCATTTTTATCCGCATAGTCGTAAGTATAATGCCATTCCCCTGATACGCCCGACTCTACCCATACCGCGTGTTCCAGCCCATAACCATCTTTTGTGATGAAGATATCGCTGTACACCGGTTCACAGACCCAGCGTTCCTCTGCAATAGAATAGAGGCCATAATTGCTGGTCAGAGTATCCTGCATGGTGAGCAGGCTGCGGCCGTCCCACACCATAAACGGAGAAACCGCCTGATTATCCACATGACGGATAAATTTCAACAGATTCATGGAGCGGTCGAACACAGCAATTCCATTTTCGCCGTAAAGGTAATCCCCATCTGCAAGTATGGCTTCACCCTTTGAAAGAGGAATCTCCGCCTTAAATACCTCGCCCTCCCCTTCAAATCCCTGGGGAAGCGGCTTCTTCACGTCCCGGATACCCACGTAGCCCAGAGTATTGATCAGCGCCTGACCGTCATCCGACGTGAGCCATTCAAAGAGGCGGTATGCGTTTGAGTCCTTCGGTTCATCCTTCCGGACTGCTGCATAAAAATCGCTGACATAGGGATAGCTTCCATCCCGTATGGTATCGCTGGAGGGCATCACGCCGTCGACCGCCATAAACTTCAGTTCCGGCCTCTGATACATGTTTTTTGCATAGTAGTATACGGAATAACCGAGGGCTTCTCCCGTATTATCGTAGGCAGAGACCTTTTCGATCAGCTCTCCCATCTCTGAAACCACATAGTCCTGCGGCGCTTCCGCCATGGCGGTTCCCTTCATCACCAGCTTCTCCATAAGATTCTGGCTGCCGGAGTTCTCAGGCCTCTGAAACGCCCGTATGGCCTGGCTGCTGCCTCCCACCGCCTTCCAGTTTTTAATTTTACCGGAATAGATATCGATCACCTGCCGCCCGGTCAGGGATTTTACAGGATTCCCCTGATTCGCCATAAAGACCAGCGCGTCCCGGCCGATCGGTTTAATAATCAGATTGTCGCGCTCTTCCTTCGGCCGTTTCTTCACGCTCTCGCCAGGCTCATAGGCGATGACGAGATCCGTTTCCTCCCCCCAGATCAGATTTAAATACGCCTGGGTCGTCTTGTCATGCCGGATAAAGCGTTCCGCCTCCTGCTCCGTTGCTCCCGTTGCCTGGCGGAAAATGGCCTGTGACAGTGGAATCGTCGCGGTGGAACCGTCGATCTTCGGAAATTCCTCTCTTCCCATCTTTGGACACGTCACCATCGCCGAGGGGGCATTCTCTTCGGCCTCCTTTACCGCGGCCAGATTGCCGGTTTCCGACTCATTCAGTACGCGGTCATCGAAGGCGTCCGCCTCGACAGATGGCTGATACCACGATTTTCCTGAAAAATACGTACTCAGATCATCACTCTTAAACTTGCGTCCGTGCCTTGCGTAGATCTCATTCCTGGCAATGCGGAGTTCTTCCCTGGTGAGGGCTTGAAGCTCCTCCTGCGTATAGATATGAGTCTGTGCATCCGGAAGAATATAATCATCGTCCCAGCTCCCTACCGGATAGGATGGGACCTCTTCGGCGGTCTGGCTCTCCGTCTCCTGTTTCGTACTTTCCTCTTCACTGACACCGGACGTCACCGTCTCCGGGGCCGTCCCGGCCGGTTCCTGCTTACTGCCGCAGCCCACAGTTCCCAAACCAATGAGGAAAGCCAGTGCCACGGGCAGCAAATGAACTTTTTTCTTCATATCACACCTCGTTCGCGTAAACTATCATTTCCCTGCTTTTCTCCATCATACCATAAAGTCATTTTACCGTCATGGTTTTGCAGAATGTTCTGGAATTTGTAAGAAATATCACAAGTAAACCTTTCCTTCGCCGCGTGACGAGTGAAAAAGAGGCCGCGGTATCCTGAAATACCGCAGCCTCTCTTCTTACAATCTTATCTCATTCTATTACAGCATCGCAGTTCCCCTGCAGTACGTCTGTGCCACATCGTAATTGTCTTCCAGCACGACGAAATCGGCGTCATAACCAGCCACCAGTTTTCCCTTCCTGTCATCCACGCCGAGACATCTGGCCGGATTGATGGTACAGGAATTAAGGGCCTGATCAAACGGAAGAAGCGCGTCCTCAACCAGAATGCGGAGACCGCGGTTCATGTACAGCGTGCTTCCTGCGATCGTATCGGTGCCCTTTAAATAGGCAAGTCCACTCTCACTGATCTCGATATCGTGACCGCCCAGCTGATAGCTTCCGCCAGGAGGGCAGTGCTTTGCACGCAGGGAATCCGTCACCATGATAACGAAATCGCGGCCCTTTGCCGTAAAGTAATTGTTCAGCGCGGCCAGATGGGAATGGCAGCCGTCACAGATAATCTCTCCGTAGATATCTCTTACCCGGAATGCGGTTCCCACAAGGCCCGGCTTTCTGTGATGGTAAGGTGTCATACCGTTGTATACATGCGTCATGGAGGTAGCGCCATTGGCTATGCCCATCAGCGCCTGCTCGTAGGTTGCAGAGGAATGGCCCATGCTGACCACGACTCCGGTCTCCTTACAGTATTTTGTCAGAGCAAAATCCACGTCATGCTCCGGCGCCAGCGTAATGTATTTAATCAGCCCTTTCGCAGCCTCCTGATACCTACGGAACTGGTCAACGGCCGCCTGTGCAATCGCCTCCGGCGGCTGGGCTCCCTTATAATCCATGTCGAGATACGGTCCTTCAAAATGAATTCCCAGAATCTCCGTGCCCTCATAGCCCTCTTCTACGACCGAGGCCACATTAGCCACAGCCTTCTCCAGGACATCCGGCATCTGTGTTACCGTAGTTGGAAGAATGGAGGTCACTCCTTCCTCCGGTATATGTTTCATCCAGTTTCGTAAGCCCTCCGGCTCTCCGTCATTGGTATCATATCCATAAGCTCCATGGGTATGCACATCGATAAACCCTGGAACAATCCTTTTGGTTCCATAATCCTGATCCACGGATCTTTCGCCATATTCGCGGACAGCAGTGATCTTTCCTTCTGCGACCTCGAGCTGAGCTGGTATAAACTGGCCTGCGATCCAGACCTTTTTACTTTGTATTATCATGACCATACACCCTCTCTTTCTTATCGCCGGCAGTCATCTGTCCGGCTATCCTTAGTATAACCAGTTCCCATCTCTATTTCAAGACCATTTTGAAAATAATTTTCAAAATTAAATTAGAAATAAAAAATGCGGCCCAGCTACCGGAAATTCTCTTCCCGGGTGCCGGACCGCGTGCTCAAAGACTCTTTTTATGCGTCGTTTTATGCGTCTTTTTATGTGTCTTTTTATGTGTCTTTTTATGTGTCTTCTTACATTCTTCTCATATCCTTACTTATATTACACCTCCATCTTCTTCGTCTTTGTCTTCCTCAACCGGATTTTGCTCCACCGGCCACCGAATTATAATGCGGAATAAATCCGCCTCTACCTCTACATTCATCTTCCCATTCTGCAGCTCCACGAAACTCTTGGCGATTGCCATACCCAGGCCGGAGCCTTCCGTGTTGCGCGACTGGTCGCCGCGGACGAAACGTTCCGTTATCTCTTCCGGATTAAAGGTAAGCTCGTTGGCCGACACGTTCTTCATGGTGATGACCACTCCGCCGTCGTCCCGTTTCATATCAATATACGCTCTGGTATTCGGCATGCCGTATTTCATGATATTGGTCAGAAGATTGTCAAAGATCCGGTACGTCTTCTGACTGTCCAGCGGCAGGACGATCTTCTCGTCCGGCAGATTCCACCGGAAATCAATGGTAGACTCCTCAATCTTATCGCTCAGCTCCAGACTCACCTCTTTTAACAGGCTTACAATATCCACATCCACCAGATTGAGCGTCACATTATTGCTGTTGGCCTTGCTGATTTCAAACAGATCCTCGATCAGGGATTTCAGCCGCATGGACTTCTGTTCCAGCACATCAATATAAGCTTTTCTCTGTTCCGGTACCGCATTGTCATCCTTTAACAGGTTTACATAAGTAATAATTGCCGTCAGCGGCGTCTTTAAGTCATGGGACATGTTGGTGATCAGATCCGTCTTCATCTTCTGGCTCTTAACTTCTTCATCCACAGCCACCTTAAAGCCGCTCTGAATCTTCTGGATCTCCGTCTTAAACGGTTCAAACACACCGAGATCTTCCGAAATCGTCACATCTAAATTTCCTTCAGCGATCTGATTAGTTGCCCTTAACAGGATTCTGTATTTCCGGGTTAAATCCCGGTAGTATTTGCGCAGCACCAGGAACAGCACGATCGAATAGATGATCAGCGCCCCAATTCCAAAGAACCACAAGCTGCATAATACCGTCAGAATAATGAAGTTCACACCCACGATCTTAAAGATCGTCCTGTCCGAGTTATCCTGCAGATTGATACTTCCCAGGAAGTTGTAAAATCTGCGGCAGAGTCCTGCGCACCAGCCATAGAACAGCCCGCATAAGGTTCTTTCCCTGATGTAGCGCTTGAATCCGATGTGGAACACATCTCTCATACACAGAACAGCCCAGTAAATGATCGCAAACGGGATACACCACCAGAACACATTCCACAGCTTCACCATTATATCCGCTGCCTTCGGCAGGAAATTCGCACGGATCAGACCGGAATACAGGCTTCCATGGTTCGTCACAGCCACCAGGCTGGTCAGACTGTAGCCGAAGCCTATTCCTCCCGCACCAACACCGAGGACGATCCCCAGCGGCGCACGCAGCACCTTGCTGTCATCTGCCCGCGTCACATCGAAGCAGGATAACAGGAATGCGGCTAATGCCACAAAGATTCCCAGTCCTGCAAATACCTGAGCGACTCTTCCGGAGTTATAATAGGAACCCCAGGATGAGCTTCTGGCCAGAGAATACTCCGCCAGCTGCTGTTCCGTCATGGCGTAGGCAAAGGTAATATTCTTCGGATTTGACAGTTTAAACTGCGGTTTACTGCTGTACTGTTCCCAGTAGTACTCTTCCATGGGATCGACTTCCCCGAACTTCTGGAGAATGTTCAGCAGATACGAGGTATCCTGCCCGCCCAGCTGCATCACATCCATGCGGCCATGCCCATCGTAACGCATCACAACCCGGAACACATAGCTGTCATCGGTTAAGATGTTCCTGTCCTTTGCGTAATTCATGAGAATGCTTCCGTTTTCGTCCAGTACCTGAAAATCGATGGCATTCCTGATGCTTCCGAAATACCGATTCCAGCTCTCATACTCCATCATACAGTTCTGGCGGAGATTGCGTAAGTATTCCTGCCGCTCCTCGGCCATATAGCTTTCTTCCTCGTCGGTGAGGTTCCCATAATACTCATCTTCCAGAAAAGATGTGGTATCCTCTCCCACCGCCTGCGTCTCGTCCTTCGGAATCTGACTGTCCGCCTCCGGTGCCGGTGCCGTTTCATCTCCCGGATTCCCTGCACCTTCCTCCGCCGCAGCCGTCTGTTCTGCGTATCCGTCCAGACTTCCGTTTTTCAGCTCATAGGCGCCTTCCGGGAAGAAATGCTCGAACGGCGAAATCACCACACCGTTTGCATACTGATACTGTTCTAAATCCAGCACGTAGTTGCCAAAGACGAGGTGGCGTAAAAACGCCTGGTCTTCATATGCGGGCTGCTCATGGCGTCCCGCCTCTTTTTCAAAAAACGGGTACAATCCCGTCATGATAACAGCCGCCGCCACTACAATAAGAAAGGACAGCAGCGCGCTGATTCTATGCCTGTTTTTCAATTTTATATCCAACTCCCCACACCACCTTTAAATATTTGGGTTCCTTCGGGTTAATCTCAATTTTTTCCCTGATTTTTCTCACGTGTACCATAATGGTGTCCGTGTTGATCGCCCGCTCATTCCAGACGCGTTCGTATATCTCTTCCGCGGAGAAGACCCTTCCGGGATTCTTCATCAGGAGAGCGAGAATCTTAAATTCGATCGGCGTCAGCTTTGCCGGCTTTTCGTCCACCGTAACTTCCACGGTATCCTCGTTCAGCTCCAGTCCGCCGATGATATAAATGTTGCTCTTTTCCTTCTGTTCCTTTGCCTCCAGCATATCCAGATACTTTCTGTACCGTCTCAGCTGGGAATTAACTCTTGCAAGCAGCTCCATCGGAGTAAATGGTTTCGATATATAGTCGTCGGCACCGATATTCAGTCCCATGATCTTATCGACCTCCTCCGTCTTCGCGGAAAGGATAATCACCGGAAAGTCGTATTTTTCTCTCAGCTTGACAGTCATGGTAATGCCATCCATTCTCGGCATCATCACATCCACGATAGCCAGATGTATTTCTTCCTGATCCAGAATCTTAAGGCCCTCGATTCCATCGGCCGCCTGGAATACTTCATAGCCCTGGCTCTTTAAATAAATCTCGACTCCTTCTCTAATCTCCTTATCATCTTCTACCAGCAGAATGTGATTTGTTTCCATGGTATCTCTCCTCGCTTTCGGATATTTTATGGTTCATACAGATTCAAACTATAGTATACCATGAACGCCGGATTCCTAAAAGACCCGCCTGACGTTTTATCATGATTGGTACTGCATGAAAGAACACTGTCTGCATCTCTGTATTATGCCACAAACACGCATTTATCTTCCCTTTCTGCCTGCAATACTAGGATATATGGGCAATCTTAAAATGAACGACGTGTAAAACGAAAGAAATTCTAAATCTTTTATTTAAAAATGTCCGCAGCCCCTTAAACCGCTTGCAGCCTCTGGTTGCGCAGGAAAAATATGCCGGTTGACAGATAGTTGGTAGTGTTTTTTTATCATTTCTGTTACACTCAGAAGTATCAAAGAGTGCTTCAAAGGGAAATGGAGGGATTCCACATGTCACTGGCAGAAAAAATACAGGAATTAAGAACGTCTCATCCATCTGGCGGAGCTCTTTCAGATTTCGCCAAAAGATCTGGCAGCTCCTGACATGACGGTAAGTCTTCTTCCCGATGTAAAAGAAGAAGTAAACCGTATGCGCGGGCAGGCAGCAAAATTCAAATGGTTCATAACCGGCTGTCTTCTGCTGTTTCTCGCGGCATTTTCGGCGGCGCTCTATACACGGTTTCAAGGATTAACACTGCCGCCGGATAACCGGACACGGAACCAAAAGAAACCGCCTGTCACACCAGCACTGTGACAGACGGTTTCTTACTGCATAAAACCATATTTTACATCTTGTTATTTGACCAGCCCGGCCATCGTCGGAAGCGCCATGCTGACAGCAGGAATATACGTTACCAGCACAAGGCCCACCAGGATAGAGGCATAATACATGACCATATAAGGCATAACCCTGGCAAGCGACGTCTTTCCAACCTTAATCGCCACAAACAGCGTATTACCTACAGGCGGTGTAATATTTCCGATACAGAGGTTGTAGACCAGGATCAGTCCGAAATGAACCGGATGCATGCCAAAGGTCTTGACAATCGGAAGAAACAGCGGCGTAAAGATCAGGATTGCCGGAGTTACATCCATAAAGGTACCTGCGATCAGCAGGATCACATTCATAATCAGCAGGATGATAATCGGGCTGTTGGTAAGGCCCAGAAGTCCTGCGGAAATAGCCTGGGGAATCTGGGTAAATGCCATAACCCATCCGAGAATATTCGATACGCCGATGAGGAATACGATCATACCGCTCATCTTTGCGCTGTCCACCAGAATCTTCCAGAAGCTCTTCCATGTAATATTGCGGTAGCAGATGCCCAGCACCAGCGCATAGACAACGGCGATGGCCGAGCCTTCCGTCGCGGTGAATACGCCTGCGATAATGCCTCCGATAACCACGACAATCAGGGAAAGCGCCGGGATAGCTTTTAAGGTAGCCGCGCCCAGGTTCTTCCAGTCAAATTTCCCCGGAGTTCCCTTATATCCTTTTTTCCGTGCAATGACAACTGCCACAACGACACAGCACACCGCCCATAGAATTCCTGGTATGTAGCCCGCCAGGAACAGGGCCGCCACAGAGGTTCCGCCTGAAACCAGCGAATATGTGATAAGCGCGTTTGACGGCGGGATCAAAAGTCCCGAGGGAGCGGAAGCACCGTTGGTAGCCGCACACACCGCGCGCTCATAGCCCTGTTTGTCCTCGCCCTCCTGCACCATGCTTCCAACCGCTGCAGCCGCTGCCGATGCGGAACCGGAGATGGCTCCGAACAGAGCGTTGGCGCCCACGTTGGTCACCAGAAGAGCTCCGGGCAGTTTTCCCAGGATTGCCAGCACAAAATCCACCAGCCGCTTGGCAATTCCCCCCTGATTCATCAGGTTGCCCGCCAGTACAAAGAACGGAATCGCGGTCAGACTGAATTTACTCATACCCACAAAGGTTCTCTGCGCCGCGGTCAGCACGGATACATCCAGAGTCACCATCTGAAGGATCGCCGCCAGCGCGGAAATACCGATCGCATAGGAGATCGGAACTCCTGCAACCAGGAATACCGCCAGAACGAAAATAATAATTGCTAAAGATTGGATTGCCATAGCTTATGCTTCCCCCTTTTCCAGATTTTCTACCAGGGTATCTTCCTCGCTGGTCGGCAGCACAGGAATGTTTCCCTTTACGATATCGTAGATGTTCATAGCAGTATAAATCATGTTAAGAACTCCGCTTAAAGGGAGTACAATGTAGAAGATACCAATGGCCACACCCAGAGAGGAGGTCATCTGCCCCATGGCAAGGCTGGTGATCTGCATGCCGCCGTACACCAGGATTACCGCTGAAAATACGAACGCCACGATCTCAGCGAAAACAGAAAATCCCTTCTTCATCGCCTGCGGCATGCGCTCCACCACGACGGGGATATTCATATGGCCCCTCTCACTCGTGATCAGACTGGCTCCCAGCAGGGACATCCAGGCAAATAAGTAGGAGACCAGCTCTTCCGACCATGTGGAAGGATTTTTCAGGATATATCTTGTAAATACCTGCCAGCAGGTCAGGATAACCATAGCCAGAAAACTGATGCCCGCAAGGCCGTTTAATAGTTTTGTCAATTGTTTTCTTAACTGCTTCATCTCGTTTCCCCCTAATTCGTTTCCGCAGGATACTCTGCATTATACATCTGGATCGCATCATAGATCGGCTGCAGTGCCGGGTTGTTTTTCAGCACGGTGTCGTGAAGCGGCAGACACGCCTCCACAAATGGTTTCTGATCCGGATAGATGAAATTCACATTCTGCTCGTTCTGCGCGCGGTCCTTGGCATTGGCCACAGCCTTTACCCATTCCTCCTGCTCAACCTGATTTACCAGCTTAAAGCCTTCCTCGAATACTGCCCGGTCTTCATCGGACAAGCTTTCCATAAAAGCGTTATTGCCGATCAGAATGTCCGGCACCATCTGGTGCATATCGTAGGAGTAATATTTACAAACATCGCCGTGTCCGTTATCCGTTAAAGCCATCTCGTTATTCTCCGCCCCATCGATAATTCCCGACTGAAGCGCCGTGTAGACATCTCCGAATCCCATAGGCGTCGCGGAGCCGCCCAGCAGCTTCATCATCTCGATGTTGGTAGGCGACTGCTGCACGCGGATTTTTAATCCCCTCAAATCCGCAGGACTCTCGATCGGCCTGTCAATAGTGTAAAAGTTTCTCGTTCCCGCATCCAGCCACGTCACCGCAGTAAATCCTGCTTTTTTTGTGGATTCATAGATTGGTCCCGTCACTTCCGGATCATCCATCACGTGGTGATATGCCTCCGGACTCGCAAACAGATACGGCAGATTAAAGATCTCATAATTCTTGCTGAATGTTTCTAAAATGGCATTGCTGGCCACGCAGAAATCAATCGCTCCCGTCTGTGTCAGCTGTACCATGTCGGTCTGGGATCCCAAAAGCTCGCTGGGATAAACCTCCACCACATACTTGTCGCCCAGCTTATCATTGATGTAATCCTGAAAAGCCGTGAGCGCAATATGAGTGGGGTGATTGGTAGACTGGTTGTGACCGATTCTGATCGTCCTCTTTTCCTGATTTCCCGCGCATCCGGTCACCGCCAGACACGTAAGAGCTGCGCAACATACAAGAGCCAGTAACTTTTTCAACTCTTTCCTCATTGATAAATCCCTCCTGTTTTTTTACACTGGCAAACTGCCTCATCAGCAGGTTCCGCAAGAAACATACCATATTAAAAAACGTTTGAAAATACGTTATGGCAATGCTTAACATGACCTTAACTTAAAAAGTAAAATCTTGTCATAAGAACGGTTCTGATATTAATATTTTCCACCTGCCCGGCTAACTTCCGGCGTTTTACAAACCGCGCCACATATCGGTCAGAATCATTTCTGCATACCAAAAACGGACCGGAAATCACTCTGCTGATTCCGGTCCGCTATAAGAACTTAACTTGAATCGTTTTTTCCTATGACCTGTGTTTTCTCTGACCTCTGTTTTTTCTCACGCCTCGGCGTCTTCCACCGCAGGTATGAATGGTGATAGAAACGGATCCTTTTCCCTGCGGATTTTTCCTCTCGCTATCACAAAAACCTGAAATTCATTTTCCATGCCTGTTCGGTCTTCATCGTCATGCATATAGAACATGCCATAACTGCCCGGCGCCTTCGCGGCCGCATAGGTAAGGAACTCAAACAATTCTTCCACCTCCGGGTTGTGATGGTTGGCAAACAGCGTCACCTCAAGATACCACTCTCCGTCCATGGCTCCCGGCTTCAATCGATGATACTTCAGGCTTTCACATTTTCTGAAAATGGCCTCCATTATCCGGTCGAACTGGCAGTCTTCCACCGCCTCATACGTTTCACGAAATGTAATCCAGCCGTGCAATTCCAGCATAATACGATCCCCTCCTGCCTCCGTTCACTTCCGAATCCATGCCACGGTCTTTGTCAGCGCCTCTATCGTCTTTGTCTCCAGAACCACTCTGGCTCCCGCCTTCTCAGCCATGGAAAGCCGTTCCTCCAGATCAATCTCTCCATCCCCGAACGCCAGATGACAGTTCTTTCCCCTCGCATCGTGACCATGCATGTGAATCAGCCGGTCTTCATGCGCCTGATAAAAGGGAATATCCACATTTCCAGCGGCATGGCTGTGTCCAATATCCAGTGTCAGTCCGAAACACGGCTGCTGCAATAAAAATTCCAGTGCCCGCTTCTCATGTTCCATAAATCCTTTCGTATTCTCAACCGCCATGTGTATAGCCGTGTCACCGACTGCGCCCCGGCACATCTCTCCAAATTCCGCAATATGTTTCCGATACTCCTCTTCATACCGCTTAAACAGATATTCCTTTCTGCCCGGCAGCGTGAGATAGATTCCCTTTGCAAGGTGCATATTGATCACAGGTGCTCCAATGGCCTTCGCCAGTTCGATTGTCTCTACAGCAGTCTCCAGATACGCCTGCCGGACTTTGGGGTTAAAATCACAGACATTCAGATTCTCATCCAGATGAACCGTAAAATACATATGCTCCTGATCCATGATCCGCCGCAGCCGGTCTGCCTGGAGTTCCGGCAGCTGACACTGAGGAAAATTCATATTCAGTTCTATAAAATCCAGTCCCAAATGACTGCACAGCCGGGCACACTCCTCCAGGGTGTCCGTCTCCATTAAAAACGGCATACCATACTCCATATCCGCTCCTCCTGCCGATGTACCGGCTTCCCTATTCAAATGTCTGTATCACTTCAATCTCACCCACAATATGACGGTTAAACTCAGCAAGCTCCTCCGCTGGTATCCAATATTCCATGTGATAAGACGCGCCAGCCTGATGCGGCTCAAAACGGGATATATATTCATCTTCAACCACAAATCTTGTAACATACCCTTTAAAACCAGAGTTCGCATCCTTCGTATTCCATCTTCCTGCGATTTCCCCCGCATAACGGGCGTTAAGCACAGGATAGAAAATCGGCTGCTCCGGCAGTCTGGGCGGAAAGCTTCTCCAGCCCGCCTGTTTAATCAGTTCTAACTCCTTTTCGCCCACAGGCCTGAATAATTCCATACTCTTTTACCTATCCTCTCTGATCTGGATGTCTCTCTTAGTCATTATTATAACAAAACAAACCGATGTATCCGGAATGGTGAAACATCCAGACACGTTTCATTGGAAAACTGATAATTATGGCGTCTGTATCAAAAAACAGTTCCGAGAATATACGCTGATGGCAGCTCACAAGCTTTTCCATTTTCTCCGCCTGTAGACGAAATGGTCCAAACCCGTCTTTATAACAGATATCCGTGATGACATACAGTTCCCCGGCCGGCTCGCACAGCCCGGTTAAACGTAAATACAATTCTTCGTCACTTAACCCTTCGTAATCCGGAACCGGTATCATGGCCGTTCCAGGGACATTGATATCATCTACTCCAAATTTCATTCGGCAGACCGCCCCATCCAGTTCCTCCCGAAATCGCTCTCTCACTTCATGCCAGGTCTCTATCTGATACAGCATCCCGCTGCTTTGTCTATCGCTCTCTTTCACTTCTTTCTTCGCTTTTGCCTCCATTGCTTCTCTGTTCAAGACATCTTCTACCTCTATTTCCTTACAGCAGAACCGGATATCTCCCTCCTCGAAGTCAAAAATATAGAAATTACGACGGTCACCGAAGGCGTGATCCTCGCTGCATTCGATCTCAAACCCGCTAATTTCCGTCGACTGTGCCAGAAAGAAGGAAGTGACATCACGAAAAAGAAGTGTCACACGGTATTCCTGATCCTGCGACTCCATAACCAGCCGGAGATTCTGTATTTCCCACCACTCCTCATAATCGTAATCGCCATAAAGATACAGCGAATGAATTTTACTCAAGCAGCTCCAGCCATAAAACTCCGGCTTGAGCCCCAGTAATTTTTCTATGCCCTTTATTTTATGAAATGTTTCTCCAAAAGTCATGAGTAAATGCGGTGCCTCCTCTCCATGCCGCAGTCCTCTGCGATGCTGTCCATTTCTCACCCTATCTCATCCAGTTTAGCATGGATGACAGAAGGTTTCAACACATCGTTCAGAAACCAGTTTGGGATTCTTTATCATATTTATGCGGCAGTAATATTCGATTCTATCCAGGTAAGGCTACATAAAATAAAGAAGCCTGGAGAAATATTCTGTCTTCTCCAGGCTCTTTTTATCCGCTTAATAAATCTTTTTAATAATTCAGGTTCAGCTTCGCTTAAAACGTCAGCTTAAGCTTAAGTCCAATTTATTACCATTTGATTTTCTGCCAATCCCCAGCTTCCAGTTTCCGATTAAACACAGTACACCGTGCAGTTACACCTCACCTACGTCCCGGACGCCCTCCATATATCGTTTTAACCTTTCTGAATCAGAATATTTGTTTCCACAATTCTGCTGAATCTCAACTGCGACCTCATGTGCGGTGCCATCATTGATTACATACTCTAAATTGATATTTTTCCTATCCTTCATACAATAATCTGATCCTTTCTTGTTCTAAATTAATACGAGTTCTAAATTAATATGAGTTCCAATTAATACGAGTTCTAATTAATATAAGTTCTATTCACTACAAGATATGTTGGTATTTTACACGAATCTGGCAGTTTTTTGAACATACCGAAAGTACCATTTCATAATCTGCTGGAATTTTCAGCACTCCATTTTAGGTATTTTTTACCACATAATAGTGTTTTTCTATTGTCATCATAATCAAACCGTGGTATACTAAAAACACATTCTATATGGAAATTCATTTCCATTAAATCACTCATGTATATCTGGCACATCTGCCGGCAATTCCATGATAAAACCTGTAAGAAACAGTTTATTTTAGAAAGGGATGGTGGTTTGGCCAGACAGGATTTTTATATAAAAAAACTGCTGCAGGACCGGGCCCGTTTTTCGGACCTGTATAATGCCGAGATCTTTCACGGAAAGCAGATTCTGAAAGCAGAACTGCTGTCGCCGGTATCTTTGGAATCCGGAATCGTCATAACAGACCGCAATGGCAGACGGCAAACGATACAAAGACGTCGTGATATTGCGATGAAAGCCTCCTTAGGAGCCTGCTTTATCGCAGCGTGCTGCGAGGCTCAGGGAGAGGTACACTACGGTATGCCTGTCCGGGTTCTGACTTATGATGCGCTGGATTATACGGAACAGCTTACGGATATTCAAAAAGAACACAGGAAAAAGAAAGATCTTACAAAAAGTCCGGAGTTTTTATCCGGTATCACCCGCCAGGATAAACTCGTCCCCATACTCACACTGGTACTCTACTGCGGAAAAAATCCATGGGATGGCCCCAAAAGTCTCAGCGATATGCTGGATTTAAGCGGTCCCAGGGAGTGTATTCCGGATCTTCTCGCCGCCCTCCCCGACTACCGCATCAATCTCGTCGATATCCGAAACATCAAAAACCTGGAGCATTACAAAACAGGTTTACAACAGGTCTTTGGTATGTTAAAATATAGTACAGATAAGAGTAATTTTTACAACTATATCGCGTTAAACCATGACCAGATATGCCAACTGGACGATGACGCCCTGACGGCAGTTATGGGCCTTTTGGGAGAAAACCGACGGCTGATGAGGCTCTTGGCCGCTCCCGGACGAGAGGAGGAGTATACCATGTGTAAGGCAATCGATGATCTGATTGCAGATGGAAAGAAGGAAGGCGAACTCCGTATGGCCAGCCTTATCTCCATCCTTTTAAAAGAGAACCGCCTGGATTTAATCGCGCAGATCACGGGGAATGAATCGCTGCGCAGACAGCTGTTCCAACATTACCATCTGTAAAAGAAAGGAGCTGCGGCCACATATCTCCGGCCGCAGCTCCTTTCGGAAATGCTTTTTATGTACACATCATTCTTTCCGTATCTCTTTAAGTCTCCGATGTCTTCCTCACATTCGTCTCCAACAGCCGGTTAAACCCAAGCCAGCCATTGTTATCTCCAGCGCCCTTTAACACCTCGATCATGGTCTCCATCTTCGCATCGGTATTATCCGCGAAGTTTAATGCCAGCGCTTCCAAAAGAGCCGGTTTCTTCGGTGAACCGTATTCCAGTTCTCCGTGGTGTGCCAGAATACAGTGCTTCAGCTCTGTGGCCGCCTTCACCGGGAAATCCGGAATTGTACGAATCCGCTCAGATACCATCTCCGTACCGATGATGATATGGCCCAGAAGCTGGCCGTCATCCGTGTAATCATTTTCCGGGAAAACAGAGAGTTCCTTCGTCTTACCCAGATCGTGAAACATGGCAGCCGTGAGCAGCAAGTCGCGGTTGATCAGCGGATAGTAGCCTGCGTAATAGTCGCACAGCTTGACAACACTCAATGTATGTTCCAGAAGGCCTCCCACAAATCCGTGATGGACGCTTTTGGCCGCAGAGTGGAACTGAAACGCCTTTGCAAAAGCCTTGTCTTCCACGAAGAAGCTTTCAGCCAATTTTCGATAATATGGTGTCCGGATGGATTTGATAAATCCGGTCAGTTCCTCATACATCTCACCGATGTTTTTGGAGGACACAGGGAGATAGTCTCCCGGTATATATTCGCTTTCTTCCGCTTTTCTGACACGCTTCACATTCAGCTGGTTGGAATTCTGGAACATGGTCACATCCGCGTCAATATAGACGTAGTCCATGGTCTCGAAATTCCCTACTCCCGGCGAATTTAAGTCCCAGATCTTTGCATCGATGGTACCGGTCTTATCCTGTAAAATTAAATTTCCGTATTCTTTGCCGGCTTTGGTCAGGGCAATCTGCTTGTTCTTGCATAAGTATACATCCGATATATGCAGCCCTTCCCGAAATGTTTCTATATATCTCATTGCTCTCCTCCATATCCTTTTATAAGCGCCACAGAAGCCAGTACTGCTTTGCATCAACCACTGTTCCGCAGACAACGGCACAGTGGTTGATGCAAAGCAGTACTGGAAAGCTTATCTGGCTCCTATGGTTATCTGATATTCAATCTCTTTATATTCATCTCTGCCGCTTCTGAGTACTGTTACCGGCAGAACCTCTCCCGGTGTCGCCGCTTCCAGCTTCACCTGGAAATCCTTCATGGTTACGATACTCTCACCGCCCATGACCGTGATAATATCTCCGCACTGGATGCCTGCGTTATAAGCAGGACTGTCTGCATTCACATCCACCACATAGACACCGAGCGGCATGCCGCTCTCGTTCATGATCGCGCTGACTTCCTGTCCCTTGATGCCAAAGTATGGAAATGCATTGCCATTGCTCATCTTCTCCAGAATGCTCTTATAATCAGAGATTGCCATGGCAACGGTCATATCTTCGCTGCCCTCGCTCTTATATTCATCTGTCACCCAGCCAATGATCTGACCGGCCGTGTTCATGAGAAATGTTCCGGTTCCTGCATTACTCTTTAAATCGGAGTATATGATACGGGTCATTCCATCCGTCATCTGAACATTCTTCGCGATATAGGATACAGCGCCATAGCCGGTAGAATGCACCATGCCTGCCGGCCCGCCGATTGCGATGACCAGATCGCCCTGTTTCACGGAATAAGAATTCCCCAGTTCAATCGCCTTGACCTCTTCTAAAAGCGCCCTTCCCAGTTCCGCAGTCGGAACGCTTACAATCGCCATGCCCGACAGCTTATCAGTCTGTCTGATCGTTCCCTGAACCTCCGTTCCGTCTGAAAATGCCACACGGATAGAATCTGCCGCCTCTACTGCGCCTTCCGGTGTCAGCACCAAAAGTTCTTCATTGGCTGAAGAGATAACTGCCCCAGCAAAAAGGCCTGAATTCTCGACCGGATTATTAAACCAGTCTGTCTGTGTCTTAACGGAATGGACCGTCACGATTCCTTTATCCGCTTTTAATGAAACGGCTCTCAAATTCCCGTACAGGGTATTCAAATCATCTATGCTGAACGGATACTTTTTCATCGCTGACTCCAAAAGATCCTCAATAGGCTCGGACTCCTTCGTCGTAGCCTGAGTAGTCTCGGGCTCTTCCGCTGCTGTCGTATCCGGGTCATCTTTCGGGATTGTTACCGGAGTAGTCTCCCTTGTGGTTTCTTTACCAAGGTATTTTTCCGCCACCGGCCTGGAAACAACAAAAGTAACTGCAGCAACGATTCCGAAAAGGGCCGCAGTTAATAAAAGGGCAATCGCCCTTCTCATGATCTCTCTCTTTGTTCTGGGCTGTTTCACAATTTTCTCGCTGATAAAACGGCGCGCTTCCGTCTTTTTATCATCTGGCCCGCTTTTATCCGGCATACACACCCTCCTTTGCAGAAGACCTAAACCTATTATACGTTTCTTCTCTGTTTTATGCAAGGAAAAGATAAGAAACGCAGTGAACTGCACCAATATGCTGGTATAGAATCTGGAATTTGAGGGACACTGATGGTATCACATGAAAAATTATCCAAGGAGGACTTTACATTGAACGATTTAAAAAACAGCGAGACAGTCAAAAATCTGATGCGTGCGTTTGCAGGCGAGAGCCAGGCCAGAAACCGCTATACCTTTGCAGCCAGCCAGGCGAAAAAAGAGGGACTTCCAGTCATCCAGGCCGTATTTTCCTATACAGCAGGCCAGGAGAAAGAGCATGCGGAGATCTTTTATAATTACCTCAAGGACTTAAAGGGCGAGACCATTTTTATCGATGGCGGTTATCCTGTGGATTTATACGATCAGACCGTTGATTTATTAAAGGCCGCACGCCACAATGAGTATGAGGAATATCAGGACGTTTATAAGAATTTCGCAGAGGTGGCGAAGCAGGAGGGCTTCCTCCAGATCAGTTCTTCCTTCTCCCTGATTTCCGAGATCGAGAAAGTACATGGAGACCGCTTCCAGATGTTTGCCGATTACATGGAGCAGAACAGACTCTTTGTATCCGATGTGGAAACCGGATGGCTCTGCTTAAACTGCGGCCACATCCAGCACGGCTTTGAGGCCCCGAAGGCCTGTCCGGTCTGCCATCATGAACAGGGATATTTCGTACGCGTGGAGCTCTCACCATTTCTCAAGTAAAATCCCCGTCGTAAACGGGAGTATAACTTCCTGAAGCGGGATTTTCTGACTCACGGTTTCACTGGTATATTTCTCGTTGCTGTATCAAAACTAAGGGATTTATTTGATTGCAGGCCGTACTGTGTTTATGATATACTGTAATCACTACCGCCCATACGGGCGTCTGCCAGAAGTCAGTCTGCCATTGTCTGATATTAGTTAGAAACAGAGAAAGGGAATCATGAATCAGAAAGCATTAAGAACGTTAGAATACGATAAAATTATAGCTCAGCTGGTGGAGTACGCTTCCTGTGAATCGGGAAAAGAACTCTGCCGCAAGCTGGTACCTTCCATCGACTACGATGAGATCGTCACCGCTCAGCGGGAAACTACCGACGCGGTGACCAGGGTACGCCAGAAAGGCGGCATTTCATTCGGAGGCGTCAAAGATATCCGCGCCTCCTTAAAACGGCTGGAGGTGGGGAGTTCACTCGGTATCGTGGAACTTCTCTCCGTCAGCGCCTTACTTACTACCGCGGCCCGCGCCAAATCATATGGACGGCATGAGGATTCCGAGCTTCCGGAGGATTCGCTGGAACAGCTTTTTTCCGTACTGGAACCTCTGACCCCGGTAAATACGGAGATCAAACGCTGCATCCTTTCCGAGGAAGAGGTCAGCGACGACGCCAGCCCGGGTCTCCACCACGTCCGGCGTTCCATGAAGAACATTCATGATAAGATTCACACGCAGCTGAATTCTATCCTGAATTCCAACAGAACTTACTTACAGGACGCAGTCATCACCATGCGTGACGGAAGATACTGTCTCCCCGTCAAATCCGAACACAAATCCAATGTCCCGGGCATGGTTCACGACCAGTCTGCCACCGGTTCCACTCTTTTCATCGAACCCATGGCAATCTTAAAGCTGAACAACGACCTGCGCGCTCTGGAAATACAGGAACAGAAGGAAATAGAGATGGTACTGGCCGATTTAAGCAATCAGCTGGTCCCGTATCAGGACGAATTGCTGGCCGATTTCCAGGTTCTCACAAAACTGGACTTCATCTTTGCAAAAGCGGCGCTCTCCCGGCACTATCAGGCCAGCGAGCCGCGTTTTAATAAGAAGGGCGTCATCCACATCAAGGATGGCCGCCATCCGCTTTTAGACCCGTCAAGGGTCGTTCCCATCACCGTGCATCTGGGAAGGGATTTCGATCTGCTGGTCGTCACAGGCCCCAACACGGGCGGTAAAACCGTCTCCTTGAAGACCGTCGGATTATTTACACTGATCGGACAGGCCGGTCTCCATATACCGGCTTTCGACGGCTCGGAGCTTTCCGTTTTTGATGAAGTGTTTGCAGATATCGGAGATGAACAGAGTATTGAGCAGAGCCTCAGCACCTTCTCCGCCCACATGACCAATATCGTACAGATTCTCGGTCAGGCCGACAGCCGCTCACTCTGCCTTTTCGACGAGCTGGGGGCTGGAACGGATCCGACCGAGGGCGCGGCGCTTGCCATCGCTATCCTGTCATTTTTACACAACATGAAATGCCGTACCATGGCGACTACTCACTACAGCGAACTGAAGGTCTTTGCCCTGACCACGCCGGGCGTTGAAAACGCCTGCTGTGAATTCAATGTGGAGACGCTGCAGCCCACCTACCGTCTTCTGATCGGTGTCCCGGGCAAGAGCAACGCCTTCGCCATCTCATCGAAGCTGGGACTTCCCGATTATATTATCGAGGATGCGAAGACCAACCTGGAGGCCAAGGATGAAACCTTCGAGGATCTGCTTACCCATCTGGAACAAAACCGGGTTACCATCGAAAAGGAGCGCATCCAGATTGAGTCATACAAGATGGAGGTAGAGCAGCTGAAGGCCAGGCTGACGCAGAAGGAAGAGCGTCTTGACGAACGGCGTGACAAGATGATCCACGATGCCAGAGAAGAGGCTCAGCGGATTCTGCGTGATGCCAAGGATACCGCCGACCAGACGATCCGCCAGATCAACAAGCTGGCTTCCGAATCGGGTGTCGGAAAAGAGCTGGAAGCAGAGCGGGCCCGTATCCGCGGCAAATTAAAGGAAGTGGATTCCTCACTGTCCTTAAAGAACCAGGCAAAAGAGCCGCAAAAGTCCATCGATCCGAAAAAGCTGAAACTCGGCGACGGCGTGCGCGTTCTCAGTATGAACTTAAATGGAACGGTGAGTTCTCTTCCCAATCCCAAAGGGGATCTGTATGTACAGATGGGGATTCTCCGCTCTCTCGTCAATATAAGCGATCTGGAGCTGTTAAATGAGCAGTCCGTCTCAGGCCCGACTCTTGGAAGCGGCAACGGCAGGAAAAAGACAGGAAGCGGAAGCAGTTCTACCCGTATGTCCAAGTCTCTGTCCATCTCACCGGAGGTAAATCTGATCGGTATGACTACCGACGAAGCCATTCCGGAACTGGATAAGTACTTAGACGACGCCTACCTGGCGCACCTGCCTCAGGTTCGTGTCGTACATGGGCGAGGCACCGGAGCGCTCAAGAATGCGGTCCATAAGCACTTGAAAAAACTGAAATACGTCAAAGATTTCCGGCTGGGTGTATTCGGCGAAGGGGATTCCGGCGTAACGATCGTCACTTTTAAATAGGAATCTATTGCTGTTCCCGGCCCCGCCGTCCGTTGCTTCCCGGTCTGCCCCGGCCCCGGCTGGCTCATGCGGCCTTTCCAGTTCCGGTTTCGGGTATAAGCACTTCTAAACGTGCAGAATTTTTCTAAAAACCAGAGGAAATCCCCAAACTCGCTGCGCTCAAACAGGTGGGGATTTTCTCTGAACGAAAAATTTTGCGCGTTAAGAATTGCTAATACCCTGCAAAGTCACAGGAAAGGCCGCATGAGCCAGCCGGGGCCGGGACAGACCGGGAAGCAACGGACGGCGGGGCCGGGAACAGCAACGGGAATCTTGAATACAACGCAAGGAGGATTTGGCTATGGCAGAAAAACAGAGAATATTGATCGTAGACGATGATAATAACATCGCCGAATTGATTTCTCTTTATTTGACGAAAGAATGTTTTGAAACGATGATTGTAAACGACGGTGAGGAGGCGCTCCGGGTATTTCCGGAGTTTAAACCGAATCTGGTTCTCCTCGATCTGATGCTTCCAGGCATGGATGGCTATCAGGTATGCCGGGAAATGCGGGCTCAGTCCCCGGTTCCCATCATCATGCTGTCCGCAAAAGGCGAGGTCTTCGACAAGGTGCTGGGCCTGGAGCTGGGCGCCGATGATTATATGATCAAGCCCTTCGACTCGAAGGAACTGGTGGCCAGAGTCAAGGCGGTGCTTCGCCGTTACCAGCAGGCCGCAGTGCCGGCGGCCGCCCAGACCGACCAGCAGGGCGATTACGTGGAGTATCCTGATCTGATTGTAAACCTTACGAACTATTCCGTCATCTATATGGGCCACTCCATCGAGATGCCGCCGAAGGAACTGGAGCTGCTTTACTTCCTTGCTTCCTCACCAAACCAGGTATTTACCAGAGAGCAGCTATTAGACCACATCTGGGGATACGAATACATCGGAGATACCAGAACCGTGGATGTACATATCAAACGTCTGCGGGAAAAAATTAAGGATCACGCCAACTGGGCATTGACCACAGTGTGGGGAATTGGTTATAAATTTGAGGTAAAACGGTAGGATATTTGAGGTATAACAGCAGAATATTTGAAATATAACAGCAAAATACTTAATGGGAGGAGGCCAGGATACGGCCTTCTCCCATTCTCATTAATTCTTTAATCCAGTCCCCGGCTTCCAATCGCCTTCATCCTTCGCACTCCCATATCTTCACAAGACCACTCCTGATACCAGTAGCCTTTCGGATGCCCGCTCCAAACATATCCCACAGGGTTCGTGACATATCAACAAGACTTACGAAGCACAAACCGCGCCGACCCTGAGGGACAATATCAGGCCCTTTCATTACCATGGGAACATGAGTCAGCAAATCCAGCCCTTTCCGTATTAATCCATACTCGCCGTTGAAATCCCCATGGTCCGACACGTAAATGACAATGGTATTCTTCTCCAGATTCTCTGTCGTACTGTGGAGAGGAAAAAGCTTCTCGGGAGGAAACATGTCAAAATACGGTTCGAGCACCTGATATGGGTTATGAGGCTTCACGAATGATCCCCCAATTGTATTACTGATACACATTAAACTCACATCTTGTCTGCCATTCTAACCCAACAGGGTAATCCATGATCTCACCCCTTGATAGTTCATATTCTAAGATAGACTTGCCCGCCGGTGGAGCTATGTTTTTATTAATTGATGAAACTCATGGATATTATGGAAAAACAAAGTAGAAACGGCGGCTCTGAAAAAATCAAAGCCGCCGCATTAAAATATTGTTTCACTATATTATAAGAAGGTGGTAAAACATAACGCAGGCACCACCAAATTCTCCATTCTTTATCTGGAGCGTTCCCCCTAGTTGTTCTACTAGTTGTTTTACAATGTATAATCCAAGCCCAGAGTGGTTCCCTTCACTTAGTCGCGCTTCATCACCACGATAAAATCTTTGCGTTGCCTTTCTCAGATCTTTTGGACTAAATCCACATCCAGTATCAGAAACTTTATAGACGATTTTTTGCCCATTCATCCTAACGTCAATATCTATATGTCCACCATGTGGTGTGTATTGTAAGCTATTTGAAATAATGTTATCAAAGATGCGAGTAAGTTTGTCAGTATCTATCTGAATTTCACAATGTACCTCTGGCTGCATTATCCAAGTTAAATTGATTCCTTTTTTTATAGCTTGAAGTGTATACTCATTGACTTTTTTCTGCAAGAAATCTTTTAGATTTATAGGAGTAAGGCATAACTCCGAGCTTTTTCTTTCTAAATCAGATATATATTGCATTTGGCGCACAAGATTAGCACTTCTTTCAGTATTATCGCGGATAATAGTCAGATATTCTTTTAATTCTTCATTCCCACTGGAATTATCTTCAATCAACGCATCCGTATATCCCATAATGATAGAAAGTGGAGATTTAAGGTCATGCGCCAATGACGCAACCATTTCACTACGTTCTTGTTCCATCTTCCACTGTGTAGAGAGTGACTTTTTTAATTCGATCTGCATATCAGAAAATGCTTCACAAAGTTTTCCTAATTCATTATCCGAATGATACTCAATTTCAAAATCAAGGTTTTTATCTTTAATTTTCCTTGAGGCTTCAGCCAATAGTTGCAAAGGATAATTTATTTCTTTTGAAAATTTTTTAGAGATAATAAGTGTAAACCCGAATAAATAGATAAAAGGCGAAATTAGGGATATGGAGAAAAAAGCTGCAACAAGCTTTCCGGCTGTATTTATAAATGTCATTTTGATTTTATAAGCCAGCAATACAGCGCCTTTAAATCCTCCATTTTCCTCAATCGGAACCGTTTTGACATAATATTTATGGCGCAAAACAGTTAAATTAATTAACTCATTAAGAAGCTCCTCTTTTGTTTCATATAGTTTTACAGGAAATGTACCATATAGAATATCACCGTTGTTATCTACTACCTGGTAAAATAGCCCATCACCTTGAATTACATCTTCTATTCCAGATTTACCAGATTGTAATAATATATTTACATTTTCAGAACGAATATATGCTTCTACAAAAGGTATCTGCTTTTCGTAAAAATTAGGAGGATATATCGTTTTATTCATAGAAAGAACTAGTAAAAAAGCAGAAAGCGCAATAGTAGTTATTGAAGCGATAATACTTAAAATTACAATCAACACAAAAGTTTGACGAAATTGAACGGCAAGTGATGTTTTTTTCATTTCCCTCCTATTGTTTATTCCATTTATATCCGATACCCCAAACTGTTGAGATTATATTTTTCTCTGGCGCAATTGCAGCAAATTTAGAACGAATTATTTTAATGCGTTCTACAACAGTTGATGAATCACCTCCCGCGTCATATCCCCATATCTTTTCGTAAATCTGTTCCCTGGAAAAGACCTGACCAGCGTGAAGCGCTAACAATTCGGTTATTTCGTATTCTCTTTTCGTTAAATCTATGCTTGTATCGTTGATTCTTACGTTTTGTCCATGCAAGTCAATAGAAAGGGAGCCAAAATACAATTTTGCACGTTTATGTTCTTCATTGATATATTGCGAGCGTTCTTCTCTGCGTAAATTTGCTTCAATACGAGCCATCAATTCGCGTAGGCCAAATGGTTTTGTAATATAGTCATCCCCTCCTAGAGTTAATCCTTTAACTTTATCAGTTTCAGACTGTCTGGCACTTAAAAAGAGTATGGGGCAAAGTACATCAGAGCGAATTGCTCTGCATACTTCAAAACCATCTATCCCTGGCATCATGATATCCAAAATAATAAGATCAGGTTGTTTCTTTGATAACCCAATGCCAGATTGACCATCATGCGCGGTCAGCACATCATGTCCTCTTGCTTTTAGTCTGTTCTCGAGCAGTGATACAAGTTCTTTTTCATCATCAATAATTAAAATTTTACTCAATGTTCTCCCCCCTTTAACTATTTTCCCACTTTCGAAACCAAAGAATTCCTAAAAGTAAAAATAAAAGTAAAGCAGCTACAACAACAACCAAGCCTACTAAAGCAGTTCTCGTTGTATTATTAATAATCTCACTTGAAGAGATTACGCCACTATTCATAATAAAATGTGTTCCCGGAAGCATCCCTAATTTTACAGGCCATGCCCACGGTATAAACATCCAAATGTTATCTCCAAGATTTGTTGTCCCGAATAATACAGCCATCAAGATACCAGCAAAACTAATTCCAATAGAAGCTCCCATTCCTCGTGCAAAACTAACCCATAAATGAAGTGCGAGTAAAGGGAGTGTTCCGGTAACAGCAAGGACGGCTGCCGACAAAAATATCATTATATTAGCGCTATCAAAAACAACATAGTTAATACCAATATATAGAACACAAACCGCTATAAATGTACATATTGCTGAGCAAAAGAACAGCAACAGAAACTTTCCTAAGTAAAGTTTGGTACGAGAGATACCACTACTTAAAAAAACATTGAAATTGCCAGCCATTTCTTCTTCGTAGACAATATAACCTGATAGAACGCCTGCTCCAACAGGTAATATCACCGCTGTCCATATTGTAAAAAAGCCTTCAAATATAAATTCTTGTGTAGTACCCTTACGAAAGGTAATATAGATTATAGCACATACTGCTACAAAAAATGGCATAAAAAAGGTAAGCCAACGAATAGCTGTTCGCTTTGTCCGAAGCCATTCTGAAACTAAAATGTGCATTACTTAACCTCTTTTCTTTCAAACCATAAAGCAGTAATAAGTGAAAAGATGAAAAATGTAAGCAACGATACAGTAATTCCCATTGGAATCACAGAAGCATTAAAAAGTGAATCACCTGCCACTAACAAAGTGTTATTGGGATGAACGCCAATAATTGGACACATCAATCTAGTTGCCCAACTCCATGGAAATGCTATCCAATAATTTGTTGGGGCAAGGAATACCCCTAAAAGCATACCTGCAAAGCCAATCCCCATACTCATAAAGATATTTCCATATGTTGCTGCCCATAATTGAATGGAAATCAATACAAGGGAAGTAATCCAACAAGTAATTCCCCCTAAAATAATTTTATCAATTGGAACTGTTCCTCTTACAATCAATAATCCAGATATAATTGTTACAATTATAAGAGTCATTGTTGATAGAAAACTGTAAAATCCCATACCCACAATTTTGTTTACCCATATCATTGCAGGAGATATATTATGAGCGCGTAACGCGCGGTAATTTCCTGCTTTTTTTTCTTGAGAAGCTATTAGCACTGCAAAAAGAGCAAATCCTAAAGGTAAAAATATAACTGACCACCAATTGAATATAATTGCAAGGAATGTTGACCATTCAATAGCCGTGTTATTGTTTGCCTGTGCTAAAGGGTTCTTCATCAAAATTTGAATGATACTTGCATAAATACCGAAAAAAATCGGCATAAGAATAATCAGTTTACCTGTAAAGGTTCTTCGATATTTAACAAGTTCGGATTGCAGTCCTTTCATTACCTTTTCCCTCCTTTAATAATGACATCTGTAAAAAATTCCTCCAAATCCTTATTAGGGTCGGGTGTCCCTTGAAAAAGAAGTCTGCCCCCACTAATTATACCAATATCATCCACAACCTGTGATACTTCTGATAAGTTATGACTGGAGAGTATCACGGTAATACCTTTTTGAGGAAAAGATTGTATGAGTTCCCGCAATTCTTGAATTCCAAAAGGGTCAAGACCATTTGTAGGCTCGTCTAAAATCAACAAATCCAGATTGTTTAGAAGTGCAATTGCTATCCCCAAACGCTGTTTCATCCCTAACGAGAACTGAGAAGTTCTTTTTTTCCCTGTGTCAACAAGGTCTACCGCTTCAAGAACTTCTTTAATTCGTGATTTCGGTAACCCTAGCAATTTCGTATGGACTAAGAGATTTTCTTCTGCGGTAAGGTTTCCATACAAAGCTGGAGTTTCAATTAACGCACCAATTTCTGAAAGACACTCTGCTTTCCATAACTGTCCTTTAAAATAAATTTGGCCACTTGTAGGCCGCATCAAACCTATAATCATTTTTAGTATCGTAGATTTTCCAGCACCATTCGGGCCAAGCAACCCATAGATTGTATTTCTTTTGATTTGCAGCGAAATGTTTTCTACCGCCATCTGTTGCCCATATTTTTTTGATAAATTTTTTGTTTCCAGTATTAAATCTCTCATGTGTATAGCCCTTTCCTATAAGCCAGATTTTCTTACAGGAAAAAGGTAACATACGAAAATAACAATTCTATAACGTTTCAAAAAGTTTAAATTTTAGCATACACGTTTGCAATTATATACGGTCAGTTAAGTAAATTCAAGAAGCAGCATACAAATAATATGTCTTATTTAAGCTAATATTAAGAACTGTGTTGACAGCCAAAAGGAACTGTAAAATGTAACAGGGTGATTGATTATGACAAAACGGCTATTGATCCATACAGCGACAGCTTGACACTCTGCCAGACAGCATAAGCAGCAAAGGCCTGCATATTGTTGTTGCTACGGCAAAGGAAATAACGGAAGTTGAAAAAGATAACGACTAAAACTGATTTTCCTACAGTGGAAAGTTTACAAATTCCCGTTTTTATTGTGGAAGAAAGCGTAAAGAAGAATAGCTTGAACGCATGGACAGCAGGAAACAGACAGTACAAATCAAGTTTCGGAGCACGGATGCGAGACAGTATTGGAATATCATCATAAAGATTTTGATGGCATATCAAAGCTAATTCTGCAAGTAGTAAATTGGTAGTAATTTCAGTTATTTCAAATAAAATCTTTCCGTATTTTCCCTCTTTCCCCCATATCTTTCCGTTATCCACACTCTTCATCCCCTTTTTTACGTTTTCCACATCCCAGTTCACACAATTTTCAGATATTAACAATTAATCCACAGACATTTCCACATTATTGTGGATAACTTTTCCCGCCATGTCGATAAGCGGCTGAAACATTTTTTTCCATCCTTTGCAACTTTTTACTTCTCTTTCACGTCTAATTCTCTGTAATTAAAAAAACATCATATGGAGGATTATTATGAAGAAGAAATTATTAATTATGGCAGCTGTCCTGGTATTCGCATTGTCTGCGGCCGCATGCTCATCGAAAAAGGAAGCGGCTGCCCCGACTACATCCGCAAAGACGGAAACTTCCGCCAACACAACCACCAGGGACGAGTCCGGTGCTGCTGATTCCGGCTCCGATTCCACAGGAGATTCCCAGAGCAGTGAAGGTACTGTAACGGGAGTTGTAGAGGAAAACAAAGGCTTTATGATTACCATTGTTGCGGAAGAGGGCGAGGAAGCGTACGTCTTCCCACTGGATGAAACACAGAGTGAAGAGTACAAAGACATCAAGTCCGGAGATAAAATAACCGTGAGCTATACCAACGGACTGCCCACCCCGGACAACCTCGATACCGTTGTCACCGATATTCAGCCTGCAAAATAAACGTATTTTCCAGAACAGAGTGAATGCTCCGCCAACCGGTTTCACTGCCGGAAGGGCGGAGCATTTGTTTTGTTCCATGAAAAGTAAATTAGTAACAGTCTTTCTCCCCGTCCGTTAAAATCCGTAGTGACTTAATGGTCAAAAAGTATTATACTTAATTTATCATATCGAATGATACCTACAGATCAATGAAAATGGAGAATCACAATGACTCATTCCCTTTATTACAAGTTTATTCTCGGCTACCTGGTATTCGGCCTTTTAGGTTTTGCCTCAATCGCCACCCTGTCTTCCCGGATGACGGAGCGCTACCTGATCCGCGAACAGGCTGATTCGCTGTACGATGAAGCCAATCAGATCGCCTCCACCTACAGCGGCATGTACCATGGAAAAGACATGGATCTGATCTCATCCTACCCTCAGCTGGTGGGATCCGCCCATTACCTCCACGCCCAGATCTGGATCATTGACCGCCAGGGAAAGATTGTGGTGGACAGCGACCAGTCAGAGCGGACCGGCCGGGTCATCGACCGCTTCGATCCCACGGCGGCCGGCAACAAGTCGTATACCATCGGCACATTCTATGACCAGTTCACCTATGATGTACTGAGTGTCCACGCCCCCATTACCGGGAATTACACGACTTACGGTTATGTGGTCATCCATATGCCGCTCTCTGTTCTGCAGAATACGAGAGATGGTATTTTGAATATTGTATACATTACACTCGCCGTGGTATTCGGCCTCTCCCTGATCATCCTTCTCGTCTTTACAAAGACGGTATACTTCCCGCTGAAAAAGATCACGGCGGGCGCCAACGAATACGCTCAGGGGAATTTAACGTACCACATTGATGTGAATACCAGAGACGAGATGGGATATTTAGCGGCCACATTAAACTATATGTCGGATGAGTTGAACAAGATGGAGGAATACCAGAAGACATTTATCGCCAATGTGTCTCATGATTTCCGCTCCCCGCTGACATCCATCAAAGGATACTTAGAAGCCATTCTGGATGGCACCATCCCTCCGGAGATGTATGAAAAGTATTTAACCCGGGTGATAACAGAGACCGAGCGGTTAAACAAGCTGACGCAGGGAATGCTGACGCTGAACACGCTGGACAGCAAGGGCTATTTGAACCGGACGAATTTCGACATCAACCGGGTAATCAAGGACACGGCGGCGTCCTTTGAGGGAACGTGTGAGGAGAAGAATATCAACTTCGACCTGACCTTCTCCAACAATATTCAGATGGTTTACGCCGATCTCGGGAAGATTCAGCAGGTCATGTACAACCTGATCGACAATGCCATCAAATTCAGCCACCACGATTCCACCATCTACATCCAGGCTTCCGGGAAATACGAAAAGATCTTTATCTCCGTAAAGGACACCGGAATCGGTATCCCGAAGGACAGCATAAAGAAGATATGGGAACGTTTTTACAAGTCTGATTTATCACGCGGAAAAGATAAGAAGGGAACCGGCCTTGGCCTGGCGATCGTAAAGGAGATCATCCAGTCTCATGGCGAGAACATTGATGTAGTCAGCACAGAGGGCGTTGGAACTGAATTTATATTCAGCCTTCCGAAATCTACTAATCTTTAATAAAACAGAAAAAAGGAGGGCTGAATGACTCAGCCTTCCTTTTTTCTGTTTATTTGATACCCGCTCTTATTCTATACACACTATCATGCTTACTCTTTCCAATGCAGATGGTGCAGCTGCCCCTGCATGGTCATCTTCTCAAACCCGTTCTGTCTAAGCGCCTCATACAGCACAATCGACACCGAGTTTGACAGGTTCAGCGAGCGTATGTCTCCCCACATGGGAATCCTCACACACTGCTCCTGATTCTCCAGGAGAATATCCTCCGGAATTCCGGCGCTCTCTTTTCCGAACATCAGGAAACAGTCCGGTTCATACTCCACGTCCGAATAAACATGAAGCCCCTTCGTCGTAGCCATATAAATCTTTGCTCCCGGATTTCTGTCCAGGAAATCCTGGTAATCACAGTAAACCGTCACATCCAGCTTATCCCAGTAGTCCAGTCCAGCCCTCTTGATCAGCTTGTCATTCAGTTTAAATCCCAGCGGCTCGATGAGATGAAGCTTCGTCCCCGTGGCCACACAGGTTCTTCCGATATTGCCGGTATTGGCCGGCATCTCCGGTTCCAGTAATACAACGTTCATATTGATTCTATGCCTTTCCGTCCAGTCTCTTCACAAAGCGTTCCATACGTCCCAGCGCCTCTTTTAAGCTCTTTAAAGAGTATGCATAGGAAACACGCAGATATCCCTCACCGCAGTCGCCGAACGCCGTTCCCGGAACGACAGCCACCTTCTCCTCCTGGAGAAGCCTTGTAGCGAACTCATCGGAGGTCATGCCGAAACGCTTAATGCTGGGGAATGCGTAAAATGCGCCGTTGGGCTCAAAGCATTCCAGTCCCATCTCCTTAAACGCGTTCATGAGAAAACGGCGTCTCTGGTCGTATGACTCTCTCATCATCTGCACGTCCTTGTCCCCGTCCCGCAGAGCCGCGATGGCAGCGTACTGGCTGGTGGTCGGCGCGCACATGATGGCGAACTGGTGAATCTTTAACATCTGTTCCAGAATAACAGCCGGTGCGGCCAAATAGCCGAGACGCCAGCCTGTCATGGCGTAAGCCTTGGAAAATCCGTTAATCAGCACGGTACGCTCTTTAAGGCCCGGGAAGGATGCGATGGTGGTATGCTCCATTCCATACGTCAGCTCCCCGTATATCTCATCTGTCAGCACAAAAAGATCCTTCTCGATGACGATCTCCGCGATAACAGCCAGCTCCTCCGCGGTCATTACCGCGCCGGTTGGATTGTTCGGGAACGGCAGAACGAGAATCTTCGACTTCGGGGTGATATATGAAAGCAGTTTTTCCTTTGTCAGCTTAAAGTTATCCTTTTCCTCCAGCGGAATCGGAACCGGCACACCGTTTGCCAGAATGGTACACGGCACATAGGAGACGAAACAGGGCTGCGGAATCAGCACTTCGTCGCCCGGGTCCAGCATGGCGCGCAGAGCCACGTCAATGGCCTCGCTGCCGCCCACCGTCACCATCACCTCATGGTCCGGATCGTATGTAACATCAAAGCGTCTCTTTAAGTAGCTGCTGATCTCTACCTTCAATTCCCTCAAACCGGCGTTGGACGTATAGAATGTGCGCCCTTTCTCCAGAGAATAGATTCCCTCTTCCCTGATATGCCACGGAGTCTCGAAGTCCGGTTCACCGACGCCCAGGGATATCGCGTCCTTCATTTCACTTACAATGTCAAAAAATTTACGGATTCCTGATGGCGGAATCTCTACGATTCTTTCAGATAATGGATTTCTCACGGGGTAATCAACATCCTTTCATCCTGCGCCTCTTCTTCGAGTACGGTGCCATGATCCTTGTATTTTTTAAGTACAAAGTGAGTTGCTGTGCTTAATACGGATTCCATCGGAGAGAGCTTCTCTGAGACAAACTGTGCTACCTGTCTCATGGTTCTTCCCTCGATAAATACGGTAAAGTCATATGCGCCTGACATCAGATAAACTGATTCTACCTCGCTGTACTGATAGATGCGCTCCGCAATCTTGTCGAATCCCATGCCTCTCTGCGGCGTTACCTTAACTTCGATTAAGGCAACCACTTTTTCATCACTGGTATTGTCCCAGTTAATCAGGGTATGGTAACCGCAGATGATATGCTCTTTTTCCATCTCGGCGATCTCATTGGCGACCGCGGCCTCACTTTCCCCTAAAAGAACCGCCAGATCCTTCAAGTCGATTCTGCTGTTTTTTTCAATAACCGCCAATATCTTCTCTCTCATAACCTTACCTCCTGATTAAAATGATTTATTATAATGATTGCTTATAATACTTTATGAATCTCATCCTCCGCGGGCCGGTCTAAGTAACCGGAGCTTTCTCCGTGGCGGATGATTCTTCCGATACCTTCCGTCACCCGTCCAATCACCGCGGCGTGGATTCCTTCCCGTTCCAGGGCCAGAACCATCTCACCGCCGTTGTCTGTGACAAAGAGCAGGCAGCCGTCCGAATAAAGCCGGTACGGGTTTAAATCGTACCGCTCGCAGACCTCAATTGTCTCCTGTTTGACAGGAATCTGGCGCAGTGAAAATTCGATGCCCGTCATGTATGCCCCGGATAAATTCCAGAGGGCGGAAAGTATTCCGCCCTCCCCTGCCGGTTCACACTCCGTGGCTCCCAATGCCTTCCACCGTTCCAGATTCCCACTCAGTGTTCCATCTTCATTTTCCATAATCCGGTCTAAGTAGCCTTTTGTAAACCACTGAAGCAGCTCTTCGCGCTTCTGCCTCACGATGGCAATCGTACCGGCATATCCCGCGTACCCTGCCACCACCAGATTCTGACCCGGCCGCATAAGGCCGGTATTATCTCGTTCTATTTTTCTCATACATAACTCCCGTCACTGCACCGGAGTTTCATCAGAACCTCCGGGCTGCGGCGCGGGCACCGGATCCGGTGTAGAAACCGGCGCAGGTGCTGCCGTCTCCGGAGTCGGTTCGGTTACACCCGGACCTCCATCCACGCCTTCTACTGGTGTCGGTTCCACCGGCGTTGTCTCCACCGGCGCTGTCGTCTCCTCCGGAAGCGGTACGGTCACTGCCGGAGCCGCCGGACCTACCTTCACAATCGCCTTGGAGGCGTTGTATGTGTCTGTATGCAGAATCTCTTTGCTCTGCTCCACGCCATCGATATAGACGTATTTCCACAGTCTGGACTTATAGCCCCTGTGAGCGGACTGCACCTGTTTTCTGGCGCCCGGCTCCATGGTCGGATCCACCTCTTCCTTTGGCGGTCCCGGATCCATCGTTCCAAGGGTCTCGGACACAAACTTAAATGTCCGGTTGGCAGGCCTCGTCTCTTTGCCGTAAATGGTAAAGGTCAGCGTTTTGCCTGACGTATAGCCCTCCACGTAAATCGGAGTGCCGTAGTTATTCGTAATCTTCAAATCCTTATAAGTACCGGCGATAGCCGCGTCTTCCGAGGGTTTTACATACGTAACGATCATCGAGTGGTTCTGTCTCTGCGTAATCTCCAGTTCTGCGCGGAGAGACGCGTTGTAAAGCGTCGTGGAAATCTGGCATACGCCGCCTCCCACACTGTCAACCACCTGACCGTTTTCATAAGCGGCCGCAGTGGCATAGCCGTTGGCTGTCGTAAACGGATGCATGCACTCGTAACCGGACAGCGTCTCGCCCGGCATCAGCACATGGCCATTGATCTTGCCCGCTCCCACCCGTAGATTGGTGGCACGGGAGTTGCCGCTGCTGGAGAAATCCGTGGAAAAGGTTCCCAGCACATCCTGAATCGTTGAAAGCGCTTCCGTTGTAATGTTCGGCTGAGCCTCCGTCACTGCTGCAGTCACCGTCACCGGTTCCTTAAGGCCTCCGGAGATCGCCTCATCGAGGGCTGCTTTCGTCGCCCCTGCATCCACACTCTTTCCAACCACGGCGGGAGTGACGACAAACGCCCCATTCTCTCTCGTGATCGACGCATCCTTTGGCTCTGCTACGACAGAAGCACATTTTTCTTCTACGAATGCCGCCACCTTACCATCGTCAAAAGCTGTCTCCAATGGAATAACGACATGGTTATGTTCGATGTCTTTCAAGTTTAAATAACGGTGGATTAAATTCCCTCCCGTTACGGATGCCGCGGCCTGGTTTACCGCGTCGGTATTGGACCAGTGAAAGCCCAGTTCCTTCGCCGTAGTATCCACGGACTCTCCATCCACTACCAGCGTAATCTTCTGATTCTCCATCTCGCCCACAAGGCTCTGGATCTTTTCGCTGGCTTCCTCTTCTGTCATTCCCCCCAGACTGTATTCTCCTACATAGAGACCCTCCGGAAGGGTATCAGCCCGCGACGGTGCCGGAAAGGCCAGTGTCAGTCCCACCGCCAGCGCCATGGCCGCAAGGCCTGTTGCCAAAGTTCTGTTTTTCATAATCATTCCTCAATTTTCAAGTTGCTGCCTGCTGCTTCCTTCTCCTAGCGGACCAGCATCATCGGCAGTACCATAGCTACGATCAGCAGAATTACCACTGCGATAAGGACTATGGAAACTACCTTCCTGTTTTTTTTATCGTTAAAGTTAATCATGATATTCACCTCTCTTATATTCTTCCGTACTGTGCTATGATTTTATCCGTAATTCTGGAGATTTCATTGCGGGTTAAGTGGTCAATTTGCACAGTTAAGCCTATTTTATGATATTTTATTAAATCCTGCAAGTGTTCTTTTTGCCTTTTTGAGGCTGGCTGCTCCTTTTTTACCCTATAAATAAGATTTTCTTCGGAAAATACGTCCGGGCGCTCCTTTCCGTACCTCTTTTTCATCGCCTGATAAAGCTGGTGCGCCGCCATGGCGTCGGCCATGGCGCGGTGCGTTTCCTTCTGTTCCACCCCAAACCACCCGCAGGCCGCCTTTAAATTCTTCTTCTCCTCCTCCGGCATAAACAGCCGGGCGAGTGTCAGCGTATCAATGCCGGCCCGGGCAAATTCTTCTCCCTGATTGACCGCCGCCCTCTTTAAGAAACTGTAATCGAAAATAATCCGGTGCCCCAGAAGCGGCAGCTCCCCTGCAAAGTTCAAAAAGCCGGGAAGCACCGCATCGATTCCCCGCGCATCTGCGACATCCCGGTCACGGATTCCCGTCAGTGACTTCGTCCTCGCCTCCAGCAGACGGTACGGGTTTACAAACGACTCAAAATCCGCCGTTATCTCGCCCGCCTCGACCCGCACAGCCCCTATTTCTATAATTTTATCCCGCTTTGGATCCAGCCCTGTCGTCTCCAAATCCACTGCCACATAGGAATTTACCATCTTATCCCCCTACTGATCCGCACTGGGACAGTACTCCCGAAGGAAGCATTCCTTACACTTCGGGCTTCGCGCAAAACAGATACTCCGTCCCAGCGTGATAATCTGGATATTCCAGAGTATCCAGTGCTCTTTCGGCAGTACCTTCATAAGCTCCATCTCGATCTTCTCCGGATCCTCCGCCTTCGCAAATCCCAGCTTTCTGGATATCCGCTTTACATGAGTATCCACCACGATACTCGGCTCATTGTAAATATTTCCCCGGATGACATTCGCCGTCTTCCTGCCCACCCCCGCCAGGCTGGTCAGTTCCTCGATGGTCCCCGGCACCTCGCCGCCAAACCGCGTAACCAGATCCCGGCAGCAGGAGATAATATTCTTCGCCTTCATGTGGTAAAAGCCGATGGAGTGGATATCATTCTCCAGCTCCTTTAAATCCGCATTCGCAAATTTCTCTATGGAATCGTACTTTTTAAATAAATCCGCCGTCACGATATTTACTCTGGCGTCCGTGCACTGCGCGCTCATAATAACCGCAATCAACAGCTGCCACGGGGTCTCGTGGTTCAAATAGCAGACGTATTCCGTTCCGTATTCCTGGTCAAGGGCCGCCAGCACATGATCCACGCGCGCCTTAAGCTCCGCTTTTGTCTCTCTCTTTGCCATATTCATCTCCTTTTTGTATCGAGGCGCTCTATCCATTCACCATAGCTGCATCAATACACAGTCAGTTAAAGAAATCCTCAATCACATAAGCCGCCGCATTATAGCTCAGTGGATCCCGTTTCCTGTAGTCAAACAGCACCGCGGTCTTTCCCGCAAATACCTCAAGATGAGCCATTTTAATCAGCTGTCTCGCCTCAAAGCCCTCATATCCGTCGCTTAAATAGCGGTGCTTCACCGCCTCTTCTGCGAAGAATTCCCGCACCTGCTCCTTGAACGGAGTCTGATCCTCGGCGAAATCCGGACGGCTCTTTAAATTCTCCCTGAGATACAGGTCATATACCATGAGCCGTCTGTACACTGCCGCTTTCCCCGGAATGTGTTCCGCCACAAAACCGTCTAAAATCTCATATCTTGCCATGCGGCTGTGGCTGGCCCCCGTCAGCGTGTGCGCCTCATAATACTCCGCCAGATCAGAGAACAAGTCAAACGGCGTATTAAATTCCTTCACCAGTTCCTTCATGGTGACGGTAAACTGTCCGCTGTTCTCATAGACCTCCACCATCTCTTCCACGCCCTTTAGTTTAAGCAGGCTCCCATAATCGAGCCATTTCGTGCCCAGCACCTCGTAGGGCTGCTTTGCGCTGTAGACCAGACCGTAGGCTTTTGCATTTTCAGCCATAAAAGAACCCTTCAGAACCTTTAAAAAGCCCAGCTGCAGCTGATCCGGCTTCATCTCATAGACCTCGTTAAAGGAGTTCCGGAAGCTCTCATAGTCCTCGTAAGGCAGACCTGCGATCAGATCGAGATGGCAGTGGATATTGCCAAACCCGTGTATGCGTTCCACCACCGATTTGAGGCGGTTCAAATCCGTCTTCCGCCTGATCTCGCGGATGGTATCCGGATTCGTACTCTGTACGCCGATTTCCAGCTGAATTAATCCGGGGCGCATCTCCGCCATCAGCTCCAGTTCCTCCTCATCGAGCAGATCCGCAGAGATCTCAAAATGAAAGTTTGTCACCCCATTGTCATGCTCTGTGATGTGGCGCCAGATCTCCATGGTATGCTTCCTGCTGCAGTTAAAGGTTCTGTCCACAAACTTCACCTGGGGAACCCTGCGCTCCAAAAAGAAATCCAGTTCCCGTTTCACCAGCTCCATGCTTCGGAACCTGACCGACTTATCCAGAGAGGATAAACAGTAGCTGCAGGAAAACGGGCACCCCCTGCTGCTCTCATAGTAAACAATCTTATGCTCAAAATCATCTAAATCTTCATACGGAAATGGAATAGCGCTCATGTCCACCGCTTTTTTCAGGGGCCGGATAACCGGCTCCCCCTTCTCATTCCGGCAGGCCACTCCGTCGATCGAAGAAAAATCCCTCCTGCCGTCCGCGTAAAGCTTAAGCACCTCCAGAAAGGTTTCCTCCCCTTCCCCCATCATAATACCGGTAACTCCCGGCTCCCTCTGAAGGACATCCGCCGCATCATAAGAAACCTCAGGACCTCCCAGCCAGATCTCCACTTCGGGGAGAACTAACGGAAGGTCCCGCACAAGCTCCATAACCCAGGATATATTCCAGATATAGCAGGAGAAGCCGACCATATCCGGCTTTCTTAAGTAGATGTCCTTTAAGATATCCCCCATCTGGTTATTGATCGTATACTCTCCCAGCTCCACCGAGATTTCCCGCTTCCTTAAGGCGTCAGAGGGATCACGCTCCATCTGTCTCTCTGCATAGGCCTTCAGGCTGTAAATCCCGGGGTTGGAATGAATATATTTGGCATTCAGCGCCGCTAGCAAAAACTTCATAGTTAATCTAAACCTCGATTTCTATCTTCCGGCCTGTCGGCTGATACTGATAATACCGCACCCCCGCCGCGTTCAGCATGCGCTTGGAGGCATTGACCGCCGGCGTCCCGTCGTACTTATCACTGCCGTAGACGATCGTCTTGATCCCCGACTGAATGATGGCCTTTGCACATTCATTGCACGGAAACAGTGTGACATACAGCTTGGATCCCTCCAGACTGCCGCCTCTGTAGTTTAAGATAGCGTTTAACTCGCTGTGCGTGGAGTAAAAATATTTTGCGTTATACGGATCGTCCTTCTCGTGTTCCTTTCCCCAGGGAAATTCATCGTCGGAGCATCCCTTCGGAAATCCATTGTATCCCATGGACAGGATCTTGTTGTCCTGGCTTACGATACACGCTCCCACCTGTGTGCTGGGGTCCTTGGAACGCTTTCCTGATAAAATGGCAACTCCCATAAAATATTCATCCCATGTAATATAATCTTCTCTCTTCTCAGTCACTGACATGTTCTCCTCCCTTAATCATATGGTATCCCGCCGCCTTCTTCAGACGGTTCATAATCGCCTGTCCCAGATGGTCGGCCGAAAAACTTTCTGAATAGATGTAATCCGCCTCCAGATCATCAAATTCCCTTAGTACAGCGTATAAATTATGGGCAATGGTCTCCTCCCTGGCGCGCAGCCCCAGGCTTCTCACCATGCCATCCGGGTACAGCTCCATGGTCTCGTCCGTGCAGATAATTCCCACTCGGTACCCCGCCTCCAGCTTCTTCCCGGCCAGATGGTTGATGGTGCGGACCACATCGGCGGGTGTCCCCTCAACCAGGGTCAAATCAGCCTTCGGAGCATAGTGCTTATACTTCATCCCGGGCGCCTTGGGCTTCACATCGGCGTTCATCGGGCCGTCACCGGTAATCGCCGGATCGAGGCCGATCTCCATGCCCAGCACCTCACCGGCCATCTCCTGTGTGATGGCTCCCGGGCGCAGAATCACCGGATTCTCCCCGGACACATCGATAATCGTGGATTCCACACCGATTCCCACAGGTCCGCCATCCACGATCATGTCGATCTTTCCGTTCATGTCCTGCCATACGTGATCCGCCGTCGTAGGGCTGGGCCGTCCAGACGTATTGGCGCTGGGGGCCGCTACCGGTACACCGGCAAGCCGGATGAGCGTCATGGCCACCGGATCGCTGGGCATACGGACCGCCACGGTATCCAGTCCTCCTGTCGTGCCGTATGGAACGGCGTCACTCTTAGGAAATATCATGGTCAGCGGTCCCGGCCAGAATGCCTCCATCAGCTTCCCCGCCGCCTCCGGAATCTCCGCCACCAGAGGCTTCAAATCAGAAAAATCCGCGATATGTGCAATCAGCGGATTGTCCGAAGGTCTTCCTTTTGCTGCGTATATCTTCTTTGCCGCTTCCTCATCGAGGGCATTGGCCCCGAGCCCATACACGGTCTCCGTAGGAAATGCCACCAGACCGCCCTCTCGCAAAATCTCCGCCGCTCTCTCCAGCTTTCCCGCATCTATCCTGTGCGTATCTTCTATTATAATTCGTTCCGTAACCATCTTTCTCCGCTCTCTTTTCTCCAGTACTGCGCTGCGCAATGCAGTACTGGCTTCTCTCAGGCAGGGGCTTTCCCCCTGCATACTTACTGCTTATCATAGCACAACCCTAAGTCGCATGCAACTTTTTACTTGACTTTACAGCTTTGGTTCAAATTTACTTTTTA
>OGUR01000011.1_pt1 | contig 199736 bp, 198 predicted proteins | sample 1574711 | NCBI WGS metagenome assembly OGUR01 (sample SAMEA2582152, study PRJEB24529) | metagenome | biome: Human gut stool | place: China | collected 2011
GAGTAAAAATGGAGTAAATCAGAAGATAGATAGCGAAAAACAGCGTAAAATCAACGTTTTCAAGTGGATATAAATATTGTGCAGAAATAATTGAGAAGAAATTCTTACAAAGAAAAGGCGTTGTAAAAGGGTAAATATTTCAAGACAAGATGAGAAATGGCGTAGGTAGTGGAAACATTATTTGCGCCGAAAATCTTTTACATACATTTAACTGGTAAAAAATATAGAGAATGGTAAAATTATCTTGCAAGGGGGGAGATAGGGAGGATTTTATATGTTCTTGATGGCGATATCTATTCTGGTAATTGTGGAAACCATTGGCTTCTTTCTTGCAAAACGGTATGACATGAGTGAAAAAGTAGACAAGGGAATAGAAATTTGTTATTGGAAATTAAGTTATAGACGAAAATTTATTAGAACACTTTGTTTTATTCCTGTATCTGTAATTATAATTATTGAGTTTTATAAGGAATTTCAATCATATATGTTTACAGGAATAATTGGCGTTGTGTTCTTTATATCAATTTTTATTCAGGCTTTTTATAATTATAAGAGATGGAAAAATGAAATTGAGGAATAAATTTTGTCCGGCTGGCATAAAAGTGAGGTCGAGGAACAGGACATAACCAACAGCACCACGGTATTTCAAGGTGTAATTATGAGATTCTATATAAAAGTTGTATGTTAACAAAGGAGGAGATTGAAATTGAAATTTGAACCTATTGAAGTCAAGGATAAATTAAATAGAACTATAGTGATACGAAGTGCAATCGCAGATGATGCAGAGGATTTAATAAAATATTTAAAAGTCACTACAGAAGAAACACCATATCTGATTCGAGAGCCGGATGAGGTTGCTATTACACATGAACAAGAAGTAGCGTTTATAAATAATTGTCTGAATTCAGATAAATCTTTGCTGTTAATTGCAACATTAAATGGAAGACATATTGGTAATTGTTCTTTAAATCCAATAGGAAGTTACAGGAGATATGCTCATAGGTGCGAAGTAGCAATTGCTTTATATCAGGAATTTTGTGGATGTGGTATTGGAAGAACTATGTTGGAGCATATGCTTAAAGTGGCAACAAAGATGGGATTTGAACAAGCCGAACTTGAAGTTATTTCTGACAATAAAAGTGCAATTGCTTTGTATGAAAAACTTGGTTTTAAGAAGTATGGTTCCTTGCCCGACAATATGAAATATGCAAGTGGCCATTATGCTTCAGCAGACTGGATGATGAAAAAATTATAATGGGCATTACAATTCCTGGTTTATAGCAGACAGTTTTTTCGATAGCTGTCTGTTTTCTTTTTCTCATAATGGATAGCAGATTTTGCAATCGGACAATTTGATGTAAAAAGAGTGAAATTCCTGTAACGAAAATTATTTATAGAGTACATATAGGAGGAGGTGGAATATGGAAGAGATGGTAGAGATTTACAAAAAATATATGCCGCAGGTGTATAAATTTTTGTTTAGCCTTTGTCACGATGTTCATTTAAGCGAAGAACTAACCCAGGAAACTTTTTTTCAGGCTATGAAATCCATTGATAATTTTCATGGAGACTGTAGGTTATATGTGTGGTTGTGTTCCATTGCAAAGCATTTGTGGTATAAAGAGTTAAAGAAGAAAAAAAGAGAAACGGCGGCAGAGAATGCAGAACAGGCAGATTATCGGAATCTTACAGAGAATTCGGCCATACAGAAAGTGGAAGTGATAGAATTATATAAAAAACTTCATTTGCTGGAAGAGCCTGTACGGGAGGTCATGTATTTGCGGCTGAATGCAGATTTTACTTTCAAAGAAATTGGAGAAATCATGGGAAAAGATGAAAATTGGGCAAGAGTAACTTTTTATCGTGGAAAGCAGAAAATCAGAAAGGAGAACCGCCATGAAATGTGAAATGATTCGCGACTTATTGCCTCTGTATATTGACGGATTGACCAGTGAGGAAAGCAATCGGGAAATAGAAAAGCATTTAAAAAACTGTAGAGGATGTCAAAAATACTATCAGGAAATGACAGGTGAAATTGGTGAAGATATATCCATAAGTGAGGAAGAAATACAGGAACTTCAAGTTATAAAGAAGATAAAGAAAAAAAATAAGAGAAAAATGTTTGGGGTACTTACAGGAATTGTTCTGGCTTTGGCCGTTTGCGTGATGGTTTTGTTTACACAATGGTATAGTTCTGCGAATTCCGAAGAAGTTACGGTAGATTATGGAGTGAGAGGAAATGTTGCATATTGTGCTATAGAAACAAAGCCGGGATACTCTATGGAAATAAACGGCTCTTCGTCTCATTTAAAAATATTAAGGCTGAGAAAAACAATGAGTCCGAAAGGTCAAACGATTAGCTGGGAAGAAAAAATAGGGACAGAGGAGAACCCTTGCAAATGGACAATAGAATTTCAAGATAAGATTATGGTTATTGAAAATGGACAGTTGACAAAGGAAAAGGAAAAATAGTGATGTTTTTGAGAAGACAAACGTTTGTTGAAATTGACTAAAAACAGCACAGAATATTAAAATTTTTATTTATATTGACATTTTCCGCCTGCTCGGATAAAATGAATCTATCAAACCAAGGAGGGCTGTTTTTATGAAGAAAAAGTCTTTAAAAGTGTTGTTATGTTCCACTTTACTGGCTATGGCGCTGACTGTTTCCGCATGCGGTGAGAAGGATGCAGGAAAAGACAGTGCAGAGGTTTCCAGTGAAAAAGAAACGCAGCAGGAACAGGAAGAAAAGGAAGTGGAAAAAGAGGAATCAGAACCGGTGAAATTGGAAGATGCCGAACCCATAACCGAGAAGTTCCCGGATATTAAGTCTTATGTGGAATCTGACCTTGTACAGGAACAGTTAGATGCACAGCTTTCTTCTCTTGGAGACAGCGGTATGAGTATGGAAGTGCTGGGAGAAGACAACAAGCTGATTTACCGGTATACCATGGATGGTATTGTTAAGACAGATGCGTTGACCGAACAGCTGCAGTCTGCTATGGATGGACAGGCGGATACTTTTAAAAACGTAGCAAGTTCTTTGAAATTGGCGGTAGAGGTAGAAAATCCGGTGGTTGTAGTGGAGTATATTGATATGAATGGGGAAGTGATTCTTTCCGCAGAGTATACGACAGAATAATTTTGGTGCAGAAATGGAATACAGGCCCGGGGCTGTGAGAGAAAACAGTCCCGGACATAGAAAAAGCGAAACAAGTCTAAGAATTCTAAGATGCTCATGAGAGATTCTCTCGAAATTTCAAAATAATTCCTTGATGAAGAAAGTTTTTTTTCGTATACTTTTGTATAAAAGCAGAGAAGGGAAACAGGATGAACAGAAATTATCAAAAAGAACTGGAAAAAATCATAGAAGAAAATCAAAAACAGGGAAAGATTCCCAGGCTTTTTTTGCACAGTTGTTGTGCGCCCTGCAGCAGTTATGTGTTGGAATATCTGTCCCGGTATTTTGAAATTACAGACTTTTTCTATAACCCCAATATTTTTCCCCGGGAGGAGTACGAAAAGCGAACAGAGGAGCTGAAACGGCTGATAGAGGAAATGCCTTTGGTGCATAAGCCGGTTTTTGTGGAAGGCAGGTATTGCCCGGAGGAGTTTTTTGAAATGGCAAAGGGACTGGAACAGGCTCCGGAAGGCGGAGAACGGTGCTTTCACTGTTACCGCATGCGGTTGGAAGAGACGGCCCGCATGGCTGCAGAGGGAGGATATGACTACTTTGCCACTACGCTGACCATCAGTCCCTTAAAGAATGCGGGAAAACTAAATGAAATCGGGGAAGAGTTGGAAAAGATTTATCATGTAAAGCATCTGCCTTCGGATTTTAAGAAAAAAAACGGATATAAACGTTCTACAGAATTATCCGGAGAATATCATCTTTACAGACAGGATTACTGCGGCTGTGTTTTTTCCAGACAGGAGCGTGAAAGACAAAAGCAGGAACAAAAGGAAAAACTCTTGCGTTCAACACTATAAAGTGATAAAATTTTACACAAGATATTGTCGAAAGTGCAAAAACGAAAGAACTTCGGCGATACGGTGAAAAAGAGAGGAATGAGGAACAATATGGCACAATTATGGGGAGGTCGTTTCACAAAAGAAACAGACCGTCTGGTGTACAATTTTAATGCGTCTTTGAGTTTTGATAAAAGACTTTATAAGCAGGATATCAAAGGCAGTATGGCCCATGCTTCCATGCTGGCTAAGCAGGGGATTCTTACAGAACTGGAAAAGGAAGAGATATTATCAGGCCTGCAGGAAATTTTAAAGGATATTGAAAGCGGAAAACTGGAGTTTTCACCGGAATACGAAGATATTCACAGCTTTGTAGAGGCAAATCTGATTGCCAGAAAAGGAGACGCAGGGAAGAAGCTGCATACAGGAAGAAGCCGTAATGACCAGGTGGCTTTGGATATGAAAATGTATGTAAGAGATGAAATTCAGGAGACAGACGAACTTTTAAAAGAACTGCTGGAAACTCTTCAGAAATTAATGGAAGAAAATCTGCACACCTATATGCCTGGCTTTACCCATTTGCAGAAGGCTCAGCCAGTGACTGCAGCCCACCATTTGGGCGCTTACTTTGAGATGTTCAAAAGGGACAGAAGTCGTTTGAAGGATACAGGAAAGAGATTGAATCTCTGTCCTCTTGGAAGCGGGGCGCTGGCAGGAACTACCTACCCTCTGAACCGGGAATATACTGCGCAGGCGTTGGGCTTTGACGGTCCTACTTTGAACAGTATGGATTCTGTGGCAGACAGGGATTATCTGATTGAATTTTTGTCCGATTTATCCATGATTATGATGCATCTGAGCCGTTTTTGCGAAGAGATGATTTTGTGGAATTCCAATGAATATCAGTTCGTGGAAATTGACGACGCTTACAGTACGGGCAGCAGTATTATGCCTCAGAAGAAGAATCCGGATATTGCCGAACTGGTAAGAGGAAAAACAGGAAGGGTTTATGGGGCGCTTATGTCTTTGCTTACTACCATGAAGGGAATTCCTCTGGCTTACAATAAGGATATGCAGGAAGACAAGGAATTGGCTTTTGATGCCATGGATACAGCCAAAGGATGTATTGCGCTGTTTAACGGTATGCTGTCCACTTTGGAATTTAAAAAAGAAAATATGGAAAAGAGTGCGAAAAACGGCTTTACGAATGCCACAGATGCAGCAGATTATCTGGTGAACAAGGGTGTGCCTTTCAGAGATGCCCACGGCATTGTTGGCCGTCTGGTGCTTTACTGCCTGGAGAAGAATATTTCTCTGGACGAGATGTCTTTAGAAGCATACAAAGCCATCAGTCCGGTTTTTGAGGAAGACATTTACGAGGCTATCAGTATGAAAAATTGTGTAGAGAAGAGAAATACCATTGGTGCGCCAGGCTCAGAAGCCATGAAAGAGGTACTGAAGCAGAATAAAAAATATCTGGAAGAATAAAAAGAAATTCTTGACATTTTGGAAAAATTTGTTATAGTAGTGTTTAACGAAAACAAATGTGCGTGTAGCAAAGACGTTTGCGGCGCAAAGGCGGTTGAAACAGTAAAATGGCTGAGTCAGAAAAAGCCGGCTGCAGACAAAGCGTTTTGCAGGCATAGGGTAAGGAGAATAGACAGATGAGTGAAAAATTAAGAGTTGGAATTTTAGGAGCTACAGGTATGGTCGGACAGAGATTTATTTCTCTTCTGGAAAACCATCCATGGTTTGAAGTCGTAACAGTGGCAGCAAGTGCAAGAAGTGCAGGAAAAACATATGAAGAGGCTGTAGGAGGTCGTTGGAAAATGACAACTCCTATGCCGGAAGCAGTGAAAAAACTTATTGTCATGAACGTGGCAGAGGTGGAAAAGGTTGCTTCTACGGTGGATTTTGTATTTTCAGCAGTGGATATGTCCAAAGAAGAAATCAAAGCGATTGAAGAGGAATATGCAAAGGCCGAAACCCCTGTTGTTTCCAACAACAGCGCCCACAGATGGACACCGGACGTACCGATGGTAGTGCCGGAAATCAACCCGCAGCATTTTGAGGTGATTGAGTTCCAGAAAAAACGTCTGGGCACAACAAAGGGCTTTGTGGCTGTAAAGCCAAACTGTTCCATCCAGAGTTACGCGCCAGTGCTTACTGCATGGAAGGAATTTGAGCCATATGAAGTAGTAGCCACTACTTACCAGGCAATTTCCGGCGCAGGAAAGACTTTCAAAGACTGGCCGGAAATGGTAGAAAATATCATTCCTTATATCGGCGGTGAAGAAGAAAAGAGTGAAATGGAACCTCTTCGTCTCTGGGGCGAAATTAAGGACGGCGTGATTGAGCCGGCCAAAGAACCGGTGATTACCTGCCAGTGTGTGCGCGTTCCGGTATTAAACGGACATACTGCAGCCGTATTTGTGAAGTTCAGAAAGAACCCCACCAAAGAACAGCTGATTGAAAAACTGGTAAACTTCAAAGGACTTCCCCAGGAACTGGAACTGCCAAGTGCACCGAAGCAGTTTATTCAGTACATGGAAGAAGACAACCGCCCACAGGTACAGTTGGATGTAGATTATGAAAATGGCATGGGAATTTCCATAGGCCGTTTAAGAGAAGATAAAGTGTATGATTACAAGTTTATCGGACTTTCCCACAATACGGTTCGCGGTGCGGCAGGCGGAGCTGTGCTTTGTGCAGAAACCTTGAAAGCAAAAGGTTATATTACAAAGAAATAAATATTACGAAAGAAAAATCCGGGGAAACCAGTGTCAGATTATGCAAAAGCAGGCACTGGTTTTTCGGCTCTGAAAGGGGTAGAAAACGTCAGAAATTTGACGCATATCCCAACCTGTGTTAAGATAAAAAGCATTGTAAAGAAATTAAAAGCAAAAGAGGAGCTTTCATGAGCAAATCATTATTTATAGCCGAAAAACCAAGTGTCGCCCAGGAATTTGCCAAGGCGCTGAAATTGAATACATCCAGAAAAGATGGTTATCTGGAATCGGAAAACACCATTGTAACCTGGTGTGTGGGACATCTGGTAACCATGAGCTATCCCGAAGCCTATGACCCGGCGCTGAAAAGATGGAGTCTGGATACGCTGCCCTTTTTGCCGGAAGACTTTAAATACGAAGTGATTCCTTCGGTGAAAAAGCAGTTTGATATTGTCAGCGGACTGCTGAACCGCAAAGATGTGGAAACTATCTATGTCTGTACGGACTCCGGGCGGGAAGGGGAATATATTTACCGTCTGGTAGCCATGATGGCAGGCGTAAAAGATAAGGAACAGAAGCGAGTGTGGATTGACTCTCAGACAGAGGAGGAGATTATCCGGGGAATCCGGGAGGCGAAATCGCTTTCAGAGTACGATAACCTTTCGGCTTCGGCCTATCTGCGGGCGAAGGAAGACTATCTTATGGGCATTAATTTTTCCAGACTGCTTTCTCTAAAATATGGCAATGCGGTTTCCAATTATCTGGGCAGCCGCTACCAGGCCATTTCAGTGGGGAGAGTTATGACCTGTGTCCTGGGTATGGTGGTACGCAGGGAGCGGGAAATCCGGGAGTTTGTGAAGACGCCTTTTTACCGGGTGCTGGGAAAATTTGAACGGCAGGGACACTCTTTTGAAGGAGAGTGGAGAGCCACACAAGGCAGCCGTTATTTCCAATCCCCCCTTTTATATAAGGAAAATGGATTTAAGAAAAAGGAAACAGCAAAGGAACTGGCAGAATTACTGTCTGCCAATCCCCCTTTGCAGGCGGTGGTAGAAAAGATTGAGCGGAAAAAGGAAAATAAAAATCCGCCGCTGCTTTTTAACCTGGCAGAACTACAGAATGAGTGTTCCAGGCTGTTTAAGTTAAGCCCCGATGAAACGCTGAAAATCGTGCAGGAATTGTATGAAAAGAAGCTGGTTACATACCCCAGAACCGATGCCCGTGTGCTTTCCACTGCCGTGGCAAAAGAGATTCAGAAAAATATAGGCGGACTGCGCAGTTTTGTCCATGTGGGGGCTTATGCAGAAGAAATTCTGGCCGGACAGATGTATAAAAATCTTTTGAAAACCCGCTATGTCAATGACAAGCAGATTACAGACCATTATGCCATTATTCCCACAGGACAGGGGTTAAATGCGCTGCGAAGCGTTTCTGTGCAGGGGGAAAAGGTGTATGAAGTGATTGTGCGCAGATTTTTGAGTATTTTTTATCCTCCGGCTGTTTACCAGAAAATCAGTCTGGTGTCTGTCAGGGAAAAAGAACGGCTGTTTTCTTCTTTTAAAGTGCTGGTTTCCGAAGGGTATTTGAAGGTAAGCGGGTATTCTTTCGGGAAAAAGAAAGAGGAGGAAACCTCGGAAGAAGAAACACAGGACAGCGCTTTTCTGGAAATGCTGCAGAATATCCGAAAGGGAAGTATTCTCTCCATCCAACGGTTTTTCATCAAGGAGGGAGAAACATCGCCGCCTAAGCGGTATACCTCCGGTTCTATGATTCTGGCGATGGAAAATGCAGGGCAGCTGATTGAAGATGAGGAATTGCGGGCCCAGATTAAGGGAAGCGGAATTGGAACCAGCGCTACCAGAGCGGAAATTCTGAAAAAACTGGTAACCATTCAGTATCTGGCACTGAATAAAAAGACGCAGGTCATTACCCCCACCTTGCTGGGAGAAATGATTTTTGATGTGGTCAATGCTTCTATCCGTTCTTTATTGAGCCCGGAATTGACGGCAAGCTGGGAAAAGGGACTGACTTATGTGGCTGAAGGCAGCATTACCCCACAGGAATATATGGAGAAACTGGAACGCTTTATCCGCTCCTGGACCCAGGGGGTTCTGGGACTTAGAAACCAGCTGATGTTAAAGCAGTTTTTCGATGCGGCGGCTCAGTATTATCAAAAGGGAACGGGCAATAAAACCAGAAAAAGCAACCGATGTGATACAGAGAAAGGAAGGTAAAAATGGAACAGTTGAAAATTCAGGAATTATACAGTGATTTAAGTAAAACCATGGCAAAGGAACTGTTGGAGAGCAAAATCTATCCATGGGAAGTGCTGCCGGAAATCAGCGCTTTTTTGGTGAAGCTGGGAAATGCATTAAGCGAAGAGGAATATGAAAAAAGAGGAGAAGATGTGTGGATTGCCAAATCTGCAAAGGTGGCGCCAACGGCCTATATCCATGGCCCGGCCATTATTGGAAAAGAGGCGGAAGTCCGTCACTGTGCTTTTATCCGGGGGAATGCACTGGTAGGCGAAGGTGCGGTTGTGGGAAATTCCACAGAGTTGAAAAACGTAATTCTCTTTGATAAAGTGCAGGTACCCCACTATAACTATGTGGGAGATTCCATCTTAGGCTATAAATCCCATATGGGGGCAGGTTCTATTACCTCCAATGTAAAATCAGACAAAAAGCTGGTGGTGGTAAAAGGACAGGAAATGCAGATAGAGACAGGATTGAAAAAGTTTGGCGCTATGTTGGGCGATGAAGTGGAAGTAGGCTGCGGTTCTGTACTGAATCCGGGAACGGTGGTGGGAAGCCACAGCAACATTTATCCCCTGTCTTCTGTAAGAGGTGTGGTTCAGGCCAACAGTATTTACAAAAAACAGGGTGAAGTAGTGGAAAAAAGATAGCTGCCTGCAGTACGGGATGTTAAATCCCGAATACTGCATAGCGCAAGGAAAATAAGAGCAGAAGATGTGCCGGATAGAAAAGGTAGAAGAAATATTTCATGCTTCTGCCTTTTTGCTGATTATACAGGTTGATGGGAAGAAAAGCAAAGCAGGCCACAGGCTCCCATAAAAGAGAGAGACATCCTGCAATGGTTTTTTCCAGAGGATAGGAATAAAACAGGTATAAAATGAGAATCAGTACAATCCCTTTCCAGTTGTAATCAGCAGCAAACAATTTTCCGAGAAGAATCCCTCCCCCTGCCGCAAAAAGCAGGAGGACGGGATTTTTTTGTCTGACGATGTCCATGAGCCAGAGGGTGAGAAAACCGATAAGAAGGGTAAACATCACGTTCTGGTAGGAAAACTCCAACAGACCGCCGTTAAAGCACAAATCAAAGGGCAGTTCAGACACACAGGCAAAAAGAAAGAGCCGCAGGGCATACTTCTTACGGTTGGAGGTATGGACAAAGCCTTCCACCAGAAGAAAACAGAAAATGGGGAAGGAAATTCTTCCTACTGACCGGAGTATCCGGTCTGCCTGGTACAGGAAAGAGGTGGTTTCAAAGTCCCAGGCAGAAGAAAGCTGTTGGTTGTAAGCGGAAATTACGCCGCTTTCCAGAAAAACAGCTCCAATATGGTCTGTCAGCATGGTGACAAGGGCAATCCATTTTAGGGCGCTGCCGGTAAGCAGCGGAGGAAGCAGTGTATTTTTTGCGGTATCAGGGTATCTGATTTTATAAAACATAAGCAGTATCCTTTCTGGTGTTTTTTTGTTTGAAGAAGTTCAAATTGCATTTATTATAGCACAAGATGCCTTTGTATTGAATAAAGTACCTGCAATTTCTTGCAAAGAAATAAAATTGTGTTTATTATAAACAACAGGGATTTCAGAAAAAATGCAGGAAAGGAAGAATGCAATGAGAAGTCTGGATACAAATGTAAAAAGAATCCGTCACAAAGTATTTAAAGAGATTGCCCGTGTGGGTTTTGAATCGGAACCGGAGACCCTGGTGGCTGATATTGAGGCCATTCCTTATCATATTGTACAGGAGAGGGCAACATACCGGGAAAGTATTTACCGGGAAAGAGCAGTGGCCAGTGAGAGAGTCCGCCTTGCCATGGGAATGTCTCTTCGGCCGGAAAATGCAGCCGTACATATTACCGCAGGTCTTGAGGCCAGCAACATTGACGAGAAATATTATGAGCCGCCGCTTATGCAGGTCATACCTTCGGCCTGTGATGCCTGTGAGCCTAAGATGTATGAGGTTTCCAATATGTGCAGAGGCTGTGTGGCGCATCCTTGTAAGGAGGTCTGTCCAAAGGGCGCTATCAGCATTGTAAAGGGCAAATCCATTATCAACCAGGAAAAATGCATTAAATGCGGAAAATGCAAATCAGTCTGTCCATATGATGCCATTGCCAAAAAGGAGCGTCCCTGTGCCAGAGCCTGTGGTGTAAATGCTATTGAAAGTGATGAATTGGGAAGAGCCAAAATCAACAATGAGAAGTGTGTTTCCTGCGGTATGTGCATGGTAAACTGCCCGTTTGGAGCTATTTCTGATAAATCACAGATTTTTCAGCTTGCCCATGCACTGAAAGAGGGAAAACAGATTATCGCAGAAGTAGCGCCGGCTTTTATAGGGCAGTTTGGGCCTGATGTGACACCGAAAAAATTAAAGGCGGCTTTGCAGGAACTGGGCTTTGCAGATGTCTATGAAGTGGCTCTGGGAGCAGATATTGGAGCAGTTGCTGAGGCACATCACTATGCAGAGAAAGTCAGCACAGGGGAACTGCCTTTCCTGCTCACTTCCTGCTGTCCTTCCTGGAGCATGCTTGCAAAGAAGTTCTTCCCGGATATGATTGGGAATATTTCTCAGGAGCTGACGCCTATGGTGGCAACTGCAAGAACCATTAAGCAGCGTTATCCGGAGGCTCATGTGGTGTTTATTGGCCCTTGTGCTTCGAAAAAACTGGAGGCTTCCAGAAAATCGGTACGAAGTGACGTGGATTTTGTCATTACCTTTGAGGAGCTGGCAGGAATGTTTGAGGCAAAGGGAATTCATCCCGAAGAATGCCAGGGTGAAAGTTCTCTTCATAATGCAACTGCAGCTGGAAGAGGTTATGCGGTTGCCGGAGGAGTGGCCAGCGCAGTAGAATCCTGCCTTCATGAATATTATCCGGAGGTAGAGGTTCACATTGAGCATGCGGAAGGCCTGGCAGAATGTAAGAAAATTCTGACTATGGCAAAAGCAGGAAAATTAAAAGGCTGTATGATAGAAGGTATGGGTTGTCCTGGCGGCTGTATGGCAGGTGCGGGAACCAATGTACCTCTGGCAAAAGCAGCAGCAGACTTGAAAAAATATAAAAAAGACTCTTCCAGACAGTTACCCCCGCCGGAACTGGCGGAAATCCATCTGGATTAAGAAAATTTAAGAAAAGCGCATGAAAAGAAGAACTGCAGGTTTTTTCGGAAAGAGAAAACTGCAGTTCTTTTTTCTATATTCTTTAGAAAAACTTTAAAATTGTCTGCTTGTTCTCTTTAAATCTGTTTTTTATGATAAAGACAACTTAAGAGAAAGACCAAAAGGGGGAAATCCTTATGAAAATATTAATCACAACAGATTGGTATAAACCGATTATCAACGGAGTGGTGACATCTGTGCTGAACTTAAAAAAGGAACTGGAAGAAAGAGGACATGAGGTAAGAGTTCTGACTTTATCCAGAAGCTATGAGTCTTATAAAGAAGCAGGCGTTTATTATATTAAATCCATAAATCTGGAAAAAATTTATCCGAATGTCAGGGCTGTGCTGCCTCATACGGAAAAGCTGGTGCGGGAATTGGTGCACTGGAATCCTGATATCGTACATTCCCAGTGTGAGTTTATGACCTTTTCTTATGCGGTCAAAATCAGTAAAAAATGCAACTGTCCGCTTTTGCATACTTACCATACAGTTTATGAGGATTATATTCATTATCTGCCTGGAAGAATTTCAGAACATAAAGCCGGGGCTGCTTTAGAAAAGAAAGCGGTAGCACAGTTTTCCAGAAGCGTGCTGAAAAAAGCCAGTCAGGTGATTGTACCTACGGAGAAAGTAGAGAAGATTCTGGAAGGCTATGAAGTAAAGAAGCCGATTTCCGTGATTCCTACAGGAATTGATTTGCAGAGATTTTCCGGAGATTTATCAAAAGAAGAAAAGCAGGAATTAAAGAAAAAATGGAACATTCCTTTGGAGAATCAGGTACTGGTCAGTGTGGGACGTCTGGCAAAGGAAAAGAATCTGGAAGAATTGTTAAGGTTCTTTGCACAGATGGTAAGAGAAGAAGGAAGAGAAAAACTGACTTTTCTGATTGCCGGGGACGGACCGGACAGAGAACGTCTGGAAAATCTGACCGTGGAGCTGGAAATTCAGGACTGTACTGTGTTTACGGGCATGATAAGCCCGGAGGAAGTAGGCCGGTATTATCAGCTGGGAGATGTATTTGTGTGTGCCTCCAACAGTGAAACCCAGGGGATTACCTATATCGAAGCCCTTGCCAGTGGAGTTCCGGCCCTGTGCAGGAAAGATGATTGTTTAAACCAGGTTGTGACAGACGGATATAATGGTTTCCAGTATGACTCCTATGCATATTTTAAAATGCATTTAGAATATCTGCTGGAGAAGGAAAGCCGGAGAGTGCAGATGGGAAAATGTGCCAGAGAGACCGCCTATCTGTATTCTACCTGGAATTTTTGCACTATGGCAGAATGTATTTATAAAGAAGTACTGGTACGACAGGGTATGGCAAAGCTTTCCCTGGCTGTACAGGAAGAAAAAGGATTTTCCAGGGAATTTCTGGCAGTCTGGAACCGGAAAAATATGTTGAGAAGAGGAGTGTAGGGTTATGAGAAAAATAAATATGTTATCAAAAGCAGATATGGTAAAAGGGCAGGGTGTGCTTTCCGCTCATGATGAGCAGGTGGCGCTTGCCAGACAGGTTATGAAGGGCAGTGCCGTGATTCTGGAAAATTCAAAAAAAGCCTGCGAAATTACGCACTATCACTCCATTAATCCGGAATACTATCTCTCGATTGACAAACGGAAAAAACAGGGGACGGCTGTGGGATATGTACACTTTTTGCCGGAAACTGTGGAAAACAGCATTTCTCTTCCAAGAGCGGTAAAGAATCTTTTCTATAAATATACGATTTCTTTTTACCGGAGAATGGATTATCTGGTAACGGTCAATCCGGTGTTTATTGACAAACTGGCACAGTACGGTATTCCCAGAGAGAAAATCACATACATTCCCAATGTGGTTTCCGAGGAGTCTTTTTATCCTATCTCCGGGGAAAAGAGAAAGAAAATCCGGAAAAAATGCCACATGGATCCGGATGCCTTTACTGTTTTATGTGTGGGGCAGCTGCAGAAGCGAAAGGGTGTCTTTGAATTTGTGGAAACAGCACGAAGAATGCCGGATTGTCAGTTTGTATGGGCCGGAGGTTTTTCTTTTGGAAAGATATCAGAAGGATACGAAGAGATTCGGGCTCTGATGAAAAATCTGCCCTCCAATGTGAAGTTTCTGGGACTGGTGGACCGAGAGAAAATGAACGAGGTCTACAATATGGCGGATGTGATGTTTCTGCCTTCCTATGAAGAACTGTTTCCCATGACCATTCTGGAATCCATGAATTGTGCTTTGCCGGTTTTGGTGCGGGATTTGCCTGAGTACAGACCCATTCTTTTTGACCATGCGTTGACTGGAAGAAATACAGAAGAGTTTGTACGGACGCTGCGCCAGCTGAAAGAAGAACCGGATTTTTATCAGAGAAGCGCGCATGCTTCCTATGAGGGTCATGAGAGATACAGCAGAACTGCGGTGGGAAACCAGTGGAAAGCATTTTATGAAAAGGTATTTCGCGAATCGGCAGAAGGAAAAAAGCTGAAAAACAAAAGGAATCTTTTAGGCAAAGAAAGAAAAGAGGAATTGGTATGGAAAAATAGAAAACAGCAGTATATCTGAATCTCTGCACACTCATAGGCCTGATAGGTATGGGGTGGTTTATCTGGTATGGAATCCGGCATCAGCTCTTTGTGTCTGCAGACGCATTAAAGGCTTTTTTAAGCCAGTTTGGCCTTTTTGCGCCGGCGCTGTTTATTGTGATTCAGATGGTGCAGGTGGTGATTCCTATTTTGCCCGGAGCAGTGGGCTGTCTGGGCGGTGTCCTGATTTTCGGACCGGTCTGGGGATTTGTATACAATTATGTGGGGATTTCCCTTGGTTCCATATTGGCCTTTCTGCTTTCCAAACGGTACGGAAGACCTTTTGTCCGTCAGATGGTGGGAGAAAAGAATTATGAAAAGTATATTGGCTGGCTGGAAAAAGGGAAGGCTTTCGATAAAGCATTTGCAGTAGCTATTTTTCTTCCTGTGGCGCCAGATGATTTGCTTTGCTATATTGCAGGGCTTACCCCTATGTCCTTGAAAAAATTTGCGGCAATTATTTTTCTGGGAAAGCCGGGTTCTATTTTTCTCTACAGTCTGGGCCTTACCGGGATTATGGAAGTGCTGCGGTATCTTTTTTAGACAGAATTTTGGAAAAAAAGAGAAAATAGGTCTGGATTTTTTTGCGGTTTTATGAGAAAATAGGTTTGAATAAGACGTTAAATGATTAACGCACTTGTAAGTATACATACTTGAAAGGAGTTTTAAAATGATTTATTCACATGAAGTAGAAACAATGTGCCCGGTAGCACAGGGCGTGAATCACGGTGCAGCTCCAATTCCGGAAGAAGCAAAGTGGGTAAAAGCAAAAGAAATCAAAGATATCTCTGGTTTAACACACGGTGTAGGCTGGTGTGCGCCTCAGCAGGGTACCTGTAAATTAACATTAAACGTAAAAGAAGGTATCATTCAGGAAGCACTGGTAGAAACTATCGGATGTTCAGGTATGACACATTCTGCTGCTATGGCATCAGAAATCTTGCCAGGAAGAACACTGCTTGAAGCATTAAACACAGACCTGGTTTGTGATGCGATTAACACAGCTATGAGAGAATTATTCTTACAGATTGTATACGGACGTACACAGAGTGCATTCTCTGAAGACGGTCTGCCGATTGGTGCTGGTCTGGAAGACCTTGGAAAAGGACTTCGTTCTCAGGTTGGTACAATGTACGGAACATTAAAGAAAGGTCCTCGTTATCTGGAAATGACAGACGGCTATGTTACAGGCATCGCATTAAACGAAGACGATGAAATCATCGGATACAAATTCGTAAGCTTTGGCAAGATGATGGACTTCATCAAAGCCGGCGATGATGCAAACACAGCATTTGAAAAAGCTCAGGGTCAGTACGGACGTGTAAACGACGCTGTTAAGATTATCGACCCACGTAAAGAGTAATCAGACGGAAGTGTCAGATATAGAAATCAGGAGGATAGAATAATGGCTTTATTTGAATCATATGAAAGAAGAGAAAAACAGATTCTGGCTGTTTTAAAAGAGTACGGAATGAACTCTATTGAAGAAGCTGCAGAAGTAACAAAAGCAGCCGGTTTAGATGTATATAAAATGGTTGAAGGTATTCAGCCAATCTGTTTTGAAAACGCAAAATGGGCTTACACAGTAGGCGCTGCTATCGCAATCAAAAAAGGCTGCAAGAAAGCAGCAGATGCAGCAGCAGCTATCGGTGAAGGTCTTCAGTCTTTCTGTATCCCGGGTTCTGTTGCAGACCAGCGTAAAGTAGGTCTTGGACATGGTAACTTAGGAAAAATGCTTCTGGAAGAAGATACAAAATGTTTCGCATTCTTAGCAGGACATGAATCTTTCGCAGCAGCAGAAGGCGCTATCGGTATTGCTGAAAAAGCAAACAAAGTTCGTAAAGAGCCTCTTCGCGTTATCTTAAACGGATTAGGAAAGGATGCTGCTCAGATTATTGCTCGTATCAACGGATTTACATATGTAGAAACAGAATACGATTACTACACAGGCGAATTAAAAGAAGTATTCCGCAAAGCATACTCTGACGGACTTCGTGCAAAAGTAAACTGCTACGGAGCAAACGATGTTCGTGAAGGCGTGGCTATCATGTGGAAAGAAGACGTTGACGTTTCTATCACAGGTAACTCTACAAACCCGACACGTTTCCAGCACCCGGTAGCAGGTACATACAAGAAGGAACGTATCGAAGCAGGAAAGAAATACTTCTCTGTTGCATCAGGCGGTGGTACAGGACGTACTCTTCACCCGGACAACATGGCAGCAGGCCCGGCTTCTTACGGTATGACAGATACCTTAGGACGTATGCACTCTGACGCTCAGTTTGCAGGTTCTTCTTCTGTACCGGCTCACGTGGAAATGATGGGTCTTATCGGCGCAGGTAACAACCCGATGGTTGGTATGACTGTAGCTGTAGCTGTAGCTGTTGAGGAAGCAGCTAAGGCTGGAAAATTCTAATATAGGGGCGAAAAACCTTGATTTTAAGGGGCTTCTCAAGTCGTAGTTCGGCTTGGGGAGTCCTGTTTTTTTGTCTAAAAGACTCATAAAAGCCACACGCAAGCCACACTCTACAAGCCACACAAGCCACACTTGAGTTTATGGTGGGTTAAGGCTTTCTCATATTAGGGTTTTTGAACAGATGTTAGATACGCTTTGAGTTCGTGTAAGTAAAGTGAAAAATTTATTTGGGAGGAGTGTGTCTATATGAGACGTGCAAATGGTTCTGGTAACATTTATAAGATGAAAGGAGGTAAGCGGAGAAATCCTTGGAGGGTGAGAGTCACCGTAGGCTGGGAGTTAAATCAAGAAACAGGCAGATGTAAACAGAACTTAAAGACCATAGGTTATTATCCAACGAGGGCTGAAGCTGAGGCAGCTTTGGTAGCTGGATAAAAATGTTGCTACTGCAATAGAATTACTTAAGAACCATGCCAGTCATATACAGGTATTGAGATTGGCACATTTAACCATGGAAGATGTAAGTGTAAAAGATAAATAGGGTATTAAGAGCAGGCTGCTATTTACTGGTATGTATTTAGCGGTCTGTTCTTTGTGTAAATCCTTATGAGTTTTGGTATCTTCACTCTCATATATCCCCCACAGAAACACTCCCTAAAAATGATATTGACATCTCCGTTCCACAGAGTTACAATGCCGACAATCCAACGGTTAGACAGCTCATTGTATTTGACTGAACCCATTGGAAACTGTTATAATATATCAAAGGAGGGATTGCATTGTCAGAAGGGATAGCGTATCAGAACAAAGACATTGAATTTAAGCTGATGAGCGAAACCTATAAGGAGAAATCCTTTGAGGCTTACGGCTTAAAACTACCAAAGATTAAGGAAGTATTGCCTACAAATTTGCCAGCAGTTTCGGCAAATGAAATGCGTATCGACAATGTGTTTTTACTGGAAGATGACACAGTGGCAATCGTAGACTATGAGTCAGAAAATAAGGCTTCTAATCGTGTGAAGTATATTAACTATATTGGCAGGATTATGCACAGATATGACTCACAGAACAAAGTCATACCTAAACTGCGTATGATTGTAATTTATACGGGAGACGTGGAACACGCAGAAGATACGTGGGAAATACCATGTTTGACTCTGAAAATGGAGCAGGTATTCATTCATAGCCTGCCAGATGCTGAAATCTACCAATCTATTAAAAAGAAACTGGAGAATAATGAAACATTATCAGATAAGGAACTTATGCAGCTTATCATTCTTCCACTTGCCAAGAAAGGCAAAGAAGAAAAACAGAGAATGATTGAGCAAGTAGTAGATTTGGCTAAACAGATTGATGATGAAAACACACAGGCATTTGTTATCACAGGTATTCTGGTGAGCAGTGATAAGTTTATAGACAGAGATTATGCAAAGGTAGTAAGGAGGTATTTGAGCATGACGAAAGTATTCCAGATATTAGAAGAAGAGAAACAAGAGGCAATCAACTTAGCTGAACAAAAACGTACTATTCGTATGGCAGAAAGTTTAATTAAAGATGAAGTAGATACAGTAGTTATTATGAGAGCAACAGGCTTTTCAAAAGAGCAAATTGAAGAAATCAAGCAGAATATGCTGACAACGAAATAGGGTATTAAGAGCAGGCTACTATTTACTGAGAGGTATTTGGTAGCCTTTCTCATTTCATTTAGTGGTGGGGGGAGTTGCCACTTGTGGCAAGGTTGACTGTTTCGTGGAAGAGATGATATACTTTGATTAAAGTGTCGTCATCCGCTTTCTCGTTGTTGTCACCTTTTGTTGTGATGTTACCTTCAGCATCAATAGTAACTGCTCGGTGGCAAACCTTTGTATCTTCATTTATACGAAACATAACTACATCGTCTTCTTTGATGCCTTTCGTTTTCTGTACAATAGCAATGGAGTTTGTTTCCATATACGGCTCCATTGAACCAGACAAAACTAACACTGGTCTGTACCCAAAGATATAAAACTCATCTTTCTGTATCATAACTCCCAACAGCATATAAACTGAAAGAGCAATGATACCATAAGAAATTATTGAACTACTGTGATAAAATAAAAGATTATGCAGATTCTTTCCCGGAAAACTATTGGATCAATACCAGCAGTAATGATGCTGTTAAGAAATTCATCAAGAACTTATCTATCCGGAAATGTATCAGTCTTTAGAGAACGTCTGGAGCCTTTTATTTATGACCGGATATTTAACGCAGCGTGAAAGGGTTGATGTGAAGAGGTATAAGGAGGAACGGAAGTATGACGAAGAACTCCGGGAAAACGGAGTAGATAAAATTTTAAAATATGGAATTGCGTGTTATATGAAACGGTGTAAAGTGAAACTGGCAGAGGTGTCATAGACGCTTTATACAATCCATCACCAGGACAAATAGAAACAAAGGAGAATATTTTGTTAGGAAAAACACACATGACAGTAGGAATTGCGGCTGCTTTAGCAGTGACACAGCCCGCCAGTGTTTCTGAAATGATTCTTGCTGTTGGCATTGGCGGATTGGGTGCATTGATAAGTGATATTGATGTGGGAACATCAGCTTCACATAAAGATGCGGATAAAATAACAGGGCTTTCAGTGGCTGTTATAGCCTTGGCCTTGTTTTTGGACAAGTTTTTTCATACGGGGATTATAAACAGGGTGATATATAGCAGCGGTTATGGAAAAATGATTTTTGGTATACTTCTTTTCGTAGGTATTTGCGCCTTTGGTAAAGAACAGCCTCACAGGTCATTTATGCACTCAATCTTAGCATTGATACTGCTCTCTTGTGCAGTGGGAGTGATATGGAAAAACGCGGTTATTTATTTTGCAGTAGGATTTATATCTCATCTTGCGACAGACATATTTAATAAGAGAAGAGTAAGGCTGCTCTATCCTTTGAAAGGCGGGGTATCCTTAGGATGGTTCCATGCATATGGATTGGCGAATACCATACTTTTTGTTATGGGAAGTGTGGTTGCCGGGCTGGAGAGTGTTTTCTTTGTGATAAGAATGCTGCAATAAATGAGAGAAAGACAAACTGTTTTAACTTTAGAACTTGTTTGTCCCACAAAAACGTTGTATAATACTTCTAAGAATGGTCTTTTTAAAGGCCAAAGATACAGAAATTCTGTATAGATTATCTAATGATAGCGGAGGAAGAAAATATGAACGTATTAGTAGTAAACTGCGGAAGTTCATCACTGAAATTCCAGTTAATCAATTCCGAGACAGAAGCCGTAGCAGCAAAAGGTCTGTGCGAGCGCATCGGACTTGACGGAAGACTGGTATATCAGCCAACAGGCGGAGAAAAGGAAACGACAGAGGCATCTATGCCAACACATACAGAGGCCATCAAAATGGTTCTGGATGCACTGGTAAATCCGAAAACAGGTGTATTGAAAAGCTTAGATGAAGTAGAAGCTATCGGACACCGTGTTCTGCACGGCGGTGCAAAAATTTCCGATTCCTGCATCATTGATGACGAGGTTATCTCTGTTATTGAAGAATGCTGTGATTTAGGACCTCTGCACAATCCTGCAAACTTAATGGGTATCCGTGCATGTATGGAATTAATGCCTGGCAAACCGAATGTAGCAGTCTTTGACACGGCTTTCCATCAGACCATGCCGGAAAAAGCATATATGTATGCTATTCCATATGAATATTATGAAAAATATAAAGTTCGTAAATACGGCTTCCACGGAACTTCTCACAGATTTGTTTCCAAAGAAACCATCAAGTTCCTGGGATTAGACCCGGATAACTCTAAAGTTATTGTTGCTCATTTAGGAAACGGTTCTTCCATCAGTGCGGTAGTGAACGGTAAATGTGTAGATACTTCCATGGGTCTTACACCGTTGGAAGGTCTGGTAATGGGAACGCGTTCCGGTGATCTGGATCCGGCTGTTTTAGATTTTATTTGCAAAAAAGAAAATATTGATGTTGCGGAAATGGTAAATATTCTGAATAAAAAATCCGGTCTGATGGGACTTTCCAAAGGACTTTCCAGCGATTTCCGTGATTTAAACGAAGCCAGAGAGCAGGGCAACGAAGATGCGAAACGTGCAGTAGACTGTCTGTGCTACAGAATCATCAAATACATCGGTTCTTACGCAGCAGCTATGAATGGTGTGGATGCCATTGCCTTTACAGGTGGTATCGGTGAAAATGCAATTCCTGTAAGAGAAACGGTTGTCAAAGGTTTAAGCTACCTGGGAATCACTCTGGACGAAGAAGCAAACCAGACAAGAGGAGAAAACAAAGTTATCTCTACACCGGATTCGAAAGTAACTGTTGCAATTGTTCCTACAAACGAAGAATTGGCAATTTGCCAGGAAACAGCTGAATTAGTTCAAAAATAATGGTTGACAAACCATAAAATCCTATGTATAATTTACAAGGTGTGATTAGGAGACTATTATGCTAATTGATTTATCGGAAATTTTATCCCTGGAAGGAAAGACACAGGTTGTTGAAGCACCTGTTTCCATGGATTCCTTTCAATCAAAACTGGGAGACTTCCCAGTTGCGGAAAAAGAGCCCCTTTCGCTGACTATTACAAATACGGGAAAGAAGGTTCTGAAAATCGAGGCGAAGGGCAGGATAACTGTCAACATTCCCTGTGATAAGTGTTTAAAGGATGTTCCCACTGAATTTGACATAAACTTTGAGCAGGAGATTGATATGCAGGCCTCAAAGGAAGACAGGATAAAAGACTTAGATGAAATTAATTATGTCACAGGTTGCAGCCTGGACGTAGAGCAGTTAGTGCATAATGAGATTTTAATCCATTGGCCTTTAAGGGTTCTATGTAAAGAGGACTGCCGGGGAATCTGTCCCAAATGCGGGAAAGATTGGAACGAAGGCTCTTGTGACTGTGACCAGTCCAGCCCTGACCCCAGAATGGCGGTAATCAGTGATATATTTAGCAAATTTAAGGAGGTGTAACCTATGTCCATCTGTCCAAAGAATAAATCTTCTAAAGCAAGAAGAGATAAAAGAAGAGCAAACTGGAAAATGAGCGCTCCGAACTTAGTAAAATGCAGCAAATGTGGCGCATTAATGATGCCTCACAGAGTTTGTAAAACTTGTGGTTCTTACAACAAAAAAGAAATCATCAACATGGAAGAAGCTTAGTTTTCCTTATAAAATAAGAGGTCTGGCATTTGTTCAGGCCTCTTATTTTGCGTCTTTGACACATTTCTGACACATATAAATTAATATTTTTGTAATATTTTAAAGGAAAAACTTGCGGTTTTTGAAAAAATAAGTTAATATATGTGAGGGAGTAAGAATGACAAGGAGGTAATACCGTGAAAAATAAATGGCTGAAAAAAGCGATGATAATACTGACTTTGAGCTGTCTGGCATTTTCCATGATAGCATGCAAAGCAGAGCATGTGCTGGACAAGGTTCTGGAGAAAACAGATTCCCAGAAGGCGGAGGAAGACAGCACAGAGAAAGAGGAGAGTACAGAGTCTAAAATTGAGGTGGCCAAGCCGGAACTGACCACCAATTTAAGCGGTTCTGTGACATATAAAAAAGGAGATACAGCAGAGCCCCTGACTGTGGAAGCTACTTCTTCTGATGGCGGAACTATTACCTATCAGTGGTATAAGAGTCAGACCAATACCAATGGCGGCGGAACTGTGATTGAGGGAGAGACGGAAAATACTTTTACACCTTCTACCCAGGAAGAGGGAACCATGTATTATTATGCAGTGGCTATCAGCACCATAGAAAATTCCACAAATCGGGTGACCAGTGATACAAAAGAGGTCATTGTAACTGCAGACGCGGAAGCGCAGCCGGCTGAAGAGGCCCAGGGTGACGAGCAGCCTGCACAGTAATATATTTTTTTCAAGGATTCTCTCAGGAGAATCCTTGCATTTTTTATAGATGTTTAGTAAAATCAGTGATAGGTATGACAGGAGGCAAGACATGGAAAACATAATTAAAGTGGCCGTAGACGCCATGGGAGGCGATTATGCGCCTACAGAAGCTGTAAAGGGCGCTGTGGCAGCCTTACAGGAAAGAGAAAATGTTCAGATATTTCTGGTTGGAAAACGGGAGATACTGGAAAAGGAACTGGAATCCTGTACCTATCCAGAGGAACGACTGGAAATTGTACCGGCCGGTGAAGTTATTGAAACAGGAGAACCGCCGGTAGCGGCTATCCGCGGAAAGAAGGATTCTTCTCTTGTGGTAGGTATGAAAATGGTCCGAAGAGGAGAGGCAGACGCCTTTGTTTCTGCAGGCAGTTCAGGGGCTATATTAGTAGGGGGAACTACCATTGTAGGCAGAATTAAAGGTGTGGAGAGAGCGCCTCTGGCCCCTCTCATTCCCACTAAGGATGGGGTATCCCTGCTCATTGACTGCGGGGCCAATGTAGATGCCCGTTCTTCTCATCTGGTACAGTTTGCACGCATGGGGTCTATTTATATGGAACATGTAATGGGAGTAAAGAATCCCAGAGTGGGAATTGTCAATATCGGCGTGGAGGAAGAGAAGGGAAATGCCCTTGTAAAAGAAACGTATCCGCTGTTGAAAGAATGTAAGGATATTAACTTTATCGGCAGTATTGAGGCCAGGGACATTCCGGCAGGGGCTGCAGACGTCATTGTCACAGAGGCCTTTGTGGGAAACGTAATTCTGAAGCTGTACGAAGGTCTGGGGGCTACCCTGATTTCCAAGATAAAGGGCGGCATGATGGCTTCTCTTCGCAGCAAGGCAGGTGCGCTTTTAGTAAAGCCCGCCTTGAAAAAAACGCTGAAGAGTTTTGATGCCAGCGAGTACGGCGGCGCACCCCTTTTGGGACTGAAGGGGCTGGTGGTAAAATGCCACGGCAATTCCAAAGAAAAGGAATTTAAAAATTCCATTATTCAGTGTATCTCTTTTAAAGAGCAGCACATCAGTGAGCGTATCGGAGAAAATCTGACCGTTGCACAAGAGAAAAAAGAGGAAGTTTAGGAGGATATATCATGGAATTGGAAAAATTACAGAAGATAATAGCAGAGGTTTTGAATGTGGATACAGAGGAGGTTACTCCTGATACTACCTTTGTAGACGATTTGGGCGCAGATTCTCTGGATATTTTCCAAATTGTGATGGGGATTGAAGAAGAATTTGATATTGAGATTCCGACAGAAGAAGTAGAACAGATTGTATCCGTAGGAGATGCAGTAGAGCAGATTAAACGTCTGATTGGCTAAGAAAAAAGGGGCTGTCGCATGAGGTGCATAAATGCCGTTTGATGTGACAGCCCCCTTTGGGATTCGTTTACAACAGGAAAGGAGAGATTATGAAAGAAACAAGAAAGTTTTTGGAACTGGAAAAGAAAATCGGGTATGCGTTTGAAAATTTAGACCTTCTGGTAAATGCGCTGACGCACAGTTCCTATGCAAATGAACATCACATTGCATACAGGGGGAACAATGAACGTCTGGAATTTCTGGGGGATGCGGTGCTTGAAGTGACCTCCAGTGAATTTTTATTCCGTACATATCCGAATCTTCCGGAAGGTGAACTGACGAAGAAGCGGGCCAGTCTGGTCTGTGAACCAACTCTGGCGCTGTGTGCAAGAGAGATTTCTCTGGGAAATTACCTGCTTTTGGGCAAGGGGGAAGAAGCCACAGGCGGCAGACGAAGAGATTCTGTGGTATCTGACGCTATGGAAGCACTTATTGGGGCTATTTATCTGGACGGCGGTTTTGCTAATGCAAAAGAGTTTATTCATAAGTATATTTTAAATGACATAGAGAATAAGCAGCTCTTTTATGATAGCAAGACTACTCTCCAGGAAATCGTGCAGGGCCGTTATGAGGAGGATGTACATTATGTGTTGGTGAAAGAGGAGGGACCGGACCATAATAAATTCTTTTATGTGGAAGCTCTGCTTGGAAAACGGGTGTTAGGTCAGGGCTGCGGACATACGAAGAAAGCGGCAGAGCAGCAGGCTGCTTACTGTGCTATTAAGAAGCTGAAAAATGAAAAGGGTGACGTATGTATTTAAAAAGCATTGAGGTACAGGGATTTAAGTCTTTTGCCAATAAAATTGTATTTGAATTCCATAACGGAATTACGGGAATTGTCGGCCCTAACGGCAGCGGTAAGAGCAATGTAGGCGATGCGGTGCGCTGGGTACTGGGAGAGCAGAGCGCCAAGCAGCTTCGTGGAGGCAATATGCAGGACGTTATTTTTTCCGGTACAGAGACCAGAAAACCTCTGGGATTTGCCTATGTCGCTATTACCATGGACAACAGTGACCATAAACTTCCCATTGATTACCAAGAGGTTACCATTGCCAGAAGGCTGTATCGTTCCGGCGAGAGCGAGTATCTTTTAAATGGCACTACCTGCAGGCTGAAAGATGTTCAGGAACTCTTCTACGATACCGGTATCGGAAAAGAGGGCTATTCCATTATCGGCCAGGGTCAGATTGACAAGATTTTAAGCGGAAAGCCAGAGGAGAGGAGGGAACTCTTCGATGAGGCGGCTGGTATTGTAAAGTTTAAACGGCGTAAGAATACAGCAGTGAAGAAATTGGAGGAAGAGCAGCAGAATTTGACCCGCGTCAATGATATTTTGTCTGAACTGACTCGACAGTTGGCTCCTTTGGAGAGGCAGTCGGAGACGGCCCGGATTTATCTGAAGAAGAAGGGAGAACTGAAAAAGCTGGACACCCAGATGTTTCTGGTGGAAATGAACCGTATCCGGAATCAGTTAAAAGAGGTTGAGGAAAAATACCGGATTGCCCAGTCGGATTTGGAGGAGACCTGCAAGAGTCTGGATGTAACCAAGAGCGAGTATGAGAAACTGGAACAGGAACTGGAAGAACTGGAACAGGAGATACAAAAGGCCAGAGAAGTTACCACCCGGAAAACGCTGGAAAAGCAGAATCTGGAAAATAGGATTCACCTTCTGCAGGAACAGATACGTTCTGCAGTACAAAAGGAAGAGCAGTATCAGGAGAGGACCGAAACCCTGCAGGCTGATTATGCAAAAAAAACAGAGGAAGAGCAGGGATACCTGGCGGAAAAGGAAAAATTGGAGAAAATTCTGCGGGAATGCGAGCATACACAGGCAGCAGCCCAGTCGGAATTTAAGGAAGCTGCCATGGAAATCCAAAAGCTGGAAGAAACGGTAGAGCAGGGGAAAAATGAAATTATCGAACTTCTGAATCTCCGTGCTTCCACAAAGGGGAAGTTGCAGAGATACGATGCCATGATGGAACAGATTTCCATAAGAAAAGTGGAATTAAACCAACGGCATTTACGGCTGAACAGCGATTCTGTACAGTTGGAATCCTCAGAGGAACAGTATCAGGCAGAAAAGGCGGAAATCGAAGAAACCATCGAAAAACTTATCCGGGAGGGAAACCGCTGCGAAGATAAGATTAAGAAATATCAGGCGGAGATATCCAGAAGTACCCAGCAGCTGGAGGTGGGGCAGACAGCTTATCACAGAGAGGCTTCCAGACTGGAATCTCTGCGTAATATTACAGAGCGTTATGATGGATACGGAAATAGTATTCGTCGGGTTATGGAACAGAAGAAGCAGGTATCCGGCATCCGGGGTGTTGTGGCAGACCTTCTGAAGGTGGAAAAAAGCTATGAGACAGCTATTGAGACGGCTCTGGGCGGCAGCATTCAGAATATCGTTACAGACAACGAAAATACAGCCAAGGAAATGATTGCTTTTCTGAAAAAGAATAAATATGGACGGGCTACGTTCCTGCCTTTGACCAGCATGAAGAATAAAAAAGTCTTTAACAATGCCAGTGCGTTGAAAGAGCCGGGGGTTATTGGCGTGGCCAGTGAACTGGTAACGGTTGCGGCAGAGTATGAGGGGCTTGCCAATTATCTGCTGGGGAGAACTCTGGTGGTAGACCATATTGACCATGGAATTGCCATTGCGAGAAAATACCAGTATACCATTCGTATGGTAACCATTGAAGGGGAGTCTTTGAATCCGGGCGGGTCTCTGACTGGTGGGGCCTTTAAAAACAGCAGCAACCTGTTGGGAAGACGTCGGGAGATAGAGGAACTGCATGAGACGGTGGAATCTCTGAAAAAGGATTTGGAAACCATGCAGCGGACACTGGAAGAGTATCGGAATAAGCGGAATCACTTCCGGGACGAAGCGGCTAAGGTACAGGAACAGCTGCAGGAACAATATATCCGGGAAAATACGGTGCAGATGAATTTAAATTCCATGAGCGGTAAGCGGGACGAACTGCGAAAGGGTTATGAAAGCCTGAAAGAAGAAAAGGCGAAACTGGAAAAGCAGAGTGAAGAACTGCAGGAAAACACCCAGTCTATTCAGCTGGAACTGGAAACCAGTGCAGCCCAGGAAAAGGAATTGGAAGCGCAGATTACCTCCAATCAGGAAATTTTGGAAGAGAAGAAAAAGGAAGAGGGCGAAATTTCGAAAAAACTGGAGAAATTCCATTTGGAAACCGCGAATCTGACTTCCCGTCAGGGATTTCTTCTGGAAAATATCAGCCGTGTGCAGGAGGAAAAGAAAAATCTGGAAGCACAGAAGGTGGCTTTGGCGGCTGGTATGAGCCAGGGAAAAGAAGAAATTCAGCAAAAAGAGCAGGAAATCGAGAAGATTCGTCAGGCTGTAACAGAGGCTCAAGCAGAAGCTTTGCAGGACGAAGAAAAGATGAAAAAGGCTCTGGAAGAGAAAGAAAAAATGAGCCAGAACCATAAGGCTTTTTTTGCGAAACGAGATGAACTTTCCGAGCGTATAAATCTGTTGGATAAAGAGAGTTACCGTCTGACCGGACAGAAGGAAAAGCTGGAGGAACAACAGGAAACCCAGGTGAATTACATGTGGGAGGAATACGAGATGACCTACAGCCAGGCGCTGATTCAGATGCCGGAGGAACTGCTGGAGAGGGCAGTGATTAAACAGGGCATTACGGATATGCGTATGGAAATCCGGAAACTGGGCAATGTCAATGTTAACGCCATTGAAGAATACAAGGAACTTTCTGAGCGCCATACCTTTATGAAAACCCAGCACGATGATTTGGTAAAAGCAGAGGAAACCCTGCGAGGGATTATTGAAGAACTGGATACGGGCATGCGCAGGCAGTTTGAAGAAAAGTTCCAGCAGATAAGGGTGGAATTTGATAAAGCCTTTAAGGAGCTTTTCGGCGGTGGTAAAGGAACTCTGGAACTGGACGAAGAAGAGGATATTCTGGAAGCGGGTATCCGCATTATTTCCCAGCCGCCGGGAAAGAAGCTGCAGAATATGATGCAGCTCTCTGGTGGGGAAAAGGCGCTGACCGCCATTGCGCTCTTGTTTGCCATTCAGAACCTGAAGCCCTCTCCATTCTGTCTGCTGGATGAGATTGAGGCGGCGCTGGATGATTCCAACGTGACCAGATATGCCCAGTATCTTCACAAGTTGACAAAAAATACACAGTTTATTATTATAACACATAGACGAGGTACCATGACTGCTGCAGACCGCTTGTATGGAATTACCATGCAGGAAAAGGGTGTGTCCACACTGGTATCTGTAAACCTGATAGAAAATGACTTGGACAAGTAGGAGGAACACATGGCAGAAGGAAAAGAAAAAAAAGGGTTTTTTAAGAGACTGGTAGAAGGACTTTCCAAAACAAGGGAGAATATTGTTTCCGGAATTGATTCCATTTTCAGCGGTTATTCCAGCATTGATGACGATTTCTATGAGGAAATTGAAGAAATTCTGGTTATGGGGGATATTGGAATCAATACCACTACAGCCATTATTGAAAGACTGAAGGAGCAGGTCGCTGAGAAGAAAATCAAAGACCCTCAGGAGTGTAAGCAGCTTTTGATGGATAGTATTAAAGCCCAGATGGCAGTAGGAGAAACGGCTTACGAATTTGAAAACAGAAAATCTGTCATTCTGGTTATTGGGGTCAACGGAGTGGGAAAAACCACTTCTGTAGGAAAGCTGGCAGGAAAATTAAAAGACCAGGGCAAAAAAGTAATTATGGCTGCTGCGGACACCTTTCGCGCAGCTGCTGGAGAGCAGCTTACCCAGTGGGCCAACCGGGCCGGTGTGGAATTAATCGGCGGACAGGACGGGGCAGACCCGGCATCGGTGGTATATGATGCGATTGCTGCAGCTAAAGCCAGAAATGCAGATGTCCTTATCTGCGATACGGCAGGAAGACTTCATAACAAGAAAAATCTTATGGAAGAGCTGCGGAAAATTTACCGGATTATTGAAAGAGAATATCCGGAAGCATATCTGGAAACCCTGGTGGTTCTGGATGGTACCACAGGGCAGAACGCCCTGGCTCAGGCAAGACAGTTCCATGAAGTGGCCAATGTAACGGGAATTATACTCACAAAGCTGGACGGCACAGCCAAGGGCGGTATCGCCGTGGCTATAGAGTCTGAACTGGAGATTCCGGTGAAATATATCGGAGTAGGAGAGACGATTGACGATTTACAGAAGTTTGACTCTGATGAATTTGTCAATGCGTTATTTAATATGGATTCCCATGCACAGAGAGAAGAATAGAAACAGGAAGAGGGTATGTGAAATGCTTACATTAGAAAAGTTTGAGGAAGCATCAGAAATCGTCAAAAAAGTGACACAGGAAACCAAGCTGATATACAGTGATTATTTCAGCAGTCATACGGGAAATAAGGTATACTTGAAACCGGAAAATATGCAGGTAACAGGAGCCTATAAAATCCGCGGGGCTTATTACAAAATCAGCACCTTGACACCGGGAGAACGGGAAAAAGGGCTGATTACCGCTTCTGCGGGAAACCATGCCCAGGGTGTGGCATATGCGGCAAAGGCTTTCGGGGTGAAAGCTGTGATTGTGATGCCAACAACCACACCGCTCATTAAAGTGGAGAGGACCAAAAGCTATGGTGCACAGGTCATTCTTCACGGAGATGTGTATGACGAAGCCTGTGCTCATGCGTATAAGCTGGCAGAGGAACATGGCTATACGTTTATTCATCCCTTTGATGACCCGGCTGTTGCCACTGGACAGGGAACCATTGCCATGGAAATTTTAAAAGAGCTGCCTTTAGTGGACTACATATTAGTCCCTATCGGAGGCGGCGGACTGGCTACAGGCGTTTCTACTTTAGTAAAGCTGTTAAATCCCAACATTAAGGTTATCGGTGTAGAACCGGCAGGCGCTAATTGTATGCAGGCATCCCTTTTAAACGGTGAGGTTATGACACTTCCTTCTGTCAATACCATTGCAGACGGAACCGCAGTAAAACGTCCGGGAGACCACATTTTTCCATACATTCAGAAAAACGTAGACGAAATCATTACAGTGGAAGACGATGAACTGGTAGTTGCTTTCCTGGATATGGTGGAAAATCACAAGATGATTGTAGAAAATTCGGGTCTGCTGACCGTAGCTGCCTTAAAACATTTGAAATTCCAGGATAAAAAGGTGGTATCCATTTTAAGCGGAGGCAATATGGATGTGATTACCATGGCTTCTGTGGTACAGCATGGACTCATTGCCAGAGACCGTATCTTTACCGTGTCTGTGCTTCTTCCGGATAAACCGGGAGAATTGGTGCGTGTAGCCAGTGTCATTGCCAGGGAACAGGGAAATGTCATTAAACTGGATCACAATCAATTTGTAAGCACCAACCGTACGGCAGCCGTAGAACTGAAAATTACGCTGGAAGCTTTTGGTACGGAGCACAAACAGCAGATTATCGAAGCCTTGAAAAAAGAAGGATATCAGCCAAGGCTGGAAATGGCAAATTTATAAAAAGCAAAAACAGGGGAGTCTGTGACTTATGGAAGCCGCGGATTCCCCTGCTTTGTGTTGTGGATTATTTTACGGTAACCAGTTCGTATTCACTGTTTCCAATACCTATTTTGACACCGTGCTCAATGGCAGATTGCCAGTTGGTATCCGGGAAGATATGGTGGAAATGGTCGTGGCAGCAGTCCTCTTTGTGTTCAGCGAGGGCTTCGCTTAACCGGCTGTTGGAAAGCACTGGCTGGGCATTGACTGCGTCAGCGCAGGCCACGTCCAAAGCCACCGGGTCAAAGGAGGCAAACATACCCACGTTTGGTACAATGGCTGCATCGTTCTCGCCATGGCAGTCACAATACGGAGATACATCGATTACCAGACTGATGTGGAAGTTTGGACGTCCGTTGATAACTGCTTTGGTATATTCTGCCATTTTGCAGTTTAAGATATCGTTGGATTCATCAGAAGCCGCTGCAATGGCATCTTTTGGACAGACACCGATACATCTGCCGCAGCCCACGCATTTGTCATGGTCAATGGAAGCCTTGTTGTCTGTAAACTGAGGCGCATCATGGGCACAGATTTTAGCACACATATGGCAGCCTACGCATAAATCCTGGAGAACATGAGGTTTTCCGGCAGAGTGCATTTCCATCTTACCGGCACGGGAGCCGCAGCCCATACCGATGTTTTTAATCGCACCGCCAAATCCGGCAGCTTCATGTCCCTTGAAATGGGACAGGGAAATCAAAACATCTGCGTCCATAACGGCACGCCCAATTTTGGCTTCTTTTATATAAGTACCGCCTTCAACGGGAACCAGTGCTTCGTCTGTACCCTTCAGACCGTCGGCAATGAGAATCTGACAACCGGTTGTCATGGGATTAAAACCGTTTAAGTTGGCACTGTCCAGATGGTCCAGGGCATTTTTTCTTCCCCCTACATAAAGAGTGTTGCAGTCTGTAAGAAAAGGCTTTCCACCCAGTTCTTTTACCACATCAGCTACCGCTTTGGCATAATTTGGTCTTAAAAAGGCCAGGTTTCCCGGCTCTCCGAAGTGCATTTTAATCGCAACATATTTATCCTGGAAATCAATATTTCCAATTCCCGCAGTTTTTATGAGGCGCTGTAGCTTGTTCAGCAGATTATCGCCGTTTTTCGCTCTTAAGTCTGTAAAATATACTTTTGATACGCTCATTTTTCATCCTCCTGTGTTGCATATTTACTTTCGCCAGTATTCATGATATATTTTATCATTGAGAGAAAGAAGAAACAAGAGGCAATGAAAAAAGGCATGAGAAGAGAACTTTATTTGGAGTGTTATACGGGAATAAGCTGCAGGAAGCTTTTGGGTGCTTTGTTGGCTCTGGGAGCAGAGAAGGAGGAGCTGGAGCAGCGTTTGACCTGTCTGGCCCAGTGTCTGGTCTCCATTGAGGCACAGTATGAGAGCCAGGGAATAGAGGAAGTTGTTTTAAAGAACATAGAGTCTGCTTATCCGGTGTTTAAAACCAAAGAAGAAACCGAAAAAAAAATTGCGGAAAGTCCCTGGGGAGAAAAAACAAAGACTGCACTTTACAGACTTTGGGAAATCAGCCTGCAAAGCGAGGAAGAATCTTTTCTGGAAGGAGCGGCGGCCTGGCTGGCATTGGAAATACTGGGATTTGAACAGCTTCAGGTTCTTTCTGTTACAGAAACGATGGACAGCAGAGACGGTGAAATTCTGCCGTGTGCAAAATTGCTGCAGAGCATAGAAAAATACCAGGTTCCCATGCATTTTATCAGAGGTCAAAAGGAGAAAAGCAGTCTGCTGGGAATGGAACTTCTGGGAATTATGGGGAAACCTGCAGTATTTCCGGACAGAGTCTGTATCGAAAAAACAGGTGCGGGAAGTGTCATTACACAGGAAAATTCATTCCTAAGAGAAGGACTTCGCGCCGTAGTGCTTACAGAATCAGTGCCGGAGAAAACGGAAATCCAAAGGCAAAGAGACAGGAAAGAAACTGCAGAGAAACAGGACTCTGTCCGGGTGCTGGAAACCAATGTGGATGACTGCAGCGGAGAGCAGCTGGGGTATGCCATTGATTGTCTCATGAAGGCCGGAGCTCTGGATGCTTCCTGTTTTCCCATTTATATGAAAAAAGGCCGTCCGGCTTATATGCTGCAGGTTATCTGCAGGGAAAACAAACAGGAGGTCCTGGAGGACATTATTTTTCGGGAAACTACCAGTATCGGACTTCGTAGATATGAGGAAAAGAGAAGAGTGCTTCCGAGAACCTTTGAAGAAGTTGTATTAAAAGATGGTCACAGGGTCAGAATCAAGGTTTGTTTCCACCATGGAAAGCGGTTCTGTTATCCGGAATATGAAACAGTGAAACAGATATGTGAAGAAACTGGAAGAGCCTTTCGGGATGTATACGATGAGGCGTCTGCAGCAGCGGGAGGATATTATGAGAACTTATGAAGAAAAAAAGAAAGCGCTTTATGATTTTATGAATACCTGCATAGAAGAAGACATCTGTATTGCCTTTTCCGGCGGAGTAGACAGCAGTGTGCTGCTGCAGCTGGCCAGAAACTGTGCAGAAGAAAAGAAGAGACAGAGCAGTATTTATGCAGTTACCTTTCATACCATGCTTCACCCTTCCTGCGATTTGGAGATTGCACAGAAAGTGGCAAAAGAAGCGGGAGCTATACATAAGGTACTGTTTGTCAATGAACTGGAGCAGGCAGAAATCCGTTTTAACCCCAAGGATAGATGTTATCTCTGCAAAAAGGCTTTGTTTGGAAAGCTGAAGGCATATGCGGAAGAAAAGAGAGTATCCTGCATATTAGAGGGCACCAATGAGGATGATTTGCATGTGTACCGTCCGGGACTTAAGGCGGTAAAGGAAATGGGGGTTCTCAGTCCGTTGGCCATGCATGGGTTTACCAAGGAAGAGGTTCGTCGTCTGGCAGAAGAACTGGGGGTTTCTGTGGCAAAAAGACCATCTACGCCTTGTCTGGCTACCAGACTGCCTTATGGGGCAGAAATCCGTCCGGAGATACTGGAGAAAATTGCGAAAGCAGAAGAATATCTGAAAAAGGAAGGTTTTCCGGTGGTGCGCCTGCGGCTTCATGGAGAAATTGCCAGAGTGGAGATTCCCAAAGAGCACTTTGGACGTTTTCTTAAAATGCAGGAGACATTGGTTCCAAAGTTGAAAGCCATGGGATTTCGATACCTGACACTTGATATGGAAGGCTTCCGCAGCGGAAGTATGGATGAAGAATAGAAGAAAGAAAAATCAGAATTTTGCACGAAAAAACCAGAGCCTGTTGGTGTTCCTGCATATTGTTACACAAATTTTGTCAATTTTTCAAAAAATAGTTGCAAAATGAAAAATTTATGGTATACTAATGAAGTAATCAGTTGTGAGCGCAATTGATTGAGCGGGAGTGCTGGAATTGGCAGACAGGCAAGACTAAGGATCTTGTGGGTGTATGCTCGTGTGGGTTCAAGTCCCATCTCCCGCAGTCTGGTATATGAGGCGTGTATGAAAAAGGTTGAAGTTCCGCTGGGATTAAGAGGAACTTCAGCCTTTTTCATTTGTTTTGGGACGAAAGAACTTTACCTTCTTTCGTCCTCTTTTTTGCGTTACAAAATTTCTGAAAAAAAGTAATATTTATCTAAAAAAACTATAAAATGATAGAAAATTAAGGATAGTTGTAGTAAAATCATATGTATCTAAATGTGAAACTGAGGGGAGACTTATCAAAGATGCGGCAGGAAAGGAGAAAGGTCATGAGTGAAAGAATGATAAGTGTAAAAATATTGGGAAAGCAGAAAACATATCCTTATGGAACATCTTACGCACAGATTGCGACAGAATATCAGGGTAGCACCAGATATCCCATTGTCCTGGTTATGAAAGACGGGAAACTGTGTGAACTGCACAAAAAACTGAAAAAAGACGGTGTTCTGGAATTTGTTACAACAGGAGATGAGATTGGACACAGCACTTACAAAAGAAGCGCTTCTTTGCTGTTTTTAAAAGCGGTTTACCATGTGGCAGGGCACGAAAATATCCGGAAAGTCACGCTGCATTTTTCCGTAAGTTCCGGTTATTATTACACCATTGACGGAAACGTGAAGATTACCAGAGAACTTCTGGATGCGGTGAAAGCCTATATGCTGGAACTGGCAGAGCAGAAAGTGCCCATTTTAAAACGCAGTGTCAGCACAGGGGAAGCTATTGAAATTTTTCATAAATATGGTATGTATGATAAAGAAAAACTGTTTCGTTTCCGCAGAGTGTCCAGAGTGAATTTGTACCGTTTGGGAGATTTTGAGGACTACTTTTACGGATTTATGGTGAATCATACTGGTTATTTGAAGTATTTTGAACTCTATCCCTATGAAGGAGGACTGGTGCTGCAGCTTCCAAGAAGGGAATGTCCGGATACGGTGCCGGAATTTTCTCCGAGACCTAAGATTTTCCGGGTGCAAAGAGAATCGGAAAAATGGGGCGAAATGGTACAGTCTGACACCGTAGGAGAGTTGAATGAACAGATTACAGGACAAGGAGCCAATCAACTGATACTGATTGCAGAGGCTCTGCAGGAGTCCAGAATTTCTCAGATTGCAGAGCAGATTGTAAAGGCCGGAAATAAAAAATTTATTATGATAGCAGGTCCCTCCTCTTCCGGAAAAACGACCTTTTCCCACAGACTTTCCATACAGTTGGCGGCTCATGGGCTGAAGCCGCATCCCATTGGTGTGGACAATTATTTTGTGAACCGGGAGGATACCCCTTTAGACAGCAATGGAAATTACAATTTTGAATGTCTGGAAGCCATTGATGTGAAGAAATTTAACGAAGATATGCTGCGGCTTTTGAGCGGAGAACGGGTGGAGCTGCCCCAGTTTAACTTTAAAACCGGACAGAGAGAGTACCGGGGCGATTTTCTTCAGCTTGGAGCAGAGGATGTGCTGGTGATTGAGGGAATTCACTGCCTGAATGATAAATTAAGCCATTCCCTTCCGGTGGAAAGCAAGTTTAAAATATATATCAGTGCGCTGACTCAGTTAAATATTGATGAACACAACCGGATACCCACCACGGACGGCCGTCTGATTCGCCGGATTGTAAGAGATGCCAGAACCAGAGGAGCTTCTGCAAAGGCTACCATTGCCATGTGGAATTCTGTGCGAAAAGGAGAAGAAGAGAATATTTTTCCCTATCAGGAATCTGCAGATGTGATGTTTAATTCCGCACTAATATATGAGCTGGCTGTTTTGAAACTGTATGCAGAACCTCTGTTGTTTTCTATCAGACAGGGGGAGCCGGAATACAACGAGGCAAAGCGGCTTCTGAAGTTCCTGGATTATTTTGTAGGGGTTCCCAGCGAATCCATTCCCCACAATTCCATTTTAAGAGAATTTGTAGGCGGAGGGTGCTTTGATGTGTGAAAAAGTTTGCATTTTCATTTTTTCTGTGATAGAATAACCGAGTGTCATAAGTAGGATAAATAATCGCGGCTGACAGGACCGAAAGGGGTCAGGTGAGGAAAGTCCGGGCTTTGCAGGGCAGAATGCCAGATAACGTCTGGTGGAGGTGACTCCAAGGACAGTGCAACAGAAATGTACCGCCGGGGATTTCTCCGGTAAGGGTGGAAGGGCAGTGTAAGAGACTACCGCCTTTCTGGTAACAGAGAGGGCACATGTAAACCCCATTCAAAGCAAGACCGAATAGAAAACATTGTGGCTGCCCGTCACGTTTTCAGGTGGGTCGCTTGAGCCTGCTGGCGACAGCAGGCCTGGATAGATGATTATTCACGACATAACCCGGCTTATCGTTCTGCTTATGCACGAAAAGAGAGGATATCACATGAGGTTTGGGCTTCATGTGATATCCTCTCTTTATTGCTGCTGTCCCAGAAGATAATCGATAAATTGCTGGGCTGTCCGTCCGGAAAGGCCGCCGTGCTGGAGTTCCCAGGCATTGGCTTTTTGGAGCAGTTCGTTTTCCTCCATAACAATGTGGTGGCGTCTGGCCAGGGTCAGGACGATTTCCTGGAATTCTTTTTTCTCAGGAGAACCGAAATAAATGGTAACACCGAAGCGGGATACCAGAGATAGTTTTTCCTGTACCGTGTCATTGGTGTGCAGGTCATCGTTGCGGTCTTCTTTATCACTGTAGCGCTCCCGAACCAGATGTCTGCGGTTAGAAGTGGCATAAATCAAAATGTTATCCGGTTTCCGCTCCAGACCGCCTTCAATCACAGCTTTCAAATACTTGTATTCAATTTCAAAATCTTCAAAAGATAAGTCGTCCATGTAAATAATAAATTTATAGTGGCGGTTCTTTATCTGGGCAATGACATCGTTTAAATCCCCGAACTGGTGCTTGTATACTTCAATAATACGCAGTCCCTGGTCATAATACTGGTTTAAAATGGCTTTAATGCTGGAAGATTTTCCCGTTCCCGCGTCTCCGAACAGCAGACAGTTGTTGGCAGGCTTATTGTTTAAGAAGGCCTCTGTGTTGTCAATGAGTTTTTTCTTGGCAATTTCGTAGCCAACCAAATCGTCCAGATGTACATGAGCTATTCTGGTAATCGGGACAATCCGTACCCGGTCGTCTGTGCTTCTGTGTTCCAGGCGGAAGGCTTTATGAAGGCCCAGCTTTCCCACACCGAAATCTTTATAAAAGCCTGTCATGTGTTCCATAAATTCTTCGGCTGTTTCTGCGCTGGCCAGAAGCCGGCTCAAAGTACAGAGACGGTTTTTGATTCGTTCATTAAACTGTTTCCCACTGCCTGGCGTATTTTCATAGTGGCTGATAAGCCGGCAGCAGGACCGGGTGCCGTAAAAGCTTTCAAAAGCAGAAAAATCCAGATGAAACAAGTCTTTAAAAATACCAAAGTCATGAAGGGCAAGGTGGTTTAAAGAACCTTGGCCGGGGCCGATGATTTCGCAGGAGGTACTGAAAGCATTTTCGTGGTTTACCAGAAGATAGGTCAGGTAATTGTTCCAGAGATTCCCCGTAAATCCGTAAGTATTTGCCATTTCCACCAACCCGTTCATACAGCGGTAGAAAAGAGGGGCGGATTTTTGGGGATTGTCCGGCTCCTGACAACAGATGGATAAGGCCTCCAGCATATCGTTTAAAATATCTCCCTGTTCAAAATTTTGATACAGAATACATTCTTCTACATGAAACATCATTCATTCCTCCTCTGATAGTAAAATACGGCTGTGTGCTTTAATAATTTCCGTGTACCCGCAGATTCTGCGCCTCTGCCTTTAAGCCACGCAGGGCGTTCTGTACGGCGCTGTCGCTTAGATTTCCTTCAAAATCCACAAAGAACCGGTATTCCCAGTTTCGCTCTGCAATGGGACGGGACTCGATTTTCGTCATGTTCAGTCCGTTGTAAATAAAATGGGAAAGACTGTTGTAAAGACTTCCGCTTTCGTGAGGAAGTTCATAGCTGACGCTGATTTTCTTTGCGTCTTTGCAGTATATTTTTTCCTTTGTGACAATAATAAAGCGGGTGGAGTTTCCCGGATTGCTGTAAATTCCCGTGGCCAGAGGAACCAGGCCGAAGTATTCTGCCGCATAGGGGCTTGCAATGGCAGCCTGGGTCTTGTCGCCGTCTTTTGCCACTTTTTTTGCAGCTGCAGCGGTATTGCTAAATTCCCGGCAGTGCCATGTCTCATGGCTGTCCAGAAATTCCCGGCACTGCATGAGAGCCTGAGGGTGGGAGTAGACGCTCTGAATATCTTCCAGTGTTGCTCCCGGCACACCCATAAGCACATGACGGCACCGGATAATCTGTTCTCCGGCAATGACATGATTGTATTCATTTAATAAGTCGTAGTTGTCCTGAACAATGCCGGCAGTGGAATTTTCAATGGGAAGCACGGCATAAAAAGCATTCCCCTTTTTGATTTCCTCCATGGCGTCCTTCCAGGTATCCACATGATAGCTTTGAATGTTTTCCCCAAAAAAAGCATGCATGGCAGCGTGGCTGTAGGCACCTTCCACTCCCTGGAAAACTACAGAAACCTTGTCCTTTGGCAGAGTCTCCACAACACGGAATTCTCCGGTTTCCGGCGGGGCGCTTTCCTGGAGAAGCTGGTACTGCCGTTTGCGGCTGATGGACATAATGTGCTGATATAGTTCCTGTACACCGCAGCAGTTAAAGGCGCTGTGTGTTTTTTGACCCAGAGTTTCCAGCTTTTCCTGTTCCCGGGTGCGGTCAAAAACCGGTTTTTGAGTCTCTATTTTAAATTTTGCCACGTCTTCGGCAATAGACATACGTTTTTCAAACAGTTTTACAATCTGGTCATCAATGACATCGATTTCTTTTCGCATTTCCTGTAAATCCAGCATATGCAGCCTCCTCTTGTTGATAAATGTAACCTTTATGATACACCGACACTTTACTGTGTGCAAGTGTTTTGTATAAAATATCCCGGAAAATTCCATAATAAAGACAAAAAGAAAGAGGAGCAGCTGGTTATGAAAAGCGATTTTATCAAATGCGGGGCAGCAGGCTGGTGTCTGGAAATTCTCTGGACCGGACTGCATGCGTTGGGCAACAGGGAGTGGAAAATGATGGGGCAGTCTTCTCTTTGGATGTTTCCCATCTATGGCATGGCCGCCTGTATTGGCCCTTTGTCACGGCATTTGAAGAAAATTCCCATTATCTTCCGGGGCGGGATTTACATGACTGGAATTTTTGCCGCAGAATTCGGAACAGGTATGTTTTTGAAACACTATGATATGTGTCCCTGGGACTACAGCAACACTCCGTACCACTACAAAGGCGTCATACGTTTGGATTATGCGCCTGTGTGGTTTTTGACAGGGCTGATATATGAAAAATTATTGTCTGCAAAGAAGTGAAAATTCTTGAAATACACAAAGAAGTGGTATATGATGATACAAGGGTTCAAAATCCTGAGAGTACACATTAGGAGGTAATCTATGAGACATTTAATGAGTCCACTGGATTTATCCGTAGAGGAGCTGGCAAAGGTACTGGACCTTGCCAATGACATTGAAAAAAATCCGGAAAAATATGCCCACAAATGTGATGGGAAAATTTTAGCAACATTGTTTTATGAACCGAGTACAAGAACTCGTTTGAGTTTTGAATCTGCCATGATGCGTCTGGGCGGAAAAGTTCTGGGATTTTCCAGCGCCAATTCCAGTTCAGCGGCAAAAGGCGAGAGTGTTGCGGATACGGTTCGGACTGTATCCTGTTATGCGGATATCTGCGCCATGCGTCATCCAAAGGAAGGTGCGCCTTTGGTTGCGTCTATGGCTTCCCGGATTCCGGTTATCAATGCAGGAGACGGCGGACATCAGCATCCCACACAGACATTGACGGATTTACTTACCATTCGTTCTTTAAAAGGAAGACTGGATCATATTACCATAGGATTGTGCGGAGATTTAAAATTCGGAAGAACCGTACATTCGCTCATTGAGGCGCTGGTGCGTTACGAAGGTGTAAAATTTGTGCTGATTTCACCGGAAGAACTGAAAATTCCGGACTATATCAGAGAAGATGTGTTAAGAGCCAGCGGTCACGAATTTGTAGAAGTAGAGCGTCTGGAGGATGCGATGCCTTCTCTTGATTTGCTGTATATGACCCGTGTACAGAAAGAGCGTTTCTTTAATGAAGAGGACTATGTGCGCATGAAGGATTTCTATATTCTGGACAAGGCCAAAATGGAACTGGCAAGACCGGATATGCTGGTGCTTCATCCACTGCCCAGAGTAAACGAGATTTCCGTAGAAGTGGACGCTGACCCAAGAGCTGCTTATTTCAAACAGGTGCAGTACGGTGTTTATGTTCGTATGGCGCTGATGCTGAGTTTATTGGGAATGGGGGTAGACTTATGTTAAATGTAGGACGTTTAAGTGAAGGTGTGGTATTAGACCATATCAAAGCCGGAAAGAGTATGACCATTTACCACGATTTAGCGCTGGATAAACTGGACTGCTGTGTGGCCATTATTAAAAATGCCAGAAGCGGAAAAATGGGGCGCAAGGATATTATTAAGGTAGAATGTCCTATCGATACCTTGGATTTGGATATTCTGGGATTTATTGACCATAACATTACGGTGAATATTATTAAGGACGGGGAGATTGTGGAAAAGAAAGACCTGCATCTTCCAAAAGAAATCCGAAATGTCATCAAATGCAAAAACCCGCGCTGCATTACTTCCATTGAGCAGGAGTTGGACCATGTGTTTATTCTGGCTGACCCGGAAAAGGAAGTATACCGCTGCAAATATTGTGAAGAAAAATACAGGGGAAACCGCAACAAATAAAGAGGCAAAGGCAACAAAGAAGAGGGCAGATGCTTGAGAAAATCAGGTCATCTGCCCTCTTTTATAATGCCTTGGCATATCTGTCATAAACTATAGAAATGAAGGATTTGTCAAATTGATGTTTTTAGGGGAAATCTGTAGAAAATACTGGACATTTGCGGGGAGAAATTATATTATTTATGCTATGCAGCATTATGTGAGGAGGATATGAGATGAAGAAAGTTGTAAAGTTCGGAGGAAGTTCACTGGCCAGTGCGGAGCAGTTTAAAAAAGTAGGCGCAATCATCCGCGCAGACGGAACCAGAAGATATGTGGTACCTTCTGCACCGGGCAAACGCTTTTCAGAAGATACAAAGGTAACGGATTTATTGTATGCGTGTTACCGCGCCGCCAATGAAGAGATTTTTCAGAAGGTACTGGCAGAAATTAAGAGCCGTTATCAAGAGATTATTGACGGTTTGGAATTGTCTCTGTCTTTGGAAGAGGATTTTAAAATTCTGGAGGAAAACTTCAGACAGCAGATTGGGGAAGAGTACGCGGCTTCCCGAGGAGAATATTTAAACGGTAAAATTATGGCGGATTATCTGGGCTTTACCTTTGTAGATCCGGCAGAAATGATTCGCTTTGACGGAAACGGACAGTTTGACGCAGAGATTACGGAAGCCTTAGTGGCAAAAAGGCTGAAAGACGTGACAGAAGCCGTAGTTCCCGGTTTTTACGGTGCAAAAGAAAACGGGGAAATTAAGACGTTTTCCAGAGGCGGCTCGGACATTACAGGTTCCATTATTGCAGGAGCATTAGATGTGGAATTGTATGAAAACTGGACAGACGTATCCGGGGTTATGGTGACAGACCCCAGAATCATCAACAATCCCAAATCCATTGACACCATTACCTACAGAGAATTAAGAGAGCTTTCCTACATGGGCGCTACCGTACTTCACGAAGATGCGATTTTCCCTGTCAGAAAAGCCGGAATCCCGATTAATATTAAGAATACCAATGCGCCGGAAGAAGACGGTACTATGATTGTGGAGGATACCTGCAAAAAGCCGCCGTATACCATTACCGGTATCGCAGGCAAGAAGGGATTCTGTTCGCTGTTTATTGAAAAATCCATGATGAATTCGGAAATCGGCTTTGGACGCAAAGTTTTGCAGGTGTTGGAGGAACAGGGAATTTCCTTTGAACATGTACCTTCCGGGATTGACACTATGACTATCTTTATTCATCAGGATGAATTTGCGGAAAAAGAGCAGCAGGTGATTGCCGGAATTCACAGAGCTGTGAAGCCGGATTATATGGAACTGGAAACGGATTTGTCTCTGGTTGCCGTTGTGGGAAGAGGCATGCGTTCCAATCGCGGTACCGCCGCCAGAATTTTCGCGGCCCTTGCCCATGCGAATGTCAATGTGCGTATGATTGACCAGGGCTCCAGTGAGCTGAATGTCATTGTAGGCGTAAAAGACGAAGATTTTGAACCGGCGATTAAGGCCATTTACGATATTTTCGTAGAGACACAGGTTTAAGAGGCATAGAATATGAAAATTGTAGTGATAGAACCTCTGGGTGTGGAAAAAGAACAGCTTTTGTCCATTGCAGAGGAAAAACTTCCCAAGTCCGCAGAGCTGGTGTGTTACGATACCAGAGTGACGGATACGGAGATATTGATTGAAAGAGGGCGGGACGCAGATGTGGTAGTAGTTGCCAATCTTCCCTTAAACGGGCAGGTGATTCGGGGTTTTCAGAAGCTGAAACTGCTTTCCGTAGCCTTTACCGGCGTAGACCATATTGATTTGGAAGCCTGCAGGGAAAAGGGCGTGACGGTCTGCAACTGTGCCGGATATTCCACCGTGGCTGTGGCAGATTTGGTGTTTGGCATGCTGCTTTCCCTTTACCGGAACATTCCTGCCTGCAATGAGGCGGTACGCCGGGAGGGAACCAAGGACGGGTTAGTAGGCTTTGAATTGGCCGGAAAGAAATTCGGCGTAGTGGGAACCGGAGCCATCGGACTGCGGGTGGCGCGGCTTGCCCATGCTTTTGGCTGTGAAGTCTATGCTTACAGCAGGACGGAAAAGGAAATTGACTGGGTACATTACATGCCGTTAGAAAAACTTCTGGGCATCTGTGACATTGTATCTCTGCACACACCCTTGACAAAGGAGACACACCATCTGATTTGCCGGGAAAATCTGGCGCTTATGAAGAAAAGCGCTGTGCTGATTAATACGGCAAGGGGTCCGGTGGTGGACAGCGAGGCTTTAGCCGAAGCCTTAAACCAGGGGAAAATCGCAGGGGCTGCGGTCGATGTGTTTGAGACAGAGCCACCGGTGTCTAAAGACTACCCGCTGTTTCATGCAAAAAATACCCTTGTGACGCCACATGTGGCCTTTGCCACAAAAGAGGCCATGGTAAAACGGGCGCACATTGCTTTTCAGAATGTGAAAGCATGGCAGGGGGGCACTCCTCAGAATGTAATAGGAGAGCCATAAAAAAGATAGAACAGAAAAAGGTTCGAACTTTTCAAAACAAATTTATAAGGGAAATGGTAAATTGGAAAAAAGTGCAAATGACAAAAAGATTTGCACTTTTTTCGCATTTAAAAAAATGTAAGAATAATTCCCTGCTCCAGAAAGTATTTGATTTCTTAAAGTCTTTTATGTCCATCTGATAATGGATATGTATTTCTTCTACTCGCTTTTGTTCCTATATGTACAATTTGGTCTTGACAAATCACTCTTTCTCTTATAAAGTATTAAGTGTACTAATAATGTTAGTACACTTAATACGGAACTCTATTTTGGGAAAGGAGGAAACATTTTGATTGTTATTGATTATCAGAACCGAAAGCCCATATACGAGCAGATTGTAGAACGGTTTCAGATGCTGATTGTAAAAGGAATTATGGAGGCAGATACCAAGATGCCGTCGGTTCGTTCTCTGGCAACAGAACTTTCTATCAATCCCAATACCATTCAGAAAGCGTATACCATTCTGGAACAGCAGGGGTACATTTATCCGGTAAAGGGAAAGGGAAATTTTGTTTCAGGAAATCAAGCATTGAAGGAAGAACAGAAGACCGTGTTTTTTGAAAAATTGAAAAAACTGATACGGGAAGGACGGGAACTGGAAATACCAAAAGAACTTTGTCTGGAAAAAGCAGCGGAGTTCTATGAGGAGGGTAAATCATGATAAAAACAGAAAAACTGTGCAAAACATTCGGAGAAATAAAGGCAGTGAACGAAGTTTCCCTGACTATTACAGACAATATTATTTTTGGTCTGGCAGGCACTAACGGCGCTGGAAAAAGTACTCTGCTGCGTATACTGGCCGGTGTGCTCAGACAGGACAGCGGAAAGATTCTGGTAGACGGACAGGAAGTATATGAGAATCCCGCCTGCAAAAGAGAGATTTTCTTTTTGCCGGATTCCTCCTATTTCTTCCAAAACAGCAGCATCTGCGATATGGCCAGATATTTTTCCATGTACTATCCGAGATACGATGTTGCCCGTGTGGAAAAGCTGGCAGACAAACTGGGACTGGAAAAAAAGAGGAAAATCAGTACGTTTTCCAAGGGTATGAAACGTCAGGCCGCCATGCTTCTGGGCGTCTGTGCAGGAACGAAATATTTGTTCTGTGATGAAACCTTTGACGGTCTGGATCCGGTGATGCGCCAGGCTGCCAAGAGTATTTTGGCCTACGAGGTATCGGAAAGGGAATTTACCCCGATTATTGCCTCTCATAACCTGAGGGAACTGGAAGACATCTGCGACCATGTGGGACTGCTTCACAGAGGCGGTGTGCTGCTTTCCAAGGACGTGGAGGAAATGAAGCTGCATATTCATAAAGTGCAGTGCGTGCTTTCTGAAGCCGCGGATGAAGAACTGCTGCTGAGGGAACTGGATATCATGCAGTATGAGAAAAGGCTGTCTCTGCTGACCATGGTTGTGCGGGGGGAGCAGGAAGAAATTCTGGAGAAAATCCAGAAGAAGAACCCGCTTTTTGCAGAAGCCATTCCTCTTACTTTAGAAGAAATCTTTATCAGCGAAACGGAGGTAGCTGGATATGACATCAAGAAATTATTTATTTAACAGCATAAAAGAAAACATCCGCAGAAATTTTTATCTGCTGATTTTACTGTCTGTGTCCATGCTGGCTGTGCTTCCTGCTTACACAATCATGCAGATGGAACTGGCACCTTTGCAGTACCCTGCTATGGGAAGTTCTTTGAATTCCTCGCAGGAGATGCTTTTAAAATGCCTGGATTCCACCAATCCGGGTGTACAGATAGTGGTTATCGGCGCGGCTGTGCTGCTGGCTATGACGGGTTTTTCCTACCTGCATGCAGGAAAGAAGACTGACTTTTACCACAGCCTGCCCTTAAAGAGAGAGGAACTTTTTATGATTTCCTTCTCCAGTGGATTTTTGACCTTCCTGCTGCCGTATCTGGTATCCGTGGCTTTGACCTGCCTGGTAGGTGCGGTTTACGGTGGTTTCAGCGAACAGACGGCGGCAACGCTGTTTCAAGCCATGGGGATTCACATTTTATTTTTTGTGGTGATTTACAGTGCGGCTATACTTGCTGTTTTGCTTACGGGAAATCTGTTTACAGCGCTTCTGGCCTTTTTGGGCATGATGAGTTATGGCTGGCTGGTGTATATGGCTTATCAGATGTTGAATGATCGTTTTTTATATACCATGGGGAATTTCGGAAATTCCAGTATGGAATATTTTTTAAGTCCTGTAATTTCTTATATTGGTGTTGCGGATACCCTGCTAATTGCGCCCCAGCTGCAGAAACAGTTGATAATTCTACATGTGGTGCTGGCTGTGGTACTTCTTGCAGCGGATATCTGTATTTATAAAATCCGTCCGTCGGAAAGCTATCATAAAGCCATTGCTTTTCAGAAGCTGCAGCCGTTGATTAAGGTCTGCTGTATCATTCCCATTGCTCTTGTGACGGCCCTGCTTTTCAGTTCCGGTATGACACACAGTTTTGTCTGGCTGGTGATTGCCGTATTGATTGTAAGCTTGGTTCTGTCCGTGGCTTTTGAATTTTTGTATACCATGGATCTTAGAAAAAGCCTGCGTCCCCGTGTTTCGTCAGGCATGGTGCTGGCTGCGGTGCTTCTTGTGCTGACGGGCTATAAGATGGATATTACAGGGTATGATTCTTATCTTCCGAAAAAAGAAAAAATAGAAACCATGTCCGTGTATTTCCCAAGCATCAATGGAAGATTTTCCTATAGTGAAGACTATTTTACCAATTACAGAAATGCAGAGGGTGATTTCCTGAAAAAAACCAGGATAAAAGACTTTGCACCTATATATGAATTGGCAAAAATGGGAGTAGAAGCCAGCAGAGAAGAAAAAAAGACAGATTATGGGACAGCGCCGGAATTAAGAGAGTCTGTGTATGCAACTCCTATGGATTATGTTACAAATCAGAACAGTCAGGGAGAAACCCTTGTTTCCGTGTATGTGGCTTATCATCTGAAATCAGGCAGAACCGTTTACCGGGCTTATATGATTCCGGAAACCGAAGAAGTGATTTCTCAGATAACAGCCGTGTATGATGACTGGAGTTACAGGGAAAAAATGCTGCCCACCAGCTATCAGAAGGCAGAGGACATAGATTATTTATACCTGGATACTTTTTATGAGTCGAGAAAACAGATTTCCGGAGGCAGAAGCGAGCTGGAAGAAATTTACAAGACGTATAAGACAGAACTGGAAAATATGAGTTTTCAGGAAAGCTGCGAAAACCGGGTTGTGGGTTATTTGATAACAGAAAAAGAGTGGAAGGATTATGGAAACGATACGTATACCACCAGCTACTCCCTTCCGATTTATGAGAACTTTACAAAGACCATGGGACTTTTAAAAGAAGCGGGAGAAGAGGTATTGGTAACCATAGATAGTGAGCAGGTTGAGGCTCTGACTCTGAGTTTCTGGAACGAAGAGCAGGAGAAGACTGTAGAAATCAAAGACAATGCCCAGATAGAAACACTCTCCGAGCATCTTACTTATGAGGACTGTCGCTATGGTGTGGACAGTCGTGTGGAATATGATATTATGGTAAACATTTTATGGAAAAACAGAGAATACTCATCTCCGAATGTATATCTTATGGGGGATGAAAGTGTGGAAGACATTCTGAAAAATCTGAATTTTGACTAACCGTTTGTATAGCAGGCGCCCCGGAGAAATCCGGGGTGTTTTTGCTTGTGTCATTGACAAGGCGGGAGGGGCGAGGGTACAATGAAGAAAAGAGATTTAAGAACAGCGAGGGTGTTGCAAAATGGGTAAACGAATCAATCTGGAAGAGGAAAAGGAATTGATGGCACTTGGAAAGGCGCTGTCTTCGGAAATCAGACTGAAAATTCTGGGACTTCTGCAGGAAGGACCTTTGTGTGTCAATGAAATTGCAGAGCTTTTGAACATTCCTGCTTCTTCCGCAGCGCTTCATGTACGGGTGCTGGAGGAGGCGGAACTTATCCGCACAGAGCTAAAGCCGGGTATTCGGGGCTCCATGAAGCTGTGTATCCGTCAGGAAACCAGTGTGGTGCTGGATTTACAGAAAAAATCCAAGGAGCAGAGGGAAGAAGTGATTTCCATGCCTGTAGGAAATTATGTGGATTATAAAATTACTCCTACCTGCGGTATGGTAAATGAAGAAGAGTATATTGACGGAGAGGATGAGCCGCGCTGCTTTTACGACCCCAGACGGACCACGGCCAAGCTGGTGTGGTTTTCCTCCGGTTATCTGGAATACCGTTTCCCCAATGCGGGTATGCAGAAGGAGCCGGTAAAGTCTCTGGATTTTTCTGCAGAGTTATGTTCAGAAACAGCGGATTACAATCTGGACTGTCCTTCGGATATCACACTCTGGATTAACGGCATAGAGGCGGGAACCTGGACTTGCCCTTCGGATTTTGGAGGGAGAAGGGGGAAGTTAAATCCGGACTGGTGGGAAGATAAAAACAGCCAGTATGGTAATCTGAAAAACTGGCACATTGATGAGACCGGTACTTACCTGGACGGTCTGCAGGTCAGCGGACGGGGAATTGAAGCGTATGCTTTGGCCGAGGGACCTTATGTGTCAGTGCGCATCGGCATTAAGGAGGACGCAGAGCATGTAGGGGGTGTGAATATCTTTGGGAACTGTTTCGGAGATTATCCCCAGGATTTGGTTATGCGCCTGAAATATTAAGGCGGAGACAGGATTTCTTTGAAAAAGGGCTTTACATCTTGTTTTTCTGTGCTATAATTTCGTTATAAACAAAAAAGATGAATTAAAACATAAAAACTGTTTTAAATGAGAGAAGGGAATTGTGCAGGTCTGTTTTACAGGATGACACAACAGAATTGGGAGGAAGCAAATATGTTGAATAAAGATATCAGAGATTTGGTGCAGTATGGAATGGATGCAGGACTGGTGCCGCCCTGTGAAAAAAATTATACCATCAACCTGCTGCTGGATATGTTCCATGAGGACGAATACCAAGAGCCGCAGGAAGAAATCTGTGCCGATTTGGAGACGATTTTAAAAAGTCTTCTGGATGAGGCGGTAAAGAGAAACATTATCGAAGACAGCATCGGATACCGGGACTTGTTTGATACAAAGATTATGAACTGTCTCATGCCCCGTCCGTCCCAGGTGCAGGAAAAATTCTGGAAAGAATACGAAAAGAGCCCTCAGGAGGCTACGGATTATTTTTACAAATTAAGCCAGGACAGCGATTATATCCGCCGCTACCGCATTAAAAAGGACAGAAAATGGACCGTGGACAGCCCGTACGGTACTATTGACATTACTATCAATCTGTCCAAGCCGGAAAAAGACCCAAAAGCCATTGCTGCAGCAAAGAACGCAAAGCAGAGCAGCTATCCCAAATGCCTGCTGTGTATGGAGAACGAAGGTTATGCAGGACGGTTGAATCACCCGGCCAGAGAGAATCACCGGATTATTCCCATTACCATAAATGATTGCCAGTGGGGCTTTCAGTATTCTCCTTATGTGTATTACAATGAGCATTGTATTGTGTTTAACGGACAGCATGTACCTATGAAAATTGAGCGAAATACCTTTGTAAAGCTGTTTGACTTTATCAAGCTGTTTCCTCACTATTTCCTGGGTTCCAATGCAGACCTTCCCATTGTAGGAGGTTCTATTTTAAGCCACGACCATTTCCAGGGCGGACATTATACCTTTGCTATGGAAAAGGCACCTATGGAAAAGGAAGTCACCATTTCGGGATACGAAGATGTAGAGGCCGGCATTGTAAAATGGCCGTTGTCTGTGCTGAGAATTCGCAGCAAAGATGAAAAACGGCTGATTGATTTGGCCAGCCATGTACTGGAGGTGTGGAGAGGCTACACCGATGAAGAGGCGTTTATCTTTGCTGAGACAGAAGGAGAACTTCACAACACGATTACACCGATTGCAAGAAAAAGAGGAGAGTTTTTTGAACTGGATTTGACTCTGCGCAATAATATTACCACAGAAGAACATCCACTGGGACTGTATCACCCTCATGCAGCCTACCACCATATCAAGAAAGAGAATATCGGCTTAATTGAAGTTATGGGTCTGGCAGTACTGCCAGCCAGACTGAAAGAGGAACTGGAGCTTCTGGCTTCCTGCCTGCTGGAAGGAAAAGACCCTGCACAACATGAAATGCTGGTAAAACATGCAGACTGGGTAAAAGAATTTTTGCCGAAATATCCAAACCTTACCAAGGACAATGTGATGGACATTCTGCAGGAAGAAGTGGGACAGGTCTTTGTCCATGTGCTGGAAGACGCAGGGGTTTACAAATGCACGGAAGAGGGCCGGGAAGCGTTCCAGCGTTTTATCCACGCTTTATAATTCTAAAGAGAAAAACAAAAAAGATAGGTGTCCTGCCTGTCTTTTTTGTTTTTTTTATGCTATACTACTTGATAAACAAAGAAAAGAGGGATAGTTATGCATCCGGTATACGAAAAACTCCAGGGCTGTCTGGCCAGTATCCGGCAGAAGACAGACTTTGTGCCAAAGGTGGCGCTGATTCTAGGCTCCGGTCTGGGAGACTATGCAGAAGAGATAGAAATTCACCAAATCATACCATACGAAGAAATACAGGGCTTTCCCGTGTCTACCGTACCGGGACACAAGGGACGATTCGTCCTTGGATATGTAAAGGGCGTGCCTGTTATCATTATGCAGGGCAGAGTTCACTATTATGAGGGGTATTCCATTACAGATGTGGTGCTTCCGGTGCGTCTGATGAAGCTTTTGGGAGCCGAGATTCTGTTTCTTACCAATGCGGCGGGAGGAGTGAATTTTGACTTCCGGCCGGGAGATTTTATGATGATTACAGACCAGATTTCCTCCTTTGTCCCATCGCCGCTGATTGGCTCCAATGTGGAAGAACTGGGAGAGCGGTTCAGCGATATGAGTGAAATCTATGATAAGGATTTGCAGAAGCTTTTAGAGAGCACGGCAGAAGAATTGCGGATTCCTCTTCAGAAAGGGGTTTATATCCAGCTTACCGGTCCCAATTACGAATCTCCGGCAGAAGTGCGTATGTGCAGAATTCTGGGTGCAGACGCAGTAGGTATGAGTACGGCCTGCGAGGCTGTGGCGGCCAATCACTGCGGCATGAAAATCTGCGGAATTTCCTGTATTACCAATCTGGCCTGCGGCATGAGCGAAACCCCTTTAAACCATAAAGAGGTACAGGAGATAGCAGACCAAAAAGCCCCGGATTTCAAGCGGCTTTTGACGGCTGCGCTATCCCGTATGTAAGACAAAAATGAACCAGATAAGGAGAATACAATGAGGGAAAAAATCCTGCTGATAGACGGACACAGTATTTTAAACAGAGCCTTTTACGGCCTGCCGGATTTGACCAATTCCGAAGGGCTTCACACCAATGCCATTTACGGCTTTTTAAACATCCTGTTCAAAATGATGGAAGAAGAAAAACCGGATTATCTTACGGTTGCCTTTGACCTTTCGGCGCCCACCTTCCGGCACAAGATGTACGACGCCTATAAAGGAACCAGAAAACCCATGCCCCAGGAACTGCGCCAGCAGGTGCCGGTGATGAAGGATGTGCTTGGCGCTATGGGGGTGCCCATTCTCTCTATGGAGGGGTATGAGGCGGACGACCTTTTAGGAACGATTGCCAAACGGAGCGAGGCCAAGGGCATGGGTGTCACCGTGCTTTCCGGAGACAGGGATTTGCTGCAGCTGGCTACAGACCATATCTGCATTCGTATTCCAAAGACAAAGGGCGGAAAAACCACCATTGAAGATTATTTTGCAAAAGATGTGCAGGAGGCTTATCAGTTAAGCCCGCTGCAGATTATTGAACTGAAAGCCCTGATGGGAGATACGGCGGATAATATTCCGGGGCTTCCCGGAGTGGGAGAAAAAACGGCTACCAAGCTGCTCTTAGAGTACGGCAGTGTGGAAAATGCCCATGCCCATGCAGAGGAAATTAAGCCCAACAAAGCAAAAAATGCTTTTTTAGAGCATTATGATTTAGCGGTACTCAGTAAGGATTTGGCAACTATCCGCATTGACAGTCCGGTGGAGTATGACTGGGAAACTGCCAGAATCCATGATTTATATACTCAGGAAGCCTACGAATTTTTTAAGGAACTGGAATTTAAAAATTTCCTTTCCAGATTTGAAGAGACTGGAAATACCAGCAAGGCAGAAGAGCATTTTGCAACCATTACGGATTTTGCAAAAGCAGAGGAACTTTTTGCACTGGCTCAAAAGAAAGAGCGGGTGGGACTGGAACTTCTGGAAGAAAAAGGAATGATTCTGGGGCTTGGTCTGGCTTATGAGGAAGAAGGGGATTTGCAAGTGTACGGCATGCTGCCCCAGGGATTTGTGACGGAAGCATATCTTCTGGATAAAGCAAAAATGCTCTGTCAGCAGGGAAATGCGGTGGCGTCTTTGAATGTAAAGGCCATGCTGCGGCATATGGATTTAGACCATCATACCGCCATGTTTGACGCCCAGATAGCCGCCTATCTCTTAAATCCCTTGAAATCCGAATATGCTTATGACGATATTGCCAGAGAATATCTGGGAGAAATGCTCCCTGCAAAGGAAGACCTGCTGGGAAAACTTTCTTATTCCAAGGCAGCGGCAGAGAAAGAAGAGGAACTGGCAAAAAGCGTCTGCTATATGGCTTATACGGCTTTAAAAGCCAGACAGCCTCTTTTGGAGGCTCTGGAAGCAGCAGGGATGAAAAAGCTGTATACAGATATGGAAATGCCTCTGTTGTTTACCCTTTCCGATATGGAGAAAGAGGGAATCCGGGTGAATGCAGAAGAATTGAAGGAGTATGGAGAAAAGCTGCAGGTGCGGATTGCAGAACTGGAGAAAAGTATCTGGCAGCAGGCAGGGGAAGAATTTAATATCAATTCTCCCAAGCAGCTTGGAGTGATTCTCTTTGAAAAGCTGCAGATGCCGGGAGGAAAGAAGACGAAAACCGGATATTCCACGGCGGCAGATGTACTGGAAAAGCTGGCTGCAGATTATGCCATTGTATCGGATATTCTGGAATACCGCCAGCTTACCAAACTGAAATCCACCTATGCGGACGGTCTGGCGGGCTATATTGATGAAGGCGGCCGAATTCATTCCACTTTTAACCAGACGATTACTGCCACAGGGCGTATCAGCAGTACAGAGCCCAATCTGCAGAATATTCCGGTGCGGACAGAACTGGGACGGCTTCTTAGAAAGGTATTTATTCCCAAAGACGGGTATGTGTTCTTGGACGCAGACTACTCCCAGATTGAACTGCGTGTTCTGGCTCATATGTCCGGGGACGAAAAGCTGATACAGGCTTATCGGGAAGCCCAGGATATCCACAGAATGACGGCTTCTCAGGTGTTCCACATTCCTTTTGAAGAGGTAACTCCTCTGCAGAGACGGAATGCCAAAGCCGTCAACTTCGGTATTGTGTATGGTATCAGCTCTTTCGGACTTAGCCAGGATTTGAGCATTACGAGAAAAGAGGCAGAGCAGTACATTAAAAATTATTTTGAGACTTATCCGAAGATAAAGGGATTTCTGGATAATCTGGTACAGCAGGCCAAGGACGAGGGATATGTCAGTACGATGTTCGGACGCCGCCGTCCTGTGCCGGAACTGAAATCCAGCAACTTTATGCAGCGTTCCTTTGGGGAGCGGGTAGCCATGAATTCCCCTATTCAGGGCACGGCAGCAGATATTATTAAAATTGCCATGATTCAGGTCAGCCGCCGCCTGAAAGAGGAAAATCTGAAATCCAGACTGATTCTGCAGATACACGATGAGCTGCTGATTGAAACGGCAGAGGATGAGGTGGAACAGGTTTCCGCCATTCTGGAGCAGGAAATGAAGGGAGCGGCGGAGTTATCCGTATCCCTGGAAATTGATATGCACACCGGCAAAAGCTGGTATGAGGCAAAATAAATAGAGAAATGCGTTACAAAGGAGGAAGTGTCTATGAGGATTATAGGAGTAACCGGCGGCGTGGGAAGCGGCAAAAGCGCGGTATTGAATTATATGGAAGAACATTTCGACTCCAGAGTGGTAAAGGCAGATGAAGTGGGGCATATGCTGATGATGCCCGGAAGAGAGTGCTATGAACCGGTGATTCAGCTTTTCGGGGACTGGGTGGTAAGGGAGGACACCTCTCTGGACCGGGCAGCCATTGCATCCATTGTCTTTGATAATCCCGAAATGCTGAAAAAGCTGGACGATATTGTACATCCGGAAGTGAAAAAATACATTTTAAGGGAAATTGAACGGTCCAGAAAAGAAGAGACGGAATTTTTCTTTATTGAGGCGGCTTTGCTTCTGGAAGAAAAATATGATGAAATTTGTGATGAGATATGGTATATTTATTGCGAAAAAGAAGTACGCATGGAAAGACTGCGCAGAGACAGAGGCTATTCAGATGAGAAAATCAAAAAGCTGATGGACAACCAGCTTCCGGAAGAGGTCTTTGAAGAGCGCTGTGATTTCCAATTATATAATGATGAAGATGTAGCTCATACTTATCTTCAGATCGAACGGAAAATGAGGACATATTATGAATCTTTGTAGTATAGCCAGCGGCAGCAGCGGAAACTGTATCTATGTGGGAAGTGATACCACAAGCCTGCTGGTAGATGTAGGAATCAGCGGAAAACGCATTGAAGAGGGACTGCGAAGCATTGACCACACCACCGGGGACTGCGACGGTATTTTGATTACCCATGAGCACTCCGACCATATCAAAGGACTTGGGGTGATTTCCAGAAAGCACAAAATCCCCATTTACTGCACCAGGGGAACCATGGAGGCCATGCAGTCCATGAGCAGCCTGGGGAAAATGCCGGAAGGGCTTTTCCGTCCCATAGAGGCAGACAAAAAATTTCAAATCGGGGATTTGCAGGTGCAGCCCTTTGCCATTTCTCATGACGCGGCAGAACCGGTGGGATACCGGATAAATCATGGTACAAAGTCTGCAGGCATTGCCACGGATTTGGGATATTATGATGATTACATAGTGCAGAATCTCTCCGGACTGGATGTGCTTTTGCTGGAAGCCAACCATGATGTAAATATGCTGCAGGTGGGAAGTTATCCCTATTATTTGAAGCAGCGTATTTTGGGAAACCGGGGACATCTTTCCAATGAAACGGCAGGCCGCCTTTTGTGCCGTCTGCTGCATGAGCGGATGAAAGCTGTTTTTCTGGGACATTTAAGTCGGGAGAACAATTACGAAGCGCTGGCTTATGAAACGGTCTGCTCCGAGGTGACTATGGGGGAAAATCCCTGGAAATCTTCGGATTTTAAAATTGCTGTGGCACACCGGGAGCAGGTGTCGGATTTGGTAACTGTGTAAAGACAGCAGGTAGAAAGAAACATTTTACAAATAAAATAAGAAATGAGGAGCTAATCATGAAGAAGACCATTATTACCGTTGTGGGAGAAGACACCGTAGGAATTATTGCAAAGGTATGTACTTACCTGGCAGAGAACAAAATTAACATTCTGAATATTTCTCAGACGATTGTAGACGGATATTTCAATATGATGATGATTACAGATACCAGCATGTCTGCAAAAAAACTCAATGTGATTTCCGAAGAACTGGAAGATATTGGAAATGGAATCGGCGTGGTGATTCGTGTGCAGTTAGAAGATATTTTCACAAAAATGCACCGGATTTAAGAAGCAGGCAGAAAGGACGGAAAATCACCTATGATTAACATGTATGAAGTCAATGAGACAAATAAAATGATTGAGGAAGAAAACCTGGACGTGCGCACCATTACGCTGGGTATCAGTCTTCTGGACTGTATTGATTCCGATTTACAGCAGGTGAACCGTAAGGTTTACGAAAAAATTACGGGACTGGCCAGACATCTGGTGGAAACAGGAGATGATATTTCCAAGGAGTTCGGAATTCCGGTTGTCAATAAAAGAATTTCTGTAACCCCTATTGCACTTGTAGGCGGTGCAGCCTGCAAGACACCGGAGGATTTTGTCAGTCTGGCAAAGACGCTGGATAAGGCGGCGAAAGAGGTGGGCGTCAACTTTATCGGGGGCTATTCTGCCACCGTGTGTAAGGGCATGACAGCGGCAGACGAGCTTTTGATTCGTTCTATTCCTGAAGCGCTGGCTTCTACGGAGCGGGTATGCAGTTCTGTGAATCTGGGTTCTACCAAAACAGGAATCAACATGGATGCCGTGCGCCTTATGGGCAGTATTGTTCTGGAAACGGCTCAGGCTACCAAGGAAGAGGATTCTCTGGGCTGTGCAAAGTTGGTGGTATTCTGCAATGCTCCTGACGACAATCCGTTTATGGCAGGTGCTTTTCACGGAGTGACCGAGGCAGACGCGGTTATCAATGTAGGCGTATCCGGTCCGGGTGTTGTGAAAAAGGCGCTGGAACAGGTGAGAGGCAAGAATTTTGAAGTGCTCTGCGAAACGATTAAAAAGACGGCCTTTAAGATTACCCGCGTGGGACAGTTGGTGGCTCAGGAGGCGTCCAGACGTCTGGGGATTCCTTTCGGTATTATCGACCTTTCTCTGGCGCCGACTCCGGCTATTGGAGACAGTGTGGCAGATATTCTCCATGAAATCGGTGTGGAATATGCAGGCGCGCCGGGAACCACGGCTGCTCTGGCTCTTTTAAATGACCAGGTGAAAAAAGGCGGTGTGATGGCTTCCTCTTATGTAGGCGGATTGAGCGGTGCTTTTATTCCGGTCAGCGAAGACCAGGGTATGATTGACGCAGTTGTAGCGAATGCCCTGACCATTGAAAAGCTGGAGGCTATGACTTGTGTCTGCTCCGTAGGGCTGGATATGATTGCGATTCCCGGAGATACAAAAGCAACCACGATTGCAGGCATTATTGCAGACGAATGTGCCATCGGTATGGTAAACCAGAAAACTACAGCCGTGCGTGTGATTCCGGTTATCGGCAAAGGCGTGGGAGAAACGGTGGAATTCGGCGGTCTTCTGGGCTATGCGCCGGTTATGCCGGTGAATCCCTATTCCTGCGAAAACTTTGTGAACAGAACCGGAAGAATCCCGGCGCCGATTCACAGCTTTAAGAACTAAGGAGAAGAGGAAATGGAATCTCTTTGGTCGGTACTGAGTATTGTCATACAATTTTCCGGGGTTTTTGGTATTTTTTATGTGATTCGCGGCATGTATATGTTCCGTAAGAAAAAGTTTCCCACCGCGGGATTTGATGAAACCCAAAAAGAAGAAAACCGGGCATGGTGCAGAGGCGAGGGCACGGTATGCCTGTACTGGGGCGTTTTGCTGCTGTTTCTGAATGTGTATGCATTTGTTGCGGCGTGGACAACAGGGCAGCTTTCTATGGTTGTAGTCATGGTGTTTGTGCTGTTGTTCTGCGCAGGCTGCGGGGGACGTATTCGGAACAATCTGAAATACAGAAATAAACAGAACCAGAAAATAAAAAGAATATAAGAAAAGTGAAAAGAGCAGAATCTGGAGAGTACGGCATCTCTGGATGCTGCTCTTTTTCGCTGGAATTTTAGATTTCTATGGTTTTCGTTGCTATTTTCTGGCGGAATGTGCGGTCATGTTCTACGAAAATCATGGTGGGTGCAAATTCCAGTATGAGTTCTTCTATCTGCATACGGGAATAGATGTCAATAAAGTTCAGGGGTTCATCCCATACATAGAGATGAGCCTGCTCACAGAGACTTTTGGCTACCAACACTTTCTTTTTCTGGCCTTCTGAAAAATCCCGCATATCTTTCAGGAACTGTGTACGGGTAAAGTCCATTTTCCGCAGCAGGGTTTTCAGCAGGGTTTCTTCTATCTGGTTCTGGGCCGCAAAGTCTGAAAGTGTGCCTTTTAAGTGGGAAGTGTCCTGTGGAACATAGGAAATTTGAAGCCCGGAACCTACGGTAACTGTGCCTGTATGAGGAACAGATATCCCGGTCAAAAGTTTTAAAAGGCTGCTTTTGCCGCTGCCGTTTTTTCCATGCAGCACCAGACGGTCCCCTTGCTGTACAGAAAAGGAAAACGGTCCGCAGACAGGTTTCCGGTCATAACAAATGCAGATATGGGAAAAGGAAGCCAGAGTATCTGTATGATATTTCTGAGGGAAAAGCTTTAAATTTTCCGTATATTCTGCATTTTTCAAAAGGCCGGATTTTTCTTCTATGGCCTGTTTCTGCCGGGCTTCAATCGTTTTTGCACGTTTCATCATTTTAGCGGATTTATGGCCAATATAGCCTCTGTCTACAGGTCCGTTTCCATATTTGGCAGTTTCTGTGCGGACAGACCAGGCAGAAGTTCTCTGGGCCGCCTGCCGCAAATGGGAAATATCCTTTTTCAGACGTTCGTTTTGGGATGTTTCAAAGTCCTGCTGCCGTTTGAAATTTTCCATCCAGGAAGAAAAATTTCCGCTTTGTATTTCGATATTGGTTCGGTTTAAAGACAGAATGTGGTCTGCGCAGTTGTCGAGAAAGCAGCGGTCATGGGAAACCAGAAGAAAGCCTTTCTTCTTTTTCAGGTAGGCTTTTAAAAATTCCCATTCTTCTGCAAGAGGCGCAATGTCCCAGAGAATTTCTTCTGTAAGCCGTTCTTTTTTTGTGACCGGACAGGGGAAATAATCAAAGGACACAGAGCTCAGGATTTTTCCGCTGTATTCGTATTTGTTCTGTAAAAGATTTAAAAATGTAGTTTTTCCCCTGCCGTTTCTGCCCACAAATCCCAGTTTCCAGTCCGTATCAATCTGAAAGCTGACATTTTCAAAAATATTGTCAGAACTGGAAGGGTAGGAGAATGTGAGATTTTCTATTTTAATCATGGACATGGTGAAGTCCCTCCTTCTCTAAAAGAAATTTTGTACGATAAAAGGAGCCGCAGGAAAGAAAACCCCTTGCAGCTCCTTTTATCCTTCCGTCTGAAAAGGACGGCAAAATAAGATATCAATAGAGGGTGGGAATGAGTATTTTTCTTTCCACCTCTTTCTGTCTGGAATATATAAGATACCATAACATGGATTGAGGAAATAGTCAAAGGAAAAAAGTTTGTATTAGAAAAAGAGTATGGTATAATTTAAAAAGGAATGCGTGATATTTTCAAAGACTTTTAGGTACATTTAAGGTTCTGCACCTATATTTGTTACAAAGAAAAAAGTAAAAATACAGAGGAGGGAATGAACATTGCGTTTATTACTTGCAGAAGATGAAAAAGCATTATCCAAGGCACTAACAGCCATTTTGGAGCGGAACAATTACTCCGTGGATGCGGTTTACGATGGAGAAGAGGCGCTGGCCTATCTGGACGCCGACAATTATGACGGCGTGATTCTGGATATTATGATGCCAAAGGTAGATGGTATTACGGTATTAAAGGAACTTCGCAGCAGGGGTAATCTGCTTCCCGTGCTGCTTCTGACTGCCAAATCAGAAGTGGATGATAAGGTGGCCGGTCTGGATGCAGGGGCCAATGACTATCTGGCAAAGCCTTTTCATTCCAAAGAACTTTTAGCCCGAATCCGGGCCATGACACGGACACAAACGGCTCAGGCAAATTCTAAACTGCAGATTGGAAACGTGACTTTAGACAGAGCGACCTTTGAACTTACCACACCTACCGGCAGCTTTCGGCTGGCCAATAAGGAGTTTCAGATGTTGGAACTTATGATGAGCAACCCCAGCAATCTGATTTCCTCAGAACGTTTTATGGAAAAAATATGGGGCTATGACAGCGAAGCAGAAATCAATGTAGTCTGGGTTTACATTTCTTATCTGCGGAAAAAGCTGGCTGCTCTCCATGCGAATATTCAGATTAAAGCTGTAAGAAATGCGGGATACTCCCTGGAGGAAGTCAAATGATAAAAAAATTGCGGAAAAAGCTGGTATTGGCCTCTATGGTCTCTCTTTTGGTTGTACTGCTGATTATAGAAGGAAGTATCGGTATTTTAAACTATCAGAAAATCGTTGCAGACGCAGATCAGGTACTGAATATTCTGAAAGAAAATTCCGGTCAGTTTCCGGACATGCCGCCCCATGGAGAACCGGAACAAAAAAAAGAAATGAAAGATGCTTACGAAAAAGAACATCTCATGTCCCCGGAACTGCCCTATGAATCCCGGTATTTTTCCGTTTTGCTGAATGAAGACGGAAAGGCCCTTTCAGCAGACACGGGACAAATTGTGTCTGTGGACGATTCAGAGGCCATGGAGTATGCCGAAACCGTATGGGAAAAAGGGCAGGATAAGGGGTTTATGGGAGATTATCGGTATTGTGTGTACACTTCGGATTCAGAGGTGCGGATTATTTTTCTGGACTGCAGAAGAAATCTTGAGACTTTCAGCAATTTTGCCCTGACAGCGCTGGGAGTTTCTGTATCCGGGCTTGCGGCGGTATTTGCGCTGTTGTTTTTTCTGTCTGCCCGTATTGTAAAGCCTTTTTCGGAAAATTATGAAAAGCAGAAGCGGTTCATTACCGATGCAGGACATGAGTTAAAGACGCCTTTGACCATTATTGATGCAGATACGGAAGTGCTGGAAATGGATTTCGGAGAAAGTGAATGGCTCAGTGACATTCAGAATCAGACAAAACGTCTGGCGGATTTAACCAACAATCTGATTCTGCTTTCCCGTATGGAAGAGGAGCAGACCCGGGAACTGATGGTGGATTTTCCTCTTTCTGATGTGGTGGAGGAAACGTTGGGAACCTTTCAGGCTCTGGCAAAGACCCAGCATAAAAATCTTACCGGAAACATTGCGCCCATGATTTCCATGCGCGGGGACGAGAAGGCCATCCGCCGTCTGGTAACTATTTTGCTGGACAATGCTGTTAAGTACTCTGGTGAGAACGGAGAAATTGCAGTGACGCTGGAAAAGCAAAAAAGGCGGGTTCGGCTGTCTGTGTTCAATACCACAGAATTTATTTCCAAAGAACATACCCAGCATTTGTTTGACCGTTTTTACCGTACAGACAGTTCCCGGAATTCCCAAACCGGAGGGTATGGTCTGGGACTCTCCATTGCTGCAGCTACAGTGGAAGCCCATAAAGGGAAGATTGCGGCAGTGACAAAGGACGAAAAGTCCTTGTTGATTAGCATTTCTTTTCCTGTGGCCTAGCACCGGAAAATTTTTAAGTTGATTTCAAGTATTCTTTAAAGTTCAGTTAAGGTCTCCGGCTTATTATGGATTCAGAATCAATAGAAAACAAAAGCAGGAGGACAAACATATGCCAAAATATAAAGAATACACAGGAGAAACAAGAAATTTTTCAAAGAGCGCCGGATATAAGCGGCGACGCAGAAGAAAAAAACTTCAGAAAAAGGTAACTTCCCTGGTTTTAAGCGCAGCTCTTTTCGGGGCAGTGGCAGGCGGAACCTGTTATGGGATAAACTATGGGCTGGAGACTGTAAAAAGCAGCAGTACACAGACCGCGCAAAACCAGAATACGGCTTCCCCGGCTCTGCAGACGGTTTCCACAGCAAGCGCTCTGGACGCAGATCATCTCAGTGTTTCCGACATTGCAGCAGAGAGACTTCCTTCCGTAGTCTCTGTTACGAATATATCGGTGCAGGAGGTGGAAAATTATTTTGGGCGTTTTGAAGGAAGAGGCGGAAGTCCTTCCCAGTCCCAGGTGGAAGAAACAGCCAGCTGCGGTTCCGGTATTATTATTTATGCCGATGATTCGGATTATTATATGGTGACCAATTATCATGTGGTGGAGGGAGCTACGACACTGTCGGTTACATTTGCAGATGATGAGACGTATGAAGCGCAGTTATGCGGCTATGATGAAAATACAGATTTGGCAGTGATTAAGGTTTCTGTTTCTGATTTGTCTCAGGATACGATTTCAAAGATTTCGATTGTGGACATCGGTGATTCTGACGACTTGCAGGTGGGCGAACAGGTGGTTGCCATCGGGAATGCTCTGGGGTATGGACAGTCAGTTACTACAGGTGTAGTCAGCGCCGTCAATCGGAGTATCAGCAGCAGCAACAGCAGCCAGGAGACGGCTGTCAGTTATATTCAGACCGATGCGGCCATCAATCCGGGAAACAGCGGAGGGGCGCTGCTGAATATGAATGGAGAATTGGTGGGAATCAATACGGCAAAGATTTCTTCTACAGATGTAGAGGGAATTGGCTATGCCATTCCTATTTCACAGGTAACGGATTTGATTAATTCCCTTATGCAATAGGAGATGTATACATTGACGTTGGAAAAATATTACAAAAATGCACTGCCTCTTTTGGAGCAAGGGGAAGAATGTCTGCAGGAGTTATTGAAAGAATATCCGGTGAAAGAGACAAGAGACGGGATTCAGCCGGTATTATATGCAAATTCCCGGTTAAAAAAACCGGAAAGCATGATAGAAAAGCTGAAGAAAAAAGGCGTCCCTACAGACAGTGCTTCTGCACTGAAAAATACCCATGATGCTATCGGAGTCCGGGTTATCTGCTCCTTTGTAGAGGAGGTTTACCGTCTGTCCCGGTGGCTTTACAACAGGAGTGAAATTCGCATAATAGGGGAGAAGGATTACATTGCCTATCCCAAACCAAACGGTTACCGCAGTCTTCACCTTCTGGTTGCATTTACGGATAAACACCTGGAGGGAATCACGGCGGAAATACAGCTTCGCACCATTGCCATTGATTTCTGGGCCGTGCTGGAACATCAGATGAAATATAAGAGAAATATCAAGCATGAAACCACCATCCGACAGGAACTGAAACGGTGCGCCGATGAAATTGCTTCGGTGGATGTGTCCATGCAGACGATACGGGATATTCTCCGCAGTGAAGAATGGGAATAAAAATCCTTGACATATATAGATAACCGATATAGTATATAGTTAATCGATATATCGAAAAACTATATGCTATATTTTTGTTTGAAAATGTCTGACACAAGGAGGTAGAAAATGGCAATCAGTAAAACAATGGTTTCCGGCAGTATGACGATGTTGCTTTTAAAGCTGCTGTCGGAAAAAGATATGTATGGGTATGAAATGATTTCAACATTACGGCAGCGTTCTCAAAATGTTTTTGAGCTGAAAGCGGGAACCCTCTATCCTTTGCTGCACACCATGGAGGAGAAGAAGCTTCTGCAATCTTATGAGCAGGAAATCCAGGGGAAAATGCGGAAATATTACAGCATTACCAGAGAAGGCCGCAGAATGCTTTCTGAGAAAGAGGCGGAGTGGCGGGAATATGCCGGAGCAGTAACCAGTGTCTTAGGATTGGAGGGGTGACAAATGGAAGAATATTTACAAAAAGTACTGGAGCAGATACGCTGCAAGCAGGCCCGAAAAATGGTGGAAGAAGAACTGCGGGGACATTTGGAAGAGCAGATTTCAGACAATCTTCTGGAAGGCATGGACAGGGACGAGGCAGTGAAAAGGGCGGTAGAGGATATGGGAAGCCCTGTAGAAACCGGAATTTCTCTGGATGCCCTTCACAGACCACAGATGTGTTGGTCTATGATTATCCTCATAGGGTTTATCAGTTTTCTGGGAATTGTGATTCAGACCGTGATTGGAAAAAGCGATGGAACCTTGGGAAACAGCCACATTATCCGCTATATTTTTCATGTGGTGCTGGGCTTTGGCCTGATGCTGGGCGTATACCGCCTGGACTACAGTTTTCTGGGAAAATATGCAAAATTTCTGGCAGGACTGGGCGGACTTTTCCTTTTCCTGCAGGCAGAGTTTTTCCCTGTATCTGTGAATGGCGCCAATAGCTGGATAACGCTTCCCGGAATCGGAACGTTTTCCATATCTTCCATGTTGTATCTGGCGATTCCTCTTTATGGAGGAATTTTATATCAGTATTATGGACAGGGAATACGGGGAATTGGCAAATGTCTTCTGTGGCTGCTGCTTCCGGTTTATCTGGCTTACCGTATGCCACATCTTTTTCAGGCCGGATTTTTGTTTCTGGTGGAGGGGGTTCTCTTGAGTTATGCGGTATGGAAAGGCTGGTTTCAGGTGAAAAGGGGAGTTTTTCTAGGAATGTTCTGGGGAATAACGCTGGCGCTCCCGGCAGGGATTGCCGTGTTGGGGGTGAAACTTCATTGGTTTGCCCCTTATCAGATAGACAGAATACAGTATTATCTTGGACGACTGGGACATATTTCTGGATTTTCAACAGAAGTGATAAGAGAAAATGGCAGATATGATGTGGTTCAGTTTTTAAGCGCCAGTTATGGTGTCATAGCCGCTGTGGTTGTGGTTGCTATGGTGCTGATTCTGGCCATGAAAGGGCTGCATGTGGCAAAGAAACAGAAAAATCAGCTGGGAATGATGATTGGTTATGCAGGTGCATTATTTTTCCTCTTTATGACACTTTTTCACATAGGGGAAGCTGCCGGATTTTTCCCTGGAACGACCAGTTTTCTGCCCTTCCTTTCTTCCGGCGGCTCAAACCTTCTGGTATCTTATGTGGTTCTGGGACTTCTGCTCAGCGTGTACCGCTATCAGAACCTGCTTCCTGCAGAGCAAAAGAAAACCGTTGTTCACAAAAGAACAGGCGGCTTTTGCAAATCATGAACAAAAGCGGTCTGTTTTTTTATATGCAGTACGGACTGGTAGAGGTTGGAGACAAAAATATCTGTCTCAAAAGCAGAAATTTCTTCCTTAGGCAGCCGTTTTTTGTAGTCCGCGGCTTTTGTGAGGACAGGAATCGTACTGTTGTTCTGTAAAAGCCGGAGAAATTCGGAACTTTTCTTTTGAAAGCCAAGCAGCCGCACATAACCGGGAGCATGGGAAGGCAGGTCTGCCGGAATTTCCAGGAGCGTGTGGAGCAGGGCGCGGTTAATTCTGGTACGGGTCAGTTCCTTTGTTTTTAAAAGTCCTGCAAACTGGGAAAAGGACATAAATTCATTCAAACGGTTGCAGATTCGCCTGGCCAGTTCCGGGGACATGTCGGCATACTGACAAAGGCTGTCGGGGGTACTGCGCATCAGTTTGTATTTTAGCAGCAGGGAGAAATCGTCCTCGGTCATCATGTCTTCTTTTGTCAGATTGTGGGGCAGAGAGGCTACCATTTCCGGCTGTGTCCGGGTGAAAAGTGATAAAAGAGCCGGGAGAAATTCTCTGGAGTCCGTATCCTGTAATTGGGAAAGGCTTCTGCGGACAGCGGAGGCGCTGGGATAGCTGTTTTCCAGTTTTTCGGCGTGATAGGCGCTGCCTTCCCGTTTCAGTGTTACCGGACGTATAGAACTTTTCAGTGAAAGCAGCGCTTTGCAGTATTCGACTCCCAGAATATTGTTTGGCGTATCTAAAAATTCGTTGTTCCATGGACCGGAAAGGAATTTTGCGCCGTATTCTAAGAGTGCAGCTTTGCGGGCTGAGGGGAAAGAGAGGCCCTTTTTCAGGTTTTCTTTTAAAGAAATCTGAAAGGCTTCCGGTTCTTTCGACAAAATTTCAGCCGTGGCCATACAGGGAGAGAGTTCTCCGCTTTCGCTGCCAAAGCAGAGAAAATCTATACCATGTAAAGCATTTAGAATTCCTATGCTGCCTTTGGCAAAATATTCTGCACTGGAGGAGGCGTAATAAGAGGGGAGTTCCAGCACCACATCAGCCCCTCCCAGAAGCGCCATTTTTGTCCGCAAATGTTTGGAAAAAACAGCAGGAGTGCCCCGCTGGACGAAATCACCGCTTAAAACGACTACAGCATAGTCTGCTCCGGTCAGTTCTTTGGCTTTTTCTATGTGATAGGCATGTCCTTTATGGAAAGGGTTATATTCCGCTATGATTCCGACTGCTTTTTTCATGGTAAAATCCTTTCTGTAAAAATTGTGTTCTGTTACTATATAAACATATGAGGGAGTTGTGTGCAAGGAAAAAATAGAGAATATAAAATTGTCAAGAAAAAATACTTGACAGCCGTAGAATCCTGTTGTATGATAACCAAGGTGATTACGAATGGAAAAATTTGTAGAACAGACTTTGCTGTATGATTTCTACGGAGAGTTGTTGACAGCTCACCAGAGAAGAATCTACGAAGATGTGGTTTTAAATGACTACTCCTTAAGTGAAGTGGCCGACGAGCTGGGTATCAGCCGGCAGGGCGTGCATGATAATATCAAGCGCTGCAACAAGGCTTTGCAGGATTACGAAGCAAAGCTGCATCTGGTAGAAAAGTTTGTGAATATTAAAAAAAAGGTCCATCGTATTCACAAGCTGAGCAGAGAATGTGAAAATCTTAGCAGACAGGAACTGGTTTCCCAGGTGGAAAGTATTTCTCAGGAAATCTTAGAGGAGTTATAACAGATGGCATTTGAGAGCTTAACAGACAAACTTCAGAATGTATTTAAGAATTTAAGAAAAAAAGGACGTTTGACCGAAGCCGATGTAAAGGCTGCCTTAAAAGAAGTAAAGATGGCGCTTTTGGAAGCGGACGTCAGCTTCAAGGTAGTAAAGCAGTTTATGAAGGCTGTGCAGGAGCGTGCTATCGGACAGGACGTTATGTCTGGTCTGAATCCGGGTCAGATGGTCATTAAGATTGTAAATGAAGAGCTTGTCCGCTTAATGGGAAGTGAAACAACAGAGATTGCCTTAAAGCCCGGCAATGAAGTGACCGTTTTGATGATGGTGGGACTTCAGGGTGCCGGTAAGACTACAACCACTGCAAAGCTGGCAGGAAAGCTGAAGTCCAAAGGAAGAAAGCCTCTCCTGGCTGCCTGCGACGTCTATCGTCCGGCTGCAATCAAACAGCTGCAGGTAAACGGAGAAAAACAGGGTGTGGAAGTCTTCGCCATGGGAGATAAAAACAGCCCGGTGGACATTGCAAAAGCAGCTTATGAGCATGCAAAAAATGAGAAGTATAATGTGCTGATTCTGGATACGGCAGGACGTCTTCACATTGATGAAGATATGATGAAGGAACTTGCCCAAATCAAAGAAGCCATTGACGTAGACCAGACCATTCTGGTGGTAGATGCCATGACCGGACAGGATGCGGTAAATGTGGCAGAGACCTTTGGAGAAAAAGTTGGAATCGACGGAGTCATTTTGACAAAGATGGATGGTGACACCCGAGGCGGTGCGGCGCTTTCCATTAAGGCCATCAGCGGAAAGCCGATTTTATATGTGGGTATGGGCGAGAAGCTGTCCGATTTGGAACAGTTTTATCCCGACCGTATGGCGTCCCGTATTTTAGGGATGGGGGATGTCATGAGCCTGATTGAAAAGGCACAGGCCAATCTGGATGAAGAGAAAGCCAAAGAAATGGAGCAGAAGTTCCGCAAAAATTCTTTCGGATTTGACGACTATCTGGAAAGCATGAACCAGATGAAAAACATGGGCGGTTTGTCCAGTGTACTGAATATGCTTCCGGGTGTGGGTTCCCAGATTAAGGACATTGACAGCATGGTAGATGAAAAGGATATGGCGAGAAAAGAAGCGATTATTCTGTCCATGACCCCAAAAGAACGTTCTCATCCCGAAATTTTAAGCCCTTCCAGAAAGAACCGGATTGCCAAAGGCGCAGGTGTGGATGTGGCGGAAGTCAACCGTATGGTCAAACAGTTTGAACAGGCCAAGAAAATGATGAAACAGATGCCCGGACTGATGGGCGGCAAAGGTGGTAAAAGAGGAAAATTCAAACTTCCCTTTTAACATATATGAAACTTTATGAAAAAACCAGGAGGTGAAAAGAAATGGCAGTAAAAATCAGATTAAGAAGAATGGGACAGAAGAAAGCTCCTTTCTATAGAATCATTGTTGCAGATTCCAAATCCCCAAGAGATGGAAGATTCATCGAAGAGATTGGAACATATGACCCAACTCAGGAACCAAGCGTATACAAAGTAGACGAAGAAGCAGCTAAAAAATGGCTTGCAAACGGTGCTCAGCCAACAGAGGTTGTTGCTAAAATCTTCAAACTGGCTGGTATCGAAAAATAATCCGGGAGGTAATTTGTAATGAAAGAATTAGTAGAAGTAATTGCAAAATCTCTCGTAGATTCTCCTGAAGAAGTCGTTGTGACAGAAACAGAAGAAAACGACGCTATCCTTTTGGAACTCAAGGTTGCCCCTGCGGATATGGGGAAAGTAATTGGCCGCCAGGGCCGCATTGCCAAAGCTATCCGTACTGTGGTAAAGGCCGCGTCTTCCAAAGGTGAGAAAAAGGTTGTCGTAGATATTTTACAGTAATAACAATCATGAAAGGGGTTGTCGCATGAACAGCAGTGTGACAGCCCCTTTTTTATCATACCGGGCCCAAAGACCGGGAGAAAGAGGAGTATATAATATAGATGGAAGATTTATTGCAGGTAGGCGTGATTACCACAACCCACGGTATTCGCGGAGAGGTAAAAGTATACCCCACCACAGACGACGCCCACAGATTTGACTATCTGGAAAGTGTGCTTCTGGATACAGGAAAAGAACTGTGTGAACTGGAAATCCAGCGGGTGAAGTATTTCAAACAATTTGTTATTTTGAAATTCCGTGATGTGGACAATATTAACGATATTGAGCCTTACAAGGGAAAAAGTCTTTATGTCACCAGAGATTTTGCCGTACCTTTGGAAGAAAATGAATATTATATTGCAGACTTAATAGATATGGACGTATTTCTGGAGGACGGCTCTCTTTTCGGTACTTTAAAAGATGTCATGGAGACCGGGGCCAATGATGTGTATGTGATTCACACCACAGATAAAAAAGAGGTACTGGTTCCTGCTATCAAAGACTGTGTCAAAGAAGTAGACGTAGAGCAGAATAAAATGATTATTCATCTGCTGAAAGGACTGTGCTAGGAGGGAAATCATGAAGTATCATGTATTGACGCTGTTTCCGGAAATGATTGAAAATACCGTAAATACCAGCATTACGGGGAGGGCCTTAAAAAGCGGAAAAATTTCTCTTCATACGGTAAATATCCGGGATTTTGCTGATAACAAACACATGCGGGTCGATGATTATCCCTATGGCGGAGGCGCCGGTATGGTTATGCAGGCCGAACCGGTTTTCAGAGCTTATGAATCTGTGCGAAAAGAATCCCAGGCAGCCCGGCAGGGAAAAAAGCCCAGATGTATTTACCTGACGCCTCAGGGACAGGTATTCCGCCAGACCATGGTAGAGGAACTGGCTATGGAGGAAGAGCTGATTTTCCTCTGCGGTCATTACGAGGGGATTGATGAGCGGGTACTGGAGGAAGTGGTGACAGATTATGTGTCCATCGGGGATTATGTGCTGACCGGGGGAGAACTGGCGGCCGCTGTTATGATTGACGCTATTTCCCGTTTTGTACCCGGTGTGTTGAACAATGAGGAATCCTCTCAGTTTGAGTCCATGCAGGACAATCTGTTGGAATATCCACACTATACCCGCCCGGAAGAGTGGAATGGGAAAAAGGTGCCCAAAGTGCTTCTTACAGGCGACCACAGCAAAATTGAGGCGTGGAGGCTTAAGCAGTCTGTCAAAAGAACAAAAGAGCGCCGTCCGGACCTGCTTTCTAAAAACAGACCTGTGACAGCGGCATATTTCAGTCCCACAGAGGGTACGAAAAGGGCCACAGAACTGCTTATGAGCTGTCTGACCCAGAATCCGGCGTATCTGGACTTGACCAGAAGGAAATTCCGAAAACAGAAGCATGTATTTAAAGAGCAGGAGCTTCTGGTGGCTGCGGCTCCGGTATACGGAGGACAATTGCCTCAGGTAGAGAGTGGTATTTTCTCTTCTCTGCAGGGAAACAGGACGCCCTGTATTCTGGCAGCTGCGTATGGCAACCGCCATTACGAGGATACACTGGCTCAGATGAAGGAAATTCTCACAAGACAGGGGTTTGTTTGTATTGGCGCCATAGCTCCGGTGATTCCGCACATTTATTCAGCGAAGCTGGGAATGGGAAGACCGGATGACAAAGACCTGGAAATCTTCCGGAAGTTTGCCGTTGCTGTGAAAAAAAAGCTGGAAGAAGCGGAAAATAGTGTGCTTTTGGAAACAGACGTACCGGGAAATCCAAAACCTGAGCCCAAAGCTATGAAACCAGTGGAAAAAAGCTTTGCGCGGGAAGCGTGTACGGGCTGTCAGGCCTGCGTGCAGAAATGTCCGGTAAACGCCATTTCCATGGAAACGCTGGAGATCCGGCCGGACAAGTGTTTAAACTGTATGCGGTGTACAAAGGTCTGTCCCACAGGTGCCAGAACTTTTGAGGCCGGTCAGGTGCGGGACTATCTGGAAAGCAATTATGCTGCGCCGAGAGAAGTGGAGTATTTCCTGTAAAAAAATTCAGCAAGGAAAAAACCTTGACAACAGCAGACAGGCATAGTATAATCAAACCTGTTGTAAAAAGAGATGGTCCTCTGCTGCTGATTGCATTAAGAACATCCAGGATAAAAGGAGAAAAATCATGAACGAAATTATTAAAAACATCGAAGCTGCTCAGATGAAAGCTGAAGCACCGGAATTCAACGTAGGTGACACTGTAAGAGTTCACGGAAAAATCAAAGAAGGAAACCGTGAAAGAATCCAGATTTTTGAAGGTGTTGTATTAAAGAAACAGGGCGGAAGCAACCGTGAAACATTCACAGTAAGAAAAACTTCCAACGGAATCGGCGTTGAAAAAACATGGCCATTACATTCCCCTAACGTAGAAAAAGTAGAAGTTATCAGACGCGGTAAAGTAAGACGTGCGAAACTGAACTACTTAAGACAGCGTGTAGGTAAAGCAGCTAAGGTTAAAGAATTAGTAAAATAATAACGTAAGCATGACAGAGGGTGTTGCAGTAGTGGCACCCTCTGTTTGTTCATCATGCGGATGAATTTATGCGGGGACGGGGTGACAGGATTGAGCAGAAAAAGAAAGAAAAAAAATATCAATATAGAAGAACAAAAAGATTTGGCGCTGGAATTTATCAGAAGCGAAACGGGACGCCGGGTGTTCGGCTGGGTGTTTCAGATTGCAGTGGCCCTTGCTCTTGCGGCTGTAGTGGCGATTTTCTTTTTCCAGAGTATCAGTATGCAGGAAAGCAGTATGGAGCCAACCTTCCAGACCGGTGAGCGGTTTTTCATCAACAAGGTGGTCTATAAGCTGGGAGACCCCAAAAGGGGAGATGTGATTGCTTTTACCAAGGATGGCAAGGATAATGCGGCAGTGCACATCAAAAGAGTGATTGGTCTTCCTGGAGAAACCATACAGATTAAAGACGGACAGGTATATATTGACGGAAAGCTGTATGAGGAAAGTAAGGAATTGTCGCAGATCAGCAATGCCGGTCTGGCTGATGAAGGGGTGACGCTGAAAAAGGATGAATATTTCGTCCTGGGAGATAACCGGAATAACAGCGAGGACAGCCGTTTTGCAGAAGTGAAAAACGTAAAGAAAAAATATATCTTAGGGAAACTCTGGTTTCGGATTTCGCCCTTTGATTCTATGGGATTTTTAAAAGACTGACAGAAAAGAGAGGATAAGTATGAATTATCAATGGTATCCCGGCCATATGACAAAGGCCAAACGTATGATGCAGGAAAATATTAAGCTGATAGATTTGATTATTGAGGTGGTAGATGCCAGAATTCCTCGTTCCAGCAGGAATCCTGATATCGATGAGCTGGGGAAAAATAAGGCCAGACTCATACTTTTAAATAAGGCGGATTTAGCGGACGAAAGAGAAAATGAAAAGTGGGCTCAGTATTTTCAGGAGAAGGGCTATTACACGGTAAAACTCAATGCAAAAAGCGGTGCAGGCATTAAAAACGTTCTGCCTGCGATTATGGAATCCTGTCAGGAAAAGCTGGAGAGAGACCGGAAACGAGGAATTAAAAACCGTCCTGTCCGGGCTATGGTAGTGGGAATTCCAAACGTGGGAAAATCTACGTTTATCAATGCCTTTGCAGGAAAGGCCTGCACAAAAACCGGAAATAAACCGGGAGTTACCAAAGGAAAACAGTGGATTCGCATTAATAAAAATGTGGAGCTTCTGGATACGCCCGGAATTCTCTGGCCCAAGTTTGAAGACCAGAGCGTAGGTGCCAAGCTGGCTATGGTGGGCTCTATAAAGGATGAAATTTTGAATCTGGAAGAACTTTCGCTGGAGCTTCTCGGATGCCTTCATGAATTTTACAAAGGGCTTTTGGAGAAGAGATATGAACTGACAGAATCCGATGACCGTTTATCTATGCTGACACAGATTGCGGAGAACCGGAAGTGTATTCAGAAGGGAAATGAACTGGACTATTTAAAAGCTGCCAACATATTTCTGGAAGAATTCCGAAACGGAAAAATCGGAAGAATCACTTTGGAAAGACCAGAGCAGTAGAGGGGAAACAGGAAATGAAAAGTATTCAGGAAATAAAAGAAGAACTGAAAAGAGCGCCGGAGGAGGAACTTCCGGCGCTTTGCGCTCTTTATCAGGAAGACGGACGGAAAGGGGTTCAGAGCCTTCTGCAGCAGGCGAAGAAACGTCTGGAGCGTCTGGAGCGGGAAAAACAGCGTATAGAAGCTATGAGAGCGTATGAAGAACAGTACGGTCATCTGGGATATATCTGCGGTATTGACGAAGTGGGAAGAGGGCCTTTTGCAGGTCCTGTGGTGGCAGGCGCAGTTATTTTGCCCAGGGACTGCCGGATTCTCTATATCAATGATTCCAAACAACTGTCGGAGAAGAAAAGAGAAGAACTGTATGAAGAGATTCTGGAGAAGGCGGTAGCTGCAGAAGTGGGATATGCTTCGCCTGCCAGAATTGACGAAATCAATATTCTTCAGGCAACCTACGAGGCCATGCGGGAAGCTGTCTCCAAGCTGCCTGTAAAGCCCCAGATTCTCTTAAACGACGCGGTGACCATTCCCGGAATTGACATTCCCCAGGTGCCCATTATCAAGGGAGACGCAAAAAGCATTTCCATAGCAGCGGCCAGTATTGTGGCAAAGGTTACCAGAGACCGGCTTATGCGGGAATATGATAAAATCATGCCCCAGTATGGTTTTGCCTCTAATAAGGGCTATGGTTCCCAAGCACATATAGAAGCCATTCAAAAATACGGTCCCACCCCTATTCACAGGCGTTCTTTTATCCATAATGTGCTGGGAGAACAAGAATGACAGGAGAAAAAGAGAACGGCTCCAAAAGAGAGCTGGGATTTCAGTATGAAGAAGAGGCTGTCCGCTACTTGAAAGACCAGGGATACCGGATTTTGTGCCGGAATTTTAGCTGCAGGCAGGGAGAAATTGACATTGTAGCCAAAGAGGGCTGTTATCTGTGCTTTGTGGAAGTGAAATACCGCGGTACAGCCAGATGGGGAGACAGCCTCTCTGCAGTGGATTTTCGGAAACAGCAGCGGATATCCAGAACCGCCCTGTATTATCTCGCCAGACACGGATATGGGACAGAGACACCCTGCCGCTTTGATGTGGTGGGGATAACGCCCACAGGGACAACACTCATAAAAAATGCATTTGAATTCAGAGGATAGAAGTATGGAATTACAAGAAAAAAATGGTGTCCTTTTTTTGTCTTATCCGGCTTTTTCGGAACTGCCGGGATTTTATCATGGCTTTTCTACCAGAAAGGGAGGGGTAAGCAAAGGGATTTATGCCTCTATGAACCTTAGTTTTACCAGAGGAGACAAGGAAGAGGATGTGAGAGAGAATTACCGGAGAATAGCAGAAGCCATTGGCTTTTCTGCGGACAGCATTGTATGCGCAGACCAGACCCATACCACCAGGGTACGAGTGGTAACGGAGGAAGACCGGGGAAAAGGGGTGACAAGGCCAAAAGATTATCAAGAGGTAGACGGGCTGGTTACGAATGTGCCGGGAGTGACGCTGGCTACTTTTTATGCGGACTGTGTTCCTTTGTTTTTCATAGACCCGGTAAACCGCGCCGTAGGGCTGTCTCATTCCGGATGGAGGGGTACCGTAGGCCGTATGGGAGCGAGGACGCTGGAGGTTATGGAGAAGCAGTACGGCACCAACCCGGAAAGCGTGTATGCGGCCATAGGCCCTTCCATCTGTCAGAAATGTTATGAGGTCAGCGGGGATGTAGCGGAACAGTTCCTGGCAGAATTTGCTCCTTACCGGGAGGACAAAACCCTGATTTACAAAAAAGAGAATGGAAAATACCAGCTGAATCTGTGGCGTGCCAATGAACTTGTGCTGACAGAGGCAGGGATACGTCCCCGAAATCTGAGTTTTCCTGACCTTTGCACCTGCTGCAATCCCGAATTGCTGTTTTCCCATCGGGCCAGTAAGGGGAAAAGAGGAAACCTCTGCGCCTTTCTCGGAATAAAAAATCAATAGGAGAAGTGCATAAAATTTACAGGACAGATAAAGTAGTATTACATAAATGTTACGAAAAGTTAAAAAAATGCTGTTCTTTTTTGAATTTTTGTGTTATAATCAGTTTCGTTAGTGAAAAGGAGCTTTGATTATATGAAGAAAAAAACAAGTACAAGCCTGCTTTTGGGTCTGTTAGCGACCAGCCTGGTTGCGGCCCCTTGTTACGGTTCTGCTACTCAGAAAAAGATTTCAGCAGCACAGAATACGCAGCAGGAAAACCAGAAACAGTTAGACAATGCCCAGGGGAGAATCGATAGCTTGGAATCCAAGAAAAACGATTTAGAAGGGTACTTGAAAGAGTTGAATCAACAGCTTAGTGAATTAGGGGAGAATTTACAGGAGATTCAGACTCAGTCAGAGGAGAAACAGACAGAACTGGAAAAGCTCGAGAAGGAACTGGCAAAGGCTCAGGAAAAAGAAAAAGAGCAGTATGACAGCATGAAGCTTCGTATCCAGTACATGTATGAAAACTCAGACAATTCCTATATGACACTTTTGTTGGAAGCTGACAGCTTTACAGACTTTTTAAGTCAGGCGGAAAATATGACGGAAATGACAAAGTATGACCGCAAGATGCTGGAAGAGTACAAAGAAACCACAGAAGAAATCAAGGAAAAAGAAGAGAGCATTAAAAAGGAACAGGAAGAACTGGAAACCCTGAAACAGGAAAGCCTGGACAAGCAGGATGAAATTACAGCCGTGGTAAAAAGCACCAGAGGTCAGATTGAAACCTACGAAAGCCAGATTTCCGCAGAACAGACCAGTGCGAAAGCACTGCTCAGCAAAATCGAAAGTCAGAAAAATACCATTGATAATCTGATTAAGCAGCAAAAAGATGAAGAGGCTGCACAGATTCTGGCTGAAAAACAGGAACAGAATTCTGCTTCATCCCAGAATAATTCCGGCGTCTCACAAGAGACAGCACAGCCAAGCGCGCCGGAATCTCAGGATAACAGCCAGAATCAGAATTCCCAGTCGCAGCAGGAGGAAAGCACTACACCGCCTGTCCAGCAGGAAGACAGTCAGAATGAGTCCCAGCAGGACAATTCCCAGGGAAAATATCTGGGGAAATTTACACTGACAGGTTACTGTAACTGTGAGAAGTGCGGAGGTCATTCCAGCGGACTGACAGCCAGTGGAACTACACCGGTACAGGGAAGAACGATTGCCATGGGCGGTGTTCCATTTGGAACCAAGCTGTTGATTAATGGCAACGTGTATACCGTTGAGGACAGGGGAGTTCCATACGGACATGTGGATATTTTCTTCAACAGTCATGAAGAAGCCTTGCAGTTCGGAAGGGGTTCTGCTGATGTTTATCAGATAAACTAAAATCATACATAAAAAAAGAAGGCCGATGGCCTTCTTTTTTTACTTTAATATCTGTTTAACAGACGGTTGATTTTATCAGTAGTGCTGCGGACTTTTTCCACAGACAGGTCATGGTTTAAAATATCCATGATACTTGCCAGATATTTGCTCATGTCAGCTTCCAGATAATACGGACGTTTTAAGAGTTCCGGATTCCGGTAGTTCAAGTTGGTGGTGATAACACGATAAATATATTCGTTTTCATAATACTCATCGAATTTTTCCAGACCGTCTGTGAACAATCCGAAAGTTGTGCATACAATGACGCGTTTTGCCTTGCGGTCTTTTAACTTTTTGGCTACGTCTAACATACTTTCGCCGGAGGAAATCATATCGTCGATGACAATGACGTCTTTGCCCTCCACAGAATCTCCCAGGAATTCATGAGCAACAATGGGGTTTCTGCCGTTTACTACCGTGGAGTAGTCCCGGCGTTTGTAGAACATACCCATATCCACGCCCAGAATATTGGAGAAGTACACGGCTCTTTGCATGGCGCCTTCATCCGGGCTGATAATCATCAGATGTTCATTGTCAATCTTAAAGTCATCAATAGAAGCACATAATGTCTTTAAGAACTGGTAAGTAGGCATAAAGTTATCAAAACCGGACAGCGGAATCGCATTCTGCATACGGGGATCATGGGCGTCAAAAGTGATGATGTTGGATACACCCATACCCACCAGTTCCTGCAGAGCTAAAGCACAGTCCAGAGATTCTCTTTTGCTTCTCTTGTGCTGGCGGCTCTCATACAGGAAAGGCATAATCACATTAATGCGGTGAGCTTTTCCTGCTGCCGTAGCGATAATTCGCTTTAAATCCTGATAATGGTCGTCCGGTGACATGTGGTTTACATGACCGCACATATTGTAAGTTAAGCTGTGGTTGCACACGTCTACCATAACGAACATATCCGCGCCGCGGATGGATTCATTCATCACACCCTTGGCTTCTCCAGAGCCAAAACGCGGGCATTTGCAATCAACTAAAAAGGTGTTCTCAGCATACCCACGGAAATTCAGACCTGACTGATTGTGGGAATCTAATTCTTTACGAAACTGTACCAGATGAGCATCCACCTGAGCAGCCAGATGAGAGCAGCTTTCCAAAGCGGCAATCTTAATAGGCGCTACGGGAATGGACTTTTCCAGCAAACTGATATTAACCATAGTGACCTCCATTTTCGGTTTTTTAACATAATTTGATAGAATAAAACACAATTACACAATAAGTTATAACATTCGACAAGTACAACCGTCAAGGAAAACTTATTGCTTTTTTTCTGTAATGTTGGTATTATAAGAAATAACGGGCATTTGCAGGAGGAAGAAAATGAAAGATTGCCGACATAAAATCAGCCGGGTAAAGGAAGGAAGTATTGCCTGGGAACTGGAACTGCAGCCGGGAGATGAGCTGCTCTCCATTAACGGGGAAACAATAGAAGATGTGTTTGATTACCATTACCTGGTAAATGACGAATATATAGAACTTCTGGTGCGCAAACCAGACGGAGAAGAGTGGGAGCTGGAAGTAGAGAAAGAGTTTGAGGAGGATTTGGGACTGGAATTTGAAAACAGTCTGATGGACGAATACCGTTCCTGCAGAAACAAGTGTGTGTTCTGCTTTATTGACCAGATGCCTCCGGGTATGCGGGAAACTCTCTATTTTAAAGATGACGATTCCCGCCTGTCTTTTCTTCAGGGAAATTATGTGACGCTGACCAATATGAGCGACCATGATATTGACCGGATTATCCACTATCATTTGGCTCCTATTAATATTTCTTTTCAAACCACCAATCCCCAGCTTCGCTGCAAAATGCTGCACAATCGCTTTGCGGGAGATATTTTTCCAAAAGTGCAGCGGCTTTTTGAAGCAGGTATTGAAATGAATGGACAGATTGTTCTGTGCAGGGGCTTAAATGACGGGGAAGAACTGGAGCGCAGTATTTCGGACCTTGCGAAATATCTGCCCCATTTAAAGAGCGTTTCTGTGGTCCCTGTGGGACTGAGTAAGTACAGAGACGGACTCTATCCTTTAGAGCCCTTCACAAAAGAAGATGCAGAGCAGGTGATAGATACCATTGAAGTGTGGCAGACGAAGTTTTTCCCTCAGTATGGGCTGCACTTTGTGCATGCCAGTGATGAGTGGTATCTGCTGGCAGAAAGAGAACTGCCGGAAGCAGACCGCTATGACGGGTATCTGCAGCTGGAAAACGGTGTGGGCATGCTTAGGCTTCTGGAGGAAGAAGTGCAGGAGGCGCTGGAAGCCAGAGACGGAGACGGGCGGCAGAGAACGGTTTCTTTTGCCACAGGACGTCTGGCTTACCCTTATATCGCGCGGTATGCCCGGGAGATTCAGAAAAAGTATCCGGGAATGGAGATAAAAGGGTATGAAATACGAAATGACTTTTTTGGAGAAAAAATTACGGTATCCGGTCTTCTTACGGGACAGGACATTACGGCTCAGCTAAGGGGAAAAGAACTGGGAGAGTATCTGCTTCTGCCCTGTAATCTTTTAAGAAGCGGGGAAGAGGTTTTTCTGGATGATAAGACCGTAGGGGATATTGAGCAGGAATTGGGAGTTCCTGTAAAAATTGTAGAAGAGAGCGGCGCAGATTTCGTGGCCGCAGTTTTGGAACAGGAAACAGAAAGAACACAGAAAAGGAGACAAATGTATGAGCAAACCGATAGTAGCAATTGTTGGCAGACCTAATGTAGGAAAATCCACGCTGTTTAATGCACTGGCAGGAGAGCGGATTTCTATTGTAAAGGATACCCCAGGTGTGACCAGAGACCGGATTTATGCAGAAGTGACCTGGCTGGACAAGACTTTTACCATGATAGATACCGGTGGTATTGAGCCGGAAAGCAAGGATGTTATTCTATCTCAAATGCGGGAACAGGCACAGATTGCCATTGACACCGCAGATGTGATTGTTTTCATGACAGATGTAAAACAGGGACTGGTAGATGCAGACGCCAAGGTGGCAGACATGCTCAGAAGAAGCAATAAACCTGTAGTGCTGGTAGTCAACAAAGTGGACAGTTTTCAGAAGTTTATGATGGATACTTATGAATTTTATAATCTGGGTATTGGAGAACCGGTGCCGATTTCCGCAGCTTCCATGCTGGGGCTGGGAGATATGCTGGAAAAAGTAGTGGCCCATTTTGATGAACACGCAGGAGAGGAAGAGGAGAGCGACATTCCGAAAATTGCCGTAGTGGGAAAACCCAATGTGGGAAAATCTTCCCTGATTAATAAAATTCTGGGAGAGGACCGCGTGATTGTTTCCAACATCGCCGGCACTACCAGAGATGCCATTGATACCCTGGTAGAGTACAATGGGAAAGAATACACTTTTATTGATACGGCAGGTCTTCGCCGGAAAAACAAAATTAAGGAAGAACTGGAGCGTTACAGCATTATCCGTACTGTCACTGCTGTAGAACGGGCCGATGTGGTGGTTATGATGATAGACGCTACAGAGGGGGTGACAGAGCAGGACGCGAAGATTGCCGGCATTGCCCATGACAGGGGAAAAGGTGTAGTCATTGCCGTAAATAAGTGGGATGCTATTGAGAAAAATGACAAAACCATCTATAAATTTACAAATAAAGTGCGGGAGACTCTTTCCTATATGCCGTATGCAGAAATTATGTTTATTTCCGCCCAGACGGGACAGAGAATTCCAAAATTATTTGAGACGATTGATATGGTGCTGGAAAACCAGACGCTGCGAATTCAGACAGGCGTGTTAAACGAAATCGTCACTGAGGCTATTGCCATGCAGCAGCCGCCGTCTGACAAGGGGAAACGCCTGAAAATCTTCTATACCACACAGGTAGCTGTCAAACCGCCGACCTTTGTTATTTTTGTCAATGACAAAGAATTAATGCATTTTTCTTATACCAGATATCTGGAAAATAAAATCAGAGAAGCCTTTGGGTTTAAAGGAACTTCCCTGAAATTTATTATTCGCGAGCGCAAAGAAGGAGAATAAAAAGAAATGTTGGTGCGAATGATTTGTCTGGCAGTGGGATATGTATGCGGACTGTTTCAGACGTCTTATATCTATGGAAAAAAGCAGGGGATTGATATCCGGGAACACGGCAGCGGCAATGCGGGAAGCACCAATGCCCTTCGGACACTGGGAAAGAAGGCGGGGGCGCTGACGCTTCTGGGAGACTGTCTAAAGTGTGTAGCGGCTATCTGGATTATCCGTCTGATTTTTGCCTCTCACGGAGGCAGTGATTTGCTTTTGCTGGAGCTGTATGCGGGAGCTGGCTGTATTCTGGGACATAACTTTCCTTTTTATCTGAACTTTAAAGGGGGGAAAGGAATTGCGGCTTCTGTGGGACTTTTGCTGGCTCTTGACTGGAGACTGTTTCTGGTTTGTGCGGTGCTGTTTTTCGGTGCGTTTTTCCTGACCCATTATGTGTCCCTGGGCTCCCTGCTGGCCTATCTGGGATTTGTCATTGCCTTGATTGTGTTTGGACAGATGGGAACTTATGACTGTACGCAGAGGGCGCTTTACGAAATGTATGTTGTAGCGGCAGGACTTATGCTTTTGGCATACTGGAGACACAGACAGAATATTGTGCGTCTGCTTCACGGAAATGAAAACAAAATTTTTCTTGGAAAAAAGAGGTGAATGCTTTGGCAAAAGTAAGTGTACTTGGAGCAGGAAGCTGGGGGACAGCCCTTGCTGTCTTGCTGACCCAAAATGGTCATGAAACGATTCTGTGGTCTCACAGACAGGAGCAGGCAGAAGAACTTGCCAATAAGCGGGAGCATGAGGCAAAACTCCCGGGAGTCACCCTTCCGGAAGAACTGGAAATTACTGCTGATTTTGAGAGGGCTTTGACAGGCCGGGATGTGCTGGTGCTTGCTGTGCCTTCTGTAGCTGTGCGGAGTACGGCGCGGCGCATGTGTCCTTATATCAAACAGGGACAACTCATTGTCAATGTGGCAAAGGGCATTGAAGCCCATACACTCACCACGCTGACGGATATGATAGAAGAAGAGATTCCCGGTGCCCAGGCCTGCGTTCTCTCCGGACCCAGCCACGCAGAAGAAGTGAGCCGGGGATTGCCTACCACCTGTGTAGTAGGTGCAAAGAAATGGGAAATTGCAGAATATCTGCAGAATATTTTTATGAATCCTATTTTTCGGGTATACATCAGTCCTGATATTCTGGGTATTGAGCTGGGCGGAGCGCTGAAAAATGTCATTGCCCTGGCAGCGGGAACGGCAGATGGACTGGGATACGGTGACAATACCAAGGCGGCTTTAATCACCCGGGGGATTGCGGAAATTTCCCGTCTGGGAATTGCCATGGGAGCCAGAGCCGATACCTTTTACGGGCTGTCCGGTATCGGGGATTTGATTGTAACCTGCGCCAGCCGCCACAGCCGCAATCGGAAAGCCGGTTTTCTCATGGGACAGGGAAAGACCATGGAAGAAGCCATGGCAGAAGTAAACATGGTGGTAGAAGGCGTTTATTCTGCAAAGGCGGGGCTGGAACTCTCCCAGAAGTACCAGGTGGAAATGCCGATTATCCATCAGGTAAACAAAGTGCTGTTTGAGGGAAAAAATCCTGCAGAAGCAGTGAGAGAACTTATGGTAAGAGATAAAAAAATAGAATCCTGGGACAGCGCCTGGGAATAGGGATAGAAATATAAAAATTCTGCCCCGTTAAAGCACATATGGGAAGAAATCCTGGTGTGTGCTTTGACGGGGCAGAGTTTATTTTATGTACGGAACCATATCCTCGGGGATTCCGGCAACTCTCTGACCGGCATCCATGGCAGCGATAGCAGTCATCTCTTCTTCAGAAAGAGAAAAATCGAAAATTTCGCTGTTTTCTTTTAAACGTTCCGGATGTACAGATTTGGGGATAACGGCGATTCCCTGCTGGACGAGCCAGCGCAAACCTACCTGGGCCGGAGATTTCTGATACCGTTTGCCGATTTCCAGCATTAGAGGACTCTGCAGATAGGCGCCTCTTGCTAAAGGGGCATAGGCCTGCATAGCGATACCGTTTGTCTGACAGTAAGCAAGCAGTTCCGGGTGATTGAACAGGGGGTGAAATTCTATCTGGTTTACGGCAGGAAGCACATCAGAAACGGTTTTTAACAGTTCTAAATCCTGTATGGAAAAGTTGGATACACCAAGAGATTTTATTTTTCCTGCAGCCTGGAGCTTTTCCATGGTTTTCCAGGTGTCGCAGAAGCATCCGGGTACAGGCCAGTGAATCATGTATAAATCCACATAGTCCAGCCCCAGCCGTTCCAGGCTCCGGTTGAAACTGTCTTCGATATCTCCAATGCGCTGTGCGGTATTCCAGATTTTTGTAGTGACGAATAATTCTTCACGGGGAATGTCCAGGGCTTTTATGGCTTTTCCAACGCCCTCTTCGTTCTTATAGAAAGAAGCTGTGTCGATTAAGCGGTATCCCAAAGCTGCAGCAGAGCTGACAGCCTGTTTCAATTCTCCGTCATCGGTTGCTTTATAAACCCCAAGTCCAAGCATGGGCATTTCTTTCGTATCGTTTAACTGAATTACATGGTTGTCAAAAGACATAAACGAACCCTCCTTAAAAACTCCTGTTTAGTATACCACGAAAATGTGAAAAATGTGATACGATTTTATTAAATTCCTTTATGAAAAAAAAGATTGTTCAAAAATATACAGAATTCGTGGGGAAGATGAGGGAAAACTGCCGTATGGCGGTGGAAATATAAAGGAGAGGGAGGGCAGACAAAACAAAGAGAGAACGGGAGAAGAAAAAACAGTTTTGGGGAAATGCACAAAATGCAAGATGTCAAGAGGGGATTTTTGAAAAAATTTACGGGTTGGACACAGAAAAAAACATAAAATATCTTGATAAAAATATGGAAAACAGGTATAATGAGAACAATTGATAAATTATTGTCATTCATTGCGTCCAAAGCCAAAAAACGGGCGCAGAAAGGATAGGAATATGCATTTAATTAAAGATGAAAATGGAAATGTGATTCCTCATGGAGGAGATGAACATCATCACGACCATGGTCATAACCATGAGCATTGCGGCAGCTGCGAAGACGGCTGTTCCGGAAACTGCACAGACGAAGTTGTGGCATTGCTGAATTATATGCTGTCTCACAACGAACACCATGCAGAGGAATTGGACCAGATGGCTGAAAATCTGAAAAAGATGGGTATGGAGGATGCGGCAAAGACAATCAAAGAAGGCGTGGCAGACTTCCAAAAAGGAAATATGCGTCTGGGACTGGCTTTGACACTGGTAAAAGAACATTTAAAGGAGGCTTAAAATATGTGTCTTGCAACTGTTCAGAAAGAAAGTGACAATACCGTAATCTGTAAAATGGTAAGCCGTATTGATGTGGACGGAGATAAAGTAATACTCCGGGATATTATGGGCGAAACCAAAGTGATTGAAGGAAAAATCCTGATGGTAGATTTGGCAAACAGCCTTGTAAAGCTGGATTGCGAGTAATGATTTTAAAGGGTAAAACCTTAAAATAATATATTACAATATGCGGAGGTAGAAATTATGAAATTATCAGATGCAATGAGAGAGAAAATGCTCCTTTCCTTTGAGCTTTTCCCGCCAAAAACAGACAAAGGAATGGAAAATCTTCCAGGTACAATCGAACATCTTTGCAAGTACAAACCGGAATATATTTCTTGTACATACGGTGCCGGCGGTACAAACGTTGGAAAGAACATGGATGTCTGTAAGATGATTAAAGACGCAGGAACGATTCCGGTAACACACTTTACCTGTATCGGAAACACTGCAGAAGGAATTAAAGAACAGCTGCAGAATTACCTGGACAACGGTGTGGACCATATGCTGGCTCTGCGCGGCGACCTTCCTTTCGGATGGACAGGTACCGGCGGCGATTTCGCTTATGCAACAGACCTGGTGGCATATGTTCGTAAAGAGTTTGGTGATAAAATCGAAATCGCAGTAGCAGGTTCACCGGAAGGACATATTTCCTGCCGCAGCCTGGAAGCTGATATCGCTGTTTTGAAACAGAAACAGGACAACGGCGCTGACTACATCATGACACAGCTTTGCTGGGATATGGAACAGTTCAAATACTGGTTAGACGCTATCCGCTGCGCAGGAATCACAATGCCTGTAGATGTTGGTATCATGCCTATCTTAGATCAGGCTGCTACCATTAACATGGCTCTGTCCCGTAACGCGTGCGTAATGCCTCGTGAACTTTGCGAAATCATCTCCAGAAACTGGATTTTCCCGAACCCATTCGTAAAAGATCCATTCGATGCAGATGTAGAAGGCAAGAAAGAAAGATTCAGAGAAGCCGGCATTGAATACACAATCCGTCAGATTGATGAATATCGTGCATGCGGTATCGAAGGTATCCACCTGTACGCTCTGAACAAATGGAAAGACGTATCTGAAATCATTGACCGTTCCGGTCTTCGTACATTAGTGTAATTTGAAACAGTATAGTATAGAATTTGGGAGGTGCCCTTTATGGCGCATGTAATTGCGGTTGCCGGAAAAGGCGGCGTAGGTAAGACAACATTGACCGGACTTATCATTCAGTATCTTGGTGAAAAGGGAAAAGGTCCGATTCTTGCAGTAGACGCAGATGCAAACTCAAATCTGAACGAGGTTCTCGGTGTAGAAGTAGAAGCTACGCTGGGAGAAGTTCGTGAAGAGGTGGCCAGGTCAGAAATGGCAAAGGACAATCCGATTCCGGCAGGAATGACCAAAGCGGATTATATGGAATTTAAGTTTGATGATGCGCTGGTAGAAGATGATGATTTCGACTTGCTGGTTATGGGACGGACACAGGGGAAAGGCTGCTATTGTTTTGTAAATGGACTTTTACAGGCGCAGTTACAAAAACTTCAGAGACATTATCCGTATATTATCGTGGATAATGAGGCAGGTATGGAGCACATCAGCAGGGGCGTGCTGCCCAGCATGCAGACAGCGATTTTAGTCAGTGATTGTTCACGCAGAGGCGTACAGGCTGTAGGGAGGATTGCCAAGCTGATTGAAGAGTGCGATATGCACCCTCAGAAAATAGGTTTGATTATTAACCGCGCACCTGGCGGCGTATTAAACGAAGGAACCAGAGAAGAGATTGAAAAACAGGGATTGGAACTTCTGGGTGTTGTGCCTCAGGATGAAACCGTGTTTGAATATGACTGTGAAGGAACTCCAACTGTGACGCTTCCGGAGAATTCTCCGGTGAAAAAAGCAGTACGGGAGATTGTTGACAAACTGGGACTTTAAAAGCGCAAGCTTTGGCCTCTCTGTCTGGGGCAACTGCACTGGGGAGAGAGGATTTTTTATAAAGCTGATAACCCCCTGGGGCGGATAGGGGTACAGAATCCGCCTGCTTGAACGAGGCAAGCCACTTTAAAATATTTGAAAAAGAGGCGACAATAAAAGGAGGATATTCATGAGTGAATTCAGATTAACTACAGTAGAAGAATTTGAAGCTGCTACTGCGAGACTTCTGGAAACAGGCGCAAAAGTCGGCGCTGATTCCTGGCAGGCTCGTGTGAAAAATCAGACACCACATTGTAAATTTGGTGAAGAGGGCATTTGCTGCCGTATCTGTACAATGGGACCATGCCGTATTACAAAGAAAGCGCCAAGAGGAATCTGCGGCTGCGACGTACACGGTATTGTAGGACGTAACTACCTGAAATTTACAGCAGGCGGTTCCGCTACCCATTCAGACCATGGTCGTGAAATCTGCCATACCTTATATGAATCATCAGCAGATGGCTGCTATAAAGTAAAAGACCCTGAAAAACTGATTCGTATTGCAAAAGAATGGGATATCGAAACAGAAGGCAAAGATATCTATGATTTGGCACACGAAGTGGCTCTGGAAGGTCTGATGGAATATGGTAAACCGTTTGGAACACAGAGATTCTTAAAGAGAGCTCCGGAATCACAGCAGAAACTGTGGGAAGAAAATGAACTGGCTCCTCACGCAATCGACAGAGAAGTTTCCCGTTCTTTACATATGGCTCATATGGGATGTTCTTCCAAACCGGAAGCGCTGGTAAAACAGTCTATCCGTGCCGGACTTTCCGATGGATGGGGCGGTTCCATGATGGGAACAGAGTTCTCTGATATTTTATTTGGAACTCCAAAGCCAATCGAAACAGAAGCAAACCTTGGTGTTATGGTAGAAGAAAACGTAAACATCGTTGTTCACGGACATGACCCAAGTCTTTCTGAGATGATTTGCGAAGTTGCAGACAGCCCGGAAATGGTTGCATATGCAAAAGAAATGGGCGCAAAGGGAATTACAATTTCCGGTGTGTGCTGTACTTCCAACGAAGTTGCAATGCGCCGCGGTATTCCAATGGCCGGTAACTTCTTACAGCAGGAAAACGTGGTTCTGACAGGGGCTTGTGAAGCTATCGTCGTAGACGTACAGTGTATCTTCCCGGCACTTGGACCTTTAAGCAAATGTTTCCATACAAAGTTTATCACAACTTCTCCAATCGCTCAGATGCCGGATTCTGATTTCATCCGTTTTGATGCACATACAGCATTGGAAAAAGCTACACAGATTGTAAAACTGGCAATCGAGAACTTCAAAAACAGAAAGCCGGAATTGGTATACATTCCACAGATGAAACAGAAAGCTACCGTAGGTTATTCTACAGAAGCTATCGTAAAAGTTCTGGATGGTGTTACCAACTCACAGGTTGATGAACTGGGAACTACAAAACCATTGTTACAGTGTATTACCTCCGGTGTACTTCGCGGTGCTGTTGCTATGGTTGGATGTAACAACCCAAGAGTTCGTCCTGACCTGGCTCATATCGAACTGATGAAGAAAATGCTGGCAAACGATATCATCGTTATCGCTTCCGGATGTTCTGCACAGGCTGCTGCGAAAGCAGGTCTTATGGATAAAGCTGCCAAAGATATCTGCGGCGACGGTTTGAAGAGAGTCTGTGAATTGGCTGACATTCCTCCGGTACTGCACATGGGCTCCTGCGTGGATATCTCCCGTATGCTGGTTCTGGCTGCAACTCTTGCAAAAGATGCAGGCCTGCGTATTTCCCAGCTTCCGGTTGTAGGATGTGCACCTGAATGGATGTCTGAAAAAGCAGTATCTATCGGTAACTATGTAATTGGTTCCGGTCTGGATACTTTCCTGGGTGTTGACCCATATGCTTCAGGTTCCAGCGAAATGGTTGAAATCCTCACAAACGGCACAAGACAGTGGTGTGAAGCAGCATTTACTGTAGAAAAAGATATTGAAAAATTAGGCGATGCCATGATGGCAAGAATCGAAGAGAAGAGAGCTGCCCTTGGTATCTAAGAGCGTCAAAATCGGAAAAGCTTCTTGTTTTAGGGGAAGCTTTCCGAAAACATGACTAGGAAAGGTGAATGACATGAAAATTGCAGTTACAGGAAAAGGCGGCGTAGGGAAAACCACTTTTGCGGCAACCCTGGCTCGTCTGTATGCGGAAGAAGGAAAGCATGTGCTGGCAGCAGATGTGGACCCGGACGCAAATCTGGGACTGGCGCTGGGCTTCGACGAGGAAACCCTGGATTCCATTGTTCCCATTACAAAGATGAGAAAACTCATTGAAGAGAGAACCGGCAGCGGAGAGGACAACCAGTTTTATAAACTGAACCCTCAGGTAAGCGATATCCCGGATACCTATTCCAAAATGGTAAACGGTGTGCGGCTTCTGGTTCTTGGCACCGTGGAAACAGGCGGCGGCGGCTGTGTCTGCCCGGAACATGTAATGCTGAGAAGAATCATCAATAATCTGGTTCTGCACAGAGATGATGTAGTAATCCTGGATATGGAAGCCGGATTGGAACACTTGGGAAGAGGAACCACAGAGTCTGTGGATCAGTTTATTGTGGTGATTGAACCAGGTGCGAGAAGCGTACAGACTTATAAAAATGTAAAACGTCTGGCAGAGGATTTGGGCGTGAAGCAGGTTCGTGTAGTGGCAAATAAGGTGCGAAACCAGGAAGATGAAGACTTTGTGAGAAGCCGGATTCCAGCGGAAGACCTTCTGGGCTTCATTCACTATAACACCGAGGTTATGGACGCTGACCGTCAGGGAAAATCCCCTTACGATTTCAGCAATACAGTAAAAGAAGAAATCACAAAAATCAAAGACATAATCGATAAAGGATTATGAGAATGTTAGGAGGAAAAGACATTGACATTATTTGAAACAGTATTTAGTGGAAATGACGCTGTCTATGGTTTGACAGAAGGCGCTATCAACGCTGCTATTGAACAGCACGGCGCTGACAAAGCTATCAGCTTTCCCAATACAGCATACAGCTTACCATGCTACTACGCTGTAACAGGTGTAAAGGTTGGTACTTTAGGAGAATTAAAAGAAGCATTAGGCGTTGTAAAAACTCTTATGACAAGAGAAATGAGAACACATGACATCTTTATGTCCGGTGTTGCAACTGCTCTTTGCGCTGAATTTATCGAAGTATTAAAATACATTGACGGAGCTGCTCCATACGAAGAACCATGCTACGGACATCTGGCTGACGCGGTTATTCGTGAACTTGGTGTTCCTCTTGTAACAGGCGACATCCCAGGTGTTGCTGTTATCCTTGGAAAAGCTCCTACAACAGAAGATGCTGTTGCACTGGTTAAGAGCTACCAGGCACAGGGTATTCTGGTAACCTTGGTGGGCGATGTAATTGATCAGCTTGCAGAAGCAGGTATGAAGACAGGCGCTAACGTTCGTGTGATTCCGTTAGGAAAAGACGTAACCGCAGTTATCCACGTTGTATCTGTTGCATTAAGAGCAGCTCTTATCTTTGGTAACATCACACCAGGTGATGCAGGCAGCTTAATGAAATACACCATGGAACGTGTTCCTGCATTCGTAAATGCATTTGCACCATTAAACGATGTTATCGTTGCATGCGGCGCAGGTGCTATCGCTCTTGGATTCCCGGTTATCACAAACCAGGAAGGCGTATCCGAAGTACCGAAGAGCTTAATCGTTCAGACAGACGTAAGCAAATTCAACGCTACTTCTCTGGAAGCACGCGATATCAAAATCAAAATTACAAACATCGACATTCCGGTTGCTTTCGCTTCTGCATTTGAAGGCGAAATTATCCGTCGCGGCGATATGCAGGTAGAGTTCGATGGTTCCCGTGTAGACTGTGCAGAATTAGTACAGACTGTAGATGCATCCGAAATCGAAGATCACAAGATTACAGTGGTTGGTCCGGAAGCAGATGAAATGGAACTGGGAAGCAAGAACAGCATTGCATACGTTGTAAAAGTTGCAGGAAAGAATATGCAGCCAGACTTTGAGCCGGTTATTGAGCGTAAATTCCACAACTACATCAACTGTATCGAAGGTGTTTACCATACAGGACAGCGTGATATGCAGCGTATCCGTATCAGCAAAGACGCTTTTAATGCAGGATTCCGTATCAAACATATCGGTGAAGTATTATATGCGTCTGTTAAGAATGAATTTGACGCTGTTGTTGATAAATGTGAAGTTGTTATTTACACAGACCCGGCTGAATGTACAAGAATCCGTCACGAAGTGGCTATTCCTACTTTTGACAAACGTGATGACCGTCTGAAATCTCTGACAGATGAATCTGTAGACGTATACTACAGCTGTATTCTGTGCCAGGCTTTCTCACCATCTCATGTATGTGTGGTTACACCGGAACGTCTGGGACTCTGCGGTGCGGTTTCATGGTTAGATGCAAAAGCGACGAATGAACTTGACCCGAACGGTCCTTGTCAGGTTATCACAAAAGAAAGACCAATCGACGAAAGAATCGGTGAGTACGAAGACGTAAACGAAGCAGTACAGAAATTCTCCCAGGGCGCTCTGCAGGATGTATCTCTGTACTCCATCATGGAAAAACCAATGACCTCCTGTGGATGTTTTGAATGCATCTGTGGTATTGAGCCATTCTCCAACGGTGTTGTTATCACAAACCGTGAGTATGCAGGTATGACTCCTCTTGGAATGACCTTCCCGGAACTGGCTTCCATGACAGGCGGCGGTGTACAGACTCCTGGTTTCATGGGACATGGTAAACATTTTATCGGTTCCAAGAAGTTCATGAAAGCAGAAGGCGGTATTGAACGTATCGTATGGATGCCGAAAGAGCTGAAAGACACCGTTGCTGAAAGAGTTAACGCTACAGCAAAAGAACTCTACGGAATTGACAATTTCACAGACATGATTGGTGATGAAACAATCGCAACTGATCCGGAAACACTGGTTGCATTTCTGACAGAAAAGAACCATCCAGCACTTTCTATGGAGCCAATGATGTAATTGAGAAACAAAAACATAAATGTATGTTTTGTATACAGGAAATGGGAGTTTGTCCAAAAGAGGAAAACTCCCGTTTCCCACATTAGAGAAAGTTGATAAAAATACTCTAAATTTCTACAAAAAACGCAGGTGATTTTCAGAGATTTTGATGAAAGTTTTCGCCAAATATTACCGGGGAAACTTGTCAATATTACCTGAATTGTAGTATAATGTAGGCGGTAAATGCGGATTGCCATAAGCATTTGCCGGTTATAAAAAATATGAAGGAGGCTAATGGAAATGCCGTTTAATCAGAAACCACAGAAATTCAATGCAAACATTAACACAGTTGAAATTGGCTGCGGGGACAAAGCAATCAAATTAGGAGGAGAATGTACTTTTCCTTTCTATACTTTTGATGCTCCTCTTGAAAATGCACCAAAAGTAGGTGTGGAAATCTCAGATATGGGATTATCTGAAATCCCTGGTATTCAGAAATTTTATGAAGGCGCTTCTACAATGGCTGAAATCGCTAAAAAAGCAGAAGCTATGGAAGGCGCTGATTTCGTATGCTTACGTCTGGAAGGCGGAGACCCAAACGGAGCAGACAAATCTGTTGATGAATTAGTCGCAGTAGTAAAAGAAGTTGCGGAAGCAGTTACAGGCCCGTTAGTGGTAGAAGGCTGCAAAAATGTCGAAAAAGATTCTGAATTACTTCCTAAAGTTGCCGAAGTATTACAGGGCAAAAATGCTCTGGTTCTTTCTGCGAGAGAAGAAAACTACAAAGCAGTTGGTGCTGCTGCAGGACTTGCTTACAACCAGAAGGTTGGCGCTGAATCTGCTGTAGATATCAACCTTGCAAAACAGTTAAACGTTGTAATGACACAGTTAGGTGTTAAGGCACAGGATATTGTTATGAACGTTGGTTCTGCTGCTGTTGGTTACGGATTTGAATACGTAGTATCTACTATGGACCGTATCAAAGGCGCTGCATTATCTCAGAACGATAACATGTTACAGATGCCGATTATCACAACTGTAGCTGATGAATCCTGGAGTGTAAAAGAAGCTATGGCATCTGAAGAAGATATGCCTGAATGGGGTCCATTGGAAGACAGAGGTATCAGTATGGAAGTGCAGACAGCAGCTGCTGTATTAGCATCTGGCTCTGACGCTGTTATTCTGAAACATCCTCAGTCTGTTGCAGCAATCTCAAAAATGATTAAAGAATTAATGTAATCGTAAAACAGGAGGATAAATAGAAATGGCATTAACAGGTATTCAAATCTTTAAAATGACACCAAAGAAAAACTGTAAAGAATGCGGCTGTCCTACTTGTATGGCATTTGCCATGAAGGTGGCTCAGGGTGCTCTGGAAATTTCCAAATGTCCGCATATGTCTGACGAAGCTTTAGCTGAATTATCAGAAGCTACAGCACCGCCAATGAAAACAATCAAAGTAGGTGCAGGCGAAAACGAATACAGCCTGGGCGGTGAAACTGTTTTATTCAGACATGAAAAAACATTTGTAAGCAAAACAAGATACGCTGTTTCTCTTTGCACATGCATGGATGACGCAGCAGTAGATGCAAAGCTGGCAGAAATCCAGAAAGTAGACTACGACCGTATCGGTGAAAGAATGCACGTTGAAATGATTTATGTAAATTATGAAGACGGAGCAGACAAAGACCGTTATGTGGAAATGGTGAAAAAAGCGGCAGCTCTTGGCAGAACTTTAATCCTTGGATGTAAAGATGTTGAAGTTGCAAAAGCAGCTCTGGAAGTATGCAAAGACGGCAAACCGGTATTAAACGGCGCTACAGCAGCAAACTACGCAGCAATGAGCGAAGTTGCTACAGCAGCAGGCGTGGTACTTGGTGTTGCAGGTGCAGACTTAAATGAGACTTATGATACGGTTGCAGCTTTAGAAAAAGCAGGCAACAAAAACCTGGTTATCGACGCAACCGGCACATCTGTAAAAGAAGCATATGCAAATGCAGTACAGATTCGTCGTGCATCTGTAAAAGACCAGGATAGAACATTCGGTTACCCAACTATCGTAAATGTTGCAGCACTGGCTCACGGTGACAGAACATTACAGCAGGCTCTGGCTTCTCTGTTTACTGTAAAATACGGTTCTATCGTTGTTATGGAAACTCTGGACTATGCAGAAGCACTTCCATTATTCGGTTTAAGACAGAACGTATTTACAGACCCGCAGAAACCAATGAAAGTAGAGCCGGGCATCTACCCATTAAATGGTGCAGATGAAAACTCTATTTGCCTGACAACCGTAGACTTTGCTCTTACATACTTCGTGGTATCCGGTGAACTGGAACGTTCTGGTGTGCCATGTAACCTGATTATCTCCGATGCAGGCGGACTCTCCGTATTAACTGCATGGGCTGCAGGTAAATTATCTTCTACATCTGTAGCAAACTACATTCAGGAAAATGTAGAAGGTAAAGTAAAATCCAGAAAACTGGTTATCCCAGGTAAGGTTGCTGTATTAAAGGGCGACATCGAAGCAAAACTTCCAGGCTGGGAAATCATCGTAGCTCCTCTGGAAGCTGTACAGTTAGTAAAATTCCTGAAAGATTTAACAGCTTAATGTTTGCATAGGACAGCTTTGGCAGACTGTCTGAAAGGAAGGAAAGCACCTTCCATTTCTTAAGAGGCGGCAGTTCCTTTTGGGAACTGTCCCGCCTCTGTAAATCTGAATTCTCTTCTGTATTCCCCGTTTCTTTTTGAAGTTGTTTTCAAAAAGGGGAAATAGGAGTTGAATAGATAGAAAACAATGACCTTAAAATATTAATTTATATAAAAGGAGAAGTATTATGGCTAAATTTGTTACAATTGGTGAAAGAATTCACTGTATTTCCCCATCTATCCGCAAAGCAATGGCTGAGCGTGACCCTGAACCAATTTTAAAACGTGCGAAAGAGCAGTTAGATGCAGGTGCTACATACCTGGACGTAAACATTGGACCTGCTGAAAACGACGGTGAAGACTTAATGAAATGGGCTGTTCAGTTGATTCAGTCTAACTTCGACAACGTTCCTCTGGCTCTGGATACAGCTAATAAAAAAGCGATTGAAGCTGGTATTTCTGTATACAACAGAAGCAAAGGAAAACCAATCGTAAACTCTGCTGATGCAGGCGGAAGAATCGAGAATATCGACCTGGCTGCAGCAAACGATGCTATCGTTATCGCACTTTGTTCAGCAGAAGGTATTGCAGCAGACAACGACGAGCGTATGATGCACTGCCAGAACATGCTGGAAAGAGGTATGATGTTAGGTATGGAACCAACTGATTTATGGTTCGACCCATTATTCCTGGTTGTAAAAGGTATGCAGGACAAACAGATGGAAGTTCTGGAAGCAATTAAAATGTTCAGCGATATGGGTCTGAACTCTACAGGTGGTCTTTCCAATAACTCCAACGGTATGCCAAAACACATCCGTCCAATCATGGATTCCGCTTTAGTAGCGATGTGTATGATGCAGGGTCTGACTTCCGCTATCGTAAATCCATGTGATTTAAGATTAATGGAAACTATCAAATCCTGTGATGTATTCAAAAACAATACTTTATATGCAGATTCTTATCTGGAAATCTAATATCTGCAGACAGACGAAATAAGATTCCTATACAGGGGGTGTCGCATTAAGCGAGGATTGTTTGATGTGACAGCCCCTGTGTACAAGAAAGAGAAAGGCAGAGTTTCTATGTTTAAAGTGACTTTTAAATTCGGAAGCGGCGAGGATGTCACGACCTTTGCCCAGGAAGGTGAGAACCTTTTAGACGTAGCACGCAAAACCAATGTAGCGATTGACGCTCCCTGCGGTGGAAATGCATCTTGCGGGAAATGCAAGGTAAAATTTGTGGACGGGGAACTGGATTCTCCCAAAACACGGCATATTTCAGATGAGGAGTATGAAAGCGGCTGGAGATTGGCATGTGTAAGTAAGATTACGGGTGACGTTGAGGTAGAAGTACCCGATATAGCATCTGCTTACCGCAGCCGAATGAAAGTTGCGGATTTAAGTTCCAAAGAAGAAATTGCCATTTTTGAAAACGCAAAAAACGATTTGGAAACGGCAGGTCTTGCCTTAAAAAACAGTATGGAGATTCTGGATGTGTCCATGGAGATTCCTACCCTGGACGACACCATGCCGGATAATGAACGTCTGGTTCGGGCCATTAAGAAACAGACAGGTGCCTCATCTGTGCGTCTGCCCTTCCAGGTGCTGACGAAGATAGCCAGAGTGTTCCGGGAAAGCGGCTTTCAGGTGCGCTGTGTGGTCCGGACTTCTTCTGCCGGAAACATTTTTGTTTATGATGTGTATCCCAAAGATGCCGAAGTAGTAATCGGAGGACTGGCTGTGGACATTGGTACAACCACAGTATCTGCGCTTTTGATTGATATGCTGACGGGTGAAATTATCGGAAAAGCGTCTGCCGGAAATGGACAGATTCGCTACGGTGCAGATGTTATCAACCGTATTATTGAATCTATGAAACCGGGAGGCAGTAAAAAACTGCAGGACGCCATTATTGGAGAAACCATCAATCCGCTGATTGAGCAGATGTGCAGAGCCAGCGGTTTTCTGCCGGAACACATTTACCGCATGGCAGTAGCAGCCAATACAACCATGAATCATCTCATGGCAGGAATGGAAGGCGACCCCATCCGTATGGAGCCTTATATTCCTACTTTTTATAAAACCAATTCCCTCTTTGCCTCAGATATTGGGATTTGCATTAACCGGGATGCCCATATCATTGTAGCGCCCAATATTGGAAGCTATGTAGGCGGAGATATTACAGCAGGTACTCTGGTAAGTATGCTTTGGAACCGGCCGGAGTTTTCCCTGTTTATTGACCTTGGTACAAATGGCGAACTTGTATTCGGCAACTCAGACTTTATGATGAGCTGTGCATGTTCTGCAGGTCCTGCTTTTGAGGGCGGTGATATCAGTTGCGGTATGCGTGCTACAGATGGGGCCATTGAGGCATGTACCATTGATAAAGAAACCATGGAACCTTCCTACAGCGTTATTGGAAGAGAAGGTGAAAAACCCATTGGTTTATGCGGTTCCGGTATTATTGACGTCATTGCAGAACTGTTCCGTACCGGAATTATCAATCCGAAAGGAAAGTTTGTCCGGGAAGGAAAACGTATCCGTCACGATGAATATGGCATGGGCAGTTATGTTCTGGCTTTTGAAGAAGAAGCAGGTTCTGTCAAGGACGTAGAAATCAATGAAGTGGATATTGATAACTTTATTCGTGCAAAAGGAGCAATTTTCTCTGCTATCCGCACCATGCTGGCTTCCATAGATTTTGAAGTGGAAATGATTGATGATGTCTATGTGGCAGGCGGCATTGGCAGTGGAATCAATATGGAGAATGCTGTGCGAATTGGTATGTTCCCGGATATTCCTATTGAAAAATTCCACTATATTGGAAATTCTTCTCTTGCGGGGGCTTATACCATGCTTCTTTCAAGAGACGCAGAAAGAAAATGCTATGATTTGGCATCGAACATGACCTATCTGGAACTGTCCACAGTGCCGTCCTACATGGACGAATTTGTGGCGTGCTGTTTTATTCCGCACACAGATACCGCTCTGTTTCCGTCCAGTGTACAGGAATCATGAGTTTTGACTAAAATTATCCGAGGTGAAAATATGAATTTTGATTATGCAAAAGACAGTAAGGAACAGCGCCCCTATGAGCATTATTTAAGTGCCTATAAAAGTATGGACCCAAAGGAAATCAGTGAGAGAACGGGCTTTCCCTATGACGAGGAAACCGGCAATTTTACTGTCCGTCTCATGGGAAGCACTTATCTGGTTTCATTCCCGGACTATGAGATTCAGCCTGTAGAAGATACGATTGGTGTGTATCCTCTTACAGAGGCCATGAATGTAAAAATTCTGATTATCCGGTATATGGCGGAACGGTTTCAGACACCTTTCTCCGGTAAGTTTATCACTTATCATGAGGTTCCATGGGGTGAGGTGTATTTCAGGCAATTCCAGGGCAGATGTCTCATGCGTTTTGCTTTTTCCTACGGAAATAAACTGGAAATGTTTGCGAAAATAATGGAACATCTGGGAGCAGAGAAATCAGAGGAGGGAGATTGTTCCTATAAACTGGAGTTTATGGACAACCTTTTTATTAAATTTATCCTCTGGGCCGGAGACGACGAGTTTCCACCGTCTTCGCAGATTTTGTTCTCTGATAATTTTGCGGCAAGCTTTGCAGCAGAAGATTTAGCTGTGGTGGGAGATATTTCCATCAATATGATGAAAGCACTGGAAAAAAAGCTGTCTTAAGAATGTGAAGTATTAGTAGAGTAGATATTGCGCGTTAAGTGTCATGGGATGGGAAGTTGTCCATGAACGAAGGTAATCTGGTTATCTTTGGATTCGCCACGATGTAATATTGCGTCCGCTACTACATTAAGGATTTGATAAATTCTTCTCTTTGGTGTAGTAAACTACTATGCCGTATCATTGCTGTAAATGCTGTTTCGGACAGCAAAAGAGGAGGATTTATTACAAATGAAAAGAGTAAGTAAAGTAAAAATCATGGTATTTGCGGCTGTTTTGATTGCCATGAATATTGTATTGTCCAGAATACTGTCCATATCCATCGGCCCAACGCTGAGAATCACGGTTTCTCAGACACCGGTGTATCTGGCCGGTTTCTGGTTTGGACCTGTTGTAGGTGGCCTTTGCGGATTCCTGGGTGACTTGATTGGAAGTCTGCTGCAGGGCTATGCGCCAAACCCGTTCATTTCCATTTCTGCGATTCTGACGGGAGCGCTTCCGGGAATTGCAGCGTGGTTATTTAAGAAATCCATAGGTCTGCCCCAGATATTGGGCATTACGATTTTAAATGGACTTGTGGGGTCTCTGGGATTCACCTGCATCGGTCTTCACTTTTATTACGGAACCCCTTGGGTGGTACTTTACAGCACTCGTATCATCCAGACAGTTTTGCTGACAGCAGTCAATACGGTTCTGGTACTGTTACTCTATAAAAGCCCTTTGACCGCTTATCTTAAAAAGAGCATGTCTATGGGAATTATACAGGAGAGGCAGATGCCGCAGAGCCATGTGAAATAAAACATTAAGGGAGGTTTTAGAATGGGATTTAAAACTGACATTGAAATTGCACAGGAATGTACAATGGAGCCGATTACAAAAATTGCGGAGAAAGCAGGTATTGATGACAAATATCTGGAGCAGTACGGCAAGTACAAAGCAAAAATTGACTACAACTTATTAAAAGAATCCGATGCACCAAACGGAAAATTAATTCTGGTTACTGCCATTAACCCAACACCGGCAGGAGAAGGAAAGACCACCACAACCGTTGGTCTTGCAGACGGTATGCAGAGACTTGGCAAAAACGTTATGGTTGCTCTTCGTGAGCCATCTCTGGGACCGGTATTCGGTGTAAAGGGCGGCGCAGCAGGCGGCGGATACGCACAGGTAGTTCCTATGGAAGACATCAACCTGCACTTTACCGGAGATTTCCATGCAATCGGTGCAGCCAACAACCTTCTGGCAGCTATGCTGGATAACCACATTTATCAGGGAAATGAACTGAACATCGACCCAAGAAAAATTACCTGGAGAAGATGTGTGGATATGAATGACCGTCAGCTTCGTTTCGTAGTAGACGGTATGGGCGGAAAGACCAACGGCATGCCAAGAGAAGACGGCTATGACATCACCGTAGCTTCTGAAATCATGGCAGTTCTGTGTCTGGCCAGAGACATTACAGACTTAAAGGAAAGACTGGGACGTATTATTGTTGGTTATACATACGGAAAAGTTTCCGAACAGAAACCGGTTACGGCTCATGACTTACACGCAGAAGGCGCTATGTGTGCCCTGTTAAAAGATGCTCTGAAGCCAAACCTGGTGCAGACCTTGGAGCATGTACCTGCCATCGTACACGGCGGTCCATTCGCAAACATTGCACACGGCTGCAACTCTGTTATCGCAACCAAGATGGCAATGAAATTAGGTGATTACGCCATTACAGAAGCAGGCTTCGGCGCTGACCTCGGCGCAGAGAAATTCCTGGATATCAAGTGCCGTATGGCAGACCTGCACCCAAGCGCAGTGGTTATCGTAGCAACGGTTCGTGCCCTCAAGTACAACGGCGGCGTGGCAAAAGCAGACTTAAATAACGAAAACCTGGAAGCATTGGAAAAAGGACTTCCAAACCTGTTAAAACATGTAAGCAACATTAAAAATGTATACAAACTGCCATGTGTGGTTGCTATCAATGCATTCCCCACAGATACGAAGGCAGAACTTGACCTGGTAGAACAGAAATGTAAGGAACTGGGCGTAAACGTTGCCCTGTCTGAAGTATGGGCCAAAGGCGGCGAAGGCGGTATTGCTCTTGCAAAAGAAGTTATCCGTCTGGTAGAAGAACCAAACGACTTTACCTTCTCTTATGAACTGGAAGGAAGCATTGAAGATAAATTAAACCAGATTGTACAGAAAATCTATGGTGGTAAGAGAGTAGTTCTGACAGCCAATGCGCAGAAACAGGCAGCACAGTTAGAAGCATTAGGATACGGAAACTGCCCAATCTGTGTGGCTAAGACACAGTACAGCTTAACAGACGACCAGACCAAACTGGGTGCGCCTACAGACTTTGAAGTAACCGTAAGAAACTTAAAGATTTCCGCAGGTGCAGGATTTATCGTAGCATTAACCGGTGAAATCATGACTATGCCGGGTCTGCCGAAAGTGCCGGCTGCTGAAAAGATTGATGTAGACGAGACAGGAAAGATTCACGGCTTGTTCTAAGCAGAAAGAGATACGGTTTTAAGGAGGATACAACAATGGGATTTTCAACAGTGCCATGCAATGAATTCGTAGAAGTCCTGGCTTCTAAAGCCCCGGTTCCCGGCGGCGGCGGCGCTTCTGCCTTAGTAGGAGCAGTAGGAACTGCTCTTGGAAATATGGTAGGAAGCCTTACAGTAGGCAAAAAGAAATATGCAGAGGTAGAAGAAGAAATGTGGGAGTTAAAGAAAAAATGCGATGAACTCCAGAAAGATTTTCTTCGCCTGATTGAGAGAGACGCAGAAGTATTCGAGCCTCTTTCCAAAGCATACGGTATGCCGAGAAATACAGAAGAGGAAAAGGCAGAAAAAGCACGTGTTATGGAAATCGTGTTAAAAGATGCCTGTTCTGTACCTATGGAAATCATGGAAAAATGCTGTGAAGCCATTGAAGTTATTGTAGAGTTCGCAGCAAAGGGTTCTACTTTGGCTATCAGTGATGCAGGGGTAGGCGCTGCTTTCTGTAAAGCTGCTTTAAAAGGAGCCAGCTTAAATGTTTACATCAATACAAAATCCATGGCCGACAGAGCTTATGCGGAAGAATTAAATAAAAAAGCAGACGCTATGCTGGCAAAATATACAAAGATTGCAGATGAAACATTTGAAAGCGTATTATCCAGATTAAAATAATCATAGAAAAAGAACTATTAGGAGGATGCTGGAAATGGCAAAAAGATTACTTGGTAAAGAAGTAACAGCAGCATTAAATGAGAGAATCAAAGCAGATGTTGCTGCACTGGAAGCAAAAGGGGTAAGACCAACTCTGGGAATTATTCGTGTAGGAGAGAATGAAAGCGATATTTCCTATGAAAGAGGAGCAACCAAACGCTGTGAAACTTTAGGTGTTGCATGTGAGAAAATCTTACTTCCGGCTGATGTTACACAGGAGGAACTTCTGGCAACCATTGACAAAGTAAATAAAGATGACAATATTCACGGAGTATTATTATTCCGTCCGCTTCCAAAACATCTGGATCAGTCTGTGATTGAAAATGCTCTGGACCCTGAAAAGGATGTAGACTGTATGACAGACGGCTCTATGTCCGGTGTATTTACCGGAAAGAACGTAGGTTTCCCTCCATGTACACCACAGGCTTGTATGGAAATTCTGGATTATTACGACATTGACTGCACAGGCAAGAAAGCAGTTGTTATCGGACGCAGTCTGGTTGTAGGTAAACCGGCTGCCATGATGCTGATTAAGAAAAATGCAACTGTTACAGTATGTCATACAAGAACCGTGGATATGCCTTCTGTAGTAAAAGAAGCAGATATCGTCATTGTTGCTGCAGGACGTGCAGGTGTAGTAGATGACACTTATTTAAGAGAAGGTCAGGTTGTTATTGATGTGGGTATCAATGTCAATGCAGAAGGAAAACTCTGTGGAGATGTGGATTTTGAAAAGGCAGAACCAATCGTAGAAGCTATCACTCCTGTGCCGGGCGGTGTAGGAAGCGTTACAACTTCTGTACTGGTAGGCCATGTGGTAGAAGCTGCTAAGAGAAAATTTGCATAAAAAGAACCCAGTACAGAAGAGATTCTATATTGGAGGTATGGGCGGAACCTGTTTTGGGTTCCGCCTTTTACAATGTATTTCGGATGAAAGGGCGGAACTATTCTTCTGTAAATTCTGTCATGTTTTTTCGATACCAAAGGGGCAGGAAATTTCTCTGACATTTGGCATTGGCCCGCTCTTTGATAGAGACAGAATCGAAAAACGTTTTCCACAATCTTGTATAAGAATCCTTTTTGTTTCGGACACTTTCCATGTAAGCCAGTTCTTGGGGTGTAATGGGAGTTAAAAAGGCTTCTTGATTTTTAGGGTGCACTACAGCAAGCAGGCGATTCTTATCTGTAATTATCCAGTCTTCTGAGGGCATACGGTCTTCAAAATGAGGAGCCAAGAGCGTCAGCACATGAGATTTCGGTTCAATGACAGAGAATAGAATCTGGTTTTCCAGACGGTCAAAGCGAACAAATTCTCGGAATTTGTGTGTTTCATTATATACACTTCGCTGCAATTCAAAAATGGCCTGTACCTCCGGCTGATGGAGCATATCCAGCACAGCGTTTCCACAGGCAAAGCCCAGCACCAGAAAACGGTAAATTCTGTCCAGCTTTTCCTCATGAGAAGACAGGGAGGCAGCATATACATACTGATACGCCTGAAAAGAGATTTTTTTGTGGATTGAGCGGATAACTTTCTGAACTTTTTCCATTTCCGTATCAATATGGCGGTATTCACAGAACAGTTCCAGGTTGCCCACAGGTTCTGTTTGAAGCCGGATATTGGAGTGTCCCAGCCGGGCTGCCCAAGCGTCATAAATACAGGTCATCATGGATTCAAAATTGTCATAACAGGTAAAAACAACCATGGAAGAGCCTCCTTTTCTTATAATTGACCCCAAAAGGTCTTACAACTGTCTTCTACGGTAGGCGGGACTTCCAGAAAATGGTGGTCAAAGAGGGAAAGCTGTTCATAAGTCTGAGGATGTTCTGCTTCCCAGGCTGTTTTTTTATCTGTGCCGGTCAGTTGGCGGGTAATAAAATCCTCTTCAATAGGAGTTCGATACAGCATTTTTCCCTGGCAGGTGATGAAATATTGTGCCCGCTTTAGAACTACCCCCATTTTCTTTAGCGCAGAAAAATCCAGAGTGCCCTGGCGGCGGGCCTGAACAATTCGCCACGCAGATTTATTGCCGATTCCCGGAACCTTTAACAAGTCGCCATAAGAAGCATGGGAAACTTCTACTGGAAAAATTTCCAGATGACGCAGCGCCCAGTCACACTTGGGGTCAAGCAGGATGTTAAAATTGGGCCTGGCGGGGCTGAGCAAATCCTCAGCATGAAAACCATAATAGCGCAGCAGCCAGTCCGCCTGATAAAGCCGATGTTCCCGAAGCAGAGGAGGGGCTGTGTCCAGAGATGGCAGAGCAGAGTCTTCGTTAAGGGGAATATAGGCAGAGAAAAAGACCCTCTTTAAATCAAATTTCTGATACATCTGCTGGGTTACCTGTAAAAGTTCATAGTCATTTTCAGCGGTGGCTCCGATAATCATCTGTGTGCTCTGTCCAGCAGGTACAAATGGCCGTTTTTTTTGCTTATCTATAGGGACTGACAGAGAACGGGAATTCTGTATCCGGGGTGTAAAAGCAGTTTTTTCCAGAGCCAAGGAGGAAGCACCGGACAAAGTACTGGCAGTATCCGTAAAAATTGTACTGGAGAGATACTGGTTTTGTCCAAAGCGCTCCATAGAAGCAGTTTTGCCCAGGGAAAGCCGGTAATCTATAATTTTCCCCTGTATCTGGGCCATAGGTTTTACAATGGACTGCTGTGTTTTTCCGGGGGCCAGGGTGTGCAGGCTTTTCTCCGTAGGGAGTTCCATATTGATACTCATACGGTCGGCCAGATATCCGGTCTGCTCAATAATTTCCGGAGACGCGCCAGGAACAGCCTTGGCATGGATATAGCCCCTGAAATGGTATTTTGTACGCAGAAGGTACAAAGTCTGATAGATCAGTTCCATGGTATGGGTAGGGTTTTTGATGACTCCGGAACTCAGAAACAGTCCTTCAATATAATTTCTTTTGTAAAATTCCATGGTGATACTGCAGAGTTCCTCCGGGGTAAAGGTGGTGCGCACCTTATCGTTGGAGCGGCGGTTCAGACAGTATTTACAGTCATAGACGCACTCATTAGAGAGCAGGACTTTCAAAAGAGAAATACACCTTCCGTCTGCGGCAAAGCTGTGACAGATACCTGCAGCACAGGAGTTCCCCAGACTGCCTTTTTTCCCTCTCCGGTCAGAACCACTGGAAGTACAGGCAACATCATATTTGGCAGCATCTGATAAAATCTGCAGTTTTTCTTCTAGGGAAAGAGAAAAATTCACTTTCATGTAAACACCTCTTTGTAAAAATGATAAAATAGAATCGAACATATATTCTGATTTTATTATAACAGGTATATAAAAAATGTCAAGAACAAATGTTCGTGAAATTGGGAGGAATTTTTTTGAAAGGTCTGTCATATAATCTAGCAATACGATGAAAGGGGTATTTTATGGATACATATAATATTTACAAGGATATACAGGCTCGTACAAACGGAGAAATTTACATAGGTGTTGTGGGTCCGGTGCGCACGGGGAAATCCACATTTGTGCGAAGATTTATGGAACTGGCTGCACTTCCCAATATGGAGGAAAACCTGAGAAATGAAATTCGTGACCAGCTTCCGCTAAGCGGTTCCGGTAAACTGATTACCACCGTAGAACCTAAATTTATTCCAAAAGAAGCAGCAGCAATCCAAATGGGAGAGGAATTTCAGGCGAAAATACGGTTGATAGACTGTGTGGGATTTTTGGTTCCCAATGCGGCAGGAAACATGGAAGACGGAAAGGAACGTATGGTAAAAACGCCCTGGTACAGTTATGAAATCCCCTTTCACCAGGCGGCAGAGACAGGCACCAGAAAAGTCATCGAAGAACATTCCAACATTGGCCTGGTGGTTACCTGTGACGGCTCTTTTGGGGAAATTCCCCGGGAAAGTTATATCACGGCAGAAGAGAAAACTGTGTCAGAACTAAAGAAAACAGGCAAGCCGTTTTTGATTATTTTAAATTCCCAGAAGCCTTATAAAGAAGAAACATTAGCCCTGGCAGAGGAACTGAAAAAGAAATATCAGGCCGGAGTTGTAAGTGTAAATTGTGAACAGTTGAGAAAAGAAGATGTGTCCAGAATTATGGAAAAACTTCTTTATGAATTCCCCATTGTGCAGATGGAATTTTATGTTCCAAAATGGGTGGAAATGCTGCCCGCTGACCATTATTTAAAGGAAAATCTTCTTGGGTCTATTCAAGAACTTATGAGTCATATGAAGTATGTAAAGGACGCGTCCAAAGACCATTTTGCGGTTGCTTCTGAGTATATCAGAAATATGATTCCGGAGAAGACAGACCTGTCCAGCGGAAGAATCTGTGTACGGGTAGAAATGGATGAAACCTGGTACTATGAGATTCTAAGCGAGATGACAGGCGTGGATATTTCTGATGAATATGAATTGATTCATACCATGCAGGAACTGGCAAAAATGAAAGAGGAATACGTCAAAGTAAAAGGCGCTATTTCCTCGGTTCGCGGTAAGGGATACGGTGTGGTAACTCCGGACAAAGAAGAGATAAAACTGGAAGAACCCGTTGTTATTAAACAGGGCAGTAAGTATGGGGTTAAAATCAAATCCATCAGCCCTTCCATACATATGATTCGCGCCAATATTGAAACAGAAATTGCGCCGATTGTGGGCAGTGAAGAACAGGCAAAAGATTTGATTTCTTATATTAAGGCCAGTGATGAGCGAAAGGAAAGTATCTGGCAGACGAACATTTTCGGCAAATCCATCGGACAGCTGGTGGAGGATGGGATTCACACAAAACTGGTGCAGATTGGAGATGAGAGTCAGGTAAAACTCCAGGACACCATGCAGAAAATCGTCAATGACAGCAAAGGCGGACTGGTGTGTATTATCATTTAAAAACAGAGAACTGCAGCACTGAAAAATGGGGCGTATCCATTGGATAAGCTCCGTTTTTTAGTGCCGCAGCAGCTTTCATAAACCTTTAAGATATGATAAAATAAAGAAAAATATACTTTATGAGGAGGAGAAAAGGCTATGGCAGATTCCAATTATGAGAAAGTTTTCCGACAGTACCAGGAGTGGTTTTTGCAGGACAATCCAAGGGAAACAGCAGACTTTCTGGGGTTGAAAACAGACAGAGAGTATCTCTATATTCCCTTCTTTGGAGAATTGTGTACCATTACCTTGAAAGACGGAAATATTGGAAAAGCAGACGGTTCTGCAGTGCCTGTAGAGGACAGGCTGACCATCATGCAGCACCTGCATTATCATAAAAAAGATGCCAGGGAAAGTACAAAACAGGTTCCTTTCCGTGAAATTAAAGAAGCAGCCGTTTTTGAAAAAGCCTACCAAAAATCAGCTCTGCTGCCTCTTGTACGAAACTTTTCGGGAAAGACGAAAGAACTGCTTCGGGCGGGATTAAGCATAAAAGGAAAACAGGAGCGGTTTGGGGATGTCAGCTTTACGCTGCAGGCTTTCCCTAAAATTTCTCTGACTTATATATTCTGGGATGGGGATGAGGAATTTCCGGCTTCCGCAAACATTCTTTTTGATGACCAGATTGCAAACTGGACACATCCGGAAAGTGTGCCGGTACTGGCCGAAACCGGTACCAGGAAACTGATAGAGGCCGCAGGAGGAGAACGTGGATTTTGGGTAGAAAGATAATGGTTTGCGTTGACTTTTATTGTAGAAAATTATATAATGAATACGGTTATAAATAGAAAAAAAGCTGAACATTTCCATGGAAACAGGAGAATTTCCTGTGCAAGTCCGTTACTGTAAAGCCAGATACATGAAATGTTCAAGGAGTGGAAGCATTCTGCGGCAACCGGATACTTCCAGGAATAATGAATAGAAAAAGCCGTTGTCTTGACAGGACAGCGGTTTTTTTCGGCAGGAATGAAGTGAGGAAACTATGACAGGAACCACGGGACTGGAAGGGTACTACAGTATTAAAAACAATAAAAAAATGCGCTATGGCTATACCACCGGCTCCTGCGCAGCAGGGGCTGCAAAGGCAGCGGCGTTTATGCTTCTTTTAAACAAATACAAAGAAACAGAAAGCCTGATGACGCCCAAAGGAATTCTTCTATCCCTGAAGATTCTGGATATTACCAGGGGAGAAAACTGGGTTTCCTGTGCTGTAGAAAAAGACGCAGGAGATGACCCGGATGTGACCCACGGGCTGAAAATTTTTGCCAAAGTAGAGAAAATTTCCGGGAAAGAAATTATCATCGACGGCGGCGTTGGCGTGGGAAGAGTGACGAAAAAAGGATTGGAACAGCCAGTAGGCAGTGCAGCAATCAATAAAGTTCCCCGTGCCATGATACAGAGGGCTTTGGAAGAAATCTGCAGCCAGGCAGACTACGAAGGCGGTCTTCTGGTAACCATCAGTGTGCCAAAAGGAGAACAGACCGCTGCCAGAACCTTTAATCCCCGGCTTGGGATTGAAGGGGGGATTTCTATACTTGGAACTTCTGGAATTGTTGAACCTATGAGTGAAGCAGCCCTTATCAAAAGCATTGAAGTGGAGATGCGGCAAAAGGTAGAAAACGGAGCCGAATATCTTTTAGTGACCCCGGGAAATTATGGTGTAGCATACATAAAAGAACATATGAATCTGCCTTTTTCAGAGAATATGAAATGCAGCAATTATGTGGGAGAAACTCTGGATATGGCTGTGGATATGGGGGTAAAAGGGATTCTTTTTATCTCTCATATCGGAAAGTTTGTGAAGGTAGCAGCAGGAATTATGAATACCCATTCCCGCTGTGCGGATGGCAGAGCCGAAATACTGGCCGCCAACGCCCTAAGGGCCGGAATTTCCATGGAAGGAGCCAGAGAAATTCTGAATACCATTACCACAGATGAAGGACTTACCGTGATACAAAAAGAAGGGCTTTTAGAGCCGGTTATGGGAGAGTTGATGGATCGAATCAGCTATTATCTGAATCATAGAACCTATGGAAGACTGCAGACAGAAGCGGTATTGTTTTCCAATGAATTCGGATATCTGGGAGAGACAAAAGAAGCCAAAACTCTGGCTGAACTGCTGCGGCGGCAGTATCCCTGCTATACAGAAAAGACAGAAGAAAAGGAGAAAAAAACATGAATGGAAAATTATTGGGACTGGGCGTAGGACCCGGAGACCCGGAATTATTAACCATAAAGGCTCTGCGGATAATACAGGAAAGTGACGTCATTGCTGTTCCCGGAAATGAGGTGCAGGAAAGCGTGGCTTATCAGATTGTAAAAGGTGTATATAAAGAACTGGACAGCAAACCGTTGATTCCCATAGCTATGCCTATGACAAAGGATAAAGCTGTATTGGAAGCAAACCATGAGAAAGCAGCTGATGACATAGAAGCCTGCTTAAAAGAGGGAAAACAGGTTGCATTTCTGACGCTGGGAGATCCTACGGTTTATTCCACCTATATGTACGTCCATAAACGGATTCTAAGCCGGGGATATGAGGTGGAAATTGTCAGCGGAATCACTTCTTTTTGCGCAGTAGCAGCCAGATTAAACAGGAGTCTTGTAGAAATGGCAGAGCCGCTTCATGTGATTCCGGCTACTTATAAAGCAGATGAAATGAATGAGATTCTGGCCCTTCCGGGAACCAAAGTTCTGATGAAAACAGGCAGAAAATTAAAACAGGTAAAAGAGAGTATTTTAAACAGCGGACAGTCTGCGGTTATGATTGAAAACTGCGGAATGGAAACAGAAAAAATATATGAGACTGCAGAGGAAATACCCGATGCGGCAGGTTATTATTCACTGATTATTGTGAAGGAAAAGGGGTGAAAACATGATACATTTTGTGGGTGCAGGAAGTGGAGCTGCAGATTTGATTACACTTAGAGGAAAGAAATTTCTGGAGGAAGCAGATGTGGTCATTTACGCCGGTTCTCTGGTAAATCCTCAGCTTTTGGAATACGCAAAAGAGGGCTGTGCAATTTATAACAGCGCGAAAATGACGCTGGAAGAAGTGCTGGAGGTTATGTTTCAGGCAGAAAAAGAGGAGAAAATGACTGTGCGTCTTCACACAGGAGACCCCTGTCTTTACGGGGCTATTCGGGAGCAGATGGATGTTTTGGATGAAAAAGGAATTTCCTATGATTACTGTCCGGGAGTCAGTTCTTTCTGCGGTGCGGCTTCTGCCCTGGATTTGGAATATACACTTCCCAATGTATCTCAGAGCGTTATCATTACAAGAATGGCTGGAAGGACGCCGGTACCGCCAAAAGAGAGCATCGAATCCTTTGCTGCTCATCAGGCTACCATGGTTGTATTTTTAAGTACGGGTATGCTGGAAGAACTCTCCAGGAGACTGATAGAGGGAGGATACCGTCCGGATACACCGGCTGCTATTGTCTATAAAGCCACCTGGGAGGATGAAAAATCTTTCGTGTGCACGGTGGACACCCTTGCGCAGACAGCCAGGGAAAATCATATTACGAAGACGGCTCTTATGATTATCGGCGATGTGGTGGCCCATCATTCTTATGACCGTTCCAAGCTGTATGACCCGGAATTTACTACAGAATTCAGAGAAGGAAATTCCCCGTTATAAGACACAAAATCTTGCCCAAGAACTATGGAGGTAGATTATGAAAATATCAATTATCAGCTTCAGCCAGTCCGGATACCGGCTGAGTGAAATGCTGTACTGGGTATTAAAAGAACGTTCTTATGAAGTGACATCTTATACGAAAAGCAAGTATACTAAAAAGGTGCTGGATGAGTCCCAGCTGGATGAAGAATCCAGAGATTTCAGAAACGTAAAACAGTTTGCAAAACCGGTGGATGAATCCATCCACGAGTGGACCGGACAGCGTTTTCAGGACAGTGATGCCATTGTGTTTGTGGGGGCCTGCGGCATAGCTGTGCGCAGCATTGCTCCTTTTGTAAAAAGTAAAAAGATGGATCCGGCTGTGGTGGTGGTAGACGAACAGGGACGTTTTTCCATTTCCCTTTTGTCCGGGCATCTGGGAGGAGCCAATGAACTGGCAGAAGAGGTTGGTGAGATTGTGCATGCCCAGCCGGTAGTCACAACGGCTACGGACTTAAATGATAAATTTGCAGTGGATATCTTTGCAAAAAAGAATGGTTGCTATATCTCAGATATGGTGCTGGCAAAAGAAATTTCTGCCGCTGTACTGGCCGGAAAACAGGTGGGATTTGCCAGTGACTTTCCGTGGATTGGGGAACTTCCTGCAGAGCTGAAGCTGTGTGGAGAAGAGGAAGAAGAAAAGCCGGAGCTTGGTATTTGCGTTACCTCTGGCTATTTGGAACATCCTTTTGTACACACTCTTTATTTGATACCCAGGGTGGTTACCACAGGAGTAGGCTGTAAAAAGGAAACCCCAAAGGGAACAGTGGAAAATGTAATCCGCAGAGCCTGTGACGAACTGCTGATTCCTTCTGTGGCTATGGAACAGGTAACCAGCATTGATTTAAAGAAAGAAGAACAGGGGATTTTGGAATACTGTCAGGAACGAAACCTTCCTTTTATTACCTACACGGCCGAGGAACTACAGGAAGTAGAAGGCACATATGCCCAGTCTGATTTTGTAAAAGAGACAACAGGTGTGGATAATGTGTGTGAAAGAGCGGCTCTTCTTGGCAGCAGCAGAGAGGGAAAAGGAAGACTGATACAGAGAAAATATGCACAGGACGGCGTGACTGTAGCCCTTGCGATGAAGAAATGGAGTGTGAATTTTGAATAAATTATATGTGGTAGGTATCGGGCCCGGTGCCTATGAAAAAATGACTATTGAAGCCTCACAGGCTTTGCAGAAAAGTGATGTGATTATTGGATATACCGTGTATGTAGACTTGGTAAGAAACCATTTTCCGGGAAAAGAATTTATGACAACACCGATGAAAAAAGAGGTAGACCGCTGTGTTCTGGCCTTTGAAGAAGCCATGAAAGGAAAGACGGTTTCCATGATTTGCAGCGGAGATGCAGGTGTGTACGGCATGTCCGGTCTGATGTACGAAGTGGGAGTCAAATATCCGGAGGTAGAACTGGAAATTATTCCGGGTGTCACTGCAGCTACAGGGGGAGCGGCTGTTCTTGGAGCGCCGCTGATTCATGATTTCTGCCTGATTAGTTTAAGCGATTTGCTCACTCCATGGGAGAAAATTGAGGCCCGTCTGCTGGGAGCATCCCAGGCGGATTTTGTGATTTGCCTGTACAATCCTTCCAGCAAAAAACGGCACGATTATCTGGAAAAAGCCTGTACATTAATGATGAAGTATAAGTCTCCCGATACTGTTTGCGGAATTGTAGGAAACATTGGACGGGAAGGGGAAAGTATGCAGGTCATGACACTGGAAGAGCTGAAAAATACCGGAGTGGATATGTTTACCACGGTGTTTGTAGGAAACTCCCAGACAAAAGAAATCAATGGAAAAATGGTAACACCGAGAGGCTACAAAAATGTGTAAAGTCATTATTTTTGCCGGGACAACAGAAGGCCGGCAGATAGCAGAATTTCTGAATCGAAGAAAGATTTCCGCGCTCATTTGCGTAGCCACGGAGTATGGAGAGCAGCTTTTGCCCGCTTCCGATACATTAGATGTTTCCCATAACCGCCTTTCAGAGCCGGAGATGGAATCGCTGATGAGGGAAAAGGGCAGTCCTTTGGTATTGGATGCCACCCATCCCTATGCCGCAGAAGTGACAGAAAATATAAGAAAAGCCTGTGAACAAACAGGCTCTCCTTATGTGAGAGTGCTAAGAGAAAATACTGCAGAGAACATGGAAACAGAAAGCCTTTATGCGGGCAGTGTAGAGGAAGCCGTTACACTTCTGGAACATACAAAAGGGAATATTCTGGTGACAACAGGAAGTAAAGAGGCGGAGAAATATACGGCGCTTTCAGATTATAAAAAGCGGGTATTTCTGCGGGTTTTATCCCTTCCCAATGTAGCGCAGCAGTGTGCAGCACTAGGCTTTGAGGGCAGGAATCTTATCTGTATGCAGGGACCGTTTTCTATGGAATTAAATGCAGCTATGCTTCGGCAGCTGGACTGTAAATATCTGGTAACGAAGATGTCGGGCAGCACCGGAGGCTTTCAGGAAAAGATAGAGGCTGCCAGAAGCTGCGGCTGTATACCGGTGATGATTGGCAGACCATTAAAAGAAGAAGGGATTTCTCTTATACAGTGTAAAAGGCTGCTGTGTGAGAGATTTTCGCTTTCCTCTCAGGCAGAAATTACTCTGGTTGGGATTGGAATGGGAAGTGAAAAAAGCCGTACCAGAGAAGCTGCAGAGGCTGTCCGGGGAGCGGATTTGCTGATTGGAGCCAGACGTATGGTGCAGTCCTGTGTCGGAAGAGGACAGGATGTGTATGTGGAATATGACAGTGAAAAGATTGGAAATTATATCCGTCTTCATCCCGAATACGAGAAGATTGCCATTGTCTTATCCGGAGACACCGGATTCTACAGCGGCGCCAGAAAGCTTCTGCAGGTGTTGGGAAATCAGGTAAAAGTGATATGCGGAATTTCTTCTCCGGTATACTTCATGAGCCGTATCCAAAAGACCTGGGACGATACTATACTTACCAGTGTCCATGGAAAACATACAGAACTTGTGGGGCTTATCCGCCGTCACAAAAAGGTATTTTCCATTCTGGGAACCTCAGATGGGATTGCCGAACTGGCAGAAAAGCTAATAGCGTCGGGGCTGAAAAATGTCCGTATGTACACCGGAGAAAGACTGTCCTATGAGGATGAAAAAATCAGACAGGGAGGGCCGGAGGATTTCCTGGGATATGAAGCAGATTCTCTGAGCGTAGTCTATGTGGAAAATTCCGATTATGAAAAACTTCCTGTTACCCATGGCATTTCAGACAGTGCATTTTTGCGGGATAAGGTTCCCATGACAAAGGAAGAAGTGCGTACTGTATCGCTTTCCAAGCTGCGCTTATATGAAGATTCTGTCTGCTATGACATAGGTGCAGGAACTGGTTCGGTGTCTATAGAAATGGCGGTGCGGGCCTTTTCGGGAAAGGTCTACGCCATAGAAAAGAAACCTCTTGCCGTAGAGGTTTTAAAGAAAAACAAAGCAAAATTCGGTGTGGGAAATCTGGAAATTATAGAAGGTCTGGCCCCGGAAGCCATGGAAGATTTGGAACCTTGTACCCATGCGTTTATCGGCGGTTCTTCGGGAAATATGAAGGAGATTATCCGTCTGCTTCTGAAAAAAAATCCTTGTGTGCGGATTGTCATAAACTGCATTGCACTGGAGACACTTTCCGAAGCCTTACAGTGCTTAAAGGAGCTGCCGCTTACGGATACAGAGATTGTACAGATTGCGGCAAGCAAGGCAAAAAGTGTGGCCAGCTACCATATGATGATGGGAGAAAATCCTATTTATATTATTTCCTGTACCGGAATTGGCGCTTCAGAATAAGAGAGGAAACGTTTATGAAGAACATACCTCGTTTTTTAATCACTGCAGGGGCCAGCGGCAGCGGAAAAACACTGGTAACCTGCGGAATTCTTCAGGCTTTTAAGAACAGAGGGCTTTCTGTGGCCTCTTTTAAGTGCGGCCCGGATTATATTGACCCCATGTTCCATGCCAAAGTGATAGGAACTGCCTCAGCGAATCTGGATACTTTTTTTACAGAGGAGGAAACCACCCGCTATCTGCTGGAGGAAAACAGCAGAGGATGTGAGATTTCTGTAATGGAAGGGGTCATGGGATATTATGATGGAGTGGGAGGCACAACCACAAAAGCCAGCGCTTATGATTTGGCAAAGGTGACAAAGACCCCTGTCGTATTACTGGTAAATTGCAAAGGCATGAGTGTTTCTATTCTGCCGTATATCGAAGGGTTTGTAAAATATCAGAAGGACAGTGGGATAGAAGGTGTTCTTTTAAATCAGATGTCCCCCATGCTGTATCCCAGAGTGAAAAAACTCATAGAAGACCAACTTTCTATTTCGGTGTACGGCTATATTCCCCCAGTGGAAGAATGTGATTTAAAGAGCCGTCATTTGGGATTGGTATTGCCGGATGAGATAGGGGAACTTCGGGAAAAACTGAACCGTCTTGCCGCTGTTCTGGAAGATACTGTAGAACTTGACGGGCTGCTTCGACTGGGGAAATCAGCCCCGGATTTGGAAGTGAGAACGCCGGATTTTTTAATAACATCCAATATGAAACAAGAGAAATCTCCGGTGTGTATCGGGGTTTCCAAAGATGAGGCGTTCTGCTTTTTATATGCCGACAATCTTCGGATTCTGGAAAAAATGGGAGCAAAAATCTGTTATTTTTCTCCTTTGCATGAGGAGCATCTTCCAAATGATTTGGACGGGCTGCTGCTCTGCGGCGGCTATCCGGAGCTTTTTGGAAAGAAACTGGAAGAAAACGAAACTTTACGGCTGGAAATCCGGAAAAAACTGCAGCAGGGACTGCCTCTTTTGGCAGAGTGCGGAGGCTTTATGTATCTACACGATACTTTTGAAGATATGGAAGGAAATTTCTGTAAGGGTATTGGGCACATAACCGGAAAGTCCTATCGCACCCCCCGGTTATCCCGTTTCGGATACATTCAGGTGAACAGCAAAAACGGGAAGCTGTTCGGAGCCGATACAGGCAGCTGCCCGGCCCATGAATTTCACTATTTTGATTCTACAAACTGCGGTACAGACTGTTATGCTGCAAAACCGGAGAGCAGCAGAGGCTGGGACTGCCTGCATGTTACAGATACTATGCTGGCAGGCTTTCCCCACTTTTATTATTACGGAAATCCCCGGCTTCCTATGGCTTTTACGGATTGCTGCAGAGCCTACAGAAAACATAAGAAAGAAGGTTTATAAAATGAATTTACAGGAGACTATCGAAAAAATTAAGCCGTTGAATCAAGAGGCTATAGCGTATACCCAAAAGCGTTGGGACAGCATTGCACATCCCCTTCACAGTCTTGGAAAGCTGGAAGATATGGTAGTACAGATTGCCGGTATTACAGGCAGCCCGGATGTGCAGAAACCCAGAAGAGTGCTGGTTCCCATGTGTGCAGATAACGGTGTGGTAGAGGAAGGTGTTACCCAGACCGGACAGGAGATTACAGCTCTGGTGGCAGAGAATTTTCTTCAGACAAAGGCGGCCTCCAGCATTATGTGTAAAAGTGTAGGCTGTGATATTTTTCCTGTAGATGTGGGAGTGGCTTCAGAGGTTAGTATCCTGAACCGCAAAATCGCATACGGCACAAAAAATATGGCAAAAGAGCCTGCTATGACCAGAGAACAGGCTGTCCAGGCTGTGGAAACAGGTATCGAAATTGCGGAAATGATGAAAGAAAAAGGTTATGATATCATTGCCACAGGAGAGATGGGAATTGGAAATACAACCACCAGCAGCGCTGTTGCGTCTGTGCTTTTGGACCTTCCGGTGGAAACTATGACCGGACGCGGCGCAGGACTTTCCACACAGGGATTTCATAAAAAAATCCAGGTTATCAAGGACGCCATTGCCCTGCATAAGCCGGATAAAGAGGATGCCTTAGATGTACTGTCAAAGGTAGGCGGCTTTGATATTGCGGCCATTGCAGGTCTGTTTTTAGGCGGTGCAGCCTTACAGATGCCGGTGATCATTGACGGTGTAATTTCAGCTACCGCAGCGTTGGCAGCGGCAGCAATCTGTCCTCTTGCAAAAGAATATATGCTGGCTTCCCATGTATCCAAAGAACCGGCAGGCTCCCTGCTTTTGGAAGCTCTTGGAAAGGAAGCACCTCTGCACTGCGATATGTGTCTGGGCGAAGGCACCGGAGCTTTGAATCTCTTCCCCCTTCTGGATACGGGACTGGCTGTGTACAATGGCATGAGTGATTTCAGCGGCTGGGGTATGGAGGCCTACAATCCTTTAGATTGATGGAGCACAGTATATGATTACAGTCATTACAGGAGGCAGCGGCAGCGGGAAATCTGCCTATGCCGAAAAAATAGTTACGGATTTTGGAGACCTGGAAAGGATTTACATTGCCACCATGTTTCCTTTTGATGAGGAAAGCCACCAGCGAATTGCCCGCCACCGCCAGATGCGGGCAGAAAAAAAGTTCTCTACCATAGAGTGCTATACCGGATTGAAAAATCTGAAAATTCCACCCAAAAGCTGCGTGCTTCTGGAATGTATGTCAAACCTGACGGCTAATGAAATGTTTCAAAAAGACGGGGCAGGAGAGCATACCGTGGAAGAAATTTTAGAGGGAGTACGCAGCCTGCAGACCCAGGCAAAACAGCTGGTAATTGTGACAAATGAGATATTTTCAGACGGCATTTCCTATGATACAGAAACACAGAGATACGAGAGCTATCTGGGGGAAATCAATCAAAAAATTGTCGGTATGGCGGACTGTGCCGTTGAGGTGGTTTATGGAATTCCTCTGTTTTTTAAGGGAAATGCAGAAAAATTTACAGAAAAGAAGGACAGATAAATGGGACGATTGTGGAACAGTTTTAAGATTGCGTTTTCGATGTATTCCAAAATACCCATGCCGAAAAGTGAATGGACAAAAGAAAATATGCGCTACATTATGTGCTTTTTTCCTCTGATTGGCGTGATTATCGGGGGACTTACCTGGCTGTGGGGGTACTTTGGGAAAGTTCTTGTCAGCAGCCATGTTTTTTATGCGGCTGTTCTGGTTCTGATACCGGTAGCGGTAAGTGGGGGAATCCATCTGGATGGGCTTTTGGATACCTCAGACGCTCTTCATTCTTATCAGCCCAGAGAACGAAAACTGGAAATTTTGAAGGACTCCCATGCAGGCGCATTTGCTATTATTACAGCAGTGGTGTATTTCCTTTTATACCTGGGTGTGTACAGTGAAATAACGCTGAAAAGTCTGCCGGTGGTCTGCATTGGCTTTGTACTTTCCAGAGCCTTGGGAGGCTTTTCCATAGCCGCATTTCCCATGGCAAAAAACACAGGGCTGGCAGCCGCTTTTTCCGATGGAGCACAGAAACAATGTGTGAAAATGGTATGTGCGATTTACGGAATTCTCTGCGTTGTCTCAATGCTGGCTTATGACCCTCTCATTGGAGGCTGCGCGGTTCTTGGAGCTGCTTTGGAATATCTGTATTACTACAAAATGTCTATGAAAGAGTTCGGCGGCATTACAGGAGATTTGGCGGGTTTTCATATGCAGATGAGTGAGCTGGTTATGGCATTCTTCTGCGTTGCGGGAGAAATTATCAGCAGATTTTTATAGAGAAAAAGGAAAGGATACGAGGATGAAATTAATCATAGGCGGTGCATTTCAGGGAAAAAAAGAATACGCAAAACAGCAGTTTTCTCTTCAGGAAGACCAGATGAGAGATGGAAAAGAAGCTGATTTTGAAGAACTTTTCCGTGTTCCCTGTCTTTACCATTTTCATGAATGGATTCAGAAAGGGCTGAAGCTGGGATGGGATTTTGACGGGATTACCGAAAGGCTTTTACAGGAAAATCCTGAACTGATTCTTATCTCCAATGAACTGGGATACGGGGTAGTTCCCATGGAGGCTTTTGACCGGACTTACAGAGAAACAACCGGGAGAATCTGTACAAAAATAGCTGCAGAAAGTCAGATGGTTATCCGGGTTGTCTGCGGTATGGGAATGGTGATAAAAAATGCTTAAAATCATACTGATACGTCATGGAAAAACTTATGGAAACACCAAAGGAAGATACATCGGGTCAAGGACAGATGAGCCTTTGTGCCGGGAAGGAAGAGAGTCTCTTCAAAAGAGGAAATATCCCAAAGCAGAGCTGGTGTATGTAAGTCCTATGAAACGCTGCATGGAGACTGCACAGTGCATTTATCCGGGAATTTCCATGGAAAGCAATGCCTTTTTAAAAGAATGTGACTTTGGATTATTTGAAAATAAATCCTACGAAGAACTGTCTGACTGTCCGGAGTATCAGGCCTGGATAGACAGTAACGGGACTCTGCCTTTTCCAAAAGGAGAGTCGCAGGAAAGCTTTAAAAAACGCTGCTCCAGAGGATTCGCCCGGTGTGTGGAGCAGGCCCTGCAAAGAGGGATTCAGCAGGCTGCCATGGTTGTGCATGGAGGAACCATCATGAGTATTCTCTGTGCTTTTGCTTCTCCAAAGGGAGCATATTTTCAGTGGCAGATTGGAAACGGCGAGTACTATGAATTGACGATTGAGGAAGAAGTATGGAAGAAAGAACAGGCAGTCAGCCTGGTGAAGAAAGGAACTTTTGGCAATGATTAAGTGGACTGCAGCGGCCCTGATTTTGGGCTTTTTAATAGATTTGCTGCTGGGAGACCCCAGGTGGCTTTACCATCCCGTGCGTATCATCGGAAACAGTATTTCTCTTCTGGAAAAATGGCTGCGGAAAGTATTTCCTGCCACAAAACAGGGGGAACAAAAAGCCGGGCTGGTACTGGTAATGCTGATTTGTGCGGGCAGTGGTCTGATACCGCTTTTGCTTTTATGTGCCGCATATAAAATCCATGTGGTTCTGGGCTTTTTGGCGGAAACTTTTTTCTGTTATCAGCTTCTTGCCACAAAGTCTTTGAGGGACGAGAGTATGCGGGTATACAGGGAACTGAAAAAGAAAGATTTACCGAAAGCCAGATACGCAGTTTCCATGATTGTAGGAAGAGATACGGCAGAACTTACGGAAGAGGGCGTGACAAAAGCCACTGTAGAAACCATTGCAGAAAATACCTCAGACGGCATTATTGCACCTCTGTTCTATATGGCAGTGGGAGGTCCGGCTCTGATGTTTCTGTACAAGGGAATTAATACCATGGATTCTATGGTGGGATACAAAAATGAAAAATATTTGTATTTTGGCAGATATGCGGCAAAGCTGGATGATATTGCTAATTATATTCCGGCCAGAATCTCAGCCTGGCTGATGATTGCAGGGGCTTATATTACAGGTATGGACGGGAAAAATGCAAAAAAAATTTTTCAGAGAGACCGTTATAACCATGCCAGTCCAAACTCTGCCCAGACGGAAGCTGTTATGGCAGGTGCACTGGATATTCAGCTTGCGGGAAACGCATACTATTTCGGAAAACTTTACGAAAAACCCACCATTGGAGACCCTCTGCGTGCCGTAGAATGTGAAGATATTCCGCGCGCCAACCGTCTGCTGTATGTAAGCGCCGGACTGGGAACCTTCGTGTTTGCTGCTTTGCGTTTGCTGGCAGTGGGAATTTGGGGACTGCTTTAAAGGAGAACATTATGGCAAATTTACATATTCACGGGGGAGATGTATACCGGTATCCCCATATGCTGGATTTTTCGGCAAACTGTAATCCGTATGGAATGCCGGAGGGCGTTAAAAAGGCGGCAAAAGAAGCCGTAGAAAAAGCAGATTGTTATCCGGATGTAGAGTGCACCGCGCTGCGAAAGGCTCTGTCTTTGGAAGAACAGGTACCTATGGAGCAGATTATCTGCGGCAACGGAGCTGCGGATTTGATTTTCGGACTGGTACTGGCATTAAAGCCGAAAAAGGCCCTTTTGCCAGCGCCTTCTTTCGCAGAATACGAGCAGGCGTTACAGGCGTCCGGGTGTGAAATTCGCCATTTCTTTCTGCGGGAAGAAGAAGAATTTGTACCGGGGCAGGACTTTATAGAAAAGATTACCGAAGACACAGATATGGTTTTCTTCTGCAATCCCAATAATCCTACAGGAGTTTTAAAGGATTTGGATTATATAAAAAAGATTGCAGAAAAGTGCAGGCAGTGCGGCACATTTCTGGTATTGGACGAGTGTTTTGTGGATTTCACAGAGCAACCGGAAAACTATACGATGAAGCCGTTTTTAGATGAATATTCCAACCTGTTTCTCGTGAAGGCCTTTACAAAAAAATATGCCATGGCTGGCCTCAGACTGGGATACGGATTTTGCAGTAACACAGAAGTCCTGGAACATATGCACCGCGTCATGCAGCCCTGGAATGTGTCTGTTGTGGCACAGGCAGCAGGCGAAGCAGCCTTAAAAGAAAAGGATTATGCAGAGGAAACACTAAAAAAAATTCAGATAGAAAAAGAGATTTTATTAAAAGGGTTAAAGGCCAGAGGACTTCGTATTTACGGTTCAAAGGCAAATTATATTTTCTTTCAGGGACCGGAAAACTTAAGAGAAGACGGCTTAAAACAGGGTATTTCTATTCGGGACTGCAGCAACTATGTGGGACTTGGGGAAGGATACTACCGGGTTGCAGTCCGGACAAAAGAAGAAAACAAAAAGCTGCTGGATGCGTTAGATGCAATACAGCGACAAAGTGGAAAGGAAGAGGGATTATGGCAAAAGCAATTATGATACAGGGCACAATGTCCAATGCGGGGAAGAGCCTGCTGGCTGCGGGACTCTGCAGAATTTTTAAACAGGACGGGTATAAAGTAGCACCTTTTAAATCCCAGAATATGGCACTTAATTCCTTCATTACAGAGGAGGGTTTAGAGATGGGAAGGGCGCAGGTTATGCAGGCAGAGGCTGCAAAAATCAAACCCTCTGTGCTCATGAATCCCATTCTTTTAAAGCCAACCAATGACATTGGAAGCCAGGTAATTGTCAATGGGGAAGTTCTGGGAACCATGAGCGCCAGAGACTATTTTGCTTACAAAAAACAGCTTCTGCCAAAGGTAATGGAGGCTTATCATAAGCTGGAAGAAGAGTATGATATTATTGTTATTGAAGGTGCGGGCAGTCCGGCAGAAATCAATTTAAAACAGGAAGATATTGTAAATATGGGAATGGCCAGACAGGCCAAAGCCCCGGTTCTTTTGGTAGGAGATATTGACAGAGGCGGTGTTTTTGCACAGCTTATGGGAACTATTTTTCTGCTGGAGGAAGACGAGCAGCAGATGGTCAAAGGCATGATTATTAACAAGTTCCGCGGGGATAAAACGATTTTAGACCCCGGTGTGGCAGCTCTGGAGGAGAAAACCGGAATTCCTGTGGTGGGCGTGGCTCCTTATATGGAACTGGAAGTGGAGGATGAAGACAGCCTGACAGAGCGTTTTGGAGGAAACCAGGAAGTGGACCTTATTGACATTGCAGTGATACGCGTGCCGAGAATCTCTAATTTTACGGATTTTAATGCCCTGGAGGTAATCCCCGGCGTCTCTGTGCGCTATATCAAACATGCAAAGGAACTGAAAAATCCAGACATGATTATTCTTCCCGGAACGAAAAATACCATGGAAGATTTACTCTGGATGCGTCAGAACGGACTGGAGGCAGCTGTACTGAAAAAAGCGGCGGAAGGCAAGGTGATTTTCGGTGTTTGCGGTGGATATCAGATGTTGGGAGAGTCTCTATCCGACCCCGACCATGTAGAAGCCGGAGGCGAAATCAAAGGTATGGGACTTCTGCCTATGCATACTATTTTCAGAGACTCCAAGACCAGAACCAGAGTGCAGGGCCGTTTCCCACAGGTAAAGGGAATTCTCCACACTCTGACGGGAACGGAACTGGAAGGATACGAAATTCATATGGGAGAAAGTATACTTTCAGAAGGAGCAGAACCTTTCACAGAAATCACAGATACTGTGAAAATGGAATCGAAAACAGACGGGGCGGCCTGCAGCAATGTGTACGGTTCTTATGTGCATGGAATTTTTGATAAGGAAGAAGTAGCGAAAAAAATTGTGGAAGCCTTAGGGGAGGCCAAGGGAATGGATGTTTCCCAGATGACCAGCGTGGACTTTGCACAGTTTAAGGAAACCCAGTATGATAAACTGGCAGACGGACTTCGGAAACATTTGGATATGAAGAAAATATATGAGATTCTGGAACAGGGAATTTGAAAGGCGGACAAGTATGAAAGTGCAACTGGAAAATGTAAAACCAAAAGAAATCGAAACCAGAAGTTTTGAAATTATTACAGAAGAACTGGGAGAGAAAAAGCTGACTCCCGAAACCGAATTGATTGTAAAAAGATGTATCCACACCAGTGCAGATTTTGATTATGCAGAGAACTTGTGCTTTTCTGAAAATGCGGTGGAAAAAGCCCTTGAGGCGATTAAAAACGGAGCATGTATTGTAACGGATACCCAGATGGCAAAAGCCGGTATCAATAAAAAAGCACTGGCAAAATATGGCGGAGAAGTATATTGTTTTATGTCGGATGAAGATGTGGCAAAACAGGCAAAAGAACAGGGAAGCACCAGAGCCACTGCCAGTATGGATAAAGCAGCTTCTATGGGAAAACCGTTGATTTTCGCCATTGGAAACGCACCTACAGCATTGGTTCGGCTATATGAACTGATAGAAGAGAAAAAAATTTCTCCATATTTGATTATAGGGGTTCCTGTAGGCTTCGTAAATGTGGTACAATCAAAAGAAATGATTATGGATACAGAGGTTCCTTATATTGTGGCCAGAGGCAGAAAGGGAGGCAGCAACATTGCGGCATGTATCTGTAATGCATTACTGTACATGATTGACAATGAAAGAGATTACTGGAAATAAGGTTTCCGGGAAAGGACCATTATGAAGTGTGAAAGATGCGGGAAAGAACTTTCAGATGCGGATTTATACTGTGACCGGTGCGGACAGGCCGTATTTCCGGAATATATGGATGAGGCGGATGTCTGGGCCTATTATAAATCGGACGAGGAACTGGAACAGATTCTGAAAGGGGAAAAAGAAGGAAAATCTCAGGAGCAAAAAAAGCAGCCGGAGCAAGCCTTAAAAAAAGAGGAAACATCTGCGGAAAACTCGGATGAAGCAGCAGAAAAGCCGGAGAGCGGCAAAAAGGGGTTCTGGGGCAGACGCAAAGAAAAAAAAGAAACAGAGGCGGCAGCTCCTGAAGAAAAAACGGAAGATGGGGCTGTGGAAACAGACAGCAATGAGAGCTCCGAAAAGTTTATAGAGCCGGTAACCGAGACAGAAAACGAGGCGCCGGAAAATACGGAGGATATGGCTGAACCGGAAGAACCCACAGTGCATACAGAAGTTATGACAGAAACGCCGGAAGTCCTGGAGGCGGAAACCGTGGAAACGCTGCCGGAAAAGGCACTTCTGGAGGAGAGCCAGGCTCACAGTGAACTGGAATCTGTTGCTGAAACCGTCAGCAATGAAGAAGAGGAAGAAAACTTTTTTGCAGAAGAGGACGATGAAGAAGAGGATGAAGAGGACGAAAAGGAAAAGCGAAATCTGACGCCGGAGGGCAAGAAAGCCAGAAGACGCAGGATTCTTTTGGCGGTTCTGTTTTTGCTTTTGTGTCTGACAGCGGGCATTTTCCTTAGTCTGCGTAAAATGAAAGAAATGGAGCAGCAGGAAAAAGAATATTATCAGCAGTTGGATTCTGCGGCAAATACAGAAAATACAAAGCAGAAAGAAGCATCAGAAGAAAACACTCAAAAAGCATCAGAAGAACCTGCAGCAGCTGAGGATAAGAAAGAGACGAAAAAAGAAGAGTATTTCAAGTTGGTTTCTGCAGAAGATGTGGATTTTTCCAAGTATAAGAAAATTCAGCCCACATCCACAGAAGAAAATTCCGTAAAACAGTCGGATTCTTACGATTACAGTGCTAAAAGCGCCATTGATGGAGACACAGCCTCTTCCTGGCAGGAAAATGAAGACGGTTCAGGCGAGGGAAAGGGAATCAAACTGACGTTGGATGGAAACCACAAAATACGGTATATAGTTTTGTATCTGGGAAACTGGCGGAGTGATGAACTCTGGGATTATAATTCCAGACCGAAAGAATTGACGATACAGGTGGGAGAAACACAGAAGAAAGATGTGAAGTTTTCCGACGAAAAGAAAAAATTCTGCCTTTCTTTTGATGAACCTGTAGACGCATCCTTTGTTTCTCTGTATATTAAATCCGTGTATGAGGGCTCCAGATGGCAGGATACCTGTATTTCAGAAATTGAATTATATGAATAAATAATAGAAAGAAACAAACGTGATTATAAGGGGCGACAACACTTGAGGCTGTCGCTCCTTGATTGCTACTTACTGGACTTTCTTTTCTCCTATCTGATAATCATAAATAAAGAACGTCATATCCCCTTTTTCGCCTTTTATGTCTATGATTTGCTTTTTCTCACACCGTCTTGTCAATCCCATGTGTTCATAAAATGGATAATTGCAACTGGTATCTGTGAACAGGTAAAAGTTGGAAATATCTTGCGACTTCATGTAGTCAACAACAGTTTGAAATAATTTTTTTCCCAATCCTTTGCCACGACATTTTTCACTGATTGCAAAGAACGCCAGCTCACCTTTGTACTTCTCTTTACAGGCAGAAAGCAATGCTTTATCGATTCCTTGCACAGCCGCAAATATTTTTGAGATTTCTCGTCCCTCTTTGGATATGTAAAGCGAAACGATAGATTTTAGCCATTTCATACGCAAAGAAAGCCGGCATTTATGGTTTTCAATATCTTTCCCCATGATAATACCAACTGGCTCACCGTTTATTTCTGCAACTTTTGTAAAGGTCTGATTGGTGAGACAACTGCTCAAATAAACTTTTGCCATTTTTGCCGCTGTCTTAGGAGAACAAAAGCGGTCATACTTCCATGCTTCCCGCACTATATTTTCCAGCGCCTGATGGTCTGTTTTCTGATACTCTCTTAGGATAATCTGTTCATTCATTTTTGCTTGTTTCCTCCATTTCTTGCTTTGCTACTTCTCATGGCATATAATAAACCGTACAGTAACAGTACAGTCAAGGGGGATTTTCTATGTTTTTTGATACAAATAAATTATTTACAATCGGACAATTTGCAAAACTGCACGAAATCAACAAAAAAACGCTCATGTGGTATGATAAAGTCGGCATATTAAAACCTGCTGTGATAAAACCGAATGGCTATCGGTATTATACATATCAGCAGAGTTCCCTACTGGAAACCATTCTTATGCTGCGGGAATTAAATGTGTCAATCTCAGAAATACAACACTTTTTGAATAACCGGTGTGCGTTTTCTTTAGAAAGTCTGTTGACTGATAAAATAACAGAGCTGGACAACACCATATCTCATCTTAAAGCTATCCGAGCCGTTATGAATGAGAAAAAGCAAAATATGACGCATATCCGCACGTTAGATATGTCCGGCTTCGAAATTGTTGAAAAGACAAAAGCACATTATTTCGTAACTGTCCCTACCACAACGGTTACATCATTTGAAAAGGAAATAGAAATGGTCGTAGATGAAACGAAAAAGTATCAATTACATCGTTTACATGACGCTTCCTATGGAGCTATGTTATCCGTCAAAAATCTATACAATGGCAATCTCAATGACTATTCCTTTTTGTATATTGAATTACCAGAACCAACGCATAAACAGGGACTTCACATACAGCCCAAGGGGAAATATCTAAGGGCTTTTTGTAAAGGAGATTGGAGTAAAATTCCAACCCGATATGAAGAAATTCTTTCCTATGCAGAGCAGCATTATTTACAATTTTCCGGCTTTGCTTATGAAAAAGGCCTCAATGAGCTTGTCATTGACACTTTTGATGATTATATTACGCAGATTGAAATACCAGTTCAAACGGAATAGTGTACTGTGGTCTTTCATATTTTGTGAATTACTTTACCGCATATATGGTTAAATTGCCGGATATCAACCATAAAATAGCGATTTATCCGACATTTTGCTTTCTTATTTAGGGATATGGTGTTATAATCTTTCTATAAAAATTAGAAAAAGGAGAAGGTGCCTATGAATTTTAAGAAAGCAGCAGCAACGAGTTCTGCAATTGTAATTGGGGCAACAACAATTTTGACAGGAATTCCGACTTCTGTATCTGCCGCACAGGTTCATACGGAAGTGGTACAGCAAGAACTTTCTACAAAAGAAACACAGGCAGAAACAAAAGTTGGGGAAGACACAAAAAAAGAAGTAAAAACGGAAACTGAGACGCAAAAACAGGATACGCAAAAACAAGAAACATCAAGTGAGGAAGGGCAGAATCTGGAATCCCCAAAAACGGAAGAGACTGCTCCAAGTCCTGCACCGGAAAAATCGGAAACTGAGACAGAAACCACTCCGAAACAGGAAAAGGTAAAAGAAGAATCAGAAGCGCAGCAGCCTGAGAACTCAAAAGAAGAAACTCCAACAGAGGAAAAAACAGAGGAAACTCAGCCAGTAGGAATTAAAATTGATGAAACGAATTTTCCGGATGCAGTTTTTCGGGCAGAACTGGAGAAAAAATCTTATGGTGAGGACGGTGTCTTAACTCCAGAGGAAATAAGTAAAATAGATCGGCTTAGTATTAATAATCCGAAAATAACTTCATTGCAGGGAATTCAGTATTTTACCGAACTGACAAGTATATATATTGCGAACACCAAGATAACCAATTTAGATTTAATCGGTTTGAATAAAATGGATACGATACACATGGCTTATAATTCCCAGTTATCGTCATTGAAAATTTCTTTACCGGCGCTTAAAAACCTGAGTTGTACCAACAATGGGCTGACGACTTTGAGTATTGACGCCCCGGCCTTGGAGCTCTTGAAGTGCCAGGGGAATAAACTGACTTCTCTGAGTGTGGATGGTTCAAAGGTGAGAAGTATAGAGTGCTATAATAATGAACTGCAAACTCTTTCCTTGAATACGCCGGCTTTAGAGGTTTTGAGTTGTTCCGACAATCAATTGACTTCCCTGGATGTGTCTGATATTAAAACTTTGACATCCGTGACTTACGACAATAATCCTCCATTAAAAACTCTGGATTTCAGAGGATGTGACAATCTGGAAAGAGGATATCATTCACAGAATCAGGAAACCGTTTATATATCTGCTGGCATGACGAAGTATATTGGTTGTCATGTAGTGCCTGAACATACAGGAAACCTGATTATTGATTTGAATGGTTATTTCATAGTAAATTCGGATGGAAGCAAATCGGTAGATTTGAATCAGGTCATTTCGCCTGCTTTTATTAAAGTTCTGGAGAAAGAAGGACATGCCTGCTTTGATTCAGAGACACATATTTTAACGATCCCGGCACAAGATAAAGCCACGGTATTAGAGGCAGGATTTGACGGTCAGATAAATTCAACAAAATGGACCTTTTATACAGATATCACGGCCGTGGATGACTGTGTTGTGAAATTTGACAGCATGGGCGGTACTTTGGTGGACGACCAGATGCTCAGCAATGGAGAGAAGGCTGCGGAACCAACGGTTCCTGTGAAAGAAGGTTATATTTTTACTGGTTGGTACACGGATAAAGAATGTACCACTTTATATGACTTCTCTGCGCCGGTGACAGCAGATATTACACTTTATGCAGGCTGGTCCACTCAAGCCGTGAATACACCACCAGTGATTACAGCCGGAGATATTACGCTGATGGTTGGAGATACCTTTGACCCATTGACCAATGTGACAGCTACAGATAAGGAAGATGGAAACCTCATTCTGACAAAAGATAACATTGCGGCAAATGATGTAGATACCAAAAAGGCGGGAACCTATCACGTTACTTATAAAGTAACAGATAAAAATGGAGCTTCTACAGAAAAGACCATTACAGTAACAGTAAAAGAAAATACCCCGCCTACCATTACAGCCAAAGATATAACGCTGAAGGTAGGGGACAGCTATAATCCTCTGTCCGGTGTTACAGCAGAAGACAAAGAGGACGGAAAAATCACCTTGACAAAAGACAACATTATAGCAAATGATGTGAACACGTCAAAAGCGGGAACCTATCATGTTACTTATAAAGTAACAGATAAAAATGGAGCTTCCACAGAAAAGACCATTACCGTGACTGTGAAAAAAATTACAAAAACAAGTACAACTACGGAAAAGTCACCGAAAACAGGTGATATGGCAAACCTGGGTCTGCTGACTTCCATGTTAGCCGGTTCTTCCGGACTGATTGCCGTTTTAAAAGGAAAGGGCAGAAGGAAAAAATAAATGAATTTTAAATACTTTACAAAAAGAGGCCGCCTTTGGGCAGCCTCTTTTTGTTGCTGAAAAGTATCGCATCTCTCACCGCTTTAAAAGCAGAAAAGAAATGACAATATTGAAGTATCATGCTATTATTTATGAATGATACAAATCTATGATATAGGAATTTAAAAATACTCAGTTGCAAAGAATTTCAGACAGGAGGAACAACCGCATGAATTGGAATATACCACCGCTTTTTCCGGTAAAAGGCGTTATCTTTGATATGGATGGCCTGATGCTGGATACGGAACGAATGATTCAATATAGTTGGGAAGTCACAGGAGGAGAACTGGGATACTCCAATTTTGGCAGCAATATTTTGCACACTCTGGGCATGAGCCGGGCCCAGAGAAATCAATATTTTCTGGAAAAATACGGGGAGGATTTTCCGCTGCAGCAGTTTACAGACCGTTATCATGAGGTTTATCATACCTATGAACGGGAACATGGGATTCCGCAAAAGAAAGGACTGAAAGAGCTTCTGGAACTTTTAAAGCAGCGGCAGATTCCCATGGCTGTGGCGACTTCTACCCATGGAGAGCACACGATACCGGAATTGAAACGACAGGGGATTTTCTCTTACTTTCAGGAAATTGTTACAGGAGACATGGTAAAAGAGGGGAAACCTAATCCCCGTATATACCAGCTTACCTGCGAGAAGCTGCAGCTATGGCCGGAGGAAGTACTGGCCTTGGAGGATTCTTATAATGGAATCCGTTCTGCCAGCCAAGCAGGCACGAAAGTCATTATGATTCCGGATATTCTCACGGATGATACCCCGGTAAGTTCCTATCTGTACGGGAAAATGGAATCACTGACCCAGGTGGCCCAGTGGATTTCCGGCCAGGAAAAATAGAAAATATTTTATTTATACCAAGGTAAAATATACAAAAATGAAATCCAGATATGAAAAGGAGGATTGGCTTTATGAAACGGAAAAGGAAACTTTTATTCGTTGTTGTTTTCGTTTTATATACAGTGATACTTGCTGGTATTTCTTTTTTCATTGGAAATCAAAGCGCAAGAAAACAGATAGAAAATTTAGCAGATGGGGGTACGGCAGAAACGTTCTATGCTGAGATTTCGGACAGAAAAAATAATTTTCTGCGAGTAACAGGGCTGGAAATAAATGATATAAATTTTCGTGGAGATTTTGTCTTTTCCATTGATGAGGAGACAAAAATGACGTGGAGATATACAGAAATCTCTGTGGAAGATTTGGACATAGGTGATACTGTTTCCATCACTTTTACCGGAGAAATTCAGGAAACAGCACCTGCAAAAATTACTCATGTGACGCAAATACAATTGCTGGAGGATGAGAAATAAAACCAGAACAGGCGTTATGGATGAGGATAAAAAGAATCAAGTGCGCTTATGAAATCCTTAAGTACGGAGGCTTTGCAGTCTTAGCTAAGGCTGTTTTAAAACAATAGACTTTTTTTCAGGAACTGCCGTTTGCACAATTCAAAATCATGCGCGGCAGTTCCTTTTTTATGCCCCGGTCAGAGATTCAGATACGGATGCGAAAATGTTATAAGATAGACATAAACCACTCCACAGTCTTGGGATTGTAGTGAGAGAAGAAGAGGCTTTCGCCTTTATCCAGGGTTTCAATGGCTGCCATATCTTCGCTGCTCAGTGTAAAGTCGAACACGTTAAAGTTCTGTTCCATTCTGTCTTTATGAACAGACTTAGGAATCACAACCACATCACTCTGCAGGAGAAAACGGAGAGCCGTCTGGGCAGCCGTCTTGTTATATTTCTTTCCGATTTCGGTCAGAATGGGATTGGTGAACATATCGTTTCTGCCTTCTGCAAACGGTCCCCATGATTCAATCTGGCAGCCAAGTTTCTGCATGTATTCTCTGGCAGTTTTCTGCTGTTGAAAAACATGAGTTTCGATTTGGTTTACAGCCGGTTTAATCTCAGAGAAATGTTCCAGGTCAAGATACCGGTCCGGACCAAAGTTGGATACACCTATGGCACGTATTTTTCCGGCTTTATAAAATTCTTCCATTGCGCGATAAGTTCCATAATAGTCTCCAAACGGCTGATGAATCAGAAGCAAATCCAGGTAGTCTGTGCGAAGCTTTTTCAGAGAGGCTTCAATAGAAGCTTTTGCTTTTTCATAACCTGCATTTGTAATCCATACTTTTGTTGTGAGGAAAAATTCTTCACGGGTTAAGCCACATTCGGCCAAAGCGTCCCCAACCCCCTCTTCATTCCCATAGGCCTGGGCTGTGTCAATACTTCTGTATCCCACTGCAATTGCGTCCAGGACACATTTTTTTGTATCATCAGGAGGTGTCTGATAGACTCCATATCCTAATTTCGGCATTTTAATTCCATTATTTAAAGTAACATATTCCATAGATAGTACCTCCTTTTATGAAAAGTAATTTTTATTTACAAGTTATACTTTACTTGATAATACAGAAAATGTACAATATTTATATGGAAAACTGCTTTGCAGAAAATGAAAAGTAAATAGAGAGAGGGAAGAAAGGAAGGAAACAGGATGTTGGATTTGAATGAACTGGAACAACTGATTGCTTTTGCAGATACAGGCACTTTGTCAAAGGTAGCAGAGGATTTCCATATTTCTACGCCGTCCGTTACCCGTTCTATGAAGAATGTGGAAGAGGCCTTTGGTGTTCCACTGTTTCACCGGACAAAGAATCGAATTGAACTAAATGAGACAGGAAGTATGGCTGTGGAATATGCCAGAAAGGTTTTGGATGAAGCGGAACATGCAGTTCGGAGAGTGAGAGAGTATAACGCCAGAAGAAAGACCATTACTGTAAAATCCTGTGCCCCGGCGCCATTATGGAAACTGCTCATGCAGTTAAATGGCCGGTATCCGGAAATGACGATTTCTTCTGGGATAGGACAGAATGAAGAAGTTTTAGAAGCCTTAAAGCGCCAGGAATGTGATTTTGCAATCTTGCCTTTTATGATTCAGGATGAGCATTTTGTCATAAAAGAATATATGAAAGAAAAACTCTTTGTCTGCGTACCAAAAAATCATGAACTTGCCAGATATAAAGAGCTGTCATTTCAGATTATCAATGGATTCAACTTTCTTTTGCGCTCAGAGCTGGGCTTTTGGGATACTATCTGCCGGAAAAAAATGCCTGCCTCTAGATTTTTGGTACAGACGGATGAATTTACAATGAACGAACTGATAAAATCATCATCGCTGCCATGTTTTGTAACGGACGCAGTGATGTCACAAGGGGCTATAGATACAGAGAAGAGAGTTGCGATTCCTATGACCGATTCTGAGGTAAATGTCACTTTTTATCTTGCGGTTAGGAAGAAAAAAGCCTGTGCATCCGTCTGCCACAAAGAATACACAAGCTTTTTTGACTGTTAGGCTTCTAAGACCTGTAAGTGTTCTACCAGAAGTTTCCGGATTCCTGGATATTCCCCCAGTCCTTTGACTACCGGCTCTACTTCGTATCCGGCAGCTTTAAACTGACTGTACCAGGATTCCGGGTCATCCCCTGCCATATCGTTTTTCGCATGGTCGCCTGCCACAATCATAAAGGGGGCCAGAACCACTTTAGAAGGCTCATATGCCTTTACCATACGCAGAAGACTTTCCATAGTAGGATAGGCCTCCACTGTTCCCAGGAAAATGTTTTCATATCCCTTATCTTTAAAGGTATAGTCCAAAGCCGCATAGATGGAGTTGGCATAATGGGTTGTGCCGTGTCCCATAAGCACCAGAACTTCTTCTTTCTTCAGGTGGGAAAATTCTTCAGCCACAGCCTGGATGACACTCAGATTGTCCTGCTCGCTGGTAAGAAGGGGATCCCCGAAGGAAATAGAATGAAAATATTCCTGATAAGACAAAGCGTCTTCTTTCATCAAATCATTTTCAATTCCATTGATAACATGGGTGGGCTGCACCAGCACGTCGGTGATACCGTCTGCCCGCATTTGTTCCATGGCTTCTTTTACCGTGTTGATATGAATATTATCGCGCTTGTTTACTTTTTTGATAATCATCTTGCTGGTCCAGGCCCGATACAGAGGGTAATGGGGGAAGGCCTGCTGCATATCCCGTTCAATAGCGTCGATGGTGACTTCCCTGGTATCGTTATGGCTGGTGCCGAAGCTTACTGCCAGAATGGCCTTTCTGGTTTCGTTTGACATGATTTTCTTACCTCCGTAGTGTGGATTCAAATTTACTTCTGCAATATATTGTTCCAGTGCCTTCAGATTTTTCGGCAGCGGAAGAGAGGATTTCAAAATCCCTTTTTTGCACAGGCTTTCGAAAAGCTCCAGAACCGCCGGGGGCTTCAGATTGGTCTGCCTTAAAGCTGCCCGGTTTCCGAAAACTTCGGCGGGGCTGCCGTGCATCAGCACCCTGCCTTCGTGAAAGAGCATGACTTCGTCCGCCCATTCATAGGCATAATTGACGTCATGAGTGGCCATGAGTACCGTAATGCCGTTTTCTGTCATGCGGTCTACAATGTGGTTGACCATAGTGGTGTGTTTGGGGTCTAAAGCTGCCGCAGGTTCGTCTAAAATAATAATGTCCGGGTGCATAACCAGAATGTCGGCAATGGAAACCTGCTTTTTCTGTCCTCCGCTTAAAGCATGGGTGGGTTTGTGGCGAAAAGGAGTGATTTCCAGATAATCAATGACTTCCTCCACTTCTTTTTTTGCCTGGTCTTCGGAAATCCCCAGGTTTAAAATTCCAAAAGAAATTTCCTGGTACACGCTGGCAGAGAAAAGCTGGTTGTCCGGGTCCTGAAACACAATGCCCACTTTGCTGCGCAGATGTAATAGTCCCTTTTTGTTATAGTTCACTTCTTCTCCGTTAAAATACAGTTTTCCCGACTGGGGTTTATGGATTCCCGTGCAGCAGAGGAAAAACGTAGACTTTCCGCTGCCATTGGCTCCCATAAAGGCCACTTTCTGTCCCCTTCGGATTTCCAGGGAAAGTCCGTTTAAAGAGTGGGAGTTGTCATCATCATAGGAAAAATGCAGATTATCGGCTTTTAATATCATATCTGAATTCATGAAAAAAATCTCCTCCATACAGCAAAAATAAATAAGGCGGTATCGAATGCCACAATGGCAGCAATGATTCGTTTCCTGGGAGGCCGGTTTTCCGACAGAACCCGTATGGTGCCGTCATAGCAGCGGGCTTCCATAGCGTCGTAGAGCCGGTTGGAACGTTGTACCGCCCGTATCATCAGCACAGATCCCAGCATACCGAAGGATTTCAGAGACGTCCGGTAATCCTTATTTCCCAGTCTGCAGTTTTGGGAAGTGGAAATGGCAGAAGCCACATCCAGCAGTACGAAGATAAACCGATAAATCAGCAGCATCAGTTCAATCAGCAGACGGGGACAGTGCAGTTTCCGCAAAACCTCCAGAATATCGGGCATTGGGGTGGTAAAGGACAAAAAGTACAGGCAGGAAACCGCGGAAAGAGCGGTGAGAATCAGCTGTACCGCATAAAAAAAGGAATGGTAGCTTGCCGTCAGATACCAGTTTCCAAGGGGAATGGCAAAGAAATCCATGGGGACCTGTTTTAAATTGAACATAATGGCTATGGTACTTAAAAACAAAAATGCCAGAGGTACGGTGAGAAACTTAAGATAACGCAAAACAGGGACTCCCCCTTTCCAAACGGTAAGAATCCCTGTCACAGCTAATACGATACCTGCCACCGCAGTCGAACGACTCATTACACAGATACACAGTGTAATCACTGCAAAGGCAAATTTCTCACTGGCATTTTCATATCTAAGCCGGGAATTGTAACACAGCTTATCAATGACTATCATAGAAACTCCTTTCGCCAGAGAACTTTAGTTTTCATCTTTCATCCATTTTTTACGCTCTACAAAACGTCCCATAAAAAAGGCAATGACGCCTACGCCAATACCGGTCTGGAGACAGAAGAGCAGGCTTTCCACTTCGCCGGGAAGTTCTCCGCCAATGAGCTTTTCAAAAATGGGGGTTGCCCAGGGTTCATAGGAGGAATCCACTTCCTCTACCACGGTGCTTCCGGCATCGTCGGAACCGCCGAATTCCGCGTCTTTTAAGACAAACAGCGGAACAAATGCAATTAAGAAAATAACCAGAATGGCCAGAATGACTTTTTTCTTCATCTTATTTTCCCTCCTTTAAATAACCAATCGCACGAAGTTCCGGTTTAGCATAGGTTTCCAGACCCATGATAATCAATACCGTGATGACGCCTTCAATAAGAGCCAGAGGAACCTGTGTAGGTGCAAATACCAGCAGGAATTTGCCTACTGCAGCGCCAAAGGTGGTATCCGCATGATGGGCAAGAGCCATCTGTACCGCAGTCACGCAGTATGTAAATAAGTCACCTAAAAATGCGGCCAAAAATACACAGACTTTTTTATCCACATTGGCCTTTTTCAGCACAACATAAAGACCATAAGATACAAAAGGTCCTGCGATTGCCATGGAGAATGTGTTTGCTCCAATCGTAGTCAGTCCGCCGTGTGCCAGTAAAATAGCCTGGAACAGGAGAACAATCAGCCCCAGAATGGAAACGGCAGACGGGCCAAACAGAATTGCTCCAAGCCCGGTGCCTGTCATGTGAGAACAGCTTCCGGTTACGGAAGGAATCTTCAAGGAAGAAATTACAAAGACAAAGGCGCCGGACATAGCCAGCAGGGTGACCAGATTTCGGTGTTCGTTTAAAGTTTTTTTGATAGACATGAATCCTGCAATGAGAAACGGTACGCACAGGACACCCCATGCGATGCAGAATCCTCCCGGAAGGTAACCTTCCATAATGTGCATGGCACTGACGGTTGGGACAATGCCGAAGGTAAGCGCAAAGGCGCTTGCCAGTACCAGAATACGTTTTTGATTTTTACTCATTTTTCTTCTCCCTTCTGATTTGCATGAATAAAATAAAAAACCTGTACGGCAGGGACCGACAGGCATCAGAAGAACAAGAGGTTATAGCAAGGTGAATTGATATGCTATGAGCCAACCTGTTCTTACACAAGGCCATCGTTCGTAACCTGTGTAAATCGCATGTATAAGGCAGGTCTTCTGACTCAGGTATCTTTGCTGCATTTTGCCTTCCCATTACAACAGTGGCATATTAAAATACAGCTCCTCCATTACAGCGGCGTGACCGTGTAAGATTTTCACTTAACTTTCCTATTCTCCTGCATAGCAGGCACCGTTATACATTCAATTCTTGTTCCATTGTAGCATATAGGGAAATTTTGTCAATGTTTTGTCAAATGAAATTGTACAAAAATCACAAAATACTTAAGTTGCACCCAAAAGAATTCTATGCTAAGATGAAAAAAGATTTTTAAGAAAAGCAACAAAAGATATGGGAGATTAAAAAACAATGAGTATTTCCATGATTGGCATTGACTACAGCAGAGCAGCCGTGGACATCCGCGCACAGTTTTCTTTTACCAAGAAAAACGCTGTAGCTGCAATGGAACATTTAAAGGAAGAACCGGGCATTGCAGGCTGTATTATTTTGTCTACCTGCAACCGAATGGAAATTTGGGCAAGCACCACGGAAGACTGGCAGGGTTCTCTCTATGAATTTTTGTGCCGGGAAAAAGGGAAAGAACCGGCAGAATATGCACAGTATTTTGCGGAAAGGACAGAAGAGGAAGCAGTAGAACATCTTTTTTATCTTACCAGCGGTCTGAAATCCCAGATTCTGGCAGAAGACCAGATCATTACCCAGGTAAAGGATGCTCTGAGTTTGTCCAGGGAAGCCTACTGCACGGACAATGTGCTGGAGGTACTGTTTCGCATGGCGGTGACGGCAGCCAAGAAGGTAAAGACAAAAGTCATCTTTTCCAGGGGCAACAGTTCCGTGATTCATCAAGCCATTCACTGCCTGGAGGAAAAGGGCTTTTCCTTGTCTGGCAAAACCTGCATGGTTATCGGAAACGGAGAAATGGGCAAGGTGGCGGCGCTGGCTCTTAGAGAAGCAGGTGCAGAGGTGACGGTTACGGTGCGCCAGTATCGAAGCGGCATTGTCAATATCCCCAAGGGCTGTGAGCGGATTAATTACGGTGACCGGGGAGAATTTCTGCCTCAGTGCGATTTGGTTGTCAGCGCTACGGCCAGTCCTAACTATACACTGACCAGGGAGCTTCTGGAAACCGTCCCGCCCGTGGAACATCTGGTATTGATTGATTTGGCCGTACCAAGAGATATTGAACCCTCTGCCGGAGAACTTTCCGGTATTACCCTGTACGACATAGACAGCTTTAAGATTGATGCGGTTTCTCCGAAGCTGCAGCAGAGTCTGGAAAAAGCCGGGGAAATTTTGCAGGAACAGATGGAGGATTTTTACAACTGGTATGGCGGCAGAGACTTAATTCCCAGAATCCAGGACATTAAGGCAGAGGCGGTGCAGGATTTAAATCTCCGGATACTGAAAATTCTGCGGAAAACTCCCATGGAAGAAAAAGACCGGGAAAATCTGCTGCAGGCCATTGATACAGCTGCGGCAAAGGTGGTTAACAAAATGATGTTCGGGCTGAAGGATTCTCTGGAAGAAAAGGAATTTTTAAACTGCGTGGAAGGACTGGAAAAACTGTATGAAAACTGAAAAGGAAAATAAAAAATTTTTTCCTGTGTTTATAGACCTGAGCACAAAGAGAGTCGTAGTGTTTGGCGCGGGGAAGATTGCCACAAGGAGAGCAGAGACGCTGCTGTCTTTTGCAGGGGAGCTTATCGTCATTGCTCCGGCCTGTACAGAGAGGATTGCACAGCTTTTTGAGGAAGGAAAGCTGGTATATAAAGAAAAACTTTATGACCGGGAAGATTTGTATGCAGCAGATGTGGTGCTGGCTGCCACAGATGATACAAAAGTCAATGAGGACATTTACAGCGCCTGCAAATGTCTGGGGATTCCGGTGAATACGGCCAGCAATCAGCAAAAATGTGATTTTCATTTTCCGGGTATTCTGGAATATGAAGGCGTGGTGCTGGGCTTTAACGGCAGCGGAAAAGACCACAAAAAGGTAAAAGAGGTCCGCGAAAAAACCCGGAAAGCCCTGGAACAAATCCGAAAGGAAGAAGAAAAATGCGAAAAATAATCATTGGAAGCCGGGAGAGCAAACTGGCAGTGGTGCAGAGCGAAATGGTGAAAAAGGCCATTGAGGACAGCCACGAAGACATAGAGGTGGAGATTTACACCATGAAAACCACGGGGGATAAGATTCTGGATAGAACCCTGGATAAAATCGGCGGGAAAGGACTCTTTGTGAAAGAATTGGACAAAGCTCTTTTAGACAGAAAAACGGACATTTCCGTGCATAGCTTAAAAGATATGCCCATGGAAGTACCAAAAGAACTGCCGCTTCTGGCTTTTTCCAAAAGAGAAGACCCAAGGGATGTGCTGGTACTTCCCCAAGGGGTACATACGCTGGATAAGACGAAACCCATTGGCTGTTCCAGTCTCCGGAGAATTTTGCAGTTAAAAGAACTGTATCCGGATATGGAGTGCAAAAGCGTAAGAGGCAATGTCCAGACCCGTTTGAAAAAACTGGACAGCGGGGAATACAGCGCTCTCATACTGGCTGCGGCAGGACTGAAACGGCTTGGGCTTGAAGCACGGATTTCCCGGTATTTTCAGCCGGAAGAGATGATTCCCGCTGCAGGACAGGGAATTCTGGCAGTGCAGGGACGGGCAGGAGAGCCTGGGGATTATCTGAAGGAATTTTCCGACTTGGAGGGATTCTATGCGGCAGTGGCAGAACGAGCCTTTGTCCGGCATTTAGACGGCGGCTGTTCCTCTCCTGTAGCAGCCCATGCCGTAGTCCGTGAGAAGGAAATCGTCCTTCGGGGCTTGTATTATGATGAAGAAACCGGAAAATATGAAAAAGGCATGATAACCGGTCCGACAGAAGAAGGGGAAACGCTGGGTATTTCTCTTGCACAAAAACTGCGTGATACATGCAAAAATCAAGAATAAAGGAGCAGATAACATGAGTACAGGAAAAGTCTGGCTGGTAGGAGCGGGACCGGGAGATGCGGGGCTCTTTACCATAAAAGGAATGGAAACACTGCAGCAGGCAGAGGTGGTGGTTTACGACAGTCTGGTGGGACAGGAAATTCTCTCCCGGATACCGGAGAGCGCCCGCTGTATCAATGTGGGAAAACGGGCTTCTCATCACACTATGCCCCAGGAACAGATTAATCAGGTATTGGTAGAAGAAGCAAAGAAAGGACACCGTGTGGTGCGCTTAAAAGGCGGAGATCCCTTCCTTTTCGGACGGGGCGGGGAAGAACTGGAACTGCTGGTGAAAGAGGGGATTCCCTACGAAGTAGTTCCGGGTGTGACTTCTCCCATTGCCGTGCCGGCTTACAATGGAATTCCTGTGACACACCGGGACTTTACCTCTTCGGTGCACATTATTACGGGACATAAGAAGCAGGGAGCGGCTTATGATATTGATTTTGACGCACTGGTACGGACAAAGGGAACTCTGGTCTTTTTAATGGGAGTCAGCGCGCTTTCTGATATCTGCCAGTCCCTTTTGCAGGCAGGTATGGATCAGGATATGCCTGCGGCGATTTTGCAGAAAGGAACTACAGCAGGTCAGAAAAGAATTGTGGCAACGGTTTCCACATTGGAGGAAGAAGTTAAGAAACAGGGCATTGAGACCCCTGCTATTATTGTAGTGGGAAAGGTCTGTGCTCTGGCCAAAGAGTTTGCCTGGCATGAAAAGCTGCCTCTTTCCGGGTATAAGGTTATGGTTACAAGGCCAAGAGATTTGATTTCCTCTATGGCTTCCAGGCTGCGGCTTTTGGGGGCGGAAGTTCTGGAACTTCCGGCTATCCGCACAGAACCTTTAAAAGACCAGACGCTGCTTTATAAAGCCCTAAAAGCAGTGGATACTTACCAGTGGGTTGTATTTACCAGCCCTACCGGAGTGCGGATTTTCTTTGAGGAATTGTTAAAATCCGCCACTGACATTCGGAAACTGGCGCACTTGAAAGTTGCCGCCATTGGAAAAGGGACGAAAAAAGCTTTAGAAGAAAAGGGCTTTTTTGCTGATTATATGCCGGAGGTTTTCGACGGAGAGGCTCTTGGAAGGGGGCTCTGTGAGCTTTGTGAGGGAACGGAGAAAATTCTGCTTCCCCGTGCAAAAATGTGCAATCAGGAAATCCTTGCAGAGCTTGCCAAAAAGCCGGGGATTCTGGTAGATGACATTTCCATTTACGATACGTTCTATGAGACCAGAGATTTGCTTGACCGCAAAAAAGAATTTGAAACAGGAAGCATTGACTGTGCGGTCTTTACCAGCGCGTCTACGGTGCGGGGCTTTAGAGAAGCCACACCGGGACTGGATTATACCAAAGTGCGGGCAGCCTGCATTGGCAGACAGACCCAGGCTGAGGCAGCGGCTCTTGGCATGGAAACGTATATGGCCCGGGAAGCGTCTATTGACAGCCTTCTTACTCTGGTAATACAATTAAAAGGAAAAACAGCCCGCAAGTAAGGCAGAAGGAGTTGGAAATTATGGATATGAACATCAGGCCAAGAAGATTAAGAGGCAGCGAAATTATGCGGAAAATGGTCAGAGAGACACGAATAGACAAAAGTTCTCTGATTTATCCGATTTTTGTAAAAGAAGGCACGGGAATCAAGGAAGAAATTGCCACTATGCCGGGTCAGTACCGTTACAGCGTTGACCGGCTTTCGAAGGCTTTGGAGGAGCTTTTGGACGCAGGAGTCAATAAGGTAATGTTTTTTGGTATTCCTGATGTAAAGGATGAGGTGGGAAGCCAGGCATATGCCAGCGATGGTATTGTGCAGAAGGCTTTAGAGAAGGCAAAAGCAGAATTTCAGGGCGATATGTACCTGATTACCGATGTGTGTATGTGCGAATACACTTCTCACGGACACTGCGGCGTCCTCTGCGGACATGAAGTAGAAAATGATAAAACTCTGGAACTTCTGGCAAAAACCGCCCTTTCCCATGTACAGGCAGGCGCGGATATGGTGGCGCCCTCTGATATGATGGATGGAAGAGTACGGGCTATCCGCAGTCTTTTGGACAGGAATGGACACAAGGAAATTCCCATTATGTCTTATGCGGTGAAATACGCCTCTGCTTTTTACGGTCCTTTCCGTGACGCGGCAGGTTCTGCGCCGTCTTTTGGAGACAGGAAAAGCTACCAGATGGATTTTCATAACCGCAGAGAGGGGCTGAAAGAAGCCCTTCTGGATGTGGAAGAGGGCGCGGATATTCTTATGGTGAAGCCTGCCATGTCTTATCTGGATATGGTACGGGAGGTAAAGGACCGGACCCAGATTCCGGTGGCTGCTTACTCAGTCAGCGGAGAATATGCCATGGTAAAAGCCGGGGCAAAACTTGGCTACATTGAGGAAGACCGGATTATCTGTGAGATGGCAGCCAGTGCATACCGGGCAGGCACAGACATTTATCTCACTTATTTTGCAAAAGAAATTGCCAGATTTATAGAGGAAGGAAGAATCGGATAATGACAAAATCAGAAGAATTATTTCAAAGAGCAGTAAAGAGAATTCCGGGGGGCGTCAACAGCCCGGTACGGGCCTATGGCTCTGTAACGGAAGCCCCACGCTTTATTCAGGGAGCAGTGGGCTGTAAAATTTTTGATGTGGACGGAAACGAATACATTGACTACATTGATTCCTGGGGACCTATGATTTTAGGACACAACAATGAGCAGATTAAGGAAGCGGTTATCCGCGCCAGTGAAAACGGTCTGAGTTTTGGCTGTGCTACGGAAAAAGAAGTGGAAATGGCGGAATTTATCTGTGAGAGAATTCCTCATGTAGAGATGATTCGCATGGTAAACTCCGGCACTGAGGCAGTCATGAGCGCTCTGCGCGTGGCAAGAGGCTATACGGGAAAATCCAAAATCATTAAATTTGCCGGCTGTTATCATGGGCATACAGACGCTATGCTGGTAAGTGCCGGAAGCGGTGTGATGACCAGTGGAGTACCGGACAGCGCCGGTGTGCCAAAGGGCTGCACCCAGGACACCATGATTGCGGTTTACAATGATTTAAACAGTGTAGAGCAGCTTTTGGTGGAAAGCAAGGATCAGGTAGCGGCTATGATTGTAGAGCCGGTAGGGGCCAACATGGGTGTAGTTCCTCCAAAGGAAGGCTTTTTGCAGGGTCTGCGGGATTTGTGCGACAAGCACGGGGCACTGCTGATCTTCGATGAGGTTATTACGGGATTCCGTCTCAGCTTTGCCGGAGCAGCCGGATATTTCGGAATTACCCCGGACCTGGTGACTTACGGTAAGATTATCGGTGCAGGTATGCCTGTAGGGGCTTACGGCGGAAGAAAAGAGATTATGGAAATGGTGGCGCCGGCAGGCCCGGTATATCAGGCAGGGACTTTAAGCGGAAACCCCATTGCTATGGCAGCGGGACTTGTCCAGTTAAAAATCCTCTGGGACGACCAGGATATTTATAAACGCCTGCATCAGAAAGGAGAATTGCTTTTTGACGGTATCCGAAACATTTTCCGTGAAAAGAATGTGCCATACCAGGTGAATTCCGTGTCCTCCCTGGGCTGTATCTTCTTTGCCAAAGAGCCGGTAACGGATTATGCTTCTGCAAAAGCCTCAGATACCAAAGCCTTTTCCGATTATTTCCAGTATATGTTAAACCACGGGGTACATATGGCGCCATCTCAGTTTGAAGCCATGTTCCTTTCAGATGCCCATACGGAGACAGACATTCAGGAAACCCTGCAGCTTTTGCAGCAGTATTTCGCATAAGGAGGCAGGCAAAGCCCTATGGATAGCAATCTTTCAAACCTTGTTTTTCTGCTGCTGTTTTTTCTGGCTGCATCGATATTGATTCTCGTGCAGAATCGTTCCAACCAAAAGAGGTTTTTAGCGCGGATAAAAAATTCCTGGGGACAAATTCCTCCAAAGGAATACACCTACGAGGAACTGGAGCATATTGCCCAGTTCTTCCGACAGCGTGAAAAAAACGGCTTTTACATTGATGACATTACCTGGAATGACCTGGATATGGACCGTATCTTTATACTCATCAATCAGAGCTGTTCCCCTGTAGGGGCGGAATGTCTCTATGATCTTTTGCGGAAACCGGTTTTTGAGGAAAAAGAGTTAAAGGAAAGGCAGCGGCTCATAGAGTTTTTCCGCAGTCATCAGGAAGAACGGCAGAAGCTGCAAATGCTTTTGGCCAGTATCCGAAGACCGGGAAATGTGGGGATTTTTGAAGCTGTTCATGTGACAAGAGAAGTTACGGTTCAGGGAAAAACGGGACAGGTGCTCTGCTTGGGGGCTTTTTTGCTGTCGCTGCTGTTTTTTGTCTTAAAGCCGAATCCGGGGGTGCTGGTTTTTCTGCTTGTCTGCCTTGTAAATATCGGAACTTATTGGGGCAAAAAGGGAGAAATTGACGCTTATCTCACCAGTTTCGGCTGTGTACTTCAGCTTCTTGAGGCCCAGAAGAAGCTGGAAAAAGCAGGGATTCACCAGCTAAAAGAGTATGAGGAGCAGGGAAAACAGTATAAAAAGCAGCTTTCCGGCTTTCGAAAGGGAGCATTTTGGGTAACGGAGCGCAGCAGTACGGCAGGAGGCGGATTAGGAGGACTTTTTATGGACTATATCCGCATGATGACCCATATCGACTTGATTAAATTTCACGATATGATGCACAGCATGCAGGAGCATATGACAGAAATCGAAGGACTGATTTCTCTGTTCGGATATCTGGAAAGTATGATTTCCATTGCGTCTTTCCGGGAAATTCTGCCTTATTACAGCCTGCCCCAGTTTCTTTCCGAGGACAGGGCCCGAATGGAAACAGAAGATTTGTATCATCCTTTGATTTCCCATCCGGTATCCAACAGTATTTCTGCCCAGGGCGGAATTTTAGTCACAGGCTCCAACGCTTCCGGAAAGTCTACGTTTTTGAAAAATGTTGCCATTAATGCCATTCTGGCTCAGACGGTTTACACCTGCACAGCTTCTTCTTACCGTGCCCCATATTTTAAGGTGATGACTTCTATGGCGCTGCGGGACGATTTGGAAAGCGGAGAGAGCTATTTCATCGTGGAAATCCGTTCTTTGAAGCGGATTCTGGATGAGGCGGACCGGGACGGAAATCTGCTCTGTATCATTGACGAGGTGCTGCGGGGAACCAATACCATAGAGCGCATTGCCGCCTCCTCTGAAATTCTGTGGAGTATTTGCAGAAGCCATGTGCTGTCTTTTGCAGCTACCCATGATATTGAATTGTCTTACATACTGCAAAACCGCTATAAAAACTATCATTTTGAGGAAGAAGTGGGAGAAGATGACGTGGTCTTTAACTATCTTCTGAAAGAAGGGCGTGTGACCACCCGAAATGCCATTCGCCTTCTGGATATGATGAAATATGACCGGAAACTGACCCAAAGGGCCCGCCGTGCGGTGGAACATTTTGAGCAGGAAGGAGTATGGGAGAACATCGAAGATTCGGTTGATAAATGTCGATAAATAAAAGAAAATAAAACACGAATTCTGACAATTTTTCTTGACACAGAGCACAAATATTGTCATAATAGAAGTGTCGAAAGGCCTTACAGCCTTCTAAATCATGTCGACTTTTCTCAATTTCGTTATCAGCATTAAGCTGTAACTTCAAGATTTCACATTCGCTGAAGGAAGAAAGAAAAGCCGGAATGTACAAAAGACGGTTCCATTCTTCTCCTCTGCAGCGGCAGATGTGTCTTGTATGTTACGCATTACATACTCTCTTACGGGGATGCCAAAAGGCATCCCCGTTTTCTGTTTTGTCAGGTTCGGACAAATACTGCCGGGCTTTTAGCAGAATCCGTGTCCGTTGCCGCAGCACAGAAGCAGGATAAGCAGAAGCAGACAGCTGTTGTCGCCATTGCCGCAGCCACATCCGTCATTGTTGAAACCGTTGCCGCAGAAAGCCAGCAGAATCAGAATCCAAACGATACAGTTACAGTCTCCGAAACCTCTTCCTGTCATATTACCTCCGCAGTTGTCATCACATCCGCAGCCACAGTTTGTAGCAGCCAAATCACTCATGTTTGTTCCTCCAAATATTTTGTTTACAATTTCATACTATGCCGGGAATAAAAAATGGTGCTGAAAAATTTTATTTTCAGGAAAGAATAAAGGAGGAGAACACCTGATAGATATTTAAAGTTCCATATCCCCATTCCCGGTTGGGGTAGAGTTTGTCGCCGGTTCGTCCGGCGCCTCGTATGAGCAGGGCCTTTAGTTCTGAGTTGTTGAAAATTCTGGGCGGCGTCCGTCCCATGCCCCATTCGATAAGCAGGGCACAGCCTCCGGCTGTGATGGCAGCAGCAGCAGAGGTTCCGGTGATGGTGGAGTAGCGGTCTTTCGGAGCAGGAGCCAGAATATTTACGCCGGGGGCTGTGATATCCGGTTTAATCTGTCCGGTACGGGTAAAGCCTCTGCTGGAATTTAAAAGCAGGCTGTTGTTGTAGGCGTTGTAAGCCGCTGTGGTAATCACGGAAGAGGCTGCAGCAGGGACAGTAAGAGTGGTATCCGGATTGGGACGCAGAAATTTCACATCGGGATTGGAAAAGCCGGTAATGGGCAGCCACATATGGTAATCTCCGCTGTTGAAGCTGCTGGTGTAGACACGGATTTTCCAGGGGCCGGGGGTAGGATTGGAAAACCGAATAAAAATCAGCTGCTGTCCGGAAAGCGTCTGTACAATCTCAGAGGTGACAAAAATCCTGGTTTCTTCCAGAATAAAAGAAATCTTTTCACTGTAGCTGATACGGGGAGGGATTTTGGGTATGACTTCGCCAAGGGGTGATTCAAAGCCAACTGCATATAATTCCGGCGGCTGTCCCCACAATTCTACACAGAATCCCTGGGTATCCGGTTCCACCAGAATCTCAACAGCGTCGAATTGGTCAGAGCTTACGGCAGTACCGTAGTAATGATGGCCCTTCCCAGCCTCGTTTCCTGCTGCCACTACTGCATGAAGTCCACGGTAATTGTCTGTAATGGACAGCATGAAATCCAGCGGAGAGGTGCCGGAATGGGAACCTTGATTGGACCCCACTCCAATGCAGATAACCACCGGTTTTTTCAGTTCGTCTGCCAGCCGCACCAGATAGCGGATACCCATCATAATATCCGAGGACTGGTAGGCCGGTGCCTCTCCTGTAACATAGAACAGTTCTTTTAAATAATTCTTCGCTTCTTTTAACTTCACCATGGCAATCATGGCTTCCGGAGCCGCGCCGATAAAATCGTCTTCTGCCAGTTCACTGCCGGCTGCAATACCTGCCAGTTGGGTTCCATGTCCGTTTTCATCCTGGCTTGGTACAATCTGGAAAGGGTTCTGAGCTTTCAGGGCCTGTTCAATATCTTCTCTGGTGTAACCGCTTCCGTACTGCAAATCATAAGGCGGCGTACCGCTTTGGATGGTCTGATCCCAGATACCGTAAATCCGGCTGGAGCCGTCTTTTTGGCGAAAGGCCTTATGCGTGTAGGATATCCCGGTGTCGATAAAACCCAGCAGCACATCCCGGCCTTTCAGATTCAGTACCGGCTGATTTTGTACTGCAGTAATACCGGAAGCATCCAGAGACACGCTGTTTAGAAGTGTAAACAATTTGGGAACCGTATTATAAAAGAAGCCGTAATCATAATAATTCTGAAAAAATTCTTCAGCCAGAGGGTAGTGGATGATGCCGTAATATTCGTTGAAGATTCTTGCCCCATATTCCTTATAGTCTTCCAGAAACCCCGTATACACCGGCAAAATCAGGTCTGCATATTCCTCTGACAGAATCATCTCTTTTACAGAAGGCATAAAAACTCCTGAAATTCGTTTTTCTTAAATCTATGAAAAAGAAAAGAAAAACTTGACTGGAATCTGTGCACAGTATCACTGGTTTACCGACATAGAATAAGATAATAAAAAGGAAAAAGGCAGGTGAAAGAAAATGGCATATGTGCTTCCTACCGGAAGGGGTGTAACGGCAGCAGTGCTGGATACCGGCGCCTGCCCTCACAGGGATTTTGACAGCCGGATTCTGGCTTTTGAGGATTTCGTCCATGGCCGTTCTCTTCCCTATGATGATAATGGACACGGCACACATGTACTGGGGATTCTGGGCGGCAGCGGGAGAGCGTCCAACGGAAAATTCCGCGGCGCAGCCCCCGGCTGCGGTCTGATTCCTCTAAAGGTACTGGATAAAAATGGAAACGGAAGTCAGGAAACCGTTATCGAAGCCATGCAGTGGATTTTAAAATACCGTGAAAAATATCATATCCGCATTGTAAATATTTCTGTGGGAACTACCCGCAGGGAGGGGCATGAACAACTGATTGAGGCTGTGGAGGAGGCTTGGGACGCGGGATTGATTGTGGTGGCAGCAGCAGGAAATCAGGGACCGGGGCAGGGCAGTGTCACCGCCCCCGGCTGCAGCCGGAAGATTATTACGGTAGGCTCCTCGGATATGATAGTCCATAATCTGGGACTTTCCGGACGGGGACCTACCAAAGACTGTGTAAGCAAACCGGATATTGTAGCGCCAGGCAATGCAGTAACCTCTTGTGCTAATTTCCCTGCAGCCTTTCCCTATACAGTAAAAAGTGGCACCTCCATGTCCACGCCTCTGGTTTCCGGCGGGATTGCCCTCTTTTTGGAACTGCACCCGGAATCTACCAATCTGGACATCAAAAAACGGCTCAGAAGCACTGCCATAGATTTGGGCTACCCTCACAACCTGCAGGGATGGGGACTTTTCCGACTGAAAAATTTTCTGGAGGGAAAATGAAAAACAGACTTGACATTCCGATTGTGATTGTATACAATGATACAAATGCTTTATTAATGCATAGTATTAAGTCGATAAACAAGGAGTGAGTACCATGATAAACAGAGCTGTCAGAATGAATTATCACACAAATTTACTGGAACTGGAAGAACACATGTATCCCCTGGTGGATGTAGAAACTCCCAATGTGTTCCATAACCTGTTTCCCTATTCTGAAGTTCCCAAAATTGCGTTCAATGACCGTATTGTTCCCCATCATATGCCGGATGATATCTGGATTACAGATACGACCTTCCGGGACGGTCAGCAGTCCAGAGCTCCCTATACCGCAGAGCAGATTGTGCGCATTTACGAGTATCTTCATCGTCTGGGCGGTCCGAACGGAAAAATCCGCCAGAGTGAATTTTTTCTTTACAGTAAAAAAGACCGGGACGCGGTAGATAAATGTATGGAAAAAGGGTATTCATTCCCGGAAATTACCGGCTGGATTCGGGCCAGTAAAAAGGATTTTGAACTGGTAAAAGAACTGGGATTAAAGGAATGTGGAATTCTGGTGAGCTGTTCAGACTACCATATTTTTTACAAAATGAAAATGACACGGCGAGAGGCCATGGAACATTACCTCAGTGTTATCCGGGACTGTCTGGAAATTGGTATCAGCCCCAGATGCCACCTGGAAGATATTACGAGGGCTGATATCTACGGCTATGTAATTCCTTTCTGCATGGAGCTGACGAGACTTATGGAAGAATATTCCATTCCCATTAAGGTTCGCTGCTGTGATACCATGGGCTACGGGGTCAATTATCCCGGCGCTGTGATACCGCGTTCTATTCCCGGTATCATTTACGGAATTATGACGCATGCCGGTTTTCCTTCGGAACTCATTGAGTTTCATGGGCACAATGACTTTTACAAAGCCGTGAGCAATTCCACTACAGCCTGGCTGTACGGCGCCAGCGGAGTAAACTGTTCTCTTTTTGGCATCGGGGAGCGGACAGGAAATACGCCGCTTGAGGCCATGGTTTTTGAGTATGCCCAGTTAAAAGGTACTTTAGACGGCATGGACACCACCGTCATTACCGAACTGGCTGAATATTACGAAAAGGAATTGGGATACCACATTCCGCCTCAGACACCTTTTGTAGGTTCTTCCTTTAATGTGACGAGAGCCGGAATTCATGCAGATGGCCTCTTGAAAAATGAAGAGATTTATAATATCTTTGATACAGAGAAATTTTTAAAGAAAGCACCTCAGGTAGCTGTTTCCAATACTTCCGGCCTGGCTGGCATTGCCCACTGGATAAACAACCATTTCCACCTGACCGGAGAAAAGCAGATTGACAAAAACAGTGAACTGGCTGTGATGGTAAAGGCCTGGGTGGATAAACAATATGAAGAAGGAAGAGTCACAGTTCTTACAGACGAAGAACTTCTGGCAGTGATCGCCGAAAGCTGCAACTGTCTGCAGATGGAACTGTGATAAGAAGGTGTAAAGCAATATGGCAGCAATATCTTTAAGAGGAAAAGTATTTGACAAAATCCGGGAGGATATTTTAAAAGGCAGGTATAAAAAGGGCGACGAGCTGGTGGAATGTACCATTGGAAAGGAACTGGGGGTCAGCCGTACGCCTGTCCGGGAGGCTATCCGCCAGCTGGAACTGGAAGGACTGGTACAGCTGATACCAAATAAAGGAGCCTTTGTCACCGGAATTTCCTCAAAAGACGTTATGGATATGTATCAAATCCGGGCAAAGCTGGAAGGACTGTGTGCAGCCATGGCGGCAGAGAACATTACCAAAGAACAGTTGGAAGAAATGGAAGAGGCGGTATATCTATCAGATTTCCACGCAGACAAGGGCAATTACGAACAGGTCTGCCAGCAGGACGGCAGGTTTCATCAGCTTTTATATCAGGCATCAGGAAGCCGGATTCTGGCGCATACCCTTTCCGATTTTCACGAATATCTGCAGAGAGTCCGAATGGCTTCTGTGAAGTTCCGTATGCGCGCCCGCCCTTCAAACAGCGAACACAAAACCATTTTAGAAGCCATTCGGACAAAAGATACAAAAAGGGCCGAGGAGGCTGCTTATCTGCATATCCGCAACACCATGGAAAACCTGAAGAATTTTGATATGGAAAAAGTTTTAAGGGAAGAAATCAAATAAGAGAAAAGGAGCGTAACCACTATGGGAAAAATAGCAATGACCACACCTTTGGTAGAAATGGATGGAGATGAAATGACCCGAATCCTCTGGAAAATCATCAAAGAGGAATTACTGGAGCCTTTTGTGGATTTGAAAACCGAGTATTATGACTTGGGCCTTACATACCGCAATGAAACCAATGACGCGGTAACAGTAGACGCAGCAAACGCAGTGAAAAAATACAAGGTTGGGGTAAAATGCGCGACGATTACCCCTAATGCAGCCCGTATGGAAGAATATCACTTAAAAGAAATGTACAAAAGTCCCAACGGAACCATTCGTTCTATGCTGGACGGCACTGTGTTCCGCGCGCCCATCGTTGTAAAAGGCATTGAACCCTGTGTGAAAAACTGGAAGAAGCCTATTACCCTGGCCAGACATGCCTATGGGGATGTGTACAAGAATACAGAAATGCGGATACCGGGCCCCGGCAAGGCAGAACTGGTCTTTACTGCTCAGGACGGCACCGAAACCCGGCAGATGATTCACGAATTTAAGGGCGCAGGTGTGCTGCAGGGTATGCACAATCTGGACGAGTCTATCGAAAGTTTTGCCAGAAGTTGTTTCTCTTATGCCCTGGATACTCAGCAGGATTTGTGGTTTGCCACTAAGGATACCATTTCCAAACAGTATGACCACACCTTTAAAGATATTTTCCAGGAAATCTATGATACTGAATATAAAGAAGCCTTTGAAAAAACAGGACTGACTTATTTCTATACCCTCATAGACGACGCAGTAGCCAGAGTGATGAAAGCAGAAGGCGGTTTTATCTGGGCCTGCAAAAATTATGACGGAGATGTTATGAGTGACATGGTTTCCTCTGCCTTTGGTTCTCTGGCTATGATGACTTCTGTGCTGGTATCGCCCAAGGGATATTTTGAATATGAGGCAGCGCACGGCACAGTACAGCGCCATTATTACAGACACTTAAAAGGGGAAGAAACCTCTACCAACTCGGTGGCAACGATTTTTGCCTGGAGCGGAGCTCTTAGAAAAAGAGGAGAACTGGATGACAACACGAAACTGCAGCATTTTGCAGACAAACTGGAAGCAGCTACAGTAAACGTCATTGAAAGCGGAAGAATGACCAAAGATTTGGCGCTGATTACCAGTATTCCTGCCCCTACGGTTTTGAACAGCCGGGACTTTATCTGTGAAATCCGAAAAGAGCTGGAAGCTGCACTTTAAATCTGCCTCTTTACGAAAAATTTTGAAAAATGGGAAGAGCCGCTTATTCAGCCAGCTCTTCCCATTTTTCATACAGCTTTTCCAGTTTTTCGGCAATTTCTGCCTTTTCTTTGGAAAGGCGGACACATTCTGCCACATTAGTGGCCACCTCCGGATTTGCCATTTCCTCATCAATTTCACTGTCTCTTTGCTCCAGTTCTTCAATGGCCTTTTCCGTTTTCTTTAAATCATTTTCCCGTTTCCGAAGACGGGCCTGCTCCTCTTTTTGCTGCTTCCAATCCATTTTCGTGGCAGATACGGTTTCTGTGTAAACTTCTTCCCGGACTTCGGGGGCATAGATGTCAGTCAGTTCTTCCTTTTTTTCCAGATAATAATCGTAATTGCCGATATAGTTTACCAGTTTGTGATTGGTCAAGTCCAGAATCCTGGTGGCTGTTTTATTGATAAAATAACGGTCATGGGACACATAGAGCACGGTACCTTCATAGTTATTTAAGGCTTCCTCCAGGATTTCTTTGGAAGTAATATCCAGATGGTTGGTAGGCTCATCCAGAATCAGGAAGTTGGCCTGGGAAAGCATAAGTTTGGCTAAAGACACACGCCCCCGTTCCCCGCCGCTTAAAGCAGAAATCGGCTTAAACACATCATCTCCGGTAAAGAGAAAGGCGGCCAGCAGGTTGCGGATTTCCGTATTCGTCAGCTTTGGATAATCATCGGAAATTTCCTCAAAAATGGTTTTCTCCATGTGGAGTACATGGTGTTCCTGGTCGTAGTATCCGATATGTACTTTGCTGCCCAGGCGGAAGCTGCCGTTGTCCGCAGGAATCACCTGATTTAAAATTTTTAAAATCGTGGTTTTTCCCGTCCCGTTGCTTCCGATAATAGCCACCCGCTCACCCCGCTTAATCTGAAAGTTTAAATCCTCAAAAAGCGGGAGAGAGGGAAAGGACTTGGTAAGGTGTTCTACAGTCAGCACATCGTTGCCGCTTATCACCCGAGGCTTTAAAGTAATCCGCATGGAATCGTCCACTTCCACAGGCTTTTCCAATACTTCTATTTTATCCAGCATTTTTTCCCGGCTTTCTGCCCGCCGTATGGATTTTTCCCGGTTAAAAGACTTTAATTTGGCAATGACGGCTTCCTGGTGTTTGATTTCCTGCTGCTGGTTTAAGTAAGCCTGATACGCGGCTCTTCGAAGCATAGCCTTTTTTTCACTGTAGGCGCTGTAGTTTCCTGTAAAAGACGTAACTTTTGTATTGTCAATTTCCACAATTTTCGTGGCGACCTTATCCAGGAAATAGCGGTCATGGGATACAATAAAGACAGCCCCCGGATAGTTCAAAAGATAGGTTTCCAGCCACGCAATGGAATCCATGTCCAAATGGTTGGTAGGCTCGTCCAGAAGGATGATATCCGGCTTGGATAAAAGAAGACGGCCAAGGGCCACACGGGTTTTCTGTCCCCCGGAAAGTGTGGAAATCATTTTGCCGAAATCTTCCTCTGCAAAGCCAAGTCCCTTTAAGACTCCGGTCAGTTCACTTTTGTAGGCATACCCGTTTTCCAGTTCAAACTCATGGGTCAGACGGGAATAGGCCTCCATAATCTTGTTCAATTCTTCTCCCTGGGTGTATTTCATCTCTTTCTCCAGCTGACGCATACGCACCTCCATATCCAGAATGTGCTGCTTTACCTGCAAAAGAGCGTCATAAATAGACAAGTCGCTGGTCAGCTCCTGGTGCTGAGCCAGATAGCCCATGGTTTTCCCTTTGGCTAAAATAACCTGCCCGCTGTCCGGGGGAAGTTCCCCCACAATGATTTTAAAAAGCGTGGATTTTCCTGCCCCGTTAATGCCCACCAAAGCGGCTTTTTCCCGCTCTTCAATATGGAAGCTGGCGTCTGCCAGCAGGGTAACGCCATCAAAAGATTTTTCTATATTCTGACATGCAAGTATCATGATAATTATCTCCTTTAAACTCCGTACAGCTACGAAAGCTGTCCTATTTATTATATCGAAAAATACAGGTTTGACAACAGAGAAACGAAAATTAATTGACTTTAATTTAACAATACACTATAATGGAGCGTAGAAATGTGTATTTTGAATACAGGAGGGTTGTTATGGAGGGAAAATCCATTTCAAAGGCAGTAATTAAAAGACTACCCCGATATTACAGATACTTAGGTGAGCTTATAGAAGAAGGCGTAGAACGAATATCCTCCAATGAGTTAAGCGAAAAGATGCGGGTAACCGCGTCTCAGATTCGTCAGGATTTGAATAATTTCGGCGGCTTCGGGCAACAGGGCTATGGATATAATGTTCCCTATTTATATGATGAAATCGGAAAAATTTTGGGACTGGACAAGACGTACCACATGATTATCATTGGTGCCGGCAATCTTGGACAGGCACTTGCCAACTATGTAAAATTTGAAAAAAGAGGCTTTAAAATTGTAGGTATCTTTGATGTGAATCCGGTACTGAAAGGAATTTCCATCAGAGGAAATGAAATCCGTATGATGGACGAGCTTCCAGAGTTTTTAAAAGAGCAGAATGTGGATATAGCCACGCTGACCCTGCCGAAAAACAACGCGGCAGAGACAGCTGATTTACTGGTAAAAAACGGAATTCGGGCTATCTGGAATTTTGCACATCTGGATTTGGATGTACCAGAGGATGTTATCGTAGAAAATGTACATCTTTCCGAAAGTTTAATGCGTCTGTCTTATAATCTGAATTGTTATGAAAACGAACATCCAAAAAAATAACAACGTAAAAAGCTGCTGTAAAATGTAAAAGAGATTTTGCGGCAGCCTTTTCGCTTTACGCAAGGAAAAAGGACGGGTGAAACATGGAGGAGATTGTAACCGGAAAGCAGATGAAGGAACTGGATGCCTACACCATAGAAACCATGGGAGTACCTTCTCTGGTACTTATGGAGCGGGCGGGACTGCAGGTCTTTGAGAGTATGAAAAAAGAGGGGCTTCCCCTTTCAAAAGTGCTGGTGCTGTGCGGTTCCGGAAATAACGGGGCGGACGGTGTGGTCATTGCCCGGCTTTTGTTTCTGGCAGGATATCAGGTACATGTCTGTATTTTGGGAAATCCGGAACATTTTACAAAAGAAATGAAAACGCAGATAGAAATTGGCAGAAATTATGGAATTTCCTTTGTCAAGACTTTCTGTGTACATGAATATACTACTATCGTGGATGCTCTTTTGGGTGTAGGGCTTTCCAGGGAAGTTTCGGGTCTTTACCGGGAAACCATAGAAAAACTACAGGATTTTTCAGGGAAAATCGCAGCCGTGGACATCCCTTCCGGTATTGACGCAGATACAGGAGCGGTATGGGGCTGTGCCGTCAGGGCAGACCTTACCGTTACCTTTGCCTATAAGAAAGCAGGGCTCTGCCTGTATCCCGGTGCAGCCTATGCCGGAAAACTGCTTACGGCAGATGTGGGCATTTACCGCAAAGACAAAAGGTCTCCAGAGCTTTTTGCCTGTACGGACAGGGAACTTAAAAAACTCACCAGAAAACCGGACGGCAATAAGGGCAGCTTCGGCAAGGTCTTTCTGGCCGCAGGCAGCCGGGAAATTTTCGGCGCAGCGTATCTTAGCGGACAGGCTGCTCTGCGAAGCGGCGCAGGTATGCTGAAACTCTGTACGCCAAAAGAAAACAGGGGGTTGTTTACTTGCTTCCCTGAAGCCATGCTGGCACTTTATGAGGACGCTGCGGATATGGAAAACCTGGTGAGAGAAAACCTATGCTGGGCTGATGTGGCCGGCATTGGTCCCGGTCTTGGTACTTCTCCTCAGGCGGAAAGACTTTTAGAGACTCTTTTGAAATACGCAGACAAACCGCTGGTTATTGACGCAGATGGCCTGAATCTGCTAAAGGGTAAGGAAAAGCTTTTAAAAAGCTGTAAAGCTCCGGTGATACTGACCCCTCATCTGGGAGAATTTGCCCGCATGACGGGAATCTCTGTAAAAGAATGGAAGAAAAATCCTCTGACGATTACCAAAGAAACGGCAAAGAAACTGGGTGTCCTGCTGGTGTGCAAAGATGCCAGAACGATTATCAGCCGGGGAACAGAGGAAACCTGTATCAATCTGTGCGGCAATGACGGTATGGCGACAGCCGGAAGCGGAGATGTGCTCACCGGACTGATTCTGGGGCTTCTGGCTCAGGGACTTTCTCCATGGGAGGCAGCCTGCACAGGTGTTTATCTCCATGGAAAGGCAGGAGATTTGGCAGCAGAGAAAAAGGGCAGAGCCGCTATGCTGGCGGGTGATATTTTAGAAGCTGCAGGAGAGATTCTGAAGGAACTTTAACAGGAAAGAAGGACAATTATGAAGATACAGAAAAGAATCCAGGCAAACATCAACCTGGACGCCATTGCATATAATCTGGAAAACATAAAGAAAAACCTGCAAAAAGACACACAGATTATAGCTGTGCTGAAAGCGGATGGCTATGGGCACGGTGCCATACCCCTGGCAAAAGAAATCGAATCTTATCCCTATATCTGGGGAATTGCGGTTGCGACTGTGGACGAGGGTATGGAGCTGCGCCGGGCAGGGATTCAAAAGCCCATTCTTATTTTAGGCTATACTTACGAAGAAGATTACGACCGGATTGTACAGGAGGACTTCCGTCCCACAGTATTTAAGCTGTCTATGGCCGAAAAACTGTCACAGGCTGCAAAAAAAGCCGGAAAAACTTTGAAAATACATATTAAAATTGATACCGGCATGACTCGTATCGGGTATCGCAGTCCGCAGGAGGACATTCCGGAGATTGTAAAGATTTCCAAACTTCCCGGACTTGAAGCAGAGGGAATTTTTACTCATTTTGCCAGGGCAGATGAAAACGATGTTTCTCCGGCAGCCCGCCAGTTGGAAAAGTTTCTGGCATTTCTGACAGGACTTGAAAAGGCCGGAGTCACGTTTCCTCTGCGCCACTGTTCCAACAGTGCAGGCATTATCCGGATGCCGGACGCAAATCTGGACGCGGTCCGGGCCGGAGTCATCCTCTATGGCCTGTATCCTTCTGAGGAAGTAGAGAAAGAGCCGGTGCCTTTAAAAGCGGTCATGGAGTTAAAAAGCCATATTGCATACATAAAAACCGTAGAACCGGGAGTAGAAATCAGTTATGGCGGTACTTTTACCACAACAGAGCCCACAAAAGTGGCAACCATTCCCGTAGGATATGCAGACGGATATTCCAGAGGCCTGTCAAACAAAGGCAGTGTCCTTATCCGGGGCAGACGGGCGCCTATTTTGGGCAGAGTCTGTATGGACCAGTTTATGGTGGATGTAACCCATATTCCGGAGGCAGAAGAACTGGATGAGGTAACCCTTCTGGGAAAAGACGGAGAGGATTGTATTACCATGGAAGAACTGGGGAACCTTTCCGGCAGATTCAACTATGAATTTGCCTGCTGTATCAGCAAACGTGTTCCGAGAGTTTATTATAAAAACGGACAGGTACAGGAATAAGTTTAGATAATACATGAATACACACAAAGAAACTGGGAAGAATGATAAGCAGATATGAGAAAACAAATCGGAGTGTGAAATGTGTGGTTATCAAACGCGGAGATATTTATTATGCCGACCTGCGGCCTGTAGTAGGCAGCGAACAGGGCGGAATCAGACCGGTTCTGATTATACAGAATGATATCGGAAATAAACACAGCCCCACGGTTATATGTGCGGCGATTACTTCCAGAATGAACAAGGCCAAGCTGCCTACGCATATTGAAATTGACGCAGCTTCCTATGCCATTGTCAAAGATTCCGTTATCCTGCTGGAGCAGCTTAGAACCATTGACAAAAGGCGGTTAAAAGATAAGGTATGCCACCTGGATGCGGAGATTTTGCAGAAAGTAAATCATGCTCTCTGTATCAGCCTGGAGCTTCCTACATAGCCGGACCCCTGGTTTTTATGTGCGGAAATCTTGACTAACGAAAGGGAAAATGGTATTTTATTCATGGCACGGTTAAAACATCCGTGAGAAAACGGAAGAAGAAAGAAGGAATGAAAGAGATTTATGGACGATGGGGGCAGCCCTATATGGGCTCTTACAGTTTTTATTTTATTTATTATGATAAACGGAATCCTGTACGGCTTTGGTGCGGCAGTACAGAAAATCAGTGAAAATGAATTGGAAAAGCGGACCAAAGAAGAGGGAGACAAAAAAGCACAGTGGATTTTAAAAATTATGGAAAATCCCAGCCCGATTATCCATACCATACTCACCATTGCAACGCTGCTCAGTATTATGACGGGATATACAGCTATCCATTCTATTACCCCTTATGTGTTTCGATGGCTTACGGAACTGGAGGCTTTTTGGGGAGCGGGTGTGCCGAACTGGATTTTGAAAGATACGGCGCTGATTCTGGTTGTGATTTTTTCTCTGATTGTGCTGTTGTCTTTTGGTGTGATTTCTGCCAAGAAAGTATTTAACAGCAATCCCGACGCCTGGGTATACCGAACAGCCGGAATTGTAAAATTTCTGGTGACGCTTTTTAAACCTGTGACTTTTCTGATTATGAAATTGTCCAACGTGATTGTGCGCCTTTTCGGTGTGGACCCGCATAAGCAGGAGGATGATGTGACCGAGGAAGAGATTATTTCCATGGTAGATGACGCCCACGAACAGGGCATCATCGAAGAGAGCGAAGCGGAAATGATTCAGAATATCATGGAGTTTTCTGAAACGGAGGCTCAGGATATTATGACCCATCGAAAGAATATCCATGCCATAGAGGAGAATGTTCTGTTAAAAGACGCTCTGCTTTATATGCTGGAAAACAGCAATTCCCGGTATCCCGTATACCGGGAGGACATTGACGATATTGTGGGAATCCTGCATTTAAAGGACGCTATGAAGCAGGTGACTCTGGGGCATTGTGAGTCTATGCCAATCTGTACCATCCCCAATCTCATTCGGGAGGCTGCGTATATTCCGGAAACCAGAAATATCAGTGATTTATTCCAGCGTATGCAGGCAAAAAAAATGCACATGGTGATAGTTGTGGATGAATATGGACAAACCTCCGGTATTGTTACCATGGAAGACATTCTGGAGGAAATCGTGGGAAACATTCTGGATGAATATGATGAAGAAGAACATTTTATCCAGGTGCAGACCGATGATTCTCTCGTTATGGAGGGACGCACACCCTTGGAACAGGTAGATGAGGTGCTGGATTCCGATTTTGATGAGGAAGAGTTTGATACCTTAAACGGCTTTCTGACCTCTGTGCTGGGACACGTACCCAATATGGCCGAGGACAAGGAAATCAGAACAAACGGATATTTATTTACTATCCTTGGGGTAGAAAATAATACAATACAAAAAGTTCGGGTGGAAAAGCTGCCCGAAGAAGAAAAAGGAGAAAAGAAATGTCAGGACATTCAAAATTTGCAAACATAAAGCATAAGAAAGAAAAAAATGATGCCAAAAAGGGTAAAATCTTTACTGTTATCGGAAGAGAAATCGTGGTTGCCGTAAAAGAGGGCGGCCCGGACCCGGCCAACAACAGCAAGCTGCGTGATGTTATCGCAAAGGCAAAAGCCAACAATATGCCAAACGATACCATTGAACGAGGAATTAAAAAGGCAGCCGGAGACGCTAATGCGGATAACTTTGAAGTGCTTACATACGAAGGTTACGGCCCAAGCGGTGTGGCTATTATTGTACAGACACTGACTGACAATAAAAACCGTACAGCCGGAAATGTAAGAAGCGCTTTCACAAAGGGCAGCGGAAATATCGGAACCCCCGGCTCTGTATCTTTTATGTTTGACAAAAAAGGTCAGATTATCATTGATAAAGAAGAATGCGAAATGGACGCAGACGACCTGATGATGATTGCTCTGGACGCCGGTGCGGAAGATTTTGCAGAAGAGGAAGACAGCTTTGAAGTGCTGACAGACCCGGATGAATTCAGCACAGTAAGAGAAGCCCTGGAAAAAGAAGGAATTCCTATGCTGGAAGCACAGGTTGCCATGATTCCTCAGAATTATGTCACACTGTCTGACGAACAGGATGTAAAGAATCTGCAGAAAACCCTGGATTTGCTTGATGACGATGACGATGTGACCGACGTGTGGCACAACTGGGAAGAATAAAATTTAACAAGATACACATAATACCTCCAGAAAAGAAAACTGGAGGTATTCTTAATGTCTGAGGAGAAAAAAGAAAAGCTGGAAACCGCAGAAAAGCAAAATGAGCAGATAGAAAACCTGGGAGAAGTCCTTCTGGATGAGAATCAGAAGCAGTATCATATTCAGCTTTTGTCCATTATCGGAGAGGTGGAAGGGCATGAATGTCTCCCTAATAACAGCAAAACCACAAAGTATGAGCACGTTTTGCCAAAACTGGCCATGATAGAGGACAGTCAGGAAACAGACGGCCTCTTAATCCTTTTGAACACGGTAGGCGGAGATGTGGAAGCAGGACTTGCCATTGCGGAGATGATTGCTTCCTTAAGCAAACCTACGGTTTCCCTGGTTCTGGGAGGCGGCCATTCCATCGGGGTTCCCATGGCTGTTTCTGCGGACTATTCCTTTATTGTGCCAAGCGCCACCATGGTGATTCATCCGGTGCGCAGCAGCGGTATGTTTATCGGTGTAATGCAGACTTACCGGAACATGGAAAAGATACAGGACCGTATCACAGGATTTATTGCGGCCCACTCAAAAATGAAGCAGGAGCGTATAGAAGAACTAATGCTGAATACGTCCCAGCTTGTGAAAGATGTGGGAACCATGCTGGAGGGAGAAGATGCAGTGAAAGAAGGATTGATTGATGAGACCGGAGGGATTCGGGAGGCCTTGAAAAAGCTGTATGAAATGATTGAACGTAAAAGACAAATTTCTTAATCAGAAAACTCCGAAGATTTTAAAGTTGTATGATATCCGGATTTATGGTAAAATAAACATTTGATAATATGATAAATTACGAAAGACAAAGGAAGAGGTTGAAGACATGTCATTGATAGAGGCACTGTTACTCGGACTGGTACAGGGACTTACTGAATTTTTGCCTGTAAGCAGTTCTGGTCATCTGGCCATTTTAAAAAATCTGCTGCAGATAAAAGAAACAGGAATTATCTTTTCCGTACTTTTGCATACAGGCACCCTTGCGGTACTTCTTGCGGCTTTTCGCCAGGACGTGAAAAAACTATTGTTGGAGGGTTGCAAGACCATCTACGATTTTGCGGGGAATTTTAAAATTTATTTTAAAAACCGACACGAACAGGAAGCTATCCGCTATAAAAAACTGATTTCAAATAATTACCGAAAACTGTTTTTACTCTTGCTGGTTTCCACACTTCCCACGGCTGTGGAAGGGATACTTCTTGAAGACTTGGTACTGCAGGCAGAGAGTAATCTGCTGGCACCGGCAATAGGACTGTTTATCACAGGTATTTTTCTGCTGGTGATTGATTTCTTTCCGGCAGGAAAAAAAATTCCAAAAGATGTAGGTTATGGTACGGCATTTTTCATTGGTATTTTTCAGGGAATTGCCGTATTTCCAGGAATTTCCAGGCTTGGTATTACTTTGGCCGTCTGTCTGATGTGCGGCTTTAACCGGAAATTTGCAATAAAATACGCTTTTCTGACCGCAATACCGGCTGTGCTGGGTGCAGCATTCTGGGAACTGATACAGGTTCCCGGTTCCGGAATTTCAGCGGGAACCTTTGGTATCTATCTGGCGGCAGCTGTTGTTGCGGGAATCACAGGCTATTTCTGTATCCGGCTTATGCTGCGGCTTATTCGGAAAAAGAAATTTTCTTTTTTTGCAGGATACTGTTTTCTGCTGGGTACAGCAGCGGCAGTCTGCAATTTTGTATTATAAGTAAGGGGAGAACATGATTATGGCGGCAGCGAGAAAAAGAAGCACCGGAAGCAGAAATACTTCCGCAAAGACTTCCAGCAGCAGAAAAAAGAATACGAAAACACAGGCAAAGAGGGGGGCAACTGAGCATACATCCAGTTCTGTAGAGTCTGAAATTACTCTGTGGATTGTACTGACAATCTCCATTGTCCTTCTAGTCAGCAACTTTGGTGTAGGCGGGGCTGTAGGAAATGCCATCAGCAGTTTCTTTTTTGGACTGGTAGGTCTGATTTGCTATCCTCTGCCCATCTTTCTGTTCCTGGGAGTGGCCTTTGTCATATCTAATAGCCGAAATCCCAGAGCTTACCGAAAAATGGTGGGATTTTTACTTTTATTCATTGCCATGTGTATGTTTATGCAGCTTCTGACAGAAGGGGCAGTATATGAAGATTCCATACTGACTTATTATCAGGTTTCAGCAGAATACAAGACCGGAGGAGGGATTCTGGGCGGTCTTTTGTGCAGGCTCTGTGTACAGGCCTTTGGAACAGTAGGTACCTATGCCATTACCGTTGCTGCTATTATGATTTCCTTGGTACTGATTACCCAAAAATCCATGTTTGACATGATTCGCAAATGCAGCCGATGGGCTTACCGTCACGCAGCGCAAAGCCGTGCCCGGAGAATCGAAGCAGCCAGAATCCGTCAGGAACAGGCAGAAGCTTTGCAGGCGGAGGCCGAAGAAGAACACTCTTCCCGCCGAAAAGAGCGCCGGGAGGAAAAACAGCAACAGCCGCATCATCAAAAACAGGGCAGGGAAATTCCTACTTTCTTCACTGCAGAACCGCCCAAAGAGGAACCTGCAAAAGAAAATCCTGTAGACGAGCCTTTTGTACCGGAAAAAGCTTTCCCTATTCAGAGGGCAGACCATCTGGTGCAGGATATTGAGGAAATTGCCGTCTTAGAGGACGGAGTCGAAGATACAGCTGAAGAAATACCGGCAAAAGAACAAAAATCAGAAAAAACGGAGGGCAGCCACGGGAAAAATCCTCGCTCTTCTAAGGAAGAGATTCAAAAAGGTGTGGATGATGTCAAAAACGAAATTGCCGCAAAGGAAGTACAAGAGAAAAAGGAATATACCTTCCCTCCGGTTTCCCTTTTGAAAAAAGGCACAAAAAGCAATGGGGATTCCAATGCACACCTGCGGGAAACAGCAGGAAAGCTCCAGGAAACCCTACATAACTTCGGTGTAAACGTTACGATTACGAATGTCAGCTGCGGCCCTACAGTTACCAGATATGAACTGCAGCCGGAACAAGGAGTAAAGGTCAGCAAAATTGTCAGTCTTACCGATGATATCAAGCTGAATCTGGCGGCGACAGACATTCGTATTGAAGCACCGATTCCCGGTAAAGCGGCTGTGGGAATTGAGGTTCCAAATGCCAACAACAGTACGGTTATGCTTCGGGAACTGATTCAGTCTGACGCATTTCAGAAAAGCGAATCCAGACTGGCTTTTGCAGCAGGAAAAGATATTGCCGGAAAACCGGTTATTGCCGACATTGCGAAAATGCCCCATTTACTCATCGCAGGTGCCACTGGTTCCGGTAAATCAGTATGTATCAACACACTGATTATGAGTATTCTATATAAATCCTCACCGGAAGAAGTGAAATTGATTATGATTGACCCCAAGGTGGTGGAACTGAGCGTTTACAATGGCATTCCGCACCTGTTTATTCCGGTGGTGACAGACCCGAAAAAAGCGGCTGGAGCCTTAAACTGGGCTGTAGCGGAAATGACCGAGCGATATAACAAATTTGCCCAGTACAATGTGCGGGATATCAAAGGATACAACGCAAAAGTGGATGCCCTGACGGATATCGAAGCAGACAAAAAACCGCCAAGGCTGCCGCAGATTGTCATTATTGTGGACGAGCTTGCAGACCTTATGATGGTGGCGCCGGGAGAGGTGGAAGATTCCATTTGCCGCCTGGCCCAGCTTGCAAGAGCGGCTGGAATTCACCTGATTATTGCTACTCAGCGTCCTTCCGTAAATGTTATTACAGGTCTGATTAAAGCAAATATGCCTTCCAGAATTGCTTTTTCTGTATCCTCTGGTGTGGATTCCAGAACCATTCTGGACATGAACGGTGCAGAGAAACTGCTTGGAAAGGGCGATATGCTCTTTTATCCCCAAGGCTATCAGAAACCGGCCAGGGTACAGGGCGCTTTCGTCAGCGATCAGGAGGTCAGCGCAGTAGTAGAATTTCTTGCAAGCCAGAATCCTTCGGCTGCTTACAGTCAGGAAATCCAGGAGAAAATCGAGGCAGTAAAAGAAGCTTCTTCATCAGCGACAGATACTGCCAACGAGCGAGACGCTTACTTTAAAGATGCGGGAAAATTTATTATTGAGAAAGACAAAGCTTCTATCGGCATGCTGCAGAGAATGTTTAAAATCGGTTTTAACCGGGCGGCCAGAATCATGGACCAACTGTGCGAAGCCGGAGTTGTAGGCGAAGAAGAAGGGACAAAGCCTAGAAAAGTCCTGATGTCTATGGAAGAATTCGAGCAGTTTATTGATGAGTATTTATAGAAAATGAGGATGAAAATACATGAAATGTAGAAACTGTGGAGCAGAGTATGAAGAAGGCACTCTGTTTTGTCCAAAATGCGGCAAAGAGATTCAATGGGTACCGGAATACAATACCTTAGAAACCCTGATACGGCAGAAGGAACTCCAGGAACAGGAGCAGCGAAAGAAAGAACTGGAAGCACATAAAGAGAGAGAACGTCTTCAACGAAAGGCCGAACAGGAGCGGAGAAAAAAAAGGAAAAAGAGAATGATTCTGGCAGGTACTGCAGCAGCGGTGGCAGTAGTCGTAGGTGCAGGTCTGTTTTTTGTGTATCAGACCCAAATAAATTCCTTTGATTTCCAGATGGCCCAGGCGGAAACAGAATTCAGCAATAAAGCTTACAGCGAAGCACTGAAATATGTAGAGCGGGCGCTGTCTTTAAATCCCGACAGCGCAGAGGCCAACATTCTGGAAGCGAAGATTTATCTGAAAGAGGGAAACGAGGAAGCGGCTCTTTCCATTCTCTTATCCGTTGTGGAAAACCACCCGGACAGCACCAATGCCTACGGTGAAGTGCTTCGTCTGTATGAAAAAAATAAGGAATATGATAAAATACGTGATTTGATGAGCACGGCGACAGACAGCATGAAGTCAAAATATCAGAGCTATGTCTGTGAACTTCCTTCCGTTTCTCCCGCAGGTGGCAGTTACAGTGAAGAAGTAAAAATACAGATGGGTACTCTGTCTTCGGGCACAAAAGTGTATTACACCCTGGATGGCACAGACCCGGACAGCAGTAGCCAGGAATATAACGGTTCGATTCTTCTGGACGAAGAAGGAGACTTCACTTTGAAATACATTGCCTATAACGAAAAGGGTATTTCCAGCGAAGTAGGAAAAGAGACTTACCACCTGACCTTTAAAGCACCGGAAAAGCCTCAGATTTCGCCACCTTCTGACAAATATGAGTATGCGGCAGAAATTATTGTAACAGCTCCTGACGGCTGTGATATTTATTATGCCTTCGACGCAGAACCCACCACAGAAAGCGAAAAGTACACCGGTCCCATTACGATGCCCGAAGGAGAACACACCTTTTCCGCGATTGCTGTAGATTCCAGAGGTAAGGTCAGCCAGATCAGCAGCGCCATCTATGTATTTTATGGATAAATCCGTAAAAATAATTAAATAATACAGCAATCTGCACAAATTCTGTGCGGTACTAAGAAATCGGATTGAATTTTCAGTCCGATTGTCTTATACTGGAGAATAGTAATCATAACAATATATCGACAAAAGATGCACCCACTGGGAAATGCAAAGCCAGAAAGCCGGTATTTTGGATGAAATATGAGGAGGACATTATGTATAAGATTCTAAAAGCAGAAAAGCTGAATGAGATTGTATATCTCATGGAAGTCGAAGCACCAATGGTCGCAAAACACTGCGAGCCGGGTCAGTTTATCATTGTGAAATTAGATGATGCGGGAGAGAGAATTCCCCTGACCATCTGTGATTATGACAGAGAGGCAGGCACAGTTACCATTGTATTTCAGCCGATTGGCGCCTCTACAGAAAAATTTGCAAAATTACAGGCAAAAGATGCATTTGAGGACTTTGTAGGTCCCCTGGGCTGTCCATCTGAATTTGTACATGAAGATTTAGAAGAGTTAAAGAAAGAAAAAATTCTGTTCGTTGCAGGCGGTGTAGGTACTGCACCTGTTTACCCGCAGGTAAAATGGCTGCATGAACACGGCATTGACGCAGACGTTATCGTAGGTGCCAAGACAAAAGACTTAATCATTCTGGAAAAAGAAATGGAAGCGGTTGCAGGAAACCTGTATATCACCACAGATGACGGTTCCTACGGACGCAGCGGTATGGTTACGAAGGTGATTGACGACCTGGTTGCGGAAGGTAAGAAATACACTCGCTGTGTAGCCATCGGACCTATGATTATGATGAAATTTTGCTGCCTGACCACAAAGAAATACGAAATTCCTACTATCGTATCCATGAACCCGATTATGGTAGACGGTACTGGTATGTGCGGTGCCTGTCGTGTCATCGTAGGCGGAGAAGTGAAATTTGCCTGCGTAGACGGTCCGGAATTTGACGGTCACTTAATTGACTGGGATTTGGCTATGAAAAGACAGCAGATGTACAAGACAGAAGAAGGAAGAGCATTGTTAAAAGAACGTGAAGGAGAGACTCATCACGGCGGATGCGGAAACTGCGGAGGTGACGAATAATGGGCAGCGTATTAGAAAAAGTTCCTGTAAGAGAACAGGACCCAAAGGTAAGAGCAACAAATTTTGAAGAAGTTTGTCTGGGATATAACAAAGAAGAAGCAATGGAAGAAGCAGCCCGCTGCTTGAACTGCAAGAATGCCAAATGTGTGAAAGGATGTCCGGTATCCATCAACATTCCTGCATTTATTCACGAAGTAAAAGAGGGCAACTTCGCAGAGGCATACAAAATCATCGGTCAGTCCAGCGCACTGCCGGCTGTCTGCGGACGTGTATGTCCTCAGGAATCCCAGTGTGAAGGCGTTTGTATCCGCGGTATCAAAGGAGAAGCCGTTTCCATCGGTAAGCTGGAACGTTTCGTAGCTGACTGGGCAAAAGAAAACGGTATCAAACCCGAAGCGCCTGCTGAAAAGAACGGTCATAAGGTAGCCGTTATCGGTTCCGGTCCTTCCGGACTTACCTGCGCCGGAGATTTGGCTAAAATGGGCTATGATGTAACTATCTTTGAAGCCCTGCACCAGCCGGGCGGCGTACTGGTATACGGAATTCCGGAATTCCGTCTTCCGAAAGACAAAGTAGTAAAAGAAGAAGTGGAAAACGTAAAATCTCTTGGCGTTAAAATTGAAACAAATGTCATCATCGGTAAATCCACTACAGTAGATGAATTAATGGAAAACGAAGGCTTTGAAGCTGTATTTATCGGCTCCGGTGCCGGCCTTCCAATGTTCATGGGTATTCCCGGAGAAGTATCAAACGGGGTATTCTCTGCAAACGAATACCTGACCAGAAGCAATCTGATGAAGGCTTTCCGTGAAGACTATGATACCCCTATTGTAACAGGTAAAAAAGTCGTTGTTGTAGGCGGCGGAAACGTAGCTATGGATGCTGCAAGAACAGCTCTTCGTCTGGGCGCAGAAGTACATGTTGTATACAGAAGAAGTGAAGAAGAGCTTCCGGCAAGAAAGGAAGAGGTTCATCACGCAAAAGAAGAAGGCATTATCTTTGACCTTCTCACAAATCCGGTAGAAATTCTGGCAGACGAAAACGGTTGGGTAAAAGGCATCAAATGCGTACGCATGGAATTAGGGGAACCGGATGCTTCCGGCAGAAGACGTCCGGTTGTTGTTGAAGGTTCTGAATTCGAGATGGATGTAGATACTGTTATCATGTCTCTGGGAACTTCACCTAACCCGCTGATTTCTTCCACTACCATTGGTCTGGATGTAAACAGAAGAAAATGTATCATTGCAGACGAAGAAAGCGGACAGACATCAAAAGAAGGTGTTTACGCAGGCGGTGATGCCGTAACCGGCGCAGCAACGGTTATCCTGGCTATGGGGGCAGGAAAAGCGGCAGCAAAAGGTATTGATGAGTTTATCAAAAACAAAGCAAAATAATTGCAGAAACAGATAAGATACATAGAGGGCATCGCATTAAGTACATAACAAGGGGCTTAAAGCGATGTCCCTTTTGTTATATGGAGATGGTGACATGGAAAAGAAAACAGAAGAATACACAGATATCACCGCCTGGGTGCGGGAAGAACTGCTTCGCCATGCAGAGGAAGCATATGGAGAATTTCACAAATCCCTGGTGCCAGGTCTGGAATCCATGCTGGGGGTCCGGGTGCCCAACATACGGAAAATCGCGAAAAAGGCGGCAAAAATAGATTATTACGCATATGCCAAAGAGGCAGACTTATCCGTGTATGAGGAATTAATGATAAGAGGCATGATGATCGGCTATGCCTGTCTGACTATGGAAGAACAGAAAACAGAACTGAGAAAATTTGTTCCTCATATCAATAACTGGGCTGTTTGCGATTGCTGCTGTGCCACCTATAAATTTATGAAAAAGAACCAGGAAGACTGGTTTTCTTTCCTGGAAGAATATGTATACAGCCATAGCGAATACCAGGTGCGCTTTGCCGTGGTGTGTATGCTGGATTTCTTTATCTGTGAAGCTTTTCTGGAGAGGGTACTGGATTTGCTTTCGCAGATTCGCCAGGAAGGTTATTATGTAAAAATGGCAGTGGCCTGGGCTGTTTCTATTTGCTACATCAAATTTCCCAGGGAGACAGAAAGACTCTTTACAGAGAATCTTCTGGATGACTTTACCCACAACAAAGCCATTCAGAAAATCCAGGAATCTTACCGGGTAGAAAAAGCAGACAAAGAACGGCTGAACACCTTAAAACGAAAGTGAGAAATGAGGATAAGACATGAAGGCAAAAGTAAAGGATAAAATCAGAATTATCAATAAAATGAATGACTGGTCCATGGATTACAAAGAAGGAGATATCTTTACTGTGGAAAGTACCTGGTACGGCGGTGTAAATGTCAAAAGCCCTGCAGGTATTCCCCTGTCCCTTGATGAGGTGGAATATGAAGTTTTGGAGGAAAACAGTGACGCAAAGCTTACACAAAAGCAAAGGGCAATCTTTCATGCAGACAGTGAATCCGGCGTCCAAAAAGCCCTTGATGATGCCGAAAATCTGCTGAAATACGGAAGAAGGAAGGGCCTCTGTGTGGAACTGGAAATTCTGGCAGAAGGAACGGGCATTTTTGTTTTTCGCGCATCTTCTAAGGAAAATGAAAAAATCCGGAGTCTGCAGTCAGAAGGCATAAAATTTGTAGTGTGTCAAAAAGCCATGGAACAGATACCACTTACCGGAGCAGAATTGATATCCGGCGTAAAACTGGCAGAACTCGGCATTGCAGAACTGGTGGAAAAAGAGAGCCAGGGATTTGCCTATATCAAAGCGTAAAGGGACAACGATTATGAAAATTACGGTTATTACAGTGGGAAAACTGAAGGAGAAATACTTAAAAGATGCCATTGCGGAATACAGCAAACGACTGAGCAAATACGGTAAGCTGGAAATATTAGAAGTGGCAGATGAAAAGACACCGGATATGGCCAGTGAGACCGTAGAACGGCAAATACGGCAAAAAGAAGGGGAACGGATTCTGCGGTATATAAAGGATGACGCCTATGTGCTTACTCTGGAAATTGGCGGCAAAATGCTGGATTCCGTGGAATTTGCAAAGAAAATCGAAACGCTGGGTGTACAGGGGAAAAGTCATCTGACTTTCGTTATCGGTGGTTCTATCGGCTTAGGTGAAGAAGTACTGAAACGGTCCGACTATGCGCTGAGTTTCTCTAAAATGACGTTTCCTCATCAGCTTATGCGGGTAATCTTGCTGGAGCAGATATACAGAGGATATCGGATTATAGAGGGCGCGCCATATCATAAATAGGGGCGGTTGTGTTTTCCTGCCGGGGTGTGTATAATAATGGAAACAGGAAGAAGGTGATTTCTATGGCAAAGACCGTCAGTATTGGTCTTCAGGATTTTGGCAAAATACAGGATTTGAATACTTTTTATATTGATAAAACGAAATTTATCAAAGGCAGATAATTTATGAACAACTGCAGGAAAAAGAAAGTGCCATTTGGAGTCTTTTTCTGGCCAGTGGTTATTTAAAAGTGGAGCAGGTAGAATTTCAGAAAACGGGACGAGTTCTCTATTCTCTTTCTTTGACAAATAGGGAAGTCCGCATGATGTTTGAAACCATTATACAGAGTTGGTTTGCTGACTATGACAGTGGCTATAATGATTTTGTGAAGGCATTATTGTCAGACGATGTCAAAGCAATGAATGTATATATGAACCGGGTTGCCGTGACGACCTTCCGTTTTTTTGACACTGGAAGAAAAATTTCCGTATCCCATGACCCGGACAGTGAGAGGCGTTTGGAAGATACGGCGAAGAATGCGCTGAAACAAATTGACGAGAAAAAATATGCAGCGATATTGGCTTCAAAGGGAATTCCACAGGAAAAAATCCGAAAGTATGGGTTTGCATTTTGTGGAAAAGAAATATTCATTGGAAAAGAATAAGAAAGTATATTTTGAATGGAGGCATTGACATGAAAGTAGTCACTTTTGGAGAAATTATGCTGCGTCTGAAGACGCCCGAACATTTGCGGATTCTGCAGACCAGAGATTTTGAAGCCAGCTACGGAGGAGCAGAAGCCAACGTGGCTGTGTCTCTAGCCATGCTGGAAGACCCGGTATCTTTTGTCACGAAGGTTCCGGATAATCCAATAGGGCGGGCAGCGGTAAACGAAGTACGCCATTACGGGGTGGATACTTCCTATATTTTAAAGGGAGGTTCTCGTCTGGGCATTTATTATTTTGAAAAAGGCAGCAACATCCGTCCTACGAATGTCGTATATGACCGGGAATACAGCGCACTTTCTCTTGCAGAGGCTTCTGAATTTCACTGGGAAGAAATTTTGGAAGAGGGAGATATTTTCTATTTTTCCGGTGTCACCCCGGCTATCAGTGCGCATATGAAAACCGCTGTGCTTAAGGCCCTGCAATATAGCCGAAACCACGGAGTGTTTGTTGTCTGTGATTTAAACTACCGGGCAAAAATGTGGAGCAGCCGGCAAGCTCAGACGGTTATGAAAGAATGTATGCAGTATGTGGACTTGTGCATTGCCAACGATGAAGATTTTGAAGCAACTTTAGGCATCCCTGCCTTTGATGGAAATATGCGTACAGGAATTCAGCAGATGGATACTTATAAAAAAGGAATGGAGGAAATTTTAAAGCAGTATCCGGGCTGCAAGTCCGTGGCCAGTGTTCTGCGGAATATGTATACGGTGGAAGACGGGGACTGGATGGGAATTTATTTGAAAGACGGAAAATTCTACGAAAGCCCGATTCACACCGTACACAGTCTGGAAGCAGTAGGGGCGGGAGACGCTTTTGCAGGGGGCTTGCTGCATGGTATTCTCAGGAATTTTGAGCCGCAGAAAACCATTGATTTTGCCATTACCGCCAGTGTAATGAAGCTAATGATACAGTATGATTTTAATATTGTCACAGAAGAGGATATTCTGCGGATTATGAAATCTTCCAATACAAATCTGCAAAGGTAGGAAAACAGAAGGAAATGGAGAGCATTATGGAAAATCAGGAACCAAAACATCAGCGCCGGGTACGCTATAAAGGCACACACCCGCGGACTTATAAAGAAAAATACAAGGAGCTGCAGCCGGAAAAATATGCGGATACCATTGAAAAAGTTATTCGCAAGGGTGGCACTCCGGCAGGTATGCACATTTCTATCTGTGTACAGGAAATTCTGGATTTTCTGCAGATACAGCCGGGACAGCAGGGTCTGGATGCCACCTTGGGATATGGCGGACACAGTTCCAAAATGCTGGAATGTCTGCAGCAGAAGGGACATCTCTACGCTCTGGATGTAGACCCCATTGAAATGAAAAAGACACAGGCCAGGCTGGAAGGCATGGGGTATGGTCCGGACATTCTGACTGTCAAACAGATGAATTTTGCAGACATTGACCTGCTGGTACAGGAGACAGGGAAATTTGACTTCGTACTGGCAGATTTGGGCGTTTCTTCCATGCAGATAGATAATCCGGAACGGGGATTTACTTATAAACAGGAGGGACCTTTGGATTTGCGCCTGAATCCTGAAAAAGGGATTTCCGCAGCAGAACGATTAAAAGACATTTCACAGGCAGAACTGGAAGGTATGCTCATGGAAAATTCCGATGAACCTTATGCCAGAGAAATCTCCATGGCTATTCTCTCAGAACAGAGAAAAGGGCATGTAATTGACACCACTACAAAGCTAAAAGAAGTCATTGAAAAGGCCCTTGTCCGTCTTCCAAAAGAAGAGCAAAAAGAAGCAGTGAAAAAGTCCTGTGCCAGAACCTTCCAGGCACTGCGCATTGATGTGAACAGTGAATTTGAAGTACTGGAAGCTTTTCTTGAAAAATTACCCCGGATTTTAAAACCACAGGGAAGAGTGGCGATTCTCACCTTCCATTCCGGGGAAGACCGTATGGTAAAAAAATCTTTCCAGAGTTTTTACCGGGAAGGTGTTTACCGGGATATTGCCAAAGAGGTTATCCGCCCTTCCAAAGAAGAGTGCAATCAAAACAGCCGGGCCCGTTCTACCAAAATGCGCTGGGCCATAAAAGCATAAATGTGACAGACAGGAGACAGAAAAATGAAGAAAACAGCAGCTTTGTTACTTGCAGGAATTTTTACCGCAGCACTTTTGGCAGGTTGCGGCACAAAAGGAGAGAGCAAAAAGGAAAACAGCAGTCAGACAGATAACAGTGATGATACAAAGGTACAAATCACAGTAAAAGAATATGGAACCATTGAGGTAGCCCTGGACGAGGAAGCAGCGCCTCTTACTGTGGAAAATTTTCTGAAACTGACAGAGGAAGGCTTTTATGACGGACTGACCTTTCACCGTATTATAGACGGCTTTATGATTCAAGGCGGCGACCCAAAAGGAAACGGAACCGGCGGCTCTGACGAAACCATCAAGGGAGAATTTTCTGAAAATGGAGTGGAAAATCCTCTTTCACATACCAGAGGTGCTATTTCCATGGCACGCTCCCAGGACTATGACAGCGCCAGCTCCCAGTTTTTTATTGTGCAGGAAGACAGCACCTATCTGGACGGACAATATGCGGCTTTCGGGTATGTCACAGAAGGTATGGATGTGGTAGATAAAATTTGCGAAGATGTGTCTGTGGAAGACCAGAACGGAACCGTTCTGCCAGAAAATCAGCCCGTAATCGAAAGTATCAAGGTAGTAAAATAGAAATTTCTGAATTGACAAGTCTGTGCCCAGATGGTATAATGCCTCCCCGATAACAAGAAGACAGAAGAAAGGGCTAGGTGTTATGAAGTATGACCATTTATCAGGAATTACAGTTAAATCAAGCGGGCTCTAAGGCGCTTATTAAAAGCAGCCAGAGCCGGAAAGAAAAGGTTCGTCACATTGCAGTATATCTGTTGAAAATTTTTATTACCATGGCGTTCTGCATGGCTTTTGTCATTGGCTACAGCACGATTTTCGGAGATGAAAACAGTGTAACCGGCGTGGTCGTGTTACTGTGCGTCATGGTGTTTCGTTTTGCGGATTTCGGAATTTACACACCGCATGCGTTAAGTTCCCTCATGGCTGTGTTTGCCATATTGGCGGTTGGCCCCAGACTGGCCAATATGGGAAATCTTTTTACAGAACTGCTGGTGAATCTGGCATGTATTTTTATACTTATGGTGTTAGGTTGTCATAATGTGGTTATGGCAAACCATTCTACTTTGGTGCTGGGATACCTGCTTTTGTACGGGTATGATGTAACCGGAATGGATTATGCTCTGCGTCTGGCAGGACTTGGTGCAGGCGCTCTGCTTACCGGTATTGTGTTCTACCGCAACCATAAAAACCAGACTTATAAAAGAGCGTTCAAACATTTAATTCTGGAATTTGATTTATCCTCTGTACGGACCAGATGGCAGCTGTCCATTACTTTTGGCGTATCCACCGCCATTTTTCTGGCAGGACTTCTTGGACTTCCCAGAAGCATGTGGGTAGGTATTGCAGTCATGTCCGTGCTGCTGCCATTTAGAAGAGACATGAAAGAGCGTGTGAAGGGAAGAATTCCCGGAAATCTGGCCGGAGGTATTGTATTCCTTCTGGTATATCCGCTTCTGCCAGAAAGTCTTTGTCCATATATTGGAGTCATCGGCGGCGTTGGTGTAGGACTTTCCGCAACTTATGGTTGGCAGGCTGTATTTAATTCCCTGGGTGCTATGGCCATTGCCGTCAGCTTCCTGGGCGTTCCCGGTGCTGTATTTTTCCGTATTTTCAACAATATTCTGGGTTCTGTGTATGGGCTGGTTTTTGATAAACTTTTTCACGGTTCCTTAAACCGGATGAGCCAGAAAAACACACTGGCAGATTCCTGAGGATTGCAGTTGACAGCAGGGATTTTAATGTATTAAAATAATGACGCAGAAAAAATCTTAACAAAAAAGGGAGATGGAAATTATGGTACATCACATTGTTATGTGGAAATTCAAACCGGAAATCGAAGAAAGTCAAAAACCACAGCTGAAACAGGCTATGGCAGAGCATTTAAAGGGACTGGTAGGAAAGGTTCCGGGGCTTTTAACCGTCGACTTTGTAGAACAGCCGCTGCCTTCCAGCACACATGATATGGCGCTGGTTACTACTCTGGAAAAAGCGGAGGATGTAGCTGTTTACGGTTCCCACCCGGAGCATGTAAAAGTGGCAGATACGTATGTCCGCCCTTATGTTACAGAGAGAGCTTGCCTGGATTACGAATAATTTCCCATTGATTTACATAGTAGGAGAAGCAAAATGCAGAAAGTAAGACTTGGAAAAACAGAACTTGAAGTGAGCAAAAACGGATTCGGAGCGCTTCCCATTCAGAGAATTACAAAAGCTGAGGCCGTATATCTGCTGCAGAAAGCCTTTTATCACGGCATTAATTATTTTGATACTGCAAGGGCTTATTCTGACAGCGAAGAAAAACTGGGAGCAGCTTTTTCCTATACACGGGAAAAGCTGGTTATCAGTACCAAAACAACGGCTCAGAATGAAAAGGATTTCTGGAAAGATTTAGATGAGAGCCTTTTAAAGCTGCAGACAGATTATATTGATATTTACCAGTTCCACAATCCGGCTTTTTGCCCCAGACCGGAAGACGGCACAGGACTTTATGAGGCCGCTTTAAAGGCAAAGGAACAAGGAAAAATCCGCCATATCGGTATTACCAATCACCGTTTGGCAGTAGCAGACGAGGCGATTGCCTCTGGTCTATATGAAACCCTGCAGTTTCCGTTTTCCTATCTGGCCGCTGAGGCAGATATCAAGCTGGCAGAACAGTGTAAGGACGCAGATATGGGCTTTATTGCCATGAAAGGACTTTCTGGCGGACTGATTCACAACTCTGCTGCCGCTTATGCCTTTATGGCCCAGCCGCAGTTTTCAAATGTAGCGCCTATCTGGGGTATCCAGAAGGAAAACGAACTGGACGAATTTCTTTCATATGAGGTCTGTCCCCCGCAGCTGACCAAAGAACTGCAGGAGGAAATTGCCAAAGACAGGGAACAGCTTTCCGGAGATTTCTGCCGTGGCTGTGGTTACTGTATGCCCTGTCCGGCCGGAATCGAAATCAATAACTGTGCCCGTATGAGTTTAATGCTCCGAAGAGCACCTCAGACGGCATGGCTGTCCTCGGAATGGCAGGCAAAAATGCAGAAAATTGACGGCTGTATGCACTGCAATAAGTGTATGAAAAAATGTCCATATGGATTGAATACGCCGGAACTTCTAGCCAAAAATTATGAGGACTACAAAACCTTTTTATAACTTTTAAAAGCATAACCAAGGAGCAAATTTATATGGATACAAAAAATCTTCCAATCTGAATATTATAAGAGGATACAATTCAGTAAGCCAGACTCGGGTGTGGTTTTATTATGTTGTCTTTTTATAATATACAGAAAAAGAGAGCTGCGCTGCAAATGCAGAGGCAGTTCCTTTATGGAGGATTTTTATGTATTTTAAACTAAATTTTAACAAAAATCTTGTGCTTATGTATGCCATTTCCCTGCTGCAGGGCATGGTTTTTTACGGTTCTGTTTCCACTTTGTACCGTCAGGCCGTGGGAGTCACGCTTTTTCAGATAACTCTTATGGAGAGTCTTTCCATGGTACTGACCATTGTACTGGAAATCCCCTGGGGAATTCTGGCGGATAAAATTGGGTATAAACGGACTTTTGTGATCTGTTCCTTTTTGTTTTTTGTCTCCAAGCTGGTTTTCTGGAGAGCAGACAGCTTCGCCGATTTCCTGACAGAGAGAATTCTTCTGGCCGCAGTGATTTCCGGTTTGTCCGGGGTGGACACCAGTATTTTATACCTTTCTGCAAAGGGAAAAGATACCCAGCGAATCTTTGGATTTTTTAATACTATGTCCGTTGCCGGGCTTTTTCTGGCTTCGGGTATGTATTCCCTTTTTATTGGGAAAGACTATCGAATGGCAGGACTTCTGACAGCTGTAAGCTATGGCATTGCCGCTTTTTTGTCTCTATGGCTTACAGAAGTCCGGGAAGAAACAAAAGAGACGGAACGAAAAAACAGCTGGCAGATTTTTTGTCAGACCCTTCCGGAACTGTTTGGCAGGAGAAACGTGACAGCCTTTCTTGTCAGCATGGCTCTGGTTTCAGAAGTGTACCAGATGACAACCGTAGTTTTAAATCAGCCGCAGTTTCAAAAATGCGGAGCCACAGACAAGCAGATTGGTCTGCTGTTTCTGCTTCTGACCATTTGTGAGATGACCGGCAGACTTTCTGCCCGGATTACCCAAAAAATCAGTGAAACGGCTATGTTTCTTGGGGCTTTTCTGATTCCCGGTATTTGCTGCCTTATTTTAGCAGGGACAAACAGTCTGGCAATTTCTGCTTTTGCTGTTATGCTGATTCAAGTCAGCTTTTCTCTTTTGCAGCCTTTGCAGACAGAAATGCAAAATCGTATGGTTGTGCCGGGACATCGGGCTGCCATGCTGAGCGTCTATGCGGTCTTTATGGATGGCACAGCTGCCGTAGTGGATTTGCTCTTTGGGAAGGCAGCAGATTTTCATTTGCCTTTGGCTATGCTTTTAGGGACATTGGCCTGCACTCTGGGGCTCTTTTTATACTGCCGGGGAAGCCGGAAAAAGAATACTATCTAAAACAGGAGAACATTATGCGTGACGGAAAAAGCTATCTGACCTTTATCATAGAAAAGCTGGAGCAGCGGCTAAAAGAGGTAGACTCCTCCATTTCCCAGGGACAAAAGGAAATCGAGGGAATGCATGAATACTACTGGGAAAACTATACGGAAATGGACCAGTACGGCTATGAAAATTTTGACAATCAGCAGGCTCTTCTCCAACAGGTAAATGCCAATCAGGAACAGCTTGCCTTAAAGCATCGTCTGGAGAGAATGTTGAACGCACCTTTTTTCGGCAGAGTGGATTTCTGCTATGAAGATGAAGACACTCCGGAGTCCTTTTATATCGGTATCGGGAACTTTTCGGAACAAACGGGACAGGTTCCCTATATCTATGACTGGCGGGCGCCTGTCAGCAGTCTTTTCTACGATTTTGACAAGGGTCCTGCCAGCTATGAAGCTCCGGCCGGCGTTCTGGAGGGAGAGATTCATTCCAAATGGCAGTATAAAATCCGCTGCGGAAAGATGATTTATGCGTTTGAAAGCGACATCAAAATTGATGATGACATTCTTAAGGCTGAACTGGGAAGCAATGGAGACGTACAGTTAAAAAACATTGTGCGCACCATTCAGAAAGAACAAAACGCCATTATCCGCAACACCAAGGATAAGATACTGGTGATTCAGGGGGCGGCTGGCAGCGGCAAAACTTCCATTGCCCTTCACCGGATTGCTTATCTGCTTTACCATGACCGGAAGCATATGAAATCCTCCAACATTTTAATTCTGTCTCCCAACAGTGTATTTTCCGACTATATTTCCCATATTTTGCCGGAACTGGGAGAGGAGAATATTCAGGAAATGAGTTTTGATTTATTTGCCTACCGGGAACTGCGGGACACAGTCATAGACTGTGAGGACCGTTATGACCAGATTGAAAGAGAACTCTCATGTCCGGACGCAGAGGCACAGGACCGTCTGCACCGGAAACAGTCGGAGGAATTTCTGGGGCTTACAGAAGTTTTTCTGGCAAATCTGGAAGACAGTCTCATGGACTTCCACGAAGTTTCTTTTAAGGGGATTGTGAAAACAGAAGCAGAACTGGTAAATCTCTTTTATTTCAAATTTCAGGATCTTCCTCTGCTGTCCCGTATGGAGGCTATTTTGGAACATTTTACAGACGAATATGAAACCTTATACAACCGCCGCCTTTCCGAAGAAGAGGAGGAAAAACTCAGCCAGGAATTTATGGGAATGTATGCGACCAGAGACTTGTATGTGCTGTACAGCCAGCTTTTAGAGGAATCCGGATTTGCACCTTTGCCCCATGTCTCCTATGAAAAGAGAGTGCTGGCCTATGAAGACGTTTATCCCATGCTGTATCTGAAATACCGCTTGTATCAGAAAAAGGGACAGAAAAACATCAAGCATCTGGTGATTGATGAAATGCAGGATTATTCTTTTCTGCAGTATACCATTCTGGCAGAACTGTTCCCCTGCAAAATGACCATTCTGGGGGATTGTGCCCAGACCATGGAGGAGCAGCAGCAGGACGTCTTAAAATTCCTTCCTGGTATTTTAGGACGCCATACCAGAACCATTGTGATGAATAAAAGTTACCGAAATACCGTGGAGATTGCCCGGTATGCCAACAGGCTGGCAGGGCTTACGGATATGGAACTTTTGGAACGACACGGAAAAGAAGTTGAAGAGCAGAAGTTTGCCTGTCAGGAAGAGGCGCTTAAAAAGGTGCTTTCCCATCTGCAGCAGGAGAGCCCTTATGAAACAACAGCTGTTCTGACCATGACAGAACAGGAAGCCCTCATGGCGTATCAGTATCTGAAAGAGTATTTTCAGGACATTTCTTATATTGACCGCAACAGTTCCGCTTTTCAAAAAGGCATTACCGTAACCACCTTTTATCTGGCAAAAGGGCTGGAGTTTGACCGGGTCTTTGCCCTTGGACGAAAAGAAAAAAACGGACTGCTTTTGCAGGCAGAATACATCTGCGCTACCAGGGCGCTGCATGAACTTTATATGTATGAAAGCTGACAGATATCTGATAAGAGGAGTATGCGCATGAATAGAAGTGAACAACTAAGTCTTTTGTTTACAGAAGATTACCGGATTATAGATTTTCTGCCAAGAGCTGTTTCTACAGGAGAAGACAGCTTTTATGAAGAGGCGGAGCAGTATTTTCTGCAGGATCGACACCTGCAGGAATTTTGTGATAAAACCATAGCCATTGTACTGAAAATACTTTGCTATTTTCCTTTTGAAATTTATGTGGAAGAGTACAAACCCCTGGTCAATAAGCGGGAAGGATGGCTGAAAGACAAACGGTGTGAAATGATAGTAAAACTGCTGAAAAAAGTGATTTTGAAAAAACGGGGACAGATAGATATTCTGCTCGGAGGAGAAGATTCTATTATCAGTATCAGCGGCGGTGTGTTAAGCATTGCCGTGTACCACGAAAGTGAAGCGCTGAGAGAACTTCTGGAAAAAATCGTAACCACAGAGGGCCTTTATTACTGGAAATACCGGGTCTGAGTGATTCGTAAAACAAAGGAGAAAAATATGCGGAGAGAACTGGATTTAAATGCTGTCTCAGACGGAAAACTGTACCGCCAAAGTGACATGGTAAAGGCGGGCTGCAACGACTGCAAAGGCTGCTCAGACTGCTGCCGCGGAATGGGGGATTCTATTGTTCTGGATCCTTTCGATGTCTATCAGCTTTGCAGTCATCTGGAACAAAATTTTGAAACACTTTTGTCTTATGCTTTAGAACTTCGAATGGCAGACGGACTGATTCTGCCCAATCTGAAAATGGCAGAAAAAGAAGAACAGTGCCCCTTTTTAAAAAACCAGGGACGGTGCAGTATTCATGCTTTCCGTCCTGGTTTTTGCAGAATGTTTCCTCTGGGACGCATTTATGAGGAGGATTGTTTTCACTATTTCCTACAGGTACATGAATGCAGACAAAACCCAAAAACAAAGGTGAAAATCAGCAAATGGCTGGGGATATCAAGGATACAGGAGTACGAAAGATTTGTGCTTCAATGGCACACCTTTCTGAAAAAAGCAGAAAAAATCGCTGCACAATTTCAGGAGGAAAGTGCTGTGAAAAATGTCTGTATGTTTATTTTGAAAACTTTTTATCTGACGCCGTATAAAGCAGAAGCTGATTTTTATGAACAGTTTGAAGAACGGCTGAAAAAGGCGGAAATATATTTTTTTTGAAATCAGAATACGAAAAAAGGAGTTGTCACATGGCGTAACAGACTCCTTTTTTCAATATCTATTTTAGGATTCTTACTTATTCTGCAGAATAGGTATATCCTGTTACAGAAGTCTGTACACCAGAACCCTCTGCTGCAACTTCATCAACAATAACTGCAGGTTTTTCATAAACTTTATTCATAATCGTAGCCCTCCTAAAGTCATAGCTGTGCTGTGTTTTGTTTCGGCTAGATTATATACAAAAATTTGTTAAGTGTACTTTTTCCGCTGCTTCTTATTGAACATTCCCACTGCAATCAGTACAATTCCAATAGAAATAAACTGAGAGGTAGACAGCATTCCTACGGTTCCTCTGTCATCAGAACGGAGAAATTCTATGAGGAAACGGCCTATTCCGTAAAGCAACAGGTACAAGGCTCCTGTGTTTCCGGTCTTTTTGCTGTGCCTACTGTAAATCAGAAGCACCGCCATAATCAGAAAATCTCCCGCAGAAGACAACAACTGTGTGGGAATCAGAGGAACACCTGCCGGGGCAAAGCTGCCCTCAGGAAAGGTCACACCCCAGAAAGCATCGGTTTCTCTGCCATAGCAGCATCCTGCCAGGAAACAGCCGATTCTTCCAAATCCCTGGGCCACAGCAATGGAGGGGGCCAGCAAATCAAAATATTCCAAGAAAGAAAGTTTTTTTCTGTGACAATACAAAATCGCGGCTAGTACACCTGCAATGATTCCTCCGTACACAACAAAGCCTTCTGTTCCCAGCACCTGCATAGGGTCTTCCAAAAAGCGGTCAAATTCCACCAGCACAAATAACAGCTTTGCACCTATAAATCCTGCAAGAATACTGAAAATAGCAATATCCAGAACCGCATCCTCTTTCAAATGGTGCTTTTTTGCACGGTACGTTCCCATGAAGATACATACCAGAATCCCCAGCGCAATCATCAGCCCATATCCATGTATGGTAAGCGGTCCCACGGAAAATAATTCATTTTTCATACTTTTCTGCTCACTTTCCTATGTTGAATTTTTTATGTGTCTGTTTCATTATAACATCTTTTTTTGTAAAAAGCATCATTGTCTTTTTCTATAAGATAATGCTATACTTACAGACAGAAACTGCTGTCATTTTTCATTTAATTTAAACTTATCAGAAAGAGAATACCTATGAAAATATTACACACTGCTGACTGGCACATCGGAAAACTTTTAGAAGGCAAAAGCCGTTTGCAGGAACAGGAAATGGTTCTGGAACAGTTTGTCCGCATTGCCGACGAAACACAGGCTGACGTAGTCTGCATTGCCGGAGACATTTTTGATAACGGTCATCCGTCAGCCGGGGCAGAGGCCCTTCTATACCGGACTTTAAAAGATTTAACTGCACAGGGAGAGCGACTGGTAGTCATGATTGCCGGCAATCATGACCAGCCCTCTCGTCTGGAAGCCATTGCGCCGCTGGTTCGGGAGCATGGCATTATCCTTTACGGAACACCGCAGACCCGTATTGCTTCCGGGTTTTATGGCCACTTTGAAATTACATCTTTGGATGCCTGTACTTTTTCGTTTTCTCATAAAGGAGAAAAGGCCGTATTTGTCTGCGTCCCGTATTTGAGTGAAAAATCTTTAAATGAAGTGTTATACCAGGCAGGGGAGGAGGAAGAAAAAAAGGCACAGGACTATGCCCGAAAAGTAGGTGCTTTTTTCAAAGAAAAAGCCCGCTGGTATCAAGAGGATACTATCAATCTGCTGATGAGCCATGTATTTACTCTGGGAAGCATTAAAGACGGTTCTGAGCAAGGGATGGTGCTGGGAAATAGTTATCTGCTGCCGCCTGAGGTATTTCCACCGGCTGTCCAGTACGCGGCTCTGGGGCATATACACAGGCCACAAAAAGCTGTCGGAAGTCAGGGACGGATTCGTTACAGCGGCTCTATTCTTCCCTATCGCCTGCAGGAAACTGTTATAGCCAAACAGTGCTGTCTGGCAGAGCTGCATCCCAGACAGCCGGTACAGGTACGGGAAATTTATTTGGATAATCCGAAGCCCATCGAAAAATGGGTGTGCCAAAGCTACGAAGAAGCACTGGAAAAATGCAGGGAAAATCAGAACCGTCCCTGCTATGTGTATCTGCAGATTTATACAGAAACTTATATACGGGAAGAACAGCTAAAAGAACTGAAAAAGTACAAAGATGACATTTTAGAGGTTCTTCCCCTATTTCCTGAGCAACAGGCAGAACAAAACATGGAACGGTTTGCAGAAAAAAGCTTTGAAGAATTATTTTTAGGATACTATTTGGAGAAAAAAGGAACACAGCCGGAGCAGGAAGTCCTGGATATGCTTCGGGACATTCTGGAAAAGGAGGTACAGCCATATGCGACCAATCAGGATGAAGCTGAAAGGACTTAACAGTTTTTTGGAACCTCAGGAAATTGATTTTGAACTTTTAACCAGCCGTGGGCTTTTCGGTATCTTTGGTCCTACCGGAAGCGGAAAAAGCAGTATTCTGGACGGTATGACACTGGCGCTTTACGGAACCACAGCCAGAAACAGCGCCAATTTTATCCATGTGAGTACAGATAAGGCTTTCGTGGAATATACTTTTTCTGTAAAAGAGAAAAAGGAGCGGATTTACCAGGTGTTCAGAAGCTTTAAACGCTCCAAAGAGGGAACTATCCGCAGTGACAGCGCCCGTTTTGCAGAACTGACAGAAGGAAAGGCCGAAATTCTGGCAGATCGCGTAGGAACTGTAAATGAAAAGTGCAGAGATGTACTGGGGCTGTCCAGAGAAGATTTTTTCCGCACCGTAGTTCTTCCCCAGGGAAAGTTTTCAGAATTTCTAAAGCTGGAAGGTATGGAGCGCAATAAAATGCTGGAGCGGCTGTTCCATCTGGAAAAATACGGAGAACAGCTGGCAGGTCTGGTAAAAGACCGGGCTTTACAATGGAATGGAAAGATGCAGGAAAATGAGGGTGCACTTTCCCGTTACAAAGAAATCCGGCCAGAGGATGTACAGGATTTACAGGAAAAAACAAAGCAAATCCGGATTCTGTCAGAAGAAAAAGCCGCGGCGCTTAAAATAGCCAGGGTACAGCTGGAACAGGGGCAGAAATTTGCCGCCCTGGAACAGGAATCTCTGGAACTGGCGTCTCAGGCAGCCAAGCTGAAAGCGCAAAAAGAAGAAATGGATTTTCTTCAGGAAGAAGAAAAACAGGCACAAACGGCCAATCAGCTTTGGATATATCTGCAGGAAGCCCGCAATACAAAAGCAGCCTGGACATCGTCCCAGACGAAACAGGAATTGCTGAAATCCACTTTGACCGAAAAACAGACAGAAAGCGAGAAACTCCGAAACGCAAGAGAAAAGATCCAGCTTCAGGTGCAAGAAGAATTGCCGCTTTTCAGGCTGGAGCAGGCAAGACTACAGGAAGCCGTATTGCTTTTAAACCGCAGGCAAAAGACAGAAGCACAATGGACAGAAGCAAAAAATGCGGCTCAAAAAACAGATAGCATTTTAGAAGATTCCGGTCAGAAGATGGAAAAGCTGCTACGGGATATGGAACAGCTGAAATCTCAGAAGGAAGCTTTGACTCTGGAAATAGAAGCAGTAACCATGACGGCAAAGCAGCAGCAGGAAACGGAAGAAGGATACCGCCTTACCATGGAACAACAGGCTCTGTTGGAACGCAAAAAGGGTATAACTGCCCAACAAACAGAACTAGCAGAAAAAGAGCAAAAGGCCAAAGCAGAAAAAATACAGACCCTTCAGCAGTTGGCCAAGAAAGAAGCGGATTTACAGAAACAAACAGACAAAGCGACGTACATCCTGGAAAGGCAGAAAGCACTTCCCGAGGCAGAAGCCCAAAAAGAACATCTCTTGCTGGTAAAGACTGAGCAGGAAAAAGCCGCCATTTTGCAGCAGAGTATGAAAGAACAGGAAACACTGTGCACAGATTTCCGTCAGAAAATCGCTGAAAAAACCGCTGAAAAAGAAAAAGCGTTTGAAAAAAGAGCGATGTTAGAAAAACAGTACCTGGATAATCTGTCAGCCATACTGGCCTCAGAACTGAGAGAAGGACAGCCTTGCCCTGTATGCGGCAGTATTCACCATGAAAAAACAGTTTCCCAGACAGAACAGGGCAGCCTGACACAGTTTGCCGAAAAAAGACAGCTGACAGAACAGCATTTTCAGAAGCTGTCAGCAGAACTTTCCCGTTTGGAACTGCAATTGGAAAACAGCCGGAACATGAGACAGAGCGCTTGGGAAAATTTACAGAACTTAAATGCCGCTTTCCTGAACGAAAATCTGCAGGAACTGGAAACAAAGCTGGAGACTCAAAGAACAAAAAGAACGGCCCTTGAGCAGGCATTTGCCCAATCCCAGGAACAGCGCTCTCTTCTGGAAACAGAGATTCTGACGCTTCAGACACAAAAGGCCAGAGCCGAAACAGAACAGATTCACCACAATACCCGGCAAAAAGAATTGCAAAATGAACTGCTGGCACTTACACAAAGCGAAGTGCAACAGCAGAAGCGGATTTTGGAATTAAAAAAGCGAAATCAGACAGAGGATTTTCTTCAGGCCTACAAGGAACTGCAAAATAAAAATCGTCTCCGGGAAGAAAAACAAAAACAGCTTTTTCTTTTAGAAACTGCCATCCAGGCCCGTATACAAAATAAAGAAAAAGGTGATCTGCTGATTCAGAAAACCAGAGAAGACAAGGCACGGCTGGAAATGCAGATGAGTCAATATGAACAGAAGCTGAAAGAACTGACCGAACAGATTACAGAAAAATCCGGTTCCTGCAAAGATCCCCAAAAGCGCTGCCACGAACTGGAAACCATCATGGAAGAAATCCAACAGTCCTGTACCAGGATAACTGCACAGGCGGAAAAAGCACAAAAAGAAGAAGAACAGCTCTGTCGGGAATATGCGGCCAACGAAGCGCTTACCCAGGCTTTGCTGACTGACTGCCGCCAAAAGCAGAACCTTTTGCTGGAAAAAATGGAGGAGTATCAGATAGCAGAAGAGAACTGGATAGAAACTCATCAACGGGCAGAGACAGAACTTCTTGCTATGCGGGAAAAAGCAGAAAATTATCGGGAATCCTGTCTCCGGGTACAGCTGTGTCTGGAAACAGTGAAGCAGCAGAAATCAGCGCTTCCCCAGCCAAAAGAACCCCTGTCTGTTCTGGAAACAGCCGTCTCTGTTCTGGAAAAAGAAAGTTCCGATACCGTCCGGGAACTTGGCGGTCTAAAACAGCAGCTGCAGCAGCTAAAACAGGCTCTAAAAGAAAAAGAAAAACTGGAGGCAAAGAAAAAAGAGATTACTCACACACTGGACATTCTCTCTGAACTGGAAGGTCTGTTCCGGGGCAAACGGTTTGTAGAATACGTTTCCAGGTACTATCTGGAATACGTCTCCAGAGAAGCCGATGCCCAGTTAAAAGAAATGACTGGCAGCAGCTACGGCCTGGAAACCGACGGCAGCGGTATGTTTATTATCCGGGATTATAAAAACGGCGGGGTTTCCAGACCCGCCTCTACGCTCTCTGGCGGAGAAACTTTTATGGCTTCTTTGGCGCTGGCCCTTGCCTTATCTTCTCAGATTCAGATGAAAGGCGCCGCCCCTCTGGAATTTTTCTTCCTGGACGAAGGCTTCGGCACACTGGATGAAACTTGTCTGGATGTGGTTATGGAATCTCTGGAAAAAATCAGAAACCGGCAGAGAAGCGTGGGAATCATCACCCATGTGGAAGACATTAAGGCGAGAATTCCCATGCATCTGCTTGTAGAACCGGCCCGCATGGGCGAAGGGGGCAGCCGGGTTCATATTGAAGAAGCTTAGGCTGCAAAAGAAGACAGCCTAGCGCTCATCCTTACTATTTTCAAAAATCGGGGCGATTCTGGTAGAGTGATTGTGTTTCCGGAAATCTCCCAGAGTCTGCCGGAAAGTAGTTCTGCGCAGACGATAGGTATTGTGAAGAAAATACACAAAAGAGGACATTTGCTCAGCTTGGGAAACCGTACTTTCATTTGCAGATGTCCTTCTTTCAGATAAGTCAGGTGATGTCCGCTGACTTCCTCCTCCTGTTTATAACCATGGTGTTCCAGTATCTTTTGGGCTTTTGCCAGTTCTTCCCGTGCAGGGATGTAAAGGTCCACATCTCCCAGCTTTCGCTGTTCCGGCATGTGAACATTTCAACTATGATTATGCCTGGCACTCGCTCCTGTACCGCATGTTCCGGAAAGGGATTTCCCGCTTTACTTCCAGATATGCGGACTATCTTGTGACGTTGACGGAACGGGATACGAAAAACTACAGAATGCGCCGGGAGCAGATACTGATTACCGTAGGCCGTCTCACGCATGTAAAAGGTATCGATATGCTGGCAGAACTTGCACCCAAAGTTTTAAGCCGTCATGAATACTGCATGCAAGACTTTGCGGGAAGCTTTTTCCAAAAACACAGGAAAAGTCCAGGATAAATTTGCACCCGCCTGTATTTTCAGGCAATGGGAAATCCTTCTCCAGCAGCTTTCCGCACTTTCGGATGAATGACTTGGACCGCAGCCGCTTATGGAAAGAGCCTGCGTATCTGCCGCTTATCAATATCCGTGATTCTCTTTAAGGGAATCCCCGCGGCGGCAAAGGCCTTATTCTTTAAGCGGTCCCGCTTTTTCGCATCTCTGGTTTCATGAGTGCTGTCATCTAATTCAATGACAAAAAGTACATATAAATCCCTATCACAAATAACAAAATCCACATGCTTCTGGGCAATTTTATGAAAATATTTCATGTACTGTTTTTTATCCGTTACAGAAAGCAAATCTTTTACACCAACCTTGGGACATATGATATAATGATACTCATCAGCCACTTCTTTTAAGAGAAGATAAAAGCGGTATTCTCTTTTGGTGAGCAGATGTCTGGCTGCATAGGGATAATAATTCTTTTTGCGATACAGCACCAAGGTCAGCACCAAAAGCAGGAGAATACCCACGCATGGTATATATAAAAGATGATTCAACTGTCTGTACCTCCGTAAAATGAATATACGAAGCGAATGTATGTTCGCCTTTCTTCCATTTTAAATCATTTCAACCAAAATTGCAAGGAGAAAACAAAAATGATTACACATGAGGAAATCGAAGAATTTATCTGCCAGTATCCGGTCTATCAATACGCCTTTTTCCCGCCAGAAGAAATTGAATTTTCCTTCCGGGTACGCTGGATTTGTGAAAAAGAGTGTGAACGGTACAATTCCACCTGGGCCTGTCCGCCTGCTGTGGGAAGCGTAGAAGAGTGCCGGAAGCGCTGTCTTGGCTATCGGGAATGTTTCTTATTTTCCACCATTGCAGAAGTTTCTGATGTCATTAATTTTGAGGAAACGCTGGCTACCCGGAAAGAGCACGAAGCCATTACCGCTGCCATTGAAAGTTTTATACGACAGCAGGGCAGTGCGTGCATGGCCCTTTCCACAGAATCCTGCGACATCTGCGAATCCTGCACCTTTCCCCAGGGGCTTCCCTGCCGTTTTCCGGAAAAAATGCACCCCTGTGTGGAAAGTCACGGAATCATCGTTTCTGAGCTGGCAGAAAAATATGATATGGAATTTACCTTAAGCGCCAATCAGATTCTGTGGTTTGGTATTCTTTTCATCAACTAGACATATGCTGTAAGGAGAAGACGTTCCAGGGGCATGAAGGTGAAAGGAAAACTGAACGAATTCACAGGCCGGTTAGGGGACTCCCTGCAGATTCCCAAAGACCTTTCCTACAGAGAATCTGTACTGACTCTCACCGGTTCACGGGAACTGTATATTGAAAATTATAAATGTATCCGCCAGTATCAGGACACCTGTATTATCCTGCTGTCCAGACAAAATAAAATTCAGATAGAAGGCAGCCATCTGGTGATTGCTTACTACACAGATGTAGAAATGAAGATAACCGGCAATATCTGCAGAATTTTATTTTTATAAGGGAGGTTGCACCTTGCAGGACTGGAAATACTACCGCAAAGGGTATGTGCGCATTCAGGTACAGGCGGACAGCCCGGAGCGGTTTTTGAATTTGTGCGCTTATCACAAAATCCGTGTCTGGAATCTGCTGCAGAACCATAACAGCTATGAAATGAATCTGACGGTAAAAGATTTTTACAAACTGAAAAATATTTGCAGGAAGACCCATACACGGGTGAAAATTACAGGAAAATACGGACTGCCCTTCTTTTTTTACCGCAGCAAAAAAAGAAAGGCGTTTTTTATCGGCATTTGTCTCAGTCTTTTCCTGGTAGCTGCCCTTTCCCGCCATATCTGGAACATTCATGTGGAAGGAAATGTACATAACAGCACCCAGACCATTCTGCGTTATTTAGAAGAGCTTCAGATAGAACACGGCGTTCTGAAAAAAGACCTGGACTGCGCCTGGATTGCCCAAAAGCTGCGGGCAGAATTTCCCGATATCACCTGGGTATCTGCCCGGATTTCCGGCAGCAGACTGATTCTGGAAATTCAGGAAAATGACAACATCTATGAAAAAAAACAGCAGAAACCATCTGCATGCGACCTGATTTCCACCAAAACGGGGCAGATTGTTTCTATGATAACCCGCACCGGCACACCCGTAAAAAAAACAGGAGAGACCTGTGTAAAAGGGGAAGTTCTGGTCCGGGGAACTCTGGATATTCAAAATGACAGCAAAGAAATTATCCGCCAGGAATATACCCTGGCAGACGCTGACGTTCTGGTGGAATATCCGCTGCAATATTATCACGCCTTTTCCATGAAATACGAAAAACCGGTCTATACCGGCAAAGAAAATAAAGGCTATCTGCTGCAGCTGGGAAATTACTGTCTGAATACAAAGAAAAACGTTTCCTGGCAGGAATTTGACACCGTGACGGATTTAAAGCAGGTTCGCCTGACCGAAAATTTCAGACTTCCCATTTACTATGGAACCAGCACAGACTGTGCCTATGAAACCCGTATTTTCACTTATTCGGAACAGGAAGCCAAAGAACGGGCCACCCTGCATTTAAACACGGTTTTACAAAGTTTAACGGAAAAGGGGGTTCAAATATCTGCAAATCATGTTAAAATAGGAATACAGAATGGAATCTGCACTGCCAAAGGGACCGTGTCGGTAATTGAAGAAGCAGGACAGCAAATCCCTGTACAGATTCCAGAGCAGCCGACAGAAAGGAATACAGACTTAAATGAGTAATATTTGTGAAGAAAAAATGGAATTGCCTGCAGAGCATGAGAGAAATGTGTTTGGTCAGTTTGATGAGCATGTAAAAAAACTGGAGAGAACCCTGGGCGTCACTGTGATTTCCAGAGACGGGCAGATTAAAATTCTGGGTCCAAAGCCATCCTGTGACCAGGCCGTTAAAATACTAAAAGAATTTCTGGAATTGTCCCAGAGAGGAAATACCATTACCCAGCAGAATGTGAATTACGCCCTGTCATTAGCCATGGAAGAGAAAACCTCTGCCATCACGGAAATTGACCGGGACTGCATCTGCCATACTTTAAACGGAAGACCTATTAAGCCCAAAACCCTGGGTCAGAAAGCCTATGTAGACGAGATACGAAAAAAGATGATTGTATTCGGCATGGGCCCTGCAGGAACGGGAAAAACGTATCTGGCTATGGCTATGGCTATTACCGCTTTTAAAAATGACGAAGTGGGCAGAATTATTCTCACCCGTCCCGCCATTGAAGCCGGGGAGAAGCTGGGCTTTCTGCCGGGGGATTTGCAGAGCAAGGTTGACCCTTACCTGCGTCCTCTCTATGACGCCCTGTACGAAATCATGGGAGCCGAAAGCTTTGCCAAAAACATGGAAAAGGGGTTGATTGAAGTCGCTCCTCTGGCTTATATGAGAGGACGTACCCTGGACAATGCCTTTATCATTCTGGACGAAGCCCAGAACACCACACCGGCCCAGATGAAAATGTTCCTGACCCGTATCGGCTTCGGCTCTAAGGTCATTGTCACAGGAGACCTTTCCCAGAAGGATTTGCCCTCCGGTACCCGTTCCGGTCTTGATGTGGCCCTGCGTGTTCTTCGCAAAGTAGAAGATATTGCCTTCTGCGAACTGACCAACAAAGACGTGGTGCGTCATCCGCTGGTGCAGAAAATCGTACAGGCTTATGACGATTACGAGAAAAAAGAAAAGCCGGAAAAGAAAGAAACACGAAAAGAAAAATTCGGCAGAACTGACAGGAGAAGATGAGTATGACTTTAAATATTGAGATGGAATACGAAACCCCTCTGGAATTTGACTGGGAAGACATTGCCCGCAAAGTTACAGAGGCAGCCCTGGACTATGAACACTGCCCTTATGAGACAGAAATCAATCTGGTTTTGACCGGAAATGAAGAAATTCAGCGTACCAACCGGGAATTTCGGGACATAGACCGCATTACCGATGTGCTGTCTTTCCCCATGCTGGACTTTGATGCACCGGGGGATTTTTCCCATGCAGAAGAAGACGATTCCTGTTTTCACCCGGATACCGGGGAACTGCTGCTTGGTGACATTATGATTTGTATTCCCAGAATGCAGGAGCAGGCCCAAAGCTACGGTCACGGACAGATTCGGGAATTTGCCTTTCTCATTGCCCACAGTATGCTACATCTCATGGGCTACGACCACATGACGCCGGAAGAAGCGGCCGTTATGGAAAAGAAGCAGGCAGAAATACTGGAAAACCTGGGAATTACCCGGTAAGAAAGTGAATAAAGAAAAAAAATCAGCCGATACTATATTCTGAAAAGATATGGAAACAACGATTCAGATAAAGGAGGTTCTTATGAAAAGAATAATCTATAGTGTCGGCTTTTTTCTTATTGTGTTGTTCCTCTGCACTGGTTTTATGCTCAGTTATCAGGTAGCGGATTTAAAAGACCGGATTTACGACCTGGAGGAAAGCAGCGCCCAGGTACAGCAGCAGGTGTCCGCGGTTTCAGCAAATCCTAAAGGACAGGATTTTATTTTTCAGCGCTATGAGGAGGGAATCTTAAAGCAGGAGTGCTACCGCATCACCGCTTATGGAGAACAGCGGGTGATTCTGCGCCGGGAAAATACAGAAACAGTATCCGAAAATGCCAAAGAAGGGTATCAGCTCCGGCTGGAAAACGGCTGCGTAGTCGTATATGAAAAAGCAGACAACACGGTTTTTGAATATACGGATATTCCGCTGGAGGCTCTGCCAAAAGATTTGCAGGCAGAAGTTCTTCTTGGAAAAGACCTAAAGACACTGGACGAACTGTACAGCTTCCTGGAAAACTATTCCAGCTGAAAAATCACCGTCTGGACGAATGGGTAAAAATAGTGTACTATTAGAACAATACGAAAAGAAACAAATGAGGTACCGTATAAGATGAATGTTCGAGAAAAACTAAAAGACAAAAAGCGCATTGTCATTAAAATCGGTTCTTCCTCCCTGACCCATCAGGAAACCGGAAGACTGGATTTGATAAAAATGGAAATTCTGGTAAGGGAACTGGCCGACCTGCACAATCAGGGAAAAGACGTGATTGTGGTATCCTCCGGAGCCATTGCCGTGGGGCGGGCTGTTATGGGCCTACATGAAAAACCCACCAAGCTGGCACAAAAGCAGGCATGCGCCTCTATTGGACAGGCCCGTCTGATGATGATTTACCAGAAACTGTTTGCGGAATATAACCAGACCGCCGCACAGGTGCTGATGACGAAATATACCATGATTAATGATACCACAAGAGAAAATGCCAGAAACACGTTCAACAGTCTGCTGGAAATGGGGGCCATTCCTGTGGTAAACGAAAACGATACGGTTTCCACCGATGAAATCCAATATGTCAATACCTTTGGGGACAACGATACCCTGTCCGCTCTGGTGGCAGCTCTTACCGGAGCGGATATGCTGATTCTGCTCTCAGATATTGACGGACTGTTTACCGATGACCCTAATGTAAATCCAGATGCCCGTTTTATTGACGTGGTAGAAGAACTGGATAAGCATTTTCTGGAAATGGGAAAAGGCTCTTCCGGCAGCAGTGTGGGAACCGGAGGCATGGCAACAAAGCTGGCGGCAGCACAGATTGCGGCAGCAGCAGGTACGGATATGGTGATTGCCAATGGCTGTGATTTCCATGTCATTCACAAAATTATGCAGGGCCGAAACCACGGCACCTTGTTCCTTTCCCGTGACCGGGATGAGACAGGGCTGCAGGAAATGTTTGAAAATTTATAAAGGAGTACTACATATATGAATCAGGAAAAAATCAACAGAATCAATGAGCTGGCGAGAAAGTCTAAAAGCCAAGGACTGACACCGGCAGAGAAGGAAGAACAGAAAAAACTTCGTACCGAATATGTTGCCACCATCCGCATGAACTTAAGAGCACAGCTGGACAACATCAGCGTACAGGAAGAAGACGGCAGCATTACGAATTTAGGTGAAAAATATGGTCTCAAAAAAGGAAATTAGAAAATACATTTTCGCTCAAAGGAAAGAAATTTCCATAGAAGAAGTGGAAAAAAACAGCCGGCTTATCTGTGATACCGTGACTTCTCTGCCGGAATTTCTGGCAGCAGAGTGTGTCTATGCCTATGCGGATTATAACAAAGAGGTGAGCACCAGAGGCATTATAGAAGAGGCTTGGAAAGCAGGAAAGAGAGTGGCTGTACCGAAAGTGACGGGCGCTCACGAAATGAAATATTATTATATCACCTCCTTTGACCAGTTATCTCCCGGATATTTCCAGATTCCGGAACCGGAGGAAGGAGCGGAAGCTCAGGAAGAAAATGCTTTTCTCATTGTCCCGGGTGTCGCTTTTGACAAAAACCGCCACCGGGCCGGATATGGACAGGGATTTTATGACCGGTATTTAAGTATGCATCCAAAGCATAAGACAGCGGCCATTGCGTTTGAATTTCAGATAGTAGAGGAAATCCCGGCAGAAGCCACAGATATCTTTCCGGACAAAGTTGTGACGGAAAAGCGAGTGATAGAATAGCGGAAGAGTAAAACGGTTGTAAATAGATGGGATAGACAAAGCTGCCGGTTCCCTGTCACTGCCTCGTCTCCATCATAAGCAGAAACAATTTCATGTCCCGTTGGTTTCAGATACTCGCAAATAGCTTCATTCGTTCCTTTATCGTCTTCAACAATCAATATTTTAGCCATATACACACCTCCAGGTTTCCGTTTATACCCTCCATATGAAAAGAGTATGAAATTCAAAACTTAATTTTACTATATAGCATAAATGGGCAAATCAAAACAGCAAAAAATGTGATACACTTGCTGAAAAAGAACGTATTGATGATATTATCCGAAATGTAGAGAAGGAGTACACTATATGCATATAAGAAAAGCTGAAAGAAAAGATTTATCAAGAATCGCTGAAATTTTTGTTTTCAATAACCGCACAAACTTTTTCCCGATTTTTAAGGACCCTGAATTTTCTTTTAAAGAGCTGCAGGTAGTTCCCTTGGTTGACCATTATTTCGGAAAAGAAGAAATTCTAAACACAATTTACGTTTATGATGACGGACTGATAAAGGGCTTTATTCAAATCAGCGGATTAGAAATCTGTAAATTGTATATAGATACTTTTTTTCAAAGCGCAGGAATCGGCAGTGCGCTGATAGAATATGCAATCCGAGAGCACAGAGTTCGCACCCTATGGGCCTTGGAAAAAAATAAACGGGCTGTTTCTTTTTATCAAAGACATGGATTTCTTTTGAACGGGCAGAAAAAATTGGAAGAGGGAACGATAGAATATCTGGTGCAGTTAGAGCGATAAACGTCAGAAAAATCGGTTGAAAAATTCAAAACGATACTATATACTTATAAAATAATGCCCTGAAAGGACTTAGGAAAATGGAAAACAAAGAACTGATTTTTGACAGTAACATAGATAAATTAATTGAAAGTGCAGATTTGACAAAGGAGGCTCCCACAGAAGAACCTTACCGCCAGTACTGGTTTATGAAGAAAGCAAGACAGCTTGTAAACGAAAAATCGAAAGAACTGAACCGGGATTTAACTTTCTGTGTCAATACGTTCGGCTGCCAGATGAACGCCAGAGATTCTGAAAAACTGGTAGGAGTACTGGAGCGTATCGGCTACGTGGAAGCCCCGGACGAAAATGCAGACTTTGTCATTTACAACACCTGTACCGTGCGGGAAAATGCCAATTTGCGTGTTTATGGACGCCTTGGTTATCTCCACAGTCTGAAAAAGAAAAATCCACATATGCTGATAGGGTTGTGCGGCTGTATGATGCAGGAAACCCAGGTAGTGGAAAAGCTGAAAAAGAGCTATTCCTTTGTAAATCTGATTTTCGGTACCCATAACATCTACAAATTCGCCGAACTGGTGGTATCTGCCCTTACAAATGACCGCATGGTCATTGACATCTGGAAGGATACGGATAAAATTGTGGAAGACCTGCCAAGCGAGCGGAAATACCCCTTTAAATCAGGGGTGAACATTATGTTTGGCTGTAACAATTTCTGCAGCTACTGCATTGTTCCTTATGTGCGCGGACGGGAACGCAGCCGGAATCCGAAGGATATTGTAAGAGAGATTGAACATCTGGTGGCCGACGGCGTGGTAGAAGTTATGCTTCTCGGTCAGAACGTAAATTCCTACGGCAAAACTCTGGAAGAGCCTATGACATTTGCGCAGCTTTTACAGGAGGTTGAAAAAATCGAAGGATTGGAACGTATTCGCTTTATGACCTCTCATCCCAAGGATTTATCCGACGAATTAATTGAAGTCATGAAAAACAGTAAAAAAATCTGCCGCCACCTGCACCTGCCGCTTCAGTCCGGCAGCAGTGAGATTCTAAAGAAAATGAATCGGAAATATACCAAAAACCAGTATTTGGAGTTGGTGGAAAAAATCCGCAAAGCCATGCCGGATATTTCTCTGACTACGGATATTATTGTGGGATTCCCCGGGGAAACAGAAGAAGATTTTCTGGAAACGGTAGACGTGGTGGAAAAAGTGCGCTATGACAGTGCTTTTACTTTTATTTATTCCAAGAGAACCGGTACTCCGGCTGCAGCTATGGAAAATCAGATATCAGAAGATGTGGTAAAAGACCGTTTTGACCGTCTTCTTTCCCGGGTTCAGGAGATTGGAAGAACCATGTCGGCCCGGTATACGGGAACAGTACAGGAAGTTCTTGTAGAAGAACAGAACAGCCAGGACACACATCTGATGACCGGAAGGATGTCTAACAATCTGTTGGTGCATTTTGAAGGGGATACTTCCCTTGTGGGAACCATTTGCCAGGTACGATTAGATGAATGCAGAGGCTTCTATTACATGGGTACGAAAGTAGGATAAAGACAGAATGGGAATTTCGATAAAAGATGTAGATGTATCATCTCTGTCACCGATGATGTAGTATCTATTTTACGGAGAAGCTAAGAAATCCAGTAACCACAAGGGTTTTCGGTTACAAGGAAGTATATTTTTCAATTAGGCGGTATAGCCCCGTTCAAGGGCTATGCCGTCTTTTCCTGTTTATCAGTTTCTTTCTGTTCCGTCTGCGGGTCAGTCGGCAAATGAATTTCTCCCACGAAGTTAAAGATAATATCCACTTTCTGAAAACGCTTGCCGTCTATCTTCTCCGGCGCATGGACAACAATTTTTTTGATAAATTCATTAACGATAGTGGGCGTTAATTCTGTTATCCCCACATACTTGCGGATAATGGCAGCGAAGCTGTCAAAGTCGCTTTTATTCTGTTCGTAGGTATCGACTTCCTGTTGTTCTGCATTTACCTTTTCCGTCAGTTCTTTCTGCTCAGTTTCATACTCTGCGGACAGCTTCAAAAATCGCTCATGGCTGATTGTGCCGTTGATGTCGTCCTCATAAATCCGCTTGAAAATCCGGTCAAGTTCTGCAATCCGTTTTCTTGCCTGTTCGACCTCACGCCGCTTGCGTTTCATGTCCTTTTCCGCTTCATCAAACCGCTGTTTCTGTATCAGTTCCATAAATGCGGTAATGTCCTCATAGAACATGGCAGTTACGGCAAATATCCGATTGAGAACGATTTTCCGTAAGACTTCTTCTCTGATGAAGTGCGCCGTACAATCTCCTGTATTGCTTTTATATCTTGCACAGCGGTAGTTGTCTTGTGAACCGTCAAAACTTTTGCAGGTAGCGAAGTGCAGTTTACTTCCACAATCCGCACAGAATACCAAGCCGGAAAACATTCCCTGTCGCTCTGCCTTTGTGGGGCGGCGTTTATTTGCCCTTAATTCCTGTACCCGTTCAAAGACAGCTTCCTCAACGATTGCGTCATGTGTATTGCGGAAAATCGCCTGCTGTTCCTTTGTGGTGGGAATACGCTTTTTCAGCTATTATCAAGCACACTATAACAAACTTATTTTTCATCTTTAAGGCATAATAAAAGAGGTCTTGGAATAAAGGAATCTGACGTATTTTCCATCAGATTGTTTTATCCTGAGGCCTCTTGTGTTATCATATGGTTTTAGGTCATTCTGATTTTATCTTTGAATAAGGGTGGTTCTGAATAGATACAAAAGAGATTAAAAAAAGCAGAAGGGGATATATGGGTAGTTATATACGCCCTCTACTTTTTGGATGGCAACATTTTATTTTATATGAAAAACATTGTTTCTGTATTCCGGAACTCAGATGGTGGGAGTCCCGTTTGCTTTTTGAACAGTCTGCTGAAATATAGTGGGTTATCATACCCAACAATTGACGCAACTTCAGCAACAGAATACGTGGTGGTTCGGAGCAGTGTCTTTGCATTTGTAATCCGTAGATTTAATATATACTGCATGGGAGTTACACCGTTGTAGCGTTTAAAGCTGCGGATAAACCAGCTCGTACTAAGGTGTTTGTCCATGGCGTATTGTTCAATGGAGATTTCTTCTGTAAAATGTTCGCTGAAATACTGTGTTGCCTCCTCCATTTCTTTTTGCAGCATCCGGTTCTGGGAGGAGATGCCGATAGGAGCCTGCCGGCTGATCAGAAGGAACAGTTCACGGAGCAGGAGGGATAAATATTCCTCATAATGCGGGCGGGTAAGCTGGAGTTCCTGGATCATTTTTCGGAAAAGCTGGTGGTATTCGGTAGAGTTGCCAGTTTGCATAATCCGTCCGGACTCAAATAAATGATACTCTTTTAAAATATTTTTTACATTGCTCCCGGTAAAATGAACCCAATACACTTCTGTCTGGTCTGAACCGTAGTAAACATATTTTTGCATCTCCCTGGGGCGGTACAAAAGCATGTGACCCGCCTCAATAATCTCCTCTTTACCGTCAAGAAAAAAATGCCCTTTTCCGGCTACAATATATAATAGTTGATAGTCAATCCTTCCTCTGGGGCGGTAGGTGGGCAGTTTGGGCTGGTGGATCAGCCGGTAAGTGCCGCAGCTACCCACAACCAAAGGTCTGCTCTTATCCTTGAAATCCAGTAATGAATTATGCAGATAACCGGAATTTATATACATGATATTCCACTTCCTTTGAAATCATTGGTTTGTTTCTAACAGTAAGTGTATCATTATGTATATATTTTGTGCAATAGTGTTCATAGATAAATTGATAAAAAAAGCGTAGAATAAGCAGTGGAACAAGGGGAAACAAAGAAAGTTAAGAGACTAGATCCGGATTGCTTTTGCGAACCTCTGCTTCACATCCTACAAGTATACGGCTGACATTATCACTGGACATTTTGTTTTTCTGGCCATTTCGGAAAGAATAAAACACCAGATTCTCCGAAGTCTTGTCTGGATGATATTTTTCGCAGTAATCTCCAAACTGGCTCCATATTTCCTTGGATAAGGGTGTAATCCTATGTTTCTTTCCTTTTCTGTAGAAATGGACATCAGCCTCCCCGTTGAATGTCGCTTTAATATCAAGGAGTTTTAGTGACAATACCTCATTTATCCGTGCACCGCTTTCATACAGAAGCGACAGGAGAAAACGATCTCTTACAGCTTCACGGTTGCTATCTGTACTTTTAAGAACCAGGTACACATCATTAACTGAAAGCCATGTAAAATCGAGAATCCTTTCATCATCAACATCGCTTATCTCGCGGATTGCCTCATACGCATCAAGGGAGATAGCGTTCTTTTTATAAAGGTACTTGCAGAATCCCCGCAGGTCTGACAGGCGATGGTTTATGGTCGGTGCCACGTTATTGCGTTCAGATTTCAGCCAAGCCATGAATTCTACTATGTTTTTCTGGCTGAAGTCAGATGACTGCATCGTTAGGACAGTCACCTTTTGTTCTGATTCAAGGTATGTCACAAACAGATTTATGCTATATCTGTACGAGTCAATTGTGTCTTTATCGCGATTCCTGACACCCGGAAGGTAGATTCTCATAAATTCACCCATAAGCGATACAAGGCGTGGATCCTTAGCTTTAATCCTCATCTTCCAGAACCCCCTTTCCATAAACCTGGGAAAGGAGAGCCCAGTCTACAGCTTTGGACTTGCGCAGATTCTCTGGAAGAAGGTGGATATAATAAAGCGTTGATGTGAGTTCTGAATGCCCCATATATGCCGAAAGGTACGGCAATAATTCCATCACGTCCTTCCCATTGTTTATCCAGCGGATTATATTACGCGAAGCAAAAGCGTGCCGCAGATCATAAGGTCTTGGAGCCCCCTTCCATGAAATGCCACTCTTTGAGATCAGGTTCCTCCATACCTGGTTGTACCACGATGTTTCATATGGTGTGCCGTCCCATTTTTGAAAGAACCATTGCCTCTTTCCTGCTACGGAATCGTATTTCTGACAGAGCGCGCGCATATCCTCTGACATAATGATGTGCCGATCCTTGTGCCTCTTGGACTGTCGTATATAAACGTCTCCTGTAATCAGGTTTACATCCTCTGTTCGTATCGCAGGTGGTTCCTGTGGGCGAAGACCACAGCAGTAAAGCAACCGGCTATACACAGGAAGCACAATCTCTGGCAGATATCTTTTCCCACAGGTTTTGCCAACATATGAGTCAATCGTTTTAAATAACCCGGAGAGTTCATCATCCGTAAACAGGTACGGATTGAAAGCTATGCGCTTTACTACATAATCGTCATCCGGTATATAATCATCATATCCAAGGAAGTTCAGGTATTTCGTGTACTCCCGCAGGAGAGAGAGGAAGGCGGCTTTGCTGTTGACAGTATAAGGATAATAAATGAGCCACTCGTCTACCATTTCCTGGGTAATGCGGGCAGACAGGGGATGGTTTTTTACACAAAAGTTTATAAATGGAGGAACCGAACTCCTATATGTAGCGGTGGCGTATCCAATGGACTGGCGATATTTCATCATCTCCTCAAATGCGTCATTGAGTTCTTTGTCAAGGGTCATGCTCCAGCACCTCCCTCCAGGGATCCGGCACTTTCTGTATGTCCAAAATAGAACCCGCTGGTAATAGGCACATCCGAAAAATCCATTGCCACGAATGATATCTGGTGTGTATCGTGTGTGATGTACGGTTTATCCTCAATAATGGATTTATGTCCCATCATCTGAGACACGGTTTCAATGGGAACTCCTCTTGACACCATAACCGTTTCAAAGGAACGCCGTAAACTATGGAATCCTCTAAATGCGATTTTGGATACGCCTGCTTTTTCGCAATACTTGTCAATCATACTGCCAAATCCCTTTGACAGTCTTCGATACGGAGCCTTTACTGTTACGAAAACCTCAGGAATATCGCATTTAGGACGCCAGTCGAGGATATAATCAGCAAGGGCGTTCAAGGTGGCACCGTTTAGTTCAGATACGATTGGCGTATGAGTTTTTGACTGCACTACTGACACTTTGTGATTGTGCCAGTCTATATCTGATAACTTAATGCCTATGATGTCGATTCCGCGAAGCCCTGTGCAGTATGCAACAAGTATGATCGCAAGATCCCTCTTTCCAATGGTGCTATCTGTATCAGCTGCCTGGGCTATTCCCGAAATCTCTTCTTCAGAATAGGCCGGGATAATACGCCGGTGATCATTTTTCAGCTTCAGAAGAGTATAATCACGGTGCAGGCAATCATTCCCATGAGCCCGAAGGTATTCCGTGGCGTACTTTACACACCTTAACGTACGTCCGGTACTGCCGCTGTTCGAAACCAGTACTTCATCAATTAGGAATGACATGACTATAGTGTCATCAATACGTTGCGGCTTTATCCCGAACTGTTCAACGTACCACAAAAAATGTCTGGTAGGGGCTCGAAGATCCTTTTTTGTTGCATTGCTGATAGGGTAACTGTTGAGAATTATTTCCACGAGGCTGCTTGTCTCGTCGGATACAATGTACTTGAGCGGATGAGATTTAGTGCTCGAAAAATCAACAATGCCGCTTTCCGCAAGTGAAGATAGCATACGCATAACACGCAGTTGGAATCGATGATATTCCTTGCATATCTCACCGGAAGAACACCTGGTATCAAGATTGTCCTTGTAGGAATCCATCAACTCCGGACTGTAGGAATCAACCTGTGATGACTGCGCAAAGCGTACTATCGAGTTACAAACAATCTGATACTGTTCTAAAGACACTTCCAGTATCCCGTAGGCTCTCACCTCCTTCATGAGCTGATCAGTTAATGGTTTTAGTAACGGGTAGGATTTTATCATACACGGTCTCCTTTCTATAGCGATGACTGGTTACATCTCTATAGTAAGAAATGCCGATATATTTATAAAGTCCTGTAAATCCAATATTTCAGAAAGGCAAAAATCGGCATTTCTAAAATATCGGCATAATCCCCCATCTCCATTCATACAGTTTTTTGATTTCTTTCATTGGAAAATCTTCTTCCTCTAGATTCGTAATGATACATTCCATCGTGCTTTCTGTAATCGGAAACCGTAAGACACGAAAATGAAGTGTATAAAAAGGATTTTCGATTGGATCCAGAAAATCACATACAGTTTTGTTTGTGAGGAAGCGATATTTATGGGGCTGGCTTTTTATTTCTTTTGTTTGCTTCCTGGTAAGGATTAAGGACAAAGTACAATCAAAAGTTCCATCTTCCGGTATCGGTAAATGTGTAAGAATACCGCGGCTTCCCAGATCTTTTGCACGGATCAGAAATTTCCACCCTTTTTCCTGTGCGTTAGCCATGATGTTATAACTTTCATATCCTCTGTCTGCAATCAGCAGAACCGGCTCCTGCACCTTAGAGTGTTTCAACATTTCAATAAGCGCCTGTGCCTCGTTTGGATGACGGCCGGGTTGTATGACAGCATCTATATAAATGCGGTTTTTCAGATCATACAGTGCATTTAAATGAAGTTGGTTATACCCCTTTTCACCTCGCTCGATAGAATTATGCCGTCTATTGGTCTCTTTGTCTTTCGGATTGCAGGCGATAGCAAGGTCGGAACCGTCACAGGCAATTAAACGAAATCCCCGGTAAGTACTCAGAGTTGAGAAGGAATCATCTATTTCCCGATAGCCCCTTTTTTGAAGCAAAGTTTTGCATTCTTCCATATTTTTCATGTAACAAAGGAAAGAGATTCCCTGGTGGAGTCTCTTTTTGTGCCTGGCAATATTGTTTTCTTTCTACTGGTACTCCTAAAGTACTGATTTTAATTTTTTCTGTAATTTTTCTCATATTAAAAACGAGAAGTGAAAAATAGGAGGAAGAAAACATGAGCAAATATACAGAAATGACGGAAGAAGAACTGAAAATATTGTCAAATAAAAAAAAGAAAGATGGTTGCTATACACAGCAGGCATTAGCGGCACAAAAAGAATTGTGGAACCGCATACACTATGAAATTGATAATACTCTGGAAGAGCATTATGATGGTTGTTATGACGATGGTTATAAAGAAATTGATGTATTGTCTCAGCAATATTAAGAGAGACCTTTAGGGTATCTCTTTTTTTTGATGCACAAAAATCTTTATATCGCCTCAATTTTGTATGATATGGGAAATGAAGGAGGAAAATATTATGGGATTAATCATTGATTTTTTTGCTGGAGGCGGCGGCGCCAGTGTAGGAATAGAAATGGCTTTGGGAAGGGAAATTGATATTGCAATCAATCATGACCCAGAAGCAATAAGAATGCACAAAGTAAATCATCCCAATACTCTACATCTCACAGAAGATATATTTGCGGTAGACCTACAAAAATATGTTAAAGATGAAACTGTCGATTTACTTTGGGCAAGTCCTGACTGCACTTCGCATAGCAAAGCAAAAGGCGGGCAACCTCGAAAACAAGGATTACGAGTTCTTCCCTGGGCTGTGTATAAGCATGTAAAAAAATTTTTACCTTCTGTGATTATCATGGAAAATGTAGAAGAAATTCAGCAATGGGGTCCTCTGGACGAAAACGGAAAGCCCATTTCCGCTAGAAAAGGAGAGGATTATAAAAAATTTATAATAGCAATGTGTTTATTGGGATATCGTTATGAATCAAGAGAACTGGTGGCAGCTGATTACGGAGCGCCGACGACACGGAAACGGTGGTACGCAATATTCCGCAGAGACGGGAAGAAAATTGTCTGGCCAGAACAAACACATAGCAAAAACGGTGAGGAGGGTTATCTATCATGGGAACCTATATGGAAATATCTGGATTTGCAGGATTTTGGAAAATCCATTTTCGGGAGAAAAAAACCCTTAGCTGAAAAAACAATGAACCGTATTGCAAAGGGATTAGAAAAATTTGTTTTTCATTCTCCAGAGCCGTTTATTGTACAGGTGAATCATGGAGGAGACTGCTTCCGTGATCAGAGTATTCATGACCCGCTTCCAACGATTACCTCAAAACATGGATATGGCATTGCAACTCCGCTGTTGATTCAATATCATTCCGAAACAACTAGTACAACGAATAATAAATAATTGCTATATTAAACAGAGGCCGCTTCATCTTC